>Ga0099364_10000090_pt1 | contig 144915 bp, 130 predicted proteins | sample TergutTh196P3_FD_73070 | JGI IMG/M metagenome (GOLD analysis project Ga0099364, IMG submission 73070) | Microcerotermes parvus P3 segment gut microbial communities from Pointe-Noire, Republic of the Congo - Th196 P3 | ecosystem: Host-associated > Arthropoda: Insects > Digestive system > Gut ... | reverse complement strand
GCAACGGTTCATTTTGTGAATGAAGTCTGTGACGGCGGTCCGATTATATTACAAAAAGCAGTGGAGGTTAAAAACGACGATACCCCCGAAAGTCTGCAAAAACGGGTAATGGAAGAAGCCGAGCAGATTCTGTTGCCGTTGGCGGCGGCGTTGTTTTGCGAGGATAGAATCGAAGTTGTGGGGAATAGGGCGATAATAACTAATAGTTTAACTATATAAAAAGGAGTGCGAGATTATGCAAAAACAAAACATCAGCGAAATTCTTAAATCCAACCCCTATCCCGGACGCGGAATAATCATCGGCAAAAGTGCGGACGGAGAAAGTGCCGTTGCCGCCTATTTCATCATGGGCAGAAGCCTTAACTCCCGTAACCGCGTTTTTAAGGAAAACGAATATGGGGGAATAAGAACATCTGCCTTTGACGAAGCTAAAATGAGCGACCCTTCCCTTGTTATTTATAACTGTGTCCGAGTAACCGGAAATAAGACTATAATAACAAACGGCGACCAGACAGATACAATAGCGGATTTAATGGATAAACAGTTCACATTTGAACAATCGTTGAGAACCCGTGAATATGAACCCGACGCGCCTAATTATACGCCCCGTATTTCGGGGATAATACACTTTTGTGAGAATGTTAAGGGCGATTATAATTACGCTCTTTCGATACTTAAGACGGGTGAATCCGGAAACCCCGCTTCCTGCTTGCGTTATAATTTCGCATACAACAACCCGTCAGCCGGGTGCGGACGATTTATAAGCACTTATAAATGTGATGGAGAACCGCTTCCGTCATTTGAGGGAGAACCTGTGCCTGTTGAAATAAACGGCGGTATTGACGAGTTCACAGATATGCTCTGGAACTCGCTTAATGAAGAGAATAAAGTGTCGCTGTGGACACGGTTTATTAATATCGGGACGGGAAAATACGAGAGCAGAATCATCAATAAAAATGTGTAGGAGGATTTTCATGAACGAGCTTGAACTCAAGTACGGTTGCAACCCTAATCAGAAACCCTCGCGGATTTTTGCGGAAGAGGGCGATTTGCCGATTCAAATACTCTGCGGCAAACCGGGGTATATTAATTTTATGGACGCACTTAACGGTTGGCAGTTGGTTAAGGAGCTGAAAGAAGCTACGGGTGTCGCCGCCGCTACGTCATTTAAACATGTTTCCCCTGCGGGAGCGGCAATAGGTCTGCCGCTTTCGGATACGCTGAAAAAGATTTACCATGTAGAGCATTTGGGTACAGACTTAGATAAATCCCCTGTTGCATCGGCATACGCAAGGGCAAGGGGTGCGGACAGAATGTCAAGCTACGGCGACTTTTGCGCGTTATCAGATACCTGCGATGTTACGACAGCTAAAATGCTTTCCACCCTTGTCAGCGATGGCGTCATTGCACCCGATTATGAGCCGGAAGCACTCGAAATATTAAAAAAGAAGCGCGGCGGCGGTTATAACGTGGTTAAAATTGACTGTAATTACACCCCCGCACCAATCGAGAGGCGTAATATCTACGGTATAATTTTTGAGCAGGGGCGTAACGAGCTTAAAATAGACAGCTCTATGTTGCAGAACGTGGTCACGGCTGATACAAGTATTCCCGACAGTGCTAAAACAGATTTAATTATCGCGCTGATAACACTAAAATACACCCAGAGCAACTCCGTGGCGTATACTTATAACGGGCAGGCTATCGGAATCGGTGCGGGTCAGCAGTCGCGGATTCATTGTACGCGGCTCGCAGGGAACAAAGCCGATAACTGGTATTTAAGGCAATCTGAAAAAGTGCTTGCCCTGCAATTTAAGGACAACTTAAAACCGGCTGAGAAGGATAACGCCATAGACGTTTACATCAGTGAGGAGTACGAGGACGTACTTAGTGACGGCGTATGGCAGGGGCTTTTTAAGACTAAGCCCGAAGTGTTTACACGAGAGGAAAAACGTGCGTGGCTTAACACGATGAACGGAATTTCGCTCGGCTCGGACGCCTTCTTCCCGTTTGGAGACAATATAGAACGGGCGAGAAAAAGCGGCGTTAAATACATAGCACAGCCCGGCGGTTCGGTGAGAGACGATAACGTAATTGAGACCTGCGATAAATACGGTATGGCGATGGCGTTCACCGGAATCAGGCTGTTCCATCATTAAACTTTAAATTAAGGAGAAGGCATGAAAAAAATAGGGAGAATCTTTATTACCCTGAGCTTGATGTTACCGCTTTTCGCCGCATGTTCTGAAAAAGAACCAGCCGAAACCGGCGAAGGACAGCAATCCCCGACTGCCGAGATACCCGAAAGCGACCCCGGTGAGGCGAATTTTGCAATAATCAACGTAAGGGGGTTCGGGGAAATAACCGTTAAGCTTTACCCGGAGTACGCACCAAAGACGGTGGAACGGTTTACGGAAAACGTCAGAAGCGGTTTTTATACGGGCAGAAACTTTCACCGCGTAATATCCGATTTTATGATACAGGGCGGCTCTTTTGACGGAAACGGCGGCGGCGACCCTAATGTCACGGGTATAAAGACCGAAACTCACCCTGACGCAAATCATTATTACGGCGCGTTTTGCCTTGCGGCGAATACACTCGGTGAGGGTAGCGACTCGTTTTATATCGTCAACAGCAAGGACACCGGCGCATATGAAAAAAGGATAAGAGACGTTGAGGAGGAGCTTCGGCAGATTACCGCTGAAGAGGCATCGTACAGAGCCATGTATGGCGATAAAGCTGTTGACGAGGCTATCGAGATGCTTAATGATATTTTAGATAATGTAACGCCCGAAGCTAAAGCCCGATATGCCGAAAGCGGCGGCACGCCGCAGTTGGATGGCGGTTATACGGTCTTCGGGTATACGATAGACGGCTTTGATGTTATTGATGCAATTTCCGCCGTTGAAGTGGTTAATAACGGGCGGGGAGAAATAAGCAAGCCCACGCAGGATATTATTATCGAGTGGGTTATTCTGAAAACAAATATAGATTAAAGAAAGGACAGTAAGAAATTGGCAAAGAAACAGTTTAAAGCGGAGTCAAAGCGGCTTTTAGAGCTGATGATTAACTCCATCTACACCCACAAGGAGATTTTTCTCCGTGAGCTTATTTCCAATGCGAGCGATGCGTTGGATAAGCTGTATTTTAAATCCCTTACGGAAAACAAAGGGCTGTCAAAGGGCGATTTTGAGATTTTTATAACCGCCGACAGCGAAAACCGTGTACTGAGTATTTCGGATAACGGTATAGGCATGACTAAAGACGAGCTTGAATCCAATCTCGGCATAATCGCGAAAAGCGGAACCCTACAGTTTAGCAAGGACAACGAGGACGCCATAAAAACAGACGAGGATATGAGTGTAATCGGTCAGTTCGGCGTGGGCTTTTATTCGGCGTTCATGGTATCGTCAAAAGTAGAGGTAACATCAAAAGCTTTCGGTGCGGCAGAGGCTTACCGCTGGACTTCTTCGGGTGCGGACGGTTACAGCATAGAACTCTGTGAAAAGGAAAGTCCCGGTACCGAGGTTAAGCTCTTCATAAAGGAGAATGTCGTAACTGAAGACGGTGAAAAAGCCGAAGATTATGAAGAATTTCTGCTCGAATATAAAATCAGGAGTATCGTTAAGAAATACTCTGATTATATCCGCTATCCTATCAAAATGGAGTGCGTAAAACGCCAAAAGAAGCAGGACAGCGAAGAATTTGAGGAAGTAAAAGAAATTCAAACCTTAAACAGCATGGTTCCTATCTGGAAAAAGAACAAAGCCGAGCTGAAAGACGAGGATTATAACGAGTTTTATAAGAGCAAATTTCACGACTACACAGACCCTATCGCTCGTATACACTCCAAAACCGAGGGTACGGCGACCTACAACGCGCTTATTTTCGTTCCGAAAAAGCCGCCCTATGATTTCTACACAAAGGAATATGAAAAGGGTTTGCAATTATATACGAACGGCGTTATGATTATGGACAGATGCGGCGATTTATTGCCCGACTACTTCAGCTTTGCGAAAGGCTTGGTTGACAGTGAGGACTTGTCGCTTAATATCTCGCGTGAAATGCTTCAGCATGACCGTCAGCTTAAAATTATGGCACGTAGTATCGAACGCAGTATTAAAAACGAGCTTAAAAAAATGCTCTCCAACGAACGCGAAAAATACGAAGAATTCTGGAAAGAATTTGGCGCGCAGATTAAGTTCGGGATTTACAACACCTTCGGCTCCGCTAAAGAAGGGCTACAGGATTTACTGATGTTCAGTTCATCGAGTGAAGAAAAGTTCACCACGCTCGATGAATATGTCACCCGTATGAAAGAAGAGCAGAAAAATATTTATTTTGCGAGCGGAGAGAGTATAACAAGGATAAACGCACTGCCGCAGGTAGAAGCGGTAAAGGATAAAGGTTTTGAAATACTGTATCTGACTGACCATGTTGATGAGTTTTGCTTACAAATGCTTGTGGAATATAAAGAAAAGCACTTTATGTCGGTACAGAGTGCGGACTTAGACCTTGAAACAGAGGAAGAAAAGAAAGAAATTAAGAAGAAGAACAAGGAAAACAAGGAGCTTTTTGAGATTATGAAAGAAGCTCTCGCCGACAAGGTGATGGATGTGCGGTTTTCACAGAAGTTGAAGACCCTGCCTGTCTGCGTTTCCGGTGCGGGTACGCTGTCTGTGGAAATGGAAAAGGTACTTTCGCAGATGCCCGGCGACAAAAAAGCTAAAGCCGATAAAATATTAGAAATTAATGCGAACCATCCGATTTGCGACAAATTGCAATTCTTATACGACAATGATAAAGACATGTTGAAAGCCTATGCAGATATATTATACAATCAAGCCATGCTGATAGAGGGAATCAACCTCGAAAATCCGGCGGATTTTGTCATGAAAGTTGCCGATTTAATGACAAAATAGGGTGATATATTGTACGTTTTAGTGAAAAACGCATAAAAACGATAAAAAAATTCAATAATGTCTTGCATAAATGTAAAGAATCTGCTATACTTACTCTGTAGAACAACGAAAGGGGCGTCAGCTTTGCCGATGAAATTAATTACCCGTTCAGATTTTGACGGACTTGCTTGCGGGGCTTTACTGCTTGAAGCGGGCATTATAGACAGCTACACCTTCGCGCATCCTAAGGACATACAGGATGGATTAGTTCCCGTTACTGAGAACGATGTACTTGCGAATGTTCCGTATGCGCCGGGTTGCGGCATTTGGTTTGACCACCATGCGAGCGAGCTTGAGCGAAACGAGCTTGAAGGCAAGTATGTGGGCGAGAGTCGCCCTGCACCGAGTTGTGCGAGAATTATATATGAGTATTACGGCGGACGCGAAAAATTTCCGCAGTTTGACGACCTTATGTCCGCTGTCGACAAAGTGGATTCCGGAAATTTGACACGCGAGGAAATCCTTGAGCCTGAGGGTTGGATTTTAGTCGGCTATCTCATGGACCCGCGGACGGGACTCGGACGCTTCAGAAACTTCACTATCAGTAATTATCAGCTTATGGAAAAATTACTCGTTTGTTGCCGCGTTATGTCCACGCAGGAAATTCTCGACATGCCCGACATAAAAGAGCGTATCGAGTTGTATAACGAGCAAACCGCGCTTTTTAAAGAAATGGTGTCAAAACACACGAGAACAGAGCGTGATGTAATCATCACCGACCTGCGCGGCGTGGAGCCTATTTATACAGGCAACCGTTTTCTTATCTACAGTCTTTATCCCGAACAGAATATATCGGCATGGATAGTGTCGGGACGCGGGGGATTAGGTTGTGCCGTGGCGGTCGGATATTCGATATTAAACCGCACAAGTAAGGTAAATGTAGGTAGCCTTATGCTCAAATACGGGGGCGGCGGACATCCTATGGTGGGAACATGCCAGTTCAAGGACGATGATATAGCGGAAAAGCTACCGAAGCTCTTAGACGAGCTTGTTAACTACGACAGGTACTATAGTGTGTAAAAATTACTTTTCTCAACAAAACTCCGCTTTAAACCGGCGGAGTTTTGTTGTTTTTATTGTATATACCATATTTCTCGCCTTTTAATTTTGTTTATTAAAATGGCGATATGGAAATTGATTGAGTATAGATAAAATTTCCGGTGACGGCACTTAAAAGCCCCAAATTAAATTCCCATGCTAACATAATTGCGCCGCTATCTCTATTATAATAAATAATTAGTTTCGGGTCTTCAATATCATTAAAATCAAATTTCAACATCGCTATCTGTTTTGCTTCTTCCATTGATATAATCGGTGTTGTTTCAATATCGGGGTTTGGAATATGTAAGTTATTTACAGACAGAACATGCCCTGTTTCCTTATTTACACGAATCGTCACGCCTGCTCCGTTGATTCTAATATCTTTATAATACTGACTAAAACTGAAGATATTATCTTGCATTGAATGTAATTCATTAAATCTTATATCTATTTCTTCGTCTATACCGAGCATATTAGAATAACTATTAATTAAATCTATAGCATCATCTTCGGTAAAAACAGGAAATGGGGAAAGGCTATTATCGGGAAAGTCAAATGAGGGATATAAAATTCTTTCAATAGTCCCGTCATCATGGTAATGTGTTTCCGGCATCACGCCGTCATTCATCTCGCTGATAAGGTCGAGGGTCATCTGTTGCCCTACTATATATATAGGGGTATTGTCTTCTTCGCCCTCTTCCTCATCGGGGGCTATAAGATTTTCGGGTTCGGTATTCTCTGTTTCCCCGTCTGATAACGCAGGGGGAAGTGTCTCGCTACAGCCTGCAACTAAACTTAATGCAATAGCTAAAGTTAATAAAAGAGATATAGTTTTTTTAAAGAATTTCATTTTCTGTCCTTTCTTTTATGTCAGTTTTTTCTTGTGTTTTTAATTAATGCCCGCCTATCCATGCCGCCTCACCCGAAACAATTCTTCCCGTAATAGCACTAATTTGTACACATCTGACATTATCATATTCACTGCCATAGTATGCAAATTCAGTGTTAGCATATATTTCCCATACCAATTCTACAGTATCTGTATTTCTGTCATAATAAAGATATAAATCGGGTTCTTCATTTTCAGACAGAATGACATTATAATTATACAGTATTATCTGCTTCGCTTCTTCTAAAGAAATTTGCGGGGTTGTTTCGATGTCTAAATTTTTAAAACAAAAACTTCCAATTATAGACACATACCCTGTCACATTATCGGCAACAACTGTCATGCCCAAACCGACGATTCCGAGGTCGTTAAAGTATTGCCTAAAACGATATAAAATACCATTAGAGTGTAAATCCCTAAAATCTATTCTTAAATCTATATTTTCATCTATATCTAAGAAATCAGTATAAAAGTCGATTAAAGATAGTGCATCCTCAATAGTGAAAACGGGAAATGGCGATATAACGCTCTTGGGTTCATCTAATCTACCGCTGTTTTCAATACGGTTAATGGTTCCGTCATCATTATAGGTGATTTTCGGCATTGAGCCGTTTGCGTTTAGTTCTTGCAGGAGTTCCATTGTCATCTGTTGCCCTACTATCATTATAGGGGCTTCGTCTTCTTCGCCCTCTTCCTCATCGGGGTCTTTGTCTTCATCGGGGTCTGTCGGGTCGTCCGGAAAATCGGGGGTTACAAGGTTTTCGAGTTCGCCGTCAGATAGAGCAGGGGATAGGGTATTGTTACAGCCTGCAACTAAACTTAATGCAATAGCTAAAGTTAATAAAAGAGATATAGTTTTTTTAAAGAATTTCATTTTTTGTCCTTTCTTTTTATGTCAGTTTTTTCTTGTGTTTTTAATTAATGCCCGCCTATCCATGCTGCTTTATCAGAAACAATTCTTCCCGTAATAGCACTAATTTGTACACATCTGACATTATCATATTCACTGCCATAGTATGCAAATTCTGTGTTAGCATATATTTCCCATACCAATTCTACAGTATCTGTATTTCTGTCATAATAAAGATATAAATCGGGTTCTTCGTTTTCAGACAGGACGACATTATATTCAGACAGTATTATCTGCTTCGCTTCTTCTAAAGAAATTTGCGGGGTTGTTTCGATGTTTAAATCTTTTATATATCCACTTCCTATAGAAATAACTCGCCCTGTTTCCTTATCGGCACTAATTACTACGCCTACTCCGGCAATTCTAATTTCATTATGATATTGGTCAAACCTAAAAATATTCGTTGACATTAGGAGTACTTCATCAAATCTTATATCCACATATTCATCTAAGCTAAATAACCCAAGATAAATGTCAATTAAAGCCCGTGCATCTTCGGCAGTGAAAACAGGGAACGGGGATATGACGCTCTTGGGTTCATTAAACCCGCCACTGTTCTCAAACCGCCTAACAGTTCCGTCATCATTATAGGTGATTTCCGGCATTGAACCGTTCGCGTTTAGTTCTTGCAGAAGTTCCATTGTCATCTGTTGCTCTACTATATATAGAGGGTTTTCGTCGTCCTCTTCCTCGTCAGGGTCTTCGTCCTCGTCGGGGTCTTCGTCTTCATCGGGGTCGGTCGGCTCGTCGCCGTCATCGCCGTTCGGGTCATCGGGGTTTACAAGGTTTTCGAGGTCGCCGGGGTTTTCGGGTTCGGTATTTTCTGTCTCCCCTTCTGATAGAGCAGAGGGGAGGGTCTCGCTACAGCCTGCGGCTGTTCCGAGAATTAATGCTAAAGATAAGAGAATCGCGAGAATTTTTTTAAGATTTGCGTTTTTAAGAAGTTTCATAATGCTTAAGTCCTCTTTCTGTCAAATTTAGTTTTTGTGTGGTTTTTTATTTTATCCACTCTGCGAAGGGTTCTCTATTTCGTAGATAATTTCTCCGGTGACAGCACTCATATACCCCCAACTAAAACTCCATATCAATTCAAATGTGTTATCTTCTCTGTCATGGTAAATAATTAATTCCGGGGTTTGAGTTCCTGTATATCCAAATTGACCGAATTCAGACATTGCTATCTGCTTCGCTTCTTCTAAAGAAATTTGCGGGGTTGTTTCGATGTCTAAATCTTTCATATACCCATTTGCTATAAAATTGACATTTCCTGTTTCTATGTCTGCGCTGACCAAAATCCCCCACCCTTTGAATCTTATGTCATTATAATATTGGTCGAAATCAAAGAGGTTAGTTGACCTTGAGCGTTCTTCTATTAACCTTATATCAATATCCGTACCTAAACCGAATATACCAAGATACATATCAATTAAAGTCCGCGCATCATCAGCAGTAAAAACCGGAAATGGCGATAACCCTCTTTTGGGGGAGTTATACGTGAAGTATTCCAACCGCCTAATTGTCCCGTCATCGTTATAAGTTATTTCCGGCATAACCCCGTCATTCATCTCACTGATAAGGTCGAGGGTCATCTGTTGCCCTACTATATATACAGGGTTTTCGTCGTCCTCTTCCTCGTCGGGGGTTATAAGATTTTCGAGGTCATCAGGGTTTTCGGGTTCGGTATTCTCTGTTTCCCCGTCTGATAGAGCAGGGGGAAGTGTCTCGCTGCAACCTGCGGCTGTTCCGAGAATTAATGATAAAGATAAGAGAATCGCAAGGGCGTTTTTAAGATATTTCATGGCAAAATTCCTTTTTGAGTTTAGTTTATTTTTCTTTGCTTCCATTTTATACCATTATTTGGTAGAAGTAAAGATGTTTTTTATTAAAAAATATATTTTTGTATACGTGTTCATATTTTAAAGCGAATGTCGATAACTTTTGTACTTTATGCTGTGATTAAATAACACTAAGGTTACAGGATTGAAAGAAAAAAGGTGCTGTTTCATACGCACCTTTTAAATATTATATTACAACGGGGTTAATTTTCAAATCACTCGTACATTTTCGGGAACAAGTTCGGGGTGGGCGGTTTCATAATCTGCGGCTTTTTGCAAAAGCTCATTAAGCGTTAAATCTTCCCAGAGATTTTCACGCCATTTAGTATAATCAAAGCCAACATTTTTTACAGTTGTTATAAAAATTTCAGTTTCAATAAAACCGAGATTCTCATTTAAGAGTTTCATTCCTGCGGTCATTATAGCATCGGTTTGCATATTTCTTTGCATTGTTAAGCCCTCCATATTCTAATAAAATCTATTGGGTTTGCAATTTTTATTCTATCGGTTTTATATTTAGTTACACGAGTATCGGTAGTTATAAAATAATCACATTTTGCAATTATTGCACAAGCTAAATGAGTAGCGTCTTTTTGTTTTATTCCGGTTTGCATAATTTCATTTGAGAGACTCTCTATTTCGATAAAACTCGCCTTACCGATATAGGTGTCTGCATAAAACGAAATATTAAGGGGCTTCATGATAATCTACAATCACCCACTTAATACCTTTTAGTTTTAAATCAACGTAGCACGGAATTTTATATGAACCATGACCATGAGGCGTCTCTTCAGTACGCTCCTTTGGTTCGGCTATGTATGAATACTCATAATAAATACGCGCTTTAAAAAACGAATGTGCAACAAAATAAATGCAAAATTCGTCTTTAACAATATCATATTTTTCATGGTATTCCTGACCGGTACGAAAGTGGTGATAATAATATCCTATACTGCTTGCGAGCCTTGTCTTTTCATACGAATCGCCAATTTCTGTAAAATACATTTCTGTTTCCGGAGTAATCATGCCATATGAAGCATTAAGTGCTTTAACTAAATTTGTATAGGATACTATAAGCCACAGTGATACTAAAAGGTATAGCGTTAGAATTATAATTATGAACCCTAATATTAACCTTTTTTTCTTCAAAACCGATAAAAAACTTGTTTTAATACCTTTTTACCCCCTGCATCAGTAGCATCGCAAGGAAGAAAAACCCGTTATATATCAGAATCCCCGTAGAAGAAAACGGTATACCGCCGCCGAAGATAGTGAAGATAACGCTGAGTATAACCGCAAGAAACACACCGGAAAATAAGCTTGATGATGAAAGTACTATGCTGTTCATCACTTTTTTGACGATAATGAGTGCGCTTGCGAAAGATGAGAATGTACCCGAACACGCAACATTTCCGTCACCGCGCGAGGTGTATTTGGTACATTCATCGAACTTAGCGTGTAGGTCAAACGGGATAATCCGTAGGTTTTCCGGAGTAAGCTCAAAAGTTTCCGCTAACGAATGTGCGGTGACGAGTGAATCGCGGGTACGTACTATTATAGATACGCCATGCCTTTGCAGAGCTTGCAGGGAGCGTTTAATCTTTGTATTCGGGACAATTTTCAAGAAGAACATAGCGACCGTTTCGCCGCCCGTAGCCAAATAAACCACATCGCCGAACTTTTTTGAATAGGCGGATTCTTTTTTTCTGTCGGGGACTTTTATGCCGTGATGCTTCATCTGCTCACGGTTACCGAGCATTACCCTTTTATTTCCCATCCAACCGGAAATCCCCATATTGACTTCGTATATGCAGTTATCAATATCGTAGAGCATATCGCTCTTCGCCGCTATCATGTCGTAGAACATGGGGCTAAGTATGGAGCCGCTCTTTATGGCAAGGCTCGCGGCGGTTATAATTGCATCGTCTATGGCGTAAGGGGCTAAAGAGTTGGGTTGCTGACAGCGTTTGAGGTTTCTGAAATTAACACTGCCCGCAGGAAACAGAGCCTGTGCGTCTATAAGCACGGAGTTGACTTTTGAGAAATGCTCCGCCGAGTTATATCCGAGTACAACCGCCTCGTTTTTCGCAAGAGCTTTTGAGGCGCGAAGCAGAGGGTTGTTAATCAAAAACATTATCGAGAGCGGCGACAAGGCGCAGAGTGTCGCGACAGCCGCAGACAAAGCCCAAAAGACATTACCGACAAGCATTGCGTTTTCATAAGGCAGGACGAGTGCGCCTAAACCTGTGGTTATTGCCGCCGCAAGAGCCGCAGGGGCGAGATAGCGGCAGAGTTGGTCGGCTTTATCGTTGCAATAGCTGTTTTTAAGAAAATCTGTCAGAAATTCGGTTTTTCTCATGGTACAAAGCACGGGAAGTTCGTGCATAACGCCTTTTGTGAAGGCACGCGAAACCTGCTCGTCTTTTATTATTTCCGCATAATACTTAGGGCTGTCGCCGCTGATAAAACCAAAATTGCGTTTTGCACGCGACATCATCATGAGTTTTCCCGCCGTGTTAAAGAACAACCCGGCAAGTCCCACCGCCGCAAATACATTCGTGAGTCCCTGCGACAAATAACCCTCGCCCGAAAGCATAGGGATTATACAAAGCGTCGAAGCAAGTGCGGGAACGGCGCAAAGACTGTCACAATCGGCTTTCCCTGTGAAAAGTTTTATGAGACCGCCTTTTACCACCTGCGAGCAAATCAGCACGCCTAAAATACCCAGAATCAGATTAAAAAACAGAAATCCCTTTGGGTCGTAAACCTTGTCTAAAAAATATACGTTTATACCTAATATATTAGCTCTTTGAATACCCAAGTCGTTCATTAGGGTTACGGCTGTTGACAGTCCTGTAATAATTAAAAGCAGTAAAAAGCGAAGTTTAAGCCCTTTATGTGCCTCACAAAGGTCGTTCCAGATTTGCCCGGAGGAATCAAAATCGTCATAATCATCGGAGTCTGAATCCTGTTCATCGGCATAATCTGCATTTCTTTCGTCCTCAATGTCTTCAAGCACAAAGTCGCGGATTTTACGTTTACGTTTACCTTTCAATTCTTTCATTTTCTGCTCGATTAGCTGAGGGTGCTGGTCAGTCATAGAAAGGGATGTATCGGTCAGTATTTGTTTTTTATAATCTATATTCAGCCCGTGAGTGACGGGGGTATCGGCTTTTATTTCAGACGATGAAAGCGTGCGGTATGCGGTGATGTCGCTTTCGCGCTTTTCGCGCAACGCCCTGTTTAAGGATTCAATGAGGGCTGTGTTGCTCCGTTTGGCTTTTTCGGTAAGATGCCCGGCAATAGAGCTTGTGATTAAATCGGGGGGCGGTTTTTGCGGCGGAGCGGGTTGTTGCTCCGAGCGTTGCTCGGAGTTCGGGACATAGGTTTTTACGACCTCGGCAGTAGGCTCCTCGGACATATTGCGTGATTCTACGGCAAGCTCTTTTAAATCACCGTCTGCAATACCTTTTGTGTCACCTGAAAGTAAAGAAATAAATTTTTCGCTTTTCGGGTCGGCATCGTCTTTGTCACTACTGCTTGAGAGAGAGTCGAGCATGTCGTAGGGGTTTAACGCCTCTATCTGTTCGAGCGGTTGCTCCAACGCCATATCCCGCTCTAATAAAGCCTCTCCGCGTTTCTTTAGAGCCTCGTCCATTGGCGCGGGTTTGAGCTTTTCGAGAACCTGGGTAATTTCGAGCTTCGGAAACTCAAAATCCGAATCTCCCGCAATCGAAATAGCCGCCCCTTTGTTTATCTTTTCTTTTTCTGCCGCGGCAGACGGCTGTGCGGACGGTTTTTCTGCGGATATTTTATTCACGGGTAATTTACCCGCGGGTGATTCGCTTGAAATAGGTTTTTCGATAATAGGCTTCGGTGTCACGGTCGCTTTATTGAAGAATACCTCGCCCGGACGCTCCCTGTGTTTTTCGCGTTTTGCCGGTTTTTCCCAAAGCTCTTCCGTTGCCGACAGTGAGGGTTCGGGTTCTTTTTTTATTTTTACGGGTTCCGGTTTTTCTGGTTTAACGGGTTTTAGCTTTTCGGGCTTAACGGGCTTTTGCTTTTCGGGCTTAACGGGCTTTTGCTTTTCAGGCTCAACGGGCTTTTGCTTTTCGGGCTTAACGGGCTTTTGCTTTTCGGGCTTAATGGGCTTTTGCTTTTCGGGCTTAACGGGCTTTTGCTTTTCGGGCTTTTCGGACTCTTCGGGCTTTTGTTCGGGTATGGCTTCGCGGAGCTTCTCATCACTCGGAAGCTCTGTAACGCCCGACGGGCGTTTTGTATTTAAAATCTCGTCTATACTCGAACTCTCGCCTGCGCCGCCGCGCTTTTTATCTATTTCAGCAAGAATATCGTCTACTGAAAAATTTTTACTCATCAAACTGCCTTTCTGTTTTTTATTTTCTTTGTCTTACGACCTCGTACATCAGAATCCCGCCGCAGACAGAAGCGTTGAGAGAATTTATTTTACCTTTCATGGGAATAGCGACTATAGCGTCACAGCTTTCTTTAGTTAATCTGCGAAGCCCGTGTCCCTCGGAGCCTATCACAAGGCAGACGCCGCCTGTAAAATCTTGATTATAATAGGGTTCTCCGTCGGCTTCTGCCCCGTAAATCCAAATATTAAGCTTTTTCAGACGGGTTATAACATCGGACAGGTTAGTTTCTCTGCATATTTTTAAATGGCTTGCCGCGCCTGCCGACACTGAATGTACGGTAGCCCCGACGCCCGCGCTTCTCCGCTTGGGAATGACGAGACCATCCGCTCCTGCCGCTTCAGCCGTCCGAATCAACGCGCCTAAGTTATGCGGGTCGGTTATTTCATCGGCGATAAGAATAAAGGGCGGAACATTTTTTTCTTTTGAAACAGCTAAAATCTCATCGAGTGAGACATATTCGACAGCGGGAATTATCAGCGCAATGCCGCCGTGACGGGCGTTATCGCCGCCTGTGAAGGCGTTTAATTTTGCAACATCACAGTCCTTGACCACGCCGCCCCCCTTCTTAGCAAGGGCAATATGCTGACCTACGCCCTGAGTACCTTTTACCACATAAAGAGAATCTAAAGGTTTCCCTGAAAGGAGATACTCAAGAACGGCATTTTTACCGTAAATTATATTTTCGTTAACCATATAATAAAGTATAACAAATATTTCCGCAAAAGTCAAATCAAAAAATAGAGACGCCCGTTCTCGACCGCCCCTATATTAGTTTTATGGTGATTTATCGGGAAAATTAATAAGTTCCCGTGCTTATGACATATACATCAACATTACGCAAACCCCAGTTTAAAGCGTTTTGGTAATTATCCTCGGTCAGCCCTTTATAAACGTCAACAATAACATCTGTACTGTATATAAAGCCTCCGGTATCAGCCGCAACAGCGGCTCCATATACAATCCCACCGTCCTGCGTGACTATGTAAAGCAAAGAGCCGTAGGGTATTTTACGAGGGTCAACCGCAACAGTTCCTATTATAAGAGGGCGACCGCTCGCCGTACCCGAATTGGGACCCGCGGTGTAGGCGGTGGATGTTCCCGACAGCTTGTATTCGTAATTAACAGGCAGTCCGTCAACAAGCTCTATTTCGGGGAAATCCCGTTTACTGTAAGGCTCTGCAAGTGCTTTTCCGACTAAAAGACTCTCATTTACGGGCGTACTTATCGTTTCCGATTTAATAATCTCGCTCGTCATGACCTCGCCGTCTACTATTTTTTCGCGCAGAGTGACGTGTTCGATGCCTTCTACCCCTGCCGTCAACACTTCGGTTGAGCCGATTGCAAGTAGATTTGAGCTTTCTTCAAGCACCTCGTAGGGAATGGTTCTGACCTCGACTCTTTCAACCATGCGGATTGTATTAATTATCACATCCATACCCGGATAAACGATTGTATTTAAACCCGCAGAAACAATATCGCCGTCCTCAAGCCGAATACCCTCGTTTTCTAAAATCTCGCCCAAGGTGGTTTTACCGCCGGGGCTTACGGATATGTTCAGTGTTACGCCCTCAATTCTAACGGTGATTCCGAATGTACGGTCGATGACAATATCGCATGTATCCGAGATTTTTTCGGTTAAAGCAGGGGTGACGATGTCGCCGTCTTTTAAAATAACACCTTCCTGTGCGAGGACTTTCCCGACAGAAGTGTCGGTATATGCCTTAGTTTTGATAGTTGTACCGTCTACGGAGACAGTGACGGCATGTGAACGGGTTATTGAAAGTGTCGCCGCGGTACCGTTAAAGCCTCCGAAGTTGTAATAATCCAGACCGCCAAGCGCGATTTTTTGCTCTGAGAGAATATAATCGGGGTCGCTTTGGGTTGTATAAACCCTGTAGGTATTGTCGCCATCGGTTATCATTATAACATTACGGGCATATAATGCACCCGTAAAAACAAACAGAGCAACGCAGGTAGCGGATATAGACAACAAAGAAACTGCGGTTCGTGACTGTAAACTGTTACGCGCCTTTACGGCTCTTTGAACAGCCGTTTTAATAGACGCAGATGCAAAATGAAACAAAATGAGCCTCCTGTTTTCGGTTAAAATAAAATGGATAATATTATTATATCCCCATTTTTTGTATATGTCAAATAGAGAAAACCCACCCGATTTGTGAATAATGCACAAATTGGGCGGGTGAGAGGAGTGTTACCAAATTGTAACTTTTGTCGAAAGCTAAGATGTTTTTGCAATAGTTTAAAATTTTTGTACAGTTTAACGAATCGGGTTTGTATGTTTATACAATTTTAGCATAACGGGAAAAGTAAACCCTCTATTTAGTCAAAAACTCTATCAGAGTATTGATAAGCTCGCCGATTTGACTTCTCGCAAACTGACCATCCGCGCCGGCTGAATCGCCCCGTCCGCGTATGTTTTCATGAATCAGCGATGAGAACATGAAAACGGGGGTTTCTTTCAGCTCTTTGTCTTCTTTAATTAAGCGGGTCAAAGTATGACCGTCCATTTGCGGCATTTCTATATCGCTTATAACGGCGGCAACGTCATTACCGAGGTTCGGCGAGCCTTTTTTGGATTTTATATAATCCCATGCGTCAGAACCGTTATAAAAAGGGTGGGTGTTCTTGAAGCCTACGTTTTTAAGAGCCTCGATTAAAACCTTGCACAAGAACGGGCTGTCCTCTGCGATAATTAAATGTCGGTTTAAATCAAGAGTGTGAGGGATGTCGATAGAGTCAAAGCCCTCTTGTTCAAATTCGGGGTTTAGGCTCAAGTCGCAAATAATCTTCTCAAAATCGAGAATCATGATTATCTTATCCTCAAGCTTCGCCATACCTGTAGTTATACTGTCATCGGCGTTTTTGCTCACGGCGGGGGGCTTCTCAATAGACGACCACATCAGACGCTGTATACCGAGAACCGATGAAACGTGAAAAGCAACGCTGAACTGCTCAAAATCACAGACAACGAAAAGTCCGTTTCCGTGTTCCTCCTGTAGAGGACGAGCCAACACGGCATGGAGGTCTATGACTGTGACTAACTTGTCGCGGTGCATGAAAACCCCCTCAATCGCTTCGGGAGCCGCCGGAACAGGTGTGAGCTCGGTGAACCTGATAATTTCGCTGACTTTAGCGATGTTTATCCCGAAATACTCGTCTCCTACCAAGAATTCGAGAAGCTGAAGCTCGTTCATTGAAGTGTCAAAAATTATTTCATCCATACTGCTTGCCCTTTCCTTTTGGTTTCTTCGCGAGGTGACGGATTCTTCCTCATATACCATTATACAACAAAATTTCATTAAAAGCAAGCGGAAAAATAAATTTTTTTCAAATGTAATCCTACTGAATAATTTAATATTTCTAAATAACACGTATTGACAAATACGTGTTATTATATTATAATAGAATTACGGAAAGGCGGGGTTTTAGAATGAAGTTTAGAGAGTTAGACAAAATATTAAAAGATAACGGTTGGGAGCGTGAAGTCAAAGGCACAGGCGGCTCTCATGTAATGTACAGGAAAAATGGCAAGAAAGTCCCCGTTCCGAACCATACCGGCGACATTCCCAAAGGAACACTCAGCGCGATATACAGACAGACCGGCTTGAAAGGAGGCAATTAATATGAATCACAAATATATATACCCCGCTTGTTTTTATCCCGAAGAAAACGGGCAATACTCGGTTGTTTTTAATGATTTGGGCGGGATAGCAACTTACGGTAACGATTTGCAGGATGCTTTAAACATGGCGGAGGATTTACTCTGCACATGGATTTTAGAGTGCAAAAAGGACGGCGAAGAACTCCCTGCGCCGACCGATATTCGCGATGTCGTGACTGACTGCGGAAAAGGGTTTGTAAGCTTGGTTTCGGCAGATATAAACGCTTATATTTTAAAAAATAATAAATCGGTAAAGAAAACGCTTACAATTCCTTTTTGGCTGAATGAATTAGCAGAGAAATCCGATGTCAATTATTCGCAGTTATTGCAGTCAGCATTAAAAGCACATTTACATGTTGCCGAATAGTTCAAATTTCTCTTGCATATCTTTATGTTTTATGATAGAATTATAACCAACAGCCTAAACAAGCATCATAAGGAGAGCCGAAAATGAATGTCTATTCCGACAGAATAAAAAACCTTAAACCCTCGATTATCAGAGAAATTTTTAAGTTCACCGCCGACCCGACGGTAATACCTTTCGCCGCAGGCAATCCATCACCGGAGGTCTTCCCGACGGACAAGCTCGCGAAGCTCGCCGCCGATATTTTTGCGGAAGAACCCGTGGCGGCTTTGCAGTACTCAATCTCGGAGGGTTATCCGAAGCTGCGCGAGTGGTTAAAATCCGATATGGAAGCCAAGGGCATATTCAGACCCGGCGAAGATGATTTAATCATAACAGCCGGAGCGCAACAGGTTATGGAGCTTTCAACAAAAGTAATCTGTAACGAAGGCGAAACAATCATATGCGAAAAGCCGTCCTTTATAGGCTCGCTTAACAGCTTCCGTTCTTACAATGCAAAGCTCGTCGGCGTGGATACGGATAATGAGGGCATATGTCCCGACAAGCTTGAAGCCGCATTGAAAGCTAATCCCAGAACGGCATTTATTTATATAATTCCGAATTTTCATAACCCTACGGGTCTGACCACGTCACTACAGCGCAGAAAAGACGTTCTCTCGCTTGCGTACAAATATAATGTAGTCGTGCTTGAAGACAACCCCTACGGAGACCTGAGGTTCACAGGCGTGGATATTCCCACGATTAAATCTATGGATAAAAAAGGTCATGTAATATATGCGGGTTCTTTTTCAAAGACGATTTCGCCGGGGCTTCGGGTGGGGTTCATGTGTGCGCCTGAGGGAATTGTGCAAAAAAGTGTCGCCGCGCTTCAATGCAGTACCGTACATACTAATATCTTAGCACAAATGCTCGCGTACAGATTTATTACGAGTGACGGCTTTGACGAATATCTTGAGGGACTTCGGCAGGTATATAAGCGTAAGCGAGACCTAATGCTTAACAGCCTTAAATTCAATTTCCCCGTACAGGTAAAGTTCACCGAACCGGAGGGCGGACTGTTCGTCTGGGGGACACTGCCTTTCGGGGATAGCGTAGAGTTTTCGCGAAAAGCCGTTAAGAACAAGGTCGCCATTGTTCCTGGCAACGCCTTTTCAGTCGATGAAAGTGAAAAAAGCATGTCATTTCGCATGACATACGCTACGCCCTCCGATGAACAAATAGAAAAAGGCGTAGAAATACTCAAAGAATGTTATTATAAAGTTTAGGAGACGAACGATAATGCAAAATAAAAAAGTATTCCTCAGCGGTATACAACCCACAAACATACCTCATATAGGTAACTACTTCGGAGCAGTAAAAAACTGGGTTAAGTCACAGGAGAGCGGCGAGCTTTCTTCCTTCTATTTTCTTGCTGACCTGCATGCGATTACAATAAGGCAAGACCCCAAAGCCTTTAGGGAGCAGATTTTAAGCTGTTATGCCTTGTTTTTGGCTATGGGGCTTGATGCGGAAAAGTCCGCACTCTTTGTACAGAGCCATGTCCCCGAACACTCGGAATTAGCGTGGATTTTGGGTTGCTACGCGCAGTTCGGGGAACTTTCGCGTATGACTCAGTTTAAAGAAAAAACAGTCAGTTATAAAGAGGGAGAAAGCAACATAGGTTTATTCAGTTATCCCGTGCTTCAAGCGGCTGATATTTTAATCTATCAAGCCGACTTTGTGCCTGTAGGTAAGGACCAGAAGCAACATCTTGAGTTGGCACGTAACATTGCCCAACGATTTAATAATGCACATGGCGAGACGTTTAAGCTTCCCGAACCTTACATCACCCAAAATACCGCAAAAATAATGTCCCTCTCCGAGCCGCTCAAAAAAATGTCGAAATCAGACGAAAACGCGAATGCCGCCGTGTTCATGCTCGACGACAAGGACGTTGTTATAAAAAAATTCAAACGCGCCGTCACAGACAGCGAGGCAAAAGTCGAATACCGCGAAAACGACGAAACTAAGGCGGGAATAAACAGTCTGATGTCAATCTACGCGGCGGCGGCAGACAAAAGCTTTGACGAAATTCAAAAAGAGTTCGACGGTAGAGGCTACGGCGATTTTAAAACAGCCGTAGGCGAAAGCGTCGCCGCTCTGCTTACCCCGATTCAAGAAGAATACAAAAAACTAAGAACAGACGGCGAGTACCTTGAAGCATGTATGAGAAAAGGTGCGGAAAAAGCATCTGCGGCGGCGAGACCGACACTTAACGCCGCACGGGAGAAAATCGGGTTTTTACAGGTTTAATAAAACATAATATGTAGGAGGACACCATGAAAAAAATAAGACAAGCCGTAACCTTCGGGGAGATAATGCTTCGTCTGAAATCCCCGAATTTTGAAAGGCTTTTTCAAAGCCCCGCGCTTGAGGCGACCTTCGGCGGCGGCGAAGCTAATGTAGCGGCGTCACTTTCTATGTTCGGTATTCCGGCAAGATTTGTCAGCGTTCTACCCGACAACGATATAGGGGATGCCTGTATCGGAGAACTGCGGCGTTTCGGCGTTGACACCGGTGCGGTTTTGAGAAAAAGCGGCAGGCTCGGCATATATTTTCTCGAAACAGGCTCTAATCAACGCGCCTCAAATGTTATTTATGACCGTGAGGGTTCGCTTATTTCGCAGGTTAAAACGAGTGATATAAACTGGCGTGAGGTTTTTACGGGTACAGATTGGTTTCACATCACGGGAATTACCCCTTCGCTCAGTCAAAGCGCGGCGGATGCTTCCTTAGAAGCTGTAAAAATCGCAAATGAAATGGGGCTTACGGTTTCCTGCGACTTAAATTTCCGCGCAAAACTGTGGAAATACGGCAAAGCCGCGCCTGAGGTTATGCGCGAGTTGTTTAAATACGTTCATGTCGGAATAGCCAACGAAGAGGACTGCCAAAAGTCGCTCGGAATAAAATCAGATGAAAGCGTTACAAAGGGCGAGCTTTGCACAGACGCTTACAAAAAGCTCGGCAATCAAGTAATGGCGGAGTTCCCGAATTTAAAATACATAGCAATAACCCTGCGCGAAAGTAAGAGTGCGAATATTAATAATTGGGCGGCTTGCCTAAACGACGGAAAGAATTTCTATCTAAGCAAAAAATATGAGCTCACCGATATAGTTGACCGCGTGGGTGGAGGAGATTCGTTCGGCGCGGGTTTAATCTACGGGCTTTCGGCGTATGATGAGCCGCAAAAAGCTCTCGAATTCGCTGTGGCGGCGAGTTGTCTGAAGCACACGATTCAGGGCGATATAAACCGCGTGAAAGTAGGCGAGGTTGAAAAGCTTATGGGCGGTGACGGCTCGGGACGAGTACAAAGGTAGCGTTTGTTAAGCTTTTTCTTTGCTATGGGCTTGATTTTTAATGAGTTCTATGGTAGAATAAGGAAGAGAAAAACTTTTATCATAGTCTGTGAAAACGACTATGGTTGCGGCAAAGTCGCAACTAAACTATAAACGAGGTGAAAAGGATGAACTATGAAATTAAAGACGTTTCTGCGCGTCTTAAAGCCACCCGCGAATGTTTAGACATAACTGCCCAAGCTATGTCCGAAAAAACAAAAACCCCGCTTGATGAATATATCTCTCTCGAAAACGGCGAAAAGGATTTTTCGCTGTCTTTCCTCAACGACGCCGCTCACGCGCTTGGCGTTGAGCTTATTGAACTGCTTACGGGGAGTGAGCCGCGCCTCCAAAAATACAGCGTTGTAAAAAGCGGTAAAGGTTTGCCTATTGACAGGCGAGCCGGCTTCGTCTATCAGCATATGGCTTATCTGTTTAAATCAAAGAAGGTCGAGCCTCTGCTCGTTACTGCGCCGCATTGTGAATCTGAAAAAGACTGTCCTGTCCATATGTCAAGCCACGCAGGGCAGGAGATGAACTTTATTATAAAAGGCAAGCTTAAGTTTATAATCGGAGATAAAACCGAGATTCTTGAAGAGGGCGACTGCGTGTATTTCGACAGTTCACAACCTCACGGCATGGTCGCATACGGCGGCGCGGACTGCGAATTTTTGGCTGTATTAATATAGAGGGGGAAAGACAATGCTCAAAGACTATTATAAAAATTTCATAGAAACAACCTGTGATGAAAACGGGGCTATAACCGATTTTAAAATTAAATGTCCCGATAATTTTAACTTTGCTTATGATATAATCGACAAATATGCGGAGCTTGAGCCGAACGCGCGGGCACTTGTTTATACCAACCCTAAAGGCTTCGAGCGTACTTTTACCTTCGCACAGCTGTCGGAGTATTCTACTAAAGCGGCGAACCTTTTCACTTCAAAAGGTGTAAAATACGGCGACACGGTTATGCTCGTGCTTAAAGGACATTATCAGTTTTGGCTCGCTATGCTCGGACTTGAGAAAATCGGCGCAATCGCCGTACCCGCAACGCATATGCTAACCCCTAAGGACTATATTTATCGTTTTGAACAAGCGGAAATAAAGCATATAGTCATAACCGGAGACGACCCGAAGGTAGCTCAAAATGCCGAGGATGCCGACAAAGAGTCGGGCGGCGTGCTTGTCGGAAAATTTGTAGTCGGTAACACGCAAAGAGACGGCTGGATTGACTTTGATGCCGAAATAGAGAAGCAACCCGATTTCATGAATCGCGCAAATACAAACGCCCGTGATATGCTTGTGCTTTATTTTACATCAGGTACAACAGGTTATCCGAAAATGGTTCACCACAATCATCGTTACGGCTTGGCGCATACTCAAACCGCTATGTGGCTTAACAACAGATATGACGGGCTTCATCTGACTATTGCCGACACCGGTTGGGCAAAAGCCATGTGGGGAAAGATGTACGGTCAGTTTCTTATGGGCAGCGCGGTTTTCGTATACGATTATGACAGGTTTAACCCATTAGATATGCTTAGTGTAGTCTCAAAATATAAAGTCACTTCTTTCTGTGCGCCGCCGACCATGTATAGATTTTTTATTCAGGAGGACGTAAAGAGCTTTGACCTTTCCGCGCTTGAATACTGCTGTACGGCGGGCGAAGCTCTGAATCCCGAGGTTTTTGAGCGATGGTACGAGTTCACAGGTCATAAAATGATGGAAGGCTTCGGGCAGACCGAAACAGTCATAATGGTGTCAAACCTGCCCGGTACCGAACCCAAGCCCGGTTCTATGGGAAAACCCATGCCGCTTTACGACATTAATATATATGACGAAAACGGCGAGCCTGTCCCTGTAGGTGAGGTCGGTGAAATCTGCATAAAATGCGAAAGAGGCGACGATGGGCTTTTCGGCGGCTACCACAAAAACGATGAACTGACCGACTCTGTATGGCATGATGGACTGTATCATACAGGTGATACCGCATGGAAAGACGAGGATGGCTACTTCTGGTATGTGGGCAGAAACGACGATATAATTAAGTCTTCGGGCTACCGCATAGGACCTTTCGAGGTCGAAAGCGTGCTGATGACCCACCCGCTCGTGCTTGAGTGTGCCGTGACGGGCGCGCCTGACCCCGTCCGCGGACAGGTGGTTAAAGCTACCGTGGTACTTGTCAAAGACGCTGAGGGAAGCCCCGAACTCGTGAAAGAGCTTCAAAAACACGTAACAGACAACACCGCACCCTATAAATACCCGCGTATAATCGAGTTTGTCACCGAACTGCCTAAGACAATCAGTGGGAAAATCAGACGTGTTCAGATTAGAGGGGAAGATAAGTAAAATGAACGAACACTATCTATGGCTTCTTCAAGTAATGGGCGCGGCTAACCCGCGCTCCATTCAGTTAATACGTCATTACGGCTCTCCCGAAGCGGTCTATGAAGCCTTCGGTAAGCTCGGCGGGAACGTGAAGCTTCTGAAACCCGGCGAAGCCGAGAACCTTAAAACAGCGTCTCTTGAAAAATCGCAGGAGATTATGCAAATCTGCACCGAATATAATTATCGCATACTGACACTTACGGACGACGATTATCCGACCGCACTTAAAAATATATACAATCCGCCGATTGTGCTTTTTGTTTCGGGTTCTCTGCCTGCGGATGAACAGCTCTGCATAACCGTCATCGGAACACGCGATGCGTGCGATTACAGCCTGAAAGTCACACAAAACCTCTGCCGTAAGCTCGCTAAAGCGGGCGTGACTATTGTGAGCGGTATGGCTGTAGGGATTGACAAAGCCGCCCACACCGCCGCCGTAGAGGTAAAAGGGCGTACAATCGGGACGCTTGCCTGCGGCTTTGCGGTGGATTATCCCAAGTTTTCAACACCCTTTCGCAACGAAATTATAAACTCGGGAGGTGCGGTGATTACCGAGTTATTGCCGTACAGTAGGGGCGAACGCGGTTATTTCAACGAACGTAACCGCATAATGTCGGGTCTCTCACGCGGTGTTTTAATAATCGAGGCCGCCGAAAAAAGCGGTTGTCACATAACGGCAAGCCACGCAATAAACCAAAATCGCGACCTATTTTGTATCCCGCCGTCAAATCTTTTCAGCTCTCGGTTTAGAGGCGTTATTAATTATCTGCGGGATGGTGCTGTTCCTGTTTTTGACCATAGCGACATATTAAATGAGTATTTAACCGATTATACCGATGTTGACGCTACCGATATTAAATACAGTTCGGGCGGCGGAAAAGAGACAGAGGACGGTTCGGGGCATTTTGAGAAAGATACAGGGCAGATTAATAACAACGCCGACAGAAAAAGCTTATTTAAGTCTGCGGCAGTAAAGCCGTTTAATATAGTCCCCGAAAAACCGCCGGAAGCAGACCTGTCTGCACTTGAGGGAAATGCTCTGACAATAGCCGAGCTACTAAAAGACGGCTCGAAAACCGTGGATTTTTTAGCCGAAAATTCGGCTCTGTCTGTAAACGAGCTTTCGGAATTACTGCTTGAACTCGAAATAGACGGCGTGATTGAAAGTGCGGCGGGTTCAAGCTATATACTTAAAACAAAGGACTCCATATGAATAAAATCATTGACTCACATACACACATCTACCCCGATAAAATTGCCGAAAAAGCGTCTCAAAGCATCGCCGATTTTTATGAAATGCCCGTAAAATATGACGGTACTGTCGGAAAGCTTATTGAAATCTGCCGTAGAAACAATATAGTAAATTGCGTAGCCTGTTCCGTGGCGACGAGTGCGGAAAGGGTATCTGTCATAAACGAATATTTAGCCGAGATTGTATCCGCGAGCGAGGGATTTTTCATAGGACTGTGTGCTTTGCACCCCGCTCTTAGCGAAAGCCAAATCGACAGCGAACTGTCAAAAGCAGAAGCGCGGGGGTTTAAGGGAATAAAGATTCACCCCGACTTTCAACAGTTTGAGGTAGACAGCCCAAAAGCATATAAAATATACGAACGCGCCGAGGGCAGGCTTCCAATATTATTTCACACGGGCGATAAGCGATATAACTATTCAAATCCTGCGCGGCTTGCGAGGGTTTTAAATATGTTTCCGAAGCTTATGGCTGTCGGGGCGCATTTCGGCGGTTGGTCGGAGTGGGGGGACGTTAAGTGCTTGGCGGGATTTGAAAACCTTTATGTAGATACGAGCAGTTCTCTTTATGCTATTTCGTCTGAACAAGCGCGAGAGCTTATACAAGTATTCGGTGAAGAACGTGTCATGTTCGGCACAGACTATCCCATGTGGGACGCAGACGGCGAGCTTGAATTTATTGAGAGGTTGAATTTATCGGAAGAGGCGAAAGAATCAATTCTTTATGAGAATGTAAAGAGGTTGTATTCGCTCTAATTCATAAGGAGATAATATATGTTCAACAAACTAAATATAGCAGATGAAGTTTTTCAAAGTTTCGGAAGCTTTCACCCAAATGCGCCGAACATGAAGGCTTTACCGCCGCAGAAACTTCTCAGCGACGAAGAGTTAAGCGCGAAAATAGCCGAAATTGAGCCTAAGTTGAAAAAAGGCGGGCTGATTTTGACTTTTTCGGTTATCGCGCTTTTCATTTCGTTTATTTTCGCGGGGTTGTTTATGCTGCCCTTTTTAGTATTGTCGATAATTTTCGGAATCTCCACAGCAATAAACAGGCAGAAACTGAAAGAACTCATCAGCAATAATGTAGTAAGAGGTGTTTTGACCGAAACCTTTGGAGACCTGCACTATGCACCTACTCATTATATCCCGAAAAACAGAATATTGTATACAAAGCTTATTCCAAAATGGAACAAAATAAAAGGGAGCGATTTAGTTGAAGGGGCTTACAAAGGTGTAAAATTTTCTTTTTCAGACCTTCATCTTCAACATGAAACAAGGTCGGGGAAAAACAGAAGCTGTGTTACCGTGTTTAAAGGGCAGTGGCTGATATTAGAACTCTCGCGTTCGATTCCGTGGGGACTGTCGCTTCGTGAACGCGGCTCGGATAACAAAAGAGCCAAATCAGACCTGCAAACCGAGAACATAGAGTTTAACAACAAGTTTGAAATAAAAGCGTCCGACGGACATACAGCGTTTTACGTACTCACGCCGCATTTCATGGAATATATAATGAAAGCGGACTTGAAAGCCAATGCACGAACATACATAAACATAGGCGGCAAACAAATACACATAGCCCTGCATAACGGGCGGGATTTATTTGAACCTACGGGCAGAAAGCTATTCGACATGAGCAATATAGCGGCACTGCGTATGCAGATGAGGTGGGACGTGAATTACATAACAGGCATAATTGATGAGTTTTTGCTGTGCGAGAGGTTGTTTGAGAGTCGGGGAGCGGAATAAAACTTTACAATTTGTTTACAATTAGAGCATTGAAAATTAAATAGAATTATGGTATAATGGTGAGCAGACTGTGTAAAAATAAACCATTTTCATTTTCCGAGGAGGTCTGTTATGAACAGAGTCGGAGAACGCGATATGCCCTTGCCTGTTACCGATGACGAGATTAAATCGAGAATAAACTTCTATATACCGAAAATAAAGCGAAACAATATTATTTCCGTTATCCTTATCTGCTTAGGGGTTGTTATTTTTATATTCGCATTTGTTTACGCGAATGAAAACCTATATTCCTCGCTTGAGGATACCTTAGGAATCGCGCTTATTCCGTCCGCACCCGTACTGATTGTCGGCGGCGCGTTTCTCAATTCGGCGTTCCATGATAAGAAAAGGCTCAGCTCGTATATAAGGGGCAATGTCGTAAAATGCTTCTTGGCTGAAAGGTTTGAGCTAAAGTATTATGCCTCTGCGCGGCATATTTTACCGGAAAAAATCCGATGGACAGGGCTTATTAATAACTGGAGCCGCATAGACGGCAGTGATTTGACCGAGGGCTGTTATAAAGGCGTGAAGTTTTCTTTTTCGGATATACACCTAAGCACGGGTGATGAAAAAGCATCGGTTACGCTGTTTAAAGGGCAGTGGCTGATTTTAGAGCTTAATAACGAGATTCCGTGGGGGGTGAAGCTTCGCGAACGCGGTATTGACAACAAGTTAGCTAAATCAGACGTAGAAACCGAGAATATCGAGTTTAATAAAAAATTTGAAATAAAATCGAGCGACCCGCATACAGCGTTTTATATACTGACCCCGCATTTCATGGAATACATATTGAAAGCGGATAAACGCGCCCAAGCACGGACTTATATCAGCATTGACGGGACTCAAATACACGTAGCCTTGCATAGCGGGCGGGATTTATTTGAACCCGGCGAAAAAGGAATGTTCGATATAAAAAATATTGACGCTCTGCGAATGCAGGTAAAATGGGACATAAATTACATAACCGGCGTAATTGACGCATTTTTGGAGAGTGAAAAATTCTTCGGCGTTTCGGAATTAAACCAAAAATAATATTGTAACAGGGAGGAAAAAAGAAAATGTCTGAATTAATTATCGGAATCATCGCGGTTGTCTTAATTTTTTGCATAGGCTTCTTAGTATGGTGGGTCAAAACAAGCAACAATTTTCATCGCATGGATATTAAAATCAAGGAGGCTCTTTCGGGGATTGAGGTCGCGCTGACCAACCGCTTCGACAAGCTTACAAAGCTTTTTGACGTAGCTAAGGGCTTTGCGAAACATGAGAAAGAAACTTTTTCGCAGGTCATAGCCCTCAGAAAAGGCATGAACGTCAATGAATTGAATCAGGCTAATGCGCAGTGCGACAGTCTTATGGCTCGTATTAACGCAGTCGCGGAAGGCTATCCGGAACTGCGTTCGGCTGAAATGTTCACAGAGCTTCAAAAAGGCATACGCGAAGCAGAAGCGCATCTGCAAGCCGCCCGCCGCCTTTATAACAGTAACGTCACGGTATACAATACTGCAATTGCGGTCTTCCCCTCAAGCATAGTGGCAAACTCAAAGCATCTGCAAAAAGCAGACTTCTTTCAGGCAGAAGAAGCCAAAAAGGCAGATGTCAACTTAAAGTTTTAAGGAACAATACATACCGCTGAGGACGGAACAGGCGACCGTCGCCCATCGTGTAAACGATGATTGGAGATGTGGGTAAGTGGGTCACGCCACCTCGGTATGTATAAGCCGCCCTTTCGAGGGCGGCTTTATAAATTCACAAAAGGTTATTTCAAACACCCCTTGACAATGCACACGTTTTACTGTATAATTAAATACACAGCACGAAGTTAAGAAAGGGGTGTTTATAATGGAATCAACATCAACAAATATAACTATACGCATAGATAAAGAAACTAAACGGAATTTTGAGAACTTTTGCGATAATGTAGGCATTAATCTGACAACCGCTTTTAACATGTTTGTTAAAGCGACACTGCGGACACGCGAATTACCATTTGCGGTTACTGATATTGATACCCGTAAAAAAGAAGCGAGAAAGCTGTTTTTAAAAAATGTAGAAGATATGCAGCAGCAATCTATTATTAACGGAACAAGCGACATGACTATGGACGAAATAGACGATATAATCGCAGAAGTCCGAAAAGATAAGCGCGGTGAAATATGATTTGTAAGGTTGTTATAGATACAAATGTTTTTAATTTCAATTTATAGAAATGCTCGAAGATTAGGGGCGGCTTTATAAATCTCAAAAAACATTATAAAAACTCACTCTCTGTCGTTCTTCGTACTGCTTTAGCAGTGCCGAGGCGACATAACATTCCGTCAAAAGCTCGCCTTCTTTTTGAGAGATGCCGCTTTTGCGCGGTTCGGCGGAGTTAATACTTTCAGCGGAGTTAATACTTTCGGCGGAGTTAATACTTTCGGCGGGTTTAAGACTTTCAGCGGAATCAAGACTTTCGGCGGCAAGCGACACGATTCGCGCTATGACCGCCGTTATTTCCGATATTTCGCCCCTGTTGATGATGAAACAGCCGCGCCTCTTAAAATCCGTCCATATTTCTTCCGCCTTGAGTGCGGCGTTCAGCGCGTTCTCGCGTTCGCCGTTTTCAATACTCACGGCGACAAGCTCCACCTCGTTCATCATAAGTGCGGTTCGCCCTACTATATATAAGTAGCTCCCCACCGTCAGACAGCAGAGCGAAGCAAAAATGAGTATGCAAAAAACCACCCGCTTCATTTTTCTGTCCCCTTCTCTACAATATAATAATTCCCTTTTTCATCTGCGGCGAGTAAAAAGACCCGCGAAAGAGGGATATTTTTTTGCAAAAGAGCTTTCTTAAGCCACCGCTCGTCTAACCCGATTTCTTTAAGCGCGTTCTTGTCCGTTACGCCGTCACTGACCGCGAGAACCGGAGGATTTTCAGAGGTCTGCAATATATTGATTTTTCCTGTGTTTTCTACTACAGCATATTGTATTTTCGATATATCGAAAACCCCTGCGTCCCGCGCCGCTTCCGCAAGGTCGTGTATAGTATAACGCAGTCTTTTCATCTCGCGCTGATTTATTATACCGTCCTTTACGATAACGCAGGGATTGCCCGTCACTACCCGCCTGAACTTGTCCGACTTTAAAGAAAGGCTCGTAATAAATACATCAAGGCAGACAATAGCCAAAATCGGAATCACCCCCGCGAGCATGGGTAAATCGGGATTTTCGAGTGCGAGGGTGGCGATATTCGAGATTAAAATAGCGGTGACAAGCTCCGACGGCTGAAGCTCGCCGAGCTGTTTTTTCCCCATTAGGCGGATTGAAAATATTATGAGAATATATGAAAGGACTGTGCGAATAAGAATCACCGGCATGAACTTAGCGTACCCGAAACTAAGGAAGATATACTATATAATAATAAATCAACTCACTTTATTAATTTCACTGCGACTACGGAAATATCGTCCTCCCGTTCCTGCGCTGAGGAGTATTTCGCCGCCGTGGCTATCGTTTGGGCGAAGCCGTTCATGTCGTCTTTGTTCCATTCGTTTTTACGAAGTTCCTGCTCAAGCCAGCGTTCCGACAGTTCCGCGCCGTCGCTCGCCATTATAATAAGGTCGCGGTTTCCTATAGTAAAGGTCTGCCGCTCATAAACGGGGCGATGATTTATTCCGACGGGCAGACCCTTTCCCCCCGCTTTTACTACCCGGCGGTTACAGCTTATATAGGTAGGCGCACTGCCCGCTTTATACAATTCCACGTTACCGCTGAACAGGTCGATTTTGCATATATCGAGGGTGGCGAAACTTTCATCTGCTGATTTTACGAGCAGAGAGTTATTTATTATCTCTATTGCGGCTGTAATATCGACACCCGCGCGGAGCAGTTTTATGAGCATACCGCAGGCGAACGCGGAGTCAATTCTGGCGCGTCCGCCGCTCCCCATACCGTCCGAGAGAATAATATAGGCGAACCCTTTTTTATCCGTAAAGCTGTCGAAATAGTCGCCGCAGTTTTTCTCTTTTCCGCGGCTGACCTGATAAACGCCGCACTCGACGGCAAAAGCCGCCCTGTCGAACATGGTCATGAGAAATTCGCCGTTAGAATGAATTATTTCCGGCAGGTCAAATTCACGGTGCATAGCCGTACAGAGCAGGTCGCAAAGCTTGTCCGGACTGCACTTTAATTTACCTCTGCCGTAGGCTTCTACGGTCATTCGCCCTTCATTAAGGCTCACCGCCGCTATAGGCTCGAAAATACCGCGTTCAAAAAGTATGTTCTCGACCGTAAAAGCAAGCCCGCGGTCAAACCCCGACGATGAGCCGAACTCGCCCGACATTCCGAGCATCATGGTCCGGGTCGCGGATATTTGCGAAAGCAGAATGGTTCTCATCTGGGCTATTTTTCGGTTCGCTGTGTTTATAGCCGTAAACTCGCGGTACTGCGCGTTTAGCGCGACAGACAGCTGTTCCCGCTTTGGGCAACGGTAGGCTAAAGGACCGTAAAAATGCTCGGACTTAATTATCTTCCCTTTTTTAAGCAGGCTCGAAATATCGCCCATAACACGCAGTGTATCATTGTATTCATCGCCCCAGCAGGTCATGTTATGGCGGCAACGGCGGCAGACCTCGCCGCACGCAGTATTATAAACCCATGAAATATCCCTGCTCCCCGCCCGCTCTAAGATTTCGGCAGTTTTTTCTATTGCACCCTGTACATCGCCCATAGCCTCGCCCGTGAGCCGTAACCGCCGCGCAAAAATCTCCGAGACATTTGCGCCGCTCTTAGGGACGGCTTCACGCTTAAATCTGCGGCAGAGAAAATCGACGGGAACGAAAAGAAAGACGAGTCCGCCCGCTATGACAGAATTAATCTCCGCGAAAGTATAACCTGCGATTCCCGAAAAAGCGGCGACCAACCCGATACTTAATATATAACCCGCCATATGGGCATGTTTTCTGTACCCCCCTTTTCGCGAAAAAACAGAGCAACCCATACCCGCCACGCAGATAGTCAGCCCCGCCGCCGCATATTCGGGGGCGGCTGTAATGATTCCGAACGCGCCGAGAGCCCCGCAGACCGCGCCGCCCGTATACTTGAATCGGTAGGAAAACACGGCAGTAAAAACAGACGCAGTCAGTACACCTATATTTAGCATACTAAATTCAAAGCTCGAAAGCGCGGCAATAACAAGCGAATATGTATAGCCGAGTGCGGCAGACGCCGACGGCGGAAGCTCCGAAAGCGGCAGACCCGATAATATAAGTGTCCGAACCTTCGCGGCGGCGAGTATTCCGAACCCTATAACAAGCGCGAATACAGGCACATTCGGCAGAAAATCCACGCCGCCGCCAAGCAGAAGAGCGCTCGTAAAATAGCCGAGAGCCGCAATAACAGCCGTGGCGGCGGGAAATTTCATACCCGCGAAAAATCTGAACGCCGTGACAAAAGCCATAGTAAGAATAAGGCTCAAATTCTCCGCGAAGCCGCTGAATCCGCCGCGCAGTAAAAAGCCCGTGAACGCCCCCGCGAGGGTATAAAGGCAGTCGAACCCCGACAAGCCGCCGAGAAAAATTATGGGGTAGGGCGACGCCTGCCCGAAGAGCGAGGTGAGACTTAAAAGCAGACCCGCCGCCGCTATGGCGGGGATTCTGTAAAGCTCGTCCCGCCCTTCGGGTAAAAATTTTTTGATGCTGTGAATTTTTTCCGTAATTTTCATTTTTTACTTCCCTTTCTTTCATTAAATAATGTATAATAATAATTGCTTTTTTTAAATTTTTATGTTATAATAATGTATGAACGATATAAAACGGCAAGGGGGTGACGAAATGGCTTATGACACTAAGGTGCTGCTTGCTTCGCTCGCGAACAATATATTAAAATCCGAAACCGTAAAAGAAGCCTATACGGTAATAATGGAGATAGCTAATGTCGAGGGCTTAAATATTCAGCCCTATGACGAGGCAATGGAAAAATTAGAAGAATTAAGAAAATAATGTTATGCGGCGCGATGTGGACATCGCGCCCTACATTATGAACATCATGACATCGCGGCGGGCGGTATTTCAATTATAAACCAAAAAATTTGCAAAATTTGCCGAAAGGAAAAGAGCGGTAAAAATAAATAAATTAAACCAATTTGTAAATCATAATGGCATAGTGCGTTTTTTAAAAACAAAAAATTTTAAAAAAGCTGAAACTTTTTTCTGCCGCCGCTTGACTACCTAAATGTGAGCGGTCAAAAAGCGAACTTCCCGATACGGCGGCAGAGCTTAAAAAACGCTGAAAGAATGTCCGAATAAATGTCAATCGGACCCCGCAATGCTCATAGAGAACGGATTTGTGAAAATAATCTGAAAATATTTTGAAAATCTGTTTAATTTGACTATTGATTCTTTTGGCGGTATAGGTTATAATGCTATAAGGGAAGAATATCCTGACAAATTTGCTGTTTATTTGCTTTTTTAAGGAATTCGACCGATTAACGATTCAAAATTTATGGAGGAAAACAATTATGAAAACAAGAAAAATTCTTGCAGTTATCTTAGCCGTCGTAATGCTCGCAGGCTTTTCAGTAACAGCAAGCGCAAGCAACTGGTGGATGTGGGACCAAACATGGGGAACTCCCGGTTCCTTCGTTGACGATTATGGTCGCGTATTCTTCTGGGGACGTAACCCCGACAGCGGCTTCCCGTGGTGGGAATTCGGTAATACTGCAATAATGGAAATTGACTTTACGCTCAGCGGAACCATTAACTCTAACGCAATAATCAGCCAGGGTGGACTTATATTCGTACCCGGTGTTGCGATAGGCGAAACAATGACCTTAATGGGTGTTGATGCAAACGGTAATCCCGTAAACCTTACCGGTTACGGCGGTTCGATTGAAGGTAAAGTTCGCGATATTACCATGAACGGTGTTCGCGGATTTAACGTAGCTCCCGGAAGTGGCGGGGGGTCTTGGGAGACAGAGAGAACGAGACTCGAAGAAATCCTTGCTGCTGAAGACGTAATTGACGGCATAGCAGCTATTAACAGCAACGGTACAAGCGGTATAACTCTTAAAGAAGTACTCGCAGGCGACTATGTTGCGACTCCCGCAAGCTTAGATGCTTCCGGAAATGACGTTTTATACTCGGGCAAAGGTACTCTCTGGGTAGGTACCGGTACTGAAGGCGCTAACCAAGTACGCTACGGCGCAATCGGAACCAGAACATTCAGAATCACTTTAAGATACGACGGCGGTGATATGGACCGTTTACAAGACGCTCTCAATCAAATAGCAGAACCCGGTAGCGAACTCACCGGATTCATGGTTCAAACAGCTGTAATGGCTAACACCGGTATTCCTTGGGAAGGCATCGGTCCGAGCAACACAGGTATGTGGATTGCTCAGAATCAAGGTAGAATTCAGTGGGCTACCAACTGGGGAACTAATGCAAGAATAGGCGCGAAAGACGCTACTGTAACATTCGTACCTTGGGCATCGACTTTACCGGCAGGAAACTCCGGAGCATGGGGTCTTAACACTCCTTTCACAGCTCAGGAAATGAGAGAAATCTCGGCAGCCGCTCGCGATTACGGCGCGCCCCTCAGAGTTACAGCTAAGTTAAGAACTTACAATGCTGCAGGTACTGCATTCAGACTTCGTTTAGACCAAGTATACGGCAAGAATGTCGATATCTTAGACTATAACATCAGCTACAACAACCAGTTAGTCTGGATGGTAGGCGGAAACTTTGACGCACTCATATTCGATATTCCCGCAAACTTACTCGTTGATTCAGCTTTCGACTGGAACCTCGCATCGCTCGCTATTTACCACATGGCACCTGTAGGCATGGGCGGCGGTTCTTGGGAAACTCCGACTTGGTCACTCCTCAAAGACAACGCAGGTCTCGACCAACGCGCAGCAGTCTTAGGTTGGGAATTTGAATCCATGATTGAAGGCGGACGTGACGGTTGGGAAATTAACCCGACTTACCTCATGGGCGACCTTAACTTCGACGGCAGACTCAGCGCAATCGACGCTCTCATGGCTCTCCAGATTTCGAGCGGACTTCTCCCTGCATCTGAAGTAGATATCATCGTTGGCGACTTAAACGGCGACGGCAAAATCACAGCATCAGACGCACTCGCTATCCTCGAATTAGTTGTATTAGCATAAAAGATTGACTAACAGATAATTCGCACGGGTAAATCAAAAAATACTAACAAAATCAAGTCAGTTCGGTACCCGCGAGTACCGTGGGTACCGGGGCTGACAATATGGAGGAATATAACATTATGAAAAAAATCTTAAAATTGGCAGTGCTTCTCGTTGCTTTCTCAGTATTTGCAATTAGCGCTTCCGCTTTCACAGTATCTGACAACGGTTCTCCCGATGCACAGGGCGGAACATTCGCAGTAAACGTACTCGCTTCAGCGGGTGGCGAACAAGCAGGTTCATTCACATTTGACGCAAACGGCGCAACATTCATCAGCATTGCATACGGAACAGGCGTTATAGGTCAAGAGCATGAAGGCAAAGTTAGTCTTATCAGCTTAGACTCTGCGGCAGGTTCTGTACTGGCTACACTTAATTTCTCAGTAACAGCTGATACTTTCAGCGTATCTGTAACAGGCGTTGACGAATATGCAGGAATCACCGGCTCAGCAAGCGGCGCGCTTCCCGTGGCTCCTCCTCCGCCTCCTCCTCCTGCTCCTACTCCTGACCCCGTTCCCGTAGCTCCCGATGCAGGCGGTGACGTAAACGAAAAGACAGGCGTAGCTCTTGCAATCGTTCCTGTTTTAGTAGCGGCAGCAGCAACAGTAGTATCTCGCAAAAGAAAATAATAAATCTTGAATCCCCCCGGAATAAGATTAATTTTGGAAAAACCCCGTGGTATAACGCCACAGGGGTTTTTTCCGTTTCGAACGTAGGGGACGCCGCCTAATATTCACATCGAACGTAGGGGACGCCGCCTAATATTCACATCGAACGTAGGGGACGCCGCCCACGGCGTCCCGAAAAAACAATTCGCCCGTAACGTAAAACGGGACGCCGTGGGCGGCGTCCCCTACATTTTTAAAATTTAAAAATTCTAAAAATTACATATAATAATATAATCCTGCCGGAGAACAATAAAATCGGCGGGATTTTTTCTGCCCTCATAACCAATCTTTCTTGTGAAAATATAGGAAAAAAAGCCGAGATTGGTTTTTAAGTAAAAATTGAATGAAAGGTGCGGGTTAAAACGATATGAAGAAGTTTGCTATAGGCATATTCGCGGCAATATTCGCTATTGCCTCATCCGTAGGCGCGTCTGCCGGAGGAGAGCATGATATAAACGGGAAAACCGCTACACTCACAGAGAATGGTGCGGGACACGGCACACTCACAGAGAATGGCGCGGGACACGGCACACTCACAGAGCAGGGTACGGGACGACACGGTACACTCACAGAGAATGGCACAGGACATGAAATATTAAATGAGTATGATAGACGGTACGGTGTCCTCATACCGAAGCAAGAAGCGGACGAAATAATGGGGATAGGCGCGGTTAATGATATAGTAGGCGGTCTCGCTGACGGAACAAAAGAAATCGTAGGCGGTCTCGCTGACGGCACAAAAGAAATCGTAGACGGTCTCGCTGAAGGCACAAAAGATATAGTAGGCGGTATAACAGACAGCGTAGATAATATGGGAAACGGAACCTACTATGCAAGCGGGTATAACCGTAATCACGCTATTAATAATAACACGACGACCACTCGCGTAAACAATAACCGTAATAACAACACAGTCAATCACGAAAACGACAACACTCATGTTAATGATAACAACACGACCAATCATGTAAACGACAACACTCACGCCAATAACAACACGACCAATCATGTAAACGACAACACTCACATCAATAATAACGCGGCAAATCATGTAAACGACAACACCAATAATAACATTCACGCTAATAATAACAACAACACGACCAATCATGTAAACGACAACACTCACGCTAATAATAATAACACGACCAATCATGTAAACGACAACACTCATGCCAATAACAACACGACCAATCATGTAAACGACAACACCAATAATAACATTCACGCTAATAATAACAACACGACCAATCACATCAATAACACGGGCAACACGGGTAACGCAGGAACGGGCGAACACGCCCGCGGAACAAACGAGCGTAACCCCGGAACAGGTATAGATTTCGGATTGCTCGAACTTGCGACAATAGGAACCACCATGCTCGGAACAGCCGCATTAGCGGGGAGCAGAAAGCGTCGTTAACGGTATCGTAGGGGACGCCGCCCACGGCGTACCGAAAATAATTCACCCACGGCGTAAAAACGGGACGCCGTGGGCGGCGTCCCCTACATTTATTATGAATCGCGGCGGGTCGCCATAATCACGCCGGGTATTTTTTTCAGTTTTGCGAGTATGTTGTTCAGTTGTTCGACGCCTTCTATTTCGAGTGCGACGTCTATACAGGCGTTTCCGTTTTTGAGTTTTCTGCCTGTGAACTCGCTGATAGACAGGCGGTTGTGGGATATGACGTTGGTAACATCGGCGATTAGAGCGGTTCTGTCTTCGGCGATTAGCTCGATTGCGGCGCGGTAATATACATCGCCCGTATTTATCCATTCGACTTTTATGAGCCGTTCGGGACTTTTTTCGATTATGTCTGTTACGTTTACACAGTCTTTTTTATGAACCGAGACGCCGTAGCCGCGGGTGATAAAGCCTAAGATTTCATCACCGGGGAGCGGCGCGCAACAGTTCGCGAAACGTATTAGGCAGTTTTCCATGCCGTCTACCAAAACGCCTTTAGACTGCCTTTTGGCAATTGTTCGGTTTATTTCTTCATAGGACAAGCCCGCACGCTCGCTGTCGGTGTTTCGGGTAGTATAAAATTCTTTTACCCTATGCACTACGCGGGTGAGCTGTAAGCCGCCATAACCAATAGCCGCATAGAAATCGTCTGTATTATCGTAGCGCAGACCCTTAGCCGCTTCAAGAAGCAGTTCGTCCTCAAAAGGCAGGCTGTTACGCTTCAGTTCGCGTTCCAACATGCTTTTTCCCTCTTTTATATTTTCGGGACGACGCTCTTTTTTAAACCATGCGCGGATTTTGAGTTTCGCTTGATTCGTCTTTACTGTGTCAAGCCAGTTTCTGTTCGGTCCGTATGCGGCTGAGTTGGTGGTCATTATTTCTACGATGTTTCCTGTCTCAAGCTTGTAGTCAAAGCTGACCATGCGACCGCCCACCTTCGCGCCTGTCATTTTGTTTCCGACTTGACTGTGTATGGCGTAGGCGAAATCTATGACGTTCGCGCCGAGCGGCAGGGTGATTATATCGCCTTTCGGGGTAAATACATAGACGTCTTCGGTGGCTAAGTCGGTTTTTATGGATTCTGTTATCTGTACGACGTTTTCGGCTTCCTGCTGTTGGTCTAAGATATGGCGAATCCATTCCAGACGGCTGGTGTCGGATGCTTTAGTTTTTTGTTTTCCGAGACCTGCCTTATATTTCCAATGCGCGGCGATGCCGTATTCGGCGGTACTGTGCATGTCTTGTGTACGGATTTGTACCTCGAAGGGAATACTCTCTCTGCTCATGACGGTGGTGTGAAGCGACTGGTAGCGGTTGGGTTTCGGGGTGGCTATATAGTCTTTAAAACGAAAGGGGATGGGTCTGAACATATCGTGTATAATGCCGAGAATATTATAACACTCTATGACCGACTGTACTATAATACGAACCGCGTATATATCATAAATCTCATCGAACTCTTTACCGCCTACGATGACTTTTTTATATATACTGTAGACGCCTTTGACCCGCCCTTCAATATACGGGGTGGGCGACATATTACCTATACGTTCGAGAATCTGCGCTTTTTTATTCTCGATGAAAAAATTCCGCTCTTCTTCGCGGTATTTTATCTGTTCTTCGATAGCCTTAAAACCGAAGGGGTCGAGGTAGCGCAGGGACAGGTCTTCCATCTCCTCTTTGACGCTGTTCATGCCGAGCCTGTGTGCTATAGGCGCGTAAAAGCTCATGGTTTCGAGGGCGTTTTCCCGCTGTTTGTCGGGGGGGCGGGCGGCGAGTGTCCGCATGTTGTGCAGTCTGTCGGCGAGTTTTATAAGTATGACCCGCACGTCCTTTGCCATTGCCATGAGGATTTTACGTATATTTTCGGCGTGCTGTTCTTCTTTGGTCGTGTCTAAGGGTACAAGTCCGATTTTGGTCACGCCGTCTACCATATGGGCTACGTCTTTCCCGAACTGTTTTTCGAGCGTGGAGAGCGAAATTTTAGTGTCCTCTACTACATCGTGTAAAAGCGCGGCGACAATAGTATCGGTATCCATATTGAACCCGAGCAGGATATTCGCCACCGATAGAGGGTGAGATATAAAAGGTTCGCCCGAACTGCGGGTCTGACCCTCATGCGCGGTGTTCGCAATGGTATAAGCCGCCATGATTTTTTCTAAATCGAAATTAAGCTTTCCCTCTGAGGTAATTCGCTCAATAAGGGAGTCTATAGTACAGCCAATCATACTTTGCCCTCCATAAGACCGCGCATTTCAGCGAGAACACGCGAGTTGCTTAAATCTGCTTTTGCCGCATCGGGTATGAGCCTTAGCTTTTTATTTATTATATCATGTTCTATTAATCCGAGTTCCGAAAGCGCGTCTAAGACGACCCTGAATTTACAATAATTCAGACCTTTTGCCGCCGCTTCGGTATATATACGGTCGATATATACTCCGTTTCCGCCGCCGTTTCCTATAGCGGAATACAGGCGCAGAATATCATAAATAATTTTTATATCGCTTTTTTCGGGTAAAGCGCGGCAGGCTAAGGAGGGGTCAATTTCCTCGCCGCGTTTTAGGCTCTCGTAGGCGCGGAGAGCCGCGAAATACCGCTCCTGTTCAAACCGCGAAGGGCGGCAGTCTTTAAGACGCGCCGAAACGCTCCGTACCGAGTTGTATTCATTTATTTCGAGGGTAACTAAAACATCAACGCTCTGCCCAACGTCAAAAGCAAAGTCGCTATAGGTAGAGGTGAAATGAAGTATTTTTTGAACACCGCCGCCTTCGAGCCTGACGTTAAAGGAAAGAAATTTACCCTCTTTTAGGGGTTTTTTAGAGAGGATTACGCAGTTTTGGATTAAAAACAGCGGTATGGGATTACCCTCGCCGAAGGGCATAAGCGAGGCTAAGCTCTCCACGTTTTCAAGGCTCAAATCAGCCGAAACGAGCGACTTGTCTATATAAAAAACATCGAAGGGCATTTGCGGATAATGAAGCTTGCTGTATGCTTTTACTTCGCGGATTATGTCGTCTGCGTTTTCGCTTTTTGCGGAAAGCCCCGCCGCCTTTACGTGACCGCCGAATCTTTCAAGATAGGGCGAGCAGTGTTCGAGAAGCGGCATAAGCGAAAACCCGTCAACACTTCTCGCGCTTCCGCGCAGGTTAACGCCGTCGTCGGAGAGTATTATATTCGGTTTACCCCATTTGGATAAAACGCGGGTACTGACGATACCTATAACGCCATGATGCCAGCCTTTACCGACAAGAACCATGACCCGTTCGCTGAGAAGTGCGGGGTTTTGCGCTACCATAATGTCGATTTGTTCCATTATTTCATTTTCGACATTCCGACGATGATTATTAAGCTCTAAGAGTTCCGCGCTTCGCAGGTCGGCAAGCTCTTCATTTTCCGTGAGAAGGAGTTCGGCGGCTTTATCGGCGTGTGCGAAACGACCCGCCGCGTTGATTCGCGGACAGACGGTAAACGAAAGAGAGCTTGCGGTAGGTCTGTCGTCGTTCTCTTCAAGTGAAAATCCGCTTTGGCGAAAAAGTTTGTATAAACCTATGTTTTCGGTATAGGGTATGACATTGAGACCATGCTTTACTATTATACGGTTTTCACCGAGAAGCGGTACAACATCGCCGACAGTACCGACCGCCGCCAGGTCAGCATATTGTTCCAGCACGCCCTCTATATCGCCCTCTAAAGCCATTATCAGTTTTAAAACCACGCCGCACCCGGCAAGCTCTTTAAACGGAGAAGCGTCGTCGGGGCGTTTGGGGTTAATGATTGCATCAGCACGGGGCATCAGTTCGTGAACGGTATGGTGGTCGGTGATGATTAGTTTTATGCCTTTTTCTTTTATATAGTCTGCTTCTTCTACACAGCTTATACCGTTGTCTACTGTAATAATGAGCTTTACGCCTTTTTCAAAAAGACTGTCAACCGCATCGTTATTCAAGCCGTACCCTTCATCGCGTGACGGGATATAACGCAACGGTTCACCGCCCTGCGCCGCGAGATAGCGGCATAAAATGACCGTACCGATTACTCCGTCGCAGTCGTAGTCGCCGAAAACGGCGATTTTCTCCCCCTCGTATAATGCGGATTTTATTATCTCTACGGCTTTTTCCATGTCCGCCATTAACAGCGGCTCGGAAATCTCACCGTCTTTTATGTCTATACCTCTTATGGCTGTGACCTGCGAGGCGAGCGAGGCGGATGAATTCGGCGCGGCGGTCGAATCGCTTTGGTCGGTTATGTAGGGTCTGATGTTCCAGCGTTTCATAAGAGAGGGTTCCTTTCGGTTTTTAAAGGTGGGGTTTTTACAATTATACCATATAACGAGGGGAAAGTAAAGAGGCGGGGGAACCCCGGAACAGTTTATTTTGTTTAAATTCCATAAATACTACATAAAAAACGGGGGTGTGATGTAAAATATCACACCCCGTTTTATTTGTCAGGACTATTTCTTCTTTTTAACGATGATTCCTATAATTGCAATGAGGACAAACAAGCCGCCGACAATCAATAATACTGTAGAAAGGACGCCGGAGGAGCCTTCATTACTGTCACTGCCCGCATCAGCTGTGGGAGCGGGAGCTACGGCTTCGGGAGTTTCGGCTACTGGAGCTTCTGCGGCGGGAGTTTCCGCGGCGGGAATGGGTTCGTCATTGTTTTCGTCGTTACCGCTTTCATCGGAAGCAGGCTCTTCTTCGCCGTCTTCAGGCGGGATGTATAGCGGAGGGTCTAAGTTATCCTTGTCGATGATGAGGAAAGACGCACCACCCGAAATCATCATACCCATTGAGCCGCCCTCGAATCTTTCGCCTATGTGCATGGCTTGGATTATAGGGTCTTCGGAGAGTCTGTAAACTTCAACTTTTTCGCCGTCTTCGCCATCGGGATAATGTTCAATGATGACCTCTAAAATGTAAAAGTCGGCTAAATCATTGTCATGAGTCTGAATTCTCATGGCGTGTTTGTGGTCTGCCGCTTGGCGTATAAACTCTGCGGGAATCATGCCCGATGTGGGTTGGTTGTCATCGGGGAGCCTGTCGTTGTAGTAGGTTACTTGTGCGACTAAACCGTCTAAGCGGTCATAGCCCGTAAAACGCACACGCTTAAAGTCTGCTGTTTCATCGCCCCACGTAAGGATTTTATGCTTCGCGCCGCCGAAAAGGGCGTGCCTTGCGTCAACCACGCTGATAAAGCGGTAAAAGCCCTCGTCTGCTCTGCCGAACTTCTCCTCAACTTCGTCGAGAAGTGTTTCAAGTATAAAGTCTATGCCGCTGTGGTCTCCTGCTCTGTCGTGGAGCTGAAGCCATTTTGAGTTATCCCACGCGGAAGAGTCCGCAAGAATCTCGGCTCGCTCCGCTTCTACTCTCGCTATTGCTTCTTCTTCGTTAAAGTCCGCCGCACCGGCGAATATGCTGAAGCTTGCAACAAGCGAAAGTGCGATTAACGCTACGGTAAATTTTTTTAATTTCATGTTTTCCTCCTGCTTTTAAAAATTGATTATATTAAGAATAACACAGAAATGTGTTTCTGTCAATAATCTATTAGTCTAAAGCGTAGGTTGCTCATCGGATGCCGCTGTTTCTTCTCCGAGAAACTTAGGTAAATCCATACCCGCCTGTTTAAACACATCGCCGAGCGGCGGAACGGATTTCATCAGACCGCTGAGAAAATCAGAGGTGGCGGTTTTTCCGTCCGCATTACCCGAACCTGAATCCCAGACCGTGACTTTATCAATCTTAATATTCTTAATCGCTTCAACCTGAATCCTCGTAAGTTCTTCAAGCTTATCGGCAATCAGCAGTTTAACCGCGCTGTCTGCGTTTCCGCCTGCCGCGTCTACGAGTTCTCTTATACCGTCGGCTTGCTTGACTAATATTTCTTTCGCGCCGCGTGCCTGTGCGTCAAGTTTTGCGAAAATAGCGTCAGCTTCACCCTTGGCGTGTCGGCGGGTGACCTCTGCTTGTGCCTCGGCGTCTATTTCTGCCTGTTTCTTTTGAATTTCGGCTTTTACGACTACATCTGCCTGCTGTGTGGCACGTTCAAGCTCGGCTCTGATTAACTCGGCTTTTCGCTGTGCCTCGTATGCCTCTTCTTTTGCTTTAGCCGCCTGGACTGCTTCTGCCGCCATAGCGAGTTTTAGGGCTTCGGCTTCTCTTTCGCGCCTATTTGATTCTGATTTCGCTACCTCGATTTTAGCGTTGTTTTCACCTTGAACCGCCACGGCGTTTGCTGCCGCGACTTCTATACGCTGTTCGCGCTGGGCTTGCGCCTGACCGATTTCACCGTCTCTGTCCCGTTCGGCGATGGCTATTTTGGCGTCGTTTTGTGCTTTTGCACGAGCCTCGGCTTCGCGTTGTTCCTTACTCGCTTCTGAACGCGCTATTTCTACCAGAGCATCGTTTTCACCCTGCACAGCTGTAGCGTTTGCCGCCGCTACTTGAATACGCTGGTCGCGTTGTGCGTTTGCCTGACCGATTTCACCGTCTCTGTCTTTTTCCGCTACGGATTTTTTAGCGTCGTTTATTGCTTTCGCCGCCGCTTCTTTTCCGAGAGCCTCGATATAACCCGACTCATCGTTTATGTCGGTGACGTTTACGTTAATAAGCCTTAAACCTATTTTCTTGAGCTCTATTTCCACGTTGTTTGAAACCGCAAGCAAGAACTTATCACGGTCGGTATTAATTTCCTCTATTTCCATTGTCGCGATAACTAAACGAAGCTGACCGAGGATAATATCCTTAGACAGGTCTTGAATTTCATTGAGACGCAGACCGAGCAGTCTTTCTGCGGCGTTTTGCATTACACCCGCTTCTGTCGAAATACCCACCATGAAGCGTGAAGGTACGTCAACGCGGATATTCTGCTTTGAAAGCGCGCTTCTTAAATCCACATTAATGGACATAGGGGTTAAGTCCATGTATTGATACGACTGGAAAATAGGCACGATAAAAGCCGCACCGCCGTGGATACACTTAGAGCTTCGCGCCTGTCCGCTTTTGTCGGCGCGGAGTTTTCCGTAGACCACGAGAATTTTGTCAGACGGACATTTTCTGTAACGCGACAGAATACCCATAAACAGGGCAAAACCGATAATGCTGAGAACTGTGATTAAAATAATGAGATTAGGGTCCATGAGTTCCTCCTGATAGTTTATAGTTGTTAGTTAATACTTTACGGGGTCGATGTGTGTGCGGACACATTATATAATTTTTTCTACCACTAAAATATTACCGCTTATTATGTCCGTAACTCTGATGGGGGTGTTTGTCGGGAGAGGACCGCTCTCACTGACAGCCTCACACTCAAACATACGTTCCGCCATTTGCACATTGACCTTTCCGCGTTTTGACTTATCCTCCGGTATAGGTATGTAGACAGTACCGCTTTCGCCGATTAGGAGCTTGATGTCTGCTGTCCCGTTGTACGCGAGAGAAGCGGTGAAGCGAATGACCTTCGCCACGCCGAACATTGCCCCGATTCCGAGTATAAATCCGGAGATTAACGAGAGCGGGACGTTTTGTGTCGCGTTCATGATAACTATACCGCTCCAGCCGAATATACAGAAAAACGCTACGATTCCCTGAAAGGTGAAAAGCCCAGCTATTCCGAAATCACCGGGACCGCCCGTAGTCGATAAATCAGCGGCGTCAATTTCGGGAACATCGAACTCCGCACTCTCACCGCCTATCCCGAAAACTAAAAGCACGGTCTGAATAATCAAAAGTAACGTCCCCGGTATGGCTATACAATAAAGTATTTGTAAAACTATATTAAGTTCATCCCACCAGTTTGTAAACCACGCCATTAAATAAAACCCCCTCTCTTTTTTTAATGTTTGTAAATAGAATTTACCCTAATTACAATTATAGAACTTTTTCTCTTTAATGTCAAGATGTTTACGATAAAAAAAATACACAAATTTCGGACGTTATTTTTTATTCATTTTTTTCTGAAAAAAGACTTGATTTTTTATTTTTATAGTGTTAAAATGTAAGTAAATCAGATTTACTCAAGATTTATTATTTATCTTTTGTGCAAAAGGGCATGGAAAAATATGAACGGTATAATTTTAGGTAAAAAACTCAAAGAAGCGCGTCTTGCGAGAAAAATGACCCAATCTGATGTTGTGGGCGGGTACATAACTCGGAATATGCTCAGTCAAATCGAGAGCGGGGCGGCGTTTCCTTCTATCCGCACGTTAGAGTATCTTTCGGGCGTGCTTGAAGTGCCTATGTCCGAACTCGTGACACAAACAAACACGGAAAATGCAGAACCGGCGGCACAGTCCGTTCTTGACGAACTCATAAGAGGTAAAGAGGCATATAAAAACGGCGACTTTGAACAAGCCGTCAATATTCTTTCAGCCTATTTAGAAGAGAGTAACCCTATTTATGACGAGAGTGCGGCGATTATTTACCATGCGCGTACAGAGCTGATAAAAAAATATGAAGAAGACGGCGATGCCGAGGCGGTTAATCGGGAGAAAAAAGCGGCGGCGAGCTTAGAGGGTAAGGGCGTTTATTTATAAGTTTAATCATATTGACCCGCGTATATGAAATAAAAATTAAAAAAATTAACGAAAATTTCATAAAATCCTTGACTTACCATAAAATATCTGCTATACTATTGAAGCGTGTCAAAACAATGAATAGCGAATAAAGGATTTTGAGTCAGTTTATTTATCATCTTTTATTCCTTAATAATCATCAGGAAAGGGGTGTAAGACAATGGCAAAATGTGGCATATGCGGTAAAAGCACAGTCTTCGGGATTAAACTTTCACACTCGCACAGACGTACAAACAGAACATTTAAACCGAATGTTCAAAAAGTAAAGGCTGTCGTGAACGGAACTCCCTGCCGTGTTCACGCCTGCACAAGATGTCTGCGCTCAGGCAAGGTCGAGAGAGCCTCAAGACCCATAAGGTCGTTAGAGGCGGAAACCCAAGTGGGTTTACAGGAAATCGTCAGCGAAAGCGTAGCCGCTGAGAGTGCGGCTCTGTAAATCATAACAGGTATACAACTATACAAGGCGGTGAAAAAATGAAACAGGATATACATCCGAACTATGAAGAAACAACCATAAAATGCTTATGCGGAGAGCTTATCCCCACCCGTTCCACTAAGAAAGATATAAAGGTGGAAATCTGCTCAAAGTGTCATCCGTTTTTCACGGGAAAGCAAAAGTTAGTTGACAGTGGCGGTCGTGTTTCTAAGTTTAATAAGAAATACAATATTGAAAAGCAATAATTTACGGTTTATTTTAACCGCCCTGAAACGGGCGGTTTCTTGCCGTGGCGGCGTATAGAAGTATGTGCGATGTGAGATTTATACAAAACAGAGCTTAAAATTTTGGGCAAACTGACGATTTTAAAATAAAAAAAAGGTCATATGCCAAGAATTTTGTAGAAATAATTATGAGAGAATTAAATTTAAAAGTACTGCAAAACGAAAATGAAAAGTTCTTACTATCAGAGAGGGCTTGTTTTTCCGAGCATAGTAAAGGGCGTGAGCGAGCGGAGACACCCTGTCCGCTGAGAACCGATTTTCAACGCGACAGAGACAGGATTATTCATTCCAACTCTTTTCGCCGCCTCAAACATAAGACACAGGTGTTTTTAATGCCCAAATCGGAGCATTACCGAACACGTTTGACCCATACGCTTGAGGTTTCGCAAATTGCCCGAACGATAGCGCGTGCTTTAAGGCTCAGCGAAGACCTTACCGAGGCGATTGCACTCGGACACGATTTAGGGCATACTCCTTTCGGACATGACGGAGAAAGGGCTTTGGATGCTGTTTTCCGCGGGAGCGGCGGTACTGCCTTCCGCCACAACGAACAGAGTTTAAGGGTGGTTCGCACTATAGAAAAGGACGGTGCGGGACTGAATCTTACAGCCGAGGTTCGCGATGGGATTTTGAACCACACCTCAAAAGGTTCGCCGGAAACACTCGAGGGACAAGTAGTACGGTTTTCGGACAAAATAGCCTACATAAATCACGATATAGAAGACGCTATCAGAGCGGGAGTTTTAGGTGAAAACGAGCTTCCCGAATTTTCGGTGAAGGTTTTGGGAGATACAAAGACCAAACGTATAACCGCACTTGTTAACTCCATTCTTGCTAATTCCGACGACATAATATGTTATGACGACCAAACAAAGGAGGCGCATGACGAGCTTAGGGCGTTTATGTTCAAACGGGTATATTTGAAGCAGGAAATAAACAGCGAAAAGGATAAAGTAAAATTCATAATAGAATTTCTTTTCGACAAGTATGTAAAAAAACCCGAAAGGATGCCCGAACAGTATCAGAGAATTGCCGCGGAAGAAGGGGCTGAACGGGCGGCGGCAGACTTTATTTCGGGCATGACAGACGATTATGCTATTGATGTATTTAAGGAGTTATGCGTACCGAAGGCGTTTTAACGATTAAAAGATGAAGGTGAAAGTTTGAAATAACCGGTGCAAATCGGGGAAAACGAAACTTTCAAATGCACTTTTGTGCGGGAAGGACATGGTGAATAAACATGATTCCGGAAGATTTCATCGAGCGTTTAAAGCTCAGCCTTGATATAGAAAGTGTGATAACGCCTTATACCGTTTTAAAGCGAGCGGGGAGAGACCATGTGTGCCTTTGTCCTTTTCACTCGGAAAAAACACCCTCATGTCATGTATATACGGAGTCGCAGAGTTTTTATTGCTTTGGTTGCGGGGCGGGCGGCGATGCGATTACGTTTATTCGATTAATCGAGAATATAGATTATCCCGAGGCTGTTCGCTTTCTTGCCGATAAGGCAGGACTTGCCGTTCCTGAAGATAATGTTTCCGACCAAACTGTCGTGAAGAAAACCCGAATCCTCGAAATGAACCGTGAAGCGGCGCGTTTTTACCGCGATACATTGTATTCCCCTCACGGCTCAGGCGGACTTAATTATCTCTATTCGAGGGGGCTTGTACCGAATACGCTGCGAAAGTACGGGCTGGGTTTTGCGACGAGCGAATGGGATGCGTTAAAAAAGCATATGAAGTCAAAGAATTATGATGAGGACGAGCTTGTAGAAGCTTCGCTTTTGTCGCGGGGGCAGACGAATACATACGATTTTTTCAGAAATCGCGTTATGTTCCCTATCATAGACCGAAGAGGTAATGTCATCGGCTTCGGCGGACGCACGATTGACCCCGAAGAGCAGAGATATAAATATCTCAATACTAAGGAAACGCTTGCGTTTCATAAAGGTTCAAGCTTGTTTTCGATTAATTTTGCTAAAAATGCCGCAAAAAAGCATATGTTTCTCTGTGAAGGGAACATGGACGTAATTATGCTTAATCAAGCCGGCTTTGAGAACGCTACAGCGACCTGCGGGACGGCGATTACGGCAGAGCAGGCACGGCTTATGCGGCAGTATTGCGAACAGGTAATAATCGCCTACGACTCTGACGTCAGCGGTCGGAAAGCGGCTGAAAAAGCAGTTAATATTCTCGGAAATGCAGGGCTTTCGGCGCGGGTTCTTGAGCTTCCCGCCGACACGAAGGACCCCGATGATTACATAAGAAAGTACGGTAGTGAGGCGTTTGCGGAGCTTGCGGAAAAATCTCGCTCGGTTATTTCGTTTGAGTTAAAAAAAGCCGCTGACGGTATAGAAACAGAAACGCCTGAGGGTAAAAGCGAGTATTTAAAACGTGCGGTTATTATACTTGCGGGGATAGACAGCCCTACCGAACGTGCTGTTTATATCAGCGAGGTATCCCGGCTCTGCCAAATCTCGGCACAGACCTTAGAGGAGAGTGTAAACGGACGCCGAAAAGGCAACATTCGGAAAAGCGAAAGGGACGAAAAAAGCAAACTGATAAGGGGTAAGGCTCAAAACAGGAGAATACAGGACCCCGAAGAGGGTGTTATCGCCTATCTGTTCCACTCACCCGACAAGCTTGATAAAACACTTTCACGACTTTCAGCAGAGGATTTTACGAGCGAATTTAATAAGCGTGTGTTGGAAATACTCGTTTTAAGGTTAAAAAAAGGTATGTCAGTGGACATATCCGCATTACAGAGCGAATTTTCGCCAAGTGAAGTGGGTAAAATAGAAGCGATAAAGCTAATGTATTCCGAGGTACCTTATACCGATGAACGGCTCTTAGAGTACGTAAGGAAAATTGAGGAAATAAAGAGGTCCAAAAACAAAAAAAGTCCTGCGGACATGAGCGAACAGGAGCTTTTAGAATACAGCAACACATTAAGAAACAGATAAAAAGCAAAGGAGCAGAGCTTTTTGTTCTATCGCACGAAAAGCAAAAGCCTACAAACATTGAGGGGAAGTAGAAGATGGCGGAAAACACAAAAAACGCATTGAATGAGCTGTTAGACCACGGTAAAAACAGAGGCAAGCTCACGACCAAGGAAATAACAGATGTACTCGAAGACCTTGATTTTAACGTGGAGCAAATAGATAAGCTCTATGAGGACTTTGAGAGCCACAATATAGAAATTGTGGACGATTATACAATGGACGATGACTTAGATTCTGTGCTTGAGTTTTCTACAGACGAAGATTTTGAAGCAAGCATAGCCGCGGAGGGTATGTCCAGCGACCCGGTCAAGATTTACCTTAAAGAGATAGGGCGTTTTCCGCTCCTGTCGGCGGAGGAGGAAATAGACCTTGCCACCAGAATGGCGCAGGGCGATTCTTACGCGAGAAGACGGCTCTCCGAAGCCAATTTGCGCCTTGTTGTCAGTATCGCTAAAAAATATGTAGGTCGCGGTATGCAGTTTTTAGACTTGATTCAGGAGGGAAACCTCGGACTGATAAAAGCTGTAGAGAAATTCGACTACACAAAGGGCTACAAGTTTTCAACATATGCGACCTGGTGGATTCGGCAGGCTATAACACGCGCTATCGCTGACCAGGCACGCACAATTCGTATACCTGTACACATGGTCGAAACAATCACCAAGGTAAAGAAAATATCCAGCCAGCTCCTTCACAGAAACGGTCACGAGCCGACAGCCGACGAAATTGCCAAGGAAATAAACCTACCTGTTGACAGGGTACGGGAAATCATACGCATAGCGCAAGACCCCGTATCTCTTGAGACACCGATAGGGGAGGAAGAAGACTCCCACCTCGGCGATTTTATTCCCGATGAGGACGCACCCGCTCCCGCTGAAGCCGCATCGCTGATGTTGCTTAAGGAACAACTTTCGGATGTACTCAGCACGCTTACCGACCGTGAAGAAAAGGTTTTACGGCTTAGATTCGGGCTGACAGACGGCAGACAGCGTACTCTTGAGGAAGTCGGGAAAGAATTTAACGTCACCCGCGAGCGTATAAGGCAGATAGAGGCAAAGGCTCTGCGTAAGCTTCGGCATCCGTCAAGAAGTAAAAAGCTGAAGGATTTTTTAGATTAGTTTAAAGAATTTAAAAAAGGCACATCAAAAATGAGATGTGAATAACCCTAAAGCAAGCTTGCTTGCACCTGAAAAAGGAATGGTTGTAAAAATGCAAAAAAACGCAAAAAAACCGATTAAAAGTAAACCACTCGCCTCATTGAAAGAACAGGGCGATAAAATCTTCGCACTCGATATAGGAACCCGTACAGTCGTAGGAATCGTGGGTGACAACAGAGACGATGAGTTTGTGCTGTCGGAATACGCTGTTGAGCCGCATAACAAAAGGGCAATGAGCGACGGTCAGATTGAAGACGTCAGACAGGTCTCAAAGGTTGTAGCGAAGGTAAAAGCCGAGCTTGAAGAGAAAACGGGCGTTAGGCTTTCGAGTGTTTCTATTGCGGCGGCGGGACGGGCGCTCAGAACTTCTCTTGTTAAAATGGAGTTTGACATTTCCGAGCGAGATTCGGTGACGGCGGACATGATTAAATCTATGGAGATAGAAACAATACAAAAAGCTCAAAGCGAGCTTGACCGGCACGCCTCGGAAAACACCTCGTTTTACTGTGTGGGATATTCGGTAATCAGCTATATGCTCGACGACTACAAAATGCTCAGCTTAGAAACTCACAAAGGCAAAAAGGCTTCGGTTGAGCTTATTGCCACGTTTTTACCGGGCGTAGTCGTAGACGGGTTATACTCGGTTATGTCGCTGAACAACTTAGAGGTTTCGAGTATGACGCTGGAGCCTATTGCCGCCATGAATGTAGTTGTACCCCCCGAAATCAGAGCTATCAATATCGCTCTCGTGGATATAGGCGCGGGTACGTCGGACATCGCTGTTTCAAAAGAGGGGAGTGTTGTGGCTTATGCTATGGCGACTACGGCGGGCGACGAGATTACCGAGGAAATAATAAAAGCGTTCTTTGTCGATTTTAACACGGCAGAGGAGATGAAGCAAAACAGCACATCGGGTCTAAAAGATTTTGAGTACCGCGACATCTTTGGGATTGTACAGAAGGTCAGCACAACCGAATTTAACAGAAAAATCGAACACGCTGTCGAAAACTTAGCCGTGGCGGTCTGTGAGCATATCCAATCGGCGAATAAAACATCGCCTGCGGCGGTGTTCCTTGTCGGCGGCGGTTCGCTGATAAGCGGGTTAAATGAAAAGGTAGCATCTAAGCTCGGTCTTGATGAAAACCGTGTGGCAATCGGAAACCACAGAAACCTTCGTTCGGTCGATACCGGCGGTAAAGAACTCGGCGCGGAGTTTGTCACCCCTGTCGGAATTGCGCTGACGGCTATATTAAACAAAGGCTATGATTTCTCGGTCATAACCCTTAACGATGAAAAAATCCGCGTTTTCGATACAAAAAAGCTGTCGGTTTTCGAGCTTTTAACCTTAGCGGGGCAAAAAACCACCGATATTATGGGCTGTTCGGGACGCGGATTAAACTTTACGGTAAACGGTAAGCGCAGAACCGTGAAAGGCGGACATCTTACTCCATCGGTTATCACGGTTAATAAAAAGCCCGCTTCCGTCAACACCTTTGTGACACAAGGCGACGTTGTCACGTTTACACCCGCGATAAGCGGAGCTAACGCAAAAATTAAACTTTCTGAGATTGTTTCGGAGTTTATTGCGGAATATGATGCGGAATACGGAGAATTTGAAGGCGGCTTTACGGTCTATGTGAACGGCGAGATTAAAAAGCCGTTCTACGATATAAACCCCTTTGATAAGATAGAGATAACGGCTTCGGAAGATGAAGTCTTCGAGCTTGATGAGGTTCATCCCGATGATATTTATACCGACACAAAACCGGAGGAGTACGGCGAAATCACCCTTTCTTTAAACGGCGCGTCCGTTACTCTTGAACCGACTGCCGACCGCGCCCCCCATAAGTTTCTCGAATTGTTAAATCATGCAAACCTTGACCTGACGGGACCTGTGGAAGGCTACACTTTACTTTTAAACGACAGGCACGCAAGCTTTAACGACTCGATAAAGGACGGCGACAGCGCGGTCATAGAAATTACGGAGAGAGCGGCGGTTTAATATGCGTTTTAAGTATACAGTTTACGTTATCGCGCTTATCTCGGCGGCGGTTCTCGCGGGCTGTGCCGATATAAAATACACCGACGGCGACAACGACATAAATACCCGCCGCGGTTCCGGGAGAGTGCGTCCGGAATATAACGACAGCCAGAGCCTTTTTTATCCCGTGGTGAGGCACGTTTTCACCGAAAAGCATCAGCTTGAGGATTTGACGTCGTATGAAAGTCATAATCTGTTCGAGGATTTTGAGGGAACGGGCTATATCAGGCTCGACGAAAGCCACAGCGCAGACTTTGAGCTTTATATACCCTCGCCTCAGCATTACGCTATAGGTATAAAAGCGCGGGTTAGTTCCGATGACGGCTCAACTTTTGAAACAGCGGATTTGAGCAGTCTTGCGGTCGTTGCTTTGACTGCTTCGGGAGTGGGGCAGGGCGCTTTTTATGTTACAAACACAGACGAGTTTTCGGAGCAAAGGCTTCACGGTATATACCTTGAGGCAGGACTAAACAGGTTTTCGCTCGCGGCTCTTAAAGGCACGGTCTATATAGATTATTTAACAATTAATGACTACTCACTCCCCGAATCGCGGTTCGCCGTTTCCACCCCCCCCGCGAACCAAAACTCCTCAAATGCCGTAAGACTGCTCATGGATTATTTCGGGGAAATATTCGGGGAGAAAGTACTGCTCGCACAGCATGTCACCCCCGGCACAAACACAGAAATAGGAGCAATTCACAAAGCCACGGGGCGGCTTCCCGCTATCAGGGTATCTGACCTCATGCGGCTTTCGCGTTCTTTTATCGGGGACAGCCCCCAAAACGATGATATAGAACTTGCTGTCGAGTGGGCTGAAAGCGGCGGTATCGTAGCCTATGACTGGACATGGTATTCGCCATCGGTACAAGGCGGAAGAAGCCATTATTATGCGGTTTCGAGCGACTTTAACCTAAACGAAGCCTACACCACGGTACACATATCCGACCTCGATGCGGGCAGACTTGAGGCATTACGTGAAACGGGCGTGATTTCCCGCAGTTGTTATGAGCTTGTACTCGATATTGACCACATGGCGGAAAATCTGCTTCGTCTGCGTGACGAAAATATACCCGTACTGTGGCGACCGCTCCACCAAGCGGGTACGGGCTGGTTCTGGTGGGGAGATTGCGAGCCTGAAGCTTATAAATGGCTGTGGCGGCTCATGTTTGAACGCTTCAGCGACTTTCATGGTCTCGACAATCTGATATGGGTATGGGCGGGACAGTCTCCGGTATTTTATCCGGGCGATGATTACGTAGATATTATCGGCGAGGATATTTATAATCTCGAAGACGTGTCAAGTATACCTGTTTTCGTGCGGACTGCGGACTATTCGGCACGCCGTAAGCTTACGGCGATGACCGAGGCAGGACTGCTCCCATCCCCTGATTTATTAGCCCGTGACAGAGCCTTATGGCTTTGGTGTGCGCTTTACAGGGGCGATTTTCTTATTGACGGACGCGGAGATTTGAACGAACAACTTAACGATAAAGAGCGGCTCCATAGGGTGTATAATCATGAGTTGACTGTTACTTTGGATAAATTACCGGAAGAGTTTTGAACTAATTTAGTAAAAACTCATAAAAATGTTTGTTAAATTTCTATTAAATAAAGCTTGAAAAAAAAGTTTTAGTATGTTATAATTATTTAACAGTGACGCTACAGGCTCGGTATTATTACGCCCGTGCGTTAAAATACGACGGCTTTATACCGTCGGTAAAATTTATGGAGGGCGTATGGCTGTATTTTCTTATGTTGCTACTGACCTGTCGGGAAAAGTCAAACGAGGCACAGAAACCGCAGAAACCAGTCAGCAATTGGCAGAGCTTTTACGTGGCAGAGACCTTTTCTTGAACCGAAGCGAGGTTGTACAGGAAAAGGTTCAAACTGTTAAGTACAAGTTTAAGACCGCAAAACTTGCGATTTTTTGCCGTCAGCTCAGCGCAATGCTGTATTCGGGCATAAACTTAGTACGCGCACTGCATATATTGATGACGCAGGAGGAAAACAAAAAGGCAAAAGAGGTATTACGAAACGTCTACGAGGAGCTTCAAAGAGGTCGCTCTTTTACCGAAACACTTGAGATGAACGAGGGCGTTTTCCCCGACCTGTTTATCGGTATGATGGCGGCGGGTGAGAGTTCGGGAAACCTCGACATGATTGTTGACAGGGTAGCCGACCACTACGCAAAAGAAAATAAACTCATAAACACCGTAAAAAAATCGCTTACATATCCGATTATTCTCGGTGTTTTAATGGTGGTTATCGTTCTCGCCATGTTTACGCTGATTCTGCCGAGCTTTATATCCATGTTTCCCGAAGGGGATGAGCTGCCGGGTCTCGCGGGACCTATGATGGCAATCAGCGATTTCTTGACCTCAAAATGGTATATCGCCATTGGGGCGACTGTAGTAATCGTCATTACGATTAGGGCGGTTATGAGAATCCCCGGCGTGAGGCTCGGTATAGACAAGTTTAAGATAACCATGCCGAAGATAGGAAAGTTAGTACGTATAATATACACTGCGCGTTTCGGCAGAACCATGGCAAACCTTTTCGCTTCGGGTATGCAGATGGTCGAATGTATAGAAAAGTCGGTAGGCACGCTTAACAATAAGCATCTGCTCTACCTTTTCGATGATGTTTTAAACGATATAAAGCGCGGTGAGCCTTTATCCGCCGCCGTCGCGAAAATTGACGTATTTGACGGTATGTTTACCTCAACCATATACATAGGCGAAGAATCGGGGCGGCTCGATGAAATACTCACGAAAGCGGCGGACTTTTACGATGAAGAAGCAGACGCGGCTTTAGCAAAACTCACATCAATGATAGAACCGGTTATGATAATATTTATGGGCGGTCTGGTATGTCTGATTTTGGCTTCCATATTCCCGCTTATGTATGGTTCTTTCGAGGGAATCGCAGGTTAAAAAGGTTAAAAACTGAAATTAATAATAAATAAAGGCAGGTGGGCAGATTTATGATATCAATCGATATTACCGATACCAGGATAAAACTGTTGGACGCGGCTGTTTCAGGCAAAATAGCCGTCAAAAAAGCCGTTGTGAGAGACCTACCCCCGGGCTGTATAGAAAACGGGCGTATTCTCGACATGCACATAGTCGCGGGTGAAATCACGGATATTCTCGTTACTGAAAAAATATCCGAGAGAGAAGCGGTCATATGTATTAACTCCGGTATGATTCTCTACAGAGAAATCGAAATCCCGAAACCCAAGGCGGGGAGCGAAAACTTCGTAGTAGAAACCATAATACAAAACGAGATGTCGCTCGGAGACGAATACAACATTACATACAGTATTTCCGAGGAAATTATAACCGATGAGGGACCGAAGCTGAAGGTAATCGCCGCCGCTTGTCCGCAGAGCATGATAGATATTTATCTTGAGCTGTCGCGGCAGGTGGGGCTGAAGGCTAAATTAGTCGTGGTCAGTAACAGCTGTATCACGAGACTTGTCAGGCGTTCGTCTGTTTATAAAGCGTTTTCGCCGCTACTCGTGCTTCAGGTCGATAAAAACTTTATTAACATAAACCTCTACCATAAGGGCGGAGCGGTGGCTTTTTCACGGCACACCAAAATCGAAGCATCAGACTACGAAAACAGTAAAGACTACATAAACCTCGCCATTTTCGACAACCTTTTCAGAACCATGCACCTACTTGAACAAACAGGTCTCGGAGAAGGGCTTAAAGAGGTTCAATACTTCGGTACTGTTCAAGACGAACGCACACTGCACGGCACAATAGAAAAGTTAGAGCTGACTGCGCGTGAGTTCGAGTTCCCGAATGACCTCGTAAAATCTAAAAGAGATTTTAATTTCCTTGAGTTCGCGGGGGTTATCGGTTCGTTAATCAAAGTTGACGATAAGACCGAGAATATAAACCTGCTGAACACGAAGGAAAAAAGAATCCGCACGCTTAATATGCGGTTCAGTCTTATCGCCCTGTTCGCGGCGGGTATTTGTGCCGCTTTAGTTTTCGCTGTTTTCGCTGTCATGCAGATAGTGATAGGCGCGAAAGAAAACACCTTAGCCGATAAGGAAAAGGTGTTTGTCGCGCTTGATTATGAGGGTACGCAGTCGAGGGTGAACGAGTTAAAGACCGCTATAACGAAGTTAGAAAATTACGCAAACGACGTCGATACAGCGAAAGCTCTGTACGAGTTTCAGCCCCGCATCTCGCGTGAAATCCCTGAAAAGATTTTACGGGTAATCCAAAACGGTAACGATGGCGAAGAATTTGAGGGTATGTCGGTCAGAGGTTCTTTCGGTATTAACGGCTATACTCTCACCGTGAATTTCACCTGTAAGGACGAAACCCATCCCGCAAAGTTTACCGAAGCCCTCATAGAGGACGGATATTTTGAAAACATAAAGTTCTACGGATATGACAGGATAGGAAGTCAGTCAGAGTTAGGACAAACGGGCGAAGATACTTTTACCTTCACCTTAAATATGAGAATAAAAGGGGGTCATGTTCTTGAGCCGTAATATCAGTTCAGTCGAGAAAATCATTATACTCATCTTAGTTATGGGTGCGGTTCTCGGCGCAGGCTATTACTTTATCGTTCGTCCCGCTTATGACGAGATAAGCGTGGTGGACAGAAAAATCGAGGAAAAAGAAAAACAAATAGAAGCCGCCGAGGCGCTGAGACTTGAAGAAGACACGCTTAAAATCAGCATAGTGCCTAAACGCGAAAGAGCGAAAACCGCACATGAAGGCTTTTATGACGAGATGACCACGACCGAAGCCGTCACAATGATACAGGATTTGCTCAGGAGAGCGACCGATGACGGCGGCTATATCGCCACTACAGGCGTAAAAGTTACCGAAATTTCGGAGGCAGGGCTTCAGCTTCAGCTATGGCTCGGCTCTCCCGAAGCGAAATACGCACTCAGAAACTACGCGAACGCTTTTGTCGCGCCGCCGCCGCGTCCTACCGCGCAAGACAGATTACGCGAGGACCCGGATGAAGGTGTGTGGGAACCCGAAAGACAAGTCGCGCTTTATGTTCTCGGACCGGGTGCGAGTGAAAACGATATTGAAGATAAGATAAACGAGTTCAAAGAAAATCAGACGCTTCATGTAAAAGCCGCTATAGAAATGCTTAAAAACGATGACGGCGAGTTCGTTTCCGATTTGCAGAGAGTAGCGTACTTAGAGATGCTCCGCTCCGCACTCGCGACGAAAAGGCAGGGCGTAGGCTATATTAAAGCGACATTCACAATCGAGATGAACTATTCGGAATTTCTCGACTTTTTAGACTATCTGTATTCGCTCGGAAGTCTCGAAGACGAAGAAGGAAACATACTCTTCGGATATTCATCTGTTAATTCCGGTGCGGGTGGTCTATACGAGAGCATAGAAGCCGAGGCAGAAATATCGGGACGTTCTCTGCTCCCGGGCGCTGCCGCGAGTAAAGGGCTATACAGCTTTGAACTCGGACTTTATGTGCTGAAGCCTATGGAAATCCCCGACAATATAGGCATACGCGAAGAAGTTGTAGACAATGAGACGGAAGACGAATAGAATACTTTAAATAAGGGAGAAGCTTTCGGCGCAATTTTAAAATAAATAACGCGACAGGTATCGCGCCACGGACAGACGGGAGGGTCTATAATGTTAACTTTAAAACACGAAAACGGGCGTAACACAAAGGGATACAAAAACCTTTTTAAAAAGAGCGGAGCCGCGCTTATATCGGTTCTCATAGTTATGTCCTTATTGGTCATGCTTGCATCCGCTCTCTTTTTCACAGTCGTATCGGAAAAGGAAGAGGTTTTTGAAGATGCGCGGAGCGAACAGCTCTATCAGTCTGCCGTGGCGGTTAACGACTGGCTCTTTAACTACTTAGAGCGTTATGTTTCGCTTATCCCGGAAGGTTATTATTTACATGGGATAAAAGACCCGCTCGTCTACGATATAATGTCGATGAAACCGACGGGCTTTACCGCGAGCGAGTGGACTGCATTAGGTACTGACGGAAGGCTCGGAATCGTACATGAAAAGGTATATATTACGACCGACCCCGACGGAACCGCGCTTGCGGGCGATGCCGATGAGGTTGACGAATCCTATATGGGCAACTATACAATAGAGATTAGTTTGGTTCAGCATTATTGCGAATGTACCCCCTTAACAGATGATATTTTGGGCAAGCATATGGGAGACCCTTCAAACGGCGTGCCTAATACTATGGCAGATTGCTTAGCACCTGTTAAAATATTTGAGATAGAAACCACGGTTTCGAGGGATTTTGACCAACAGACCTTCGTAAGAATCATGGAATACAGAGGTTCGAGTAAAGAAATAATGTCGGTCGGAGAACCCGGAACGGCGAACTCTTCCGATGACGACGGATTTTTCGAGAGACCTGCGTATTATCGCGCTCAACCGGGAATAGCATCTGCAACATCGAAATGGGACGCACTTAATATTATGGGACGTACTTATTTCGGAGGGCTTACAAACCCCGCAAATGAAAACTCAACCAACATTACCACGTTTACAGACCATACCGGCTTTAAGTATGATTTGGATTCTTACGGGAGTCTTATAATAGATGGTACTGCTGACATGATGCCCGGACCGAACCCGCCTATAATCATGAATATGTGGAGAGATTTAGAGGTAAAAAACGTAAACTTTACGCAGTCAAATCCTTTTATGAGAGACGGCGGGATACTTAGGGTCGGCGGTGATTTTAAAACCCCTCGCGGTATTGGGGGCGGTATGACAACCCCGGCAAACCCGACAACGGTTTATGGCTTCGGGAATGTAGATATTGATTCTAACTTCAACGAAACCTTACAAGGCGATGTGGCTATCTTTTCTGCGGGAAACACAATTATTCATCAGAATTTTGCCTCTAATGCCAGGGTTTATGCCAATGGAAATATCACAATAGGTACACCAAATGCGGCAACTATCGGTTCGGGTATACTCTTATCTGCAAAGGGTGATATAACATTACGCACACAAGACAACTCATCGCAAGGAATAGGTGCAAACGCGAGATTATCTTCCAATGGAACTGTTAATATAAATGCTTATCTTAATCAGAATTGGGAAATAAACAGTACAGGTCCCTCAATTAACGTGAATAAAATGACCAGTTCTAATTTGGACAACGGAATAATATATGCGATAGGACTAAAAGAGGGTTGGGCAGATATTCAAGTAAACAGAGTGGGTAACAATGTTACGATTTCCGCTTGGGGTAATGTTAATGTTGACGGAAGCGTGGGGAGCAATGTCACCATAGAAGCCTATGGCACAATTAATATTACGGGAAGTGTAAACAGTTCTACAAAATTATACGCAAGAAATATAAACGGGGAATCGAATGCGATTACCTACGGGAGCGGCACACCGGATACAGAGGAAGAGGACACTGCTGTAGATGAGAATGAATTCCTCGCTAAAAAAGAGCGGCTTGATGAGGGACTGGTAAAACCCGTGGGCTGGCAGTTCGCCACTCACAGAATGAGCAAGTGGAATAGTGCTACTAACTCTTTAGAGGACGATGTATTGAATTGTGCGGAAGAAATTGAGCATAGTATGCTGTTGCAATACCTTAAACTCATGGATGCCGTCGGAGCATTTACGGGCGAAAGTAAAAACCGCTTAGGTCTTCCGTCTGATTTAATCGAAGCTTATAAAGGCGGAAACGGACCGGGCGAAGAACCGTGGTATGAATGGGACGAAGGCTTAAACGAGTGGACAGGGATTCTCAGCAAGTGGCACAGAACCGCACCCGCTGACACTTCATTTCCTGTCGAAGATGTTGTGATAAGATACGAGTGTTATGATGGAGAAGAATGTGATAATTATCCCGACTGCGTTGAATACGCCGCCCCTTCGGGACTTACCCCCGTGACGCCCTCTAATCAAAATCACATTCAAACCGAACACAGTCAGGTAGACCCGTTAGTCCCTGCGAAAGTTCAGCTTAGGCTGTCATCGGGCGCCGTTGGGGTAGACTATCAAAGCCTAAAGCTTAATGATGCAAACAATGGGCAGGCATATGTCGCGGCAGAAAAAGATTATTGGTTTGAGCCGCTTTGGGGTCCGAAATGGAGACCGCAAACCAACCCGCGTACATTATTGTACCCTACCTATTCCGATAAATTTAAGTCGCAAGGCGTTGATAAAAGTAAAGGAGCCGAACTCTTAGCAAGCGACTATCACCAAGAAGTGATAGATGCTATGGAAAATAATGCAATCCGTATAGATGCGGGAGCTTTCGGCGGTACGGGTTTAGTTACCTCGTTCCAACGCCCTGCGACAGCCGCGGATTTTGAATACGGCGGAGGAGGAAGTATTGGTTGGAACTCTGCCGGACGCGCAATGGTTATTACGGACAGCGGGTTTATAGGAGGAGCGGGTAATCGCACACCGGGGAACTCGACAATAATCATAGACACGAGATATGACGAAAACGGAAACCCAGTCTTTAACGAACCCGAAAAGCATAAAAACATCTTTATACTACTCAAGGATAACAGTCCCGGCATGAGCGGCGAGTTTGACTGGAGTACAAATGGTGACCTGAACCCCAACAGCGGACTTTATACGAATATTATAGTTAAAGGCGCGGGGAACGTGGTGTTTGTCATGGACAGGAGGACAAATCCGAGTTGCCCTCCGGGTGTCGGTCATTATGCCGACTGCCGTGAATCCGGTTGTAATGAGCTTGTTACGAATGGAAGCGTGAATTATCCCAGAAACGCAAATACATTTATCGGACATATGGCATGGATTTATGAGATGAAAAACGCCCCACCCGCTTTTAGTGCTATGTCAGGTTTGACTGCAATGTCTAAGATTACTGCAACCAGCGGAACCGGCATGAATCAGTTTTCTTACAGAATAAGTAACCCCCCGGAACGCGGTAATGGATTTTTAGACCATATAAAAAATAATTATATCCACAAGCAAAACTACGGTTCCGCAGACACCCATCAGCCGAGTTGTATAGTTGCGGGTGTTAGTTCCAACTGCCACTATTGTAACCCCGCAAGCTTAGAACCAATTAGTGACGTACCGGGCGAAGGCGGCTTTGGTTACAACAATATGGAAAACAAGGAAACGGGACGGTGGCTATTAAGACAGGACGACGAGGTTAATTTAATAAAAAAACACGGCAGGTACTACCCATCGGGAGCGGGTCCGTGCGGCGAGGCAGGTTGTAGTTTAGCGATTTGCTCCGTTGGCGGTCACGCGAGAGGCACGGGAATGTTTATTCATAATAATATTATCTTCGTAGATGACTGGGACAATGAAAACTCGGCGACCCGTTTCCACAGTATTGCAAGTATCATTTTTGGTTATGTTTATTCGCCGGGCAGTAGAAACCAGGTAGAGAACACAGATGATTTTTATGCACATGTTATCGGAGGATTTTTGTACGGAGACATGGGAAACGGCGGTCAGCAATTAAGAGCCATGTTACCCATAACCCACTTAATGCCGGCGGACTACTACCGCGGACCTGTGATTAACGGTGAAACACGTGTACAGAGGGATATAATCAGCGATATGACGGCGAAAGCCCTTAAAGGCGGCGCAGGTTCCGGCGGCGGCGAGTCCACCGGTCCATCCGAAAAATTCTACATCGAAGAAGTCGGCAAATTTACAACAATCGGCTACAGATAAACCTATGTAATGTCGGGAGAATGATATTATGAAACATTCATTAAAAAGCTTTAAAAATTTAAAGCATAACGGCGGTTTTACATTGACCGAGGTTTTAATCGCGCTGTTATTGTTCGGGATGCTGATGCTCGCTATTATGCAGATGTTGGCGTTCAGCCTTTCACAGAGAACTAAAAATGTGAACATGGCGCAAAGCATAGACGAACAGGCGCAAATGTTAGCTTTATCGCACGGGCTGTCGTTCGATGATGTACTGCTGAATCTCGAAATGGACGACCTGTTTTGGGACGGCGCGAGCGGACATAACATAAGGTTTGAAGACCCTGACGGGGATGCGCGTGTTTTGTCTGCGGGTACTCTGTGTAAGCATGATATATGCGTTAATAATGTCCTCTGCGAAACTAATGAACATATCAATAATTTCTGCCCGACGAATGGCGGATGCCCCCAATTTAGGGGAACCAGTCCTACGCTGATTTGTACCGCCGCCTCCGCCGCTGAAAATGTCGGAATAGACGGAGACGTTGCAGGTTATTACCGAGAAGATGAGTTCATGAGAATTACGAGTCCTCGTTTCAGCGGAATAGCCAATGAGCTTGATGTAATTTTTAAATATTTACCCGATGAACCGCTTGAACTTGATTGCAGATTTTATTCAGACTTTAAAAACGGTAAAATAGACCTGAACATCTGGGAAACAAAGGGAGTATTCTGCGGCTCGGAGGACACTGTCACGGGCGACATTAAATTTGTATGCGGATATGACATTTGTACCATACCTGCCAACCATGCTCCCTGCGGTTATGATGTTTGTACCGACCCTTCAAATCCGGAACACGAAAGATTTACCGCTGTGACCTGGGTTATCGACTTTTCTTATTTACCGGTCGGTCCTACGGAAACTAAAAATCATATAACATTTCTGACCCTTCCCGATGCGGCTGAGTTTGTTGTGGTCGATGCCGGCGCGAGAAACGCCACAGCACACTACATGACGGGTTCAGACCCTACATTGCCTTTAAAAGCTATCAGAATAATGAATTTCAGCGACCGTTGGGCGAGGATTAAAGTTACATTTGTGACCCCCGGTGCCCCTGATGATGATTTAAGCTCCCATTTCGGCGAACCTGAAAGACTAAACCTAAAGATTCCCGCCGTACCGGGAAAGGAATATAATTTCACGGAAGTGGCGTCGATATTGAGCAGTGATATTCCGTCGAGAGCCTGCCGTGTGCATGGGCGTCACGAGCATGGCACGCTTAACAATTGTCCCTATTTCGGACTCACCCCGAGGCAAATTGATGAAATTGGCATTGACGACCCCGAAGACCCCTTTGCTAAAGCCTGTACAGGTCACGGGATTGTCCCCTGCCCTGCGGCAGAAGGGTACAAATGTCTGCCGGAGAGAAACCCGTGTGAATATTAGGAGGGCTTTTTATGCTTAGGTACTTATATAAACTTAAAAACAAAAAAGGCTTTACCATGATAGAGCTGTTAGTGGCTGTCGCCGTTTTCGGTATTTTAGTCACGTTAATGGCGGCTTTAGTCGGACCGATAAGCGGACTGATAATGGGGGCTCGGCGAGACACGCGCATAGACGCAATCGTTGATAATATCGGCGATTATATAAAAAAAAGCACCGATATTGCCACGAGGGTGGAAATATTGGATTGGCAGACGCTTCAGCTTCAGACCTCTATTGCTCCGCCGGGCGTAGCTGACAGCAGGTTTAAGAATATCGGCGAAGCTGATATGTATTTACGAAACTTTTCGCATTGTCAATATCACATAGGTGAACAGTTCAGGTGTGTTATTTTACCCTGTCAGAACACGACAAACAGAGCATATTTTTGCAGCTCTGCTAACCCTCCTCACCTTGAAATTGATTGCGATGATATAACAGGCGGTTTTTGCGATGGCTGTCCCAATACCGACCATCATGTACCCTGCGTTTTCAGAACCTGCCCGAAAACCGATAGGGTTGAGGCGGCGCGTTGTTCAAGAGAAAATGGTTATGATACAGCCTGCGCCTCTTTAAATCATTGCCAAGACGACCCCGATGAAGATAATTATTGCGATGACATCTGTAAAACCACCCACTGTATCAATGTAGGGGTATGTCCCGACCATAAGTCGTGTGATTCTACCCGCACGTTGAGTCCTATTTACGACCCGCCCGGTGTTCCTGACCACCCGGACATTTATACCTGTGAGTCTATAAAATCTACAACCCATCTGAGCAAACATTTGTTAGAAGCGACCCCCGATGCAGAGCGGGAATACAGAATCAAAGGGCTGTATTTTGATGCGAACGGCTATCTGTATGACCTCGGAGATATAACGGACGAGTTATCAGGACCGACTGTCACTGCTAATGATGCGTATGAATATTTGATTGGCACGGACGGGGTACTGACAGATATAAACAGCGACCCTGACGGGACGCACGCGATGCGGACGAGGGTGTTTGAACCCGACTATTATGCACCCATACTCTGTAATGAGGGTATAGGTTATTGTGAGCCTTACGCTCCATGCGAGAACTGCGGGATAAATTATGTAATTAGCCCTCTGCCTTCGGGTGGACTGAATATCAGTATACAAGCCGTGCGGAACGTCGCCCGGACGTTTAACCCGTATGAACCCGATAACAGAACCAAGGTGACAAAGGGCAGAACCACGAGTTTTAGTTTCATTAACCCTTATTTAGATGAGCCTGTGTTTAACAGGGGAAAAGAGAACTTAGGCGGCGATATTAATATAGCGACGAATTTTCTAATGAGAGACCCGCCTGACGACCCTTTCGACCCGACAGAAAAAGTAAAACCTCAGCCTATTTTGATTCTGTATACTGCAAAGGATTAGAATAAAGGCTTAGAATAAAGGTTTTCGGCTTTTATCTAAAAAGCCATCGAATATGCCGCGATTATGTCATAGCCATATAAATATCCTACGGCTATACCGAGCGAAAGAAAAGGACCGAAACAAACAGTGGCGCGTTTTTTGGAGATTTTTACGGCTATACCGAAAACCGCGCCGATAATCAGGGCGATAAGTACCGAGGGTACTATTGCGAAACCGAGCAGAAGCCCCGCCGCCGCCGTGAGTTGTACATCGCCGCCGCCCATGGCTCCGAGGAAACAAAACACGGCGAAAGGCAGAGAAACTATCACCATTCCGATAAGATGTTCCCACCATAAAGCGTCAGTCGGCTGAAAGGCGGGTAGGACGGAAAAGATTGTGGCGGCTATGCCGAGTACGGCAATCGTTATAGTACACCAGTAGGGGATTTCGGTCTTTCTGATGTCCTCCACGCTCAGCGACACTAAAACGGGGAAGAGAATAAAAGCGATTATTATACGGTGCGGACTGTCGAAGCCGAGCGAGATAAAAGCCCAGAGGTTCGCTCCGCCGCAGAGCAGTTCCATGAGCAGATACTGTACGCTCATTTTAACGCCGCACTTACGGCAATGTCCGCGTTGTATCATATAACTGAATACCGGGACAAGTTCGTACCATTTAAGAACGTGCTTACACTCCGGGCAGTGTGAGCGGGTTTTTATGAACTCCTCTTTTTTGGGCAAGCGGTAGAGTACGACGTTAAAAAAACTGCCTAAACACCCGCCGAGCATAAAGATGAGCAGTCCTATTACAGCATAAAGAATAGTTTCCATAGTATTTCTCCGTTTCCATTATCATACTCTAATAATAAAGCAAAAATTGACGCTTGTCAATTATATATTTTTCATAAAAAAGGCAGGATACAAATCATATGAAAAACATTCCTATCGGACAACTACTGGTAGAAAGCGGTTTCATTACCGAACAGCAACTCGACTCCGCGCTGAGAAAGCAGAAAGACAAGGAAGAAAATCCGGAGGGTTTAAAGCTCGGCGATATGGTGCTGAAGCTTGGTTACGTTTCGGAAACACAGCTTGTTCACGCACTTTCGACACGCTTAAAGGTTCCGTTCGTAGACCTCACCACTACAAAAATTGACATCGACGCAGTAAAGAAAATCCCCGAACAAATAGCGAGAAAGCATATTTGTGTGTCCTACAGGGTGGGTGCGGGTAGGCTTTACGTGGCGACGAATGACCCGATTAACTTTTTCATATTTGACGAGCTTAAAATTACCACGGGTATGGAAATACATCCCATGCTCGCTACGAAGTCGTCGATTATGGATACTATAGGGCGTATGTATTCACAGTCCGCGACCGCAACGGTTGTTGACGACCTTGATAAAGAGTATAACGAGGAAGAAGCCGCCGCCGCCGCAGTTGCCGCGGCAGAGTCAGACCGCGTAGACAACGCCCCCATAGTTAAATTATGTAATCAGCTCGTAGAAACCGCATTCAGACGTAAAGCGTCCGACATACATATTGAGCCGTTCAGAGACAGAACCCGTATAAGAATCCGTATAGACGGAGACTTAATGGAACAAATGGCGGTAAAACCCGCCGTGCATAATTCGCTCGTCACACGTATGAAAATTTTGGCGGGTATGAACATTGCAGAGCGGCGCATACCGCTTGACGGGCGTTTCGGTATGATTATAGACGGGATTAACCTTGACGTGCGTGTTTCGAGTATACCTACCGTCTTTGGCGAAAAGGTGGTTATACGTCTGCTCGCTTCGGGTGATTCAAAGACCATGCGTGTTACAGAACTCGGCATGACCGCGCATAACTACGAAATGTTTAAGAGCGTTATTCGTTGCCCTCACGGGGTTATGTTAGTTACAGGACCTACAGGTTCGGGTAAATCCACGACACTTTACGCAACCCTCGGAGAGCTTTCTAAGCCTAATATAAACATAGTAACAGTAGAAGACCCCGTGGAAAAGAAAATCGACGGCGTAAACCAGGTTCAAATAAACGTAAAAGCGGGTATGACTTTCGCCGCCGCGCTTCGCTCAATTCTTCGTCAGGACCCCGATATAGTAATGGTCGGGGAAATGCGTGACAACGAAACGGCAGACATAGCCATACGCGCCGCTATCACGGGACACCTTGTTCTTTCGACCCTGCATACTAATGATGCGTCGAGTACTATACTTCGTCTTGTTGACATGGGCGTCGCCCCGTACATGGTAGCGAGTTCGCTCGTGGGTGTTATCGCTCAGCGTCTTGTTAAAAAGCTTTGTAATGCCTGTAAAGAGCAGTATGTTATTGATGACCCGGCGGACTTAAAGTTAGTCGGCGTTAAAGCCCCCATAACGGCACAGAGGAATAAGCCTGGAGGTTGCCGCGAGTGCGGAAATACGGGCTTCGCGGGGAGAACGGCTATTCATGAGATTATTGTATCTACGAGTCAGCTTAAAGAAATTATTTCCAACAACGGCACGGCAGAGCAGATTGAACGTAAGGCAATCGAAGACGGAACGAGGCTTCTGCGGCATAACGTGGCGGAAATGGTCAGAGCGGGAACAACGACCATGGATGAGTTAGTCAGAGCGACATATTCGGTGTAGACTGTATTATACTATGTATAAAGGGGCGGCGTAGATGTGTCCGTCCCTTTAGTGGTTTTTATTATTCAATTAAACCGAGCTTTAGCCCTTGCTCCGCCCAGTAATCAAGCACGGCGGGTAAAATCTCCGCATTAGCGGACGAAACAGCGTGTAATAATATGACAGCGCCCGGATGCGTACTCGCTTTTATTTTCTGAAGAGCATCGTCTGCCGCAGGTTGATTATTTACATCCCAGTCAACATAGGCGAATGACCAGAAAATGCTCTTGTAGCCGAGTTCGTGGGTTATGCCGAGTACGTGTTCGGAAAACTCGCCTCGCGGAAAGCGTATCAGCCGCATTTCGTAATCGAAATTTTCTTTTACATAGTCATGAAGCTTCATAATTTCCTCATGCACCTGTACATCGGTTATATCAGGAAAGGACGGGTGGCTGTAGGAGTGGTTCGCAACCTCGTGTCCTTCGTCAATCATGCGCTTTATAAGCTCCGGCTCACTAAGGCAATAATCATAGGTAACGAAGAATGTGGCAGCCGCGTTTTTTTCTTTCAGCGCATCGAGAATTAAAGAGGTATACCCGTTCTCGTAGCCCTCGTCAAAGGTCAGGTATATAGTATCCTCGCTCTTTTCATCAATAAAAATCGCTCCGAGGTGTCCGTATTTTTGACCTGCCGAAAGAGCGTCTGTCGGGCGGTTTTTACTGTCAACAGATTTACCTAAACCCCAGCCTATTTTTGCACTCGAAAGATTCGGCGCGGAAAGTTCCTTTGCAACAAAAGGAAAGGCAGCCGGGTTTTCCCCTGCTGCCGCTTCGTTTTCATGTGTTCTGTGTGGCGTCTGTACCGAGTCGTGAGGAGTCGTATGGTCTCCGTTCGGAGTTGTAAGGTCGCCGCCATGCGGAGTTGTCGTGAAGTTATCGTGTCTGTTTGTGTCCGCTCTCGGTGTTGTATGGAGCGGTGTAGTTCCCGCTTCGCCTGCACCGTAGTGGGTTACATTAGGCTCACAGCCCGTAAAAATTAAAAGACAGCCCGCGATAATAAGTGCCGATATAAGAATGGCTTTCGATTTCATTTTCATATTCCCTTTTATTGTAGATTCGGCGTTCGGAAATAAATCCCGATTGAGCGTCGCCGTTAAATTTAGTATAAACGGTTCCGCCGAGGATTATGAAAAGAAAATTTTGCTAAAAATTTAAAGTCAGCCTGTAAGATAACTCTTGACAAGCATCTGTAAAAGCTCATCTCTGTCTATGTGGCGGATAAGGCTTCTGGCGTTGTTGTACGTGGTTATGTAGGTGGGGTCTTCCGACAGAATATAGCCTACAAGTTGGTTAATCGGGTTATAGCCTTTTTCCTGTAAAGCTTCGTAAACTGTGGAAAGGATTTCCTTCATTTCGCTTTCGCGGTCGTCATGAACGGAAAAGGTCATGGTTTTATCAATCATAATTCTCACTCCCTGAAATTATAGCAAATTAAATAAATACGATATTTCTATTATACATTATTTCTTTAAAATTTGCAAGTCTTTTTGTGCTTTTTATGAAAAAATTGCCCCTTTGTGCATTATTTACTAAAAATATCATAAATTATAGGCAATTCGTTCAAAAAAAACGGTTATTATTTATAAATAATTACTATTGCAAAATCCGCCGTAAATTGCTATAATATAATAAGCTATCTGTAAAACATAAAATATTAAAAATAAACTTTCTTTTCTTAAAGTAGGAGTAATTATGTTAACAGCACCCAAAAAATCAGCGGGAAAAAATGAAAAAGCTCTATCGGATACCGCCTCTTTCAAAAAAGTTGCTTACGGGTTCAGTCCTGACGAGGTAAACCTATATATTCACTCGTTGAGGAAAAAGACCCTCGAGCTTCAGGCTGAAAACGACAAGCTCATGGAAAGCGTAAATCCGGAAAAACTCGCTCAAACGGAGAACCTTGAAAGGTATCTCGCCGAGGCAAACGAAAAGTATTTTAAAGAAAGAGACCTTGTCGTTATGCTTGAGGGAGAGTGTAAGCGGCTCGGTACGGAGTTGGACGAACTGTCTAACAAGCTTCGTGCGGGCGGCTCTGCCGATGATGCGGCAAAGCTGAAGGTCGCCGAGAACAAAGCCGCAAAGGCAGAGTTCAGCCTATCAAAAGCCGAGTCAAGGGCGAGCGAGGCAGAAGCCAAGGTCGCGGGCTTAGAGCAGAGTCTTGCCGAATCCAAGGCTAAGGCTACAGAGTACAAGTTAAGATTAGATGACGCCGAAGAGAAATTAGCCGCCGCAGAGTTAAGCTCTCTCACTATAGGCGGTTCGACTGATGAAATGGTCGCCGAAGCGAAGGAAAGAGCGGAAAAAGCCGAGGCAAGAGCGACCGAGGCTTCAGCGAAGGCTTCGATTTTAGAAGAAAAAGCAGACGACTTAAAAGCAAAAGTCGCCGAATTAAAATCAAAATTAACGGAAGCGGAAAGCAAGCTTGCGTCCGCTCCGGCAAGCGGCGGTAAGGTCGATGAACAGCTGAAAGAGATGCAGGAGAAATTAAAGAAGACCGAAGCCGAGGCATCTGCGTCTGCAACACGGGTCACAGTTTTAGAAGAAAGATTAGAAGGGGCGAAGGCTGAAACTGCCGGGTATAAATCACAATTAGGCGAAGCTAAGAGCAATTTGCTGAGAGCAGAAGATAAATTAGCTAAAGCCGAAGCCGAGGTTGCCAAAACCGAAGCCGAGGTCTCCAAAGCCGCTAAAGCCGCGCCTGCCGCGACTAAGGAAACGTCTAAGCAGGACGCCGCAAAGATAGCAGACGCCGAAGCAAAAATCACGGCGTTAGAGGATAAATTAGCTAAAACCGAGAAAAGCTTGAGCGAAGCAAAGGAAGCCGCAGTTAAGGCGGCGGCTGTTCCCGTAAAAGCCGCACCTGCCGCAAAAGCTACGGCGAGTTCTCCCGATGTACCCATTTTTGAAGAAGCTCCTGCGGCTCGTGATAAGGGCGATGAGTTCTTATCGGCTGACGGAAAGGATAAAAAAGCGGCAAAAACCGAACAGGAAAGCGAAACCGCGCTTCTCGCGAATAAGCTCAGTTCTGTTTTAGCGGAAATAGACGACCTAAAGAGCCGAATCTCTAAAACCGAAGAGAGCGAAACGGATGGAGAAGCCGTCAGCGAAGCAAAAAAAGCCAAGAAGAGCAGAAGAAGCGATGAGGGCGAAGAATCGGGCAGAAGTCTGTCCCGAGCAGAGCTTAAAATACAAATTCTTCAAGATGACGCGGAGGATTCTTACATAATCCCCGACAAATATATTAAAATGATAGAGGATGTTGAGGAGCAGGAAGACGATGATGACTTCTCATATCTGCTGACAGATTCAGCGGCGACTGATGATATGATGATGGCGGTCATTGACGATGACGATGATATAAGCAATCTCCTCATAAGCGGACCGACGCCGTCCATGCCGGCGTTCAGTAAAGCGCCTCCGCCGAAAAAAGAAGCTGACGCAACCCCGCCCTCTAAGAGTGCGGATAAAGCTAAACCCGCGGCAGACGCAAGTGCCGGAGCAAAGCCCGCCGCTAAACCCGCACCCCACAGCGGAGCGAAAAAACCCGATGAAATATTACTTTCGGGAATGGACGACAGTATAAAAGCAGGGACAAAATCCGAATCGTCAAAGAGCAAACAATCGGAGCTTATTAAATACGATGATGCTGAATTAGACCAGAACTTTGAGGATTTACTGAACTTAGATTTCAGAAAAGTTCAGCCTAAGGGTGAAAATTTAGTACCCAAAAACCCTACGATTAAAGAAAAGGGCGATGATTTAGTTGCCGGAAATCCGAATCAGAAAGAAAAAGGGGTAGATTTAAATGAGGACATTTTCGAGACGGTAGTAGGGCAGGCATCAGACCCCAATAAGAATGTACGCGCCCGCTCAGAAGTAAGCGGTGATTTCGCCGGCGCGGGGTACGATTTTATGCTTGAGAGTGACGATATGGAGCTTATTTAACACTTAAAAGGGTAGAAAAAGCACAAATTTTTACGTTTTTTATGAAAATTTAGCTTTTTCTGTTGACAAATGCGTAGTTTAATGGTATATTTTTTGTTAGGTGGGCAGGTGTGACATGGATGATATACAAATACTCCGCGACGAATCGTTATTGGAAATGGCGAGGCAGGACGAAAGCCGTAAAGACGTCCTTATGTCCGAGCTTATTACGCGCTATGTCAAAGTAATTGTTATAAAAGCCAATAAAGTGGCGAGCGGCTTCGGTATGTTTAATCGTCAGGACGCCGAGGATTTCATCTCTGAGGGATTTTTAGCACTTCTGAACGCCATACGGACATATGAAGAAGAAAAGGGCAGCTTTAGTGGTTATGCTAACGCCTGTATAGACAACAGAATGAAAAACGCACTCGGCAAAGCCAAACGCGAGCTAATATTGAGCAAGGAGTTCGACCCCTCCTTAGTTAAAGAGCTGTCGCCGGGAGCAGATGATATAATTATTGAGAAAGAAAACCGCATAGAGATTCTCGGACGCATAAAAAAGGTCTTATCCGAGCGGGAGTTTAATGTTTTTGAAATGTATCTTGATTCTTTTTCATACAGGCAAATCTCTACCCGTCTGGGGATAAGCGTAAAATCCGTAGATAATTCTCTATCCCGCGCCCGCAGCAAACTAAAGGAGCGAGGAATAATTAACAGCGATTAATAAAAAATAACCTAAAGATTGTATATTTTACATATATGGCCCGGTAGCTTAATTCAAGAGCGTTGTTTTACAAAGGTGTCGGTGGAAGTCCGTCCAAGGTCAAAAATTTTAAACGTGAGGTATCACAAAAATGTTCGAAGACAAAACCCTTCAATGCAAGGATTGCGGAGCAGATTTTATTTTCACGGTTGGCGAACAAGAGTTCTATTCCGAGAAAGGCTTCGTAAACGAGCCACAACGCTGCAAAACCTGTCGCGATGCAAAGAAAAGCGCATCACGCAACAAGGAAACCTTTATTGCCACCTGCGCTGACTGCGGCGGCGAAGCAAAGATTCCTTTTAATCCCCGTGACGACAGACCCGTTTATTGTAGCGAGTGTTTCGCAAAACAAAGAGCATAGCAAGAAAAATCCTTGTAGTGCAAGAAGTCTGACGCTGACCCTTTTTGCGGTTAGTGTATGGGTTTTACCGACTGCTGTAAACAACGTATAAGGTTTTCCCCTGTAAACGACTTAAACAAAATTTGCCCTTTTCTTTTGAGGAAAGGGCGGTTTTCTTTTTGAACCTAACAGTGACAAATGTAAATCAGATATAAAGAAGCGGAATAAACAGTTGAAAAAAACTAAACCTTATGTTATAATAAAATTATGAAAAGAATTAACAAGTATTTTATTTTCGGGCTTCTCATGTTGTCCTTAAATCTTGTATCAAGCGCGAGCAGTGATACAGCAATAAGCCGTATGCTTTATGAAGACAAGGGTATGTTCATTCTGACCCACCCGCAAGAGGATTCAAGCGTTACGGCTTCGCCGCGCACGAGCTTTCTCGGTACGGCTGATACATTATTCCCCCTTTATATAAACGGGGAAGAAATTAATATGACTAAAAACGGGTTCTGGTCATATTATGCTGTTCTCGATATAGGTGAGAATATTTTCAGCTTTGAAAACGGCGATTATTACGAAAGTGTGACCGTTATACGAGAAGAGCCGGAAGCATGGATTCCGCCCGAAACCGTTTATTTTACAATAGAACTGTACGGCTCTACGGAGAGCATTTTTATATCCCGATTTTCCGATTTAAACGATGACTTGTATATGCGTACCCCGCTCGCGCAAGGGACGACATTTAGAATTATAGCCGAGTATGGAGATTTTTATATAATCGAGGACGGCACAGCGGTTTTTAAAAGCAATGTGTATCAGTTAGACAGAATGATTCCCCCCATAACCGTCTCAGGCGGTGAAATTTCGGCAGAGGATAACAGCGTCACGCTAAGTTTAGGCGTGACGGATAACCCTCTTTATGAAGTAATTCTTGACAGCGAGAATAGAAATAAAGCAGTTCTTCTTCTTTATGCAGATGAGGATGAAATCGACCTGCAACCCGACGGAAATTTTATAACAGAGATAAACAAAATAGAGACAGACTATGATTCACCGCTTATTTATGAGCTTGTCTTTGAGCGTGAACCCGTGGGCTTTATGGTCGATTTTTCCGACGGTAAAATGAATCTGCGGTTTAGATTTGCGGCGGGTTCTCTGTCAGATTCGTATGTACTGCTCGATGCGGGACATGGAGGACATCTGCCCGGCGCACTCGGTCCTCCCGGAGAGTACGGACCTATGGAGAAGGATATAAATCTCTATGTTTCGGAAATTACGCGAGACTATTTAGAAGCACGCGGGATAAGAACGGTATTAATCAGAGACAAGGACGAGGATGTACCCATCATGGATAGGGTGCAATACTTTAACGGTGAGCCTGATATTTCGGTCTGTATTCATGCTAATTCTATGTCGCTCAGTTCTGATTTTTCGAGTGAACGCGGTCCGCTCATGTTTTATACATTAGACCTGTCCGAAAAAGCCGCCGATGACATGATAAAAATAATTGCGGAGCATACGGGGAATCCGTACACACCGCCCAAACGTCAAAACTTTGCTATGGCGCGATATACGGGTAGTCCGTCTATGCTTTTTGAAATGGGTTTTATGTGTAATCCCGAAGAATATGAAGATTTAATTAATACCGAATACCTCAATAAAATGGGAGAAGCTTTAGGGCTGTCAATAATAGGGTATCTTGAACAGTATGTACAGGTTGACGAGTATATTGATGTTATGCAGTATACGGCATATGAAGAGGAGGATAAACTGCCGACCGAAACGGACATAGAGGTTTTTGCGTCCTATCTTGATGAACCTGACGCACAGCCCGTCTTACAGCAGACGAGCGGGGTAAGCGGAGGCGACTTTAATAACATGCTCGGAAAATATATAATTTTGATTTCAGGCGTTTTACTCTGCGGTGCGATGATGTGGCTTCCGAGCTTTTTGAGGAAAGGGAAATAGAGTTCGGTTATACGATAGATTTATACCCCTCGGTCACATACGGGGGGTAAAAATTTATTTTTTTACCGGCGAGAATTAAATTTTGTTAACTTAACGAAAAACCGTCTAAACTATGATATAATAAATATAGCACATAGAAATTATTTTTAATAAAAATTTACTGAAATTGCTAAATTTTTTACTAAGCCTGCCGATATTACATATTAATTACGGTTAAATAAAAGCTCCTTGAACTTTTTGTACATTTTATACAATTTTACAAGTTTTCGGCATTTTTATATTGCTTTTTTGGCGAGAATGTAGTATAATGCTGTTAAAAGGAAAATACGTGTAAGGACGGCGTTTAAAAAGTGGCTAAAAAGAAAAAAAAGAAAAAGAGAGAGGCGGCAGAAGAGAAGAAGAGTGCCTATCTCGGCAGTGTAAGGTTTTTTAAGCATGTTATATTGTCAGTCTTAGGACTCGCTATAATCGTACCCACTGTTATATTAATAGTGGTTCTCAGCACAAAAGACAGGGATGATGAGGACGACAGACTTATTCCGCGCGATATGCTGGAGCAAAACGATATAGGCGGTCGGGGAATGGTTCTGACTCCTGATAATTTTGAAGAAGTTCTCGAAGAATTCAGACAGCCCATTGAGGACGCTTCTTATATAATCAGCATGAGTTTAGAATGGGTTTTTGAAAAATGGGATGTGCCTTCCCGCAGTACGTATGTCGAAAACTATACCGATAACAAGCGGACTGTTTATATTGATGTTTTTCTCGATGATGAGAATGGCGATGCCATGTTAGACGAACTGATATATTCATCACCCTATATACCTGTAGAGGCGGAGCTTAAAGAGTTCGCCCTACAAAAGGAAGTACCTGCCGGCTCATATACGGCGACCGTTGTTTATTATCTTGTGGACGATGATTTCAACGTTATAACAGATTTATCTGTCGGTATCCGACTGATAATAAAAAATTAAAAAAAGGGGGATTCTTAATATGAAAGAATCTAAAAAACTCCTCGCAAGTGTCCTCGCAATCACGATGCTCTTCTCGGTGGGAGCGGTACAGGCGTTCGCTTTTGAACTCGAGGGCGACGGAGACGTCGTCGGAGCGGACTTGAAAAAGGTGTTGGTTGAGCTTCCTACATCAGCTAACATGAACTTTATGCTTGACCCGCAGGGTCTCGCAAGTCAGGATTACGACAGTGAAGTTATCCTCACCAACCTTAACCCCGATGGAAAAATCGTCATGCAAAGTAAGGCGGGGGCTTTGTTTGTAAACAAAAGCTCATTCCCTGTTGTTGTGGAAGTGGATGCTAAACTGACCGGTCATGCGACATCTGTTATTGAAAGTGCTGTTGATAGTAACACTCTCAACAATGTTTCGTTTAACATTGTAGCTTCGGCAGCCAAGACCACAGATGCGGCTGCAGATTTCGCGGCAGCAGATACAGCCGTGAACGCTATTACGGTACTTGATGAAGCAGGCAAAAAGGCAAACTTTGCTCTCCAATCTGCGGTTTACGTAGTTGAGCAGGAAGGCACAGCTCCCGACTATACTTACGACATATCATTAAAGTCAGGTGAAGCCGGAGACGGCACGAAAATTCAACTCGCAGGTAAAATTAACACCAAAGCCGACTGGTCTGATTTCACAGGCAAAGAAGCAACCAAGAAGGTCGGCGTAGCTATTAAATTTACTGTTTTTGAAATCCCAACCGGCGATGTTGGTACCGACGGTGCTACTAAGAATGATACTATCCCGGCGTTGAACGCACTCATGAGAGTTTCTCCTAATGAGGTCGAAAATGCTTATGCACTTCTTCCCGCCAGCGGTAGCACTATAATGTCTCTTCTTGGTAGTACTCCACCTGCGTTAGAACTCGCACCTCCCGAAGGCTTCGCAAAATCGTCTATGAGCTACTCAGAAGCGGGTACAGTAGCGAATCAGTGGTTTGCAGTTGATTTTGGTTATGGCGGAAAAACTGTAAAGAGCGTGACAATGAATGGTACCGCGACGACTACTGCTTTCCGTACGGAGAAGATGAGCGAGCATAAAATTGAGTTCAATTTTGGTAATAACACGGCTCAACGGGTTATGATTGTGACTATGAGCGATGATACTAAGCATACGATTACATTCACCGTTTCGTAAGCAAGTAGTTGAGCTTTAAAGCGACAATAATACCTAAAACAAAGGAACGGGTGCGTAGGAACGCCCGTTCCTTTTTGTAATGTTAAAGGTTAAAACATAATCTGACTTAAAAGCGGTTGCCTCAACGCTTTTTTGTCTTTTTTACAAAAACATTGAAAATTTTCTTTATTTATGTTATAATGAATTTAAAATTCGTTCAGTAAATTGAGATGCATCTACTATGGTGCATGGCGGTTACTAATGGCTTAAATACAGCCAACATCGGCTTTGAGAGCGAAATCAAGGAAAGATTGGGGGCAATTGGCTTTGAAATCAAATGAAAATAATTTACAGGCGAGTAATAATGCCGCTTTTGAGGAAATAGTGGATATTATTGAACGTAGCCGCGAAAAAATATTCCGTTCTGTCAATCGGGAACTGATTGATATGTATTGGGAAATCGGGCGATATATCAGCCAAAAAGTCAAGACCGACAAGTGGGGCAAATCCATCGTCAAGGAGTTTTCGGGATTTATTCAATCGCATTATGATGGAATAAAAGGTTTTTCGCCGCAAAATATTTGGCGCATGAAGCAATTTTATGAGATTTATGCGGAAAATGAAAAACTCTCACCACTGGTGAGAGAAATTAGCTGGACAAATAATCTCGCTATAATGTCAAGGGCAAAAAGCGAAGAAGAACGGGAGTTTTATTTACTTTTGTGTTCAAAAAATAACTATTCCAAGCGCGAACTTGAGCGTCAATTTGACAGCGCGTTGTTTGAACGCACCATGATTTCAAATGAGCAGAATCAATTATTCATCGAACGTAGTACAGGATTGTCGGCTTTGCGTGACAGCTATGTTCTTGAATTTCTTGATATTCCCGAACGGCACAAAGAAAAAGAGTTTCGTAAAGCCATTATCGCTAATCTGCGTAAGTTTATCCTCGAATTTGGCAAGGATTTTACTCTTGTGGGTGAAGAATATCGTGTTCAAGTAGGTAATAAAGATTTTCGCATTGATTTGCTTCTGTACAATCGCGATTTGCATTGCCTTGTCGCCATTGAGCTAAAAGTCACCGATTTCAAGCCGGAACATCTCGGAAAGCTTGAATTTTACCTTGAAGCCCTTGACCGTGATGTTCGTAAACCCGACGAAAATCCGAGTGTAGGCTTGATTCTCTGTGCGGGTAAAGATGATACTGTCGTCGAGTACGCGCTAAGCCGCAGTATGTCACCCGCCTTGATTGCCGACTATCAGACACATCTGCCGAAAAAGGCATTGCTCGAAAACAAGTTACGCGAATTGCGCGAACTTGCCGAGGAGGAAAGCTTTAGCGATGGAGATGATGAGGGGTGAGATAGTAAGGCTTAAAACATAATCTGCCTTAAAATCGGTTGCATTTGTATATTTTTGAGTGCGGACGACAGTGCTTCGGGAACTAATGAAAAATCGGAAATTACCGATGTCGGTTTATTTTCGGGTTCATCTTGCCGCAGGGGTACAAAAAAGTAATTGCGCAGATTCATAAGTACGCCTATATTTTTTGCCGAACCTGAAAGCGCATCATTCGTGGCGATACAAAGTACGGCAGGGCGATTGTTACGGATATGGCTTTTTACAGCCATTGTAGCCGCGCTGTCGGTTATGGAATTTGCTAACTTCGCCATTGTGTTACCCGTACAGGGACATACGAGGATAACGTCTAAAAGCTTACCCGGTCCGAGGGGTTCCGCTTCTGCAATCGTTTTTATTATCTTCGCATCGCATATTTCGGAAAGTTCGGCGGCGTGTTCTTTAGCTTCTCCGAAACGGGTGTCCGTATTGTATGCGGTTTCGGACATAATAGGAATCAGCTTTGCGCCGAGCCGCTTTAGAATCCGCGCCTGTTCAAAGGCGGCGTCAAAGGTGCAGAACGAACCGCTCACGGCGAACCCGATTACAGTATTAGAAAAATCAAACATTTGTGTCCCCGCTTTCCGCCGTCTCGGATGACAGGGCTAAAATATTCATGATTGTATCGGCGATAATATACCCCGCTGTTACGGGTGAGGTTTTTCCGGGCAGGGAGAGGGCGCGGATAATGTTAACGCCCTCTTTCTTTGCGTTTTCGAGATTCGGTACACACGCCTTTGACGCGAGGTCAACCACAAGGCAGTCGGGCTTTAACATTTTGAGCCTGTCTGTGTCTAAAATGGGTGCGGGTATGGTGTTTATTATTGTGTCGAACTTTTCGAGCATGTCATCAAGCTTCGATAAATGTATGGTTTCACAACCCGAAATTTCTGCCCATGCCAGGTCTGAGTATTTACGTGCCGTGACCGTCACCTTCGCGCCGAGTGCGATGAGAAGCTTTCCCAACACCTTAGAGATTCTGCCGAATCCCGTAAGCAGAACCGATGAACCGAAAATTGTTTGGGGTTTTTCGCGCATTATTATTTCGAGGCAACCCTCGGAGGTCGGTATTGCGTTCATTACCGCTAACTCCTCCCGCTCGAAATAATCTATAAGCGAGAGATTGTTTTCGGTACAAATTTTTTCAAGCGCGGGACAAGACTTTCCGCAATAAACAGTCCCCCCCGAATAAACCGCCTCGGGAATTACGCTTATAGGAATAGGCGTCTTAGAATAGGGTGCGTTTATATTTAATCCGTCCGCACAAGCGGGTAAGGGGAGTACAAGGCTTTTAAATTTTGTTATTTCGCGTAGAACAGGCGCGTGGATAGATTCAGTCTCCGCAACGCCGTAAACAAAGCAGTCATACCGCTCTCCGAGCCGTTTTGCGGCGTGGAGCGAGCGCATATCTCCGCCGAGAAAGAGAAAGTTGTTCATCGTGTTCTCCTGTTAAGTCTTATTTCATTTATTTATTTTATGACGAAAGCTCGTTTTTGGCTATTGCCTTTTTATGAAAATCATGGTAGAATAATATTAACGTGATTACTAAGGAGCAAAACAGATGAAAAAATTTATGAGCGAGAGTTTCCTTTTACGGACGATGACGGCGAAAAAGCTGTACAGTGCGGTGAGAGACCTGCCTATTATAGATTGGCACTGTCACCTCGACCCCCGTGAAATTGCCGAGGACAGAACCTTCGGAAATCTGACAGAACTGTGGCTTGGCGGAGACCATTACAAATGGCGGGCTATGCGAGCCTGCGGCATTGACGAGGAGTACATAACGGGTTCTGCAAATGATTATGAAAAGTTTGAAAAGTGGGCATTAACGATTGAAAACTGCATAGGGAACCCACTCTACCACTGGACGCATCTTGAGCTTAGGCGGGTCTTCGGATGTGATATAAACCTTTCATCAAAAACCGCAAGGCAGGTCTGGGAGCATTGTGGGAGCGTACTTGAAAAAGGGTTGAGGGTTAGTGATGTTATAAAAAAGTTTAATGTCGAGATGATTTGTACCTCGGATAACCCTGTTGACAATCTCGAAGAACATAAAAAAATAAAACAAAACGGCGTTATCGCCGCGTTGGTTAAACCTACGTTCCGTCCTTCGGACTTACTCGGTATAGAAAAGCCGTCATGGGCGGATTATGCGGGTGTGTTGTCTGAGATTACACAGACGCAGATTCATAATTACGAAAGCCTGAAAGAGGCAGTCTATAAGCGCATAGAGTTTTTTGACGCAAACGGATGTAATATGTCTGACCATGCCCTCGACCCGCCTGTTTATATCGGTACAGACGAAAAAACGCTTGATGAAATCGTGAAAAAGGCGTTATCGGGAGAGAAACTTTCTCCTAAGGAGAGCGGCGGGTTTAAGACCGAGATGCTTGTGGACATGGGGAAAAAATATAACGAGCTTGGTTGGAGTATGCAGCTTCATATGGGTGCGGCGCGAAGCGTTAATTCCACAATGACCGCCCTGCTCGGCGCGGATAAAGGATATGATTGCATGGCGGGTTCTGACTATGCCGAGCCGCTTCTGCGTCTTTTAGACAGGCTCGAAGTCGCGGCGAGTTTACCCCGCACGGTTCTGTTTTGTCTTAATCCTAAGGATGACGACCTGTTAGCCTGTATCACAGGTTGTTTCCAGTCCGGTAATTCGGTACGTGCCGACTGCGGCAGTCCCCCCTTAAAAGGGAAGATTCAATTTGGCTCCGGATGGTGGTTTAACGACCATAAGAGCGGCATGGAAAAACAAATGACCGCCCTCGCCAATAACGGCGTTTTAGCTTTATTCGCGGGTATGCTGACTGATTCAAGAAGCTTTTTATCGTATACGCGCCACGAGTATTTCCGCCGAATTTTATGTAACCTCGTGGGGGGGTGGGTAGAAAATGGTGAATACCCTGCAAATTTTGAAAAGCTTGAAGAAATTGTAAAAAACATATCATATTATAATGCGAAGGAGTACTTTTCATGAAAATGACTTTTCGTTGGTTCGGAGATAAATTTGACACAATTACCCCCGAACAAATCAGGCAAATCCCCGCTGTCGTCGGGGTAATCACAACATTATATGACACTATGCCCGGCGAGGTCTGGGAGACAGCCGCGATTAGAGCGTTGAAGGAGCGGGTGGAGCGTGCGGGACTTGAAATTTCCGGTATCGAAAGCGTTAACATCCATGACGCAATAAAAGCCGCCTCCTCAGAACGTGATATGTACATAGAAAATTATATCAAAACGCTCGAACGCCTTGGCGAGCAGGGGATAGACCTCGTTTGTTATAATTTTATGCCCGTGTTCGACTGGACCCGCTCGGATTTGGCGAAGCCTCGTTCCGACGGTTCGACAGTGCTTTCTTATGATGCTGAAATTATTGAGAGTATGGATTTTGAGCAGATGCTTGAGAGCATAGGCAGTAAAAGCGAGGGCTATCTTTTACCCGGTTGGGAGCCTGAGAGGATGGCGCGGAATAAAGAGCTTTTTGAAATCTATAAAGGTATAGACGAGCATAAGCTAAAAGAGAACTTGGGTTATTTTCTGCGTGCTATTATGCCCGTTTGTGAAAAATATAATATTAAAATGGCGATTCATCCCGACGACCCTGCGTGGAGTGTTTTCGGGCTTCCTCGAATTGTGAAGGATGCAGAAGACCTGCAGGAGCTTATTAATCTCGCGCCTTCGCCCTGTAACGGTATAACCCTGTGTACAGGTTCGCTCGGTTCAAATCCCGAAAACGACATACCCGCGATTATTCGCTCGCTTAAAGGGAAAATTCATTTCGCACATACGAGAAATGTAAAATACCTCGGTTACAGAAAATTTGACGAGTCGGCGCATTTGTCCGATGACGGCTCACTTGATATGTACGAGATAATAAAAGCACTCTATGATATTGGCTTTGACGGACCTGTCCGACCCGACCACGGCAGGATGGTATGGGGTGAAAAATCAATGCCCGGATACGGACTGTATGACAGGGCGATGGGGATTTGTTATTTGAGCGGGCTTTTAGAAGCGATAAGAAAACAGAAATAGTATAAACAGGAGGGACGAAAACCTGACATGAAACTTAACAACTATGAACTTTTTTTACCCGAAAACTCCGAAAAGTGGCTTCGCGCAGGTATTTCTATACCTAAATTCGACCGAAAGGCTTTAATAGAGCGTACTAATAAAAACCCTGCTTGGGTTCATTTCGGTGCGGGAAACATTTTTCGTGCGTATTTGGCTCGTGCGTGCGACGCGCTTATTGAAACCGGAGAATACGACCTTGGTGTTATTGCGGCAGAGGGCTACGACTATGAAATTATAGATATGGCTTTTATACCTCATGATGACATCACCATACTTGTCACATTAAAGGCTGACGGGAATGTCGAAAAAAAAGCAATCGCCTGTATAACACAGGCTCTTAAAGCAAGCTCCGCCCATGAAGATTTTGAGCGGCTTAAAGATATATTTAAGACCGAATCTCTTCAAGTTGTGAGTTTTACGATTACAGAAAAAGGCTATTCGTTACAGGGACCTGCGAAAGATATTTCGCAGGAGGTAGCATATGACTTTGAGAACGGGACAGAAAAACCCCGCAGTTATATGGGCAGAATCGCGGCGTTGCTCTATGAGCGTTATAAACGCTTCGCCGATGAAAAGGGCGGTGGGGTCGCGCTTTTAAGTATGGATAATTGCTCGCATAACGGAGATAAGCTTAAAGCCGCCGTCAGCGCATTTGCCGAAGAGTGGGAACGGCGCGGACTTACAGAAAAAGGTTTTTCGGAATACGTAAATAACCCGGCGAGAGTTTCGTTCCCCTGGAGCATGATTGATAAAATCACCCCCGCCCCGCATAAGGACGTTAAAAAAATGCTCGAAGACGGCGGAATCTGCGGAATGGAAACAATTGTTACCTCGAAAAATACGCACATAGCTCCCTTTGTAAACGCTGAGGAAGCCGAATACTTAGTAATAGAGGACAGCTTTCCGAATGGCAGACCCCCGCTTGAAAAAGCCGGTATTATTTTCACAGACAGGCAGACCGTTGACAAAGCCGAAAAGATGAAGGTCTGTACCTGCCTTAACCCGTTACATACCGCACTCGCCGTCTTCGGCTGTCTGCTCGGATACACCAAAATCAGCGAGGAAATGAAGGATGCAGACCTGAAAAAATTAGTCGAAAAAATAGGCTATGAAGAGGGACTGCCCTCTGTCACAGACCCCGTAATAATAGACCCCGAAAAATTTCTTGAAGAGGTTATAAACGTAAGGCTTCCGAACCCCTTTTTACCTGACGCGCCGCAGAGAATCGCCACAGACACATCGCAGAAGCTTCCGATTCGTTTCGGCGAGACCATAAAATCGTATAAAAACCGCGATGACTTAAATATAGAAAACCTCAAGTTTATTCCGCTCGTTTTTGCGGCGTGGCTGAGGTATCTTATGGGCGTGGACGACGACGGACTGTCTATTGAGATTAGCCCGGACCCTCTGCACCTGTACCTGAATTCGCATATTAGACAGGTTAAATTAGTCGGCGTGGCGGCAGAGTCGGCAGATGACCAAACAGAAACGGAAACAGATTTTGATTCTACGAACCCGATTGACTATCGCACAAGAATCCGCCCGATTTTAGAAGACGCAAGTATTTTCGGCGTTAACCTGTATCATGCGGGGCTTGGCGAAAAGGTTGAGGCTCTGTTCGGAGAATTAATTGATGGGCGGGGTGCGGTAAGACGGACATTGAAAAAGTATTTATATAACGAAAAGGGGATTTAATATGCAGGAAATTCTTCAAGAAATAAAAAAATGCGGGGTAATTCCCGTCATTAAGTTAGATAACGCCGATGATGCGTTACCGCTCTGCCGCGCACTTGCCGATGGAGGACTTTTCGCCGCTGAAATCACGTTTAGGACTGATGCGGCAGAGGAATCAATCAGGCGCGTGAGTACCGAATGTCCCGAAATGTTTGTGGGTGCGGGAACGGTGCTGAACATTGAGACCGCTGAAAAAGCCGCACGGGCAGGCGCGAAATTTATCGTTAGTCCGGGGTTTAATCCCGCAGTTGTAAAATGGTGTATTGAGAATGATATAACCGTTGTTCCGGGCGTTTGTACACCCACGGACATAGAAGCGGGACTGTCGCTCGGACTTACTGTACTGAAATTTTTTCCCGCGGAAGCCGCAGGGGGATTGAAGATGCTGAAGGCGATGGCGGCACCGTATACAATGGTCAGCTTTATGCCGACAGGCGGCATCGACGACAAAAACCTTGCGGATTATCTTGCGTTTAAACCTGTGATTGCCTGCGGGGGCAGTTGGATGGTTAAGGACGAGTTAATAAAAAGCGGTAATTGGGCTGAAATAACAAGATTAAGCAGGGAAGCGGCAGAGATAAGGGACAGGGTTCGCGGTTTTAAAATGTTTATGTAGTGTACTCTTTATATAAGACTTCATCTAAGAGAAAGTCGCAACACCGCGCTTTCAATTTTTCATTTGCCCTTCCCTGTGTAATCATTTGATATAGTACCTTTGCTTTTACAAGGATTGCTTCTTTATTAGCATTACACCATGATAATTGATTTATGAGGAGGTTTTTATAATTCTTGTCTTCTGTGGTGTTTTCGGGTAACCCGTTAATGTCAATGACTTTAAGGCTCTTTTCGTGTATAGGTATCATATTATTGAAGTTTATAGCGCCTAACTGTCCGCCTTGAATTTTATAAAAATCCGCTTGGTTTTTCATTTTTGCGTGTTTTGACTTTGGAGAAGTTAGCGGTGCGTAATAATTTATGCCATTAATAACTAACACTATCCCAACAAAAGGGCGGTTGGATTTACTTTCCATTGTGTAAGGAACGCAGGGGTCCTTTTCTCTTAGAAAATCACAGTAATCGCTATTTGCGATATAGAATGAAAGACGCATAATTTTCTCCTTTAAAAAGGGACTGAGCGGCACCGCCCAATCCCTGCTTTTTTAGCTCCCACTTTGAAATGGTAGGGTACACCGCTTTTTTAATTCCCACTTCGAAATGGTAGGGTACACCGCTTTTTTAATTCCCACTCATGGTAGGGTACACCGCTTTTAGGCGTTTCCACCTTACACTTATTATTATACACCATTAATGCGATTATGTCAATCATTTTTTGAAATTCTCATTACCCAAAACTAAAACCTTAATTTCTCTATTTCATTTTCCGTCAGCATAGGCAGTAAAACCCGATTAACAGTTCTTGCGACAACTTTGGCGAAGTGGCTTATCATGACGTCAATATCACGCGGGACAACCATAGCCTCGCAGGTTTTTCCGATATTCGGGGCTATTGAAGAAAGGTCTATTACTGTAGGTACGCCGATGGCGACGACAGGAATACCGAGCGTCTGCTTTGAAATCTCGTGCCGCGCATTACCCACGCCGCTTCCCGGTGCGATTCCCGTATCTGTGATTTGTATTATTCGACCGAGCCTTTCAGGTTCGGCACAGGCTAAACTGTCGATAACCACAGCCATAACGGGTTTTATACCGTCTATAATGAATTTAAGCTGTTCGCCGCTTTCTATTCCCGTTTGAGCGAGTACGCCCGGTTCTACCGAAAAAACCTCTCTCATACCCAGTTCTTTGAACTCGTTGTTCTCGGCTAAATGAGCGGTCGCCACGACCCTCGAAACAGCGCGAACGCCGAGACTATCAGGGGTTATATTGACGTTTCCGAGACCTGCGACTAAGATTTTTCCCATACTTGGAATAAGGGCTTTAAGTGCGTGAGAAAGTGCGTTACTTTCTGCTCGCTCGTCTCGCGTTCCGCAGTGCAGAGTTATATAGAAGCCGCCGGGTTTTCCGACGGGATTATTTTTATCGAGACGTATTTCGGTCAGCAAAAGTCCGTTTATGCGTGTTTTTCTTATATCAGCACCATCTGCACTCTGACTTGAAATCGCTTCAAAAGCTAAATCTGTTCTGTTTGTGTTCATAGTATTATTATTTTACAAAATAGGGGGAATATGTATAATTAGAAATTTCGTAACAGCTATTGACATTATGTGATATATCATATATAATATAAATATGGCATAAAACACATATTGGAAGTGATGATTTGAAAAAGGACGATAGAGCGTTTTCCGTTCTGTATTACGAAAAAGCAGATGGCTCGTTTCCGGCGGAGAAGTTTATTCTTGAGCAAGACTTCAAAATGCAGGCGAAATTGTTCAGCTTGCTTGAGCTTCTTGAAGAAAGGGGCAATGAACTGCGAGAGCCTTATTCAAAATTTTTGGAAGACGGTATTTTTGAAATAAGGGCGAAACAGGGGAGCAACATAACAAGGGTGCTGTATTTCTTTGTAGTCGGGAAGAAAATAATTTTAACGCATGGTTTCACCAAGAAAACCCAGAAGACACCGCCATCGGAGATTACTACGGCGAAGGGATACAGAAGTGATTATTACAATAAGGAGGCGAATAAGAATGGCTAAAAACTTTAGAGAAACGCTTAATAAGCAATTAAAAAACCCCGAATTTAAAAAGGAATATGATTCTTTACAGCCGGAGTTCCAAATAATTCGTGCGCTTTTTGACGGCAGAAAAGAGAAAAACATTACTCAAAAGCAGTTGTCAGAGATTACCGGAATTAACCAAGCAGACATCAGTAAAATCGAAAAAGGAAGTGCCAATCCGTCTGTTCGGACGCTTCAACGACTCGCCGCCGGAATGGATATGAATGTGCGAATTGAGTTTGTTCCGAATCAAAATCCGGTTTAGCGAAATAATAAAGCCCATGAACATTACGCTCACGGGCTTTTTATTATACCTTGTATTGCCAAAAATGATTAATCCACATCGGTGAGACTTGTTATATCTCCGAAATTAGCTTCCCATTTCGCTTTTCGTTCGTCAATAATCGCCTGACCGCCTGAAGCGAGATAGTCCGTCATACCGCTGTCGAATACCGAGTCGAATTGTTCGGGGGAGGCTATGACTGCGTTTACAAGTACAGCCTCGCGCTTGTCGCCGAGTGCGCGTCCGCGTCCGGTTTCGGCTTCAATAGTACCGACCTGTACGTTTTGTCTTATACGTCCGTCAAGGCTTGAATATCTGATTGCCCTGCCTATGACCTCAGGTTCTGCTTCGGGGAATCCGAAGCCCTGTGATGCGGCGGCAATTTCATCGCTTTCAAAGTAGATATTACCGTCAGTGTTAAAGGTCATCAGATAGTCAAAGTTACCTTCTCTGTTCATAATCAGTTCGGAATAGAGCCATGTGTTATCGCCTGTTCTCGGATTGATTATGGCGGGGTCAGATGTGAATATGTTATTTCTTACAGCTTCGGATGTAGGGGTAAGATTTCGTACCGCTAATAATTCGCCATCGTTGTTTAAAACCCGTTCAAAGTTTATGCCTTCTTCGCCGGAACCGAGGTATGACCTTACATCAAGTCTGCTTACATAGTCTAAATAAAGCAGGGAAGCTTCGGGTTCGGGGTTAGTTCTCGGGAAGCAGATAAAACGGTCACTGGCGGCGGGGAGGAATTTCCTGTAATGTCCCGCATCGTTTTGGAAAGCGGTCACGGGGATAAAGCCCGCACTCTCATCGTTGAGCGTTCTTCTCATCATTCCCTGAACGCCGTTTTCGTTATTCATATAGGGCCATGACCAGTTGTGAATCATTGCGCCTACATAACCCGCCTTCATGTTATTATCCTCTGTCTGGTCGCCGCGTCCGCCGTGAAGGTGGAAGTCTTGCCAGATTAAACCTGCATTATACCATGAGTTAAGCTTTCTGACGCCCTCTTTAACGCCGGGGAATGTGAACATTCTGTCGTCAAAGCCGTAAACATATATGTCCTTATCGCTTATGTCATCGGGTATAAACGAAGCAATCAAATGGTCGCCGCGCCAACCTACGTCTGTATCGAGCGTCAGAGGTATCATTTTGTCAGCGTCCGAGCCGAGTAATGTTTGAGCGTTGCCTTTAAATTCGTACAACATTCCCTCAAATTCATCTATAGTCTTAGGTTCGGGAAGGCTCAGTTTTTTCAGCCAGTCTTCTCTTACGAATGTGTTTATACGCATCTTGTCATGTCTTACGCCGGATATTGACCAGATGTATCCGTTTTGCGGGTCTCTGTTAAAGTAAATAAAGTCCGGTCCTAAAAGGTCCCACAGGTTCGGTGCAAGGAACGCAAGCCCCGTAACATAGGGGTCCATGTTAAGTATACCATCCATGTCTGCGTATGCTTGAATCGCAGGGTTTTCATAGGTTAACACGATGTCAGGCGCTTCTCCCGATGCAAAAAGATTGGAAAGCTCCTGCTGTTCAGTGTCGCGCCAGAATTTTACAAACTCGACTTCGATGTTTAAGTCGCGTAAAACCTGATGTTGAAGCCATTTTGACCAATAGCAGTCGGCAGGGTCGGTTCTTCCGTCTTCACGTCCGCGGTCCCAGACCATTACTCTGATATGTTTTGTTTCATCAAATCTGTAAAATCCGTCCACATATTGAAGTCCGAGTTCTTCCAAAACGTCATGGTCAACATCCATCTCCGGAGCGGCACTCAAATCGATGTCGTTATCGCCGGGAGGAGTCACAACCCCCGTGGTCGACGTAGTATCATCGTCGGTAATACAACCCGTCGCCGTACCGAATGTCATCGCACCGATGAGAAGGACACAGAGAATTTTGCGTAATTTCATTGATTTACCTCCTGAAAATTTTTATTTCAATTATGTTTCACATAATAATGAATGAGAATAATATTATTCTTTTACCGCGCCGAGGGTTACGCCCGCGATAAAGTATCTTTGTAAAAACGGATAGACCACCAAAATCGGCACCATAGCGAACATGACCATCGCCGTCTGAATAGATTCGCTCGCACCCACCTGACGTTCCGCTACTGAAAGCTCAACGTCTACCGATGTCCTGCCCTGCAACATATTATATAAAAGATATTGAATCGGGAAATAACGCTCGTTTTGGCTCATGAACATCATTGCGTCCGAATAACCGTTCCAGCGTCCCACTGCGTAAAAGAGCAACAGCGTAGCGACTACGGGCATCGACAACGGAATGTATATAGACACCATTGTCCTTATGGGACCCGCACCGTCAAGCTCCGCCGATTCTCGCAGGGAGAGCGGTATGCCGTAGAAATAGCTTCGCATGATTATCATGTTAAAAACGCTCAAGCAGAAGGGTAACGCCAATACAAGCGGGTGGTTTATGAGTCCTAAATTCTTTAAAAGCAGATATGTCGGTACTGTTCCTGCGCCGAAATACATTGTTAAAATGATAACTGTATTAAAGAACTTACGCCCCTTTAAATGGTCATAAGTGAGAGGATAGGCGCATATGGCGGTCATAAACACCGACCAAATTGCACACGCCACAGTTAGCATCGCTGTCCATGCGAGCGACCAGGTGTATCTGTCGTCTTTAAATATTTCAGAGTAGGCAGTTAAGTCAACACCGACTTTCGACACGTTAATCGTGGATGCTCTTCTGACCTCGGTGTTTTCGAGAATCAATGTACCCAGTCCTGTGGCAGGGTCATAGTCGTTTACGAAAGAAACTTCGTCAAGTGTCAGATACTCTAAAGGCTCGCCCGTTAGTGTATCGAGCTCAGCTCTTGTGACGCCTGCGAAAACCTGCGACATGGGAACTGATTCCATCTGGGGAAGACCTGTCGAAGGATTAATTCTTCCGCTGTCTCTTATTATGTAGGTTGACGTTTCGATAAAGCCGCCGTCTGATGTGTGTCTTATGACCGCCGTAGCCGTTACCGGCATCCCCTGATTGTCGAGCAGATTTGCGGTATTGCCGTAAACATCCTGGTACAGTACATCAGCGTCTTTTATGATGAACGTCCCCAGACCGGTCTGCTCGTCATAGTCGTTAACATAGGATATTTCACCAACGAATAAGCTCTCGCGCTGTGTCCCTGTTGCCTCATCAACCTCGAGTCTGTCAAAGTCACCGCTGTCAAACAAATAGTTTATGGGTATGGCTTCCATAATCGGCTCGCCGGTTCTGTCGTCAAAGCCTTCTCTTATGATGAGTGTCTCGGTTAATGCCCTATAGGTTCTTATATCCGCGCTATGGGTTATGATAGCGGTTTCCTTCACGGGGTTATTGCTCGTGTCGAGTACGGTTTCATACTTGTATTCAACAACGCTGTCTATAGGCAAAAGCATGACCTCGCTCCTCGTGAGCGGTCGAGGGTGGCTGAGCGAACGCGCTAAAATATTAACTACCGGAAGCAGACATATAACGATTAAAATTAAACATACAAAAACGATTACCCAGTCGCCTATTTTTGTGCCTGTAGTTTTTATCATTCTTTCATACCCCCTTACCAAATACCGCGTTCCCCTGCTTTTTCGGCTATTTTATTAGCCGCGAGCAGGAAAATCACGCAAATGACCGATTGGAACAGACCCACCGCCGTGGAGAGAGAGAACTGGAGTGCTAAAAGTCCGCGCAAATATACGAAGATTGAAATAACATCCGACACATTAGTTACCGCCGCATTCCTTAATGCCATAGGTCGGTCAAAGTCACTGCCGAGTATACGACCGAGGCTCATTATCAAAAGAATAATAATCGTAGGCTTAAGACCCGGAAGCGTTACGTGCCAGATTTTACGCAGACGGTTCGCACCGTCAACTGCGGCGGCTTCATACAGTTCGGGGTTTATACTTGTTATCGCGGCTAAGTATATAATAGTGTTCCAACCTACGCTCTGCCAAATGCCCAAGAATACATAAGTCCAGACCCAGTTAAACGAATCGTCAAGGAAGCGGATTCCGGGCAGAGATTCGATTATGCCCATTCTATGTAACAGTATGTTGACAAAACCGTTTGTAGGTGCGAATAACTGAGTCGCAAGACCCGCTATAATTACCCACGAAAGAAAGTGCGGCATATAGGCTATGGTTTGGGTTACACGCTTAAACCGCTTAAAAGCAAGCTCGTTAAGCAAAATCGCAAGTATAATCGGCGCAGGGAAGCCTAAGACGAGGTCTAAGGCGTTAAGCATGAGCGTGTTACGTAAAGCATACAGGAAGTCGCGGTCAGCAAACGCATTGATGAAATGCTCCATACCGTAGTTGTTTGCCCACGGAACCTGCCAGACGGGCAGGAGAATGTGATTCTGCTTAAACGCCTGTAAAATGTTAATCATCGGCGCGTATCTGAAAATCACAAAATACACGAGCGGTAAAAGAAGTAACAGGTACAATGTCCAGTACCTCTTAAAGTATCGTATATTTTTTCCGAGCCAAGTTTTGAACACGGAAGTTTCGCGCGTTTTTGTGAGTGGTACCGTCATATTTAATGTCCCCCGTAAAGTTAATACTTAAAAAGCGGTATATACGATTAATGTTATCATAAAAAACCACGGTTGTCAATATTTTTTTAAACTACTTTGCTGTATTTTTAAACTATTTTGCCCATGCGTCCATTATGAGCCATGCCGCCTGCGCTTCCGCCGATGTACCTTGCTCGGTAAACATAGGCGCGCCGCAGACTCCGTGTATTATTCCGAACTCGTCTATATTTTTGGCTATAGTTTTACGCACCCTGTCGGCGTGTTGCTTGTAATTTCGACCGGCGAGACGCTTTTCCTTAAGACCTTTATAAATAAATGCCGCCGCCATCATAGCCGATGTACCGTCAGTAAAGGTATCGGGTTTGTCCAATATATTATGGAAGAGACCGTCGTCACGTTGGTATTTGAGCATACAGTCCAAAACCTCTTGTCCTGTCTGTAACAGCGTTTCGTAGGCGGTAATGTCGCCTACGCGCTTTGCTTCGTCTAAAAGTTTTGCTGTACCGAGTAAAAGCCAACCTGTTCCCGTAGCCCAGAGTTCACGCCGCACGAATTTTTGTGTTCCGGCATCGTACTTATGAAACATACAGCCCGATTCTTCGTCCCGAAGATAGTTCATTATACCGAACAGTTGTTTCGTCGCCTCGTTTAGCTCGTCCATAACCGCTAAGAAAGGCGGAATCATATAACAGGAGTCCGCCCAGATTTGCAAAGGTGAAAATCCCTCGTCAAATGAAACTTCATTGTGATAAATTACGCCATCCTCTGTGTGCGGTGCGAAAACCATAAAATATTCCAGCATTTTATGGGCGGCGTTTTTAAAAACTTCGTTATCGGTAATTTCAAAAGCCCGCCAAACCGCCTCGCCGTTCGCCCCCGGGTCGGTGATTGCCTTTTCGTTCCACAGCATACCTAAACGACCGTCTTGTCTCCGATTCATCACCGCGCCATGCGCCATTGCGAGCATGAGTTCGGTTTCCCCCGCTTCAAGAAGAGCCTGCGCTGCGAAGCCCTGTTCCCATGAATATCTCTGCATCGCGAGCATTGCGTTTTTTACGCGAGTATATGTGTCGCTCATAAGTGTCACCTCTTTATACATATTATAATACAAGCACGAGCTTTTGTCAAACGGTAAAACTAAATAATTCTCCCTGCCTGCCGATAATAATAAAGGAGGGGATTTAATGAGCCAAAAAAGATTATTAATTTTAAATATATCAATCTGCCTGATTTTTGTCATAGCGGTTTCGCTTGCGGCTGTGTTTTTACGTTCATCTGAAACTTCGCGGGAGCCTGTAGCTCCTGTAGATGAAGACGAGGTTATAGAGGATGATAGTTGGGCTTTTTTCCTCATAAATGAACAAAACCCCCTGCCCGCAGATTACGAGCCGGAGCTTTCGCGCATTACAGGAGACTTTTACCTTGACGCACGCTGCGCCATTTATGCCGTACAGATGCTTGAAGCCGCCGCGAGGGAGGGGGTTGTTTTGCATGTCGTTTCCGCTTATCGCTCGTTACAAAGGCAGGCGGACAATTTCGATAACTATGTCGAGCGGCTCATGAGCGAGGGTATGAGCGAAATAGAAGCTGTTACTTTTACGGCTTCGCAGATAGCCGCACCCGGAGCGAGTGAGCATAATGCCGGATTGGCACTCGATATACTTAGTGAGGATTGGTTTGTTTATAATAATGATATAACCGAGGATTTTGAAAAAACGCCTGAGTTTCGCTGGCTCGCCGTGAATTCATGGAAGCACGGGTTTATTCTGCGTTATCCTAAAGGCACAGAGGACATAACCGGAATTAGTTATGAGCCGTGGCATTTCAGATATGTGGGAATAGATATAGCAGAGCAAATCTATAATTCGGGGTTAACCCTCGAAGAATATACAGAGCTGTACGGAAATACCGACTGATATGGGGTAACACTCACTGAAAACTTATATGGAAAGTTTGAGTAACTCGCCCGTTATTACCGCTATCGCCGCTCCCGCACCCGCCGCGCCTGCGAACATGAGCAGGTTGCGGATTTTCGCGCCTGTCCCTTTATCCCTGATTTTCCCTGCTCCTGCGGCGGAGTCTGCTTTATTAATAATTCTGCTCACGCTTTTGTTTAAATCCCTTGTTACCATATCGCTTTTTCCGGGTTTGACGAAAAAAATAGCACGCTCAAAGAAATCACTCTCCGGATTGCTTACTTCAATAATTAATTTGTTTACACCTTTTAACATAGAAAATTCCTCAGTCATTTTCAATTTTTCCCGCCGAATGTAATACAGAAAGAGTATAAATTGCCTATCTGCCTACAACAGACGGACAATATAAACATATTGTATTATTGGAAAACCTATTGAGGTTTATGCCGGTTTTCAACACCTTTTACTGTTGAAAGTGTTTAAAACTAACCGTTTCAGATAAAACGACAGGATTTTTTGTTGAAAGAATGGTTGAAAATGTTTAAAAGCGCATTATTACAAAGAAAATATGAAGGACAATTTCGACTTAGTTATCATGCCTAACTAATATGATTTGTACTTCGAGGTGTTAAAAAATTTATTTTCGAGCAGTTATTTGTTAATAAATTAACAAATTCTTGTTATTCGACAAAAAGTCCGAAAGGTAAACGGTTTGTCGAGCGGTATATAAATTATTCAAATATACGAAATGTATATTTAAGATTTTACTTAGGGTAGAATAAAAAAATCCTCGGTTTTCAACAAGTTTTCCACATCAAAAGTGTTGAAAACCCCCATAAAAGGCGTTAGTTAGTAGTGCGAATCAATATTTTTGTTGAAAACTCCGTTGAAAGTGTTAGAAAAGTGTGAATTTAAGCCTTCTGTCCGAATGTGCAAAAAAAATTTAAAAAACCTATTGACAAGCCTAAGAATCTTATGTATAATATACATAAGATTCTTAGGCTTTGTTGTTCGTAAGCGAAAGGGGTGTGATACAAAATGAGTTTTGACGGACAGTTGCTTAAAGGCACGGTTTCCATTATGGTATTGAAGCTGTTATCGGAAAATGACCGCTACGGCTATCAAATCATAAAGGAGCTGGAAGAACGCTCCGAAAGCGTCTTCCTGCTCAACGAGGGCGCTCTTTACCCTGTTTTACACAAGCTTGAAACAGATGGTAACATTTCCTCTTATTGGGAGGAGAGCGGCGGGAGAAAACGTAAGTACTATCATTTAACGCCGAAAGGCTCGGAACTTTTTGAGAGTAAACAACAAGAGTGGCAGGATTTTTCGGGCATGGTAAGCAAAATTTTAAAATTTAGGAGGATACGGTTATGCAAAAATTTATGTCTGATTACTTAGATGAGGTTTGCACCAATATTCGCGGTAAAACAGTACGTCAAGTGGCAAGGGGCGAGCTTTTCGACCACATGAAGGAGCGGTATGCGGGGCTTTTGGACGAGGGGCTGACAGAAGAAGCCGCCACGCTTGAAACTGTTAAACGCATGGGAGACCCTGAAACGCTCGGCAGAAGGATAACAGCCGCGAACCGCTCGGTCTCCGAGTTAATCATCTTATGTATGGGTTTTATTCTTACCGCTTTAATTTTTATTGGCGTATTGGCTGCGTTAGGAGCTGAATTTGAATGGTTTATAGACACTATATCTTTTATTGTCGTGTTGGGTTTTTCAGCGGTGTACGGGTTTTTATACTGCGGACGGAAGCTGTCACTTATTAACTTTTTAAGCGGTGTTAAAACGGGTGCGCTTTATGCAGGGGCAGTCAGTTGTATTCTCGGAGTTATGACTGTGTTGCACAGAATAGGGGAGAACCCGGATAGCATAGGGTATGTTATTTCAATAGCTATGGTTTCGCTTTTATACGGTTTTTTGATAAGTGCGGCGGCGCGTATAGCCGAAAGGCGGCTCTTACCGACCGGAGATGGGGTTATACGAGGTCTGATAGAATAAAACAAACAAAATAATTTTAACACAGGGGTAACCGCACAATTAAAGCGTACGGTTCCCCCTTAAAATTAAATAAAATCAAGCAGTTTAGCCCTGTTTTCGCGGTGTAATAAAAAATATTTCTGAAACTATTGATTTTTTTGACTTTGTATGTTAGAATAAAAGGCAGGTGAAAATACGAGATGTGGCTCAGTTTGGTAGAGCGCTGCGTTCGGGACGCAGAGGCCGCAGGTTCAAATCCTGTCATCTCGAGCCGAGAGCCTCGGCACGCAATATTTCAGCGACCCTAAAGGTTGCTGAAGTTTTGCCCGTGGCGGCTCGCCACTCGAGCTATAAAGCTTAACGCTCCCTTAAATGGGAGCGTTTTAAATTATTCTGTTTTCATTTCATACCGAAAAATACTAACACACAGAAATAATTAACGTCAATACACTCCGTTTGGTTACGTTCAAGAAATAAATTCCATATAACTTGCCTTCCATTTTTATAGTATATGCTCTATAATTAAAATCATAAATAAAGTTGTGAAAAATTGGACAACGAGGTATGTTTTGATTTTAGGTTTATTAGAAATCTGTTTATCAGAATACAAAAATAACGAACATGAATTATACAATAGTATTGGAACTCAATCTAAAAAAGGCTTGATAAAATGTCCTGATTGTAATAATAATATAGGTATGCACGGTACATACAAGCGAAAGATTATTATTTCGGAGTTTGACATCCAAACTGTAAATATAATACAAGTAAGGTGTAAGAAATGCAGAAAAGTACATGCTGTTATTCCGGGATTTATATTACCTAAAAAGCAATATGATATAAATTCGATTAAAAAAGCTGTTATTGATAAAGAAATCTTAACTTGTACGGCAGACGACAGCACTATCAGACGCTGGAGAGCATCTTTAACAAAATCATGGTATACCGAGAAAGGACGAAAAATGAACTATAAAACTTATAAGCTTGAAGAACTAACCACGGTTCTTAATGATGCTAACCCCGTCAATCCCGATAAAAAAAGCGACCCCGAAGATGTTTATAACAAACTTTTCGCCGGGATGGACTTTAAATTGTTGAGTCTAATGTGTACACAAATCAAGTGGAGTCTTGCTTCTAAAAAAGTTGATGGTTTCCTTAAAATCATTGATGAATATGCCGACAGGGTTATTGAAATTGCGGCAGCGTGGAAAGATTTATGTAAAATAATCGTGGAAAGAACCGGTATCGCTGCAAAAGATTTTAACAACATATGCCGATGTTATTTCAATTCTCGTGAAAACGAGTTGCCTGAGCTTTTCTTAAAATCGAAAAAAATGCTTGAGAGTTTCTACATAGAAATTGAGCCGAGAATACTGAGCATTAGCTCAAAACAAAATAATTTAGCTAATTATTTGGCGGAAGCAGTATATCCCGAAACAAAAAATATTGACATACGAAAATATCGCGAGCATGGCTTAGAACTGTGTTTAGGCAACGAAAAACTTATTAAGGGTACTGAATCTTCTCTTCGTAATGCAAGTTTATTCTTTTCGTTTATTAATAGTAGTATTGAAATAAGCATTAAAATAATCAGTGATGAAACGATTATTACCTCTGATGAAATAGTCTTTACGATTCATGGGCAAGCCGGATTGTGGGAAGTTTTCAGCGATGTTACGCATACAATGAGCAAATATCTTGGGGAATTCAAATACAAGGATTTCCCTGTGATAAAATAATTATGGGGTTACTCCCACGAAAGGACGGTTACAATGGCAGGAAAAACAAGCTTGACGCTGATTAAAGACGCCAATGTAAATCAGCTCGCGAATGACGTAATTAATGCCTCAAATGCGGCTATTAAGGCGGGTAAAGATTTGCCGACATTTGAGAAAGCGAAAATTTTGATTTCGTTTATGGCGGGTGATGTGCAGGCACTCAAAAAACTCCCGACTATCAATACCCAAAAAGAGAGTTTAGCCAATGATGCTTCTTTGTCTGAACATACATCAGAAAGCTCTTTGGTTGAATCAACGGGGTTATTAGGTCTTACGGAGGAAAACATAACCGATATAATCAGATATGTAAACAAGGGGCTATCTTTCCCGACAACCGAAAGTGATGCGGAAATCAAACTCGGCTATAACGCAAATTCCGAAATATCAAAAAGATTCCCCGACTTTTCACCCGCTTCATTTGTAAGTTTTTATAGTATGTTTAACACTCATGCTAAGCTTTGGGCTGACATAGAAATGGGCGGAAACGGCATAATCGCACAAGGAAACAGCTTAACGACCTATGGTAAAACTTTTGTAAGTCATGCCGATATGGTGCTTGAATATGTCAGAAAATTAGATATTTTCTTAGAAATTAAAGATATTGAGGTTACTGAAACAGATAAGAAAAAAATTATAAGTTTGGGCAAGCTCCTTGAGCGTTGGCAAAATGAAACCAAAACATACCACGAGCGTTCACTTGCTCTGTTAGACAGGCTTATAGCATTTGAAAAAGAGCTGCTTAATAAGCTGCAACCCGCCGCCGATAATAAGCTTCAATCTCTTGAAAAACTTGACCTTGCCGCCGAGACACAAAAGCTTAAAGAGGAAATCAACGAACTCAAAATAAAAATAGACGCACTCCAAAAAGATTATGACTTAAATGTCGGGCTTGCTTTTACAGGTGCTGCCGGCATGATATTCCCGTTGATTGGAGTAATAACATGGTCAGTTACAGGCGGCGTTTTCGGAGCAAAGGCAGAAAAAGCACGCAAGGAAAGAAACGAAGTGCAAAAGAGACACGATGACTTAACAGCGAGATACAATGATTTGAACAGTGTTTCAAACAATGTGAGTGACGCTACTGCCGGCATAGCTGATTTGAGGATTGCAATTACGAATGCTATCACCGGTTTACATTCCCTCAATGCAGTTTGGAATCTTATTACTCAGTACCTCGGAGATGCAAGAGATAGTTTATTGAGTATTGATTCTAAAGATGATGTTCTTACTTTTATATTTGAAATGGATTCTGCAAAAAAATCATGGTCAGAAATCCCTGCTATTACACAAGGTTTGGTTGATTTGTTCAACAAAGCAAGAAATAAAGCGCATGTGAATCAAGTATTATTGCTCGCGGAAAAGGAATATGATTTTTTTACAAAATCTGCAAACCAAGTTAAAATTCGTCAGTCAAACGAAAACCGGTATGGGGAATTTGATTTGCTGATATGGAAAGACAGAGCCGCCGAATTAAATAATGCTCTTATTAAACGCGATTCAAAAAATATGCCGTCATTACATCAAAAGGCGTTTGAATTAAGGGAATATGCCCGCCGTATGTATGATGGGTTCACACACAACCTTCCCGTTTTAATTTATAGCGGCAGTAACAGAGCCCAAATGGCATCCGATTATTCTAAGTTTGAAGAATATAAAGAACACCCTGAAGCTATTGAAAGATTGATGTCGCGGTTTACCCAAGAAACAACCGCATATGACGAGAAACTTGCAGTTTTTATCAAATCAATACTGGACGATGCAAAAATGCTCAGCGATAACACTCGTGAGGATTTAACAACAATCGGGTACTTTAAACAATTAAATGATGAATGTAAGAGATTTGACATTATGCTCAAAAAGCACTCGGAGTTAATTCAAAATAACTTCATATCTCCTATGGAATATTTAACAGAGAAAATCAAGGGGCTTGATTCTGATATTTCAAAAAAGATAGACCCTCAAAATTTAATAAATGAATTTAAAATTTTCTTACCGTCAGAGGAAGAAGTTTCCGGCATGATAAAAGAAGGTTCAAAATCACAAGAAGCCGCGGCAATTGAATCTATGAAACTTCTGTATAAAACTTTTCTTAACTCGCTTGATGCTTTGGGAAAAGTAATAACTTTGTGTAAAGATGTTAAAAAACTGCTCAGCTTGACTGAAGAGCTATCGGCTCTTAGAGAAAAATATGACAAGGCGAATGCGGATTTCGATGAAACTTTGTCAAATCAAAGAGAGCTTAATAATCTTACCTGTGTTTTCTCTCCTCTTAAATTTTTTGCTTCATCGGGAACATGCATTGCGAATTTAATAGAGGAAGAGCGTCAGCTTTTGAAATTTTATGCTTCAAAAAAAGACGTAAAATCATACAATGAAACGCTAACTCGCTTCATTGACAATTTAGGAGCAAAGTTTTAACGAAACAATAATAAAGGAGTGTACAGTTTATGCTTAATATTTTACCAATTCAAATCAATGGGCAAAACCAAATCGTTCTTGCTCCCGCGGCTAACCAAGACGTTACAGAATCTGCCGATTATAAACAGATTAAGTTTACCAACGGATACGGTTCGCTTTCAAAAGCCGGTTGCCAAGTGCAATTAGGCGTAACAGGGAAAGTTACTATTGACTTGAAAATAACCAGTCTATCTGAAAGGTTTTATAAAGAAGTCACCGATAAAATAGTAAACGAGGTAAAAAACGAAACGGCTTCAGAGTTGGAAGAACGTTATAAGAAAACCGATAAAAGAGATTGGTGGTTCAGCTTTTTTTCAGGAGGTTCAAAAGACGAAACTTCCAGCGAAACTTATAAAAACAGTAAAAGTTCTTCTGTTGACATAGCCAGCACAACTGTTTTTAATGCCGTAAAAGAAAATCTTGATAGAAACTTACAGGAATTTTCGGTAAAGGGTACATTTAAAATTACCGGAACAAGTATGATACCCACAAGTGTTTTTCTTTACATTGAACTTCTTACGATAACGATGTCAGACGGAACCCAATTTTTGGTGCCTTCCGAGCAAACAAAAATCGCCGACGATAAAGGCAAGCAGGCTTCCGCAGAGTGCGAAGGCGAGATAACTATCACACCGTTATTTTAGCAGATTCTGAAAAAATCTTAGTGTAAATATAATAATTTTGCCGTTTCTTAGGTTTAACCCAAGAAACGGCAAACTACAGTAAACGCTTCTATCTCACCCTATAACCCCACTCGTTCCTCAATATATTCCCGAACTTTATTGATTTCAATCCGCGTTTGTTCCATGCTGTCGCGTTCGCGAACTGTAACTTTTCCATCCTCTACGCTTTCAAAATCAACAGTTACACAAAACGGTGTGCCGATTTCGTCCTGTCTGCGGTATCTCTTGCCTATGTTTCCTGTTTCGTCATAATCACAGACAAAAGACTTACACAGCTCTGTATAAATTTCCTCGGCTTTTTCGCCGAGCTTTTTTGACAGCGGTAAGACCGCGACCTTAAACGGTGCGATGTAAGGATGAAAACGCAAAACGGTTCTTGTTGTATTGTCGGGAAGCTCTTCCTCGTCATAAGCATCGGTCAGAAGTGCGAGCAGAAGCCGTTCAACGCCCAAACTCGGCTCTATTACATAAGGTACATATTTTTCGTTCGTTTCCGGCTCAAAATATTCGAGCGTTTTTCCCGATTCATTTATGTGCTGTTTCAGGTCATAATCTGTGCGGTCGGCGACGCCCCAAAGCTCGCCCCAACCAAACGGATACAGATACTCGAAGTCAGTCGTAGCCTTTGAATAAAAACACAGCTCTTCCGCTGTATGGTCGCGAAGACGCAGATTTTCTTCATTTAAGCCGATTGACAAAAGCCAGTTTTTACAAAACTCTTTCCAGTAGTTAAACCACTCTAAATCTGTACCCGGCTTACAGAAAAACTCAAGCTCCATCTGCTCAAATTCGCGTACACGGAAAATAAACTTACCGGGTGTTACTTCGTTTCTGAACGATTTTCCTATTTGCGCCACGCCGAACGGGATTTTACGGCGCGTGGTACGTTGAATATTTGAGAAATTAACGAATATACCCTGCGCCGTTTCCGGACGCAGATAAATCTCGTCTGCCGTTTCTTCGGTAATCCCCTGAAAGGTTTTGAACATAAGGTTAAATTTGCGAATGTCTGTGAAATCGGTTTTACCGCAGTTCGGGCAGGCAATTTTTTTGTCGCGTATATACTCTTCGAGTTGGTCATTTTCCCAACCGGAAGTAACCGTGCCGTCGAAATCCTCAATTAAATTATCGGCTCTGTGACGGGTTTTACAATCCCTGCAAGATATGAGCGGGTCTGAGAAGCCCGCTAAATGCCCCGAAGCGACCCATGTTTGCGGATTCATTAAAATCGCGCTGTCTAACCCCACATTATATTTGCTTTCCTGTACGAATTTTTTCAGCCAGGCTTTTTTAATATTACTTTTAAGTTCCGTACCGAGCGGTCCGTAATCCCATGTATTTGCCAAACCGCCGTAAATCTCGCTTCCTGCAAAGATGAAACCGCGCCCCTTGCATAGGGCTATCAGCTTGTCCATAGTTTTTTCTGTATTCTTCATTAGTTTATACCCCCTCGTCTATCGGCATAATCCAGCCCATATCGTCTGTCAGTTTTCCGTATTGAATCCCTGTGAGAGCGTCATAGAGCCTTTTTGACACCTCGCCGATTTCATTATTATTAATTTCCATGCTCATAGCCCCGCGTTTAAGCAGTCCTACAGGGGAGATGACCGCCGCCGTACCCGTCCCGAAAACCTCTTTGAGTAAACCGCTCTTATAAGCGTCGGTGATTTCGTCTATTGAAATTCTTCGCTCTGTGACCTTCATACCCCATTTACGGCAGAGTTCAATAACGGATTTACGGGTGATTCCCTCTAAAATCGAGCCTTGTAACGCCGGCGTGACAATTTCATCTCCGAGTACGAAAAAGATGTTCATCGCACCGACTTCTTCTATATATTTACGTTCGATTCCGTCAAGCCATAATACCTGTGCGAAGCCTTGAGTATGCGCTTCAACCTGCCCCGCGAGAGAAGCGGCGTAGTTACCGCCTGTTTTAGTATAGCCGGGACCGCCCTTTACGGCTCTGACAAAGTTTTCCTCTACGTAAATTCCGACAGGGTTAAGACCTGTTGCATAATACGGACCCGATGGCGATGTTATTATTATAAACATATATTCTTCGCCCGGACGCACCCCGACGAACGGGTCGGCGGCGAACACAAACGGACGTATATAGAGCGACGCGCCGTCACTGTGCGGCACCCAATCCTTATCGAGCTTGATTAACTCCTTTAAGCCCTCAAGAACTAAGTCCTCCGGTATTTCGGGTATGACTAAGCGTGACGCCGATAAATTCATACGTTTAAAGTTCTCGCGGGGTCTGAAAAGCTGAATATCCCCGGCAGATGTTCTGTAAGCTTTTAACCCCTCGAATATGGTCTGTGAGTAGTGCAGAACCATAGCCGCAGGCGAAAGCGCGATATTGTCAAAGGGTACTATTCGGGGTTCATACCAACCCTCTCCTTCTTTATAGTCCATTAAAAACATATGGTCGGAGAAAACGCGACCGAAGCCGAGCGTGCTGTCATCGGTCGGGATGGGCTTTGGGGCTGATGTTTTAGTTATTTTTATGTTCATTGCCATGTCCTTTCTTTTTAGCTTTCTTCCATTTTAACATAAAAAAACAAAATTTGCAAGACCCCTAAAATTTCCCCTAAATCGTGAAACTACGGCGCGGTTCGGTTGTTTGAGGAAACTTTAAGTCTTTAGAAAATAAATCTCCGAAAACTATTGACAATACAACTAATATGATGTATAATATATTTGTGAGGTGAATTTTATGCCATTCGTAAAAGCAGACCCCGTAAAAGAAAAAAAGAAGTTAGAAGAGTTGCTGAAAGACCCCGAAGCAAAAAAATCATACGATGAATTTCAACGTGAATTTAATTTCAGAATTAAATTGGCAAATGCGAGGAAAAGCAAAAATATCACACAGGAAGAACTGCACAAAAGAACGGGATTGCCCCAACAATCCATAAGCAGAATTGAAAAAGGCACGGCGCATAAACAAAGCCCCACGCTTAGAACGCTTTTAAAATATGTCGATGCTTTAGGCTATGAACTTACTCTATCACAGAAGCAATAATTTAATTCGGAGCGGCTTTAAGTCGCTCTTTTTGTTTGGGCTGAAACCCGCTTTACACTTGACTTTATAGGCACATGGGAGCAATTATACAATCCTAATTTTAAACTGGTCGAATTCGACCAGTTTAAAGCCGAATCAGGCACGAACGCAGTTATCGGCGATTACGGATTCAAAAAGCGTTAAATCATTAGAGAATTTAAGCGATAATAAATAGCATTATTAAATTAATACATCAAAAGAAGCCTTTAAAACAGGGTTTCTTTTGATGTATTACCCCAAAATCGCGAAGCTTCGGGGCTGAAACCCGCTGTTTAATGAGGTTTAAGGAAAGCCGAACTATAAAAAAGTACACCTTTTTATAGTTCGACCACATTCATGATTATACACCAAAATCTTACGGCTGTCAAGTGGTTTTTTGAACTTTTTTACAGTTTTTTTGGAAAAAATAGGCTCTGAGAGTATAAAAAGGGCAACTATAAAAAGGTGTACTTTTTTATAGTTGCCCTAAAAAAACGAAAGGCACAAATTCCCTACTTTTTGACGGACTTAATAATATAGGGAAAATTTTATCATATAAACTCAAAAAAGTCAATATTTCTCACAAATGTTTGTATAATATTTCCAAATTTATTGGCTTGTTTTTGTAATAAATAGCATTTGTCAAAAAGTAGGGGTTTTGGCGGTTCAGTTGAACTGTGCCCCCGAAAAATGGACTCCTATTTTATGTTCTCAAAAGGCGCAGAAAAAATATAAAAGGCAGGTAAAACAATGAAAAGGTTATTATCAATTCTACTAACAATGGCACTTTTACTAGCATTGACCGCTTGCGACAACGGCGGCGGCGACATCAAGTTCAGCTTCTACGGTTATATTGTCTACGACGGCTACGGCGTTCGCCCCGCTTTGTGGCTAAATCTGTAATCTGATAATCTCGGCACCGTCCGAAGACGGTGCTAATCGCTTTTGTTTTCCAAAGTGATGTTAAGGCGAAACGGCGGGGAAGTCACTTTTATTATTTTATTTGTGCTATGGAGGAAATATACGATGAATTATAAATGCAAGATATGCGGCGGAAGTATGAGCCTAAAGGACAATATTGAAAAAGTTTGCGATAGTTGCGGTCGTACCGAACTGCCTTCAAATGAAGAGCTGAATAAGTTTGAAGAAGCTGCCAAAATAAGAGCTGTTCATGTAGACACCGAAAGCAAAAAACAAGAAAGCATAGCAAAAATAGATGGTGAAAAGCAGAGAACAAGAGCATACGTAGATGGTCAACAGGAGAGAACAGAAGCATACAAAGATAGCGTAGCGACTAAAGGTAAAATTGTCGAACGCGGGTTTATGCTTTTACAAGACGGCAATTTTAGCGGCGCGAGAAGAGAATTTGAGTCTGCTTTAAGAATAGACCCCAAATTTGCAAAGGCGTGTGTAGGTATGGCGTGTGTGAATTATAGCGTCAGGCTGTCGCAAGACTTAGCCAAAGGTGCTGCCCCTCTTTTAAAAAACAGCAATTTCAAAAGAGCTTTAAAATATGCCGATGAAAATTTACGGGAGACATTAGAAGAATATGTTAGGCAACAAAATCAAAAGTTTGCGAAAGCACGATTTAAAAGAAATTGTTCACGCATAGGCAGTGCTGTTGCTTTTGCTCTTGCGATTACGGCTGCTGTTACGTTTTATTTAGCTCATTCTCCGTATATTAACAATGTCGGCGCTCTTTTTGCTTGCATTCCAATGCTTCTGCCATCTATTGCTTTGTTTTTATATCCAAAGCAAGAAGGCGTTTTAGCTATTATCAAAAGTGTTATTTTCAAAACATTGATAGTATTTTTCGGCTTTATGATTTGTGGACTAATTATGGGACCTATCCAAGGTAATATACAAACAATGTATTTTGACCCTAATACGTATATGAAATTTTCAAGGGTAAGCGACCTGATTTTTTCATCTGTTATCCTGTCCAGCATATTAGCGATAATTTTTCCATATAGAAAAATTAAACTCGAATATTATTTATAAAACATATGCGGTTTATTCCGCATAGCATCACGGAGGGAATTATGGCAAAAGGACTTAAAGGAGCGTTTAAAAACCTAAGCGGCGCAGACCCTTCTTACGGCCTGGGTGACAGTAAAACCGCGCAAAAACTACAAGAGAATTTGAATTTAGGTAAAGTTGTGGACGGACTTCACCCTGATGAAATGACGGAGAAAATGAAAGGTAATGCTATTGCCGATGTAATAAAATACGAAGGCGATAATCAGACATTCATTTGGAAACACCCGCGCGAGGATTTTAATACGGGCAGTCAGCTTATCGTCCACGAAAGTCAAGAAGCCGTATTTTTTATGAACGGACAGGCTCTTGATGTTTTCGGACCGGGACGGCATACTTTAGTTTCGCAGAACTTACCGCTTGTGAGAAAATATTTCAGCGCGACTACAGGCGGAGAGACTTCATTCCACTGTGAGGTCTATTTCATAAACAAGACCGAGCAATTGGCTATTAAATGGGGAACGGACAGCAAACTTGAATATGTTGAGCCTACATATAATTTCCCGATTCAAATAGGCGCGTCGGGTGAAATGGCGTTAAGGGTAGACGATTCCGCGAAGCTGTTAATTAAAGTAGTCGGTACCGAAAAAGGCATAACACAACAGGGATTTTTGCAGAAAATGCGTATGTTCCTGATGACGAGGATTAAAGCGCATCTTGCCAACTATATTAAACGCGAAAGAATTAATATATTCGAGATTGACGAGCATTTAATAAATATTTCCGAAGCCCTGCACGCGCAATTCAAACCCGACTTTACGGATTATGGCGTGTCAATGGAGCGGTTCTTTGTCATGGCGATAGTTAAGCCCGAAGAAGACGAGAATTACCGAATATTTAAAGACCTGCACTTCCGTCAGTATGCCGACGTCGCCGAAGCGCGGCTACGTCAGCAAACGAGCGTTATCGACCAAGAAACACAGAAACAACGCATGATTTTAGAGGCTGAGGGAATCGCGCAGAAACGGGCGTTAGAAGGCTATTCTTACCAAGACGAGCGTGGATTTAACGTTGCAGAAATAGTTGCTTCAAATGAAGCAGTCGGAGCAATGACAAATACAGGGATGGGACTCGGTATGATGGCGGGCGTCGGTATGGGAGTAGGCGGCGCAGTCGGTGGTGCCGTGGGCGGTATGGTGCAGAATACTATGGGAAATATGGGACAGGCTTTCGGCGGCACACAGAACCCGCAAACCGCACAACAAGCGCAAACAACGCCCGCGCAAGCCACAACACCATGTACAAGTTGCGGGAATCCGTTGCCGCAGGGAGCAAAATTCTGTTTAGAGTGCGGTCAGCAAGTTTTATCGGAAAATGAAACTGTATGCGCTTCATGCGGAGCGAAAACGCCTAAAGGTAAATTCTGTTTGGAGTGCGGCGCGGCGATGATAAAAAAATGCGCTGAGTGCGGTACAGAAATACCGCAGGGCGGTAAGTTCTGCTTAGAGTGCGGACATAAAATTTAAGAGGAGATTTGAGATTATGAAACAAAATAAAAAACCGCTTATTATTGCTATTGCGTTAATAATGGTGGTCACGGCTTCCGCCTTTTTCCTTGTTGTTAAGGTTACTCCTCTGTTTATTACGGCGTATATAATTACACTTATCGGCATAGCAATGTTATGCTTCGGTAATCTTTATCTTCTTACCGCCGCTAAAAGCTATCCGTGGGTAGCGGCAATTCCTGTAACAATATGGCGATATTTAATGACTCAGCTTACCGTGTCTGCGATTTTTGTAATAAGAGAGAATATATTTGACTCCTCAATTTCGATTGCTTGGTTTATATTAATTCATATTGTACTGTTAAGCTTTTTCTCTGTCCTTTTAATCCTGCAAAAAGGTGGCAAGGATATAATAGAGGATGTTGATGAAAAAGTACAGGAAAAATATATCGACTTTCGTTCAATACAGCTTGACGTAGAATCGGTCAAAGAGCGTGTACCAAATCAAGCGGAAGAAATAAAGGCGGTCGCAGACGCTTTACGTTATAGTACGCCATTATGCCATGCTTCAGTTGTGCCGCTCGAGGACAAAATCAAAGACAGCGTTGTTATGCTCGAACAAGCCGCAGATAATAACGATACAGAAAAAATATCGGAGCTATGTGTTACATTGTTAAGGTATATAAAGGATAGAAATAACAAAGTCAAATTGATTAAGTGATGCTCTGAGCTTGCGTTATAAGACATAATTAAACCACTACCCGATATGTCTCTTGTCTTTTAAAAAGATGATGAGAACCATGTCGGGTAGTTTAATTTGAGAAATAGTATCATACCTCTGCTGTACTTAAAGCTTCCTCACTAAAAACAGGATTTTCTACCTCGAAAGATTTAGGCAGACGCGCTTTCTATTTTGAAAATGGCGGCAGGGGCGTAACGACCAATAAAAAACCAACGGCTTAATCGCCGTTGGCTTCTTCTTCCGTTAAATCGCAAACTGGTTCCATACCAAACAGTAGCTTGCAATAATCACGCTTGCCGTGAATAATGCGGTCAATCGAAATAACATCTTCGTCCGCGATATAGAAAATCAAATAATTACCACAAACCAAAAAACGATAATCGTTCTTTATGTCAGTTACAGTATCTAACTGCTTACCCATATATGGCGATGTTTTTAGCTGTTTATAAGATTTTTTGATTTTGGCGGTAATACGATTGGCGGCGGTGGGATTATCATATTCATCACGAATGTAGTTTTTTATTTCAGCAATATCGTCTATCGCTTTGGGTGCGACTTTTAATCTCATAAGCTGTCAATCAAAGCGTCGGCTTCTTCTTCTGAAAGCCAGCCTTTTTCCTCCCCGGATTTTCTGCCTTCTTCAAGCTCCGCAAACAGTTTTAATTCAGCTTGCCGCTTTAACTCTCTTTGTTCATCGCCTAATACCGTTACAATGACCCTCTGCCGTCCGGCAATCTTCGTTTGCACTCCGAACGGGAAAAAGCGACCGTCCTCTAAATATCCCTCATACGCTTGCATAGATTTAGCCTCCTCCCAACTATTCATATCTGTATTTTACCATACTCAAGCCGAAAAGTCAATGACTATTTATTTTTAAGCTTATTCATTTTAAACCCGATTTTTAATATAATAATTGAAACACTACCCGATGTGTCTCTTGTCTTTCTAAAAAAGATGATGAGAACCATGCCGGGTAGTTTAATTTGAGAAATAGTATCATACCTCTACTGTACTTAAAGCTTCATCACTAAAAACAGGGTTTTCTACCTCAAAAGATTTAGGCTGACACGCTGCGTCTATTTCGGCAATTAAGTTGTTTCTTATGTCTGATATGCGCTGAGGAAAATAATTATTTTTTCTAAATTCAAAAGACAATATCCTTTTAAGCTTTCTTTCAATTTCACTTATATCATTTTTTCTTCGCATAATGACATGTACGCCGCTTGTTGTAAACTCATGGTCAACATACTTTTCTATAACAGGAAAGCAAGAGCTGATTTTATAAATTGATTTGACCGTGGTATTTGCCTTATGATAATAACAACTCCTTAAATCTTTATCATCAAGCGACATGAAATAAGAAAACTTTTTATTTTGTGCCTCACTTCTATGGGAAATATTTGTTGTAGGAATAGCCCAGTACAATCCATCAATCTTATTGTCTTTTATACAACAATAAACAGGTCTTTTACCACCGGCATTGCTATCGCAATCCCCACCCAAGGATTTAATCAACTCAAAAAACTCCGGTCTTAAAATATATAAACCATGCTCTACCATATAAACTCCTTATTGAAAAGGGAGCCTATAAAAGAAATAGGCTCCCACTCATTCTGTCTACTTAGAAACGCTGAACAGCAGGCGTGTTCCCTCGTTCTGATGTTTCAAACACTTTCAGCAAGTGTATTGCCTCAATCTGTCTACTTAAAACGCCGAACAGCAGGCAAGTATCGTTTGATACATTTATATTATAACATATGCTTCTTACTTTGTCAACAATCAACAAATGGCAAAAGTGCCAATGATAACCCGTTTAAAATGTGCAATATGCACAAAATTAAATTCCGTTTACAACAGTTGACATTTCTGCAAATATTTGTTATACTGTTATAGTTGCGGTCATTGTCATAGCAGACACGCCTCCATAGTTAAATGGATATAACGGGTTCCTCCTAAGAATCAGTTCCAGGTTCGATTCCTGGTGGGGGTGGCGCATTATTATATGAAAAAAGAAAAAGGGAAAAATATGATTAAAGAAACACTCGAAAAAATAGAACAGCTTCGAGATAAGACGCTTTTAGCGATTAAAGACAGCATATATGTTGAAGCTGTCAACGATATTCGCGTCAAAACGCTCGGCAAAAAGGGTGAACTGACGACTGTTTTAAAGCAAATGGGCAGTCTCGCACCCGATGAAAGACCGATTATAGGCGCGAAGGCAAACGAGGTGCGTGAGACGGTCGAGACCGCTATTTTAGAGCAAACTGCTAAATTAAAGACGCTGAGAGACGAACAAAACATAAAAAAAGAAACCATAGACGTGACTTTGCCGGGGAAACGCCGTCCGCTCGGTAAGAGCCACCCTTTGAGGGTAGTTTTAGAGGATTTAAAGGACATTTTCCGTTCAATGGGCTACACGGTGGTCAGCGGACCCGAAATTGAAGAAGTCCGCTTTGTTTTCGATATGCTGAACACCCCTGCCGGACACCCCGCGCGTGATGAGAGCGACACATTCTATATAAATGATGATGTTGTGCTTCGCACGCAGACAAGCTCTGTGCAGATTCGCGCCATGCTCGAAAATAAGCTCCCTATAGCAATAATAAGCCCGGGACGGGTTTATCGCAGAGACGAAGTCGATGCGACACATTCACCAGTTTTTCACCAGTGCGAGGGCTTAGTCGTCGGTAAAGATATTACGTTCGCCGATTTAAAAGGCACTCTTGAGACCTTTATGAAGCGGCTCTATGGAAATTCCGTGCGGCTTCGTTTCCGTCCTCATCAGTTCCCTTATACCGAGCCGAGTGCGGAGGTTGACCTGTCGTGCTTTAAATGCGGCGGAAATTCCGATACAGGTGATTCAGGCTCGGCGCAGAGCGGTTATTGCAGTTTTTGCAAAAACGAGGGATGGATTGAAATGCTCGGCGCGGGCGTGGTTCATCCGCAGGTGCTGATAAACTGCGGAATCGACCCTGAAATATATTCGGGCTTTGCGTTTGGCGTGGGGTTGGAGAGAATCACCATGATGCGGTACGAAATAGACGATATGCGGCTCTTATATGAGAATGATATAAGATTTTTACGTCAGTTTTAAAGCAAGCAAGGAGAGATAGAAATTGAACTTATCATTAAAATGGCTTAACGATTATGTTAAAATCGATATACCCGTGGGAGATTTCGCTTTCGGAATGACCATGAGCGGCTCTAAGGTAGAGAAGTGGACGGATATGTCCGCACCACTCGAAAAAATTGTCTGCGGTAAGGTTGTTTCAATCGAAAAACACGCCGATTCCGATAAGCTGTGGGTTGCACAGGTTGATGTCGGGACAGGTGAAAATGTGCAGATAGTCACAGGCGCGCAGAACGTGACAGCGGGTGTGCTTGTTCCCGTTGTGCTTGAGGGCGGCGTTGTTTTTAACCGTACTGACGGCAGTGTTTTAAAAATAAAACGCGGTAAGCTTCGCGGCATCGAAAGTATGGGCATGATGTGTAATTACGATGAGTTGGGGCTTACTATCGCCGACCTGCCATATGCCGACCCAAACGGAATTTTGCTTCTTGACGGAGACCCCGAAGCGGAAAAGCTCTCGCCCGGTATGGATATTACGGAGTTTCTCGGAATAAAAGATATTGCCGTCGAGTTTGAAATAACCAATAATCGTCCCGATTGCCTATCCGTAATAGGCTTGGCAAAAGAAGCAGGTGCGACCTTTAATCTGCCCGTAAATATTAAAAAACCTAAATTTACAGGTATTTCGGGCGACTTAGAGCTGACGGTCAGCGTGGAAAATAAGAGCCTTTGCTCCCGTTATATGGCGGCTGTAGTAAAAAATGTGAAAATCGAACCGTCGCCGCGTTGGCTCGCGGAAAGACTTCGCGCTTCGGGCGTTCGGGCGATTAATAACCTTGTGGATATAACTAATTTCGTCATGCTCGAATACGGACACCCCATGCACGCTTTTGATAAACGCTATGTCGAGGGCGATGAAATCATTGTGAGGAACGCTTCGGATAAAGAGAAAATCGTTTTACTTGACGGTGAGGAGCGAATTTTGAGCGGTGAAGCGTTGGTTATAGCCGACAGCAAAAAGCCCATAGCGATAGCGGGAGTTATGGGCGGCGAATTTAGCGGTATTAATGACGACACAAAAGAAGTAGTTTTTGAATCGGCGTGCTTCGATGGTGTTTCGGTACGCAAAACAGCGCAAAGAATAGGAAGAAGAACCGAATCCAGTTCACGTTTCGAGAAAGGCATTGACCCCGCAAATGCGGAAAACGCCCTGCTTCGCGCTCTTGAGCTTGTGGAGTTGCTCGGATGCGGTCAGGTAATAAAAACTATAATTGACGAAGATTTTTCGCAGAAAGAGCCTGTACGTGTGAAGTATGACTATAACAGGATAAACGCAATTCTCGGCTCGGATATTTCCGAGACTGACCAACTCGAAATTCTCTCGCGGCTCGGATTTAAGAAAGAGGACGGGCATATAGTCGTACCGAGTATAAGGACGGATATAAAACTCGAATGTGACATAGCCGAAGAGGTAGCACGAATTTACGGTTACAACGAAATCGGCGCGACACTGCCGCGGGTTTTATCGGAAATCGAGGCTTCAAAGGAGGATGAGTTCTTAAAGAAGACGGGTATAATAATGCAGGGTCAAGGCTGTCATGAAACCATGACGTTCAGCTTTATCTCTCCGAAGGCTTATGAAAAGGCGGGCGTGTCGGTTACTGCCGATGAAAGCGTCGTTATTCGCAATCCGCTCGGCGAGGAAACCGGCGTAATGCGTGCAAGTATGCTTCCGTCTATGCTTGAGGTCATTTCGCGTAATTATAATAACCGTAATCCTGACGGACGCTTTTATGAAATCGGGACAGTCTACAGACGGGCGATTAGTGATAAAAACGATGCCTTACCAACGGAAAGTAAGATTCTTTGCATCGGGCTTTACGGTGAAAATGAAGATTTTTTGAGCTTAAAGGGTTTAGTCGAGGAGTTAAACGAACGCTTTGAGATTAAGGCGAGATTTACGCCGCTTGACTCCGACAATTCTTATCACCCCGGTCGCTGTGCCGAAATCAGCGCCTCCGGAGATGTAATCGGTATAATCGGCGAGGCTCATCCGTCTGTAGCCGAAAATTATGATATAGGGACACGGATTTATCTCGGCGAGTTAAAAACAGAAAAGCTTATGCAATACAGCCGCGAAAATCCGAGGTTTAAAGCACTGCCGAAATATCCGTCCATGACAAGGGATTTAAGCCTGCTCTGCGATTTGGAAACGCCTGCCGGAAAAGTCGCCGAGCTTATATCCGCCGCCGCCGTGAATTTAGAGCGGCTGACGCTCTTCGACACCTATTCGGGTTCTCAAATCCCCGATGGGAAGAAAAGCTTATCATATAAACTGATTTTCCGTAAGTCGGATTCTACGCTGACCGATGAGGAGACCGATAAGGCAACAGCGAGAATCCTACGCACCCTTGAACAAAAAGGGATAAATCTACGAGTTTAAACACCAAAAGAAAGGAAACTTTAAAAATGAAAACAAGAATAACCGCCATAATCACAGCGGTAACGATGCTTTTCGGCGTTATAGGGCTTTCTGCTTGCGCCGATACAAGAAACGCCCTGACCGCAGACGGCGAACAAATAAGAGCCGGAGAATACATTTACGAGCAAATCAGGGCGGCGCAAGAAGGCGCGGATATGTTCAATAGAGATAACCCCGAAGTTGACGTATATGACGAGAACTTCGATTATTTTAAACATGCGAGCATAGACGGAAAGGCTTTCGGGGACTGGGTCAATGACAGAACTGTCGAAATACTCCGCGAGAGGAGAGTTGCGGAGATTATGTTCGGCGAACTCGGTCTGTCGCTGACAATGGACGATGAGATTTTTATTCGCAACAGTGTAGAGTCATTCAGGGGAAGTAACGAAGACCTTAACAGGTATTCCTTAGACTATGGCACATGGGGCGAGTTCTATGAGGATATAGGCGTCGGAAGAGAGTCGCTTACCGCTATTTTTACTAATGACCTCATGTTAGAAAGGGTTTTCGAGGCAATTTACGGCGAGAACGGGACACAGGAGGTTTCGAGAGAAGAGATTGACGCACTCCTTACCGCTGATTATGCGCGGTTTCGTATGATTGAGGGAATGGACGGGGAGTTGAGTGAGGAGCAGCTTCAGGAACTCGAAAGTACGTTGGAAGGTTATGCCGCGAGACTTAACGAAGGCGAGTCCTTCACGGCGATTTATAACAGCTATTCTTCTTACGTCAATATGCGTGATGAGGGTTTTGAAGAAGATACGGATGATTATGGCTCCGATGCAGGGGACGGCGTTCCCACCGAAGAGCCGACCGACCCCGAAGCTGAACCGGAATCTGACGAACCTGATTTCGACGGCTGGGAAGCCGCCGACGACAACCTACACGACTTAGCCGAGAAGAGAGATTCATTCTATTATATTCCGCCCGATGTAACCGCTTTCCTTTTTGATATGGAGATAAACACGGCGGCGATTTTCCGCTCGGAGGATTTTGAAGCGACATACCTTTTACAACGGCTCGATGTGTTAGAGCGTGAGGACTGGTTTAATGAAGATGTAATTAAATCACTTCTTTTAGAGCTAAAGGGTGACGAAATGCGGGAGAAAATAAGCGTCCGTGCAGATTCTGTGGCAATTACCTTAAATGACGCCGCGATTAAGAGATATAAACCCGAAACAGCCGCAAAAAGAGGACTGTTACAACCGATGTGGTAAAAAAGAGGTTTTTAAAGTAATAATATGAATTATATAAAAAAACTTGCATCGTTTTTTATAGTTTTTCCTTTTATACTTTCGGCTTCGTGCGGTGTCTCAGAACACGGCACGGAGTCCGGCGGTATTGATGTATCGAATGACGAACCGGCTATTAGCGTGGGAGACATCCTCGAAGTACCGTCCGAAGAAATTGACGACAAGCCCGACCTCGGCGTCCCGCATGAGGACGAGCCGCCGCCCGAACCTGAACAACTAATCGTCCGCGCCGTTGCCGTAGGCGACAACTTAATTCATCAGCCGATTTACAGCCAGGCAAACAGACGAATGAACAACGCTGAAAACAGCTATGATTTTTCACCCGCATATGAAAACGTCTTTGAGTTAATTGCAGGGCGTGAGTTAGCAATTATTAATCAAGAAACGCTGATTTGTAATGACATCTTTCCGCCGTCGTCATGGCCTTCTTTCAACAGCCCTGTTGCGCTGGGCGACTTCATGATTGAAATGGGCTTTAATGTTTTCGGGATTGCCAACAACCACACACTTGACAAGGGGGCGGAGGGGCTGAGTGCCTGTCTTGATTACTGGAGAACCAAAGACGATGTTGTTGTTGTGGGGGCGTATTACGATAAAGAGGACAGAAAGAATATTCGTACCAAAGAAATAAACGGTATAACTTTCTCGTTTTTGTCCTATACGGAGCATTTAAACGGACTGGTTCTTCCTGCCGGAAGCCCTCTTGAAATCGGTGATGCAAAAGATTTAGATACTTTAGAAATTGAAATCGCCCGTGCAAAAGGAATTTCCGATGTCTGTGTTGTGCTTCTGCACTGGGGACAGGAAGATTATGATAAAATCGAACCGTATCAGCGTGCCGCGGCGAAGCGAATGGCAGACGCGGGTGCGGATATAATCCTCGGAACACACCCGCATGTTTTGCGCGATATTGAATACATAGAGCGTGTTGACGGCGGGATAAGCCTCGTTGCCTATTCTCTTGCGAATTTTATTTCCGCGCAGGACAAGCCGCAGACAATGATTGGCGGGGTTTTAAGTTTTGAAGTAGCCGTTAACAGTCAAACGAGGGAAGCGCAGATAAAAGATGTTCTTCTTACGCCCACGATAACCCATTATGACAGTAAATACGGATTTATCAGAATTTATCCTCTTTCGGAATATACACCTGAGCTTGCCGCGGCGCATGGAGTAAAAGAGTTCGGGCATTTCAGCTATGACTACATATACGAGGTCTTGAATAATAATGTGAGCGAGGAATTTTTAGTATTAAACTAATTGCTTGCGTAATTCTTCTAAAATTTTCTTCTCCCGTCTCGACACCTGCACCTGGCTCATACCTAAAGCCACACCTGTTTCGCCCTGCGTTTTATTCCCCCAATAACGCATGACTATGAGTCTCCTGTCTTCCGCTTCAAGTCTGCCGAGGGTTTGTTTTAAAGCAATCAGTTCCGTGATTTTCGTTTGAGGGGCGTCCACGGGCAGGTCGTATTCGTTCCCCGATTCATCGCTGTCGGTTAGTGAAACGGGCGGAAGATTTACAGATAACGCTTCACTGACCTGTTCTACGGTTATATCGAGTGCGGTTGCAATATCCGAGATTCGCGGCTCTTCGCCGTATGCCGCTAATTGCTCGCGTACACGGACGACCTTTAGCGACAGTTCTTTTAACCCTCTGCTTACTTTAACTGCGCCTCCGTCACGAAAGAGGCGTTTTATTTCGCCCAAAATCACAGGCACAGCATAGGTCGAAAACTGTAAACCGCGGGTTTCATCGAAGTTCTTTGCCGCTTTTACAAGTCCTACACAGCCTGCCGAAAACAGTTCCTCATATTCGATACCTCTGCTTCTGAACCGATTTGCGAGCGAGTGAACCAGCCCTAAGTTAAGCCGAGCGAATTCATCATCCATTCTATTCATTTTTCGACTTTACGCGCTTTGTCATAATGACGCTTGTCCCTTTTCCGAGGCGCGAGGTAACGCGAAGAGCGTCCATAAAACTCCCCATCACCGCAAACCCCAAGCCCGCGCGTTCTCCTTCCTCACACGTACTGAAAAGAGGCGTCATAGCTTGTTTTATATCGGCTATACCGCAACCCTTGTCTTTAATTCGTATGTAGAAAATATCCCCGTCTAAAATACGCGCTACCATTTCAATATCACCGATTTTATCGGGATAGGCGTGGACTATACAGTTTGTGACGGCTTCGCTGACCGCCGCTTTAATATCGTTTATTTCCTCGACCGTGGGGTCAAGCTGTGCCGCAAACGCCGCCGCCGCCGCACGGGCAAACGACTCGTTCCGCGAGTAGCCGGGAATGACAAGCCTAAAGTAGTTATTTATATTCATAGCTTTAATTTATTCTCCTGTTTCATTATCATAGAGGAAAGTCCCGCGAGGTTAATGAGCTTTTCGACATAACCTCCCGCGTTTTTAATTCTTACTGTTCCGCCGAATCCTTCGGTGATTCGTCTGCGTCCTAATATAAGCCCGATTCCCGAACTGTCCATGAATTTAACACCTTCAAAATCAAGTATTAAAAGTTTCGGAGTATGGGTCTCTATCTGCGCGTCGATTACACCGCGCATTGATTTAAAGCTGTGGTGGTCTAACTCGCCCGAAAGCATGACAGTCATACTGTCACCGCTGTTTATTATTTCCAAATCTTAATGACCCTCCTTTTGTTACGATGTAGGTCAGCGGTGACTAAATATAAAAACCGCCTGCTTCTATCATTTTAGCAAACAGGCGGTAAAAAAATTGTCTAAACAAGGGACGAAATAAAAAAAGAAAAAGGACGTTTGACATTATTGAGAAAAGCGTGTATAATGTAAGTGAATTATTAAATTAAACTAACCGGGGGTAATCTTTATGCGTAAGGTCGAGCTTAGGCTTAATGAAGAAAAAATTAAAGCAGAGGGGAAATATGCGCTGGAAGAAATATATGACAGTCTTGACAACGGCTTTGTCAAATATGCGGACATGCAAAAGCGCATGGAAGCCGACGGAACAATAATATATTTCGCGCCTGCAATGAAAAATAAAGACCACTATGCTAAAATTTGGCTTGCGATTGATGAATATACCGATAAAAAATGGTTTACCGATAATGTTTTAAAATATCTTTACGGGGATACTTATGGAAGCGATAATCCCAATGATTACAGTATTGAGGATATTTTAGAGGAATTTGAAATCGGAAAATCGGTTTCATAAGGAGCAAAATGGCTACTAAGAAAATCAAAAAAGCAATAAATTTTGATTTGGACGATAAGGCTTTGAAAGCCGCTTACCCTAAACCGAGCAGTTATAAGCGTGCGTGGGGTGATATAAAAAAGTTTATGCTTCAAAACGGATTTACACATAGGCAGTATTCCGGGTATGAATCAATCGAGCAAATGACACAGGCGAAAGTTTTTACGATTATCAAAAAAATGAAAAAAGCCCTACCATGGCTCACTAAAGACGGCGTTATACGGCAAATTGACGTAACGGACATAGGGGAAGCGTATTCGCTGAAACATTTGTTTGAGAAAGATTCCGCAAAGAAAGAAATTGAAGCCTCGATGAAAAGCCGAAATAAAGATAAAATCGAGCTTGAATAATTTCCACAAAAAACTTCCCCCTCATTACTGAGGGGGAAAGCTTTATTTTTAGTTATTATTTCCTTTTACGTGTAACTACAGCTACTGCTGTTGCCGCAAGAGCGGGAACGATTGAAAGGAGAGCTACGCTTGTTTTTTCGTTTACATCACCACTGCCATCAGGAGCAGGAGCGGGAGCTGTGGGAGTTACTACTTCAGGAGCTATCACTTCGGGAGCTATCACTTCGGGAGCTATCACTTCAGGAGCTACTACTTCAGGAGCTACCACTTCGGGAGCTACCACTTCGGGAGAAGCAGCATCGCCTAATTGTGCAACTAATTCGCCTGCCGCATTAAATACAGCTATGCTCTTTACTTCAAAGTCGTCATTACCTTGTGCGCCGAAGATGCAGATAACATTTGTTATAATGTCATCATTAGCGAACGGCTCATGAACAAAGTCTACAGTAAAGGTATAAACAGAACCGTCGGTACGGTCGTCATCGGGTAAGAAATAAGCGGGAATCTGACCATAGGTGAGTCCTTCTGTTCCATCGGGTGCATCGTCTAAGTCAGCGTTATAAGGAATCTGGTTGACACTGTTGCTATCTTCATCAAGGTCTGCGTATCTTACGCGGACGCCGCCGTTAGAACCGAAAACAGCATCGAAAACCAACTTGTAGGATTCACCGGCTGTAAGAAGTGCATTACTTACATATGCGCCGCCGAAAGACCAAGGTTGAATATCGAGGTCAAAACCTACTTCATTAAACTCTACAGGAGCTACTTCCGGTACTTCGATGTCGCCAAGGTCAGCTAAATCATCGGGATATTCGGGAGCGGCAAAGTTAGCGCCGGAAATTGTAATTTCAGTTATAGTGAAATCTGCATTATCTTCCGCGGGAGTGCCACTTTGACCGGTTCTGAGACGAGCACGGTTGTAAGCACCGCCGTCAACCATTCCGTTACGGTTAACGGTAACGTCGAAAGTGACAGTACCCACGCCATCGACACTTGGTGTTGAGCCGAATTTTGCTATAACATAGTCGGGTTCAACGCCGCAAACGGAAAAACGAACTGCACTTTCTGATGCATAAGAAATCGCGATAGTGTAGTCGCCCGCCGGGAAGTTTGCGAAAATAAAGTCAAGAGTAAAGTGGTTTTGCTGTCTGCCGGAGATACTGATTCCGCCGTCATAATCCATTACAGGGTTTCCGGCTTGTTGTAAGAAAAACCCTCTCGCTTCTCCCGAACCGTCAAAACTCAGAATTGAAGCCAATTCTTTTTCTAAGTCTACAGTGTAAACGTCTTCCGCACTTGCGGTGATTGTTGAAATTGTCGCAAGACCTGCAACCATCGTGCAAGCCACTAAAACTGCAAGCAGTCTTTTTAATTTCATTTGATTTTCCTCCATAATAAATTTAAGTTATGTATCCCTTAGATACACTACGATTATTATAACAGATTTAAAGGACAAATATCAATAGTAATTTTATACAATTATTTTTAGTAATATGCGGTTAAATGCGACAATAATTATGATGTTTGCACAAGGGAGAGTCTCAAAACTCTTTGCCGTCAAAGGTAAATCCCCCGCTTTTTTAAAACGGGGGATTATTTTTAATACCGTGGTATATTACTACTTTTTCTTTTTCACCGAAACAACTACTCCTACGGTAGCAACAACTGCAATCGCCGCAACGGTAGCAATCGGAGCAAGCCCCGTGTCGGTTTCGTGCTTGTCTTGTTCTGCGCCGCCGGCGGAAGGAACAGGAGCAGGAGTATCGCCGCCACCGTCACCGGCAGGAGCGGGTGTCGGTGCGGGAGCCGCACTGCCTTCTAAAGTACCTACGCCGATAAGTGTGTTACCGGAAGCATCTTTAAGAGCCGCACCCAATGTGTTAAAGTCAGCTCCGCCGAACATGCCGAAGAGACCGATGAACTTCATGTGTGAGGGAGAAACATCGGGAAGGTCTGCGCCGAAAACAAAGTTAACAGTAATTGTCGCGGTTGTACCTGCGGCTATCGTACCGTCGGTAAATCTTGCGGGGATTTGGTTTGCAACTAAACCTGCGGCGGTCGCTGCGTCTGAGCTATGCGCCATAGGGTCGCCGTTTTCGTCGTTATGAGCGAAAGGACCTGCGGCTTCACCATCGCCGCTTGAGTATCTTACTCTGTAGCCGGTGGTTGCGTCTGCCTCAATCTCGTAAACGAGCGAATAAGCAGTACCTACAACGAGACCTGCCGCCTCAGCGTCTAAAAGAGCTCCGCAGAATTCCCACGGGCGAATGGTCAACGCTTCATCTTCCGCACCTACGGTAAACGAAAGAGCCGTAATCATGCATAATGCCAGAATAATGGCAGATGCTTTTTTTAACATTTGTTTTTCCTCCAAAATAAATTTTTGATTAGTCGGGCTTTAAAAGCCGATTAATTTTGCCGTAACAGTTTCATTATACACGCTATTAAATAAAAATGCAATAGGTAAAATGCACAATTAATAAAAAAGTTTTATTTTTTCTTTAAAACAACCGCACCCAAAGCCGCTATAACGATAGCCACGACTGAAACGCCGATTAAAACTATGAGCATGGAGCTGACACCGCCGTTGTCTGATGTCGAAGAGGCAGGGGCAGGCGGGGTAACCTGCTCGGCGGGTTCTTCGATTTCGGTTTCGGCAGGCGGGGGTGTTTCGGGTTCGGCGGTAACTTCAGGCTCTGTCGGCGGAGGCGGCGGGGGGGGAGGCGTGACGTCAGAGATATTCGCACCTTCAGGCGCAGGACCTCTGACTATTCTGTAAGAAGCCTCAAAACGTGAACCCTCGACGTCTGCACGGGAAAGACCGCTGCTGCCTTCGATAAATTCATCGCCGTCTGACAAACCCTGAACAAGGGGGTCTGTAGCCATCTCGTAAATAACAGTTGTTTCACCGTCTAATATATGCTCAACGATTATATTCTTAATATAAAATGACGGGGCTGTCCGCGACTGGGAGTTGATAGTGATTTCGTGTTCGAGCATCCCCGAACGTCTCATATAGTCCGGACGGATATTCGCCCTGTTGGCGTCTTGTTCCCCGGGGACTATATGGGCGACCAAAGTTATCTCGCCTAATAAAATCTCTATATCGTTAGGCTGAAACGGACCGGTAAAACGCAGATAGGGTAAATCGGCAGGGCTGATTTCTCCCCCTTGGGTAACTACCTTATAGTCGATTCCCTCAAAATCCGGGTCATCATTCGGCGAGTTTTCAACGACATATGTGAATCTGTACTCGCTTTCGGGGGTATTTCCGACGCCCTCTAAAAGCTTGGCGTGATTAAACGAAATTCCGCTTCGCGCATCAAACCTGTCATAGACCTCAATCCAGTTTATTTCCGCAGCAACGGCGGGGGTTATCGCTAAACATACAACGAGTGCAAAGACGACCACCGCGGCAAGCCGTTTCATGATTTTCATATATAGTATTACCTCCTGAAAAGTTATTTACTTTTATTCATTTTAGTTGTCACTATTACATTATACTAATTTTTGAGCGGAAAAACAATAGCAGTTTTATACAATATTTTAACGTATCTTAGGGCAAAAAGGGCTGATTAATTGTTAGATATAAACAAAATTTCCGACTTTTTAAAACAAGGGGGGTTGACACGGCGGGGCATATATGCTAAAATATAAAGCACAGGGAGCTGATATTTCGGCTGAGAGGAAACGGCTTGACGTTTCGACCTATAACCTGATGCGGATAATGCCGCCGTAGGGAAATAGTACAATTCTCAAAGCTTTTAACTTCTCTTTGTAGGGGAAGTTTTTTTGTTGCCTGTAGAATTTTTTTAAGCATGAAAGGAAAAAATACATGAAAAACCAAAAAACCTTAATCCTCGTGGAATGTGCGATTATGCTTGGGCTTGCGATTGCACTTAGTTTCGTAAAAATTATCAGGATGCCCTTCGGCGGCTCGGTCACGCTTTTATCTATGCTTCCCATTGCTGTTGTTTCGATTCGGCACGGCTTAAAATGGGGATTACCCGTAGCATTTTTATTCTCGCTTATACAATTTTTTACATCTCTCGGAGAAGTAATGACGTGGTCGCTCACACCCGCAGTTTTCGCGGGAATGACTTTCCTTGATTACATATTGGCTTACACTGTTATAGGATTGGCGGGTGTTTTCAGAAAAAAAGGTGTTGAGGGTCAGTGCCTTGGTGTTGCTACGGCTTTAACTCTGCGCTTTTTTTCTCACTTCCTTTCGGGCGTTATCCTATGGGGCGAATACAAGGCTTATTACGAATGGGCATCGGATTTAAGCGTTCCTGTCTATTCTTTAGTCTACAACGGTATTTATATGTTCCCCGAAATAATATTTACTACCATAGGCGCGGTTGTTCTGCTTAAAACCCCGTATATAAGAAAACTCTTCGCGCCTAATTTTGCTTAACATTTTGATTTTTATCTCCGTCTTTTTGAGCGGTGCCGTCGGTTTCGGCGGTACTGTTTATTATTCTCACTACATAAATAGTGGCAAGCGTGTCTGCGAACTGCATAAATACTGATGAGAGCAGGTTAAGCTCGTTGTCAGACAGCTTTGCCGCGAGCAGATTCGCCGCGGCGGTTACGGATGCGGTGATTTCAGCGGAATTTAATCCGGAAAAATTTCTTTTGTCCATAAAATTTCCCCTCGTACATTATACGAGGGGAATGTCTTTAAATTACTTAATTATCAGCTACCCGATACAGCCTTTTTCAATAACTCGGTTTTATCGGTTTTTTCCCATTTCACGCTCAAGTCCTCTCTGCCCATATGTCCGTAGGCAGAAAGTTCGCGGTATTGCGGCTTACGCAGTTCGAGCGTTTCAATAATTGCGGCAGGTCTGAAATCGAAAACCTCCGAAAGAGCGGCGGAGAGTTTTTCGTCCGCGACTTTACCCGTACCGAAGGTATCGACCATAACCGAAACAGGCTTCGCTACGCCTATGGCATACGCCAACTGCACCTCGCACTTCGCGGCAAGCCCCGCCGCGACTACGTTTTTCGCCGCATAACGCGCCATATAGGCGGCACTGCGGTCAACCTTTGTCGGGTCTTTTCCCGAAAATGCGCCGCCGCCGTGTCTGGAATATCCTCCATAGGTATCTACAATAATTTTTCTGCCCGTAAGACCGGAGTCGCCCTGAGGTCCGCCTATTACGAAACGCCCTGTGGGGTTTACATAATACTTGGTGTTTTCATCAAGCAGGTTCGCAGGGACGGTAGTTTTTATAACCTTTTCTACAACCTCGGCTCGAATTTGTTCGAGTGTAACCGAATCCTTGTGCTGTGAGGAAATTACTACCGCATCAAGGCGAATCGGCTTACCGTTCTCATATTCTACGGTAACCTGCGATTTTCCGTCGGGGAGCAGATAATCGAGTTCGCCGCTTTTACGGACATTTGTCAGTTTTAACGCCAATTTATGCGCTAACGAGATAGGGAGCGGCATAAGCTCAGGCGTTTCATCACAGGCATAACCGAACATCATACCCTGGTCGCCCGCACCCGTGTCGTTTTCTGCGGCGTTTTTGGTCTCATAAGAATCGTTGACCCCCATGGCTATATCGCTCGACTGTTCGTCAATCGCCGTCAGCACGGCGCAGGTGTTGCAGTCAAAACCGTAAGAAGCGTTGTCGTAGCCTATATCTTTGACTACGCCGCGTACTAACTTAGGTATGTCCGCATATGCTTTTGTGGTAATCTCACCCATAACAAGAACCATACCTGTCGTCGTACAGGTTTCGCACGCCACGCGGGACATGGGGTCTTTTTCCAATAGCGCATCGAGTACCGCGTCAGAAATGCGGTCGCAGATTTTGTCGGGGTGTCCTTCGGTTACGCTCTCCGAAGTGAAAAGGTGTTTTGACATTTTTTTGAATCCTCCGTGTTAGTAGTTATTAAGGGTTATTTTTTACAAACGTATATTAATCAGTATATCATTTGTCAGCCCACTTGTCAATATTTTATTTTATTATGCCGTTTTTCGTTTGTTCTTAAAGCGCCTGTCTGAGTATTGTTCCGGGGTAATAAAATGCTAATATTTGCCTGAAATCAAAGCCGTAATGCCGCGCTAAAATATGCGCTCCGTTTTGGCTCATACCAACGCCGTGTCCGTAACCGAAGGTGGTGAATATAAACCTGTCCGTTGCGGAGTCGTATACAAATTCAAATGCGGGTGAACGCAATGCCCGTGCACCTAATACATTACGGAAACTCATGCCTGTAAACCGTACTTCACTGCCATCGGAGGCGATATAAGAGGATTGACCTCCTACAGTCATAGTCCCCACATACACATTATCAACATAACTGAGAACCGCGAGCCATTCCGAAGGGTCGCCCGAGAGATTAATCCCCGTCCGTTCAAGCACGGCGACTCTTATATCCGTTGATGAAAAAGTAGTTATAAGCCCGTAGTTAGGGTCATGTTCTTTATCAAAATCGGTTTGCGTACCGCGCAGATAAGGTAAATCTCCGCCCCACGCATTTGCGGAAGAGGCGGTATTACCCGCACTTGAAGCATGATAGACAGCAGGTATAAAATCCCCGTCATAGAAAAGCGCGAGTCCTAAAACCTCTCTTACACTTTCGATTACACGTTCGGAGGCGTTAGTAGCAAGCTCCGCTCTCGCGACCCCGCCCTGGCTCTGATAGTGCATAATGTAAGTATAGGCTGCTACAGCCTGCGCCTTTATCGCCTCTACATCGAAAGAACTGCCGATTTCTGCCTGGACGATTCGCGAGACAATATTTAACGCACTGTCAGTGACCTGACCGTTTGAACTCTCTACCGTAAGCCTTTCCGCCTGTATGGGGGTTTGAACATCGAAAACAATTTCCGGTTCGGGAACGGCGTCAAGGGGAATCTCGTCCGTAAAAATCGGTTCAAGCGGCGGGGGAGACGTTGTTATTTCGGGAGGGAAGGTCATAGGTTCGGGCGTCGTTGTGGGTTCGGGCGTTGTAGTAGGCACTGGCGTCGTGGTGGTAATCACGGGCGTCGTCACCTCGGCAGGTTCGGTCGGTTCCGGCGGTGTAATAGCAGGCGGCAGAACGACAGGTGCTTGAAGCTCGTTGTCAGCGGCGAAAGGTACGGTGTCTACCTGTAAAATCATGTGTTCATCGGGCGGTGAGCCCTGCCCCGGTAGGTCAATAAAGCCGGGCTTCGGGTCGTTAGCGGGATTTACACCTAAAACAATAGCCGATAAAACATCGTCTTCGCCTTCGTCCTCCTCCCCGCCTTTTTCTATAGGGTTAAATTCAAGGCTTTCGTCAGCAAACGCGAAGTCAGGTTCACCCTCAATCACGCCTGTGATTCCGAAAAGCCATATGTACGCCGACAGCACTAAAAATGCCGCCGCACAGCGCAGTAATGAAGAATTAGTCATTGTACCTCAAAATCCTTTATATAATTTAAGTCCCAGTTTCTGCCCGCCCACCCGGCGGGGACACGCACTCTGTAATACTCCTCGAACATTTTACGTTTTAAGAAGTCGTTCTCGTCGGTACCCCGATTGTCGATAAAAGCATCTGTTTCTTCCTGCGTAAATCCGGGACGTTCGTTTTCTCTTACCCGCCTTGCCGCTATGACTAACCTAACGCTTGAATCCGAGCCGTTGGCAAAAATTGAAAAATCGCAGGTCGAGAGAAGTAAAAGCTCATCGCCGTACTGTAAATCGACGTTAGTATAATACAGGCTTCTGTCGAGAATGTCTGCTACGAAGCTATCAAAATGCGTTTTGCTGTCAAAATAAATATTATCCCAGTATCTGAAAACTTCTCCCTGTGCAGGACGCACGTTAGATTGAAAAACTGCAAAAATTTTATAATCCCCGCGTGCGTAAAGGGTATCGAAAGTTATTGTGGAGTTGGTTTTCAAAAACTCAAACGAATCAACCCCTGAAACATGATTCGGGCGGTACATCGTAAGCGGTTGAAACAGGTCCTTCGTCATGAGATTATGACCGTAGATTATGGTATTGTGCGGACGCTCGGTAGGGGTAAATATCCCCTCATAATCGGCGTAAACGGTACCGTTGGCGGTGGGTCTTTTCTCACTATTGTGATTAAGATAAAACTCGTTGTTCTCCGCCTGATAGACGGGGTACTGTATGAAGGGGTAGATTTCCAAATATCCCACAAAGTCATTATTGAGATTATACCAGTCCATGTATTCGCCGATGACAGTAACGACCTCGCCCTCCGCACCGCCGGAGCCGCTGAGTTGCCATGCGGGTACATCAAAAAATTCCTCGCCTGCATAGTTGTTTCTTATTTCAAGAATCCGCATTTGCTCATTACGAAGTCTGGCGGGGCGAAGTACGTAGAAATTTGTAATAAGTATTGCAGACCAAATTATCAGCGCGAGCGAAGCCAAGAAAATAATCTTTCTTATAATATCGGCTTTGCTGTCGCCTTTCCACGGAATAAGTCCGTGCAGAACCGAGACGGCGAGATTTTCCCTGTGCCTCACGAGCGGCTTTTGTCTGACCGCGCTTCGCGAACCTTTTTCACCGGGAATCCCCGTAGGTCCGTCCGGCTTTTTAATTGGACGTTTATCAAATTCCGGCAATTTAAAAACCTGCCTTTTTAAAATAAATTTTAGTTATGACGTTTTTTGTTCAAATTATTGTCCGGCTATTTCCTCTTGAAGCTCTGAGAACAATAAATGTGTGGGGGCGTCTCCGCGTTTATTAAGCCATTCGTCTAAGCCTTCAACCTTACTTGTGTCCCACTCTCTGCCCGCCCACGAGCCGCCTCTTGCCCTGTAGTAATAGTCAAAGTAATGAGGAGAAGGGTTTACATAAGAGGCGTCTAAATCAACATCCGTACTTTCACCCGGTCTCACCCTACGCGCAAATACCACAACACGGGAGTCTAACTGTTCTCCGAGCGGATAATAACAGGTAGAGAGCGTTAACAGTTCATCGCCGTACCGCAGGTCAACATCGGTATAAAACGCACTCCTGTCCATTATATTTACTATGAATGTGAAAAACGTCTCTCTGTCGGGGATTTCACGCCATCTGAAATAATCGAAAACATCGTCATAACGGTCTTCCTCAGTGTGGACGTATATAACCGCAAAAACCTTGTAAAAGCCCTCTTCGTATATAGTATCAAACTGAATGACGGGATATTGGCGGTAATATTCAATATTACCCGAACGTGCATAAGCGTTGTAGTAGGGGTAATAGCGTACCACGGAGTTAAACATTCTGCCGTCGGCGATATTATGACCGTAAAGAACGGTATTGTCGGGACGCGACGTCGGGGTGAAGGGGAAGCGCCATTCGGCAAAAACTGTGCCGAGCTTTGACGGTCGGAGGTCTATATCGTATTCTAAATAGTAGCTGTTACTACCCGTGACGTTACCGTCTTCGTCGTATTCGCGGTGTTGAAAAACGGGATAATCGAGCTTGTTTTTCGGCGTATCGGGCATAATCAGATGTCCGATAAGCTGGTTGTTTCTGTCGTAGGTCTCTATGTACTGGGGTAAAATACCGGGTTTTTCAGTCAGAATTTCAAAAATTCTTTCGGGGGTTAGTGTCGTAGAGGGGTTAGCTTCAAGAATTTCCGCATACAGCTCATGTGCATACTGCCACAGAGCCTCAGGGTCGTCTGAGAGCATTTCCTCTACCTTGTCCGACGTATACGAAACAGTTCCGGAGAGCCTTATATGCTCCATAGAATCCCGTATTCCGTCATAGGTTGCGTCATGCTTTTTACCCTCACGTATGTCGGTAAGAATGATTACTAAACAAACGACAGCTATTGTGAGCGATGTGATAAATACGATTTTACGCACGATTTCGAGCGGTTTATCGCTTTTCAGGGGTACGACAGCCCTTATGAACTTGCCGAAACGACCGCTTTGCCAAGCGGCTTTTTCAGACGAATATACGGGCAATCCTTGACCGCCGATGTTATAATCGGTATAATCGTCATTGCCGTAATCGTCTGAGTCGGATTCATATGAGTTCTCTGTGTTATTTCGATTATCCGAATTGTCGTTACGTTTTTTCTTATCCACCTCGTTGAGGATGTCCTCAAGCATATCAGCCATAAAAACTATTCCTTTCTTTCATATAGACTTTTTTCGCGCATTGACGTATTATTCTCCGTCCCAACTCAAGAGATAGCGTTCATAATCCCAGACCCTGCCTGTCCAGGTGTCGCCGAATATTCTTTTCTGGCGTTCAAACGGCAGGAAGTTTTCGTTATGCGTTGCTTTCATTACATCGACATTGCTGCTTTCGCCCTCGCGTACCATTCGAGCGAACACAACGGAACGGGTGTCTACATTTTGACCGTAGGGCCAGTAGCAGGTCGAAAGGGTCAAAATGTGGTCGCCGTAATCAATGTCAACATCGGTGAAAAGCACGCTTCTGTCCATTATATTTAGGATATAATCATTAAAATCAGCTTTATCACTAAATTCGCGGAAGGTGTGATAAGGATAAACATCGCCATACTCGGGCTGTGTATTAAATAAAACAACGGCAAATATTTTCCAGTCATGTCTTTCATAAATAGTATTAAAATGTACGATAGGATGCTGTCTGTAAAAGGATAAATCGCGTTTTTCAAAAGCCTTGTAATAAGACGCAACTTTATTAAAATAGTTTCCTGTATGAATGTTGTGTCCGTAGAGTACGGTGTTGGGCGAGAGCGAGCCGTCATCTCCGAAAAGATTGCGATAATCTGCGAAAACCGAGCCGCCCGCACTCGTCGAGCCGTCGAAATTGTGGGTGAGATAATATTTGTTATTATCAGACTGATAAACAAGATAATTTAGTATATATCGGTTAAGGTCATTGTAAGGCAGGGGCGAGGAAATATCGGGTATCATTATATGTCCGACGAGGTCGTTATTAAAATGATAGTGCTGGATATAATCGGGGAGTATATCGGGCTTGACACGAAGTACTTCCTCGCGGACATCATCGGGGACATCTATACTGCCCTCAAAAATATCTTTCAGTTTTAGCTCGATTTTATGCTGTTGATAGAGGTCGTTTCCGACTACGAAGAGTTCTTTCCCGCCGAAATAGATTAACGAAAAAAGCGCGCCGATAAAGATGACCTTACGCACAGCTTCAAATGCGCTGTCGCCCTTGCACGGGAAGACGCGCATAAGAAAACGTGTGAGCGGACTCCGTTTACGTCCGCTTACATAAATTCCCTGCGGACGCGGTCGGGTGTTGTAGCTTGCTGTAGCCATAAAATTCCTCTTTTAACTGATTGTGTCTGTTATCAAAATGAGTGCTTGACGCACTGATTCAAGGCGGATATCAAGGCGGCTTTTTTTCGCGCAGATTTCTAAATGCAGGATGTTTAGCTTTTCCTTAAAAGAACAGGCGAAAAAAACCGTTCCCACAGGCTTTTGGGGGCTTCCGCCGCTCGGACCTGCGATTCCTGTTATCGAGACGCCTATGTCCGCACCCGAAATTTTTCTCACGCCGAGCGACATTTCGGCGGCACACTGCGAAGAAACCGCGCCGTAATCCCTTAGCGTTTCGGGGTTTACATTTAATACACGCTCTTTTATTTCATTGGCGTAGGCGCAGACTCCGAGTCCGAAAACACGGGAAGAACCGCTTACCTCCGTAATCGCTCCCGAAAGCAGTCCCCCCGTACAGCTTTCGGCTGTAGCGAGAGTTAAATTTTCTTTATATAGTAATTGTACTACATTTTGTACCGCTTTGTCAAGAAGGAAGTGGATATTGTTAATATATGTGTTCATAATTTACCGATTTTCAGAAGATTTTTATGCTCATATTTTCCGCAAAATTTTGTATAAAACATGAATTTAAGCGAGCTTCAAGCTTTTTTACATCTGCTAAATGCGGCTTCAGTTTAGGGCGGTGCGGAGTGAATACCGTACAGCAGTCTTCATAAGGTAACGTAGAAATATTAAAAGTACCGATTTTACGGGCAACAGCCACTATTTCTATTTTATCCATACCCACAACGGGACGGTAAACGGGTAAAATCGCCGCATCGTCAGTACAAATAATAGCGGCGGGGGTTTGGCTTGCGACCTGTCCGACACTTTCTCCCGTGACAATCGCGCAGTAATGCCGCTCGCGGCAAAGTTCCGACGCAATCTTCATCATGGCTCGTCTGAGCAGTATTGTCATATATTCCTCAGGGCAATTATCGCGAATATCCTCTTGTACCCGGGTCAAGTTTACACTGAACAGCCGTATTTCGCCGCAGTATTCTGAAAGTTTTTCGCAGAGCGACTCGACTTTTAAAAGTGCGCGTTCGGATGTATAGGGCGGACTTTCAAAATGGAGCATATCTAAAGCAAGTCCTCTCTTTGCCATCATGTATGCGGCAACAGGGCTGTCAATCCCTCCCGAGAGCAGAACCAAAGCTTTTCCCGAAGCACCCACGGGAATACCGCCCGCACCCGTTAGCCTGTTCGGGCAGATGTAGGCGTAATTGTCGCGTATTTCAAGATGAACCGTGACTTCCGGGTTGTGCAGATTGACGCTTAAATGCGGAAACGCATCTAAAATCACTCCCCCGAACTCGCGCATAAGCTCAGGTGAGTTCATGGGAAAAGTTTTGTCGGCGCGTTTTGCCTCGACTTTAAAGCTCTTTGCTGAAACAAGGCTCTTTTCCAAATAAGGTACGCCGAGCCGCTTTATTTCGTTAAAGTCTTTTGGGAGTGCGAGAGAACGCTGTACCGCGCCGAGACCGAACACCGTGAGCAATCTCCTCTCCGTTTCATCGAAGTCAATGTCTTCGTTGTTTTTAGGGTTCGGAGAAATATATAGGGTGGATTGAGCGCGTTCGTATGTGAAATTTCCGAGGCTTGAGATACGCCGCTTTATATTTTTAATCATACGTTCTTCAAAAATCCGCTTATTATTGCCTTTTAATGCAATTTCTCCGTATTTTGCCATGAATAATTCCATTTAACCGATTACCTCCTGAACCGCGAAACAGCGGCTTTAAGAGTCAGGGCGAATTTTTCCGCTTCTTCTGTCGTATTTTCGTGAGAAAAACTCAGCCGTATCGCACTGTCGGCATCCTTTTCCGATACGCCGAAAGCGATAAGAGCTTTACTTTTTTTATTTCGGGCGCAAGCCGAACCGCTTGAAACATAAATCCCGTTTTGGGCAAGCTCGTGTAATAGAATCTCGCTCTTTACGCCTTTTACCGAGAAATTTATTATACTCGGCAGATTGTCCCGACTGTTGAGTTTAAAATTAACACCGTCAAAACCCTCTAAAAGCTGAGATAACCGCTCTGAGAGTTCTATGAAATGAGTACGGCTGTAGCTGTAGTTCTCTACCGCCGCGCCGAAAGCGGCGATAAGCTCCGTGGGTTCTGTACCTGAACGCAGACCACCCTGCTGTCCGCCGCCGCGAATCTGCGGATTTATGCGAACCTTTTCACGCACAAAAAGTCCGCCCACGCCTTTTAAGCCGTGGATTTTATGAGCCGAAAGACTGATTAAATCGCCGTCAACAGGGACCTTTAAAAAGCCCTGTACCGCATCTGTGTGTACTATACAGTTCGGGAATTTCCGCTTTACAGCGTCATAAATCTTTGGGGTGTCGATTATAAAGCCTGTCTCGTTATTTACTGCCATGACGCTCAGAAAAAAGACATCCTTATCTACGGCTGAAATAATCCTGTCTTCAAAGCTCTGTCCTTTCGCCGGAGACAGTCTAAGCACAGAGGCAGAAGAACCCTCGGAAAAACAACGCTTCTCAAGCTCTCCCACAGGCTCAGCGACAGAAGGGTGTTCAAGCGCGGTTGTAATAATTTTACATTGTTCGTAGCTACGCGGCTGAGGGATTCCTAAAACCGCCAAATTATTACTCTCTGTGCCGCCGGAGGTGAAAATTAAATCCCCGCCTGACGGAAGCCTTGATAAAATCGTTTTTTTAGCGGCTGTTATAATTTTTTCAGCCTCGATTCCGCCCTTATGAAGAGAAGACGCATTGGCATAATGGCTGGAAATAACGGCATTAAATGCGGCTGTTGCCTCATCTGCCGGCTTTGTTGACGCCGCGTTATCAAAGTAAATCATAATATAAGTATAACACACTTCACATTAAATTGAAAGGGTATATTCATAAAAATATGTGAAAAAATAAATAAAATTAAAAAATCCAGATGCACTTTTGTGAGGGAAGGACATGATGAAAGTTTGAAAGAACCGGTGCAAATCGGGGAAAACGAAACTTTTAAATGCACTTTTGTGAGGGAAGGACATGGTTAAATCATGACGAATATTTCAAGACGCGCCTTAGTCCGTTTAATTTCATTCTCTGCGCTCGCAATATCCGCATCAGCCGCCACCCTTCTTTTAAGTGGTGAGCCTGACCCCGACAGAGCCGAGCATGAAAACCTGAGTTACATTCAAAGCAATCGGACAATCTTAGCCGAACGCATAACCCCTGCACAAGCAATCGTCTTTGCGCAAAGAAAACTCGAAAAGCTCGAAATAACCGAAACAACCGTATTACATCACGAAATACAGGACAAGATTTGTGTAATTTTCTTCGCCGGAGTAGAGGACGGTTTAATAAATTACGATAATTTGATAAAAACAAGGGTGGCTATGGATACGGGCGAGGTTTTAAGCATAAAACACCTACGCTGATTCCCGTTAAATAAGCATATCGCAAAAAAATAAAAAAAGGTATTGAAAAAGGTTAAAACATGTGCTATAATATAGTCAGGAAACCTAAAAAGCAGGTAAAATCCGCAAAAAGAAAGCGGTGAATATGAAAAAGACATTTAAAGTAAAAGCGGTGTGCCTGCTCGCGTTCGCAATGCTTGCGGCAATTTTTTCGAGCGGTTGCGTTAAAACGGGAAACCCTACTATAGGCGAGGAAGACGAACCGTATGTCTCGGTATCGGAGAACGGAACTGAAGACGTGAAGCCGAACGAAACAACAGAGCCGGTCAATTCCTCACCAATACCGTCTTCTACACCGCCGCAATCGGCAGATGGCTATGAAATCACCGATGTCGGTACACCGACCGAAGAAGACGTCTCGGTTTCGCCTATAGAGGAAAACCAAATCGTGTCGCTCGCGAGAACTCTTATAGGGGTTGAATTCGTAGACGGCGGAGATTCGCCGTCAGAAGGGTTTGACAATTCGGGGTTCATTTACTACGTTCTGAAGAGCAACGGTTATGTCAATTGTCCGCGCGGCATTAATGAACAGGCGAGCATGGGTGATAGAATAGATTCCATATCCGACCTCAAATCGGGCGACTTGGTGTTTTTTTCGGACAGCGGCGAAATGGTGCAGTTCGGGGGAATTTATATCGGCGACGGAATTATGGTCAGTTGCCGTATGCCGGGCGAGCTTGTGCGAGAGTTCGATATAACATCGAGTTACTATTCAAACAGCTTCTTTACGGGCGTGAGGGTTCTTTAGCGGCACGCGCTTACGCTGTTACAATTTTATCAGCCGCCTGCAAATTTAACTTTTCCACAGCCGATTCACGCATTTTATACTTTAGGATTTTCCCCGCCGCATTCATCGGGAACTCGTTCACAAAATCGATGTATTTCGGCACTTTATGTTTGGCTATACGTGCGAGAGTGAAGCTTTTTATCTCTTCCTTTGTCTGTTCGCTCTCTTCTATACCTTCTTTTAAAATAATACATGCCATTATTTCTTCGCCATAATCCTTTGAGGGTACGCCAATCACCTGAACGTCACGTACATACGGATTTGTATACAGAAAATCCTCGATTTCCTTAGGATAAATATTTTCACCCCCGCGTATAATCATATCTCTTATACGCCCCGTTATTTTATAGTATCCGTCTTCTTTACGCCGCCGTGCAAGGTCTCCGGTATGAAGCCAGCCGTCTTCGTCAATCGCGGCAGCCGTGGCTTCGGGCATTTTATAATAACCTTTCATTATGTTATAACCGCGGGCGCATAATTCGCCGTCAGTATCATCGGGAAGTTCTTCTCCGGTAACGGGGTCTGTGATTTTTACTTCTACGCCGAAAATAGAGCCGCCGACCGTACTGACACGTTGTTCAACAGAGTCTGAGGTCTTGCTCATAGTTATAGCGGGAGAACTTTCAGTCTGACCGTAAGTAATGCAGATTTCGTTCATATTCATCTTATTGAGTACGTCTTCCATGACCTTTACGGGGCAGGGAGAACCCGCCATTATGCCGGTACGCGCATGAGAAAAGTCGGTATTTACGAAATTTTCATTTTCGAGCATGGCAATAAACATGGTAGGTACGCCGTGGAATGCGGTTATGGCATTTTCGTTAATGCACTTCAGCCCTTTAGCGGGAGAAAATGCGGTTATGGGAAACATTGTCGCGCCGTGGGTCATGGCGGCGGTCATACCGAGAACCATTCCGAAGCAGTGGAACATGGGTACGTGTATCATAAGCTTGTCATAATTTGAGAAATCGAGGCAGTCGCCGATGGCTTTACCATTATTCACGACATTATAGTGGGTAAGCATAACGCCTTTCGGAAAGCCTGTAGTACCGCTGGTATACTGCATATTGCAGACCTCGTCTTTATCAAGCGAAAGCCGCCGCGAGCGTACACCTGCCGCCTCTTCTTCGCCTCCGAGATTAAACGCCTCATCCCACGTAAAACAGCCGTCCTGTCTTGAATCGACCGTAATAATATTTTTGAGGACAGGCAAACGCTTACTTATAAGTTCACCGGGCTTGCACTCCGCGAGTTCGGGGCAGATTTCCTTGATTATGCCTATGTAGTTTGAATCCCTGAACCCGTCAATCATAACAAGCGTATGGGTGTCTGACTGGCGGAGCAGATATTCGGCTTCATGGATTTTATAAGCGGTATTGACAGTGACAAGCACCGCGCCGATTTTCGTAGCCGCCCAAAACGTGATAAACCATTGAGGTACGTTAGTCGCCCAAATAGCGACATGAGAACCCTTTTCCACGCCTATTTTAATAAGCGCGGCGGCAAAATTATCTACATCATCGCGAAATTCGCGGTAGGTACGGGTGTAATCGAGTTCTACATACTTAAAAGCGAGTTGGTCGGGAAATTCATCGCAAATTCTGTCAAGTACATCAGGGAATGTCTCATTTATAAAGGTTTCCTTTTTCCAGGGGTAGTAGCCCGTGCCGCGTTCATCAGAGAAGAGAGTTTTTTTACGTATAATCCATGGTTCCATATAACGGGCAAAGTGCGGAAATACAACCCCCGCATCTTCAAGTCCGTCCGCCCAGCGTTTTACCCACTCAAGCGAGATGTAGCCGTCATAACCGATTTTTTCAAGTGCGCGAAGCATATCGGCAATAGGCAAATCGCCCTCACCCATAAGACGGTACGCGGGTTTTTCTCCGTCCATAACGCTGTCTTTTATATGTGCGTACTGTATATACTTTCCGAGGTTCGCTATGGTTTCTTCTGCACTTTCACCGAAATAACGATAAGGATGGTGCATATCCCAAAGCGCGCCGACATAAGGTGAATTAATCGCATCAAGTAACTTCCTCAGACGTTTTGTATCGGCATAAACACCGTTCGTTTCTACTAAAAGTCTGACACCGCCTGTTTTCGCAACTTCTGACAGGGTGCGTAACTCCTTTTCGATGAAAGTATCGTCCACCTCGCCCGTAACGTGAGGTTCGGCATCCGCTAAAATACGAACGTAGGGGGTACCTAACTTAACCGCCAATTTAACATATTGCTCAATTTCTGTAAGGTTCACTGCGCTTTTTTCCGCATATTTAAGAGGACAACCCGAAGAAAGGCAGGGGATTTCGAGTCCGGTTCTCTTTAAGGTCTGCTTAGTGTTTTCAATGTCGGCAGAAAAAGGTTTGGCTTTGACTGCGAAGATGTCGTCTCCGAGTCCGCGAACCTCAACCCCGTCAAAACCGAGGTCTTTAGCCATAGTGTAAATATCTGTCCAAGAAAAGTCGGGACAGGCGAGAGTCGAGAAGCTTATTTTCATTTTATGAATTCCTTTTCTTTAATTTGTTTAGTACCAAATTAATAATATCATGTTCTCATCTCGCGTGTCAATCCTGAATTATAATTTTACAATTCGGGATAATCGTATCAGTACCGTAAAGAACAGTAAAAAATGTTTATGCTCCCCCTGCCGAAGGCAGAAGAAGCACGAAGAAAACACCCGCCGTAATTCTTCGGCGCGGGAATTTTGCAGCCATTCATTTTAAATTAATCCTCGAACACTCTATCTCTAATAGAGTCGTGATAACTTTTTTTCCATGTTCATTGAGCTTACGCAGTTTCACAAGATGCTCCTTTTCAGCCTCGGTACACAAAAAAATCTCTCTTTTTTCTCTACCCAAGAGATAATCGACGGTTATTTTGTAAAAATCGGCTAAAATACATAGAGACTCATGATTCATTTGTCGCTTGCTTGTCTCATACATTGAGTACGCACCCCTTGTTATATTGAGCAAGGCAGCGACGTCAGCCTGGTTTAATCGGTTGAACTCCCGAAGCTCCCGAAGCCTGTGCCGTAACATATTGTTGCCCCCCTTTTCAATAGAATAAGGATATATCAAAACAAAGGGTTTATCAATAATATGTAACATAAAAATACAAAAAATTCAAAAAACAGTTGACAGGTATACAATTTGTTGCTATAATTAAAAATAGCAGCAATTATGTAAATGTCGCAAATAAAAAAAGAGGGGATGACATGAAACCAATAATTTTTGTAGTAGAAGACGATAAGGCGTTACAAGAACTTTACGCCTATTCTCTTGAAGGTGAATTTATGTGCCGTTGTTTTAATAATGGCACGGAGCTTTTCAGCGCGCTTAACAGAATGACGCCTGATTTAATTCTGATTGATGTGCTTCTTCCCGGTGATGAATGTATTTCGATTTTATCACGCCTTAAAGTTGAGAGGCGGACGGCGCATATTCCGGTCGTCACAGTGTCCCTTAAGGGTGATGAGCCGACAGCTTTCAGGGGGCTTAGCGCAGGGGCGGACGATTACATAGCAAAACCGTTCGGGGTTTTAGAGTTTTTGTCACGGATAAGAGAGAATCTGCGCAAGAACGCAAAAACGGCGGATGTGAAAATCACCTATAAGGACATAACCATCGACTATACGAAGCGCAGAATAATAGCGAACGGTAATCTGGTCAAGGTTACACTGAAGGAATTCAAGCTACTTTGTCTGCTTTGTAAAAACGCCGAAAAGGTACAAGGACGCGAGCAGATTTTCCTTAACGTCTGGGGGAACAGCTTTGCGGGGGAAACCCGAACGATAGATATGCACATAAAGGAATTACGAAAGAAGCTTGCGGGCTCCGGATGTTCTGCGGAGATAAAAACGATACACGGGGTAGGGTATATGCTCATATGAAAAAGATACCCCGAAGTATATAGCGGCGGCTTTTCTCCCCCTTTTTAAAGCCGCCGCCATAATTTTAATTGACATATATATCCTCATATGGTAAAATGTATTCCATAACATGGATTTTTAATAATTCGGAGAGATAATATGAACATTACAGATATGCTTATGCACAAAAACGCAAAAAACCTTCCTCCCCATGAAATTCACAAAACGCTGTCAGAAGCCGTAATGGGAGAAATCGCCGTCGATTGGCGAAAGAGTGCGGTGAAGTATAACCGCCGCGCATTCTATTTTTCCATGGAGTTTTTAATGGGACGGGCAGTATATAATAATCTGCTCTGTCTCGGACTGACTGACGACATAAAAAAAGCGTTTTTTGATGCGGGAGAAGATTTTACGGCGATGGAGGACATCGAGGATGCCGCACTCGGAAATGGCGGCTTGGGGCGGCTTGCGGCGTGCTTTTTGGATAGTGCGGCGGCGGGAGGTTATCCGCTCGACGGTTACGGTATTCGTTATAAATACGGTCTGTTTAAGCAGAGCTTTGAGAACGGTTTTCAAAAAGAGGCTCCCGACGACTGGACTCGTCACGGCGACCCGTGGAGCGTCAGGCGCGAGGAGGATGCGGTTCTTTTAGAGTACGGCGACATGAAGGTAAGGGCAATACCTTACGATATGCCCATTATAGGACGCAAAAATGAAAACATACGCACACTGCGGCTCTGGCAGGCAGAGGCGTTACGCGAAAATGAATTTTGCTTTGAGGCTTTTGACAGGGGCGAGTACTTACGCGCCTCGGAAAACGCAGTATCAGCCGAGAATATAAGTCGGTGTCTGTATCCGAATGACAGTACGCATGAAGGGCTGAAGCTGAGATTACGGCAGGAGTATTTTTTCAGTGCGGCATCTGTTCGCGATATAATAAAAAAGCATAAACAAAACGGTAAAACAATGCAGGAATTGCCTGATTATGTAAGCATACAGCTTAATGATACCCACCCTGTCGTGGCGATTCCCGAATTGATTAGACTCCTGATTGACGATGAAGGATTTGATTTTTCAGAGGCTCTCAATGTCTCCCGTAAAGTTTTTAATTATACTAATCACACGATAATGGCGGAAGCCCTCGAAAAATGGGATATAGAGTTGGTTCGGGAAATTTTACCGCGCATTTATGAGGTCTGCTTACAAATAAACGAGGCTTTTATCGGCGATATGTATATTCGCGGCTTATCAGCCGAAAAGATAAACAGTCTGCGTATCGTATCCAGAGAGAGCTCACATAGTTCTCGGACACTGCTTCATATGGCACGAATGGCTATTTATTGCACCTCGGCGGTGAATGGCGTGGCAGAGCTTCACACCGAAATCCTTAAAACCGACGTATTAAATGAATGGTATGAACTCTATCCCGAAAAGTTTCAAAACAAAACTAACGGTATAACCCCGCGCCGGTGGATAGCACTCTGCAACCCCGCACTTTCGGGACAGATAAGCGAGTTGCTCGGAGACGGGGAGTGGATTTACGACTTAGACAGGCTTAAAAGCTTGAAAAAACATGCGGACGACAGCGCGGTCATTTCTCGTTTCGCCGCGATAAAACGAGAGAATAAGAAAACGCTTGCGGATTATATAAAAACGCATGAAGGCATATTAGTAAATCCCGACAGTATCTTTGATATACAGATAAAGCGTCTGCACGAGTATAAACGGCAACTTTTGAACGCATTTTCAATTTTATATTTCTACTTCGGAATAAAAGAAGGGAGATTGAAGGATTTTTATCCCACCACCTTTATTTTCGGCGCGAAAAGTGCCCCCGCTTATACGAGGGCTAAGGGAATCATTAAGTACATAAATGAAATCGCCGCACTTATTGAAAACGATAAAACAGTACGGGAGTATATGAAAGTCGTTTTTGTGCAGAACTATAATGTTTCATATGCTGAAAAGCTTGTTGTTGCCGCAGATATTTCAGAGCAGATTTCAACTGCGGGGACAGAGGCATCAGGCACGGGCAATATGAAATTTATGTTAAACGGAACTGTGACACTCGGAACCCTTGACGGTGCAAATATCGAGATTGCGGAAGAAGCGGGAGCCGAAAATAATTACATCTTCGGGGCAGTATCGAAGGACTTGAAAGAGATTATGAAATCGTATGAGCCGAGGAAAATCCTTTCCGAAGACCCGTTGATTTTCAGAGTACTTCACACCTTAATAGACGGTACTGTTTCAGATGGCGGCACGGGACTCTTCCGAGAGTTGTATTTCGCGCTTACCGATGGGGCTTCATGGCATGTTCCCGACCATTATTACGTGTTGGGTGATTTTAATTCCTATGTTAAAGCGAAGTTGCAAATTAACGCCGATTATCGCGATAAACGGGATGAGTTCTATAAAAAATGCTGGCTCAATATGGCGAGTGCGGGCAAATTCAGCTCCGACAGAACAATTAAAGATTATGCCGATAATATTTGGAAGCTCTGAAAGACTATATAATCTTTCTTCCTGTCAGAAATTGGACTGTTTTTTGCGGAGAGACCCTGACGTGTTCCATTTCCGGCGAGTGAAGTTTCCCCGCATTTCGGTAGTCGAAGCTGTCGCAGAATTCGCTGACATCGAAATTTAAAACCTTTGCATAATCGGATACGATTCGATTTAATGTCTTTATAAATTCGGCGCGTGCGTTCTTGGGCATTTGCTCGGATTTTGCCGCGAGCATATGATAATGCGGTAAGCAATAATATTCCTGTTCCTCAAAAAGCGTTTTAAATTTACGTTCTTTTTCAAATAACGTGAAAACAGTTTTCAGCATGTGATTGACGCCCCAGTCAACCTTTGAGCAGACGAAGCAGGTGCTTTCGATTTTATCGGCGCGTTTTGTCTTTGAGGCGAAAACATTTTTATTATCAAAGACGTTTCTTCTCACTTCTGCTAAGTGGGTGTTGAGGGTCAGCGCGAGGGACAGCCTGTTTCCCTGTTTTGCGAGCATGGGGTAGTGCATTGTACAGAAACCGAGCTTATTAGTCTCTGTACGTACATCGGGTTCCATCATCGCCGCACCCATTATGTACTCGCAGATATGCTCCTCTACCGTATCACGCATACGGCAAACAGGGCAACCTTCTTTCGGCTCGAAAACCTCGTTTACAGGGATAGTTAGTATACTTTCTCTCATAACGGACACCGCCTTCTTAAATTATCTGTAGTTATTGTCGGTTGCTTGGGTATATACTAATTGTAGTACAATATAAACAAATAATCAAGAGCTTTTAAAATAAAATTTACGCAATATCGAATTTATGGTGTTTTTAAAATAAATTTTACGCAATATCGAATTTATGATGTTTTTGAAATAAATTTTACGCAATATCGAATTTATGGTGTTTTATGGATTTTTTTATTAAGACTGATTTTTTTAACCCCGAATTGACCCTGATAGGCGGACAAGCGTTTCGCTGGAAGCGGATAGAGGATAACAGATATTTTGGCATTGCGGGAAATCGTATGCTTGAAATTAACTGCCGGGCAGACGGCTTTTGGTTGATTAATATAACAGATAAAGACCTGCCTTTTTGGTTAGAATATTTTAATACGGCTACTGATTACAGGCAAATGATAGAGTGTTTTTCAAGCGAACCCGTCTTGAATAAGGCGTGTGAGTATGCGTATGGGTTAAGGCAATTAAAACAAGAGCCTTTCGAGACTCTTATCAGCTTTATCTGCTCGCAGAGAAACAGTATACCGAATATAAAAGGCATGATTGAGCGGTTATGTACGAGTTTTGGTGAAATATTAGATAAGAATTGTTTTGCTTTTCCGACTGCCTATAGACTTTCGGGTCTTAGCGAGGACGATTTGGCGAGCGTGCGGGTCGGTTATCGCGCAAAGTACATAATTGATGCGGCGCGTAAAGTTAAGAGCGGCGAAATAGACCTAAACGCTCTTTATGAAACACCGATTGACGAGGCTCGCAATGAGCTTATGAAAATAAAAGGTGTAGGCGAAAAGGTCGCCGATTGCGTGCTTTTATGCGCCTACGGTAAAGTGAGTGCGTTTCCTAAAGATGTCTGGATAAAACGGGCTATGGAACGGTTTTATCCAAACGGACTTCCCCCGTGTACTGCGGGCTTTGAGGGACTCGCAAATCAATACTTATTTGAATATATCCGAAAAATTAAATAAAATATTATATTGACTGTTGGCAAGCGGTAATTGTCAATTGTTCGCGAGGAGGAAAATAATGTTCTGTTCAAAATGCGGAGTCGGATTAAACGGAGGCAGTCTTTTTTGCCACACCTGCGGTAATAAAGTACAGCAAATGGCGGCGGTTGACGCTGTCGGCGGCGGAATCGCACCTGAGCAAGCCGCACTGTTCCCGGAGAACGAGCCTGTCGCCGAACAAGGAGACACTCTCTTTTCAACAGAGAGAAATAACGTCCCGCCTGAGGTTAACATCCCCTCACCTGATAGTGAGGCTCCTCTGCCTGAAAAGATTGTTTCCCCGCCTGAAACAGTAAAAAAGGAAAAAATTTCTTTTGGACTACCCGCACTTATTTTCTGTCTTGTGATTATCGGGCTATTATCTGTCGCCTGCGGCGTTTTGGCTATGTTGTATTTCGGAGGTTTTGAAGTATGGTAGATTTCGGAAATGACTGGAACGAAATTTTAAAAGACGAATTTAAAAGACGGTATTATGTAGATTTGCGGGAGTTTTTGAAAAAAGAATATAGCGAATCCTCCGTTTACCCAAATATGAACGACATATTTAACGCGCTTAAACTGACCGCTTACAACGATGTTAAGGCGGTAATTCTCGGACAGGACCCGTATCATGAGCCGGGGCAGGCGCATGGGCTGTGCTTTTCGGTGCAAAGAGGTACGCGGCGACCGCCCTCGCTTGAAAATATTTTTAAAGAACTGACCGACGACATGGGCATAATTCCACCCGCACACGGAGACCTGACTAACTGGGCGAAAAACGGCGTATTGCTCTTAAATACCGTGATGACTGTACGGCAAGGTTTTGCAAACAGCCACAGGGGTCGCGGGTGGGAGTATTTTACGGATAAGATTATAGAGGTTTTAAACGGACGCGAAAAGCCGATTGTTTTCATTCTGTGGGGAATGAACGCACGCTCAAAGTCAAGGCTTTTGACGAATCCCATACATATGATATTGACCTCTGCACATCCGAGTCCGCTCTCAGCGTATAACGGATTCTTCGGTTGCCGCCATTTTTCGAGGGCAAATATTTTTCTTGAAGAGAAAAATTTACCTCAAGTAAATTGGCGTATTGAGGACGATGAATAAAGACCTGAGGGTCGCCGTGCATTTCGCGGCGACCCTTAAATCTGATGTCAAAAGGGTATCAACATTTAAGCGATACCCTTTTTTCATGTTAAAAATTATATTCTACCCCTCATCTGCATAAGCGTATATCTTCCCCTGCAATGCCGCCCATGCTTCATCTGTCAAAATCCCTAAAGCTTCATATTTCGGGAGCATTTCTATGAGTTCTTCGGGGGTTATGCCTGCTTCGATGTAAGCGGCGGGTTTGTTGTAGTAGACCCAGTGGGGGGAGAAGGTAGTTTCGTTTTTGATAACATTAAAACCGTTATCATCGTCCCTGTTTAAGTTGAAAAAGTCAATATAGCTCTCATAAAGCGACCAATAATAGCCTTCATACGCCATAGGCATATCAAAGTCGCGGTCGTAACCGCAGAGTTCTATGACATCAACATCGCTGTTAAGATAGAGATAAGCTTTGTATCCTACTAAATCAGGAAAATAATCATAAAAAGGTATTACATTTCCACCCTTTCCTACAATTTTTACCAAATCATCTAATGTGATTCTTGCTTTTTTATAGTCTTCAATCGAAGAATAGAAAAACCAACCTGGAGCATAAGCCTTATCATCTTTAATAGTTGCCCATTCATTGGAAAACAACTTAACCACTTCTAACTTGTTTTTCGTTGACAAAGCGTTTATTTCTTCTTTTGAATAGATATATTTATCAATAATCCCATCGTAATAGTCAAGTTCGTTCCATCCAAGAAGCGTTTCTCTTATCTGTTGTTCCGAAAAGTTAAAATCACAAAAAAACGAAAATAAATTAGCAAATTCGCTTATATCCATTCTCAAAGAAAGCCATTCTTCCGTACCGTGTCCTTCTGGGTGATAATTATCCCACCAATTTTTAAATTCATCTTTGCTTACTAAACCCTCAAATTCATTATAATAAGGAAAATCAAGATTATAGAAAGCATTAAAAATCCAAGAACGCGAATTATCTCCAAAAGGATAAATTGTCAAAACAGATATTTCGTTGGGTTCAACGGTAGTTAAAGGTTCGGTGATTGTATTTGATGTAATATTAGGCGCTATAATCTCGTGTATTGTTTCTGTAACGGTAGTTTCTTCAATAGGTGGTTCGATTGTTGGTGCTATATCAGAAGAAATAAGATTATGCTTACCGACTTGTTTATTACAAGACGATAATAGTATTAGCAAAACGATTAAAATACAAATATTTTTTTTCATCATACTTCCTCCTCAAATTGTTCCCAGGGATTTTCATAATGTGCATATCCACATAAAATACATTTCTTTTTGTTTTCAGCTACATCTTCAATTACACGGCAACTCCAATTGTTTTTTGTACCTTCATTATAAAAATTCTCTTTTTCTTGAAAGAAGTAGACAGGATTTCTCAAATATGTTTTTGTGCCTTCTGTGGCTGTCGCTATTTTATCAAACCAAACTTCTAAATGTAAGTGATAATTAGAAGACCTGCCTGTATTTCCGGCTATCCCAAGCATCGTGTATGGCGTTACTTTTTCTCCAACTTTAACTAAAGGCTCAAATTCAAGATGACCTAAGAGAATTATATAATTTGAATCGCTCCTTATTTGCACACAGTTTCCATAACCTCCATACAACCCTGAATGTATGACTTCACCTGAAACGGGAGAAAACACAGGATATTCTTTCAATCTCATTTGTGACACATACCTTAAATTAACGCCTTTTCCTACTGCTTCCGAGCCTGCTGTTATGTCGATACCGAGATGTCTTAAATCACCGTACCCGTGATTTTTCCCTTGTGTTGTTGTTAAATATATTCCATAACTTATAAATTGTGCAGACCTATTTCCAACAACAGTATTTTCACGGAAAGGATAAAGCCATTCTTCGTTGTATGAATCAGCATTAAAGTAAATATTATCTAATTGGATATACCCTATATTTCCATGAAACAAGTTTTCAGCCCAAATATATGAATATCTCACCTTTGCCCAATACT
>Ga0099364_10000089_pt1 | contig 144951 bp, 122 predicted proteins | sample TergutTh196P3_FD_73070 | JGI IMG/M metagenome (GOLD analysis project Ga0099364, IMG submission 73070) | Microcerotermes parvus P3 segment gut microbial communities from Pointe-Noire, Republic of the Congo - Th196 P3 | ecosystem: Host-associated > Arthropoda: Insects > Digestive system > Gut ... | reverse complement strand
ACTCCGAAGTCCGGCTGACATAGCTTTTATCAATGATATCTGATAAAACCTCATCGGCTGATAAATCAAGAGCATTTAAAATCTTGACAAAGCAAGGGATTTTCGGAATCCGCTCGCCTCTTTCCAGCTTGCTTATGTAATCAACGCTCAAATCCACCTTTTCGGCGAACTGGGCTTGATTAAGATTAAGAGATAGCCGCTTTTGCCTAAATTTTTTGCCGACATTAGTAAAGTTCATTCTATAACCCATGCCTTTCCATAATTTACAAACGAATCATGATTCGTTTCGAATTTATGATTAGTTTCAATCCATGATTCGTTTTTCTCACCCTAAAAGTATTTTCCAATACTATAAGTATAAGCATTTTAAGCTATACTTGGAAGCGACCGATAGTATTGTGCAATGACCTATAGTACAGATTTTGATAATTTGGCCGCAATTGGTAAAATATACCAATTAGCTCAACACAATAAAAAATGGCGGAATTAATTTGATTACGATGCCCTAAACCAAAGATTTTCATGAAAGATTCAGCCAGAGAGATAATTATCATAAAATAAAGCAATAAAGCACCTTGCTTTTAATTTTATTCCATGCTATCCTAGCTTATATGGGAAATAATGACATCACAAAAAACGAGATTTTTAACGAGAACCAAATCAATATCTTTATTCCGGGGCGGCTTTGCCTTTTTGGTGAACATAGCGACTGGGCTGGAATGCACCGGGTTATGAATTCATCGCTAGAGCCTGGGTATGCCATCGTTTCCGGCATTGAGCAGGGGATTTATGCAACTTGTGTAAAAAGCAAGGATTTTATCGTTGACAGCAGCATTGGCATTTATGACGGCGAATCTCTTCATTCGGTCATGGATTCGGACAAGCTTCTGGCAATCGCAAAAGAGGGCGGCTTCTTTTCTTACGTTGCCGGAGTTGCCTCTTATATTAGTGACAATTATAGCGTTGATGGGGTCAAGATTACGATTACCGGAATGGATCTCCCGATTAAAAGCGGCTTATCGTCTTCGGCAGCAATTTGTGTCCTTGTCGCCCGGGCGTTCAATCAATTATATGACCTAAAGATGAATATCCGCGGGGAAATGCTGGCCGCTTTCCTTGGCGAGCAGCGGACTCCTTCCCGCTGCGGGCGTTTGGACCAGGCTTGTGCTTATGGGGTGAAGCCAGTCTATATGGAATTTGACGGAACAGAGACATACGCCCGCCCGCTTAGGATCGGAAAGCCAATGTATTGGGTTGTGGCGGATTTACAGGCTTCAAAGAATACGATCCATATTTTATCGGATTTGAACAAATGTTATCCTTTTGCCGAGGACGAAAAAGAACGGCTGGTTCATGAAGCCCTTGGCATTGACAATAAGCGGTTTGTGGAAAAAGCCGCTGCCTTTCTGGAAGCCGGAGACGCTTACGAATTAGGAAAGCTGATGACTGAGGCGCAGGAGAATTTCGACAAAAAAGTTGCCCCTGCCAGCCCGGCGCAGCTTACCGCCCCGGTTCTTCATGCGGTTTTAAATGAGCAAGCAATTAAGGATTTGATTTACGGCGGAAAAGGGGTCGGCTCGCAAGGTGATGGGACGGTCCAGTTCCTGGCAAAAGACTTAGAGTGCCGGGATGCTTTAATTAGATACTTAGAAAAAGAAAAGAAAATGCCAGCCTTTTCTTTGACAATACAGCCGGGCAGGACGGTGAAAAGGGCGATTATTCCGGTGGCTGGTTTTGGGACCCGCCTTTATCCGGCGACAAAAGGAATCAAAAAGGATTTTCTTCCGGTGCTTTCAAGTGATGGGATCTTAAAGCCTGCGCTTTTGATTTTGCTTGAGCAGCTAGAAGAGGCAGGAATAGAGCAGATTTGCCTTGTTATCGGTGCTGAAGAGCAGGAGATATATGATACGTTTTTCGCCGAGCTGCCGGAGAAAAACTTGGCAAAATTGCCGGAAAGCCGCCGCGAAATAGAAAATACAATTGCCCGCCTTAAGAAAATGATTACTTATGTCTTCCAGAACGAACGCCTTGGTTTTGGCCATGCTGTCTATCAATGCCGGGCTTTTGCAAAAGATGAACCAGTTGTTTTGATGCTGGGAGATATGTTATACGAATCAGAAACAAACGAAAATTGCACCAAGCAATTAATTAAGGCATATGAGCAATGCGGCCGGGCGATGGTAACAATCCAGCAGATAACCCTTGATGATGTTGTCCATTATGGGATTGTGCATGGCCATTGGGAAGATGAAAAAGAGCATTTGATGAAAGTGGGCAATATTCATGAAAAACCAGACCGTGATTATGCAAAAGAGTATCTTGGGACAGCAACCCGCCGCAAAGAAAAGCTTTATTATGCCGTTTTTGGCCAATATATTTTAACCGAGGAAATTTTTGCCGAGCTGGGCGAAAATATCGCCAGCGGCAAAAAAAGCTATGGCGAGTACCAATTAACAGACGCCCTTGATAAAGTCCGCGAGAAATACGGAATGTATGGTTTTGTGCCAGCCGGAAAATCATATGATATCGGGCTTCCTAGTGCTTACCGCGAAACAATGATCAAGTATGGCAATCACGGTTCATGATGTGCAGTTTTAGTGCGCATCCCCCGGTGGTTCATGATTTCGTAGAAATCATAATTTAACAACTGAAGAGAAAATACAATGGATAATAGCAAACCGAACATCAGATTCATGATGAGATATGTCGAAAAATACCTTGATGGAAAAACCAAGCGTTTTGGCTTTGAGCTGGATTTTAAGTATCACTTATTAAGACGCTGGGATGGAATGTGTGAAGAAGATTTAAGCCATGCCAAAGCATTCAAATATTACATGGCTGACAATGGCTTTGAAGCAGGGGAAGATTTGTCTGGCCGCAAATACAAAGAATTGATAAAGAAGCAATACGAAAGCCTGATCGAAAAAGGCTTCAAATAGAATCATCAACCTGCAATTTTGCCTCCAGTAAAATTATGTTGGCTTGCATTTCTTTGGCGGTTTTGCGTGAGAGCCGTCCGGCATCCATCATCTGCTGAATTAAGACCCGCTCCATATAAAGCCCATTTTCAGCCACTTCATTAATTCCATTGGCCATATTTTCATTGCTTTGGAATCCCAGCCTGGCGGAAACAACCTTTTCATGCTCCAAGGAAATTATTTTTAACGCCTCATCATCGCTATCTAAATGAAGCTCATTTTGCTTTTCCCTCATCAGCTTTGCGTTTATTTCCTTTAACAGATGGGTTTTATGTTTGCTTGGCAAGGGGTCTTTCCAAGTAAAAAAATCATAAAAATGCTTAACAATCCAAAGGAAAGATTGTAAAGTCCCGATTTTCTGCTCGCTTTCGTCATAAAGCCGATTTGCTTCTTCAATATAATGCTCGGCTTGGCTTTCATTTAATTGCCCCATTTCTGCCATATGCAGGATGACATCTTTTTCAAGCAGCAAAATACTGCTCCGAAGCCCGAAGTGCCGCCGTTTTCCCTCGTCTTCCTGATGGTTCTGGAACTGCTTGTTTAGGCGGGCATAATAATGCTGGATGATTATTTCGGTGGCCGCGATATTTTCCGGAGTTATTGCTTCTTTCAAACGCTGAATGACGGTCTTTAGGATTTCATCACGGGCTTCCTGCTCCTTTAGGTAAAAGTGTTTGTCTTTTCTTTTGCCTTTAGGGACAACGAGGGGCAGGACGAAGTTGGTCATGAGCAGGGAAATAATGATGACGCCGCAAGTAACGAGGATAATCAAATCACGTTCAGGAAACAAAGCCCCGGTTGATAAAACAAGGGGAATAGATAAAATACCTGCCATTGAAACAGCACCGCGGGCCCCGGCAACGCTAAAGATCAGCCCGGCGCGGATTGTCCCAACCGGATATTTGGGGTCGCTGTATGTTTTCGCCCGCACGGTCATTAACCACCAGAAGAATCTGCACCCAGTCATTGCCAGATAAATCAGGAGAATATAAAGGCTGGTTTCCCAAATATGAAAGCCGCTTGCCCTGCCAGCTTGAATGCGCAAAATAGTGGGAAGCCCTGCCCCAAGCATGACAAAAACCAGCCCGTCAAGGCTGAATGACAAAAATGACCAGATATTTTCCGTCGCATTATTTAAGGAAAGAACCTCAGGATTTAGCTTATCTTTATACATGGCATGGACGATTCCTGAACCAAAAACAGCCAAAATGCCGCTTGTCCCAAGCTCTTCGGCAATCATATAAATAATAAAAGGGGTGAGGATCCCTAAAGCAAGATGAAGTGACGCAACAACAATATGAAGCGAGCGGAGCCAGCGGATAAGAATGAATTTTAGGACGGTCAAAAACATTCCTAGGAACAACCCGCCAATCGCAATAATAAAAAAGCGTCCCAGGCCATGAAAAACATTAAAATACCCGGTGGTCGCAGCAATAATTGCGAACTGGAAGCAAACAAGCCCGGTGGCGTCATTAATTATCGATTCGCCAACTAATATGCTTTTAATCCGCCGCGGAAGTTTAACCCGGTGAGCGACAGCCTCAACCGCAACAATGTCAGTCGGCCCAAGGGCAGCAGCGAGGGCAAAAGCGGCCGCCATAGGAATAGCCGGAATCAGCGACTGGGTAATAAAGCCAATGATGAAAACGCTAAAAAGCACCAACCCGACGGCGGCAAGGACAATTGGGCGGATCATTTTCCGCATATTTTTAAGGTCAGCGGTCCGGGCCGAATGGAAAACTAATGGTGAGAGGAACAAGACAAAAAAAAGTTCCGGCTCAAGATAAAAATCGTAGCCGAACGCCCCATGGGGTATAATCGCGATCAGCATTCCCAGAGCTATCTGAATGACCGGGACCGACAATAAAGGGAGAAAGCGGTTTATTAAGTTGGATAGAAGAACGGCAGCTAATAAAATTAGCACATAGTTAAAAACTTCCATTTTGTGTCCTTTTGTTGTTTAATTAAGCAAGTCGAGATAATTCCTCACCCGGTTAAGCAAAATAGCTTCAGAAAAAGGCTTGTGGATAAAATCAGTTATCCCAAGCTCAATCCCCAAGGCTTCCGTATTAGGATCAGTCAGCCCGGTCAAAAATATCACCGGGATATCCTTGTATTCTTCACTTTCCTTTAATGCTTTAAGCGCTTCCAACCCGCTCATTCCCAGCAAAAGAATATCAAGCAAAATCATGTCGGGAGAAACTTTTTCCAGCACAGTAAACATACTTTCCGCGGATTGGAGCGTCACCACGACATAATGCTTTTCGAGGATTGCTTCCGCTTCGGCAAGGACGGAAATACTGTCATCAACGACAAAAATAGTTTTCATATCGCTACATCACCCGGCTGTCTTTATGGAAACCTGTCAGCGAGAAGATGACCCATTCAGCGATGTTGACCGCATGATCGCCAATCCGTTCAAAATATTTGGCAATCATAATCAAATCAATGGCCTGGTCGCCGTTTTCCTGATTGTTGTTAATCAAAACAATTAACTCGTCTTTGACCGCAACGAATAAGTCATCAACCTTGTCATCGGTTGCGATGACTTCTTTGGCAAGTTCGATGTCCTTACTCACAAAAGCAACGATGCTATCATGCACCATCTTTTGGGTCACCTCTGCCATTTGGGGGATATCCTCTAGTTTTTTGATGTATTCCTTGCCGTTCATCATGCAGATGATTTCGGAAATATCGGAAGCGTGGTCGCCAATTCGCTCGACATCGGTAAGGATTTTGAGGACGGCCGAAACCAGCCGCAGATCAGAAGCAACTGGCTGCTGCTGGATAATTAGCTTAAGGCAAAGGCTTTCGATTTCTTTTTCCATCGCGTCAATATCGTCATCGCAAGCAATTATTTCTTTGGCGAGTTCAGTATTCCGGGTGGTTAAAGCAGTATTAGTGTTGGCAATTGCCTGTTCAACGGCCTCGCTCATTTCGACCAGCTTTGCATTAAGGTTTTCAAGCTGTTTATCAAATTGTTTTCTCATACCTATTCCTCCTTCTTATTCCCCTGATGATTTTTATTTTAACTATGAAAGCTTTATCTTGTCTGTTATCCAAACCGCCCTGTAATATAATCATTGGTCCGCTGGTCCTTTGGGCTTCCGAATACCTCATCACTAGTTCCGGCTTCAATCAGATGTCCCATCAGCATAAACGCGGCCCGGTCAGAAATACGGATTGCCTGTTGTACATTATGCGGCGCAATCACAATCGTGAACTCTTCTTTTAATTGGAACAATGATTCTTCGATCTTGGCGGTCGAAATCGGGTCAAGCCCGCTACAAGCGCGGTCAAGCATAATGACTTCCGGCTGTAAGGCCAGGACGCGGGCAATGCAAAGGCGTTGCTGCTGTCCGCCGGAAAGGCTCATGGCCGGAGCTTTTAAGCGATCCTTTACATCATCCCACAGGGCGGCTTGTTTGAGTGCCTGTTCGACGACATCATTAATTTCACTTTTGCTTTTTTTCTTTTTAAGCCGCGGCCCATAAGCAACATTGTCAAAAATTGAAATCGGGAGCGGGGCGGGAATCTCAAAAACCATGCCAACTTTCCGGCGCAGTTCAGTCACGCTGGAATCGGGGTCAAAAATGCTTTTGCCGTCAATTAAAATGTCACCCTTTGTGTGGGTATCATGATTTAATTCGAATAGGCGGTTTAACGACCGTAATAAAGTCGTCACTCCGCCATTAGCCGGGCCGAAAAACGACGTAATCTCATTTTTATGGATTTTTAGGTTAAGATTGTGGATAACTTGTTTCTTGTGGTAAAGAAAACTAAAATCCTTAATCTCAATCTTGATATTTTCTTCCATGGTGTGTACCTAACCTCTTGTCCTATCGTTTTTGGTTCTTATTAATAAATCGGCTCACCAGCAAATTTACCCCGACATTAACTACAAAAATCAGAATAATCAAAAGTGCCGCCGTGCCATAGGCATTTTCCATCGATACGCCCTCGCTGGCGAGGATATAAAAATGCACCGCCATTGTCCTGGTTGAGTCAAATAACGAAAAGGGCATACTAAGCACCGACCCGGCGGTAAAGATGACCGCGGCCGTTTCCGCAATACACCGCCCGACGCTTAAAATGATGCCATTAACAATTCCTTGGATTGCCGAGGGGAAAACGGTTTTGATAATTGTCTGCCACTTTGTTGCCCCAAGGGAGTAACTTGCTTCGCGGTATATTTGGGGGACAGCGCGGATAGCTTCTTCCGATGTCCGGATAATGGTCGGGAGGACCATGAATGCCAGCGTCAAGCCCCCGGCAAGGATTGACCAGCCCATCCCCAGGTAAATGACAAAAAAGATGAAACCAAATAAGCCATAAATAATAGAAGGAATCCCGGCAAGTGATTCCGCGCTAAAGCGGATAATCCTGGTGATGATGTTTTCGCGGGTATATTCAGCAAGATAAAAAGCTGTCCCAATGCCAAAAGGGACGGCGATTAATATCGCAACCAAGGTGATGTATAAAGTGCCGACGATTGTTGAGGCAATCCCGCCTGACCGCCCCATATTATAAGGATTTTGGGTCAAAAAGCTAAAGTTAAGGACGGGAAGCCCTTTTATTAAAATATAAACAATAATCGCGACAAGGACAATCATTACTGACATTGCCGCCGCCCAAATCATTCCTTTAGCGAGATATTCTGATGTTCTTGCGCTTGGTTTCATCGGTTTCATATTATATCCATGCTCCTTTCGAAGACTTCGTTGAAAGAATGAAATTCTTTCAACTTTTCTGCCTTTCCTTGCCTCTTGCTTGTTTTCCGGATGATACTATATACTGGGCCGTTGCATTAAGAATCATAATGACAATGAATAAAACAATCCCGGTGGCAAAAAGAGCCTCTTGGTGGACTCCGGTTGCGTACCCCATTTCAATGCCGATATTGGTAGTCAACGTCCTCACCGGGTCAAGAATCGACTCCGGCATGGCGACTGCGTTACCAACAATCATGATGACCGCCATTGTTTCACCGATTGCCCGCCCAATGCCAAGAATGACGGCCGCAACAATTCCGGATTTGGCAGCCGGAAGCATGACAATCCTTATCGTCTGCCAATGGGTAAGCCCAAGGGCAAGCGCCCCCTCTTTGTACTGCTTTGGCAAGGCAAGCAAGGACACCTCGGAGATACTGATGACCGTTGGGAGAATCATAATCGCAAGGATAATCGAAGCAGCAAGGATGCTTAAGCCCGGCCCGCCCAAATAATCACGGATAAAGGGGACAATAAAGATAAGCCCCCAAAAGCCATACACAACCGATGGTATTCCGGCAAGCAGCTGGATGGCCGGGCGGAAAATGGCCGTAATAAAGGGCGGGGCAAATTCTGATAAAAAAATGCTACAGCAAATCCCAATCGGCACACCAATCAGGGCAGCCCCAAGCGAAACCGCAACAGTTCCGATGATCATCGGGAAAATGCCATATTCTTCCAGGCTGGGCGCCCAGCTCATGCCAAAAGCAAAATCCTTTAAGCCGACATCAGTAATAATCGGGGCTCCGCGGACAACGATGAATCCTGTTATCAGCGCAAGCGCGGAAATTGAGGATAAGGCAAGCAGTAAAAAGATATGTCCCGGCAGGTTTTCTTTAAATTTTTTCATTGGTTATGGAATCAATCCTTCATTAATTAATAATTCTTTTCCCGCATCCGATAAAACAAAATCAATAAAATCTTTTGTCATGCCTTCAGGCTTTTCTTTGGTAATGAATAAAAATGACCGATATAAGGCGTAAGTCCCGTTCCTGACATTGGCGATGGAAGCCGGAACGCCGTCTATTTCAATTGCCTTGACCGTCTCATCAACAACCCCAAGGGAGATAAATCCAATTGAGCTTAGGTCACTTGCGACAAGCTGTTTGATCGCGCCATTGCTATTTTGGACGATTGCTTTTGGCGTAATCCGGATATTGCCCATGACAAGCTCGGCAAACTGGCTTCTTGTCCCCGAACCTTCTTCCCTTGCCATGACATGGATTTTCCGGTCTTCGCCGCCTAATTCGCTCCAATTGGTGATTTCGGCGGAATAAATCGCGCAGATTTGCTCGCGGGTCAAATTGGTAATCGGGTTGCCCGGATTGATGATAATAGCCAGCCCGTCTTTGGCAATCACAGTTGACCAAAAATCTAGCTCATAATCTTTTAGGGAACGTGATGACATTCCAATATCCGCAACTCCCGATTCAACGGCATTGATTCCGACTGATGACCCGCCGCCCGAAATCTCGGCGTGTTGCCCAGGGTATAATTTTTCGTATTCCTCGGCAAGAAATTCAGCATATGGCTGAACCGAAGTCGAGCCAGCAACAACAATGCTTGTCCGCGAACCGCCGCCGCCATTGCAAGCCGAAATCAAGGCTGATATCATTATCAAAGATAAAATTGCTGTTATTTTTTTCATTAGCCGTATCGTCCTGTAATATAATCTTCGGTGCGTTTGTCCTTGGGATTGGCAAACATATCCCCAGTTGGGCGGTATTCAACCAGACGCCCGATTTTATCATCATCAATCATAAAAAATGCGGACATATGCGAAACCCTGGCCGCTTGTTCCATATTATGTGTTACTATTATAATAGTATACTTTTTCGAAAGCTCGCTCATTAAATCCTCAATTCTCATCGTTGATTCAGGATCTAGCGCGCTGCATGATTCGTCAAACAAAATGATCTCCGGTTCGACGGCAAGGGCCCTGGCAATACATAAGCGTTGCTGCTCGCCCGGCGACAAGCTAAGGCCGGGCTTAAAAAGATTGTCCTTAAAATCGTCCCAAAGGGCAGCTTGCCGTAGGCTTCGCTCTACGATTATGTCAAGATCCTGTTTTTTCTTTGTTCCGTGGTGCTTTGGCCCAATTATGACGTTATCTCGGATGCTCATCGGAAAAATATTAGGCTTTTGGAAAACCATTCCTACTTTTTTGCGCAGTTCGACGACATAAGTATCTTTGGCATAGATATTTTCGCCATTCAGCAAAATCCGGCCATTAATCGTGACCCCGGGGATTAAGTCATTCATGCGGTTAAAAAGGCGGAGGAATGTCGATTTGCCACAACCCGAAGGACCAATAACAGCTGTTATGGAATTTTCATAAATATCAGCGTTAATGTCGCCGAGAGCGTGGCTTGTCCCATAGAAAAGGTTGATCTTCTCGACTTTTATCTTTATTTTTTTCTGCGTTTTTTCCATTGCTTCATCCAAACTGATTTATAAATTCTGATACATTATAATACGGTTTTTATAAAAATTCAATCCTAATTTTCATTTCTTGACAACCAAGGATTTTAATTATAAAATAAAGAAAGAGTGAACAAAGGCGTTCGTGGATATGTATTTTGCATATCAATGAATGTCTTTGTTTTTATTTTTTTTATTATGGAAAGGTCATGGTTATTATGATGCAGGACAGTTACGAAAACCCTTTATGTAAAAGATACGCAAGTCATGAAATGCAAGCTATTTTCTCTGATGACAGCAAATTTTCGACATGGCGCAAGCTCTGGATTGCCCTTGCTGAAAGCCAGATGGAACTTGGGCTTAACATCAAGCAGGAGCAAATTGACGAAATGAAAGAAAATGCTGACGCCATAAATTATGAGGCGGCCGCAAGATATGAAGCCGAGCTAAGGCATGACGTAATGGCGCATATTTACGCTTATTGCGAGCAATGCCCAAAAGCAAAGCCGATTATCCATCTGGGGGCAACTTCTTGTTATGTCGGCGACAATACCGACATTATTTTGCAACGTTTAGCGTTAAACCTGATTAAAAAAATGCTGGTTAATCTTATTGCTAAGCTGGCCGATTTTGCCGCAGAGCATAAAGCCCTGCCTTGCCTTTCATATACCCATTTTCAGCCAGCACAGCCGTCAACGCTGGGGAAAAGGGCCGCGTTATGGCTGCAAGATTTATTGTTTGATCTTAATCAGCTTGAATTTGCTTGCAACAATTTAAAGCTGCTTGGCTGTAAAGGCACAACCGGGACGCAAGCAAGCTTTCTGGCCTTATTTGATAACGACCATCACAAAGTAAAGCAACTGGAAGAAAAAATTGCGGCAAAGCTTGGCTTTGATGAAACATATCCCCTAAGCAGCCAGACCTATTCACGGAAAATTGATTATTATATTTTGTCCGTCCTATCGGGCATTGCCCAAAGCGCGGCCAAATTTTCCAATGATATCCGCCTTTTGTCACACTTAAAAGAAGTTGATGAGCCTTTTGAAAACAATCAGGTTGGTTCATCGGCAATGGCATATAAGCGGAATCCCATGCGGAGTGAACGGATTGCTTCCTTGGCAAGGTATGTGATAATCGGCGCCATCAATCCTGCTTTTACCGCAAGCTCGCAGTGGTTTGAGCGGACGCTTGATGATTCGGCGAATCGGCGGATATCGATTCCGGAGGCTTTCCTTGGCGTTGACGCGATTCTGTCCCTTTATATCAATGTCATCAGCGGCCTTAAGGTTTACCCCAAAATGATTAAAAAGCATTTAGATGAAGAGCTTCCATTCATTGCCACCGAAAATATTTTGATGCACTGCGTAAATAAGGGCGGTGACAGGCAATTATTACATGAGCGGATTCGCGTCCATTCGCTAGACGCAGCCTTGAGGATTAAAGAATTAGGCAAAGAAAATGATTTGATTGACCGGATCTTAAATGACGAGGCTTTTTGTTTGACTAGCGAGGAATTAAAGCGGCTGCTGGTTGCTGATTTGTTTACCGGGCGGGCAAAGGAGCAGACCGAGGAATTTCTTCTGGAAATCAAGCTGATTCTTTTAGCTTACCAAGACCAATTGGGCATTGACATAAAAATAAAAGTTTAGGAGGAAAAAAATGCTGACAGTAATTGCCGGAATAAATTGGGGTGATGAGGGAAAAGGCAGGATGGTTGACCTGCTTTCAGAAAGATATGATGTGATTTGCCGATATCAAGGCGGAAATAACGCCGGGCATACCGTTATCAATGACAAGGGTAAGTTCATTTTAAACCTGCTTCCGTCAGGCATTCTACGGGACAAAATAACAAACGTCATGGGGGGCGGAATGGTAATTGACCTTGAACACTTAAATGGTGAAATCAATACCTTAAAAGAGAAAGGCATTAAAATCACCCCTGATAACTTAAAAATCAGCGAAAACGCTTTTATCTGCTTGCCCTGCCACAAAAGCCAAGATGGGCTTGAAGAAAAACGCCTCGGCGATAAAAAGTACGGCTCGACAAAACGCGGAATTGCCCCTGTTTACGGCGACAAATATATGAAAAAAGGAATCAGGATTAGTGATTTAGCCGATTTTTTAAGCCTAAGAACCAAGCTTTCAGATTTTATTGAATGGAAGAATTTTACCCTGGCTAAGTTTGGCAAAAAGAACATGGTTGACTTAGAGGAAACAATGGCATGGCTTCATCAGTATGGCACTCCGCTTTTTCCTTTTATCAGCAATACGACTGATTATTTGTATGAGGCGGCTGATAAAGGGCAAAATATCCTTTTTGAAGCACAGCTAGGGGCGCTTAGGGATATTGACTACGGCATTTATCCATTTACGACCTCGTCCCAGACCTTGGCTGCTTATGCGACAATCGGGGCAGGAATCCCCGGATTAAAAACCGACCGGACAATTGGGGTAATGAAAGCTTACTCAAGCTGTGTCGGCGAAGGGCCGTTTACGGTGGAAGCGTCTGGCCAGGAAGCAAAGCTTTTACGCGAAGCCGGGGCAGAATTTGGCGCAGCCACAGGCCGGGCGAGACGGGTTGGCGCATTTGACATTCCGGCAAGCAAATATGGGGTAAAAATCCAAGGAGCTGATGAACTTGCATTAACCAAGCTTGATGTGTTATCATATCTTGATAAGATTCCCGTTTGTGTCGCTTATGAGATTGACGGTATCATAAAAGACCATTTTGTCATCGGAGATAAGCTTTACCGGGCAAAGCCCATTTATGAATATGTGGATGGTTTCAAAACTGATATCTCGAAATGCCGTAAAGCAGAAGAGCTGCCAAGCAGCGCGTTAAGCTATATCCGGTTTATTGAAAAAGCGGTTGGCTGCCCCATCAAATATGTGTCAGTCGGGGCGGGAAGGGAAGATTATATAGAAATGTCCTAAGAAAGGCTGGTATATTAATGAAATCATTTATTGCCCAAAATATCCGCGATTTACCCTATTCCGGAATCCGTAAATTTTTTGACATAGCTGCGGAAATGAAAGATATTATTTCCTTAAGTGTTGGCGAGCCGGATTTTGCGACTCCCCTTAGCATTAGGGAAGAGGCGGTCAGAACGCTTGAAAGCCAAGGGACAAAATACACCTCAAATGTTGGCCTTTTAGAATTACGCAACGAAATCAGCAGGTATTTATCACGAAAATATGACGTAAATTATGACCCGAACCAGCAGATTTTGATTACGGTTGGCGCAAGCGAGGGCATAGATGTTGCCTTACGGGCGATTTTAAATCCGGGTGATGAGGTGTTAGTTGTTGAGCCTTGTTATGTCTCATACCGGCCTTGTGTTTTGATGGCTGGCGGAGTCCCGGTGACAATCCCAACCAGTGCCGAAAACAACTTCCGGGTCAAACCGGAGGACATCGAAATGCGGATTACGGAAAAAACCAAAGCCATCCTGATTAGTTATCCTAGCAACCCGACCGGGGCAATCATGGAGCGGAAAGACATTGAAGCAGTTGCTGACTTATTAAGGAAGCATGAAATACTGGTTATCAGCGATGAAATATATGCTGAGCTTACTTACGGCGACGAAGCCCATGTTAGCATTGCTTCCTTGCCCGGAATGTATGAAAGAACAATCTTACTTAATGGCTTTTCAAAAGCTTTTGCGATGACAGGCTGGCGGCTTGGTTATGCTTGCGGGCCGGAGGAAATCATAGCCGAAATGATAAAAATTCATCAATATGTCATTATGTGCGCGCCAACTAACGCCCAACACGCTGGGATTTGCGCTTTAAGGAGTTGCGATGAGGAGGTTAAGGAAATGAAAGCCGAATATGATCTCCGCCGCCGCTTCATGCTTGATGAATTTTGGAAAATGGGCATTGATTGCTTTGAATCACGCGGGGCATTTTATTTATTCCCCTCGATTAAAAGCTTTGGCCTTAGCTCCGAGGAGTTTTGCATAAGGCTGCTTAAGGAACAGCGTTTAGCGATTGTGCCAGGGCCTGCCTTTGGCGAATGCGGCGAAGGTTTTGTCCGTATTTGCTACGCATATTCGCTTGAAAATATCAGGGAAGCATTATCACGAATCCAAGCATTTATCAATACCCTAAAAAAAGAGGGGTAAATTCGAAAGATAAATCTTTCGAAAACGAATCTATGATTCGGTTTGCAAATATTGTGCCTAACGGCCCAAAATAAAGGCATGGTGATTATTATGTGCGGAATAATCGGTTATATTGGCAGTGAAAACGCGGTCCCAATTATTGTTGAGGGGCTTAAAAAGCTTGAATACAGAGGATATGATTCAGCCGGAATAGCGATTTATGGAAAAGACGGCTTTGATATCGTAAAGCAAAAGGGCCGTTTGGCGGCACTTGATCAAAAGCTTAAGGAAAACCCAAGGTCGGCGACAATGGGAATCGGCCATACCCGGTGGGCCACTCACGGTGAACCCTCGGACATCAATTCCCATCCCCATGTTGGGAGCAAAAGCAAAATAGCCGTTGTCCACAATGGCATTATTGAAAATTACAAACAGCTGAAAGAACGTTTGGAGCAAAAAGGGGCAAAGTTTGCTTCGCAAACTGACAGCGAGGTAGTTGCCCAGCTGGCCGAGTATTATTATCGCGGTGATTTGCTTGAGACGGTGATCCGCGTTTCCAATGCCCTTGAGGGTTCTTATGCCCTTGGAATCATGAGCCTAGACGACCCGGATGTCTTAATTGCCATCAAAAAAGACAATCCTTTGATTATCGGAATTGCCGCAAACGGAAACTTCATTGCTTCTGATGTCCCGGCCGTTTTAAAACATACGAACCAGATTTATTATCTTGAGGACAAAGAAATTACCGTCCTTAAAAAGGATAGTGTTGCTTTTTTTAGCATTGACAAAGAGCCAATTTCCAAAATGCCCGAAACCATCACTTGGAGTGCCGATAGTGCCGAAAAGGGCGGTTATCCGCATTTTATGCTCAAAGAAATCATGGAGCAGCCCAAGGTAGTCCGCGATACGATTAATTCAGCGGTTAACGGAGCAAACAAAGCAATCATTGATGAAATAAATATCATTGCTTATGATAAAATTGTCATAACTGCTTGCGGTTCTGCTTATAATGCCGGAGTTGTGGCGAAATATGTTTTTGAACGCTTATGCCGTTTTTCATCAATTGAGGTTGAGCTTGCCAGCGAATTTCGCTATAAGGATGCCGTAATTGACGATAAAACCTTTGTTATTTTGATAAGCCAATCCGGCGAAACAGCCGATACAATTGCCGCAATGCGGGAAGCGAAATCGAAAGGGGCCAGTACGCTGGCCATTGTGAATGTTGTTGGCAGCACGCTGGCAAAGGAAGCGGATTTTTGCATTTATACCCAGGCCGGGCCGGAAATTGCGGTTGCAACGACAAAAGCTTTTTCCACCCAGCTAATTTTGCTTTATCTTTTGGCAATCCGTTTTGCTTCCAAAATGGGCAAACTGGCAAATGCCGATCAAAATGAGTTACTGATGGAAATTGAAGCCTTGCCGGAAAAAATAGCCAGCATTTTTTTGCACGTTGATGATATCCAGAAATATGCCTCGGTTTGCGTTGGCTACAAAAGCATCTTTTTTATCGGCCGCAATATCGATTATGCCATTGCTTTGGAAGGTTCACTAAAGCTTAAGGAAATATCATATATCCATTCAGAAGCATATGCGGGCGGGGAATTAAAACATGGCACAATTTCCCTGCTTGAAGAAAATACTTTGGTGGTCGCGCTGGCGAATTGTGAAAGATTATACCTAAAAAGCATGAGCAATATTGAGCAGGTAGTAAGCAGGAAAGCCAATGTCCTTTTAATCAGCAGCCAAGAAGAAACACAAGCTGACAAGCGGCTTAAGTTTATCAAGCTTCCGGAAGGCAATGAACTGTTTTCGCCGTCACTTTCCGTGATTATTTTGCAGCTTTTCAGCTATTACGTAGCCGCCAACAAAGGCCTTGATATTGATAAACCGCGGAATCTGGCCAAAAGCGTGACCGTAGAATAAAGGAGAAAAATATGGATAGCACGGCAATTGAAGTTATCGAATTTATCAAAGAAAATGACATAAAATTTATAAGGCTTACCTTTTGTGACATTTTGGGGACGCAAAAAAATATTTCGATTATGGCGGATCAGCTTGAATCGGCTTTTGAAATAGGAATATCCTTTGATGCCCATTCAATCCTTGGTTTTCGTGATGTCACCCGCTCGGATTTATTTTTATTCCCCGACCCTGCGACATTAGCGATTTTGCCGTGGCGGCCAGGGCCGGGCCGGGTTGCGCGTTTTTACTGCGAGATAAAAAACCCTGACGGCTCATTATTTTTGCATGATGGCAGGATTTTATTAAAACAAGTAGTTAAGCGGGCAGAAAAACTAGGATATTTCGTCAAAATCGGCGCAGAATGCGAGTTTTATTTGTTTAAAACCGATGAAAACGGTGAACAAACGGAGATTCCTTTTGACAAAGGCGGATATTTAGATATTTATCCGCTTGATTTGGGCGAAGATATCCGCCGGGAGATCTGCTTGACCCTTGAAGAAATGAATGTTAAGCCCGAAACCTCACATCATGAGCAAGGGCCGGGCCAAAACGAAGTTGATTTTGAATTTAGCGATGCCGTGACAAGTGCGGACAATCTCCAGACATTCCGTTCAGTTGTCCGGGCGATTGCGGCCAGGAACGGCCTTTATGCTTCATTCTTGCCAAAACCTCTGCCCGGTGCTCCGGGGAGCGGGATGCACGTTAATATTTCGCTCATGCAAAACGGGGTTAATATCTTTAAAAACAAAAATGACGGCCATTCTAAGGTTGCGGAAAGTTTTATCGCTGGGATTCTTGAGCGGATATCCGAAATGACCGCCTTTTTAAATCCGCTTAAAAGCTCATATGAGCGGTTTGGCGAATTTGATGCCCCAAGATATATATCATGGTCACACCAAAACCGTTCACAGCTGATCCGGATTCCGGCGGCAAAAGGCAATAAAGTCAGAATGGAACTGCGTTCACCTGACCCATCGCTTAATCCTTATCTTGCTTTTGCTTTGATTATCGCGGCCGGGCTTGATGGAATTGAAGCTGAAATGAAGCTGAAAGCCCCGGTTGACGCAGATTTATATACCGCTGGCATCGATGTGACAAAAGAGCTTGAATCCTTGCCGGATAGCCTAGGTTTAGCGTTAAACCTAGCCGCCAATAGCGACTTTGTCAAACAAACCCTTAATGAAGAGCTGCTTTATAAATATATCAACCTAAAGAAACTGGAAGTTGGCGATAATGGATAGTGCTTTGATAGTTTCAAGCAACGAAAAATACATTGCTTTTTTTGCAGAAATACTAAAGTCTGCTTCAATTGGCCATATTGTTGATATCCATTCTTGTGGCGATGCAAGGCGGCTTCTTTTAGAGCGGGATTTTGACCTCGTTTTAATTAATGCGCCGCTAAAAGATGAAACAGGGGAAATGCTGGCCCGCTTTATTGCGGCAAAAGGTGCGTCGCAAGTTATCTTAGTGGTAAAAACGGAATTTTATGAAGCTGTTTCCGCAGTTTGCGAGGACGATGGGGTACTCACGATTGCCAAGCCAATCAACAAAACCATTTTTTGGTCGGCGCTTACACTAGCGCGTTCAGCCCAAAGCAGGCTGACAAAGGTAAAAGCTGAAAACGCAAAATTAAAACAAAAAATTGAGGATATCCGGGTTATTGACCGTGCCAAGCTAATCCTAATTTCCTATATGAACATGACCGAAAAAGAAGCCCACCGCTATATCGAAAAAGAAGCGATGGATTCACGGCAAAGCAGAAGAGAGGTCGCCGAGGGAATCATTAAAACTTATGAGAATTAGTTTTTTTTCATTTAAGAACGTCCTCCCCAAATACCTCTTCAAAAACGGCGAAAAATTCCCTTATTTGCTCGTTGTATTTTTCGTAAAGCATAAGCCAGTTTTGATAAGATTCTTCATTATCAGTGGGATCCATGCCTAAAGGCTTTCCGTTTTTATCAACGCCTGATATATACTCTTTTAATCTGCCGGAATATTCACCTATTACTAAATGGTTCAATTGCAATGTCGGATTAAATGGCGTGCCCATCATCCATATTTTTAGTTCAATCCTGTAATCCCCTGTATCATTAATAATAAGCACTCGCCCTCCATACTTTAAATGGCTGGGCAGTTGAACAGTATACTTATAGCCGCTCCCGATAGTGTCCTCGTAGTTCCGGGATCGGTAATTGGGGCTTAACATATGCCCGGCGACTGTTGATGTTTGCACCAATTTTTCGCTGTTAAGATAGGGGTCAAATCCGGAAATAAAGCTGTTCCATCTTGAAATGCGGACTGGGCCTAAGATAATTGCCAAAGTAACGAACAGCAAAAATAGAACCAAGTTTTTAGATGGGCGTTTAAAGATGGTTTTTTCAGTTATCTCTTCATTGCAACGCATCACCGTACATTTCTCTTGCAGCTTCAAACAATTCCCTTATTGGCTCATTATGCTTTTCATAAAGTTCCAGCCATGTTTTGATATGTTCATTTTCAATATCGGGGTCAATGGGTTTGCCGTTTCTATCAACTAAAGATCCATATGAGTATATGTGGTTGTCCGAAATTTCACCTATATCTAAATAATAAACCCAATCTTTTGGCGATAATATTACACTAACTCTCAGCTCTTCTGTCTGGTGGGATATCTGGATGTTTCCGCCAAATTTAAGATAAGGCGGTATCACAATGCTATAGGAATAGCCATGCTCATTATAATCACAATCGCGGAAACTATAACTTTTCCAGCCATCTGATTCAAAAAAAGTATATCTTTCATAGCTATAAGGTATTTCAACCCCATTACTAAGGACCACAAAATCCGGTGCCGTTACCGGTTTGTATTTTATTGCCTGCAAGTTTTCATTATATAGAAAAACATCAAATTTCTTTACATAGCTGAACCACATTATATTATATATGCTAAAACCGATTAATGCGAGTACAAATACTATGGCAACAGCTTTTTTCTTAGTTATTTTTATGGTCTTATTTTGCTTCATTCTAACTGCCTCCATCTTTACTATATTAAGTATGTACTATAAATAATACAGCTTTGCTTCTTAAGTCCAGGTTTTCCCTCTTATTTAATTATAACTATCTAAAAAGTAAATACAATACCCTTAGCAGAATTGGGAATAATATGTAAGAATTAGGACAAAAAGTGCTGACAAAGCCTAATAAATGAAAAATTTCGGCCAAAAATTTTACCATATTTTGGAAATTTTTTCAGGGTGGTAAAGAATGGAAATGTAATGGCAAAAAAAATAACTTGACAGCCTAGGTCGGTTTATGCTAAACTAGGCACGATAAACAAAGGTGTTTATCGGCAATTGATTTTTCAGTTGCCGGTGAGTGCCTTTTTTCATTTATGAAAAAAGGAGTCCACACATGAATTATACGGAAAAAGTGCTTAAAGAAGCAATAACGAAAAACCCTAACGAGCCGGAATTTCACCAAGCCTTGACGGAAATTATCCCAACGCTTGCCCCTTTTATTGCCGAAAATCCGGAATACGAAAAAGAAAAAATCTTAGAACGGCTGGTTGAACCTGAACGCCAGACCATCTTTCGCGTCCCTTGGATTAGTGATGACGGTGAAATTAATGTTAACCGTGGTTACCGCGTCCAGTTTAATAGTGCCATCGGCCCATATAAAGGCGGGCTTCGCTTCCATCCGAGCGTCAACCTAAGCGTCATCAAATTCCTTGGTTTTGAGCAAATTTTTAAAAACTCATTAACCGGGCTGGCGATTGGCGGCGGAAAAGGCGGAGCTGATTTTGACCCGAAAGGAAAATCTTCCCGGGAAGTGATGGCTTTTTGCCAAAGCTTCATCAATGAATTGTACCGTCATATCGGCCAGGACCAGGATATTCCAGCCGGGGACATTGGCGTTGGCGGCCGCGAGATTGGATATATGTACGGGCAGTATAAAAGACTGACTGGGCAATATGAGGGAGCATTTACCGGAAAAGGGCTTAGTTACGGCGGTTCGCTTGTCAGGACCGAAGCGACAGGTTACGGCCTTGTTTATATGGCGGAAAATATGCTTAATGCCAAAAAGACCGACTTTAGCGGAAAAGCAGTTGTCATTTCCGGAAGCGGGAACGTGGCGATTTATGCAGCCGAGAAAGCAATCCAATATGGCGCAAAAGTAATCGCCATGAGTGACTCGAACGGTTATATATCTGACTTAAATGGAATCGAAATTGAAACAGTTAAGCAAATCAAAGAAAAAAACCGCGGCCGGATAAAAGACTATCTTAACTTCCATAAAACGGCGGAATATGTCGAAAATGGCTTGATTTGGTCAGTCCCTTGCCATGTCGCCCTGCCCTGCGCGACCCAAAATGAGCTTGATGAAGACGGCGCAAAATATTTGGTCAAAAACGGCTGTATTGTTGTGGCCGAGGGATCAAATATGTCAACCACATTGGAAGCAACCCATTTGTTGCAGGAAAATAATATCTGCTTTGCTCCGGGCAAAGCGGCCAATGCTGGCGGAGTTGCGGTATCAGCCCTTGAAATGGCGCAAAACAGCACCCGCCTTTCATGGGCATTTGAAAAAGTTGACCGGAAACTAAAGGATATCATGCACGATATTTATATAAGCAGCTATAAGGCCGCCGAGCGTTACGGCATGAAAGGCAACCTTGTTGCCGGGGCGAATATCGCCGGATTCAAAAAAGTTGCTGACGCAATGCTTATGCAAGGCAATATCTGATTGGGAGGTTAGTATGAATAACAATATTTCTGTTTCATTTGGCAAACCGATTACCGCTCCGTACCTGATTCCGGTTTTATATAATGGCTCGCCAATGTGTATCAATAACCCGCTCTTAATTGACGGCGAAATCCTTAAAGTCACGGTTATTTCACTTGGCAGGCCGCACGGTGTTTTGTTTGTTGATGACTTAAAAAGCGTTGATGTAAAGAAAATTGGTGCTTTGCTGGGGACGAATGCCATTTTCCCTAAAGGGGCAAGCATAATTTTTGCCAAAAAACAAGACGAAGAAAGCTTAGAAACAAGGCTCTGGCAACACGGCGAAGGCGAAACCGCATATACAAACGAAGCCGCGGCAGTTGCCGGGACAGTCGCCATCATGCTTAATAAAACTTGCATAACAAAAGTAAAAGTCACGATGGGCGGGAACAGCTTTCTAACCGAATGGGGACGCGGCGAAAATGATGAAGTTATTTTAACCGGAAAAAAGGAGTTAATGGACTAATGGAAAAAATAGTATTAGCTTATTCGGGCGGCCTTGACACAACCGCAATTATCCCTTGGCTAAAGGAAAACTATCAAAATGCAATCGTAATCGCTTGCTGTGTTGATGTCGGCCAAGTAACGGCTTATCCTTTAATCAAAAGAAAAGCCCTTGAAACCGGAGCGGACGAAGCAGTTGTAATTAACGCAAGAGCCGAATTTGTTTCCGATTATATCTTCCCCATGCTAAAGGCAAACGCAATCTACGAAGATAAATATTTGCTCGGAACGGCGATTGCCCGTCCCTTAATCGCCAAAAAACTAGTTGAGACCGCTTTATCTTACGAAGCAACAGCAATATGCCACGGCGCGACAGGCAAAGGCAATGACCAGATCCGCTTTGAGCTGACCATCAAAGCATTTGCCCCCATGTTAAAAGTCATCGCCCCATGGCGGCTATGGTCAATAAAATCTCGCGAGGATGCGATGGAATACCTTAAAGAACGCGGCATCTCGGTCCCGATGAAACAAGACCAAAGCTATAGCCGTGACGAAAATTTATGGCATATAAGCCATGAGGGCTTAGAGCTTGAGAATCCAGACATTGAACCGGATTATCGCCATATCCTCAAAATGTCGGTCATGCCGCAAGATGCCCCGGCTGAACCGGAAAATATTGAGCTTTATTTTGAAAAAGGCATTCCAGTCAAACTAAACGGCGAAGCAGCAGCGGGCGTAAAAATGGTGGAAGCATTAAATGAAATCGGCGGAAGAAACGGAATCGGAATCACCGATTTGTGCGAAAACCGCGTGGTGGGAATGAAATCGCGGGGCATATACGAAACGCCGGGCGGAACGATTCTTTATTTTGCCCACCGGGAGCTTGAGCATTTATGCCTTGACCGCAAGACGATGGCATTTAAAGATGTCATCAGCGGCAAAATGGCAGAGCTGATTTATAGCGGCGAATGGTTCACCCCCTTAAGGGAAGCACTGGGAGCATTTGTTGAAAAAACGCAAGAGACAGTGACCGGGACAGTAAAACTTAAGCTTTATAAGGGCAATATTATCACGAGGGGTTCAAGCTCGCCTTTTTCCCTTTATAGCGAAAGCCTGTCAAGCTTTACGACCGGGGAGCTATACAACCATCAGGACGCCGAAGGATTCATTAACCTATTTAGCCTCCCGGTCCATGTCCGTGCCTTAATGCAAAAAAATCACGAAAAGGAGCAACAGGAGCTATGAAATTGTGGGGCGGCCGTTTTTCGGGGCAAACAGATTCATTTGCCAATTTTTTCCAATCTTCAATCATGTTTGACCAAAGGCTTTTTAAGCATGATATCAGCGGCAGTTTGGCCCATGCCAAAATGCTGGGCAAGCAAGGGATTATTTCTAGTGCCGATGCACATTTGATTACCCAGGGCTTAACAGGCATTTTGGCTGAACTCGAAGCCGGAAGCCTAAAAATCGACCTTTCTTTTGAAGACATTCATTCTTTTGTTGAGGCCGAATTGGTGAAACGGATTGGCGAAGCTGGCAAACGCTTACATACCGGAAGAAGCCGGAATGACCAAGTTGCTTTGGATATGCGAATGTATGTCAAAGAAGAAACCAAGGCTCTTAAAAAGCAGCTGCTTTTATTGCTTGAGACCTTATCGGAGACGGCAAAGCTTCATCTAAAGACAGTCATGCCCGGCTTTACCCATCTGCAAAAAGCCCAGCCGATTACGCTTGCCCATCATCTGATGGCATATTTCCAGATGTTCAAACGCGATTATGAAAGGCTTTGTGATTTGATTTTACGGACAGACGAAATGCCTTTGGGTGCGGGAGCGTTGGCAGGGACTTCTTATCCGCTTGACCGCGATTTGGTAAAAGACCTGCTTGGTTTTAAGGAACTGACTAAGAATAGCCTTGACTCCGTTTCCGACCGCGATTTTTGCATGGAATTTGTTTTTTCGCTATCGCTGATAATGACACATTTAAGCCGTTTTTGTGAGGAAATCATTATCTGGGCAACGGATTCATTTGGTTTTATCGAAATATCAGACGCATATTCAACCGGGTCATCGATTATGCCCCAAAAGAAAAACCCCGATATTGCCGAATTAATCCGCGGAAAAACGGGGCGTGTTTACGGCAATTTGATTAGCTTGCTGACGGTGATGAAAGCCTTGCCTTTAGCATATAACAAGGATATGCAGGAGGATAAAGAGGCCGTTTTTGATGCGGCTGACACGGTGAAAGCTTGCCTGTTTGCTTTTACGGGCATGATTGAAAATATCACCTTTAATAAAGAAAAGATGTCAGAAAGTGCTGGCGGCGGATATACGGACGCAACTGACGCGGCGGATTATCTGGTCAAAAAGGGCGTGCCTTTTAGGGAAGCCCATGAAATGACCGGAAAACTTGTTTCATATGCTGTGGGCAAAAACAAAAGATTAGGTGAACTTACTTTAAACGAATTTAAGGATATCACGCCAGTTTTTGATGAAGATATCTTTACAGCCTTAATGGTGGAAAATTTAATCAACTCACGCTCATTACCCGGCGGGCCAGGCGAAAAAGCAGTTCTTAACGCCATAAATGACGGCATTTTATTCATAAGGAAGAATCAGGCCGATGAATGATATCCGGATAGTTGACGCAAAAAAAATAACGGAAACAGTTAGAGATTTATGTATCAAGGCCAATCTTTGCTTAAATGATGATGTCCGTCAAGCCCTTTTTAACGCTTCATTAAGTGAAGAGAACCAAACCGCAAAAAAGGTCCTTAATCTGCTTTTAGAAAATGCCAAACTGGCAGAAGTTAACCAGCTTCCCCTTTGCCAAGATACAGGCATGGTGATTGTGTTTGTCACGATTGGCGAAAACGTCCATGTCACAGGCAATATCAGCGCAGCAATTAACGAGGGCATCAGGGTTGGTTACCGCAAAGGATATTTCCGCAACAGCGTCATTGATAGCCCGCTTAGCCGGAATAATACAAATGACAATACCCCGGCCGTAATCCACTATGATTTTGCGCCGGGTGACGAGATAAAAATTACCGTCATGCCAAAGGGTTTTGGCAGTGAAAACATGGGCAACATGAAAATGTTAAACCCTGCTGACGGAATTGCCGGGGCGGAGGAATTTATCATCGAGACAGTAAAAAAGGCCGGGGCAAACCCATGCCCGCCGCTCATCGTTGGCGTTGGGCTAGGGGGGACAATGGAAAAGGCAGCCCTTTTATCCAAACAAGCGTTAATCCGTGCAGTCGGAAGCCCTAACCCCGACCCGGTTCTTAATGAACTAGAAGAAAGGTTTTTAAGGCGGATTAACCAATTGGATATCGGCCCGGCTGGTTACGGCGGATTAACAACAGCACTGGCGGTGCAAATTGTTAGTTACCCGACCCATATTGCTGGTTTCCCGGTGGCCGTAAACACCGCTTGCCATGCCCTTAGGCACCGGACGGAGATAATTTAATGGAGATAATGACCCCTTTTTTAGATGAGACAATAAAAAACCTGCGGGCTGGCGATAATATTTTGCTTTCGGGTTTCTTATATACAGGCCGGGACGCTGCCCACAAACGCTTGCTTGAATTGGCAGAAAATGGAAAAAAGCCCCCTTTTGATTATGGCGGCCAAGCAATTTATTATACTGGCCCTTGCCCTGCCCCGCCGGGCAGAGTAATCGGTTCGGCCGGGCCAACAACTAGCGGCCGCATGGATTCATTTTCACCGCGGCTGATAAAAGAGGGGCTTCGCGTGATGGTCGGGAAAGGGGCAAGGGGGGAAGCCGTCACTAATGCCATCAAAGAGCATCAAGGCTTATACCTTGCCGCGCTTGGCGGGGCAGGGGCGTTATTGTCACTTTGCATTACGGAAAGTGAGGTGATTGCTTTTGCGGATTTGGGGACAGAGGCCATTTATCGGCTGACCGTGCTTAAAATGCCCTTGATTGTGGCAATCGATAGTGAGGGACGCAGTATATATAAGTAGGGATTGCGGCTCGGAGGCCGCAATGACGTACAGCTCGGAGGAAGGCAAAAATAACTCGTAAGCAACTTTAGTTGTATTACGACCTTGGCCGCCTTCTATCCAAAGAATACTTTTATTTACTCCAATTAGGACACAGTCGCCACGAAGAGTTGTATTTTGCCTGACTAACTAATTAACAAAGAAAAGAGCATAAAAATGGACTACTTAACCGAATCATTAAAGAAACACCTTGAATGGCAAGGGAAAATCGAAGTAATTAGCAGAGTCCCGGTCAAAACAAAAGACGACCTCTCCTTGGCTTACACCCCGGGAGTGGCAAAACCCTGCCTGATGATAAAAGAGGACCCGGAAATGAGCTATGCCTTAACGAGGCGAAAAAACACCGTTGCCATCATAACTGACGGCACGGCGGTGCTTGGGCTTGGTGATATCGGGCCGGAAGCAGCAATGCCAGTCATGGAGGGAAAAGCAGTCCTTTTTAAAGAGCTGGCCAACGTTGACGCGATTCCGCTTTGCATCCGCTCCAATGAAATAGATGAAATCGTAAACTGCGTAAAACTTTTAGCCGGAAGCTTTGGCGGGATAAACCTTGAAGATATCTCCGCTCCCCGCTGTTTTACCATCGAGCGGAAATTAAAGGCGGCCTTAGATATCCCGGTTTTCCATGACGACCAGCATGGGACGGCAATTGTTGTCCTGGCTGCCGTCATGAATGCGCTTAAGCTGACCGGGAAAGAAAAAAATAAAATAACAACTGTTATTAATGGGGCTGGGGCGGCCGGAATTGCCACCGCCCGGCTGCTTAAAGATTATGGGATCGAAAATATTATTTTATGCGACAGGCAAGGAGCGATTTACAAATCACGCGAAAACTTAAACTCCGAAAAAGAATTAATCGCAGAAGTAACCAATCCCTTTATGCGGAAAGGAAGTCTTTCCGAAGTAATAAAGGGAACGGATCTATTTATTGGGGTTTCCGCACCGGATTGTGTCACCAAATCAATGGTTGAAAGCATGAATAAAGACCCGATTTTGTTTCCCTTATCAAACCCAATCCCAGAGATTATGCCAGATCTTGCCAAAGACGGCGGCGCGGTTATTGTCGGGACAGGGCGGAGTGATTTTCCGAATCAGATTAATAATGCCTTGGCATTCCCCGGTGTTTTTAAAGGGGCGCTTGCGGCAAATGCGACTGATATTAACGAAAAAATGAAAATAGCGGCGGCGGAGGCGATTGCCGGATTCGTAAAGGATAACGACCTTAAGCCAGATTATATCGTCCCAAGCCCATTAGAGCGTGAGGTTTCCCTGCATATTGCCGAAGCAGTGAAAAAAGCCGCGCATGAAAGCGGAGCAGTGAGGAAAGTTTGATAGAATTTCAGGCTTTGAAAAGGAGCATGGATAATGCAAAAAGAAGGTGAAATCAGAATACCGTCAGGCTGCGCGATATCGGGTATTCTTAATAAAACCGGAAAAAGAATAAGCGGTGAGGCAATCATTAAATCGATTGCTGTCATGCACGACCGCTCAAACGGCCTTGGCGGCGGATTTGCTGCTTACGGCATTTATCCGGAGTACAAAAATTTTTACGCGCTTCATATTTTTTATGATTCTTCCCATGTCAGGAAAGAATGCGAAGATTTTCTTGAGCGGCATTTTGACATTATCAACCTGTCAAAAATCCCGACGCGGAAAATAAAGGAAATAACAGATGAACCGCTGATATGGCGTTATTTCGTCACCCCTTTGCCAACAAAGCTTGCCGAAAGCCAATTAGATGAAAGCGAGTTTACCGTAAAATGTGTTTTCCGGGTTAATACAAGGATTGACGGAGCTTATGTTTTTTCAAGCGGAAAAAACATGGGTGTTTTTAAGGCGGTTGGTTTTCCGGAAGATGTCGGTCGTTTTTATCGGCTTGATGAATACGAAGGCTTCTGCTTTACCGCGCATGGCCGCTATCCGACTAATACTCCGGGCTGGTGGGGCGGAGCCCACCCTTTTGCTTTGCTTGATTATTCGGTCGTCCATAACGGTGAAATATCTTCTTATGATGCCAATCGGCGGGCGATTGAAATGTATGGTTATAAATGCACGCTCCAGACGGACACCGAAGTAATTACCTATATCATTGATTATCTTAACCGGAAAAAGGGCCTTACTTTTCCCGAAATAGCAATTGTCACGGCGGCTCCTTTTTGGCAGACAATTAAGCGCATGGACAAAGAAAGCCAAGAAATCCATGAGTATCTTAGGACGATGTTTAGCGCCCAGCTAATCACCGGGCCGTTTTCAATCATTGTTGGCTTTGACGGCGGAATCATGGCTTTAAATGATCGCCTGAAGCTACGAAGCCTTGTCATCGGGGAAAAAGATGATTTTGTCTATATCGCAAGCGAAGAAGCGGCCATCCGGATTGTTGAGCCGGAGCTTACGAAAGTATTTGCGCCAAAAGGCGGCGAGCCAATTATCTATACGGTCAATGAAACCAGCGAAAGGAGCGGAAACTAATGGCTTTAACATTTATCTATCCGGAATATGAAGTTATAAGGAATAGTGAAAGATGTATCACTTGCCGGGTTTGTGAACGCCAATGCGCAAATGAAGCCCATGAGTTCCTTGCGGGAATTGACAAAATGGTTTGCGATGACAGTAAATGCGTAAACTGCCACCGTTGTGTTTCTTTATGCCCGACACACGCCCTTAAAATCACGAAAAGCGGCAATACATACAAGCAAAATTCAAATTGGGGCGGAAAATACATTGACGAAATTTATAAACAGGCTGAAAGCGGCGGAGTCTTATTATCCGGAATGGGCAACCCCGAAAATTACCCGGTTTATTTTGACAAGATTCTTTTAAATGCTTCACAGGTAACGAATCCGCCGATTGACCCTTTGCGTGAGCCAATGGAAACCAAAATATCATTAGGGGCAAAACCGCAAAATATAAAACGTGATAAAGACGGAAAGTTAATAAATAACCTGCCACCGCGCTTATCGTTATCAATGCCGCTGATGTTTTCGGCAATGAGTTATGGTTCGATTAGTTATAATGCCCATGAATGCTTGGCACGGGCGGCAAAAGAACTGGGTATTTTGTATAATACGGGCGAGGGTGGTTTACATAATGACTTTTACCAATACGGTGACAATACGATTGTCCAGGTTGCGTCAGGACGTTTTGGCGTCCACCCGGATTATTTGAATACTGGGGCAGCGATTGAAATAAAAATGGGGCAAGGGGCAAAACCGGGCATTGGCGGCCATCTTCCCGGGGCAAAAATTGTCGGCGATATTTCCCGCACCAGAATGATTCCGGAGGGAAGTGATGCTATCTCGCCAGCCCCCCACCATGACATTTATTCGATTGAAGATTTACGCCAGTTAGTTTATTCATTAAAAGAAGTGACAAATTACCAAAAACCAGTCATTGTCAAAATCGCCGCCGTCCATAATGTGACCGCCATTGCCAGCGGAATTGCAAGGAGCGGGGCTGACATCATTGCAATTGATGGCTTCCGGGGCGGGACTGGGGCTGCGCCAACGCGGATTCGCGACCATGTTGGCATTCCGATTGAGCTGGCCTTAGCTTCGGTTGACCAGCGTCTAAGAGAAGAGGGAATAAGGGAAAATGTTTCAATCGTTGTGGGCGGAAGCATCCGCCAAAGCGCGGACATCGTCAAAGCCATTGCCCTAGGCGCGGACTGTGTTTATATTGCCACCGCGGCCCTGATGGCCCTTGGCTGCCATCTATGCCGCAGCTGTTATACCGGGAAATGCAATTGGGGCATTGCCACGCAAATGCCGGAGCTAAAGAAACGCCTTAACCCTGACATTGGCTATCAGCGTCTTGTAAACCTGATTAACGCTTGGCGGCATGAAATAAAAGAAATGATGGGCGGAATGGGAATCAATTCGATTGAAAGCCTTAAAGGCAACCGCCTCATGCTCCGGGGGATTGGGTTAAATGAAAAAGAGCTAAGCATCTTGGGGATTAGACACGCAGGAGAGTAGAGCTATGAAAAGAGTGTATGTTAATGAAAAGTGGTGTCTTGGATGCCGATTATGCGAGTATTACTGTGCCTTTCAAGAAACTAAAGAAAGTGACATGGCAAGGGCGCTTAAGGGGATAAAAATAAATCCGCGTATTAATATTGAAGAAAAAAACGGAATCAGCTTTGCTGTTTCTTGCCGCCATTGTGAGGATGCCTTATGCGTAAAAGGCTGTATTACCGGAGCATTAAGCAAAAAAGAAGAGGTAATCCTGATTGACAAAGAGCGGTGCGTCAGCTGTTACACCTGTATTTTGAGCTGCCCATACGGCGCAATATCTCCGTCACAGGACGGCGCGATAAAGAAATGCGAGCTATGCACGGATTCCGCAAGCGGGATTCCGGCTTGTGTAAAGGGCTGTCCCAATAATGCAATTGTATTTGAAGAAAGGCTTGGTTAAAATGAAACATTTAATTATTGGAAATTCAGCCGCGGCGATTGGTGCGGTCGAGGGAATCAGGCAAATGAATAAAAGTGACCAGATCACGATTATTAGTGATGAGCCTTATTTTACGTACTCACGGCCGCTTATTTCATACCTTTTATCGGGGAAATTAAGCCTTGAAAAGATGAACTACCGGAGCAAGAGTTTTTATGAGGACAATCATGTCACCTTTAAATATGCCCACGCCGAAAAAGTAGACCACCTAAATAAGCAGGTTTTTTTGGATGATGGGGATCAAATGAGTTATGACAAGCTCCTCATTGCGACTGGTTCAAAAGCTTTTATCCCGCCGTTTGCCGGGCTTGAAAGCGTTGAAAACAAAACAACTTTTTTAAGCCTAGACGATGTGAAAAAGCTTGACGCAATGGGCCTTGAAAGCAAGCGGGTTTTAATCATCGGGGCTGGGCTGATTGGGCTAAAATGCGCCGAGGGAATCACGAAAAAAGCCCAATCCGTCACCGTGCTTGACCTTGCCCCTCAGATTCTGTCAAGTATTTTGGATTATGACAGCTCGTTAATCGTAAAACAGCACCTTGAGAAAAAAGGGATCAATTTTATCCTTTCTGCCACGGCGGAGAAATTTACGCAAAACACCCTGACTTTAAAAGACAAAACTCAAATCGATTTTGACATACTCGTTCTTTGTGTTGGCGTCCGGCCGAATGCTTCTTTGCTTTCAGGAATCGCCGCAATTGAAAAAGGGGTTGTCATTAATGAAAGGGCTGAAACGAGTGTTCCTGATATTTATGCAGCCGGGGATGTAACAAACGGAGTTGCGATTTTGCCTAATGCTTATGTTACGGGTGAGTGTGCCGGGATAAATATGGCGGGCGGGAACAAGACGATCTCAAAAATGTTGCCGATGAATGCAATTGGTTTTTTTGGGCTTAATATTATCACGGCGGGCAATTATACTGGCAGTATATTTGAATTGAATAAAGACAGCGAGTTTAAGCGGCTTTTTTATCAGGATGGCTTGCTTAATGGTTATATAATGATTGGAAATATCGCAAAAGCTGGTATTTATACAAGCCTTATCCGTGAGCAGACAAAGCTTGATACCCTTGATTTCCCCCTTATTTGTGAAAAACCGCAGCTGATGGCTTTTCGCTTGGAAGAGCGGCTTGAAAAGTTAGGAGGCAAGGTTGAAAGAATGAAATTCTTTCAACCGGAAATTTGAGCTACGCTCAAAGTTTCCAGACTTTGGAAGGAGTGTGTATATATAAATGACAATAAATAATTGTTTCGGCGAAAGATATATTGGGGCCGGGCTTAAAGATGAGCAAATAACTGTTAATGGAACGCCGGGAAATGCGCTGGGCGCTTATCTTAACGGCGGGGTCATTGAGATTAACGGAAATGTCCAAGACGCGGTCGGTGACACGATGAATGACGGCTTGATTGTGGTCAGGGGGAATGCTGGCGATGCTTTAGGTTATGCAATGCGGGGCGGCAAAATATATGTCCGCGATAATGCCGGCTACCGGACCGGAATCCATATGAAAGAATACGAGGAAAAAAAGCCCGTCATCATTATTGGCGGCGAGGTCGGAAGCTTCTTAGGTGAATATCTTGCCGGAGGCCTGATTATTGTCCTTGGTCTTTTATCGGATAAGATTCCGGTCGGCAATTTCACCGGGACAGGGATGCACGGCGGCAAAATTTTTATCCGCTCAAAAAGTGAACTTAGCTCACTTCCGGCCCAGGTCTTTTGCGGAAAAGCAAGCGCAGAGGACTTAGAGGAAATCGCGCCATACCTATATGAATACGGTGAGTTTTTTGGCATCAATATTGAGCAGCTTTTGAAAGATGATTTTTACATCTTAAAGCCAAATGCAACAAATCCTTACCACCAGTTATATACGGCGAACTGATGACATATATAAGCGAACTGGTGATATATACGGCGAACTGATGATATATACACGAACTGGTGATATATACACGAACTGATGATATATACACGAACTGGTGAGAAGCAGGCAAAAATTACTCGGAGTGAGACCTTGGCCGCCTTCTATCCATAATTATACTTTTGTTTTACAGCCAATTAGGACATAGGCTCACGAAGAGTTATTTATTGCCTGATTCTCCTCAAAAACAGAAAATATATATACGGAGCAAAAAATATGAATGAACTAATCCTGGTCCTTGATTTTGGCGGACAATATAAAGAACTCATCTGCAATAGCATAAGAAACCTGGCGGTATATGCCGAAATACGGCCCGGCAGCACCCCAATCGAGGAAATCAAACGCCTAGCCCCGTTAGGAATCATCTTAACAGGCGGCCCGGACAGCGTCTATCTTCCGGACGCAAAAAAAGCCGACCCCGAAATATTTTCCTTGGGTATTCCCATCCTTGGCATATGTTACGGAATGCACCTAATATGCCATCTCTTGGGCGGAAAAGTCGGGCCGGGCGAAATAGGCGAATACGGGAGGACAAAAGTAAAAGTTTTAGCCCCCTCAATCCTGTTTTCAAGCGGTACAAGCAATGTAATTTCAAGCAATCCCATTGCTCGCAATCTCATTGCTGGCAATTCAATTTCAAGCAATCCCATTGCAAGCAATCTCATTGCTGGCAAAAACCTAAAAGTCCTGATGAGCCATCGCGACAGCGTCCATCGCTTGCCGCCGGGCTTTACTTTAACCGCTGCGACGAGAAACTGCCCGGCGGCCTTTGAAAATACGGGGAAAAAGCTATATGGTTTGCAGTTCCACCCCGAAACAAAACATACTGATAGCGGAAAAGAAATGCTTAAGCAATTTTTGTTTTCTGTCTGCGGCGCAAAAGGTGATTACAGGCTTGATGATTATTTGGCAGCGCAAATCAAAAAAATCCGCGCCAAGGTCGGCGACAAAAAAATCTTACTGGCTTTGTCCGGCGGAGTTGATTCATCGGTGCTTGCTTTTTTGTTAGCCAAAGCCCTGCCGGGACAGCTGGTTTCAATTTTTGTTGACCATGGCTTAATGCGGCTAAATGAGGGTGACGAAATAGAACGCTTATTTTCGGCACAAAAATTCGCCCTTATCCGTGTCAATGCCAAAGAACGTTTTCTTAAGAAATTAGCCGGGGTTACTGATCCCGAACAAAAAAGAAAAATCATCGGCAACGAATTTATCCGCGTTTTTGAAGAAGAAGCAAAGAAAATAAGCGGAATTGAGTTTTTGGCGCAAGGAACGATTTACCCTGATATTGTTGAGTCGGGCGGGACATACGGCGCGGTGATAAAAAGCCATCATAATGTCGGGGGGCTTCCGGAAAAACTAAAATTTCATGAAGTGATTGAACCGCTTTCCGGATTGTTTAAAGATGAAGTAAGGGAAATAGGCAGGAAACTAAAGCTTCCGGCAACCTTGGTAAACCGCCAGCCATTCCCCGGCCCTGGCCTTGCCATCCGGGTAATCGGCGAAGTTACCGAAGAAAAACTAACAATCCTGCTTAAAGCCGATGCGATTTTGCGCGAGGAAGTTAAAAGTCTTCGCCGCAGGCCAAGCCAATACTTTGCCCTGATTACTGATTCAAAATCGGTCGGGATAAAAGGTGACGAACGGACTTTTGACAAAGTAATAGCCTTAAGGGCAGTCACAACCGATGATTTTATGACCTGTGAATATACCGCGCTTCCGCATAAATTCTTAAGGCGCGTTTCAATGCGGATAACCAGCGAAATACCGGAAGTCAGCCGGGTAGTTTATGATATTACTTCAAAACCCCCGGCGACCGTCGAATGGGAGTAGAAAGGGTTTATTATGACTAAATTTGTATTCGTAACCGGGGGGGTGGTCTCCGGGCTAGGCAAAGGAATAACGGCGGCTTCACTGGGGCGGCTTTTAAAGCAGCGCGGGCTAAAGGTTGCGGCGCAAAAGCTAGACCCTTATATGAATATTGACCCGGGGACGATGAGCCCATTCCAGCATGGCGAGGTATTTGTCACCGATGATGGGGCGGAGACGGATCTTGATTTGGGGCATTATGAGCGGTTTATTGATGAAAATTTAACGAAGCTTAGTAATTTGACTTCGGGAAAAGTATATTGGCACGTGCTTTCCCGCGAACGGAGCGGTGCATATCATGGCGGGACAGTCCAAGTAATCCCCCATGTCACCCAAGAAATAAAGGATTTTATCTATGACGGCGCGAAGATAAGCGCGGCTGATGTCATGATTACCGAAATAGGCGGTACGGTTGGTGATATTGAAAGCCAGCCTTTTATTGAGGCGATTAGGCAGATATCGTTGGAAAAAGGACGTGAAAATTGCCTTTTTATCCATGTGACATTAATCCCTTATCTTAAAGCTTCGGGTGAACATAAATCCAAGCCCACCCAGCATTCGGTTAAGGAACTCCAGGCTGGCGGAATTACCCCGAACATCATTATTGCGCGGGCTGATGAGCCGTTAAGCCCCGGAATAAAAGAAAAAATTTCTTTGTTCTGTAATGTAAAACTAGATTGCGTCATTGAAAATATGACACTAGCGTCATTATATGAAGCACCGCTAATGCTTAACCAAAATGGGCTTGATGAGGTGGTCTGCCGTGAGCTTTACCTAAAAACAAACGCTCCCGATCTTAGCGAGTGGGAAAGCTTAAGGCAAAAGATAATTGCGCGGAAAAAAGAACTAACAATCGCGATTGTCGGAAAATATATCAAACTCCATGATGCCTATCTTTCGCTGATTGAAAGCCTTAATCATGCTGGTTTTGAAACCGGGGCCCATGTCAAGATCCGCTGGGTTGACAGTTCTTTGATAACGGAAGCGAATCTGGACGAAACCTTGCAGAAAATTGACGGCATGATTATTCCCGGCGGCTTCGGCGACCGGGGCATTGCCGGGAAAATTGCCGCTTGCAACTATGCCCGTGAAAACAATATTCCTTTCCTTGGGATCTGCCTTGGAATGCAAGTTGCGGTAATCGAATTTGCCCGCAATGTCGCAGGAATGAAAGACGCAGATTCCGGTGAATTTTCGAAAGACTCACCCCACCTTGTCATTGATTATATGCCCGGCCAGGCGGGCAAAGAATTAAGCGGCGGCACAATGCGCCTTGGGGCATACCCTTTGCTCCTTAAGGAAAAAACCTTGCTGTCCGGATTATATGGGGGCGGGGACATCACCGAGCGGCACCGCCATCGGTTTGAATTTAACAATGAATATCAGGACAGGTTAACCAAAGCTGGATTGGTTATTTCAGGGACATCAAAGGACGGCTCATTAGTTGAAGCGGTTGAGCTAAAGACAAATGATTTTTTCTTAGGCGTCCAGTTCCACCCGGAATTTAAAAGCCGCCCCAACAGGCCGCACCCCATTTTTGTCGGATTATTAAAGGCTGCGATTGTGAAAACAGGGGAAAAGGCTTTGAAAGGAGTAGGGGATAAATATGAAAATAAATGAAAATTTCCAAAACTTAAAAGACAGCTATTTGTTTTCAACGATAGCAAAAAAAACAAAAGGCCAGGACGTAATCCGCTTAGGCATTGGTGATGTAACCCTTCCGCTTGCCCCATCGGTCATCACCGCTTTAAATAAGGCGGTGCTGGAAATGAAAGACCAGGCGACTTTTAAAGGTTATGGCGAGGAGCAAGGCTATTTATTTTTGCGCCAAGCGATTTTGGATTATTACCTTGAAAAAGAAGTTACCCTAACCGTTGATGAAATATTTGTAAGCGATGGGGCAAAAAGCGACTTGGGCAATATCCTTGATCTTTTTAGTGCCGATAATACGGTTTTGATTCCCGACCCGGTTTATCCGGTTTATGTTGATACCAATCTGATGGCGGGACGGAAAATCGTTTATCTGGACGGTAACATCGATAATAATTTCTTGCCCTTACCTGATGATGGGATAAAGGCTGACATAATTTACCTATGCTCGCCCAATAATCCGACCGGGGCGGTTTATGACAAAAGCGGGCTAAAAACGTGGGTTGATTATGCTTTGGCAAACGATGCGGTCATCTTGTTTGACAGCGCATATGAAATCTTTGTTCGTGATGAAGAGCTTCCGACCAGCATTTATCAAATTGACGGCGCGAAAAAATGCGCGATTGAATTTTGCTCATTATCAAAAACGGCTGGTTTTACCGGGACAAGATGCGGATATACTGTTGTCCCCCGCGAGCTTAACCGGGGCGGATTCATTTTAAATGATTTGTGGCTAAGGCGGCAGACGACAAAATTTAACGGAGTGCCTTATATCGTCCAGCGTGGGGCGGAAGCCGTTTTTACATCGGACGGATTAAAGGAAATAAAAGCTAATATTAACCGCTACCGTGACAACGCGGAGACAATCACTAAGACCCTAAGCCAGCTTGGGATTTGGTATACCGGGGGAACCAACGCGCCCTATATCTGGCTTAAATGCCCAGGCCAGATGACATCGTGGGAATTTTTTGATTATCTTTTGGAAAAAGAGGGCATTGTCGGAACACCCGGCTCTGGTTTCGGGGCAAACGGAGAGGGCTTTTTCCGCCTGAGCGCTTTTGGCAATAAAGAAGACACCATTAAAGCAATGGAAAAATTTAAAAAAATATTTTAACCGGAGGGAAAAATGGAAAAAAATGGTAAAGAAGTCATGTACGAGGGAAAATCAAAAGTAATTTATGCCGGGCCGGACGAAAAAAGCGTCGTCATTTTCTACAAGGACACCGCCACCGCCTTTAACGGCGAAAAGAAAGAGGATTTGAATGATAAAGGCAAGTTAAATGCCGCCATTTCAAATTTGCTTTATGATTATCTTTCGCAAAACGGAATCGAAACTCACTTAATTGAAGTAATTGACGAAACAAAAGTGCTGGCCAAAAAAGCCGAAATAGTCATGGTTGAGGTAATCGTAAGGAATGTGGCCGCCGGGAGCTTTTCCAAAAAATACGGCGTGGCTGAGGGCAGCAAGCTAAATAATATTGTCGCCGAATTTAGCTTAAAAGATGATGAGCTTGGTGACCCGATGATAAATATCAGCCAAATAACGGCCCTTGGGATTGCAACCAAGGAAGAGCTTAAGGAAATGGAAGAAAAAACGCTTAGGATAAATGATTTATTAAGCGAATTATTTAGAAAGGTCGGCATTAAGCTGGTTGATTTTAAGCTTGAGTTTGGAAGATTTGACGGCAAACTTATTTTATGTGATGAAATTTCACCCGACTCATGCCGTTTATGGGATTTAGAAACGAATGAAAAGCTTGATAAAGACCGTTTCCGCCGGAATATGGGCAATGTGCCGGAAAGTTATCAGGAAGTCCTAACCAGACTACTAAATGTGTAAGCAATTCTAAAAGCTCGCTGCAAAACAGCTCGCTAAGAATTGCTAACACATTAAAAGAATGCAAAAAGCGCATTCTTTGGAGTGCATATATGAGAAAATTAAATGAGGAATGCGCGGTATTCGGGGTCAGCTTGCTAGTTGATGAAGCCGTTGGGATTACATATAACGGTTTGCTTTCGCTCCAGCACCGCGGGCAGGAAAGCGCAGGAATTGCCGTAGCTTATCAAAACAAAATATTCCTTTTAAAGGACCTTGGCTTAGTTGGCGAAGTATTTTCATACGACACATTAAATACTTTGCCAGGTGGGAAAACCGCTGTTGGCCACACCCGCTATTCAACCTATGGCAGCAGCACAAAAGAAAATGCCGGGCCGTTTGTGACGGATTATCTGACCGGGCGGATTGCCCTTTCCCATAACGGCAATGTCACCAATGCCAAAGAGATCCGCGAAAGCCTTAGCCAAAACGGCCTTAGGTTCGATGCGACAAGCGACAGCGAAATTGTCTCATCTTTGCTTGCTTACCACATCACAAAGCATGGCACGGCTTCTGGAATCATCAAAGCAGTCCAGCATATCAAAGGCGCGTTTTCGCTGGCAATAGCTAGCGGAAAGGACAAATTGATTGCTGTCCGTGACGCGGACGGCTTCCGCCCCCTTTGCATTGGGAAGAACGAGATAGGTTATGCGGTTGCGTCAGAAAGCTGCGCCCTTGAGGTGTGCGGTTTTGATTTTGTAAGGGACGTAAAGCCGGGTGAAATGATTGTTTTCGAGCAAGGCAAGCTGATTTCCGAACAGATTATCCTCACCAAAAAGGAAAAGGACCGGGGTCTTTGCATTTTTGAATATGTTTATTTTGCAAGGCCGGATTCGGTGCTTGACGGGCTTTCGGTTTATGACGCAAGATTTAATATGGGGGCGGTGCTTTTTGATGAATGCCCGGCTTTGGCGGATATCATTATCGGCGTTCCGGACAGCGGGCTTGAGGCAGCCAGCGGTTATAGTGCCAAAAGCGGGATAAAACTGGTGTCCGGGTTTGTCAAAAACCGTTATATCGGCCGCAGTTTTATTTATCCGACCCAGTCACAAAGAGACAGTGCCGTCCGGCAGAAACTAAATCCACTAGCGGCTAATGTCCGGGGAAAGCGGGTCATCATGGTTGATGATTCAATCGTCAGAGGCACAACCTGTGAAAAAATCGTAAGAAGCTTAAGGAATGCCGGGGCAAAGGAAGTTCATCTACGGATTTCGTCCCCGCCGTTTCGTTATACTTGCCATTACGGAACGGATATTGGGGCAGAGGAAAATTTAATCGCCAGCAAACTAAGCTTAACTGAGGTCTGCAAGGAAATTGGCGCGGACAGCCTTGGTTATATAAGCCTTGACGGCCTAAAGAGGGCTTGCGGCGATTGCCAGCTTTCGTTTTGCACAGCTTGTTTTCAAAGTGAGTAAGAAAAGGAGTGATATATGCCAGCGTATTTAATACTAGAAAATGGAATGATATTTGCGGGGGAATCATTTGGCGCGGTGAGCGAGGTGACCGGAGAAGTCGTTTTCGCGACCGGAATGACAGGTTACATAGAAACGCTGACCGACCCAAGCTATTATGGCCAGATTATCCTGATGACGTTTCCGCTAATCGGCAACTACGGTATCATTCCTTGCGATTTTGAAAATGAAAAGATTAGCGCGGCAGCCTATATCGTCAAACACCCGTGTCAAACCCCCTCCAATTTCCGCAGCGAGGGTACGCTTGACACTTTTTTAAAAAATCAGGGCGTTGCTGGGCTATACGGAATCGACACGAGGCAGCTCACCAAGGTTATCCGTGAAAATGGGGCTATGAACGGCAAAATCACTTGTGCTTTCCCGACCGAAAAGGACTTAAACGAAGCCAAAGCTTACCGGGTTACTAATGCCGTTGCTTCGGTCTCGCGGAAGCAATTGGAAAAAATTGGAAATAAAGGCCACCGGGTTGCGCTGATGGATTTTGGGGCAAAAAAAGGCATTGCGGACGCTTTGGTTTCACGCGGTTGTGAAATATGGTCATTTCCGCATGACACGGACGCAAAGACAGTTTTTGCAATGAAGCCAAGCGGGATCATGCTAAGCAATGGGCCGGGTGACCCGGCGGCTTTGGAAAATGAAAAAATTATTGAAACAATCAGGCATTTTTTCGAAAGCAAAATCCCGGTTTTTGGCATTTGCCTTGGCCATCAGCTGATGGCTTTGGCTAAGGGCTATAAAACAGCAAAGCTGAAATTCGGGCATCGCGGGGCAAACCAGCCTGTTAAAGATGTTTTAACCGGGCGGGTTTATATTACCAGCCAGAACCACAGTTATTCTGTTTTATCTTCCGCGCCCTCGTTTATTAATATCAATGACGGAACTTGTGAGGGAATGGACTACGGCAACTCATTTTCGGTCCAGTTTCACCCGGAGGCTAAGGGCGGGCCGCTTGATACGGCGTTTTTATTTGACCGTTTCTTAGAAAGGATGGATACATATGCCAAGAGATAAATCGATAAAAAAAGTCATGGTCATCGGCTCTGGGCCGATTGTCATTGGCCAGGCCGCAGAGTTTGACTATGCCGGGACACAGGCTTGCCGGATTTTAAAGGAAGATGGGATAGAAATTATCCTTGTCAATTCGAATCCGGCCACGATTATGACTGACAGCAATATCGCGGACAAAATCTATATCGAGCCAATGACCCTTACGACCATCAAGCGCATTATTGAAAAAGAACGGCCTGACAGCATTCTTTCCGGGCTAGGCGGCCAGACGGGCCTCACCCTTTGCATGAAGCTGGCTCGCGAAGGTTTTCTTGAAAAAATGAACGTAAAACTGCTTGGCTCGTCACCGGAAACAATCAATAAGGCAGAGGACAGATTACTTTTTAAAGAAACAATGCAAAAAATCTCACAGCCTGTCATTCCGTCTAAGATCGCCAATGATGTTGAAACGGCAGTTAAGGCCGCAGAAGAGATGGGATATCCGGTTGTTGTCCGCCCGGCGTTTACGCTGGGGGGAAGCGGCGGCGGCATTGCCAAAGATGAGGAAAACCTGCGCCTGATTGCTGCAAACGGCCTTTCACTTTCGCCGATTACCCAGATACTGGTCGAGAAATCAATTGCCGGGTGGAAAGAAATTGAGTTTGAGGTCATGCGTGACCGCGCCGGGAACGCGATTATTGTCTGCTCAATGGAAAATTTTGACCCGGTTGGCGTGCATACAGGGGACAGCATTGTCATTGCCCCGGCGGTGACCTTGGCTGACAAGGAATATCAAATGTTAAGATCAGCGTCCCTTAATATCATTGAGTCGCTTGGGGTTGAGGGGGGCTGCAACTGCCAGTTGGCAATCCACCCTCATAGCTTTGAATACGCCGTTATTGAGGTAAATCCACGGGTATCACGTTCATCAGCCCTTGCCAGCAAGGCAACAGGTTATCCCATTGCCAAGGTTGCAACCAAAATCGCGCTTGGTTATACGCTTGACGAGATAAAAAATGCAATTACCGGGAATACTTATGCAGCCTTTGAGCCAACCCTTGATTATGTTGCGGTTAAGCTGCCAAAATGGCCGTTTGACAAGTTTGTCTATGCCGACAATGACTTAGGCACGCAAATGAAAGCAACCGGGGAAGTAATGGCAATGGCTGATACTTTTGAGGAAGCATTAGTTAAAGCGGTCCGCGGCGCGGAGCTGGGCCTGTTAAGCCTTGATTTTCCCCGGCTTAGCCAAAAAACAGATGAAGAAATCCATACCCTGCTCAAAACCGTAACCGATGAGCGTTTATTCGTCTTATACGAAGCAATAAAACGCGGAATTACGGTTGATGAACTCCACAATATCACCAGGGTAGACCGCTGGTTTTTAAATGGGTTAAAAAATATCGCCGCTAAAAAAACCTCGCATAACCAGAAGCTGGTTTATAAAATGGTTGATACTTGCGGCGGAGAATTTGAAGCTAAAACGCCGTATTTTTATTCAATCAGCACGGGCGTAAGCACAGGCATGAGCATGGGCGTGAGCATGGGCGTGGAAAATGAAGCCCTTGCCTTTATCGAAAAAAGCCAAAAACAGCGCGTGGTGGTCCTTGGCAGCGGCCCAATCAGGATTGGCCAAGGGATTGAGTTTGATTATGCTTGCGTCCATAGCGTCTGGACCTTAAAAAGCATGGGGTATGAGGTCATTGTCATCAATAACAATCCTGAAACGGTGTCAACAGACTTTGATACTGCTGACAGGCTGTATTTTGAGCCGTTATGCCTTGATGATGTGATGAGCATTATTGAAATTGAAAAGCCGATTGGCGTTGTCGTGGCGTTCGGCGGCGGGACAGCAATTAAGCTGACCAAAAAACTTAGCGAACGCGGCGTAAAAATAATCGGGACACAAGCGGACAGCATTGATATTTGTGAAGACCGGGAACGCTTTGATACTTTGCTTGAGGAGCTAAAGATTCTCCGTCCCAAAGGATATGCGATAAGTACGAAAGAAGAAGCGGTAAAAGCCGCAAAAAAACTTGGCTTCCCGGTTCTTTTACGCCCGTCTTACGTGCTTGGCGGCCAAAATATGATTATCGCTTGGCAGGAAGCGGATATTAATGAATACATGGAAATAATTTTGCGTACCAAACACGAAAATCCGGTTTTAATTGACAAATATATTGAGGGCTTGGAAATAGAAGTTGATGCTATTTGTGACGGAAAGGAGATCTTGATTCCGGGCATTATGGAGCATATTGAAAGGACCGGAATCCATTCCGGCGACAGCATTGCCGTTTACCCAACCCTTAATGTTGATGAGGATTTGACCAAAAAACTGCTTGCGGTGACGGAAAAACTTTGTTTTGCTTTAAAAGTAAAAGGGCTTGTCAATATCCAATATGTCATTTATGATAAAGAGATTTATGTGATTGAGGTCAACCCCCGCGCATCGCGGACAGTCCCTTATTTGAGCAAGGTAACGGGCATTCCGATGTGTGAAATTGCAACTAAGGTAAGCATGGGGCAAACGCTCATGTCCCTTGGCTTAAAAGCTGGAATTGCTGAAATACCGCCGTATGTTGCGGTTAAAGTCCCGGTTTTTTCCTTTGAAAAGCTGGCCGGGCTTGATACCCACTTAGGGCCGGAGATGAAGTCTACCGGGGAAGTGCTGGGAATCGGGCGAAACCTTGAAGAAGCGCTTTACAAAGGGCTTACCGCCGCGGCTTATCGCATTAGGAAAGATTTAGGGGCTTTGATAACCGTCCGCGAAAGTGACAAAAGTGAAATTGATGATATCGCGGAAAAATTGGTAAAATTTGGATTTATCCTCTATGCAACCAGAGGAACAGCAAAATATCTTAAGAGCAAAGGATTTAAAGTCAAATTAGTGGAAAAAATATGGGAATGCCCGTCAAATAATACCGCGACCTTGCTGGAAAGCGGGGAAATTGGCTTAATCATCTCAACATCGGAAAAAGGCCGCAACCCGGCGTTTGATGATGTCAAAATCCGCCGGAAAGCTTGCTTGCTTGGCATACCGTGCCTTACCTCGGTTGACACGGCAAATGCCCTAGCCGACAGCCTGCTTTCGGGTTACAATGAATCGAATACGGAGTTAGTTAATATTATTGATTTATCCGGGTGCGAGCATACGATCGCTAGCGGTCGATTATAGTTTGCGCATGAGGAAAAAATAATGGAGGTAAAAATTTGCCAGTATATCGCTGTTATGTAGAAAAACGCCCCGGCTTTGACATTGAGTCCCAAATGCTAGGCAGTGAACTAAAAGAAATATTGGGCCTGCCCCCAATAAAAATCCGGCTGTTTAACCGCTATGACATTGAAGGCCTTGCGAAAGCCAACTGGCTTCCAGTCATCGAAACCATCTTAAGTGAACCGGCCTGTGATTTTTATTATGAGGAAAAACTGCCGGAATTTCCGTTAGATACACGCCTCCTCGTTTGCGAACCTTTGCCGGGCCAGTTTGATGTCCGGGCTGATTCCTGCGAGCAATGCGTCCAAATGCTTTTAGGTGGGGAACGCCCGGCCGTCAGGGCGGCAAAAGTATACGCCATTTCCGGGGCCGGTGAAAGTGATTTCCGAAAAATCCGCTCGTATCTGATTAACCCGGTTGAAAGCCGCTATATAACTGATGAAAAACCAAAGACCCTTAAGCGTTCTTTAAAAGCTTCTAAGGCCGCGATTCCGGAAATTGGCGGTTTTGCCGACATGGACAAAGAAGAACTGGAACAGCTTCGCGAAAACCTTTTGCTTTCGATGTCGGCCGGGGATTTATTAATGCTAAGGGATTATTTTAAGAGCGAAAAAAGGAATCCCACTTTTACGGAAGTGCGGGTCATTGATACCTATTGGTCGGATCATTGCCGCCATACAACATTTAATACCGTAATCGAAGAAGCAGAAATTCTTGACGGCCGGGTTAAAAAAGCTTACGAGCTATTTCTTTCAATCAATGAAAATAAACCAGCTACATTAATGCGGATTGCCACCGCCCCGATGAAATACCTTAAAAAGCGGGGCGAGCTTAAAATGCTTGATGAATCTGATGAAATAAACGCTTGTACAATAAAAATCAAAGCCGATTTTAAAGAAAGAAGTGAGGACTGGCTTTTATTTTTCAAAAACGAAACCCATAACCACCCAACGGAGATAGAACCATACGGCGGCGCGTCAACCTGTATCGGCGGTGCGATTCGTGACCCTTTGTCCGGGCGGGCATACGTTTATCAGGCAATGCGGATAACCGGGTCAGGCGACCCTAGGAAACCGCTGGCTGAGACGATGAAAGGCAAGCTGCCCCAGCGGAAGCTGACCCAGACTGCCGCTTTGGGCTTTAGTGCTTACGGCAATCAAATTGGGATTGCGACCGGTTTTGTCCGCGAGCTTTACCATGAGGGATATGTTGCCAAACGCTTGGAAGCCGGGGCAGTAGTCGGCGCAGCCCCGGCTAGCTTCGTAAGACGCTTAAGCCCGGAGGCCGGAGATTTTGTCGTGCTGCTTGGCGGGCGGACCGGGCGTGACGGAATCGGCGGAGCAACCGGGTCATCCAAAACACACGGCAAGGAAACCGTGGCGGAATGTGCTTCCGAGGTCCAAAAAGGCAACGCCCCCGAAGAGCGGAAACTACAACGCCTGTTCCGGAACGAGGAAGTTACGAAAATGATTAAACGCTGCAATGATTTTGGGGCTGGCGGAGTGTCCGTTGCCATCGGAGAGCTTGCTCGCGGAGTCGAAATAAATCTTGATAAAATTCCGGTAAAATATGAGGGCCTTGACGGGACGGAGCTTTGCCTTTCTGAATCACAAGAGCGGATGGCAGTTGTCATCGCGCCGGGTGATTTTGAAAAGTTAAAACATTGTGCCGAAAGTGAAAACATTGAAGCTAGCTTAGTGGCTAAGATTACTGATGACAATCGGCTTGTCATGAATTGGCAAGGCCAGAAAATAGTTGACTTAAGCCGCACTTTCCTTGATACGAATGGTGAAAAACGGTATGCTTCCGTTTATGTGCCTAAGCAAGATGAAAATGCCCGCCATGAAAAAGAGCCTCATCTTTCGCTTAAGGAACAACTAATCGGGCTGTTAAGTGACTTGAATTTTTGCTCGCAAAAAGGGCTGTGTGAGCGATTCGACAGCTCAATCGGAAATGCAAGCGTCTTTATGCCATACGGCGGCCGCTTTGCCCTTACGGAAACGCAAGCAATGGCGGCTTTATTGCCAGCAAAAAATACAAGAACCGCTTCGGCGATGGCATATTGCTGTGACCCTCATTATACTGAAAATGACCCATTTGGCGGTTCGGCTTATGCGGTTGTGGTCTCGGTCGCCAAGCTAATAGCGGCAGGTTTAGCGTTAAACCAAATTCACTTGACACTCCAAGAATATTTCCCCCATCTAGGAAGTGACAAAGCACGGTGGGGTGTGCCTTTTGCCGCGATGCTGGGGGCATTTGCGGCGCAAATTGGGCTAGGGGTTGCAGCCATCGGCGGAAAGGATTCAATGAGCGGAAGCTTCGGCGACTTAGATGTCCCGCCCACGCTGATTTCTTTTGCGGTTGGTATCGGAAATGCTGAAAGCCTAATCAGCCCAGAGTTCAAAGCTCCGGGAAATCCGGTTTATCTCATTCATAGCACCGGGGACGATTATCAAGCAATGCGGGAAAGTTTTTCAAAATATACTGCCCTCGTTAAAAAAGGGAAAGTGCTTTCGGCTTATGCCTGTGAATATGGCGGAATTTATGGCGCGATTATGAAGATGGCATTTGGCAACATGATTGGATTTTCCGGCCCGGAAGCCTCTTTTGGGCGAATGGCAGGAGCGATTATCTTTGAAGCCTGTGCGGAGCTTGAGGATTTTCAGTTGCTGGGTTACACAAGCGATGAACCGACCTTAAAATTCGGCGAAAATACCGCGCTTTTGCTTTCAGAGCTTCGCCCCCATTATGAAAATGCCCTTGAGGGAGTCTTCCCGACAAAAATAAAGCAAGACGGTGACGCTCCGGTCATTACGGATAAAAGGCAAAGCATTAATCTTGCAAAAGCAAAAATCATAGTGCCAAAGGTTGTCATTCCGGTTTTCCCCGGGACTAACTGCGAATATGATACAGCTTTAGCAGTAGAAAAAGCGGGCGGACAAGCTTCTTTTGCCCTTGTCCGTAACCTGACCCCGGATATGCTAAAGGATTCAATCATGGAACTGGAAAAAGCGATTGCTTCGGCGCAAATCCTAATTTTCCCCGGCGGATTTTCCGGCGGTGATGAACCGGACGGGTCGGGCAAGTTTATTGTCTCACTTTTCCGCAACCAACGCCTTTTTGAAGCTGTCCATGATTTGCTTGAAAAAAGGGACGGCTTGATTCTGGGGATATGTAACGGCTTCCAAGCCTTAGTGAAGCTGGGCCTGCTCCCATATGGGCAGATAAAACCAATGGATGCTGATTGCCCGACCCTGACATTTAACCATATCGGCCGCCATCAGTCGCGCTACATTACGGCAAGGGTAAGCTCCGTTATTTCGCCGTGGCTTTCAAAATGCCAGCCCGGTGATTTGTACGTGCAGCCTGTTTCACATGGCGAGGGGCGGTTTGTTGCTTCGCCTGATACCTTAAAGGCCTTAAAAGCAAATGGGCAGATTTGCTTCCAGTACGCAACCCCGGCGGGAAAACCGACCATGGAGATTGACTTTAACCCCAATGGGTCGGCATGGGCGGTCGAGGGAATTACAAGCCCTTGCGGCCGGATATTAGGGAAAATGGCACATACGGAACGTTTTGGTGAGTTTGTGGCAAAAAACATTCCCGGCAATAAGAATTTGCCTCTTTTTGAAGGGGGGATAAGTTATTTTAGATGAAGTTAAAGATATTTATGCCAATATTACTAATTATATTGCTTTCGGGCTGTGCAAATCAGGCTGAACCAGTAGTAAATGATGATAATGGCCATGATGTGACTGAAGCTTTTTATTATATAAAAGAAACGTTATCAGATGTTGAATTAGAATCAATTCTCGATTTTTATCTTGATGATGAAAGCCTAAATGTCATTGGCTACAATGACATCAGCATGGACAATGAAGCAGGGGATTATGATTTTCGGCTTGAGCTTAAGCTCGTGAAATTAAGCTTTAGCGGTGAAAAGCTAGGTGAAATAGTTTTTGATCCACAGGAAATAAGCTTTTGGCATGAAAGCCCGGCCGCTGCTGCTTCTGATGAAAACGGCGGAATCTGGATTATGTTTAACCTTTCCGGGCCGGAAAGCGGTACATACTTGCGGCGTTATGACGCGAACGGAAATCTTACCAAGACCGCATTAATCGGCGAGACCCAGGGCATAAAGAGTTTCCATGTGACAGGCTCTGGTGATGATGAAACCATTTATATATATTCTGACAACCTAAGCATGAGTGTCCTGCGGGCTTATGACAACGACGCAGAACTCAAGTTCGAGATAAGCGGGGTAAATGGGATTGCTGTCTTAGCAGACGGACAGGTATTGATTGAGCGGTCGGAAAAAAATAAGCAAAACGAAGAGAAAATTTTTCAGATAATTGACGCAAAGGGAAATGTCAGCAGCGAAATTAAGATAGATGTAAATGCCAATGAGCAACAAAACAATCCCTATTTCCATGGAACAAGGTTTGACACCACCGGGCTCGCTATCGGGCTGGTCGAAACCGGAGACAAGGGATTATATGGCTATCATCTTGATAAGGGACGACGTTTCAAGCTGCTTGATTGGCTTGAGCATGGCATTAATTTCTCTTTTTCGGGTTTGGCCCGCCTGATTGTGGCGGCCGGGGATGATTTTTACTGCCTTGTTCCCGAAGATTCCAAAGTGAAAATGGTCCGGCTGGCCCGGACTTATGAGCCGCCCGAAGTGGCTGGAAAAAAGATTATCACCCTTGCCCTGCTATATAGCGAATTTATTTATGGCGGTTCGATTGCCCGCTTCAATATTAATAATGAAAATTATGAAATCAAAGTAGAAAGATTTAACACGGAAAGCATGAATTTAAGGCTTGCTAGCGGAAATATTCCGGATATCGTCATCATGCCGCCAAATGACTCTTATTACAATTATTCCTATAAAGGCCTCTTTGTTGATTTATATGAGCTGATTAATGCTGACCCGGATATTGAGCTAAGTGATTACATCGATAATGTATTAATAACGCTTGAACATAACGATAAGCTTTATGGCATTCCTCCTTATTTCAGTATTAATACGGTTATTGGACGAATGTCTGATGTTGGCCAGCGAACGGGCTGGACTTGGGATGAGTTTCATGCCCTGATGGAAAGCAAACCTGATGGGACAGTTCCGGTTGCTTGGCGGGATAGGCCATTAAGCGGTTCAGATTTTTTCTTTAACGCCATTTCGGGACGAAGCTCAGACTTTATTGATTATGCCAAAATGGAATGTAATTTTAATTCGCCGGAGTTTATCAACTTTCTTGAGATGGTAAAGGCTTATTATCCATCTGGGGCTTATTATCGGGCAATGGCGGAGAACTATCTTAGTGGAAATCCATTACTTATGTCTGAGCGGATCGAGAGACTAAACGAACGCTCTACGGCAGAATATGAAAAATATTTCGGCGAAGAGGTTAGCTACATAGGTTATCCGACCAGCGATGGAAGAAACGGCTCAAGTTTTCACTTTAATGATGTGGTCGCAATATCTGCTAAATCAGAAATGGTTGATGGTGCTTTTGAATATCTTAAGTATCTGCTTACCGATGCTCAATTCCGGGTCGTTGATGGCTATTATAGCCTTGAGGGTAATGAAGCATTATTCTTTGGTTTTCCAATCCATAGAACTGCTCTTGAGCAGATATTTGAAATGTTTATCGAAATCAATGAAGGGGCTGGCGAAGGTTTTTATTTTGATGGCACACGGATTCCTACTAGAACAGATATTAATAAAGTTTATGATTTGATTAATGCAGTCACATCTGCAAGCGGCATATGGGGAATTTACCAGATTATCGAGGAAGAGCTTGAAAGCTTCTTAAGCGGCCAGAAGTCAGCCGAAGAAGCCGCCGATATTATCCAGAACCGGGCCAGCCTGTTAATGGCTGAGCTTAATTAAATGCTGGCGCGTTTTGGTGAGTTTGCGGCAAAAGCATTCTAGGGCAATAAGAATTTGCCTCTTTTTGAGGGGATAAATTATTTTAGGAATTGAAATTTGACATGGCGTATAAATACGCAAAAAGTTGCGGAAAAATAAATTTTATTTACGCAACTTTTTGCGTGGACAAATTGCGGGATATGTATTAATATGAAGCAATATAAGAGTTTGTTTAGCATGAAAGCTTGAAATTATTTTATTAAAGTACACATGCACCTCGTGAAAGGAGGTTTATATGAATTTTGATGAACAATTTAGTTTTGACAGCGATATTGGCGGAATTGAGCCAGCATGTTTTTGTGGTAATAGCTGTTTATTAGGTTGCGCTTTTGAATGTCTTGGTCCATGTTCGGGAACATGTGGCGGTTTTTGCTCCGGTAATTGTGGCAATGCTTGTTATCCTAGTGGAATTTGCAGACAATTCAATGGCAAGAGGTGATGAAGTTTAGTTTTGTAAAGTAATCAATTACATTTATTCATCCCGAGGTGCATGTTGTATTTATTGTGTTTCCCAAATCAGAAAGGTGAAAAAGATGAGCAGTGAGTACATAATGGGTAAAAGTCCCCAATACTGGAAAACCAGTAATGCTCAAGAAATAACTTTTGTAGTTACACAGGAGTGTAATCTAAGTTGCAAATATTGTTATATGATAAAAAAGGGTGAGGGGAAGGTGATGAGCTTTGAAGTCGCTAAGGACGCCATCGACTTTTTTATTGAAAACAAAGATGATTTGGATTTAAAAGATTATCTGACCCTTGATTTTATCGGCGGAGAGCCCCTTTTAGAGGTGGACTTAATTGAGAAAATCGTTGATTATTTTAGAATTGAAACATATAGGCGTAATAGCAATTGGTTTGGAAAATATCGAATACTAATATCAACCAATGGCCTTTTGTATGATTCACCAGAGGTGCAAAGATTTTTATGGAAAAACAAAAACATGATTTCAATAGGAATCAGCATTGATGGCACTAAAGAAAAGCATAATATGCAAAGAATCTTTCCTGATGGCACTGGCTCATATGATGAGGTTGCTAGGCAAACCATGCTATGGCTTAAACAATATCCTGATGAAACAACAAAAGTAACAATTGGTCACGACGATTTGCCATTGGTAAAGGATAGTATAATTCATTTATGGAATTTAGGGCTAAAAGTCGTTCCGGCTAACGTCGTCTTTGAGGATATTTGGCAGGAAGGCGATGATGTTATTTTTGAAAATCAATTGAAACAATTAGCAGATTATGTCTTGGAGAATCAGTTATGGAACAAAGTGAATACTACGTTATTTTCAGAACAAGTGGGTTATAAGGCACTTCATGATGAAATGCTACATAATTCATGCGGAACAGGCAGATCTTTTACTGTGGACTATGAAGGTAAGCTTTATCCTTGTATTCGATTCATGAAATATTCGTTAGACAACAAAAATGAAATATCGTTTGGTGATATTTATAAGGGGGTCGATACTGATAAAATAAGACCATTTTTATCACTTAACACAAAATATCAAAGCAAACAGGAATGTATTGATTGTTCTGTTAGCTCATCGTGTTCATTTTGCCCCGGATATAATTATGATATTTCTAAAAATGATACATTATTTGAACGTGCAACTACAATTTGTGAAATGCACAAGGCACGTGTAAAGGCTAACCGCTATTATTGGGCGCGTTTATATAATCTTCATGGCATAAAATGCAAGCCAGAAATCAAGAAGAAGCCTTATAAATACTTATATATTTTGACCTCAGACTTTAGCGTATCTTATTGTGATTATTACAGTTTTGATAATGATAGAGTTTTGAATAAATCTTTTTTAGACAGAGGATTAGAATTTGCAAAAGATAATTTCTATTCACCTGTTTTAGTTCATCACCTTAAGGAATGTAATTCGGAATTATATAATATAAATAAACCATATACTTATGACGCGCTAAACAGCCACTTAGTAACTCATATTAAGTATTATCAAACTGGAGACCTTTTATCTGAAGATATTATTTATGTGGTTGACTGTGAAAACATTAATTTATTGATTGATGGAAAAACAAGGCTTGCTAAAATAATATTCAATATTGATGGTAATCAAATTTTTAATTTAAGTAATATGGTCATTGGATTATTAGAAAAAGTAAATCGTGTCCATATGAATATTAGGATAGAAGATAAAACTAAATTCGATGTAACTGAATATGAGCGTCAAATGAATAAAATTGCAGATGAAATTGTAAGATATATAAATAAACATGAGGTGAAAGAAGTTAATCGTCTTACCGACCGGATATTTTCTGGTGAAATGAATAACTGTAATGCTGGAGAACGCTCTTTAACTTTGGCTCCTGATGGTCAATTATATATTTGCCCGGCATTTTACTATAATAAAATGAATCCGATCGGCACATACAATGAATCAAGCGGCGAATATGAGTTCTTGCCCGAAATTTCTCTCACAGAACTAGCAAACTCACCAAACTGTAATAATTGCGATTGTTATCAATGTAATCGTTGTATTTTCCAAAACAAAAACCATACTGGCGAGTATAACGTGCCATCAGCACTTCAATGTAAAATTTCACATATTGAAAGAGAAATATCACGCAAACTATTACCCACATATGCAATTTTAGAAATAGGCAGCAACTGTCATATTGACGAAATTTCATATAAAGACCCTATAAACGTTTTACTAGATAGAAAAAATGCTATCTGATGAGCAGGAGGATAAAAATGTCAAAAGATAATTTTATAGAAGAACGCATAGCAGTTTTATCAGAGGAAGAAATTGAAAAAATACAAGATTTGCAATACCTAAATTTCGCTATCCAAGATTTATGTAAATCTTTAACTGATAATGATTTATATAAAAAGCATGAAAGCGAAATATATAAACGATTGGTTCAGGATAATAAAAAATGCCTAAGGGATATTCGCAAGTTCTGGGATTATTGTGTTGAAAAATATGATATAATTATTACTGACAATATGCAATTATATATTAATTATGGCAATGATGAACTTATATTACGGCGCGGATAAAATTTCAGCAAGTGATATATAAAACAGGAGCAAAAACGTGCTTAAAGTAAATTCCATCAAAAAATCCATAAAAACCAAATCAGCAACCACCCATATTCTAAAAGGGATTAGTTTTTCTGTAAATCAAGGTGAGATGGTTGCGATTATGGGCCCCAGCGGCTGCGGTAAAAGCACATTGCTTGGCATAATAGCCGGGCTTGACAAGCCGGATTCCGGTTCTGTTTCGCTTAACGGCAAGAAAATGTATGAAATGCCGTCTGACAAATTGGATTCATTTCGCGCCCGCCACATTAGCATAGTTTTTCAAAATTATGGCTTGATAAAAGAGCTTAATTGCAAGGATAATATCATGCTTCCGCTTATTTTTTCTGGTTCAAGCCAAAACTTAATTTCCAAGTCACTATATGAACAGCTTGGCTTAAAGGAACTCCTTAACCGCTATCCGAATGAAATGTCAGGCGGTGAGCAGCAAAGGGCAGCGATAGCAAGGGCACTCATAACTGGGCCGGACATAATCCTTGCTGATGAGCCGACCGGGTCACTCGACCAAAAAACTGGCCTTGAAATAATGGCAATGTTCCGCAAAACGGCTTTACAGAAGAAAACAGTTTTGATTGTAACCCACGACAAAACTGTTGCGGATTTGTGCGACAGAATTATCCAGATGAAAGATGGTGAGCTTAGTGGATAGAGCTTTTAAGCAATTTGCCGTTTTTTATAAGGTAAGCAACACAAATAAATCCATATCCTTAATGGTATGGGTTGTTTATGTTTTGCTTGCTTCAATAATTGCGCTAATGCTTTTGCTGACTTCAAGCAACGATTTAATTTTTGAAAATGCTTCAATAAATGCCAATGGCGGAATTGTTTCATATTATCTTGAGCATAACGAAGAAAACGGCTTAATAATGGATGAGCATTTTGAAAAGCATTTTGATGAGCTTAAGTTAAACGCTAAACTAGTGGAAAGATATGCAACCGTAAACCTGTCCCTTAATGGCGAAAGGCGGCCTGTTCTTCTGCGCTTTCAAAGCGGAATCCCCTTAAATGCTTGTATCATGAGCAGCACTTTAAGTGAAAGCTTGCGGGCAAAAAAAGATTCCACATTATCTTTTGATGACTGGGATTTGGCTTTTTCGGTTAATTCCATTGAAAATCCGGATTTTGGCACTCTCGAATCCCAGTATTATGGTTATGTTACCATTAATGAATTGTATATAGAGCAAATTCTAGGCGCAATTGAAAAGGCAAATATCCGTCTGGCTTACGATGAAGAAGCTGATATTAGTGAAGCCTTGGATTTATATTTTGGTGACAACAATATAAAGATAACCAGACAGCATTACAGCGAAATACAAAAAAACTACCAGCTTGTTAAAGAAGTCATCAAAGAAGTTATTGCATATCTTGTCGTTCTTTGCTTTATTGTCTTTACCGCGGGTTTTTTTACTTTTGCTTATCTCAATTTTTCGAAGAATATCAAGAACTTTGCCCTCCTAAGGGTTTATGGGTTCACAAGAAAAAGCGCAATCAAAATATCTTTCATTGACGCATTGGCATTTTCGCTGTCTGCCAATTTGATTGCCGCCCCTCTTGCCCTCTTGATGTTCAAATATGTGACAAGACAAGCCTTTGGTGCTTCACTTTTAGTTACCTTTTGGCAAATGGTTTTAGTATTTTTAGTTGTCCTTGCAATTTCGATAATGATTAATCTGCCGTTAAGTTTTTTACTGGCGAAAAAGATTTTTGACATTGACGCAATGAATATTATCAATGGCCGAATCCATCATAAAGCAGACAAATCACTCCAATATCCGATTATTAGCATTATCGTTTTTGCAATTATCATGGCGGCTTTTTCAAATGATTTCTCGCTTTTGCTTTTTACGCTGGGGCTGATGGCATTAGTTGCATTCATATATTTCATCAGCAAGAAAGCGATTAACTTATTCCGGTTTGCGGATAAAACTTTAACTAACAGCCTTATGCTTTCGGTGAAGCTGCTGAGGGGCAATTTGAGAAATTCCGCGATTATTTCAACCGCGTTTGTCATAGTTGCCGTTTTTATTATGTTTATTTATAATTTATCTTTCGGCATTGCAAAAATGGTTGAAAACGCTTGGATTGCAGGGGTCGGATATAATGTTTGCGTAAATGTAATGCCGCGTGACGAGGAGCGGTTTGAAGATTTGCTAAAGGAGCATGGACTTCCGTATTTTCAAATATACACAAAAATTGCCACCTACCACAACAGCGAAAGAAGATATTTCCTTGGCATTTTAAAAGACGAGAATAATTATTCACCGACTTTGAAGGTTTTGCCGGGAACTTTCTTGGCTGACAGGATTGTGACTGGCGCGATAGGGCTTAATATCGGCGACCCATATCTGCTAGAGGGAAGCGATAAGAACCTTACCTTGGCAGATTATTTGACCCCCACCCCGTTTACGCCCGCTTCGCATACGATTTTGGCTTCCCATCAAGACATGGGGAGTGCCATTGACGAGACATTCCGGAATAATTATTTGTTTTTCCTTAATGAAAATGAAATAGAATTGCTGGGGCAAATACTAAGAAGCTGGCAAGCGGAAATAATGACTGCCAATATCCTGACGCAGATTCTGACTACCGGGATGGCGCAATATATTTCAATTATCTACATGGCCTCATCAATTATAATAATTGCCCTGCTGATTTTCCTTGCCTCGCTGATGGCAAGCACTTTAATAAAGCGGAGTCCTGAATTATCCCTTTACCGTGCTTTGGGGGCAAAAGAGAAAAAGGTCAGGAGAATTATTTATCTGCAATACGGCATCATTATTTTAATTAGCAGCATTGCCGCCTTTTTGCTTTGCCTTGCCGTGATTAATTTGTTCTTCTTATTACTAATGCGCATAGCTTATCTTCCGTCATTATTAGCCCTTGGGATTACGCTTTCAGTATTGGCAGCCATTACTTATCTGATCCTAATCGCCGTAATGAAGCTGGTCGATTTTAAGGCACTTATTTCCTACAAAGCACCGATGTGAGGTTTGAGAAAATTTATATGCGATACTTTATCGAGATTTACAGGACATATTTTCGCTTAGAACAAATACGATTAGTTTTATTAGCAGGATTAATCGTGCTAACTGTTGCAATTGGAAATATTAATCCATATATATATGGGTTATTGATTGATGCCATTATCAATAAAGATGTAAAATTGTTTAACAGCTATTTGATTATATATGTTACTGTTTCCCTTGTGACAGCAACGCTTGGATTTTTCCAGATAATTTCAACTAAACTGCTAGTAAACAAAATAAACAACCGGATTAAACTAAATGTCTACACTAAGTCGCTAAGTCTAAAGCAATCGGAGTTTAACAAATATACTTTGGGGGAATTGATCAATAGAATTGAAAACGACACAGTTACAGTCATTCAATTTTTTATTGACATAATTACTAATGTTTTTGTAATTGGAATCAATCTAGCCTTGTCAATTTATTTTATTTTTAAAATCTCATATGTGAATGCTTTTATCGCATTATGCATACCTGTTTTGTCCTTGTTATTAATTAAGTTGTTTCAATCATCAATAAAAATAATTACGAAACGCCAGCTCGCATTTTCTGACAAATATATTAATTTCCTTACTTACACATTTAAGGATTTTGAAAATATTAAGGCATATCAGATTGAAAATAAATATGGCAATGCTTTTAGCCAGTTTTTAATGGAAAATAGAGCATTGCTCAAAAAACACATCAAAGTAAATGATTTTTTACAATTGCTAAAGTCATTTATTAATAATATAGTTAATCCTTTTTTGATATATGTATTTGCAATAAGGATTATGAATGGAATCTTATCAATCGGAAACATGGTTTCTTTTAATACCTATGTTGGGAGGTTTTTTGAGGCAACATCTAAGATTCTTTCATTGAACCTGACATCAAACACTATTAAAGTAAGCCTTGAGAGATTAGAGTCACTTAATAATGCTCAAGTTGAAGATACGGCTTCCGGACTTGCTATTGGTACTATCAAAACTATTCAAACTCAAAACCTGCAATTCGGGTACAATGATGATAATGTATTTTCTAATCTTTCATTACATATAGATTCACCAGGCTTATATGCAATTATTGGGGAAAATGGTTGTGGGAAAAGTACATTTTTAAAACTTTTATTGAGAATGTATGATTGTGCTGATAATTATATCTATATTAATGGATTAGATATCAATAAAATATCGTTATCTTCACTTAGGAATGAAATTTCATATGCGTCAAAGCAAAGCTATCTTATAAATGATACTATCTTAAAAAATATAATGATTGGAAATGAGGATGCTTTTTTTTCTGATGTTGTTAAACTATGTAAAAAAGTTGGTTTGCATGACTATATTATGTCTTTGCCAGAAGAATATGACAGCATATTAGATGATATGGGAGTTATCTTGTCGTCAGGTCAAAAACAACGTCTTTGCTTAGTGAGAACTTTGCTAAGGAATGCTTCCTTATATTTGCTTGATGAAATAACATCGGATTTGGATATCTTGGCAGAAAAGGATATAGTTGATGTGATAAAGGAAAAGGCAGAGCATTCAATTATTTTCATGGTGTCACATCGGGAAATGCCAATCAGGCAAAGCAAAAAAACATTTTTATTGACTAGTTCGGGGATCACATTTCAAGGGGCTTTTGAGGAACTAAAAAAATGAAAATCCAGATCTGCTTAGAAATAAAAAGAAGAATTTGCTAAAATTCATTTTCAAGCTGTTAATTGTTGCTTACTTGCTTAATTATTGCGGAGTTGAATAAAACATATTGCTTTATTCAGAAAAATATGGTAAATTTAAGAGAATCTGTTACTAAATGCTAATAATCCTAGAATGGGTGAACTTACGTGAAGATAAAGGGCAGAATTATTAAAGGAATACGCAATAAAGTAAAGATGAATCAAGAAGAGTTCGCGGCTACTCTTGGTGTTTCATTGCGTACTTACCAAAACAAAGAGAAAACAGAGCTTGATTTAAGCTACTCGCAATTTATCCTGATTCAGGAGCTTCTTGGCCAGCATTCAGAGGATTTTTGGCTTTTATTTCTTGAGACTGACGAACATAAAGATTATAGGTTATATCGAAAGCTTAGGTGGCTGATTAGCGAAAATAGTCATGATGAAGCAAAGGAAATATTAAAGAAATTTGATTCAAAAAGAAAAGAACCACATATGCTAATCAATCAATTTCTTTCAATTGCACGAATCAAACTGAATATGGACCTAAGTGATAAGGAAGCGATTGATGGGCTTTGGCAGGCACTTAGCATGACAAAAGCTAATTTTGAGGAAGCAAATTTAAAAGAATATCGATTGACTTTTAATGAAATTGCAATAATAAGTGAAATTGCCGTGCGTTTGTATGAAACGGAAGAAAAAAGCAGAGCAATAACTATGTTGCAAGATTTAGAACAGAATATAGAGGAATCTTTTACGACTGAAGAAGATCGGGCATTGCTTTTGCCGCCGCTATTGTTCGACTTGTCAAATATGCTGGGTGATTTTGACAGGAACGAGGAATCAATTGAAATTTGTGAAAAGGCATTAAGGATAGGGAAAAGCAATAGCAACTTTCGGTTTCACCCCAAAATACATTATAACATGGCACGCCGGAAACTAAAACTGGGGGAAGAGCGTTGTATTTGGGAACCGCTTTTAGTAAGGGCTTATCAAGGCGCATTAATGCAAGGTGATGGTTTGGCGGCGAAAACTATTAAGGAAGATGCCAATACTAATTTTGGCATATCTTTAGGCGGAGATTAACTGGGTTAATGTGATTTTGAAAAAATAAAAAACAAAAAATTTTAAAAAAAGAGTTCAAAAATATTTCAAATTGTGCTATAATATTGAATATATAAAAATTAGGGAAGATAGTGCGGAAATTTAATTTCCATTTCCTACCAAAAAAGAAAGGTTTTTGCAGCTTCACAAGCTTAGCTTTGTGGAGTGCATAAGGTGTAACATGAAAATAAATATATCAAAAATTGCCGGATGGATAGTTATCATTATAATGACAGTCATTTTAATGCCGACATATGTTTTTGATGTTAAGGCAGGTGATGGTGACGTGGAGGCAAGTTCATCGCCAAGTTCATCACCCAGCTCCGAGCCAAGTTCATCACCCAGTTCCGAGCCAAGTTCATCACCCAGCTCCGAGCCGAGTTCATCACCCAGCTCCGAGCCGAGTTCATCGCCCAGCTCCGAGCCAAGCTCATCACCCAGCTCCGAGCCAAGCTCATCACCCAGCTCCGAGCCGAGTTCATCGCCCAGCTCCGAGCCCAGCTCATCACCCAGCTCCGAGCCAAGCTCATCACCCAGCTCCGAGCCAAGTTCATCGCCAGGTAATGGGCCTTCCGGGCCGCCACCGCCACCTTCACTTCCCAGTACCAACCCCACCACTCGTGCCAACACTAGTGACATCCCTGCTACTACTACAGCTACCGCAGCTGTTAAAGCGATTGATGGCAGTACCGTGAAGAGTGCAATTGTTCAATCCTGGTCCAGCCAAACTAGCAATAAAAAGTATGTTTTTAATAGCACCGGGCCAGCCTATCTTACCGAAGACGCTTTAGAAGTATTAAGAAGTTTGTTTTATAATAATGAAAATATAGATAATCCTAACAATGGCAATTCCCCTATTAACGCCGGCATTTTAAGCGAAGTTTTCGATGCCGTCTACTATGCTGAACGTTATCCGGATGTCGCGGAAGAATTTGGAGATGATGAGCTTTCTTTGCTTAACCATTTCTTGGAATTTGGTTTATTGGAAGGACGCGCCGGAAGCGATTTATTTGATGTCTCAGTATATAAAAATGCAAATCCAGATTTAATGGCGGCTTTTGGTGATGATATGGCGGCTTATGTCCTTCATTTCCTTGAGTATGGAAGCGATGAAAATCGGTTGACAGGCCTGGGAATCATTAGCGATAGCTTAAAAGGAAATGAAGTAGAAGTAAGGATTAATATTTATGACCCTCTAAAGGCCAGCATTTCGGCGGGGCCGTCCCTGGCCATTTCCGGCCAGACATCAGGCGATGAAGTAACGAAAAAAGTAAATACTTTTCAGAAATTTTTTCAGAACGATATAAAAATGGTATCACTTGATCACCAAGGCAATTTTGGCCATGATGTGCGTATTGCGGCAAAAGTTGACGTAAGCAGAATGAATACAAGTAATCTCTATTTCTACTCGTATTCAGCCAAAACGAACAGGTACATCAGAATTGAAAGGACCAATTACAAAATAGATGCTAATGGATATGTACATTTTAGCACTGATGTGGGCGGAGATATTATTATATCGGATGGGCCGCTAGAAAGTAGATGATAAAAAAAATTTTAATTGAAAAATTTTAAATTTTTTACTTGACAAAGGGCCCAAAATCCCTTAAATTATTATTATGAACAGCAAAGGTGCTGTGGCTTATGTCACAGCACCTTATTTTACCTTAATGTGAAAGATAAATCTTCAAATTTTAGAAAGGCATGGTATTTATATGAAAAACGTCACAGAATTATTTGGCAGCATGGTATTTAACGATAAAATAATGCGTGAGAAATTGCCAAAGGACATCTATAAGTCGCTTAAGAAATCAATTTCATTAGGGACGCATTTAGAGCTTGATGTCGCTAATTCAGTTGCCAATGCGATGAAAGAGTGGGCGGTTGAGAAAGGCGTGACCCATTTTACCCACTGGTTCCAGCCGATGACCGGAATGACTGCCGAAAAGCACGACAGCTTTATTTCCGTTGCCGATGGGGGCAAGGTGATTATGGAATTTTCCGGAAAAGCTTTGGTCCGCGGTGAGCCGGATGCCTCAAGCTTTCCGTCCGGCGGTTTACGCGCAACCTTTGAGGCGCGTGGTTATACAGTCTGGGACACGACATCTTATGCTTTTATCAAGGACGGGACTTTATGTATTCCGACCGCTTTTTGCTCATACAGCGGTGAAGCGCTTGATAAAAAAACGCCCCTGTTAAGGTCGATGGAAGCAATTGATCGGCAAGCACTTAGGATTTTACGCCTTTTTGGCAATAAGGAAGCAAAAAGGGTGGTCGCCAATGTTGGCCCGGAGCAGGAATATTTTCTGGTCGATAAAGCGATGTTTCAGAAACGCCCCGACCTGGTTTATACCGGGCGCACTTTGTTTGGGGCCCGCCCGCCCAAAGGCCAGGAAATGGACGACCATTATTTTGGCGCAATCAAACCAAGGGTCGCCGCTTTCATGAAAGATCTTGATGAAGAGCTTTGGAAGCTTGGCGTTTATGCGAAAACAAAACATAATGAAGTTGCCCCGGCCCAGCACGAGATGGCACCGATTTTTTCCACCACCAACATCGCGACTGACCACAACCAGCTGACCATGGAACTGATGAAAAGCATTGCTGACAAGCATGACCTTGCTTGCTTACTGCATGAGAAACCCTTTGCCGGGGTTAATGGAAGCGGAAAGCATAATAACTGGTCATTGTCAGCCGACAATTTTGGCAACCTGCTTGAACCGGGCGAGACTCCGTTTGAAAACGCCCAGTTTTTGCTTTTCCTTGTCGCGGTAATCAAAGCGGTTGATGAATATCAAGATTTGCTCCGCCTTTCAGTTGCAAGCGCGGGCAACGACCATCGGCTTGGGGCAAATGAAGCTCCTCCGGCAATAGTTTCAATTTTCTTGGGCGAAGAGCTTAATGAAATCCTGGCCGCCATCGAATCAGGCTCGGCTTATGACAACCGGGAAAAACACGAAATGGAAATCGGTGTTACCTCACTGCCCCATTTTACAAAAGATACAACTGACCGTAACCGGACTTCACCCTTTGCCTTTACCGGGAACAAATTCGAGTTCCGGATGCTTGGTTCAGCATTTTCCGTGGCCGGGCCAAATATTGTCCTAAATACAGCGGTTGCCGAAATCTTAAAACAATTTGCTGATGAACTTGAAAAAGCGCGTGATTTCACCCAAGCCTTGAACTTATTGGTGAAAAAAACAATTACTGACCACAAGCGGATTATCTTTAATGGCAATAATTATGCTGATGAGTGGGTCGTTGAAGCCGCCAAAAGGGGCTTGTCAAACCTTAAGACAACAGTTGAGGCCCTGCCCAAATTCACCCAGCCCAAAAACATTGCTTTATTTACCCAGCATAATGTTTTCACGGAAAGTGAGATTCATTCCCGCTATGAAATCCTGATGGAAAACTATTGCAAGACCTTGCATATCGAATCGCATACAATGGTTGATTTGGTGAAAAGTGAGATTATCCCCGCTTGCATTACTTACCAGAATGAACTGGCGAAATTATTAAGTTTAAAGGCTACGGAATATGAATCAACATTGGAAGAATATTTACTTAGCCGGATCAGCAAACTATCATCATGTATGCTTAAGAAGCTAAACAGCTTGGAAAAAGCCTTGCTTGAGACAGATATTGAACGCGATATTTTAGCCAGCGCAAAATTTTACCGCGAAGAGGTATATGGGGCAATGGTTGAGCTTCGCTTATGCGTCGATGAGCTGGAAACTTTAGTTGCGAAAAAATATTGGCCATTGCCATCTTATGCGGAACTTCTATATAGTGTTGTATAAGTAGAACTGCGTTAAGAGAGTGCGATTCAAAAGACCGGCCCTTGAGAAACGCCGTTACTTAATTCGCGTATTTTGCGAATTTATGTAACGCAGCGTTTCTCTCGGAGCGAAAGCGGGTCGGGCGTTGAATTGACAGCTCTCGTAACGCGAAAAAAACTATTGGGACATAAGAAAAGTAGGAAAATATGTGTGGTATAGCAGGATTTTGTAATTTCGCAGGTGATACAGAAAAAAATATCTTAAAAATGTGCGAAATAATGTATAAACGCGGCCCCGATGGCGGGGGAACTTGGCAGACAGAAGACAAAACTGTCACGCTGGGCCATCGGCGGCTTTCGGTAGTTGACTTAACGGAAAGCGGGGCCCAGCCAATGATGTCCTTAAGCGGCCGTTACGTCATCACCTTTAATGGCGAAATATACAATTACCAAAAAATAGCAAAGCGTTTGCTTAGCGAGAACAAAGTCAGCAAATTTATCGGCACTTCTGACACCGAAGTGCTTCTTGAAGCGATCGAAGCTTATGGCCTTTCAGAAACACTTAAGATGTCCAAAGGAATGTTTGCTTTGGCTGTTTATGACCGCAAGGAAAAAAAGCTGTCCCTTGCCCGTGACCGTTTTGGCGAAAAGCCATTATATTACGGCTGGGTCAACGGCGCGTTTGTTTTTGCTTCCGATATCCGGGCAATAGCTTTGCTGTCAGGTTTTTCCAACCCGGTTAATCCCGAAATTTTGAGCCTTTATTTTATCCACGGTTATATTCCATCACCCTACTCCATTTATCAGGACATCAATAAGCTTGATGGCGGAATGATTCTTGAAATCAATGCGCCGCATCAGGTTTACCGCTTAACCTCTTATTGGTCTTTGACAGAGGTTGCCTTAAACGGCCAAAATAATCCTTTTAAAGGAAGCCGGGCCGAAGCAGCTGATGAGCTAGAAAGGCTGCTTAAAGAAACAATCAGCGAGCAAATGATTGCTGATGTCCCGGTCGGGGCGTTTCTTTCCGCCGGAATAGATTCTAGCACGGTTGTTGCAATTATGCAGTCATTACATGATAAGCCAGTCAAAAGCTTTACGATTGGAATTGATGCTTATGATGAAGCTATTTATGCCAAGGAAATCGCAAAGCATTTAGGCTGTGACCATACCGAAAAATATATCAGCGAAAACGAAGCAAAAGCAATTATCCCCTTGCTAGGCAATATGTATGGTGAGCCTTATGCCGATTCTTCCCAGATCCCAACCCATCTTGTCAGCAAAATAACAAGGGAAGCAGTAACGGTATCGCTTAGCGGTGATGGCGGTGATGAGCTTTTCCGCGGTTACAATTCTTACCGCAAAATGGAAGCGGTTTACAAAAAAATCCATCGGATTCCGCGTTTTGTCAGAAAAGCCGCCCACCGGATTATCTTAAGTGATTTTGTCTCGGCCAGCCAGCATTACCGGATTCGGGCGAACTTGTTAAAAAGTGAAACAGCCACGGACTTATATAGTAATGTTTTGGACTATAGCCCAATTCTTCACAAGATTAGCTTAAATGACGCAGCAGTTTCTTACAAGCACAATGATATTGACTACCGCTTTTTAAGAGAACCAAACCACCAGCTTATGCTGATGGATCAGCGTATGTATTTGCCCGATGACATCTTGGCAAAAGTTGACCGCGCGGCAATGGCAGTTTCCCTTGAAACAAGAGTTCCGCTGCTTGATAAGGATATTGTTGAATTTTCGTGGAGCTTGCCGATTGAATACAAACGAAACGCCAAGCTGGGGAAATTGGTGCTGCGTGATGTCTTATACCGCTATGTCCCAAGTGAAATGATGGACCGCCCCAAGCAAGGTTTTGGCATTCCCATCGAAAGATGGTTAAAAGACCCCAACTTGCGTAATTGGGCGGAAGATTTGATTAACCAAGACACGCTTAAAAAACAAGGCTTTTTGGATGCCGGGGTTGTCCATCAGATTTGGAATGATTACGCGAAAAATGATAATTTTATCCCCCAGATATGGTATATATTGATGTTCCAGAATTTTTTGGCAAACGAGGGCAAGCAGACAAGTTAGACAAGTGAGGCTTAATTTGATAAAAATAATTGACTATAAAGCAGGGAACGCCCCTAGCGTCATGCACGCGCTAAATCACTTAGGTTTCAAGGCAGAATTTGCGAAGAATAAGAGCGATTTAGCTAATTCAACCCATATAATTTTACCAGGGGTCGGCAGCGCAAAAGCGACAATGGAATCCTTGGCAGAGCTTGATTTAATCAAACCCCTGACCGAAAAAGTGCTAGGTGAGGGTGTTATGTTTTTCGGAATCTGTGTGGGAATGCAGGTTCTCTTTGACTTTAGCGCGGAAGAAAATACTGCTTGTCTTAGCTGGTTAAAAGGGCAGGTCGTAAAATTTGACCGCGAAAAAGTAAGAGTTCCGCAAATGGGCTGGAACAAAGTTTCTTTCGCTAATAAAAGCGGATATTTCTATTTTGTTAATTCCTATTATGTCATGCCGGAAGACAAAGAAATAATTTGGGGGACGGCAGATTATAACGGCCGCTTTATGGCGGCAATTCACCGGGAAAACATCTGGGCGACCCAGTTTCATGCCGAAAAAAGCGGCACGGCAGGCCTTAAATTGCTTAACAGATTTCTAACACCGGAGGGAAGCGAATGCTTACAAAACGCCTAATTGCTTGTTTTGACATAATCGATGGGCGGGTGACCAAAGCGGTCCGCTTTCAGGACAATATTGATGTTGCCCCGGCGGAAGAGCTAGCCCATATATTATATGAAGCCGAAATAGACGAACTTATTTTTTATGATATAACCGCCAGCAGCGAAAAACGACCCATCGATATCGAAACGGTGAAAAAAGTCGCACAACTTGTCTTTATCCCTTTTACTGTTGGCGGCGGAATCAAAAACCTAAGTGATATGTACGAAACACTCAAAGCTGGGGCTGAAAAAATCAGCATTGACTCAATGGCGGTCAGGGACCCAAGTATCATCACCGCCGGGGCAAAAGCCTTTGGCTCGCAGTGCATTGTTTTGTCAACCCAAGTAAAAAGAGAAAAAAATCTGCCCAGCGGATATGAAGTGTATATTGACGGCGCAAGGAAAGCAACCGGGCTCGATGCAATGGAGTGGATAAAACGCGCCGAGGAGCTTGGGGCTGGTGAAATTTGCCTTAACAGCATTGATAATGACGGGACGCTTTTAGGTTATGACCTTAACCTGATGAAAATGGCACAAGGAAAAGTAAGCATTCCCTTGATTGCTTCGGGCGGAGCAGGAAAACCGGAACACCTTAGCGATTTATTTACTGAAACCGAAACACAGGCAGCCATTATCAGCAGTATGCTTTATTCACCACGGCTTGAGAGAAATTTTGCGGTCAAAGAGCTTAAGGAATACTTGCTTACGAGCAATATCCCGGTCCGGCCGCCTAGTTGCTAGCGCGAAATGAGGTTCTTATGAAAATAGACGACAAATTATTATCTTATTTAGAAGATTTATCCTGCTTAACCCTTACGGCCAGTGAAAAATCACAATTAAGTGATGATTTTGGCAAAATTCTTGAATATATGGACATTTTGGGTGGATTGGACACCATCGATGTAAGCGAAATGAGTCATCCCTTTCCCCATGTGAATGCTTTTAGGCCCGATACTGTCAAGGAATCGACCTCAAGAGAATTAATCCTAAAAAATGCCCCCCATCATAATGGGGAAATAATTGTTGCCCCGCCGACTTATGAATAGGGGGCGGGTGTTTGGGTGAAGTTTGCTTAAACGTTTAAGTAACGGCAATTAAGAAATTAGGAAAGAGAATTTCATGATTACAAATAGTGTAACAGATATCGTAGAAAATAGTGTAACACATAGCGTAGCACCTAGCATAACACATAGCGTAGCACCTAGTGCCTTAGAGCTGGCGGCTTTGCTTAAAGCGAAAAAAATTAGCGTGGCAGAGGTTTTAGACCATTATTTTGGCGCGATTGAAAAAACAGACCCCCATCTTAACAGCTTTCTTGCTTTAGCCAAAGAAAGTGCTTTGGCGCAAGCAAAAATAGTGCAAGAAAAACTAAATTTAAATGAAACATTATCAAGCCTTGCTGGCGTCCCGATTGCGATCAAAGATAATATATCAACGCAGGGAATTAAGACCGCCTGTGCTTCAAAAATGCTTGATGGTTATGTTCCGGTTTATGACGCTTCGGTCGTTACCAAGCTAAAACAGGCGGGAATGATAGTGATCGGCAAGTTAAACATGGACGAGTTTGCCATGGGCGGCTCAAGTGAAACCGGAATTGGCGGCCCGGTCCACAATCCTTGGGATTTGTCCCGCGTTGCCGGAGGTTCTTCCGGCGGAAGCGCGGCGGCTGTTGCGGCTAGGCTTGTCCCGCTTGCCCTTGGCTCTGATACCGGGGGGAGCATTCGCCAGCCTTGCTCTTTTTGCGGAATTACCGGGATAAAACCAACATATGGGGCAGTATCGCGTTATGGCCTGATTGCATATGCTTCATCATTAGACCAGATTGGGCCGATGGGGGTTAATATTGATGATTGTGCCGCGCTGCTTAAGATTATTTCCGGCCCTTGCGAGAAAGACAGTACCTGGGTACTAGATAAACCCTTTGATTTTAAAGAATCACAGCCTAATCGGCTTGACGGAGTAAAAATTGGGCTGCCAATCAACTATTTTGCAGACGGCATTGATAAAGAAGTAGCAGAATCAGTACTAAGAGCAGCCAAAGAATTTGAAAATGCTGGCGCAACCATTTGCGAATTTGAAATGCCGCTGCTTGATTATGTCATTCCGACCTATTATATTATTGCGTGTGCGGAAGCTTCGTCAAACCTGTCAAGATATGATGGGCTAAAATACGGGCATTTGAGCAAAAACGCAAACACGCTTGATGAAATTTACCGCCTGTCAAGAAGCGAAGGCTTTGGAATCGAGACAAAAAGACGGATTATGCTGGGATCATTTGTCCTGTCATCAGGATATTACGAGGCCTATTATCAAAAAGCCCTTAAAGCAAGAGCCTTGCTAAAAAAAGCATATGATCAATTATTCGAACAGTATAATTTTATCATTTCCCCGGTCGCGCCGACAAGTGCCTATCGGCATGGTGAAAATATTACTGATCCGCTCAAAATGTACATTGCCGATCTTTACACAGTCGGGGCTAACCTTGCCGGGCTTCCGGCCGTGTCTTTGCCGTGCGGATTTGATAGTGAGGGCCTTCCGCTTGGTTTCCAGCTTTGCGGCAATGCCTTTAAAGAAGCAGATTTAATAATGGCAAGCCGGGTTTATCAAGCTCGAACTGGCCATCATCTTAAGAAACCGGAGGTAGATTTTTGAGTAAGACAGCATGGGAGACGGTGATAGGGCTTGAAGTCCATGCCGAGCTTCTGACCGGGTCAAAAATTTTCTGTAGCTGTGCGACTTCGTTTGGGGACGCTCCCAATACGCTTGTTTGCCCGATTTGTTCGGGAATGCCAGGGACATTGCCAAAGCTTAACCAAAGCGTGGTTGAATACGCTATTCGCCTTGGTTTGGTTCTTAATTGTGAGATTACTAAAAACTGCAAATTCGACCGCAAAAATTATTTTTATCCGGATCTTCCCAAAGCTTATCAGGTATCACAGCTATATTCGCCGATTTGCCGGAACGGTTATTTAGAAATCGAAACAGAAGCAGGGCAAAAGATAATTAGGATTAGCGAAATCCACATGGAAGAAGATGCCGGGAAGCTAATCCATGATAAACGTGATGGCACGTTGATGGATTTTAACCGCTGCGGGACTCCGCTCCTTGAAATCGTTACTGAGCCCGATTTTGAAAATGAAGTAGAAGTGCTTGATTTTCTGGAAAAAATGAGAGAGATTTTGGTTTACCTCAATATTTGTGACGGCAAAATGCAGGAGGGTTCACTCCGCTGTGACATCAATCTTTCAGTTAAAAAGGAAGGTGCAGAGCTTGGCGTCCGGACAGAAATGAAGAACCTTAACTCATTTAAGGCTGTTGCCCGCGCTATTGGTGATGAAGCCCTGCGGCAGACCCAGATCCTAAGCAGGGGCGGCTTTATTGTACAGGAAACGCGCCGCTGGGATGATGACAATGGTTTATCCTATGCAATGCGTTCCAAAGAAAACGCGCAGGACTACCGCTATTTCCCCGAACCTGATTTGCTGCCGCTTAACATAAGTGAAGCTTGGCTATCCGAAATTAAGAAAAGCTTGCCTGAACTAGCACATGAGAAACGGAGCCGCTATCAAAATGACCACGGAATAACTCCAAAAGATACCTTTGCCTTAACCGAGGACAAAAGCCTTGCCGATTTATTTGACGATGTAATAAAAAATGGCGCAGATCCACAAGAATCAGCCCATTTAATCTGCGGTGAAATAAAGCGTCTCCTAAATACAGCAGGTTTAGCGCCAAAGGAGCTAAGAATAGATGCAAAGAAACTGGCCCAGCTGGTTAATCTTGTCATTAAAGGTGAAATTAACAGAAGTGCTTACAAAGAAACAGTCGAGGCGGTTTTTAATTTTGATGTTTGCCCGCTTGAGTATATCGAAACCAAAGGGCTTAGAATGCAAAACGATGATAATCTGATTAAAAAAGCCGCCGCATATGTCTTGGAAGAAAATCCCGGTGCTGTGTCCGACTACCGGAGCGGAAAAGATAAGGCCTTAGGTTTCTTAATCGGGCAGACAATGAAAGAATTAAAGGGGACAGGAAACCCGGGGGCAGTAAAGAAAGTTTTGCTTGATTATTTTGAAGCGTGATTCGGGGCGTGATTTGAAGCGTGGTTTGAGCGTGTTTTTTTAGCGTGGTTTTAAAGCATGATTTTAAAGCGAAAGAAATTAATTGCAGGGAAATCTTTTTTGGTGTAGAATGGGGAGTGCAAAAAACTAAAGTTTTTGAAACTAAAGTTTTTGAAACTAAAGTTTTTGAAACTAAAGTTTTTAAAACTAAAGTTTTTTACAAGTGGAAATATTAATTTCCACATGATACTTAGGAAAATACAGGTGCAGACGATGTTAGTAAAAGTATTAATACTGGCGATTTTTTTTGTGGTAACGATTTATATTGGGTTTTATTGCCGTAAACACGCGGTTGACGTCAATAGCTTTGTGCTTGGCGGAAGAAGCGTCGGGCCTTGGATGTCAGCATTTGCTTACGGTGCTTCATATTTGTCAGCGGTAATGTTCGTTGGGTATGCCGGGCAGTTCGGCTGGCGTTTCGGCGTTTCCGCAACATGGATCGGGCTTGGCACGGCTGTTGTCGGCTCACTCCTGCCTTGGGTGGTCCTTGCCCGCCGGACAAGGGTTATGACCCAGCACCTTAATAGTGCAACAATGCCGCAGTTTTTCGGCAGCCGCTACGGTTCAAAGCCCCTAAAGTTAGTCGCTTCGGCAATTACTTTTGTTTTTCTTGTCCCTTATACAGCATCATTATATAACGGCCTTTCGCGTATTTTTGCCATGGCATTCGATGTCGATTTTTGGGTAGTCATCGTCATTATGGCAGTCCTGACCGGAATATATGTTATCGCCGGAGGTTATATGGCGACGGCGGTTAATGATTTAGTCCAAGGCACGATTATGTTCGTTGGTGTGATTGCGGTTATCGGCGCAGTTTTGCGGGTTAATGGCGGATTAATTGCTTCGCTTAGTGAGCTGGCAAGAGTTTCTGACCCGGCGGTATCTGATACACCCGGCATTTTTGCTTCATTCCTTGGCCCGGACCCGCTTAACCTTTTGGGCGTTTTATTGCTTGTTTCTTTGGGCCCGTGGGGATTGCCGCAGATGGTACAACGGTTTTATTCGATAAAATCAGAAAAAGCCATCCCGGCAGGAACGATTATTTCCACGCTGTTTGCCTTTTTTATTTGCGGCGGCGGTTTTTTCATTGGCGGCTTCGGGCGTTTATTTGCTGATACTGCTGAATACCGAACTGACGGAAGTGTCATTTATGATTCAATTGTCCCCGGAATGCTGACATGGTTTCCCGACATCTTGATTGGAATTTTCATTGTCCTTATTTTGTCTGCTTCAATGTCAACGCTGGCAGCACTTGTTATGACCTCTGCTTCAACACTTACGCTCGACTTCCTCAAAGGCACAATCATAAAAGAAATGGACGAAAAAAGAAAAATACGGATCATCAGGATTTTAATCGTTGTTTTCGTCATTATTTCAGCGGCGATTGCGATTGTGCAGTACAATAAGAACTTTGTTTTCATCGCGCAATTAATGGGCGTTTCTTGGGGGGCTTTGGCTGGTTCGTTCATTGCGCCTTATCTATACGGCCTTTACTGGAAGCGCGCAACCAAATTTGCGGCTTGGTTTAGCATGGCGTTTGGGACATTATTTAATACTGCGGTTTTTCTCGCGAGTATCAATGTTTTGCCAAAGAATATCTTTCCGCAGCTTTTACAGTCGCCAATCAATGCCGGGGCGTTTACGATGCTGGCAGGGTTAATACTGGTGCCGGTAATCAGCCTGCTTAGCCCAAGGCCTGATGAAAAACTGGTAACTAAGTGTTTTTCCTGCTACAATGATAATAGTAATACATAAGGAGAGCAAATGATCGCGGTACTTAAACAAAACGCTACAAATGAGCAAATAGAAAATCTGACGGAATGGCTTGAGGGCCGAGGGCTTAATGTCCATCTTTCGCGGGGCGAGTTCCATACAATCCTTGGTTTGATTGGCGATACAAGCAAAGTTGATACAGAGCTTTTAGAGGGGCTTGAAATGGTTGAATCGGTTAAGCGGATTAGTGAGCCGTTCAAAAATGCCAACCGCCAGTTCCACCCTGATGACAGCATAATTGAAGTTTGCGGGCTAAAAATTGGCGGGCCGAATTTCCAAATTATGGCAGGGCCTTGCTCCGTAGAGTCAGAAGAGCAGATAATTAATATCGCCAAAAGCGTCAAAGCCGCCGGAGCTTCGATATTGCGGGGCGGAGCTTTTAAGCCGCGGACCTCACCCTATGATTTCCAGGGGCTTAGGGCTGATGGGATTGAGTTATTATTAGAAGCAAAAAAGCAGACCGGAATGCCAATTGTCACCGAAATAATGAATGCAAACCATCTTGACTTATTTGAGCAAGTTGACATAATTCAAGTTGGGGCGCGTAATATGCAAAACTTTGAATTGCTAAAAGAACTTGGCTTATGCAAAAAGCCAATTTTACTGAAACGCGGCTTGGCAAATACGATTCAGGAACTATTAATGAGTGCGGAATATATTATTGCCGGGGGCAACCGGAATATTATTCTTTGCGAACGCGGCATCCGTACCTTTGAAACATATTCCCGCAATACGCTTGATATTTCGGCTGTTCCGATTCTTTACGGGCTGACTCATCTTCCGGTTGTGGTTGACCCAAGCCATGCCTCTGGTTTTGCGCGTCTGGTTTCACCGCTTGCGCTGGCGGCAACAGCTGCCGGGGCCCATGGCCTGATGATCGAAGTGCATAACGACCCAGTCAACGCAATGTGTGACGGGGCGCAGTCGCTTACGCCGGAAGAGTTTACTTTAGTTTCCCAGAAAGTGGGGCGGATTCGCGAGGTACTGTAATGGAAGCAGGGCATAAAATGACAATCGGGATAGCTGGCCTTGGCTTAATTGGCGGCTCATTGGCGAAAGCCTACCGTGAAAAGGGGCATTATGTTTATGGTTTTGACAAAGATGGGGCAACTCAAGATTTTGCGAAACTTTCTGACGCGATTAACGGCGTCCTTTCAGAAAAAACGATCAAGCTTTGTGACGCAATATTCCTTGCCGTTAACCCAGTTGTTGCCGTAGCTTATCTTGAATCAATCGCCCATGAGATTAAGGCGGACACCTTTGTTTTTGACTGCTGTGGGGTGAAACGTTTTATCTGCGATAAATGCTTCCCTTTGGCGCAAAAATTCGGCTTTACCTTTGTTGGCGGCCATCCGATGGCAGGAAGCCATAGCGCCGGATTCAAAAATAGCCGGGCAAATCTTTTTTATGACGCTTCAATGATCCTTGTTCCGCCAGTTTATGATGATGCAGCTTTGTATGGGCGGATTGAGGAAATCTTAAAACCAATTGGCTTCGGACATTTAACGGTTACAAAAGCAAAAACGCATGATGAAATGATTGCTTTTAGTTCCCAGATGGCTCATATCGTTTCCAACGCCTACATAAAAAGCCCGACCGCAAGAAACCACAAAGGCTTTTCCGCCGGAAGTTATAAGGATTTGACCCGCGTTGCCCGGCTTAACGCCGAAATGTGGGCGCAGCTTTGCATGGAAAATGCTGATTTCCTGGTTGATGAACTTGATAGCTTCATTGCCGAAATCAAAAATTACCGTGATGCCCTTAATTCTGGGGAGCTTAATAAGCTTGAGGGATTGTTTAAAGAGGGTTCAAGGCTTAAGGAGGAGTTGGATTAAGGCTAATAAGCTATTGCCTACCCGACTCCATATCCTTAAGTGTATCTGGAGCCGGATTATAAAAAGCAATATGCCCTTGAATGTGACTTAATCTTTTGGGCGGTTGGAGTTTTTGCCCTACTTTTTCCCAACACTTGTTGCGATTGCGTAGCCGCCAAGAACGATGATACATTGGATAATCATCCAGTAGAAATTGGTTTCACCCAGCGGCTGCCCGCCGAATATTGCCGTTCGTGCGGAAATCACTAATGCGATTACCGAAGAGAAAATGATGATAACCCAGCCAATGATTTTTTTGTTTTTGCTTGACATATGTCCTCCTAAGTAAATAAGTAATTGGTTAATGATAAATAAGTCTATCACACCAAAAAGAATCTCGGTTGGATTCTGAACTAAATCACAATTATAAGTCCTAAACGGCATCCATCCATGTCGTTTATCCAAAATAATGAGCCATTCTTCCAAAACCTTGACATTTTGCCTTTATTTTGATATCTTTAAAGAAGTTCCTCTTTGACGAATGGAGGGTTTACATGACGTTTCTTATGCTTTTGGGAGCAACTTGCTTTAGCATTTTCATAATTTTTTGCGTTGAAAATATGCATATTTTCGATATGAGCAAAAAAAAGCAAATCACTTATGCCTGGCTTGGCCTTATGATTGTTATTATTGTCATTCTGGCCAGGGAATTTGGGGGGATAAGCGGCTGGGCAGTTCCTTTGTTAGCGATTTTTTTAATGATTATCCTGTGGATTATCGTATACAGGAATTTCCTCAAAATCCTTATGCTTACTGTTTATTTGACGGCACTTTATTTCGGCATTGAAGCCATGTATGCGCTAACCTGCGTGCTTATTGGGCGTACCCCGGCGGCCTTTCATGAATACTCCGAGCATTTGGATATCGGCATATTAGCAATTTGCTGGGTCACGGTTCTTGTAGCGGCCCTAGTTTTGAAAAAAATCCTCAAAAAGCGCATCGACATGAATATCTTAAACCACCGGGCAATGTATTTCATGGTGATAAGCGCAGGTATCTCATTGCTTTTTATTTACCTTAAATTTATCCTTGGGGGTGTTTTATTTACTTTAGGCCAGCAGACAGTTAATTTTGGCGATATAGCTTATTTACTGTTTTTTGCTTCAAGCATAATGATGTTTGTTATTATATTGCGGTATATAGCAAAAGAAACCACGCAGCGGACAGAAAAGCTATTGATTGAATCGTCAAAAAAATATATTAATGACTTAGAGGAATCCTATCAGGCACTTAGGACCATCAAGCATGATTATGTCAATATCCTGACTTCATTAAAACTGCACATTGATTCCGGGGACATGGAAAGCCTTGAAAAATATTATTACGGCGAACTTTCGGAGATGAATAAGGATTTGCTTTATCAAGACCATCTGATGAGCAGTTTGCAAAATATTAAGATAAGTGAAATAAAAAGCATTTTAATTTACAAAGGTTCGCTTGCTTTAAACCTTTTAATTGATACAGCTATCGAAGTCAGGGAAGCGGTAGAAAAACTGGGCGTGTCAACGGCGATTGTTTGTCAAATCCTCGGAATACTTTTGGATAATGCCATCGAAGCAGCGGCCATTACGGACGAAAAGAAACTGCGTATCGCCATTATTAATAACCCTAATTCCAAGGTTTTTATCATAAAGAACACTTGGAAGCAGCAGGATTTTCCGGTCAGCAAATTTTTTGAGCTGGGATTTTCGACAAAAGAAGGAAATCGCGGCGTTGGGCTTTATACAGTCCGAAGCCTGACGGAAAAAATAAATGGTTTGTTTCTTGAAACCGAAGTTACGGCTGAATATTTCATCCAAAAACTTACAGTCAAGGAGAATTGATAATGCTGGATATTTATGTATGCGAAGACAATGAAAAGCATCGCGAGTTTATTAGTAACTTTATTGCGGATTATTGCATATTCCGCAACTTAGACGCGGGAATTGTTTTAACCACGCCTTACCCTGATTATGTGATAAGCCACTTTGCGGACGCGCAAAATCCCGCCTTGTTCTTTTTGGATATCGACTTAAAAGCCAAAATCAATGGCATTGAATTAGCAAGCCGATTAAGAAATTTAGGCAAGAAAGCTTTTATTGTCTTTGTCACAACCCACTCTGAAATGACGCTTTTGACGTTCCAGTATAAGGTGGAAGCATTGGATTTTATCATCAAAGATAATCAAAGCGATATTAAAAAAAAGATAGGGGACTGCATTAGTACCGTCATAAATCGGCTTTATGGCAATTCCAAGCCCGAAACCATAAAAATTACTGTTGAGGATAAAATTATTTTTCTCGACATGGACGAAATCATTTTTATTGAGTCTACGCATATACGCCACAAACTGCGGCTTACCACTAAAAAGCGTATTTTAGAGTTTAACGGTGAACTTAAAACAATGGAAGAGAAACTTGATCACAGGTTTATCCGCTGCCATAAATCATACATTATCAATAAGGATAAAATTTCAAGCATTAATAAAAAAGAAAGCACCGTCATTTTGATTAACAAAAGCATATGCCCAGTTTCGCGGAATGGGAAAAAATTGTTGCCGTAATTTTTCATTGACACGAACATACATTCATGATAATATTATACAGGAAGTCCCATCGAAAGATGGTACGCGGCGGGCTCTCGCCAGAGGGTCTGGACCCTCTGTTAACATAGAAATCCTTGTATTTATTAGGAAATCGACCGTGAAAGGAGGGCTCACTATTTGTCTGACTATGAGATGCTCTCGATTGTTTTACTGATCATCGGAATCATCGTTACGATTCTGATAGCGTACATTAACCATACAAAAAAGTGACCGCCTCGCTGAAGAAAAGGTCACTTTTTTAAGTCTCTAATTACTTGAGCCCGCCGTCTTGTCTTAACGGTGGGACTTCTCTTATTTTCATTATATTAATTTTTGCAGTGGTTGTCAACAAAAATTTGAACTCCAAAATCAAAAAACAAGGCCCCCTGATTTCTCAGAAAGCCTCATTCATTGTGGTTTGGCAACCATGCGGAGAAAGGGACTTGAACCCTCACGAGCTAATGCCCACAAGATCCTTAGTCTTGCTCGTCTGCCAGTTCCGACATCTCCGCTCATTGGCGAACAAAGTTCGCCACGAAAAAGATAATACCATTTCATTGCATAAAAGTCAATAAATATTTTTGCTATTTTATCATCTCATGCAAACTCTGTAAAGAATTAGTTTCGCCGACTCCATTTTCTTTCATATACAAAATCCCTTGGATCGCGTAAGCAGCGGCGGCGATAGTGGTCATATAGGGAATTTTGGCTTTGATGGCGGCTTTTCTAAGATAGCTGTCATCATGGACTCCGTCTTTTCCGGCGGGGGTATTAACAACAACATCAATTTCGCCATTCGTAATCATATCGAGGATATTGGGGCGGCCTTCGTACAGCTTTTTTACTTGGGTCGAGGGAATGCCAGCCTTTTTTATGGCCGCGTGGGTGCTTCCGGTCGCGAGAATTAAAAAGCCCGCGGCAGCGAAACTTTTTGCAATACTGGTAGCAGCTTCCCGGTCCCGGCTGTTGACGGTGATAAGGACCGTGCCTTTTAGCGGAAGGACTTGCCCGGCGGCTTCCTGGGCGCGGCAAAAGGCTTCGCCATCAGAAGCCGAGATACCAAGCACTTCCCCGGTGGAACGCATTTCCGGGCCAAGGATTGGATCAACCTCATGGAACATATTAAAGGGGAAAACGGATTCTTTGACCCCATAATACGGAATGTCGGCATTTTTTAGCTCTGGCACAGGGGACGGCCGTCCGGTGATATCAGCGGTGATTATCTCGGCCGCAAGCGGGACCATCCGGATATTGCAGACTTTTGAAACCAGCGGGACAGTCCGGGAAGCGCGGGGATTGGCTTCTAAGACATAAACGGTGTCATTTTCGATTGCGTATTGGATATTCATTAAGCCCTTAACGTGCATTTCTTCGGCTATTTTGCGGGTATAGCTGCGGATTTTCGCGACATTTTCTGCGGAAATATGACGGGACGGAATAATGCAGGCCGAGTCGCCGGAGTGGATTCCTGCCAGCTCGATATGCTCCATTACCGCCGGGACAAAAGCCAAACTGCCGTCACTGATTGCGTCAGCTTCACATTCGAGGGCATGATTCAGAAAACGGTCAATCAGGATTGGGCGGTCAGGGGTAACGCCGACTGCCGCTTTTATCTCTGTGTGAGCTAGAACACTCTCACCCAGAGATAAGCCGCTGGCAGATGTGCAGGGCGATTCAGATGTATCTGTCAGCAAAGCTGACGAATCGCCCGCACCGAGAACGTCAAGACGTTCTCGATTAAAATAACCCGCCATGCTTTCATCATCATAAACGACTTCCATTCCCCGGCCGCCAAGGACATAAGAGGGGCGGACCATGACCGGATAACCAATTTCGTTGGCGATATTAATTGCTTCGGAAACAGTAGTTGCCATGCCGGATTCCGGCATGGGGATTTCGAGTTTTTCCATCATTGCTTTAAAAAGATCGCGGTCTTCTGCCATATCAATGACCGCTGGCTGCGTCCCTAAGATTTTGACCCCGTTTTTCTCTAATTCGGAAGCCAAGTTAAGCGGGGTCTGTCCGCCGAATTGGGCGATAATGCCAAGCGGTTTTTCTTTATCATAAATACTTAGGACATCTTCAAGGCACAAAGGCTCAAAATAAAGTTTGTCCGAAGTATCATAGTCGGTTGAGACAGTTTCGGGGTTGCAATTGACTATGATCGTTTCAAAGCCAAGCTTCTTAAGCGCAAGTGAAGCATGGACACAGCAATAATCAAATTCAATTCCCTGCCCGATCCGGTTTGGGCCGCCGCCAAGAATCATAATTTTGCCTTTGCTTAAAGGGGATAGGGTAAGTGAATCAGGCGATGTGCTGCCATTATAAGTAGAATAATAATAAACGCGGTCTTTTGTCCCGCTGACATGGATTATGTCCCAAGTCTCGGTGATCCCGATTGAAAGGCGGCGTTCCCTGATTTTGCTTTCGGGAAGCTTAAGCAAAAGGCTAAGATATTTGTCAGAAAAGCCGTCTTTTTTGGCGGTGCGGAGCATTTCGTCATCAGGAAGGTTTCCGGCTAAGGCTTTTAATTTTTTTTCTTCACAAACCAGTTCCTGCATTTGCTCAATGAAAAATGGCTTTACATATGTGCGGTCATGTATTTCTTCGACCGTTGCACCCTTAACAAGGGCTTCATACATGATAAAATGGCGTTCGCTTGACGCAACGGCAAGCATTTTTAGCAGTTCATCTTTGCTCAAAGCGGCAAAATCATTAATATTGCCAAGGCCGTACCGTCCGGTTTCTAAGCTGCGGATAGCTTTGTGGAGGGCTTCTTTGTAATTTTTGCCGATGCTCATTACCTCGCCGACTGCCCGCATTTGCGTCCCAAGCTTGTCTTCAGCACCCTTAAATTTTTCAAACGCCCAGCGGGCAAATTTGATGACGCAATAATCACCGTCAGGCACATATTTGTCAAGCGAGCCATGCTTTCCGCAAGGAATCTCATTTAGGTTAAGGCCACAGGCGAGCATTGCGCTGACTAAAGCAATCGGAAATCCGGTTGCTTTTGAGGCAAGGGCGGAAGAGCGTGAGGTGCGGGGGTTTATTTCGATAACGATAATCCGGTCGCTTTTGGGGTCGTAAGCAAACTGGACATTGCAGCCGCCAATGACATTAACAGATTCGACGATTTTATAAGCTTGCTCACGAAGCCTTTCTTGGACGGCTAAAGGTGTTGTCATCATCGGGGCAGTACAAAATGAGTCTCCGGTATGGACGCCAAGCGGGTCAATATTTTCGATATAGCAAACGGTAATCATCTGGTTGGAAGCGTCACGGACAATTTCCAGTTCAAGCTCTTCCCAGCCAAGGATTGATTCTTCAATCAGCACTTGATTAATCCGGCTGGCGCGGATGCCGCGGGAGCAGACGGTTTCTAGTTCTTCTTTGTTGTAGACCAAACCGCCCCCTGCCCCGCCCATTGTATATGCGGGCCTGATGACAACTGGATAACCAAGGTTTTCGGCGATTTTAAGAGCTTCATCAACGCTGTAAGCAACTTCCGAACGTGCCATCTCAATGCCAAGCTTGTCCATGGCTTCTTTAAAAATAATCCGGTCCTCGCCGCGTTCAATGGCATCAACTTGGATGCCAATGACTTTGACATTATATTTTGCCAAGATTCCGGCTTTATCAAGTTCAGAGCAAAGATTTAGCCCGGACTGTCCGCCAAGATTGGGCAGCAGGGCATCGGGGCGTTCTTTTTCGATTATTTGTTCAAGGCGGTTGACATTAAGAGGTTCAATATAGGTAGAGTCAGCAGTTTCAGGGTCGGTCATGATTGTGGCAGGGTTAGAATTGACTAAGACGATTTCATATCCCAAATTGCGAAGCGCTTTACAGGCTTGGGTGCCGGAATAGTCAAACTCACAGGCTTGCCCGATGACAATTGGTCCCGAGCCGATAATTAGGATTTTTTTTATGTCGGTTCTGCGTGGCATTTTTTTCCTCCAAAATTCTTTAATTTATCTGAACCAGTATATGACAAATTTTTTAGAAATGCAATCGTTTTCTTATATCATCGCGCAAACGGCGGCGAGAAAGCACGGTAATCAGCCCGGCATCAATTACGGCGCAGACCGTCATTACGATTGCTGACCAAAGCAGGGCAAAATCATTGCCTGTATAGCGGTTAATCAGCATTTCGATGCCAACGCAAAGCACGGAAATGGCGGTGATGACAAAGAGGGCGGTCGTGAGCAGATGGGTTTTAAAAAAGCGGATTAGCCAAACCAGAATCATAATCACAACCGTAAACAGGAAGACAAGCGGCAGGGCAAGCCCGGTAAACCATTCGCTGGCAGGGGTAATCAAAGAAATAAAATATAAATATAAGCCTGCTGTTGCCGCGTTAAACAAAAGGCGGATATAGATTGGCGTTTTGGTCAGGATAAAGGCGGGCAGGGCAAGAAAAAATAAAATCAGGCATATGCCAATGATTAACAGCGACCACCAGTAACCACGGAAAACGAAGAGATTAAGCAACAGGGCGGAAATCGAAGCCCCGCCAAGGATAATGGAAATTAGCAGGCCGAGGTCACGTCTTTTTACCTCTTCAACCGTGCCGGACTCCTTGGGGAAAGTATTGTTGTCAGCAGAAGTTGCTTTTAGGATTATCTTAGGGTCAACCAAAGCCGGATTCACGACAATGACATCACATAAGGGGCATTTAACTAAGGCCTGGTCAAGTTTTACCCCGCAATTCACACAGTAGGACATAAAGACTCCTTTCGATTGCTTTCTATTAAAACACTAATGCCGTCTTTTACCAATTTTTGGAAAAAATACCGCTCAACATCGGCTTCCTTAATGCTGCTGGTGAAATTCACCGTCAGCGTGTCCCCATAACTGATAATTGCGCAATTGGTCCGGGAAGAAAAGGGCTGTCCCATATAAATATCAATCCGCTCAATATGTTTTTCCATCTCGGCGGGAAATTTGATTGTCCCCATGTTCGATAACCCGGCGGAAGAATAATGGTCCTGCACCCTAGTATAAAAAGAGCGGACGACAAAATCCTTGATAAACAGCGGGACAACCCGGATCAGCGGATGGCGCTGGGTGGCCGCGTTAGTTGTGATATCACCGCGGAGGAATTTTTCGTTAATATAATAACGCATATAATGGTGGACGTGGCTAACGATTTCTTCAAAGGTAAAGTCGCCAAGCCGAGGGTCAATGCTGGGATAAACCATCGAAATAAAATTCCTAAGTGTTTCATAGGGAAAAAAGCGGCGCAGGTTGACAGGCATGGCGATCCGGACTGGCTTCGGGCGGCGCGGCGACTCGCTATTTTGCTTTTGCAAGAGGGCATATAATAAAACGGCATTTAGGTATTCGGTGACGGTGGCATTAAATTTTGCCGCAACTTCTTTTACTTCTTTGATGGGCATGATTCCGTCAATGATGTTTAAGGTATAAAACGGCTCTTTCGTGCCCCAGATCCGGTAAGTTTTTTCCATCGGGCGGGGCGGGCGGACCTGGGCGTTGGCATATTTCATATAAGCGTCCTCAAGCTCGCCTTTGTCAGGCAATTCATTGATGTCACGGACATAGCCGCCGCTTGGGATTTCATGGCCTAAAAGCCGTAGGTAAACAGCAACAATCGTTGCAAGCACGCACATTCCCCCAGCCCCATCACCTAAGCAATGATGGGCTTCCATCGAAATCCGGCAGTTGTGGTAATAAAAACGCAACAGGTAACGGTTATTTGCTTTAAAAGGCATGGGCATACATGGATTGCTGATGTCTTCCTTGACAAATGGGCCGGGGCGGTGGTTTGGCTCAAGGTATCGCCAAAAAAAACCGCGCCTAATCGCTGTTTTATAAGTGGGGAAGCGGGAAAGGGCAATATCAACGGCCTGCTGCATAAGCTCTGGCCTAATCGGCTCTTTTAGGATTAGCGATTGGCGGTAAACTGATGAAAAATCCTTGCGCTGCAAGGTCGGATAAACAATTGCCGATAAATCTAGCTTGTACCAAATCTTCTTTGAATAGGTTGTTTTACGGCCTTTTTTTGTCTGTTTTAATTTCATTTACATATTATAACATGATTGCTTTACAATTACCATTGACTTGGAAAAAAATATTGCTTACTATATGTTATGCCTATTTTAGAGAAAAAAAATAAATGGGAAATCCGCAATCAGAATTTGATGGCCTTCATAAAAAGAGTCCATAGCCGGATTGAAAATAATGATATTGAGCGTTACCGCAGCTCCCAAGACAGGTTAGGTGAAGTCTTTGGGCTTAATCGCGAAGTCAAAATAACACCTGTTATGATTGAAGAAATGGCAGCCGAATGGGTAACTGCCAACCGCCCCCACATGAATAAACCCGTCATTTTATATTGCCACGGCGGCGGTTATGCGACCGGAAGCCCGATTTATGCCCGTACCCTGACCACCAAGCTGGCCGCATCGACTTCAATGGATGTCTTATGCTTTGATTACCGCCTTGCTCCCGAACATCCATATCCGGCGGCCCATGAGGATGCGCTAAAGGCCTGGGATTATCTCATGCTTTTGGGTTATGGCGCAAATGAAGTGGTTATCGCCGGGGATTCAGCCGGGGGCAACCTTGCTCTTTCGCTTACGCTCCGCCTTAAGGAATCGAAACGGTTTCTTCCGCGCGGCTTGGTGCTGATGTCGCCGTGGACGGATTTGACGATGTCAGGGAAAAGTTATGAGACGAGGGCAGAAATTGACCCAATCCTCAATCAGGAATACATAAAAAATGCCATTTCCGCTTATGCCCAAAACAATGAAAAACTTGACGACCCTTATATATCACCGCTATATGGCGATTTTACTAATTTTCCCCCGACCTATATTCAAGTCGGCGACAATGAAATTTTCTTAAGTGACGCAACCGCTTTGTACAAAAAACTTTTAAAGGCCGAAGTACACGCAAAAATCGATATCCAAAAGGGAATGTGGCACGTTTACCAGATGTCGCCTTTTAAAGCGGCTTATGAAGCAATGGAACGTAATGCGGAATTTATTTTTGAAATATTAAGGTGAAGGGCATATATGAACATACGCGAAGATTTAGAGCGGCGCGAGCGGGAAACGCTTAGCCAATATGCGGCTTTCAGCGCGGAAACAAAGGGACGGGAACGGGAAGATGCACGGTGCGATATCCGCCTAGATTACCAGCGCGACCGTGACCGCATTTTGCATAGCAAATCTTTCCGCCGTTTGAAAGAAAAGACGCAAGTTTTCCTTACTCCAGAGGGTGACCATTACCGTACCCGCTTGACCCATACCCTTGAAGTCGCCCAAAATGCCCGGACGATCGCCAAGGCGTTACGCCTTAATGAGGAGCTGACGGAAGCGATTGCCCTTGGCCATGACTTAGGCCATACCCCTTTTGGCCATGCCGGAGAACGGGCCCTTGCCCGGATTTGCCCCTTGGGTTTTTCCCATAGCGAGCAAAGCGTCCGGACGGTGGAAGTGCTTGAAAAGGCTGGGCTTGGGCTTAACCTTACCTTTGAAGTCCGTGATGGGATCAAAAATCACCAGACCAGCGGGAATCCGAAGACTCTCGAAGCCCAAATTGTCCGTTTTTCGGATAAAATCGCCTATATGTACCATGATATGCACGATGCTGTTCGCGCCGGAATTTTGGCAGAAAGCGATGTTCCCCGCGAGATAAGCGACATTGCCGGGAAAACGAGCGGTGAGCGGCTGGATTTCTTTATCCACAATTTGGTTTCCGAAAGCTATGGGCAAAATGATATCAGGCTTCCCGAAATGGCAAATATTACCATGAAAAAATTACGCGATTTTATGTTTGAGCGTGTTTATCAAAATACGGAAGCAAAAAGTGAAGAAAAAAAAGCGGAAGCAATGATGGAAATGCTTTATAACTATTACCTTGGGAATATTAATAAGATTCCTATTGATATCCGCAAGCTTTTGGATATTGGGGATCGCCCGGAGCAGATTGTCTGCGATTATCTTAGTGCCATGACGGACCGCTTTGCGATTGCGCAGTATGAAGAGCTGTTCGTGCCTAAGTCGTGGATCGTATGAAAACTAGGGTAAAAAGGCCATGCTTTTCATGCTTGCATGAAAAAGCATGGCCTTGAGACCCGCAAAACGCGAGAAAGTAGCCCGATTAGGGCGGATTTCGAGTGTTTTAGGATTACGGGAGCACGAAGTGCGAGTAATCCGTGTTTTCATAAAATAAGTAGATTGTTGAGCGCTGGGAGATATAATTCCCAAAGCGGCCCTTGAGAAGCGTCGCTACTTAGCTCAGGTACTTTCTGAGCTTATGTAGCGCAACGCTTCTCTCGGAGCGGAAGCGAGCCCAGCTTGGGAATTAATATCTCCAAGGCGTGGGGTTATAGGATTAAGATATGTATTATCCCGACCACCTAATCGAAGAAGTGCGGACAAAAAATGACATCGTTGACGTAATTTCCGGCTATGTCCGCATTGCCAAAAAAGGCTCAAGCCACTTTGGGCTTTGCCCTTTCCATAACGAAAAATCGCCCTCTTTCTCCGTTTCCGGAAATCGCCAAATGTACTACTGCTTTGGCTGCGGGGCTGGGGGCAATGTATTTACTTTTATCATGGAATATGAAAACTTTTCCTTCCCGGAGGCAGTAAAGCTTTTGGCGGAAAAAGCCGGAGTCACCCTGCCCGAAGTAGAATATTCCGAAGAAGTAAGGAAGAAAGAAAATAAACGCGCAAAACTATTAGAGATAAATAAAGAAGCAGCCAAATATTTTTATTATCAGCTTAGGAGCGAACGCGGAAGAAATGCCCATGAATATTTGCAAAAGCGCAGCTTAACGACAGAAACAATCCAAACATTCGGCTTAGGTTATGCGAACAAGAATAGTGACGATTTGGTTCGCTACCTCAAGAATAAAGGTTATGATGAAGCCTTAATCATTGAAGCAGGGCTGGCTTCATTCCATGAAAAATATGGGACGAGCGACAAATTCTGGAACCGCGTCATGTTCCCGATCCAAGACCTAAACCACCGCGTCATCGGTTTTGGCGGCCGGGTGATGGGTGAGAGTGAAGAAACAAAAAGCATTCCGAAATACCTTAACTCGCCGGAAACGCTGGTTTTTGACAAAAGTCGGAACTTGTACGGCCTCAATTTTGCCCGGACTTCGCGAAAAAACCATGTCATCTTATGTGAGGGTTATCTTGATGTCATTGCCCTCCACCAGGCTGGTTTTACCCAGGCCGTAGCCTCGCTTGGCACAGCCTTTACCGCCGGACAAGCCAATCTGCTTAGGCGTTATGCCGAAGAAGTGATTTTAGCTTATGATAGTGACGAGGCCGGAAGAAAAGCCATTCTCCGGGCGATTACGATTCTTAAAGAATGCGGCCTGACCGGAAGAGTCCTAGACCTAAGCCCCTACAAAGATCCTGATGATTTTGTTAACAATCTTGGGGCATTGGAGTTTGAAAAGCGCATTAGCGAAGCCCAAAACAGCTTTTTTTATGAATTATCAGTAATGGAAAATGGCTTTAACCTTAATGACCCGGAGCAGAAAACCCGCTTCCACCGCGAAATAGCCAAAAAACTATGCACTTTTTCCGAAGATGTTGAACGCGACAATTATCTTGAGGCTGTTTGTGAAAAATATCACATTGGATTTGAAAATTTGCGCAAATTAGTATTAAGCTACGCGGCCCAGACTGGCCTTGCTGTCCCGATTACCCGCCCAAAATCGGGGACAGCAGACAAATTTGCCCCAGAGTCCCACGCAATGAAAGCTGAACGCTTACTGCTTACCTGGCTTTCGGAAGAACCTGCTTTATACGCACAGATTAATAAGTACTTGACCGCTGCTGATTTTTCGGCCGGGTTATACCAAAAAGCGGCCGCCAAATTATTTGCTGATTTTGAAAAAAATGAAGTGAATCCTGCTGCGATTATCAGCCTTTTTATTGATGAAGAGGAGCAGCGTGAGGTTGCCTCGATATTTAATACCCGCCTTGGCACGCTCGAATCAAAAGCTGAACGTGAAAAAGCAATTAACGATATAGTCAGGACAGTCAAAAAAAATAGCCATGACAAGATAACAAAAAGCTTAGGAAATGATGTAAATGCCATCAGCCAAGCACTTGAAGGACGAAGGGCGTTAGATGAATTACTGAAAACGAACATTAAATTGCCATAATTGGGCAAACTAGTACTCCACATTTTTTCGGCGTGAGGAAGGATATTACGATGGATGAAGTCACACAGGTAAGGTTTGATGAGAAGCTGAAGCTGCTTCTTGATACCGCAAGAATGAAAAAAAATGTCGTTGAGCATCATGAAATAAATGATTGCTTTGCAGATTTGACGTTGGAAGAAGAGCAGTTCGAGAGGATATTAGATGCTCTTGAGCAAAACAATGTTGATATTTTGCGGATTATTGAAGAAGATGATGCCGAAGAGGAAGAGATTATTCTCACGGAAGAAGATGAGGTAGATGTAGAAAACATCGACCTTACTGTTCCTGATGGCATCAGTATTGAAGATCCGGTCAGAATGTACCTTAAAGAAATCGGAAAAGTCCCGCTCCTTAGCGCAGATGATGAAATTGAGCTGGCAAAGCTGATGGAGGCAGGAAGTGAAGAGGCCAAAAAAAGGCTGGCAGAAGCAAATTTACGCTTGGTCGTCAGCATTGCCAAAAGATATGTCGGCCGGGGAATGATGTTTCTTGACCTAATCCAAGAAGGAAACTTAGGGCTGATTAAAGCAGTTGACAAATTTGACTACCATAAGGGTTACAAGTTTTCTACTTATGCAACTTGGTGGATCAGGCAGGCAATTACCCGGGCGATTGCTGACCAGGCTCGGACGATCCGCATTCCCGTCCATATGGTAGAAACCATTAACAAGCTGATTAGGATTAGCCGCCAGCTTCTACAAGAGCTAGGCCGGGAGCCTTCGGCGGAAGAAATTGCGGCCCATATGGGAATGCCTGTTGACCGGGTTCGTTCAATCCTAAAAATTTCCCAAGAGCCAGTTTCGCTGGAAACTCCGATTGGCGAGGAAGAGGATTCACATCTTGGCGATTTTATCCAAGATGAAAATGTCCCCGTCCCGGCTGAAGCGGCGGCCTTTATTTTGCTTAAGGAGCAGCTGGTTGATGTCCTTAGCACCTTAACGGACAGGGAACGGCGCGTTCTCCGGCTTCGTTTTGGGCTTGACGACGGCCGCGCAAGGACACTTGAGGAAGTGGGCAAGGAATTTAAAGTAACCCGCGAGCGGATCAGGCAAATTGAAGCAAAAGCGTTAAGGAAGCTCCGCCACCCAAGCCGGAGCAGGAAATTAAAGGATTATTTAGATTGAGTAAAATTGTCCTCTCAAAACGCCTTAAAGCAATAGCGGAAATGGTGACGGCTGGCCACCGTATTTGTGATATTGGCTGTGACCATGCCCATATAGCGATTTACCTTGTTGGGCAAGGAATAGCGCCAAAGGCGATTGCGATGGACATACATACCGGCCCTTTGGCCAGGGCAAGCGAGCATATTAAAGAAAGCGGGCTTATTGACAAAATCGAAACCCGGCTTTCCGATGGGTTTTCGGCCCTAAAGGCGGGTGAAGCCGAGACGGTTATTATCGCCGGAATGGGCGGGCGGCTGATGGAAGCAATCCTTGTTAACGCAGGGGAAAAAACCGCTGCTTTACAAGAACTTATCCTTGCTCCGCAGTCGGAAGTCCCAGCTTTCCGCCGCTTTCTCCGGATAAATGGCTTTCAGACCGTACAAGAGGAATTAATTTTTGAAGAGAACAAGTTTTATCCGATTATAAAGGTTATCCCAACGCCGGGGCGGTTGCCGATAGAAAAGCTAAATGAAACCAAGGCCACTATCATCGCCGATTGCTATGGGCAAATACCGCTTAATGAGCGGAATCCGGTTTTGCTTAAGTATCTTAAGCGTGAGCATAAAATCACCTTAGAGATTATCGGCAAGATAAATAACACCTGTTATTTAAATAAGAAAAATCAAGAGAAACTGGCTGAAATTAAAAAGAGGGAAGCAGAGCTTTCCGATTTGATCAGGCTGTGGCAAAATTGCTCTGCCGACTGATGATAATGCAATAGGAGGAAATGAATGAACTTTAAAGATTTAATGGAAAATTTAGAAGCATTAGCCCCGCAAAAATTCACCCTGGCTAATGATAAAACCGGCTTTCAAGTCGGGCGGCTTTTAAAGAAAATAAGCAAAGTCTTGCTGGCTACTGATATTACTGATGATATTATCGCACAAGCAGTAGCAGAAAATGCTGATTTAATTTTGACCCATCATCCTTTGATATATGACCCCCTGACCCAAATAACTGAAAGTGATTTAATCGGCCGCCGGATTCTAAAGCTTATTCGCAATGACATTAATTATATGGCAATGCACACCAACTTTGATGTCAGGGGAATGGCTGATTATGCGGCGGACATTTTGGAATTATCAAGCCGCGAGATTTTTATTATTACTTATGAAAAGGATGGCCTGCGTGAGGGGCTCGGCCGTTATGGAAAACTGCCCTTTTCCATGACCTTAAATGAGTGTGCCGACTATGTTAAATCCAAATTTAATATTGATTCGGTTAAGATTTTTGGCAATGGCGGAAAAGTTATCAACACCGCGGCCATTTCGCCAGGGTCAAGCTCAGGCATCCTAACCCATGCCATAAAAGCGAATGTTGACCTTTTAATAACAGGTGATATTAAACACGAAATGGCACTTGCTGCTTTAGATAATGGGATTAGCTTAATTGACGCCGGGCATTATGCGACTGAAAAAATCTTTGTCCCTTATCTTGCGGATTATTTTAAGCGTGAAATGCCGGAAATTGAAGTTTTTAACGCAAAAGAATCAAACCCGTTTTATGTGATCTAGGGACTTAGGGTCAAGCTCGCAAGCGCAGAAATGCAATGACAGGGTAGACAAGGTCAGGGATTGCGGGTCAAGCCCGCAATGACATGACTAGTTTTGAAAGGAGAACATATGAAGACAGAAATAACGGTAAAAATTAAAGGAAAAGAAGAGGTCTATCAGATCGGAATGACCTATGGGGCAATTGCTGCCCTCCACCAATCAAGCTATGATTCGCCAATTGCCCTTGTCTTAGCAAACGGCAAAATTAGGGAGCTTCATCGAGTCCTTAATCGCGATTGCGAATTGTCCTTTATTACCCTAAAGGACCAAATCGGCCATAAAACCTACGTCCGCTCCGCCATAATGCTCCTTTTTACCGCGATTGACCATATCCTTGGCAAAGAAATAGCTGAAAAAGCCAAGTTTGCCTTTACAATCGGAAATGGTTATTATTGCCATTTGCATGAAGATTTTAAGCTCACCGATGATGAGATTTTAAGAATTAATGAAACAATGCGTGACCTTGCCAGCCGCGACCTTGCCATCGAAAAAATCCATTTCCCGATTGATGACGCGATGGCTTTGTTTAAAAGCCGCAAGATGAGTGAAAAGGAAAAGCTGTTTAAATACCGCCGTTCATCAAGTGTTAATATCTATTGCCTTGATGGGTATTACGATTATTATTATGGTTATATGCTGCCCAGCTGCGGTTATTTAAAATATTTTAACGTCATTCGTTATGATAAAGGGTTAATGCTTATTTTGCCTGACCGGAAAACACCAGAAACAATCCCGGACTTTGTCCCACGGGAAAAGCTGTTTAAAACCCTCTTAATGAGTGAGCAATGGGGCGAAAAAATGGAAATAAGCACCGTTGGCGATTTGAACAACGCGGCTTGCGAGGGGAAGCTTAACGATATGATTTTAGTGCAGGAAGCCCTACAGGAACATCGTATCGGCGAAATCGCCCAGGCCATAGCTAAGCGCGGCGGGGTCAAATTCGTCATGATTGCCGGCCCTTCTTCTTCCGGCAAAACGACTTTTTCCCACCGCTTATCGATTCAGCTTCGGACTTATGGTTTGATACCTCACCCCATCGGGCTTGATGATTATTATCTTGACCGCGATAAAACGCCGCGTGACGAGGACGGAAATCTTAATTTTGAAACCTTGGATGCAATTGACGTTAAGCAGTTTAACCAAGATATGGCTGATTTGCTGGCTGGCCATGTCGTTGATATGCCATCATTTAATTTCCTGACCGGGAAACGTGAGTATAAAGGGGATCGCAAACGGCTTGGGCCTGATGATATTCTTGTCGTTGAAGGGATTCATGGCCTCAATCCAAAAACTTCACATTCTTTGCCCGATGAAAGCAAGTTTAAGATTTATATCAGCTGCTTGACCGGGTTAAACGTTGATTCGCATAACCGCATCCCAACGACTGACAGCCGTTTGCTCCGCCGTTTGGTCCGCGACAGCCGGACAAGGGGGGCAGATGCCGCCCGGACAATTGGAATGTGGACAAGTGTCCGCCGCGGTGAAGAAGAGTATATTTTCCCTTATCAGGAAGATGCCGATGAGATGTTTAACTCGGCTTTGATTTATGAGCTGGCGGTTCTCAAACAGTATGCCGAGCCGCTTCTGTTCCAGATTTCAAAAGAAAAAGAAGAGTATTACGAAGCAAAACGCTTGTTAAAATTCCTCGAATATATTATCGGGGTAAATAGTGAAAACGTGCCAAATAACTCGATCTGCCGTGAGTTTATTGGGGGCAGCATTTTCCACGCATAAAAAATGGCAGCCAGATGGCAACCCTTAGCAATAAATGAGCAGAATAAATGGCCGCACCTTTTAAGGTGAGGAAAGTCCGGGCTTCATAGGGCAGGATGCCGGATAACGTCCGGTGGAGGCGACTCCAAGGAAAGTGCAACAGAAATGCACCGCCCCCAGGTTCTTGTAATCTGGGTGGTAAGGGTGGAAGGGCAGTGTAAGAGACTACCGCCCGGGCGGTAACGTCCGGGGCATATGTAAACCCCATCCGAAGCAAGACCAAGCAGAAAGCAATAGGCTTGCCCGGCCTGCTTTCAGGTAGGTCGCTTGAGTTAAGCGGCAACGCTTGACCTAGATAGATGGCCATTCACGACAGAACCCGGCTTATCGTTCTGCTCATTTATTGCAAAGGGTTGCCAGAGGAAAGTTCGCAGCGGGAATCATTTCAACAAAAATTATGCAATTGCGAGAACATCAATGAACATCAATCAAGAGGACGATGGCTTGCTTGCAAGCAATTTATTCAAAAATGAGCATAAACAGTATATTACGATGATCCATAAAGCAATATTTGCCGTATAGCTGCTTGCTGGTTCAAATATAACAAGGCGCATACGTGAATTATTAAAAATCGCAGGCGGGACAAGATAAGAACCTGCCAAGATTATAATTGAAACAATTAGGCTAATAAGTTTAGCAGCAATCTTGGGGTTAATTTTACCTAATATTTTCTCACCGCCCTGTTTTCTTTTTATCAGTTTTATGAAAAGCCGAACAAGCAAAAGAATAAAGACTATGCCGATGGCGGTTATGCTTGTGAAAATTATATCTAAAAGCACAAAAAAATCAGTTGGCAACTCATTAAAAGACCCATCTATGGCATCAAGAATAAAGCCCGAAACATTATCAATCGGACTATAGTTCATGTTGGAAAGAAAGACCACGGCAACATCGCTTTCGGGGTAAATGCGTAGGGCAGCAGAATATCCGGGTGTTGCGCCATTATGTTCTATAAAGCCATATCCTGAATGGACAACCCAGCCTGCGGCATAATGAAAATCTAATTGAGCATAAGGGTTTCCGGAAACCGGGCTAAGCTCATGGGATCTTTGGATGACTCTTTCAAATTGTTGAGACACTTCTATCATCCCAAGGTGAATTTGCGCCCAGCTTACCATGTCTGTCAAACTCGAATATATAAATCCTGTTGGTATTATAAGGGCAGTAGGATTGAAATTATCAGGCACAGTCCGCAAAAAACCTAATCTATTGCCGCCGATTACCAGCCCTGTTTCCCACGCTCTGGCCGGGTCTGTGAATGTGTTATGAAGTCCAAGAGGAAGAAGCACATTTTGCGTCAAAAATTCGTCAAAACTAGACCCCGACACAGCTTGAATAAGAAGTGCCAAAATAACATAATTTACGTTACTATACACAAATTCTAAAGAAGGCTCAAATGAAAGGTTAATCCCTGTAAATTTCGATATAAACTCATCATCAGTCAATCCGCCTGTTAACAGCGGCGGAAAATGTCTTTCGTCATTGGCAAAACCGCTTGTATGGTGTAAAAGATTGCCAATAGTTATCTCATCGTGCGGCACAGCCACACCGTCAAAATAGACCTCAAACCAAGGCAAATGTTTATTGACAGAGTCACTTACAGAAATTAAGCCCATATCTTCAAGCAACATTACACCAAAACCTGTAAAGGATTTTGCGACAGAGCCTATTTGGAAAAGCGTATCGGGTGTGCTGTCTTTGAAGCTGAACGAAACCTCATCGTCTTTAATGTAGGCAATGGCGGCATTGGGGATGTTTGACTTTCTAAGTTCGCTCAAAATATGTTCTTGTGCTTCATTGCTTATTGCGCTGTTTGTGCTTACGCTATTTGTGCTTGCGCTATTTGTGCTTGCGCTATTTGCACTTGCGTGTATTGCTGTCTGCGGCATAGCTAAAAGCGTAATAAGCCACACCGCCGCTAACGCGATGGTTTTCTTGTAAAAGTTCATGTGAGCTCCCTAAAACAAATCTGAATGAGTGCCAGTCCTTGAAGCTGTTAAGATGAGATTCTCACCGTCAATTAAATAAATGAGAAGCCAATCCGGCCCTATATGACATTCACGAAACCCTGCATAATCCCCGGTTAGAGCATGGTCGCGGCAATTCGGCTCAAGTGGCTTTTGCTCGCGGAGCGTTTGAATAATCTCATCTAATAAACCAATATCCAATCGCCGCTTGATCATGCGTTTTAAGTCTTTGCGAAACTGTGTGGTCTTTTTTAATTCCAGCAAGTCTTTATCCGTCACGCTTATTCCTCCAAATCACCGGAGTCTAATTCTGCAATCATCTCCTTAACGGAAGAATAGGATTTTGTTTTTATTTTGCCGCTTGCAATATCACGCGCTTCCTGCAAGGCAGCTAATGTTTCCTCGTTGTACTTCGGCAGAGTCATATCAAAAGGCATACCGTTCACAATCATGACTTTATGCAAAAAGATATTTACCGCATCGGCTACGGTTATTCCAAAATGCGAAAAAATGCCGTCAACGGTTGATTTCACTTCTGGATCAATTCGTATATTTAAGTTTGCTGTTTTAGCCATTTTATCACCTCAATCATAGTATACCCCATTTTGGTCGCAAATGCAACACAAATGCGATTTTTTCCCGCTATAAATCATGCTTATGCCCTATAAAGTATTTATCGCTACTATCCGAAATAATAACAATAAAAGGCGAATAAAGCTGCCGTCATGCGAGGAGTTCAAATCTATGAAAGTGCAAAATCATTACAACAAAGTCATAAATAGCATTAATCGGGGCAACGAAAGAGCAAGAGGAGCAAAAGATTCCTTGTCCCCCGGCAATCCAAACTCGCCACCTGGCCGGATTGCACAAAAGCAAAATAAGGCACAGGAAAAAGCAATGGGCATTGTTAAGCGGGCTTTTGCTGGCGAGAGGAAAATAGACGATAATATCACAAAGCACAAAATGAGGATTGCCAGCCTTGAAGGTGATATCAGACGGAATAATGAGGAAATAAAGCGAATTAATGAAAAGCAAAAAGATTTACAGGAGCTTGTTGGTATCGGTTATAATGACAAAGAGCAAAAAGATTTAAGGCTGATGATTAAGCAAAACAAGACAGAAGAAGAAGAAAAATACGTTGGAAAGCTCGTATCAAATGGGTTATCTGCATACCAGCAGCAATGGATGGATATTGAAGATGAAAAGTATATTTACAAAAGTTCAAACGCATATCTTGTAGAGGGGATTAATATCGAAAATGATAATATCAAAAACATTATGGAAGAGCGAAAAAAACACCAGCCGATGAAAGATGCTGCCGAAGAGGCGGCGGAAATTTTGGAAGCTTCCAGCAAAGAAGTAAAAGAAATGTTGCTTCAAGATATAAAAGAAGACATTGATAAGGAAAGCAGGGAGTTTAGGGAAAAACTAGCGGAAAAGCAGGCAAAAGAGCAAAAAGAAAGAGCTGATTCAATAAGGGAAGCAAATGAAGCCCCTAAATCCAATCTCCAAGACAAGATTAATGAAGATGTTAAGCTCATGCTTGAGGAGATGAATTTGATTGATGAGGATATCAAAGGTGCTTTAGTTGACGCAAGCTATTAAGCGATTTCCCCTTGACAATATTATTGGATTCTGTTAAAAATTTAAGCAGATGAATAAAAATGTCATTGCAAAGAAAATATATTTTATCAAGATGATGATTGCTACTGCTTGGGCTATGATATGGCTTTCTGCGTGCAGTAATTATGAGGGCGAGTTAGGTATAAATGCTGGCAGCCTTATAAATGATGAAGATTTTAACCATATCGACCCGGCAATTACCGTAAATGATGGTCTTGATAGTGGGGTGCTAGTAAGCGCAAGCTGGGCGAAAGGCTATCAAAACATTTCGGAGCTGGCAAGAGAAAGTGATTTTATTGGCATTGTTGAGATAATTGGCGAAGCAAGCCATCGGGTCATTGTGCCTCATGGTTTCGAGCAAAGCAAGGAAGATTCCCACCGCATACCGCTTACTGTGTTCTCGGCGAGGGTGCTAGATGGCATTATCTCTGATGAAAAAAAGGATATTGAAATCCTTATGACGGGTAAAGCCGGAGAAATGGCCATTTTTGATGACCCATTATTAAAAGCCGGGGAAGTCTGGATGATTTTTGCTAAGCTTAACGAAGATTCAACTTACATGATTTTGGGCGGGCCGCAAGGACGATTTTATTATAATGAAGCAAGCGGCACAATAACATCTTTATCTTCGGCAATCTACCAAGACTCCCGCTTGAGCGAGCTTAGCTTATCAGATGTGAAAGCTGAAATTAGTGAGCGTGACGGACGCTAAAGCAACAGCTTTCGATAAGCGGATTTAAATTAGCCAAGCTCGATTTGCTTTGTAAAACCACGCTTTAACAGAGTGCTAAATGAATTGAAAAAAATTTATGCAGATTTTTTATGTAAAAACAGAAATAAGTATTGACACAAGATTGATTTTCAATTAAACTGTACTACGTGTGTTGTTTATGGATTATTACAGGAGGTAAAGGACTTGGCCAATATCAAATCTGCGAAAAAGAGAATTTTAGTTAACCAGACTAAAGCTGCTCGCAATAAAGCCATCAAATCCGGAGTAAAAACTTCTATCAAGAAAGTGTACGCCGCTATTGAAGCTAACGATAAAGAAGCTGCAGCTAAAGCATTAATTTTTGCGACCAAAGCAATTGGCAAAGCCACGAGTAAGGGTGTTTACCACAAGAACACCTCTTCACGCAAGATTTCTCGTTTGGCTTGTGCTGTGAATAAAATCTAAAATATTGTCTTTAAACGCTGTTACATTATCAGAAACCAAAGAATGACGGCACAAATGCGTGTCTGTAATTCTTTCGGGGGGCCGCCGCTGGGCAGTCCCTTTTTTGCTGGCTGGTTTTTACTAAAGCTATGACTTGTTGCTTAGGGCTTGAAAATTTATACTTGCATATCGCAATACAATCGCATATAATAAGAGTAAATATTTTTCTTAGGAGTCATTATATGCAAAGAACAGCCAACGTTTTTGCTCGTGTTGAGCCAGACATAAAAGAACAGGCAGAGTATGTTTTAAATCAGTTGGGCATTCCCATGTCCAATGCAATCGGCTTATTCTTACGCCAAATCATTATGCAAAGGGGCATTCCGTTTGAAATGAAAATACCAACCCGGGAGCCTGTTGCAATCGGCGCGATGAATGCCGAAGCCTTAAACGCAGAGTTGGAAAAAGGCTATGCCGATGTTGCCGCCGGATGCCTCCATGATATTGATGACGTAGTTTCTGAAATGCAAAGGGATTACGGCGTATGACTTATAAAGTACAACTTACAGAAGAGGCAAAAGTGGATTTACGCGGTATTTATGAATATATTGCCTTCACCCTGTTAGAGCCGGGGATTGCCAAAAATATCAAAGAGCGGATAATAGCCGGATTAAAATCCCTTAGTTATATGCCAGAGAAATTTTCGCTTTATCACGAAGAGCCTTGGAAAAGCAAAGGTCCCCGCAGGATAAATATCGGGAATTACAGCGGCTTTTACCTTATTGCGGGAAAATATGTCCAAGTAATCCGTATTTTATACAGCGGCAGAGATATTAGTTCGGTTTTACAAGAATCATAATCCCCCTTGCATTTTATCCCCATCTATGCTAAATTAAAATAGGCGGAGCTGATAACGCCTTTGAGATTCTGGATATACCCCATTGAATTAGGACAAATTAGGATATAAAAGATTATTTACGATTATAAAAAATAAATGTTGACAAAGTCGAACGTTTGTTTTATATTGTAATAGAACAAGTGTTCACACCCTATTTGTGAAAGGAATGAAAATGGATAAAAATGAAAAACTAAAAGCCCTTGAGGCGGCAATTGGCCAAATAGAAAAGCAGTTCGGAAAAGGGGCAGTGATGAAGCTGGGAGACCCAACCGCCCAGATGAACGTTGAGACATTCCCAACCGGGTCACTTAGCCTTGACCTTGCCTTAGGGCTTGGCGGGATTCCCCGCGGCCGGATTATCGAGATATATGGCCCAGAGTCAAGCGGAAAAACAACAGTTACCTTGCATATGATTGCCGAAGTCCAGAAAAAGGGCGGGATAGCTGGCTTTATTGACGCTGAACACGCCCTTGACCCTGTTTATGCGCAGAATATCGGCGTTGATATTGAGAATCTATACATATCACAGCCTGATACTGGCGAACAGGGCTTGGAAATCGCTGAGACAATGGTCCGCTCAGGAGCAATTGACCTCGTTGTGGTTGACTCGGTCGCCGCGTTAGTTCCCAGGGCAGAGATAGACGGCGACATGGGCGACTTCCAAATGGGTTCACAGGCCCGCTTGATGTCCCAGGCCCTGCGCAAGCTGACCGCAGTCATCTCGAAGTCGAATTGCACCGTTATCTTTATTAACCAGCTCCGGGAGAAAATCGGGGTCATGTTCGGAAGCCCGGAGACTACAACAGGCGGGCGGGCGCTTAAGTTTTATTCATCGGTCCGTCTTGATGTCCGCCGGGTTGAAGCCCTTAAGCATAGCGGTGACGTTGTCGGCAACCGTACCAAAGTAAAGGTAGTCAAAAACAAAATCGCCCCGCCGTTTAAAGAAGCCGAGTTTGACATTGTTTTTGGTGAGGGAATTTCAAAAGTTGGTGACGTCTTAGACCTTGCCGCTAGCTGTAATGTCGTCCAAAAGGGCGGAGCATGGTACTCCTACGAAACGAACAAAATTGGGCAAGGCCGCGAGAATGCCAAGCAATTCCTTAAGGATAACCAGGATATTTTAAGCGAAATTGAGTCAAAAGTGAGATCGCACTACGGCTTATCCGGCGGAATCGCAAAAGAAGAAAAGGCAAAAGAGCAGGCTAAAGAGCCGAAAGTAAAAGAGCCGCCAAAAGCAAAATAAGTGGAAATAAATATTATGACAATTACCGACATCATCACGATTCCTAATGCCAAATCACGTTACCGGATTTATGTAGATGAAGAATTCGCCTTTGTGCTTTACAAAGGCGAATTAAGTCTCTTTGATATCGCGGTTGGCAATGAGCTTTCGCTTGCGTCATTTAATGAGATTACCGCCAATCTTTTGCCCAGAAGAGCAAAAATGCGGAGTTTTTACTTATTAAAAGACCGCTCCTATACCGAAAAGCAACTGCGTGACAAGCTTTCTAAGGGCGAATATCCCCCTGCTATTATTGATGAAACAATCGAATACCTTAAAGCACAAAAATACATTGACGATGAGCAATATGCAAGGAACTATATTGATTATCATTTCCGGGACAAAAGCCAGAACCGAATCCGCCAGGATTTATTTAAAAGGGGCATCCCATCAGAAATAACAGGTGTTATTTATTCAGAAATAGCCGGAGCAAATCTTGCAGATCTTGCGGATATTGAATGAAATCGAAAATGAGCAGATCCTAAGGTGGCTGGAGAAAAAGAAAATCAACACAGATACCGCTGACCTAAAAGAAAAACGGCGCATTTTTGCTTTTCTTTTCCGCAAAGGCTATTCAAGCGAGACGATTAAGCGTTTCATCGGCTAGCTCCGCCGCTTTATCAAAGTCGCTGCTGAAGAAAATGGTATTATATATCTCGGACAAGGTTTCTTTGGTTTTACTTTTCCATTGCTTTTCATTAAGGGTATTAAGGGCCTCATATATGGAAGCATCATCATAGTTTTCACAAGCAGCTGTGATTACTGAAAGCTGATCCTTAAGCAAAACAATATCTTCAATTATATTGCTGTCATCTTGGCTTATATCATCAGTTTTTAGATTTTCCGCTATTTCTGTAAGGCTCTCGATGAAATTAGCAAAATGGGCAAGAATATAGTCCTTATCACCGTCACGCCCGGCATTTTCAAGTTCGGCCGCCAGCTTTGAAAGATTATCCTCGCCGATGTTCGCCAAGGCTGCCTTCATGGCATGGACAGTAATCGTAAAGAGTTTTAGGTCATTATCTTTTGACTCATGAAGAACTGGGATTGCGGCTAGGGCATCCTGGCGGAAAATCTCTAACAACTTCTGGCTATTAACCATCGCGTTAGCACCTGCGCCAGCCCCTGCGCTAGCCCCTGCGCCAGCCCCTGCGCTAGCCCCTGCGCCAGCCCCTGCGTTAGCACCCGCGCCAGCTATTTTAGGCTCTCCGGTTTTCGGTTCATGATTTGCGGCTTCTTCGGGGTATTTGTCCCGAATCCATTTATTGAGGATTTTGTTTAGCTGCTTTATATCAATTGGTTTCGGGATAAAGTCGTCAAAACCATTTTCCTTAAACATCTTGTCGTTGCCAACAATCGCATTGGCGGTTAAAGCCACAATTGGCGCGTCATAACCTAGTTCGCGAAGCTTCTGGGTCGTTTCGATGCCGTCCATTTTGGGCATCATATGGTCCATAAAGATAATATCATAGGTATTTCCGGCATTAACCAAATCCAGGGTATCAAAACCGCTGATGGCTGTTTCGATATTCAGCTGGTAAAGGGCTAAAAGCCCCTCGGCAACATAAAGATTTGAATAGACATCATCAACAACAAGCACTTTGCCATAAGGCATTGGCGAGTAAACCAGCTTTAGGTTCGATGTATTGCTGCCCTTGAATTTGAAGCTGTTAAGGCGAAGAGCCAGCTCCGGGCCGAAAACGTCGCATTCGACCGCTTTCTGCCTAATCGTAACGGTAAAGGCACTGCCTTTTTGATATTCACTTTTGGCTTCGATTGTGCCGTCCATCAGCTTGGCAAGATTGTTGGCAATGCTAAGCCCAAGGCCTGTTCCCTCAACATACTGGTTTGATTCGATATTAAAGCGCGAATATTCTGTAAATAGGCGGGCAAAATCTTCCGGCTTCATGCCTTGCCCGGTATCTTCAATAACAAAGCGCAGCACAACCTGGTTGGTTTTGGGCAAATTAAGATGGCTGACCGCCAAGGAAACATGGCCCTCGTCAGTATATTTGATGGCGTTTGAAATAATATTGCTAAGGATTTGCTTGATCCGAAGCTCATCGCCGATAAGCCGTGACGGCAGATTTTCATCAGCTTTTAAGATGAAGTTAATCGGTTTTGAGCCAATTCTTATCATATTAAGCTGGACAGTATCATGAATCAGGCTGGGCAGGTCATATTCGGCATCAGTAATGACCATTTTTCCGGCTTCGATTTTTGAGATATCAAGGATATCATTAATAATGCCAAGGAGGCTATTGCCCGATTCGTATAGCTTTTCAAAGGCTTCGGCATATTCGGGCGGGATATCCGGCTTATTAAGCTGAATCCGTGAAATGCCGATGATGGCATTCATTGGCGTCCGGATTTCGTGGGACATTGCCGCAAGGAACTGCGACTTGGCTTTATTGGCTATTTCGGCTTCCATTTGCGAATTGATGAGCGGCGTTATGTCGGAGATGTCAATAAATAAGCCGTCAACATCGCCGTCCAAATTGTCAGTAATGACCTTATAATGCTTTTGCCCCTCACCAACATTTAAGGTCACAATTTTTTCGGTAAAGCCGTCCGAATCAAAAATTGACGCAAACATCAGCTTTAATTCTTTATCAGAAAATAAGTCAAGCAGCGGCTTTCCAACCGCAAGCTCCTGGGTCGAAAATTGCGCGAATTTTGCTAATGGTTCGGAAATATAGCGGACGCGGCTAGTTAAGTCAGTAATGACGGTATAGTTGGGCGTGCTGCGCAAAAAAGATGAAAAAGCTTGCAACGCCCGGCCGGAATGCCCTTCTTTTTTGGTCACATAATAGGTCTGGATAATAAAAATCAAAGATCCAAATAAGGTCATTAAAAATTGCAGGAAGAATATATAACTGTCGATTTCGGACAGAATGGGGACAAAATAAATCATGTAAAGGATATTGACAATCGCCCCGACAATAATAAAAATCACCATTTGCCGAAGCAGCTTGGTCAGGGCAAAGATCCCGCTTATCAATAATAAGATGAAGAAATAGCTGTTAAGCCTTTGGGTCATGATCCCGATGAAAAGAAAAGCAGTTTGGCTAAAAAGCCCGATATAAAGCGGCTTATACCCTATTCCGCTGGTGATGTTAAGGGCAAAGACCACGAAGATTATCAAGGGGACTCCGCCCATTACGCTTAACCGGACACTGTCCATGCTTCCTGTGCCCCAGAATGCGTCAAGGATGACCATAAAAATATATAAAGAGAAAATGACAACAGACGCTGTTGTCCATATTCTTCTTAAGCGGCGTGCCTTTTTCGTTTCAATTCGGCGTTTTCTCTTCATGCTAGTATTAATGCCTTTCATTTTCTTCATTTTCATCATCTTCTTCATATTTAAATAAGCCAAAGGTGGGCTGGCTGGCCACCTCATTCCAAGACCGATGGGAATAATCCGCAAAATCAAGTTCCGCCGGAACGACTACTTTGATTCCATTAGGGATAATTTCGATTTTTAGCTCGCTGGCATAAAAACCCTCGCCATCGATTTCGACACTTAATATTTCCTCGCTTTTTATTTCTATGACCCTTGCAAGGTGGTGTTCGTAATAATCATGCTTTTCAAAATGGCCCTTATTATAGTCGCCAATTGTCCTTGAGACCTCAAAGGCATTAGGGATTTTGGCTAAAAGCACATTTAAGATGCCATCGTTTGGTTTGGCATAAGGGCTTGGGGTTAAAGACCCGCCGTTAACGGCTGAATTTTGGATATGGATATTGCAAATCTGGCCGGAAAAATCTTCGCCATCAATTAAAAGCTCATAAACCTGCTTGACTACTTTGGTTTTCATCGCGGCAAATACTCCGCTTAATGTATAAGCTTGGCCGATAAAGCGGCGGAGTAATTTCGGCGGGATATGGGGGAAAATATTGTTTGCATAAATGATTGTCTGGCCAATAATGCCAACGCTCATTCCATTTAGCGCATAGTTCGAGCCGCAATGGATAATGTCAATCGGCCGGGACGGAGCGTTTAAAAGGCTTTTGATGTCGCGGAATTTATCATGGTTTCCCTCACCGAAGACACGCGCAAAATCATTGGCATTCCCATAAGGGATGCTTGTTAATTCGGCGTTAGGGAAATCAACCATTCCATTTAAGCACTCAAAAAGGATGCCGTCACCGCCAACCGCATAGATCCGGACGGTTTCATCGGCCGGATAAGCAGCAATAAAATGATGGACAATAGCGATTGCATCGCGGGCATACCGGGAGATATGCACTTTGTAATCACTGGATTCTTCGGAAGAAAAGCAGCTGGCGATTTCTGCAATGATATTTTGGCAGCCGCCGGTTGCAACAAACGAGCGGGGATTTATCACAAATAAATGTTTCATATTACTCCAAAAGCTTTAGTATTTAAATAAAAATCCGAATCTATGAATCGAGTCTATGATTCGAATCGAATCTATGATTCGATTTTTTACTGATAATTAAGCGCCATCACCCAAAAATCATCAGCAACATTCAAAAATGCCTCAACTATATTGGGGTCAAAATGTGTGCCGCTGTCTTTTTTGATAATCTCAACCGCTTCATCATGGGTAAAAGGCTTTTTGTACGGACGCTCGGAAACTAAGGCATCATAAACATCAGCAATGGCCATAATCCGCCCTTGGAGCGGAATATCCTCGCCTTTTAAGCCATGGGGATAACCGGTCCCGTTCCACTTTTCGTGGTGATATCCGGCAAACATCTTGGCGTGGGAAAGAAAGCCGTCCATTTCAGAATTGTTAATGATTTCATCAACAATTGCCTCGCCCTCAACGCAATGCTGTTTTATCTGGGCAAATTCCTCATCGGTAAGCTTGGCGGGTTTATTAAGGATCGCGTCACTGACAACGATTTTGCCTACGTCATGGAGCTGGGCTGACGGAATCAAAAGATCCATGTCCCACTTCGAGATTTCTTCGGCATAAATTCCAGATTTTACCAATTCTTTAATTAGGATTTCTAGATATCCCTGGACTCTTTCAATATGGCCTCCGGTGATTTGGTCGCGGCGTTCAACGACATTCGCAATGACGTGGACGGTCGCATTGTGGACTTTACGCAAAGATTGCTGGGCTTTTTTGATCAGCTTGTCAGTTTCGATGTGGCTTTCAATCCGCTTAAGCAGGACCGGGGGAGAAAAGGGTTTATTAATGAAATCGATTGCCCCTAAAGAAAATCCTTGGGTTTCGCTTTCAGTATCATTCATTGAAGTCAGGAAAATGACCGGGACCTCGCGCAGTTTTTGGTTTTCATGCTCTTTTAAGATTTTAAGGGCTTCAAAACCGCTCATTTCCGGCATTTCAACGTCAAGCAGAATTAAGTCGGGAATAATTTTTTCGGCCAGCTTGAACATTCTTTCGGCACTGGTTAGGGCGAGGGCTTTGTAAGTGCCGTCAAGAACAGTTTTGGCCGCCATGAGGTTGGTATTGCTGTCATCAACAATGAATATTGTTTTCATAAAGTACCTTTCTTGTAACCATGATTTTTTATTATATCATAATCCACACGCACGAGCCAAGTAAATCCTTTTAAGGGAAAATGCGGAGCATTTTTAGAAGTCGATACGTCAGTATCGACATTATACCATAAATCCACACGCACGAGCCAATTTAACCCTTTCAAGGGAAAATGCGGAGCATTTTTAGAAGTCGATACGTCAGTATCGACATTATAGCATGAAACCATTTCAAAAATCAACTTGACATAAGATTATTTTGAGTATAAAATTGAAGTGTTGTAGACAGACAAGCTTATATTTATGCTATTTTATAGATATTAATAAATTTGGTTTACAATGAAACTAAATAAGGAGGTGCTCCTCGATGGTAGAAGTAATCATCGCAGTAATAGCAACTCTGGTTGTTGCCAGCCCGCTTTCCGCCGCGATTGCGATTAATTACCGGAAAAAGGTAACCGAATCCAAAATCGGCAATGCGGAGCAAAAGGCACGGGAAATTATTGATGAAGCCCTAAAAACAGCTGAAACCAAAAAACGTGAATCGTTACTTGAAGTAAAAGAAGAATCCATTCGGACGAAAAATGAATTGGATAAAGAAATCAGGGAACGACGCGCTGAGGTGCAACGGTTTGAACGCCGGATTCAGCAAAAAGAAGAGACCATCGATAAAAAGACAGAGCAGATTGAGCGAAAAGAGCAAAGTCTCAATTCCCGTGAAGAAATTATGGCAAAGCAACGTAAAGAGATTGCCACGCTGAATGAACAACGCCTAAAGGAACTAGAACGAATCTCTGGCCTGACCTCCGAACAAGCAAAAGAACATTTGTTGAAAATTGTTGAAGATGAAGTTAGACATGAAAAGGCGATGCTGGTCAAAGACCTAGAAAGCAGAGCCAAAGAAGAAGCCGACAAGAAAGCGAAGGAGTATGTTGTTACCGCCATCCAAAGATGTGCGGCGGACCATGTGTCCGAGACGACTATATCCGTTGTCCCGCTTCCTAATGACGAAATGAAAGGGCGGATCATTGGCCGCGAAGGCCGCAACATCAGGACCTTAGAGACAATGACAGGGATCGATCTTATTATTGACGATACCCCGGAAGCCGTCATTTTATCAGGCTTTGACCCAATCCGCCGCGAAATTGCGCGGATTGCCTTGGAGAAACTCATCATCGATGGGCGGATTCACCCCGCCAGAATCGAAGAGATGGTCGAAAAGGCGCAAAGAGAAGTAGAAGTAATGATTAAAGAGGAAGGTGAACAGACGACCCTTGAGGTAGGCGTTCACGGTATCCACCCCGAATTAGTCAGGTTGCTCGGAAAGATGAAATTCAGGACAAGTTATGGACAGAATGCGCTTAAGCACTCCGTTGAAGTAGCACAGCTATCAGGTTTGCTTGCTTCCGAAATGGGTCTTGATGTCAGAATGGCCAAACGGGCCGGACTGCTTCATGACATTGGCAAAGCGGTTGACCACGAAATGGAAGGGTCACATATTCAGTTAGGCTCGGATCTTTGCCGCAAGTACAAAGAATCAGCCATCGTGATTAATTCCGTAGAATCTCATCACGGGGAAACAGAGCCGCAGACGTTGATAGCTTGTATTGTCCAAGCCGCTGATACGATTTCGGCTGCGCGTCCCGGAGCAAGACGTGAAACACTGGATACTTATACTAACCGTTTAAAACAATTAGAAGAAATAACAAACAATTTCAAAGGTGTAGACAAATCTTTTGCAATTCAGGCAGGCAGGGAGATTCGAGTAATGGTTGTTCCGGAACAAATAACGGACGCCGACATGATCTTATTAGCAAGGGATATCTCAAAGCAGATCGAAGCAGAGCTTGAGTACCCTGGCCAGATCAAAGTTAATGTTATCAGAGAATCGCGCGTGATTGATTACGCGAAGTAATGAACAAGCACAGTGCCGCATCTTTGCGGTGCTGTGTTTGCTTTACGGAAAGAGTTTATATCCGCTATCCGAGAGCTGTCGATTCACCGTCCGACCCGCTCTCGCTCCGAGAGAAATGTTGCGTTACATAAATTCGCAAAAGACGCGAATTAAGTAACGACATTTCTCAAGGGTCGTACTTTTGAATCGCACTCTCGTCTTAGCGGATTTACATCTATGGCAAAAAAGGAGCATGGCATGGAAAAGCGAACCATCGCGGTCATATTTGGCGGCTGTTCAAGCGAATATGAAGTTTCATTACAATCCGCTTATGCGGTAATCAGAGGTTTCGACCTTAATAAATACGAACCGATTTTAATTGGAATCACAAAAGAGGGAGCATGGCTTAGATTTCATGGCAGCATCGAAAAAATCAAGGATGGGACGTGGCCTTTATCCGACTGCACCAGAGCGATTATCTCGCCATGCCGGGAAACCCAGGGTTTAATTGAGTTTGGCGGAATCGAAACCCGGATTATCCGCCTTGACGCAGCGTTTCCGGTTCTGCATGGAAGAAACGGCGAAGACGGAACGGTGCAGGGATTATTGGAGCTGGCCGGAATTCCAATCGCCGGGTGCAAAACAATGGCTTCCGCGCTATCAATGGACAAGGACCGGGCCCACAAAATAGTGAGCCTTGCCGGAGTGCGTGTCCCGATGGCTTTTGTCCTAAAAGATGATAAAGATTCCGAGTCAATACTAAAACAAGCCGCCGGAATCGGTTACCCTTTGTTTGTGAAGCCAGTTAAAGCCGGATCGTCACTGGGCATATCGAAAGTAATTTCGGGCAGCGAGCTTTTGACCGCGGTTAAAATGGCATTCATGTTTGACGATGAGGTCATCATTGAAGAAAGCATATCCGGCGTTGAAATCGGCTGTGCGGTCTTAGGCAATGATGAGCTGATTGTCGGTGAGCCTGACGAAATAGAAATTACCGAAAGCTTCTTTGATTTTAAAGAAAAATACACCTTGGCAACTTCAAAAATCCACGTCCCGGCAAGGATTAATGCTGATAAAGCCAAAGAAATAAAAGAAATGGCCAAGCTGATTTACAAAGTTTTGGGCTGTACGGGTTTTGCCCGGGTTGACGTTTTTCTTACCCCGGCGGGCGAGATTGTTTTTAATGAAGTAAATACGATTCCCGGTTTTACCGAAAATAGCCGTTATCCCAAAATGCTTAATGCGATTGGCATGGAATTTTCTAAGGTGGTCGGGACGGCAATTGAGCTTTCTCTTAGTGGGGTGTAAATGAACCAAGAGTACCGCGGCCTTGACCGCTTCCGTATCGTAGCCGCTTTTTTGATTGTGGCAATCCATACCTATCCGCTTTCATCGGTAAGCCAGGAGCTTAATTTCCTGTTTACCCATGTTTTTGCCCGGATTGCCGTGCCGTTTTTCTTAATCGTGACCGGGTATTTTGTTTTGGCCAAGCCAGAGTTTCCGGCGGCCTTTATCAAAAAAACGTCCCTGCTTTATCTTGCGGCGACCCTGCTTTATTTGCCAATCAGCATAAGGGCCGGGCATTATCAAGATGGCAATGCTTTCATTATTTTCCTAAGAAATCTTATTTTTGACGGCACGTTTTATCATTTGTGGTATCTTCCGGCGGTGATAATTGGCGTTTTAATTATCCATGGTTTAAGACGCTGGTTTTCACTTAAGAAAATAATGGTAATTGCCGCGCTTCTTTATCTTATTGGTTTGTTTGGTGACAGTTATTATGGGCTGGCTTCGCAAATCGGTTTTGTGAAATCAGCCTATGACGTGATATTTGCGGTTTCTTCATATACGAGGAACGGCATATTTTATGCCCCGCTTTTCCTTTTAATCGGGGCGTTTGTTGCCGGGCAGAAACCAAAGCTTTTAAAGCGGGCAAGCTTAAGCGGCTTTTTAATGCCAAAAGCATTAATGCTTTTATTGTTGATGTTTTTGCTGGCGGAAGGTTTAACGCTAAACTACTTTGGCATTAATCGTCATGACAGTTTTTATCTTAGTTTAGTTCCATTAATGTATTTTCTGTTCCAATTCCTGCTGTCGCGTCGGCATGACCGGGCTTCTAAAAAGCTTTCGTTAAGGGTTTTACGTGATACGGCGATGTGGATTTATATCTTGCATCCGCTTGTTATTATTGCCGTCCGCGGTTTTGCCAGCTTGGCCGGGCTTAATGATGTGCTGGTTAAAAATAGCTTAATCCATTATTTTTTAGTGTGCCTGTTAAGTTTTTTATCTGCCTTGGTTATTTCGCTGGCATGGAAAAAGTGGGGGGGAAAGCTTTTTACGCTAGAAAGGCAAACTGGGCAAATAAGCGGGAAGCCGCTAAGGGCTGGCATTTTCCTTAATATGGAAAACCTGCGCTACAATGTAGGTATTTTGCAAAGCCATCTTCCGGCGGGCTGCCAGCTAATGCCAGCGGTCAAAGCTAATGCGTATGGGCATGGCGCGGTTAGGATAAGCAAGGAGCTTAATGCTTGCGGAATCAGGGCTTTTTGCGTGATGACAGTTTGGGAGGCGATTGAGCTTCGGAAACATCATGTCAAAGGGGAGATTTTGGTTCTTGGCTACACCGCGCCGGAGTTATTTGCCCTAATCAGGCGGTATCGTTTGACCCAATCAGTTTTTGATTGGGAATATGCCGTTTTGCTTAATGGCTCGATTAGTAAAAAAGTACCAGTGCATATCAAAATTGATACCGGAATGCACCGGACAGGATTATGTGCCGATGATTTCTCATCGATTCATCGAATTTTTGTCTTGCCGAAGCTTCAAGTGACCGGGATTTATACCCATCTTTGTGTGGCTGACAGCGAAAAAGAAAAAGACATCACATTTTCCGGGCAGCAGGCCGAATCTTTTAATCAGGTTCTTGCTAAGTTAAAGGAAAAAGGGATAAAGCTTCCCAAGACTCATATCCAGAGCAGTTATGGCATTATGCGCGATTTTTATTGTGCTTATGATTATGCCCGGCCCGGCATTGCTTTATATGGAATGCTAAGCACGAAAGATGACACGGAAAAATGGGGGTCTTTGCTTAAGCCAGTCCTTTCAGTCAAAGCCAGGGTCAGCATGACAGCGTTTCTTAATGCCGGGGAAGCGATTGGTTATGGCCTTTCTTTCACCGCCACGCGCAAGATGAAAATCGCGCTGATTACGATTGGTTATGCCGATGGAATCCCGCGCTTTCTTTCAAACAAAAACGGCTTTGCCCATGTCATAATTAATGGGGAAAAAGCTCCGATTATTGGGCGTATTTGCATGGACAGCTTAACGGTTGACGTAACCGATCTAAAAGACGTAAAAAGCGGGGATATCGCCGTCATCATTGGCGATGGGGTAACCGCCGCCGATATTGCAATGGAGACAAATACGATTACGAATGAAATTCTTTGCCGTCTGGGCGGCCGCTTAGAAAGGTAAACTGGTCAACAAACAGGTCAACAAACAGGTTAACCGTTGGTCAACCTGTTGGATAAATAAAAAATTGGGGCTTGAAAAAACCAAAATAATATAATATACTGTTAGTGATATAAATATACCAACTGTGTATATAAAATAAAAAAAATAAAATGAGGTTCTTACTTAGAAAGGGGGCAAATTTGATTTATATCACAGGTGATACCCACAGGGAATTTAAGCGCGTAGTGGATTTTTGCTTGCACCAAAAGACGAGCGAGCAGGATATTTTAGTTATTCTTGGCGATACTGGGATTAACTATGTCGGGGAGAATTATTATAAATATGCTGGCCGTCTTTGCGATGAAGACTTGAAAAAAGCTTTAAACCACCTGCCCATTACTTTATTTTGCCTGCATGGGAATCATGAACAGAGGCCGGAGAGCCTTGAGATTTACGAAGAAAGGGAATGGAATGGCGGCAAGGTATATTTTGAGCCAGAGTTCCCCAATTTAGTCTTTGCCAAAGATGGTGAGATTTATGAGCTTAGCGGCAAACGCTGCTTGGCGATTGGCGGCGCATATAGTGTGGACAAAGAATACCGCCTCGAAAAGGACATGGAATGGTGGGAAGATGAGCAGCCCTCGAAAGAGACGAAAAAGCTTGTCGAAAAGCGGCTTAAAGCCGCAAAATGGCAGATTGACGTTGTCTTTTCCCATACTTGCCCTTACAAGTATGTCGCGCAGATATTTCCTTTCGCCTACACGAAAGTTGATATCAGCACCGAAAAATGGCTTGACAAAATCGAAGATAAGCTAGAATTTTCCAATTGGTATTGCGGGCATATGCACGTTGAAAAAGAAATTGGCAAGATGCGGTTTATGTATGAAGATTTTGCGGAGTTTGGGGAACACCCAATACCAGACGAAGCTTTACAAACTGAAGAATAGGCAAATAGGCAAGAAAGATTTAGCCTTAAAATACATAGGAAAAAAATGATTTTTGGAGTACATTATGAAAAACACAACTAAAAACACCACAATCATTTTCGACATGGACGGAATTATTTTTGATACCGAAAATATGTTCCTTGGATGCTGGCAAAAGGTTGCCGCCGATTATGGTTTAAAAGCCATTGATGAGGTTTATAAAAGCGTCATTGGTGTTCACGCGGAAAAAACCAAAGAGATTTTCTTGGCTTTTTATGGCCCATGTTTTGACTATGACAAGCTAAGCGGGCTTGCGATCGATATTTTTTATGAAAAAGCAAGGACAGCAGGGATTCCGCAAAAGCTTGGCGCGAAAGAACTGCTTCATGCCCTTTCTGAAAACAACTATCACATCGGGCTTGCTTCCTCGACCCGTACTGACATCGTCAGAAGCCAGCTAAAAGCAGCCGGGCTGCTTAAATATTTTAAAGTGGTTGTTGGCGGCGACATGGCGGAGAAAAGCAAGCCCGCGCCGGATATTTTCTTAAAAGCCCTTGCCTTAATGGAAGCTTTGCTGGGGGAAAAATTAACAGCACATGAAACCTACGCAGTTGAGGATTCCTTTAATGGCGTCCGGGCTGCTTCTTTGGCTGGAATGAAAGTTATTATGGTGCCTGACATTGTTAAGCCTGATGATGAAATGAAAAAGCTGGCTTTCCAAATTTTACCAAATATGCTTGCGGTGAAGGAACTTTTTTTCGGTCCATCTTCACACCCAGCCCCAGTTACCAATAAAAAACATTGACAATCCTCTGATAAAGGTATATATTTAATTTATTCATTATTTATAGGAGGAAAATTAAATGAAAAAGATTTTAGCACTGCTGCTTACCGTTACGCTGATAGGCAGTCTTTTGGTTGGTTGCAATAGCCAGCCTGCTGGTGAAGAAGCCATTGCAAGGCCAGACACCATCAGCACCAATACCCCGGGCGATACTTTGATTGTTGCCTATGCCGCAAGCCCTAACGGCGACTTTATCGAAGACTTTGGCAACAATGCCTATGACTTATCGATTAAGACCCTGCTCCACAGGTTTTATGGGACTTTTGGCTTCCAGGCCGATGGTGAGTTTGCGCTTAACACGATCGTTGTAAAAGATTACAGCACCGATGTTGATGACGCAGGCAACAAGACCTATACCTTTGAATTACATAATGACCTCAAATGGTCTGACGGTTCTCCGATTACCGCTTCCGACTATGTTGGCGAGTTATTATGGCGCGGATCACCAGCTTGGCTAGAAGCCGGGGCTGCCAATCCCTATTACATTGACCTGCTTGGTTATAGTGACTATAATCGCGGCGAAAACGAGTATTTTTCCGGCGTTGCTTTGGTTGATGAGTTCACTTTCTCCGTCACGATTGATGCTGAAAACCTTCCTTTCTTTTATGAGGTAGCTTTTGTTTCGATTCTCCCGCTTTCGCTTGCCACATATGCTCCCGGCGTTGGGATTATCACTGATGCAAACGGTTCACGTTTTGACCGTGATATCTCGGCTGACGCAGAGCGGATCGCCAGCACTTCAGGCGGCGAACGTTTTGCCCCGACCGTTGTCAGCGGTCCTTATACCTTTGTCAGTTTTGAAAACAACAATGTTACTTTGAGAAGAAACCCTCATTTTAAAGGCGACTTAAACGGCAACGTCCCAACGCTTGAATGGGTTGTCCAAACAACAGTTCCGGAAGCAACTGAACTTGATATGTTGCTTGCCGGTGACATTGACCTGCTTCCGACCATGATTGACGGGCCCAAAATTGACCGTGGCCGCGCTGATGCGAATATCTCTTCTTCCAGTTACCTTAGGAATGGTTTTGGTAATATGCCGTTCATCATGGACTGGGGCCCAACAGCCGATGTAAACGTCCGCTGGGCGATTGCTTGCCTTGTTGACCGTACCCAGCTGCTTGACCAATTCCTTGGCGGATACGGCGGTTTGGTAGATTCCGAATACGGCGCGTCCCAATGGATGTATGCCCTTAAGGAACGTGAGCTTCGCGAAGCCTTGACTCCGATTGCCATGAATATTGACCGGGCCAATGATTATCTGGATGAGACAGCCTGGGTCTTTGAAGCAGACGGCTCAACTCCTTTTGATACCGCAAAAGCCAGCGCAGACGGTTCTTACCTGCGCCACAATGCTGACGGCGAACCCTTAATCATCTTCCATGCGGCAGCTAGTGCAGCGGTTGGTGAGATTTTGGAAATCGACCTGATGCGGAATGCTCCGCTTGCAGGAATGAGATACAATATTGACTTCCCTGATTTCTCTCTTTTGCTTGATGAGTATTATGAAGGTTTTAGCTGGGATGATTCAGAACGTACTTACTCCGTTTTCTCAATGGCAATGAACTTTTCCGTGCCGTTTGATCCTTACACCAGTATGCACAGTGATTTCCTTGGCACATGGATGAATAGTGCCGGTGTAAATGATGCTGAGCTTGACCGGGCGATTATGGCAATGCGCCTGACTGAACCTGGCGAAAACGAAACATATGCTAACCATTGGTTTGATTATGTTGTCCGTTGGAACGAGATTCTCCCGATGGTCCCGCTTTACTCAAACGAATACTTTAATCTCTTTAACTCCGCAGTGAAAGCTGTTAATACTACTCCTTTCTGGGATTGGTATCATGTCATCTGTGAAATAGAAAAATGGCAATAAATAGTTAAACTGGAATCGGGGGGCGGCGATCCCGCCCCCTTTTTTCCAACTCTGTAGGAGGGGTGCCTAGCGGCATTCCCAATTAAATGGAGGGTACGATGCTAAAATACATACTTAAACGGTTAATCATCCTGATTCCGGTTGTTATTTTAATTACGATCATTTTGTTTTGGATTAGGCAACTAATGCCGGGAGACCCGATTAGGATGATGCTTTCGCCGAATCTTAGGCCAGAGGTATATCAAAACGCATATGACACAATGGCACGGCGGCTTGGTTACGACCGCCCCGTTTATGAACAATATTTCCGCTGGATATACAATTTGGTTGCCCATCGTGACCTTGGTCATTCAACGATGTATAACCGTCCGGTTGCCGAAGCAGTCGCCCAGCCCCTGCGCAATAGCATTTTACTTAATGGCCTCGTCAATATGTTTTACCTTTTGATTGCCCTGCCGCTCGGAATCAAGATGGCTGTCAAACGCCATTCGTTTTTTGATAATTCAATGCAGGTATTTTCCCTTGTGACTTATTCGATTCCTTCTTTTTTTATCGGCCTGACCCTTCTTTTCATCTTTGGGATAACCGTAGGCTGGCTTCCCCTCGGCGGAATGCCGAACCGGGCATTAATCGGCGAAGGCTTACCCTTAGTCATCGCTTGGGTCCGTCATCTAATCCTGCCTGTGACAACGCTGACGATTGTCAGCCTTGCAACGGCAATGCGTTATGTCCGTAACGCAATGATTGACGCTTTGTCGCAGGATTATATCAGGACTGCCCGCTCCAAGGGCTTAAGTGAGAAAGTCGTTATTTATTCCCACGCTTTCCGTAATGCCTTAATTCCGATTTCAACGGTCATTGTTTTTACTATTTTTGCCCTCTTTGCCGGAGCAGCCCTTACCGAGTCAGTTTTCCAATATAACGGCATTGGTTATTTGCTGGTCCAGGCGGTCAGGAACCGTGATACGATGATGATTATTTCGATGAATCTTTTCTTTGCGATTGTGAATGTAACAGCAGTTTTAATTGCTGATATTATATATGGGTTAGTTGACCCACGGATAAAACTAAAGTAGAAATTAATTACGTAAGGGCATGGTTATTATAATGATGAAAAAAATTGGTCTGTCTTTCCTTTTGATGTTGAAACGCCTTTTTGTCCCGGCGCGGTTCGAAGAAAAAGCTCTTGATGAAGAAATGCTAAGGACGCCCGGCAAAATCATCTTCCTTAATCTTATCCACAATAAGCTGGCGATAATTGGCTTTGTTGGTTTTGTTTCAGTCCTTTTATTTTCTTTTATTGGCTCGCGTGTCATTCCCTTTACCGAAAATTATACTGAGCTGACTAATTCAAATCTAAGGCCCAGCCGCAACTTTTTGAAATATCCGGCTGAACTTAATCAAAAAGAAATAGTAAAAATTGCTTCCGGCGTTTCTTTTAGTGTTGCCCTCACCACCGATGGCGATTTGACGATTTGGGGGACTGAATGCAACCGCTTGATGCCTGGCGTTTCGGACTTGATTCTCGATATCCCTAAGGAAGTTAAGGAAGCCAATATTGTTGACGTTGAGGTCGGGTCAAGATTCGTCATCTGCCTTGACGACAAAGGGAATTTTTATGGCTGGGGGCATTATAGCAATGACCAGACTGTTGTGCCGGACCAGATCAAAGTGATCTTTGACTACCTTAATGTCAAAATTGTAAAAATAAAAGCCGGGACGCAGTGGACGGCCGTCCTTGGCGACAATAATTGTCTTTATGTCTGGGGCAGTATGCAAGCGCGGAATAATTTCCTTGTCCCGCTTGAGCTTGATTACCGGATTGTTGATTTCGTGGCAAGTGAAGATAATATGGCGTTGATTCTTGATGATGGCACGATCCATGTCATCGGTATGCGCGGAACGGAATTTTATGAGCGTGTCCCGGTTGAGTTAACTGATGGTTCGGTCCGGGTCGTAAATGCAGTTTCTACGATTAGGAATGTCTTGGCCCTTGATGATGAGGGCAAGCTCCATTCATGGGGCAGCTCGGAAAACGGCCTTAACCAGCTTCCGGAAGGGCTTGACGTTGAGCGGGTTGTCCACATTGCTTCCGGCTACAAGAATTTTGTCGCCCTTGATGATGACGGTGATATTTTCATGTGGGGTGCAAGTGAACTTGGCCAGCTCAATTTGCCGCGTGATACATCAGAAATTGTCAGAATAGAAAGTGATTTCTTCCAGTTTTACGGCATTAATGAAGAGGGCAAAATCGTAAATGCCTGGGGCAACAAAGGTTACCTTTGGGGCAGTGACCAATTCGGGCGTGATATTTTTACCCGCGTCATCAATGGCGGCTTGATTTCGTTAAGGGTCGGGGCGATTGTTGTTGTCATTTCGATTACGATTGCCATTCTAGTCGGCTTGTTAAGCGGTTATTTTGGCGGCTGGATCGACCATCTTCTCATGCGCGTAACTGATGTTTTTGAATCACTTCCGTTCCTTCCGATTGCGATAACATTATCCTATGCAATTGGCCATGATATGCGGCCAGCCAACAAAATGTATTTGATGATGGTCATCATTGGCTTGCTATCGTGGATGTCGTTAGCAAGGCTTATCAGGGCCCAGCTTTTGCTTGAGCGGGAAAAAGACTTTGTCACGGCGGCAAGGGCGCTTGGAATCAAGCAATGGGGGATTATGTATAAGCATATTTTGCCCAATGTTTTTAATTTGATTATTGTTAATGTCACTTTAGGATATGCGTCAGCATTGCTGGTTGAAGCGGGCCTTTCATTCCTAGGCTTTGGTGTCCAAGAACCAACACCGTCATGGGGCAATATGCTGGAAAGCGCCCAGGATTCAACGGTTATCCAGTTCTTCTGGTGGCGGTGGATTATCCCGGCCTTGTTTGTAGTTGCGGCGGCGTTATCAATCAATCTGGTTGGTGACGCATTAAGGGAAGCAATGGATCCCAAGTCAAACGAGAGGTAGAGGGGAGCAAGCAAGGCAAGAGTATACTGGTTTTAAGGAGCAAGGTTTTGATAATATCCGCGCTATCCGAGAGCTGTCGATTCACCGTCCGACCCGCTCTCGCTCCGAGAGGAACGTTTTGACGTTATCTCAAGGGTCGTACTTTTGAATCGCACTCTCGTCTTCGCGGATTTAGATAAGGAGCAGCAAGGCAAGAGTACACTGGTTTTGAAGAGCAAGCAAGGCAAAAACATCTTGGAGTTGCCTTGCTGCGGAGTAAAATAAAAATTGTAAGTTAAATAGTAGTAGAGGTAAAGAACATGAGGAATGCAAAGCATTCTCATGTATGTAAGTTAAATAGTAATAGAGGTAATATTCATGAGAATGCTTGAAATCATCAATCTCCATTCCTACTTTGAAACCAAACGCGGCCTTATCCGCGCAGTTGACGGCGTTTCACTTGGAATAGAAGAGGGCAAAACCCTTGGCATCGTTGGCGAGTCCGGCAGCGGAAAAAGCCAGACAGCGATGGCAGTCTTAAAGCTGTTTGAAAAAAACCAGAGGATTTATGACGGCGAAATATATTTTGAAGACCAAAAAATCAGCGACCTTGGCGCAAAAGAAATGTATGAAATCCGCGGCAACAAAATTTCCATGATTTTCCAAGAGCCAATGACCTCACTTAATCCGGTCTTTACGATTGGCCGCCAAATCGGCGAGGTTTTTACGCTCCACCAAGGCATGACCAAAAAAGAAGCAATAAAAAGCGCGGTAAAAATGCTCGAAGCGGTGAAGATACCCAATGCCGGGCAAATTGTCATGCAATATCCCCATCAGCTTTCCGGCGGAATGCGCCAGCGCGTGATGATTGCGATGGCACTTGCCTGTAATCCCAAGCTTTTGATTGCTGATGAGCCAACGACTGCCCTTGACGTGACGATTCAGGCCCAAATCCTGCGCCTGATGAATGATTTGAAAAAAGAGCTAAAAACTTCGATTATGTTTATTACCCATGACCTAGGCGTCATTAACCAGATGGCTGACGAGGTTGCGGTTATGTATTGCGGCCAGGTCGTGGAAATCGCCCCGGTTGATTATATCTTTAAGCCAACCGGATATTCCCACCCCTATACCGAGGCCCTTTTGACTTCGATTCCACATCTGACCGGAGAAAAAAAGGAACGGCTTGACGCGATTCCCGGCGCAGTCCCCCACCCGCTTGACTTGCCGAAGGGCTGCCGTTTCGCCCCGCGCTGCCAGTACCGGACCGAAAAATGCGATAACGAAATGCCGGAAATGGCCAAAATAAGCGAAGAGCAAAGCGTCCGTTGTTTTTATCCCCAAAAAGACGAACGCCAAATTCGTATCGGAAAGGATAAGGTGTAATTATGCCAACTCAAAATGTCCTCTTAAGCCTAAATAATGTCAAAATGCACTTTCCGCTTAAAAAGAACAGCATTTTTGATAAGGAACGCCCGGTTGTAAAAGCGGTTGACGGAGTAACAATTGATATTTTTGAGGGTGAAACCTTTGGCCTTGTTGGCGAAAGCGGCTGCGGCAAATCAACGCTTGGCCGTGTTATCCTGCAATTATATGAACAAACCGCTGGTTCGCTCCATTACCGCGGCGTTACCTTAAATGACTATGCCCCGGCTTATTCGTTTAAAGACGCGGGCAAAATCACTTCCGTAAAAGGAAGCCCGGCGGAAATCATCGCCAACTATCTTGGGACAGTAAAACTTTGCGGGGCGCTTTTGCTCCACGCGAATCTTCCCGAGGTCGCAAAAACAATGACGGAAAGCCTAAACGCCGTTAAAGCAGTTTACCGCCTCAAGAAAGAAATTAATCTTCTTGATTTGAAACGCATTGCTTATCATGAAAGCACCGACCTTACGGTGGTTGAAAAAAAACGCTTTAGCCGGATTGAACGCAAAATTGCGTCCCTAAATGAAGAGCTTAAAATACTTGATGGAAGACTCGCGGCTTCTAACGCTTCACTCGGAAACCTTCGTGCTTCCCAAACCTTAAAGGATGGTTATGATCTGCTTGAAAAAGCCCGTGATATTTCCGTTGATTTGAGCCGCTTGACCAAAGAAGAAATGCGTAGGCTGCGCCGGGAACTCCAAGTTGTTTTCCAAGACCCTTATTCTTCGCTTAACCCGCGTTTTTCGGTCGGGCAGCTGATTAGTGAAGCCTTGGTAACACATAAAATGTTTGCCAGGAGTACCCGCCAGCTGGAAGAGTATACGCTTAATGTCATGGAAAAATGCGGCTTGCAGAATTATTTCCTGCACCGTTATCCCCATCAATTTTCCGGCGGCCAGCGGCAAAGGATTGGCATTGCCAGGGCTCTTGCCTTAAAACCAAAGTTTGTTGTCTGTGATGAGGCGGTTTCGGCCCTTGATGTTTCGATCCAGTCACAGATTATCAATCTTTTAATGGATTTAAAGGATAGCCAAAAGCTGACCTATCTTTTTATTTCCCATGACCTTAGCGCGGTGAAGTTCATTAGTGACCGGGTTGCCGTTATGTATCTGGGCAATATCATTGAGCTTGCCGATTCAGACCGGATTTTTGCCGAACCTCTTCACCCTTATACAAACGTTTTGCTTGAGGCAATCCCAACCACCGATGAGGCTTCAAAAAAGGAGCTTCAAGTCATCGAGGGTGATATCCCCAGCCCGGTGAACCCGCCCTCTGGCTGCAAGTTCCATACCCGTTGCCGTTATGCTGATGAATTATGCAAAACCAATGTGCCGGAATGGCGTGAGTTAAGGGAGCGTCACTATGTTGCTTGCCATTATCCGCTGGTGAAATAAAGAGCAAAATATATCCTGAAAGGGTTTAGAATGTATTTCCCCGAACGATTAAGAAAATTATTGCCAAAGAAAAAATCCCCCGCCGAATTAGACAAGCATTATGAAGAAATGGAGCTTGAAAAGGGGGATTTTCTTGCCATGGTGATTGCGGCAATCTTAACCTTTCTTCCGGTTTTGCTGATTGCGATGGCGGTTATATATGGGCTGCTGTTTTTGTTTTTGGGTTGAAAAGATATATATATGCCGCGTTACGAGAGCTGTCGATTCAATGCCCGACACGCTTTCGCTCCGAGAGAAATGTTACGTTACATAAATCCGCAAAAGACGCGAATTAAGTAACGACATTTCTCAAGGGTCGGGCATTTGAATCGCACTCTCGATTTCGCGGATTTACTGTCTTAGCAAATCACATCGGTTTTAAGTTATTGTTAAGCCGCTCTATTATTTTAATAAAATCCCGTTCCCGTGCTTCTTCGGTTTTAAATGAAAGGTATCGCCCTGTGTATGTGCGTTTTACAGACGGCGGCATCTTAGTGAAATTCTCATATGCTAAAAGGTGTGAGGCCAGTTTTTCCGCGAACGCTTCAATTTGCTCATCAGTTATCGGATTACTTTTTGGAGCGTCCCATGTGCCGTTCTTTTTCGCAGCTTCCACGGCTTTCTCGCCAAGTTCAGTCATAATGCCTTTTTGCCGCAGCACTTGGGCGAGTTGTTTGTTCTTTTCAGACCAAACACTTTTTGCGCGGCGTTTTGCAAAATATTTGTGGTACTTCGTTTCATCAATGCTCCGCATTTGGCCGTCAATCCAACCGAAACAAAGAGCTTCTTCCAAAGCCTCGGCTGGTGATAAAGTTGATATTTTTTTCTCGACCGGTGACGAAGTCGAGGCTTTTGCCTCGGCTGGTGATAAAGTTGATATTTTTTTCTCGACAGGTGACAAAGCCGAGGTTTTTGCCTCGGCAGATGATAAAGTCGCAACGGCTTCTGCTTTTCCGAAGATAAGCCACACGCCCTCGCTTGTTTCGGCGTTTTCTTGAAGCCATGCGCGGAAATCGGCGCGGCTGGGAAATAGTAATTCAGGTACGTCTGCTCTCATGTGTTTGCTCGCTTTCTAGGGGTTTACTTTGTTGTTGGTTCGCTTAAAGATAGTTTGCTTAATCATTATATCAACACGCACGAGCCAAGTAAATCCATTCAAGGGAAAATGCAAAGCATTTTTATAAGTCGATACGTCAGTATCGACATTATATCATAAAATATTCTTTTGTCAAAATACAGTAAATCCGCGAAATCGAGAGTGCGATTCAAATGCCCGGCCCTTGAGAAGTGTCGTTACTTAATTCGCGTCTTTTGCGAATTTATGTAACGCAACACTTCTCTCGGAGCGAGAGCGTGCCGGACATTGAATCGACAACTCTCGTAACGCGGAAACAACTAAAAACAACTAAAAAAACAATTAAAAAACAACTAAAAAATTCTATAAAAACTCCCTTTTTTAATGCTTGACAAATCAAAAAAAGGCAGGTAAAATGAAAATAGGTTTACCGCTAAACCTATGTAAATCTGCGATGGAGATTGCGGCTCGGAGGCCGCAATGACGATGTAAATCTGCGCAATGGATTGCGGCTCGGAGGCCGCAATGACGATGTAAATCTGCGATGGAGATTGCGGCTCGGAGGCCGCAATGACGATGTAAATATAGGCGGATTTACTTTATTAAAGAAATTCAAGTTGCATAACCCTTTAGCGGAGCAGGAACAAAGCGGATTTTGGATCGATGGTTCAGTTTGTTTTAGAAAGGTATGGTGATTAAATGAAAAAATATTTAAGGATTGTTGCCCTCGTCATGGCATTTTGCTTAATGCTTACTGCCTGTGGCTCAGCAGATGATAATGCCGAACGAGGAGGTTCGGGCGAGGAAACCAGTAACGCCCCGGCGGTTGATGTTGCGCCTCCGGCGGAGATTAGTGCAATGTCAGTTGAGGTCGTTGATGCGGACCTTACGGCAACGATTACCTTGGGCAATTGGCCGCCCGACACAGCCCCGGAGGCCGAGCTGGCCTTGTTTGAGGGCTACAAAAATGTCATGAATGCCCAATACCCTAATGTTACGGTTGTCCCATCTTATTTTTCTTATACTTTAAGCAACTACCTGCCGATGGCAAGGGGCGGGACAGCACCGACTTTGTTCCAGCCGCCGTTTACCGACCCGCAGCTGCTTATCGGGCAAGAACTGGCTGCTGATGTAACTGATGCTTTGGCAGAATTTGGCATTTTGGAAAAATTCAGCCCAAGTTTTATTGAATTATTAGGCGATGAAAACGGCAGGATTTTTGGCTTGCCCCGTGACGGATATGTCCTGGGGATGCACATCAACATAAATCTTTTCGAAGAAGCCGGATTAATCGATGATGAGGGCCTGCCGATGTACCCTAGGACCTTGCAGGAATTAGCCGAATACGGCCAGATTATCCGGGAAAAAACCGGAAAGGCCGGGCTGGTTTTCCCGGCAAGTGAAACCTTTGGCGGCTGGCTTTACTCAAATATTGCTTGGAATTTTGGCGCGGTTGGTGATTATGCCTTGGAAGCCCAAGACGCTGACGGCCGCTGGATTGCCAATTTTACCTCTGATGCAGCTGTGGCGGCGATGGAGTATATCCGTGACCTGCGCTGGGAATATGATATTCTTAATGCTGATGCGACAACCACCGACTGGGCAGGGGCCCACTCGGCTTTGGGTACAGGCGAGGCCGCGATGAACTTTGCCGCCGATGATTCGGTTGACCAGCCGACAGCCGGAAAAGGCTTGCCCGTGGACAAATTTGCCCTAGTTCCTTTCCCGGCCGGCCCTGGCGGAGCATATGCCTTGACGGGCGGAACTTGTTATATGTTTTCCCCGACCACGACCCATGATGAAGCGATTGCGACTTTGGGCTTCCTAAAAATTATCGGAATGCTCCCTTTTATCAGCGATGATATTTTGGCAAGCATGAGGGCTGGCGCGGAATCAAAACGCGAACGCGGAACTCCGGTCCTTCCGCCGATCCCGGCATGGAATGACGAGGAATTTATTTCGGCCCAGCGTCAAATTGCTTTAGATTATTCCAACGTTGATATGCGCCTTTATAATGATTTTTATGATTCCTTTACGGACGGAACGATTGCCTTAAGAGGTGAAGAGCCTGTTTTTGCCCAGCAATTATACCGCGAACTGACCAATGTTATCCAAAGAATGATTACCAGAGAGGGTGCAGATGTCTTTAATTCGCTCTTGCAAGCCCAGGAGCGTTTCCAAGAGTATTTGGATGATGAAATAAATAACAGGTAAAAAATCCGAAGGTGTGGTGTAAAATGAATAAAGTCCGTTTAAACGAAAGAATAAAAATTCAATCAACGAGCTGGCTGATCATGTTGCCTGGGATAGTGCTGTTTGCTTTTTTCCTGTGGGTCCCGCTTATCCAGAGCATTAGGATGAGCCTGTACCGGACAAGGAATGTTGAGCTGGTTGAATTTATTGGCTTTAACAATTACTTAAGTGTTTTCCGGAATCCCGATTTTCATCAAGCGATTGCCAATACTTTTACCTATACCTTTTGGTCTTTGATGATTGGGTTTTTAGTGCCTATTTTTATGGCGATTGTGATTGGCGAAACCGTGAGGGGGCGGGGTTTTTTCCGGACGGCCGCCTATATCCCCAACGTCCTGCCGGGCTTGGCTGCCGTGCTGTTATGGTCGGCTTTTTTCTCGGCCGAAAGAACCGGGGTCATCAATATCCTGCTGGGCTATCTTGGTTTTGAAAGAATGGCGTTCTTAAGCGAAGCCCATTTAGTTATCCCCTTGATTGTCGTGACCGCGACTTGGAAAGGGGCAGGAGCAACCGCGCTGATTTATATGGCTGGCTTGGCGGGGATAAATCCGGAGCTTTACGAAGCAGCCACCATTGATGGGGCAGGAGTCCTTAAAAGAATCCGCTACATAACAATCCCGGCCATCTTTAACCTTGGCAGCACGCTTCTTATTTTGCAGATTATCGCCATTTTCCAGATTATGTACGAGCCTTTAGTTTTAACCAGCGGCGGGCCGGATAATGCTTCGTTATCGGTCATGCTTTTGATGTGGCGTTATGCCTTTGGCGGAAATATGGACTTTGGCAGGGCTTCGGCCGTAGCGGTGATTATTGCCATCATTCTGCTTATTTTTACTGCGATATACTCACTTGTTAACAAATACAAAACTGATTGGGATGGCTGAAGCAAAGTTTTGAAAGGCAGGTTATCAATGAAATTAAAACTAGCACCTCCGCGGACAGGGATAATTCGTGACTTCGATGCCAAATCACCCAGTGCAAAAGTTATCTTGTTCCTTGCTTACACAATCTGTATTATTATTGTCATCATCTCGCTGTTCCCCATTTTTTGGGTCTCGATGGCTGGCTTTAAGGATTTGCGCGAATATATGTCAAGCACTTCGATTTTGCCGGAATTTTTTGACTTTTCCCGCTATTCGCGGACATGGACACAGCTTAGCATTATTAACAATTACCTAAATTCATTTTATGTAATTACCGGAAGCATTATTTGCTCCTTGATTTTTAATGGGCTTTTAGCTTATGGAATCTCGATTCTCAAGCCAAAAGGTTACCAGCTGATTGAAAAATTGGTTTTTTTCTCGCTGCTTATCCCGGCGACAATCAGCCTTGTCCCGCTTTACATGAATATCATGAATCTTAATCTGGGCGGTTTTTTCACCCCGCTTTGGCTTGCGGCCGGGGCAAATGCCTTTAATGTAATCCTTTTCCGGCAGTTTTTTATGTCGCTTCCCTCTTCAATAATTGAAGCTGGGCGGATTGACGGCTGTTCGCAGCTCCAGACATTTTTCCGGATCGTCTTGCCGCTTTCCAAGCCGATTTGCATTGTCGTGACGATTTTTACTTTTAATGGGGCGTGGAGTGATTTTCTGCTTCCTTATCTTGTCCTGGGGCAAGGCCGCTGGCAGACGGTCATGGTGCGGCTGTTTATTTTTAGTACCCAGCAGACGATAAATTATGATGATTTGATGAGGGCGGTGGTCTTTTCGATTATTCCGCCGATTATTTTATTCTTTATTTTCCAGAAAAAATTGACGGAAAATATTGTGACGGCTGGGGGCATTAAAGGGTAGCATAGCGTCGCCCGGCGGCGACGCATTTTTTGGTATGATATATGTAACAGCGAAAAACTGTGCCAAAGAATTATTAAAAATTCATTTAGGAAGAATGCCGCAAGCGACATTCTTCAGGGCCCGGCGGCGAGTAAAGGAGACTCAATATGGTGAAAATAGCAGATAAATATTTTAAGACTGACCCATGGAAAATTATTGAGGCGGGCTTTAACCCGGAATATTTAAGGGTCAGCGAGTCAGTTTTTGCCCTGTCGAATGAAAACCTTGGCGTCCGGGGGAATTTTGATGAGGGCGGCAGCTTTTTGAGCCTGCGCGGAATGTACGTTAACGGCGTTTATGAGATTGAGGATTTGCCCCGCTCATACAAGGGAATTGTTGACAAAACCCATTTTATGATTCCGGCGGTTGACTGGCTTAAAACTTCGATCACGGTAGACGGTGAAGTCTTAGACCTTGGGAAAAGCAATTTTTCCGCCTTTGTCCGTGAGCTTGATATGCGCTCAGGGACGCTTAGCCGTGAATTTGTCTGGCATACGAATTCGGGCAAGAATTTAAAGCTAAAATTTATCCGCTTCCTTGACATGAATCATGGCGAGCGGGCTTATAGCCGGATTTGCTTTGAAGCCCTTGATTTTTCTGGCCCGGTTTTATTATCCTCTGGCCTTTCCTTTGATCTTTTGCATGAGGGCAGGAATGAATGTTTCTTTGAAAACGCGCAGATTGCCAAAAGAGGGCCTGCGGCTTTTATTAAGGCCAGGACGAAAAGGTCAGGCATGGAAGTCTTTGCCGCAATGGAGCTTTCCGGGGCTTTAGTGGATAAAACGGATAAAACTGACAGAAGTGTCACTTTTTCCGCAAGCCTTGACCTTGTTAAAGGTGAAGCCCTAAACGTTGATAAAAGGGTGACGGTTCTTTTTGACCGGACAGAGGGGGAAGAGCTGTGGAAGAACGGCTCTAAAGCTTTTCTTGCCGCCAAAAAAATATCTTTTGATGAAGCGCTTAAAGCCCAGCAGATTTATTGGGAAGAGTTTTTTAAGGTTTCGGATATCGTGATTGAGCCGTCATGTGAAGAAATAGCGGCTGCTGTTTTAGAAGAGCAGCAGGGCATCCGTTTTTGCAACTTCCAGATGGCGCAAACCTATCATGGCGGAAGCGTCCATCACAATATCGGGGCAAAAGGCTTAACAGGCGAAGCATACAATGGACACGCCTTTTGGGATACCGAGGCGTGCTGTTTGCCTTTTTATCTTTTTTCAAATCCGCAAGTGGCAAAAAGCCTTTTGATTTTCCGTTATAATACATTGCCCCAGGCGCGTGAGCGGGCTGAAATGCTTGATTGCCGGGGAGCTTGTTATCCGATTGCAACTCTAAACGGCGAGGAAGCCTGTAACCTCTGGCAACACGCCAGCTTGCAATTCCACCCCAGCACGGCGGTGGCCTATGGTATTTGGCATTATGTAAAAATAACCGGGGATAAAGAGTTCCTTTATGATTATGGGGCGGAAATGTTGCTTGAAATTGCCCGCTTCCTGATTACCCGCGTTGACGCAAGCCCTATTACCGGAGATTACGGTTTTTATGGGGTCATGGGGCTTGATGAGTTCCAGCTGATGGTGAATAATAACGCTTATACAAATTATATGAGCAAGCGTTCGCTTGAATATGCTCTTTCAGTCATTAACGATATGATTGCGGAAAGGCCGGAGCAGTACAAAAAAATGGCAGCGAAAACGGATTTTTATGAAGCGGAAACAGCTAAATGGCAGGACGTGGCCGCCAATATGTATATGCCAGTCACCGCCGAGGGCCTGTTTGAACAGCATGACGGTTTTTTTGAACTCCCCCATATGGAGATTGATTTGATTCCGGTTGATGAATTTCCCTTATATAACCATTGGTCATATGACCGGATTTACCGCAATAATATGATTAAGCAGCCCGATGTGCTGATGTTCCTTTACTTATATAATTCTTCTTTTTCGGCCGAGGTGAAACGCCTTAATTATGAGTTTTATGAGCCGCTGACGGTCCATGAATCATCACTTAGCCCGGCAATCCATTCAATTCTTGCCGCCGAGCTTGGAAAAATGGAAGAAGCAACCGATTTTTTTGGTTATGCGACCCGTCTTGATCTTGACAATTATAACCGCAATACCGGCGAGGGCTTACACACGACTTCAATTGCCTTAGCTTGGATAAATATTGTTTACGGCTTTGCCGGGCTACGTAGTGACGCTGACCTTTTGCAATTTGCCCCGCGTTTGCCGGAGCGTTGGAAACGCCTTAGTTTTTCGATTACTTACCAAGGGCGGATTGTGGAAATCGAAATGGAAAAAGAAAAAACCCGGTTCAGTTTACGTAAGGGGAAAGCCCTTTTATTTGTGGTCTATGGCGAGGAAGTAATACTTGGGGCAGAGGGATTAGTGGTTACTAATTGGTAATCCTGTCCGGATTATAATTATATAGGAGAATTTGTGGATACTTGGAGTTTTAGACTTGATGGATATGACGGGGCGGAAACGGTAACCAACGGCAACCGCTTCCTGATTGGCAACGGCTACTTTGGCTTTCGCGGCACGATGGACGAGTGGGGAAAGGCGGAATTTGCTGCTGTTAACCTGGCCGGGGTTTATGACCAAAACGGTGACAAATGGCGCGAGCCTGTTAATGCGCCAAACGGTCTTTTTGTAAAGCTTACGGCCGCTTCTATCGAAATGGTTTTGGGAAAAGCCAAGGAAAAAGAGCATTATCAGATGATCGATTTCCGGCATGGCATTCACCACCGTGATACCTTATTTGACAAAGTCAGGATTAAAAGCACCCGCTTTGCTTCAATGGCTGAACCGAACCTGCTTTGTTCGCGGATTGAGTTTTCGTTTGAAGCCGATCTTGACGCCGAAATAATGTCCGGAATCGATACGGATATCTGGGATATCAACGGCCCTCATTTATTTGAATTCAAATTTAAAAGAAGGCCTTACCTTTCAGCTATTTGCCATACCGGTGAACTGCTGATTCCGGTTACGGTAAGCCAGGCCGTCACCTATGATTTTGATTGTGAGGAAGAAATCAAGGTTTTGGACAACGGGGTTTACCGCTTAACTAGGTTTCCGGCAAAAGCGGGCCAAACTTATGTCCTTGAGGTTTATGCTGCGGTATGCACCGCGCTTGATGATGTTTTTTCAATCCAAAGAGGGGAATCAATTTGTGAAAAAGCAAAAATGTTAGGTTATAACCGTTTGCTAAAATCACATCAGGCGGCTTGGGATAAAATTTGGAAAAATTCAGCGGTTGAGCTGGTTGGCGATGACGAAGCCAGCCGGGCAATGAATGCCAGCCTTTATCATCTTCATAGCATTAGCCCGCGCCATGCCAAGGACTTGTCAATTCCGGCGCGTGGATTGTCGGGGCAAACCTATAAAGGTGCTATTTTTTGGGATTCAGAGATTTTTCTGTTGCCTTTTTTTGCTTATACTGAACCCGAATTGGCAAAAACTTTATTAAATTACCGGATTAAAACCTTGCCCGGCGCGAGGAAAAAGGCCGCTGAATATGGCTACCGCGGCGCGTTTTATCCGTGGGAAAGCCAAGAGGGGGGCAACGAGGGCTGTACTGATTATAATGTCATTGATGTTTTTACCCATCGCCCGGTCCGGACGTATTTCCGGGACAAGCAAATCCATATCAGCGGTGATATTGTTTATGCCTTGTGGCAATATTTTATCATCACCGGGGATATATATTTTATCCGTGACGGCGGGGCGGAAGTGATCCTTGAGTGTGCGAGGTTTTATCTTTCCCGCGCCCATCGGCGGCTGGATAATGGCAAAATTGAATTTCTTGATATTATCGGCCCGGACGAATATCATGAGCGGGTTAATAATAATGCGTTTACGGTGCAGATGGCGGCCTTTTGCTTTAGCTGTGTGTGCGACCTAAAAGGCATTTTTGCGATGTTCCAGCCGGGCTTTTTTAAGACTTTGCTTGATAAATTGGATTATCATGAAGATCTGGCATTATTAGAAGAAATTTATCCGGACGTAAAACCGGATTTTAAAGAAAATGAAGTCATTGAGCAATTTGATGGTTATTTTGCGCTGGAAGATTGCACGCTTTCCGATGTAAGGAGCAGGTTGCTTGATGAAAGGGAGTATTGGGGGACAAATCAAGGGGTTGCTTCCCAGACGCAGATTATCAAGCAAGCCGATGTCATTTCGATGATGGCGCTTTTCCCGGAACTTTTTTCTGATGAGACAGTTAGGAAAAATTGGCTTTATTATGAACCGCGGACGGAGCATGGCTCAAGCCTTTCCGCCTGTATGTATGCTTTGACGGCTTGCCGGATCCGGCGGCCCGATTTGGCTTATCAGCTTTTTCTAAAGACGGCTTCAATTGATTTAAACGGCGGCGGCAAGCATTGGGCGGGCGAGATTTATATTGGCGGGACGCATCCGGCGGCAAATGGGGGGGCATGGATGATTGCGGTGCTTGGTTTTGCCGGGCTTGTTGTTGACAGTGCCGGGCAGATTTTCCTTAAGCCAAGCTTGCCTGCGCAAATCAAAAAACTACGCTTCCCGCTGGTACTTAACGGGAAGCGCAAGGTAGTGACGGTTACGCATGAGGGCTGGGAGGTGGAAGAGGGTTGACGTTTCGTCATTGCGGGCCTGACCCGCAATCCCAGTAATCAAGAGTTTGCTTGTTGTATTTTTTGTGCGTTAAGAGTATAATTAAGCAATGGATAACAAAGCACTAAAAATCGTATATCATGGCTCAACTTCAATTATTGAAGCAATTGACGTAAGTAAGGGCAAGCCATACAAAGATTTTGGACGCGGTTTTTATTTGTCAGAGGATAAAAACCATGCCATCAATATTGCCCTGCGCAATCGGCGGATTGAAAAGGAGCGGTTTGGCAGGAATACCGAAGCATATCTTTATACCTATAAAATGGATATGCTTAAATTATCGGATTTTAAGATAAAAGTATTTAATGGCGCAGATTTGGAGTGGGTTCAATTTGTCCTTGCCAATCGTAAGATACGTTCACGGTCGCATAATTTTGATGTGGTGATTGGGCCAACAGCAGATGATGATACGATGGTAGTCATCAATGCGTATCTAGACGGATTATATGGCACGATTAATAGCGAAGAGGCATTAAGCATTTTGCTTAAGAATATTGAAGCGGAAAATTTGCCCGGACAAATTTTTATCGCAAATAATAATGCTTTGAAGCTACTTACTAAGAGGGGGAAAGCGGAAAGATTATGAAAGGGTTTAGGTTTTCTTTAGATTCAAAAACTGCGCGGATAAGTGAAGCTTATGCCCAAAGGAAAAGTATTTCTTTGGAAGAAGCAATGCGGCAATTTATTGGTTCGAAAACTTATCATGCCTTGAATAATGCTGGTACAGGCTTATATCTTGAAGTTTTAGAATTTGTTTATGATATGTTTTTAGAGGAAATGGAAGAAACTGAAATACAGGAGCATTAAATGAAAGATAACTTAATTAACCCAGTTGCTTTTTTGCAAGTTCATATCGCCCGCCTTTTTATGGAAAGGCATGGCTTAAGTCCGGAAAAGTTTATTGCTTTAGACAAGCAAAAAGATATCCTCGGCTTCCTTAAGCTGGGATATGAGCCATTTCATCTGACTGGAGATGAAGGCATCCTTGATGAGCTTGATGCTTATTTGAAAATAGTGCCTAGTCCCCCTACTCAAACACCATAATTTCGGCAGCTTGCGCCCCTTGGGAGCGGCTGGCTGAGTTCATTGAGAAGATAAGCTTCACATAGCGGGCTTCGGCGGAATCAAAATCTGCCCGCGCCAAGTTTCCGGTCGCCGGGTCAAAATCATAACGCGCATCTTCGGCCGCGGCGGAAAAATTCGTGCCGTCAACGCTTACATGGACAGCAAAACCTTGGGTGCGGGCTTCCCAAATCGGATTGGGGTTAAGGCGGACGACAACAGTCGAGGCAGGGCGGATTTCTTCCAAATCAATTACTATTTCACCGGGAAAACCGCTGCTTTCCCAATATGTATTAGTATCATCGTCAACTACATTCCCGGCATCATAGATTTCGGTGACAGCCCCGGAGCTGACGCTCTTACCAAGGGCTAAATTTTCCCCATCGGGCAATTTTATCCAAAACTCCATCGGATCGGGGAAACCGGGCGGGCGGGTTATCTCGGTTTGGTCCGTGGCCTTGACGATGGTAAGGTTCGGGTTTTTATCTGTCCCGGTGAAAAATAATACTCCGGCGGCAACTAGTGAAATGATGATGGCCGCGCTGAAAATAATCGCTAAAATTTTGTTCATAGGTGTTCTCCTTTCATTGCTTAGGTCATTGCGGTCTTGAACCGCAATCTCTTGCGTCATTACGGTCTTTAACCGCAATCTCTTGCGTCATTGCGGCCTTGAACCGCAATCTATAATCTTACTCAAAAATAATGTTGTGGACAAATTCATTTACATTTAAGCGAAGTGCCTCAACGCTTGTTATTTTTTCCCCTAAGATTGTGATATTCCGGAGCGTGATATTTTCGAGGGTATGATTTTCATTATGCCCAAGGAAACGTGATTCCGGCACTCTGCCGTCAAGCGTATTATAAACATTAAGGCCATCAATGGTGATGTCCCGGATTGAGCCCCACTCATCGGGGACAGCGGACCAGCCGCTTTTTAGCATATGAAATTCGATTAATTCATTATTTGCCCCATTGTCACCGCGCATAAAAGCATTTTCGACAATGATGTCCTGGTAAGTAATATTGTGGATAAAAGCGTCATCGCTGTTGTGGATGCTGATGACGGGCTTGTGGTTGTTGTAAAGCACGGTGATGTCTTTAAACAGGACATTGGAAATTTCTGGAAATAGGGTCACGCCCTTGTTGGTTTCATAACCGATTTCCATTGATTGGGCAAGGTCAGTCCAAATCTGAATCCGCTCAAAGGTGATATCGCTTGAAGAGCCGGAATAGTTTTTGACAACAAGGCTGTCGTCCCAAGTACGGGCAAAAGAATCAACAACCGTATGCCTTCTTGTGGATTGAAAGGTGAAACCGTCGCCGTTTTGGCGGCCGGAAATTATTTTGACATTTGAGACAAAAAGATCTTCCGAAGCGTAAGAATTAAAGCACCAAGCATTGGAGTTGGCAAGAATAATGCCCTCGACCGTGACATTTTTGCTGGCGCGGATATCAAGCGGGACACGGGCATAAGAGCCGGGCTGATTCCATGCCGGATAGTCGGAATTGTCAATAATTCCGCGGCCGCGGATTACAACGTCAGAAGCATTGTCAACAATGACAACGGAATGAAGAACCGCACCGCCGGATATGTAGAGGGTCTTGCCGCTTTCAACCATGACCGCATCATGTGACCACTGGCCCGGCTCAATAAAGATGACATCGGGGTCGTTGCGGTCAGGGATGTCAGTTTCTAATGGATTGGCAAAAATATGGGTTGCTTTATTGACATTGTCATTATAAACAACTGTGTAAAAACCCGGCCCCGGAATCGGGAAACTGACCCGGTTTTCATCAACAACCGGGGTAATGCCGTGGGAACTAGGCAAAACAACCGCGCTTTCAATATCGCGGTTAAGCCCCGGCACCGTGATTTCGATTAAGGCTTCACCCTCGATGTCAAAATAAGCCATCGGCGTATCGGAGGGCATTGCATTTGCACCCCAGATATGCTGGTGATTGACCTGGACATCATAAACGAACAGCTCATTCCCATCTACCGAAATCTGCGCGGTGCTTGAAGTGGTCATCAGCTTTGGCCCTTCATATAGAACAAGCTTGGCCTCATTTAAGCTAGCCCCGGCATTCGGCCTAAGGGACGAGCTTTTGACGAAAATAAAAACTAAAAGCGCAATACTTAAGATAGCCCCGATTCCTAGGCAAATCACAAGAGTAGCAGGTACACTTTTTCCAGCCATAATAATTATCCTCCTTATTTGGTGAAGTGAAACGGCAACAGGTTGCAGCAGGTAGGTTGAACGCTAAACCTATGCTTATTATAATATAAGGATTGAGATAATGCAAGATATAATAATGAGTTTGGGCAAAGAATGTCATTAGCCACAATAAATTATTTACTCTTGCAATCTTATTGTAAAACAAATAAAATAGCAGTAGTGCCGTTAATTTTTACTGGCGATAGAAATACAGAAGAGATTGGGAGTGATTGATTTGAAATCTGACAACAAAAATATCAGTTCGGACAATTCGGCAGCGTTTGAGGAAGTCATTGCCATTATTGAACGTGCCAGGGAAAATTCTTTCCGCGCCGTAAATCGCAATTGATTACTATGTATTGGGAAATCGGTCAGTACGTCAGCGAAATGAGTAAAAATGTAGGCTGGGGTAAATCCGTTGTTTCGGCTTTTTCAAATTTTGTTCAATCACATTATGTAGGAATAAAAGGCTTTTCACCGCAGAATATTTGGCGTATGAAGCAGTTTTACGAAACGTATGCCGAAAATGAAAAACTCTCACCACTGGTGAGAGAAATTAGCTGGACGAACAACCTACTTATTATGATGGCCGCAAAATCAGATGAAGAACGCGAGTTTTATCTATTGCTTTCGTCCAAAAACAACTATTCAAAACGTGAACTGGAGCGGCAGATTGACAGCGGATTATTTGAGCGAACAATGATTTCGGATACGAAAAATCAATTATTTCTTGAACGTAGTTATGGACTTACAGCGTTGCGTGACAGCTATGTACTTGAGTTTTTGAATATACCGGAAAAGCATAAAGAAACAGATTTACGTAAAGCTATTGTGTCGAACTTACGGAAATTCATTTTGGAATTCGGAAAAGACTTTTCGCTTGTTGGCGAGGAATATCGTGTCCAAGTTGGCAATACCGACTTTAATATAGACCTTGTTTTTTACAATCGAGAGCTATCTTGCTTGGTAGCAATTGAATTAAAAATTGGGAAATTTAAGCCGGGTGATTTAGGGCAGCTTGAGTTTTATCTCGAAGCTCTCGATCGTGACATTAAAAAACCTAACGAAAACCCAAGCGTAGGCTTAATTCTATGCGCCAAGAAAGATGATGCGGTTGTCGAATACGCTTTGAGCCGCAGTATGTCACCTGCACTTATTGCCGAATATCAAACTCATCTTCCGCAAAAGAATTTATTGGAAAACAAACTACGTGAATTGAGGGAGTTGGCAGAAGCGGAGGGGTTGAGTGATGATGAGGAAAGTGGGGGCGAATAGGCATGAAAATAATATTGGAGGCACTAAAATGAATCCTACTGGTGATTTTAACCGATAGTTAATCAACAGGAGGACTTATGGATAATATTGAAAATAGCCAAAATCTCTATAAAGATTTCCTGAATCTTAATTATCAGGAGCTTGAGGCTCTTGCAATTAATGCTTGTGAAAAAGAAGAACGTGAGTTTTACAAGAGCCTATGCAATTTCTATCTTTTCATAAACCAGCCCAGAGTAATGAAGGAGAAACCTTTTTGAAGTGTTATCCGCAAAACTGCGGATGCAAACTGAGGGTGCAAACTTGCGCAAAAATGCCCTCAAAAAACAGTTGACAAAGCGCAAAAGGGTATGTTAAGATTGAGATGTAGTTTAGCGTTAAACTTATTAATTTGACGCTAGTTAAGTTGAAGAGTTGGGCTGCTTTGCCCTAAAAGGTTTAGCGTTCAACCAAATTATTAAGGAGAGTTATTATGAAAAGAAAATTGTCTCTGCTTCTTGCCCTAGTGATGGTATTTTCCGTACTCGTTGCTTGTGGCAGCACCAATGAACCGGTTGCCGAGCCTGCGCCTGTGGCACCAGCTCCGGCACCCGAACCAGCACAACCCGAACCGGAAGCAATGGCTGACAGCTTCCTTTGGGAAAATTTCGAAGGCCGCGACCCGGCCAACAAACCAGATCTGGCCAATAACGGAGCTTCAATGTGGTGGGATAACTGGGCAAACCTGCGTGCCAACGTTGATAATGGCATTGCACAAATCAGTTTCCGCCCCGGCGCGTTTGATCCGGAAGATTTTGATGATGAAGATGATTACTTTGCCAGGGCAGCCGACTGGATGGGCAACTGGGGCCAAGCCGTTGATATGTGGTCTCTTGAAGGCATCGCATGGACAAAGTACCTGACTATCCGCATGAGTGGTGCTGATGGCGGTGAAGAAAACAAGCTTATCCTCCACTTCCAGCCCGAAGACGGCCCGTCATTTGTCAAGCTGTTTAGCGAATTGGTAACGAAAGACGGCGGCAACGCTTCAATTACCACCGATATGCAAGACATCGTCATCGACCTTGAAGCTTCCGGCTTCCCCGGCATGACAAACAGAATGCATATCCGCGCCCTTGCTCCTTGCGTTGTTTACTTTGATGAAATGTATTTCTCCGGCCCGATTGGCCCGATTGGTGATGATCCGGTTAGCGAAATCACCGTATCACCGATTGGCAACCCTGCCGACCTTCCCATTAAGGATTATGTCGAAGCCGTAAATTAAAACACCCAAAACACCTAAAGCACCCAGTTTTTACTGGGTGCTTTTTTACTGGGTATTTTTTGCCTATGCCGGGCATTTTTTTGCACTCCCATTTTTTTCAAAATTTTCAAAATTCCCCTTGACAATATCGTAAATAGCGATTATACTGTATATAGTGTACATGAGAAAGGAGGGCAAAAGTGAAAATTATCGTCTCAAACCGTTCCGGCGTTCCTATTTATGAGCAGATTAAAGAGCAGGTTAAAGCAGCGATTTTTTCCGGCGCATTAAAAGAGGACGATATGCTCCCGTCAATCCGCCAGCTGGCAAGGGATTTGAAAATCAGCGTCATCACCACAACCCGCGCTTATGGCGACTTGGAGCAAGAAGGATTCATTACGACGGTTAAGGGAAAGGGCTGTTATGTTTTGCCGCGGAATAAGGAGCTGGCGCGGGAAAACGCAATGCACAAAATGGAAGATGGATTAATTATTGCCATTACGCAAGCAAAAGCAGAGGACATTACAAAAGAAGAAGTAATAAAACGGCTTAATTTATTATGGGAGGCAGAAAATGAATAATATTAATAATATTATAGAAGCTAGCGGGCTTCACAAAAACTATGGGGAGTTTAAGCTTAACGATGTTTCATTTAATGTGCCGGGCGGTTACATCATGGGCTTTATCGGGCCTAACGGCGCAGGGAAAACCACCACGCTCAAACTAATTTTAAACATCATTAAGCGCGATTCGGGCAGTATCAAACTCTTTGGCAAAGAAGCCAATCTTTTTCAAAATGAAGATATCGGAGTCGTCATGGACACGCCGATGTATGTTGACGAGTGGACGGTAAGTGATGTTGAAAAAGCCATATCGCCTTTTTACAAGCAATGGGACAAAGAATTATTCGCCAAATACACTAAATCTTTTGGGCTTTTACCCAAAAAGAAGATTAAGGATTTGTCGCGCGGAATGAAAGTTAAAATCCAGATTGCGGCAGCCCTTTCCCATCACGCCAAGCTTTTAATCCTTGACGAGCCGACAAGCGGGCTTGACCCGACGGCACGTGATGAAATCTGCGACCTGCTCCGGTTTTTTGTGACCGATGAAACCAAAAGCGTTCTTTTTTCAACGCATATTACATCAGACCTTGAAAAGACCGCTGATTATATCGCGTTTATTATGGATGGCATGGTTGTCTTTTCGGGGGCAAAAGATGATTTACTTGAAAAATACGCCCGCGTGACAGGGGGATTCTCAGAGATAAACCCTGAGCAGAAGAAGCTTATCATCGGCTACCGCGCGCATGGTACTGGCTTTGAGGGCATGACAGAAACGGCCAACATTAGTAAGTTTAAAGAAAGTGTCCTGATTGAAAAAATCAGCTTGGAAGAAATCATTATTTTCATGAATAAGGAGGCAAAATTAAATGATAAATGATAAATTATGGGCATTTGTCCGCTTGGACTTTGTGACAATCAAACCGTATTTTACGGCAAAGAATATCCTGATTTATGTAGCACTTGCCATTTACATGGCATTTATGTCTAAAAGCATTATCACGACGGTTGGCATTGGGCTTATGCTGGCAACGCTAAATATTGGCTATCCCTTTGCCCTTGGTGAGAAATGCAATATGGATGCGCTTTATATCATGATGGGGACAGACAGGAAAACAGTCGTCAAAGGGCGGTATCTTTTTTCTTTATTGCTTAATTTGCTGGCAGTAACTTTTACGATGGCAATTGCGCTGGTTGTCCTTTTCGTTAGGAACTTATATGATGGCTTGGGCGGGATGTTAGTCCAGTCGCTTGGCGCAGTTTTGATGATTTCGGTGTTATTTTTGATGATTCAAGCCGTGCAAATACCGCTTTTCTTCAAACTCGGTTATGCAAAGGCAAAATTCTTCAGCATTTTTCCGTTTTTGATCGTCAGCGCATTTGTTGCCTTTGTGGTGATGTATGCCGGGGGAGATGGAATGCCAAGCGGCGTTAATGGTTTTGTCCAAAATTTATTTGAAAGCGTCCATCTCTTGGCTTTAGGAATCGTGGTTTTCCTCGTTCTGATGGCTTATGTTTCCTACAGGCTTTCGCTTGTTTTTTATCGCAAGCGGGAATTTTGAGATTGCGGCCAGATTGCAACACTGCTAATAAAACTCTTGCAAAAAAAGTCTAAATATGATACCATCGGGGAGTCGGACTAAGAAATTCAATCCGCCTTTGGGAGGAGTAAATTATGGCCACCTTACATGATATTGCAAGAAAAGCAGGAGTCAGCATAACAACAGTCTCGAATGTCATCCATAACAGAAAAAGCCGGGTCTCGCCGGATATGGTTGCAAAAATCCGCGCGATTATTAAAGAGGAAAACTACGTTCCGAGCATGACGGCACGCACCTTGGCCAGAAACGTATCCCCTATCATCGGGGTGATAAATCATCTGGCTTTTCGGCAAGGAGATGAGTTTTCCGCCGACCCGTTTAGCAATACATTCATCGGCAGCATTGAGAACTCAACCCGCGATAAAGGTTATTTCGTGATGGTCCGGACTGTTGAGGACGCCAATGCACTGGAGATTGTCCAGCGCAACTGGAAACTGGCGGGAATCATTCTGGCTGGCTTATACCACGATGATTTTTTTGAAAAAGTTAAAAATTTGGGCATTCCTTATGTCCTGATTGACAGTTATATTGATCTGCCTGATGTTTTGAATGTTGGCTTAGAAGACCAAAAAGGCGGTTACCTTGCAACGCGCCATCTGATCGAAAATGGGCACCGGGTGATCGCTTTTGCTTCCCCGACGATTAGGAAAGATGGTGTTGACGAACGCCGCTTTATGGGCTACAAGCAAGCGCTTTTAGAATACGGCATTCCCTTTGATGAGAAGCTTGTTTATGGGCAGGAGTTTTCAGTTGAAGCGGGCATGAATCTGGGGCATAAATTAGCCAAGATGGACAAAATAACCGCCATTTTCGCCACGGCTGACATTCTTGCGACAGGCATAATCGTTGGGCTTCGGGAAAAAGGCATAAACGTCCCTAAGGATAAATCAATCGTTGGCTTTGACAATAACTACCTGTGCCGGATTAGCCATCCGCAGCTGACCACGATTCATCAGGATATTGAAGAAAAAGGGACGATTGCAACCAAAATGATGCTCAATCAGCTGATGGGCAGAGAAATAACCGAACGCAAAATTATCCTGCCGGTTCATCTGGTCGAACGTGAGAGCGTAGCAAATATAAAAAATATATAAAATATATAAAATATATAGCCTAAATAATGTCTAAGATTTCGCGGAACGCCCCAATATTCCAGTCGCCATTGCCATATTTGACGGCATCGCCCATCGCAATCGCTTTCATTTCGGCGCGGTGGGCTGCGCTTATTCCGGCATCGGCATCCTCAACAACGACACAGTCACAGGCGTTGACGTTAAGATAATCAGCGGCCTTTAAGAAAACTTCGGGGTCAGGCTTTGAATTGGTGATATTATTGCCGTCAGAAATGGCGTCAAAGAAATCACCAAGCCCGATTTTATTAAGGATTAGCCGGGCATTTTTGCTGGAAGAACCAATTGACATCAAAATCCCTTGCTGTTTTAGCGCGGTCAAAGTGTCTAGGACTTCGGCCTCAAGGTCTTCCGGGGTCATTTTTTCGAGCAGTTCCCGGTATGTATTATTTTTTTCTTCTGCCATTTCGTTTTTCATTTCGCTGTTAGCACTAGAATAATCGCTGTTTTCCAGCACAATGTCTAAGCTTTCCATGCGGGAAACACCGCGCAGGCGGTTATTGATTTCTTCATCAAAATAAACACCAAGCCGATCTGCCAATTTTTTCCATGCTTGGTAATGATATTTGTCCGTATGGATGATTACGCCGTCCAAATCAAAAATAATTGCTTTCATAAGTATGCTCCATCTTTCTTAAGGCTTCCCCGGTTCATTATAATATAATGGTGATTTTGGGGGAAGTCAAGATAGTGAGTGGTTTAACATACATATTTTCTAGATTTTTGTACAAAACTAGTAGAACGGCGATTTGCAAAATCTAAAGAAAAATAGGCACTTGATTAACACGGAGGTAAAAAAATTACATGAGCAATTTGGACAGTTTCAGGGTTAGGACGGACTTGGCATTGGAAGCAAGGGAAAATATCGAAGTTGACGCTGAACGTCTTCATGGCGTTAAGATTTTTGAAACTTACGATGAAAAAAGTGAAGTCCGTGTTACCAAAGTTGTTATTGAGACCAAAAACGGCTCAAAAGTGATGGGCAAGCCGATTGGAACATATGTTACTTTGGAAGCTCCGGCGATGATTGAACCTGATGAAAATTATCATAAGGAAATATCACAGGAGCTGGCCGGGCAAATCCGCGAGATTATCCCCGGTCTTAATCATGAGCAGTCAATCCTTGTGATTGGGCTGGGAAACCGCGATGTGACCCCTGACGCGCTAGGTCCCAATGTGGTTGACAACCTTATTATTACCCGGCATATGGTGAGGGAATACGGCAAAGCTGCTTTTAGCAACGAGGAAATCCATGTTGTCAGCGGGATTGTCCCTGGCGTGATGGCAAAAACCGGAATGGAAGCGGCCGAAATAACCCAAGGCATTATTGACCAGACGAAACCGGATATCGTCATCGTCATTGACGCTTTGGCTGCGCGTTCAACCAGACGCTTAAACCGGACAATCCAAATTACTGACACCGGAATCCACCCCGGCTCAGGAGTCGGAAATCACCGCAATGCCCTGACCGAAGAAAACCTTGGCGTCCCGGTCATAGCAATTGGTGTTCCAACCGTTGTTGACGCGGCAACGATTGTTGGTGATGCGGTTGACAAGGCCCTTAAGGGCAAAGTGGGCGACCATATCGAAATCCGGGAGGAGATGCTTAATAGCCTTGGGGAACTTAGGAATATGTACGTGACGGGCAAGGACGTTGATTTTGAGATAAAGCAAATTAGCCATATTGTCTGCGATGCGATAAATATTGCCTTGAATCTAAGCTACTAGCAAAGCTAGTAGCTTTGCTAATTTGCTAATAGGTTTGGCTATTTCCCACTTGACAATCCTAAAAAGACTAGCTATAATGAAAATCTACCGCCAATCCCAGATCGGAAATTCTATTTCATTATTCTTTTATATGGTAAATCGAAGAAAAATCAAGAGGACTAAGTCGGCATGAAAATTCATTCAGCTGTATATTGGCAGACTGGTTTACATAATGAAGCCAATTACAATTCAGTTTTACTAAAAATTGCAGAATCAAAAAAAGGCACGTTTTTGCTTGCCCTTGTTTCGGCTGGTGATAAAGACAGCAAAGGTGAAATTGCCAGCGGATATGTCGCAGAAGAAATGGCAAAGTGGTTTGAGAAGTTTTATTTGCTGGTCATTATTAAAAATAAATCAATGGGGTGGCTTAAGAAAAACTTAGTGAAAGCCCTTAAGAAAATTCATGCTGATTTAATCCATTACCGTCAGAATAAAAATAATAAAAATTTAAATCTGGGGGCATCATTGATTTTACTTGTTGTCTGGCGTAAAAAATACATTACTTTGCAACTTGGTGAAGCAGAAGCATATAAATTCCGACGCTTTTTCCCTTATCGGCGCGTTGACCGAGCTGGTCAATTTAGGCCAGATAAACCGACGGGACGGCTTGGGAAAGATTTAGGGAAAGATCTTGAGTTTTGCTTGGCTGGAAACCCCTTTACACCCGCCATACATTATGGAAAGATAAAGCCTTTAGATGGTTTCCTTCTTTGTGATAGCAGTTTTTTAAAGCGGTTAAGCAAATCGCAAATAAATGAAGCCCTTAAGCCGAAAGCGTTACTTGGGGAGAGCCAGATCGCTAAACGGCTTAGCGATATCGCGGACCATGCCAAGCAAAAAGGGGCAGCGGAAAAACAGGCAGCCATATATTTGAAGTTTATCTAAGTGAGGGAAATTCCTTGCTTAGTTTGAGTCCTTACTTAATTAAGCCAAGAGGTAGAGCATGAAAAAGACATTAGTTAGCAGATATGAGATTATTAGCATAATTGGGCATGGCGTCGCAGGAAGCGTTTATTTGGCATACGACAGTCATTTGCAATATGAGGTTGCGATAAAAAAGCTTAACATGGCGCAAAAATCAATCACCGGGAGCTTGCGTAGTGAGGTAAACATCTTAAAGCAGATGGAGCATGAAGCTTTACCGATTGTTTATGATTTTTTTGCGGAAGCAGGAAGTGAATATATGGCGATGGAATATGTCCGGGGCATAAGCTTGGCTGATTATGTCAAAGAAAATGGCCCTTTGGGGAGAAAAAAGGCAATTTTGCTGATGAAAAAACTGCTTTCCGTTTTTGAGTATCTTCATTCATTTAATCCGCCCTTTATTTACCGTGACTTGAAACCCGAAAACATCATGCTCAAAAGTGAAAACGAGATAAAATTAGTCGATTTCGGCACAGCTTTTTCGCTTTATAGCGAAACCAAAAATCCGGTTAAATCAGGCACGCCCGGCTTTACCGCCCCGGAGTTATTTGCTAAGGGCCGTGTTTATAATGAAGCCAGTGACATATATAGCCTCGGCGCGGTTTTTTATTTTATCCTGACGGGCGTTGTGCCAAAAGGCAAGTTGCCTAATGGCGTTGTGCCAAATGGCACTGTGCCTGGTGGCGTTGTGCCAAATGGCAAGTTGCCTAGTGGGCAAGCAATCGCTGGGCAGAAACGTAAAAGGGGCAATAAGATTATCTCCCGGTGCTTAAATAAAAACCCGGAACAGCGTTACCAAAATGTCCACCAATTAAAAACAGATTTATTTAACTGGGGCAGTTTTGCAATCGGGACGAAAATAAAGAGCTTTATTGCTAAGATGTTTCCACTTTTGCTTTCGCTTAGCGGCCTTTATCTGATTTACCGGGAAAGCTTAAGTCTTGGCATGGAAGTTTTTATTAAGCAAGGCGATATCTGGCGGTGGAATGAAGGTTTTCCGCTTAATCTTAGGTTTTTCGCCGGGGCATTAATGGTTCTGGCCGGACTTTATTTTCGGCTCGCGCTAAGACGAAAAGTTAGTGCCGTCAAAATAGTGAAAAGTATTTGCTTGACTGACAAAAAGACCTTATGGATTTTGAGTGCCTTTTTGCTCATTTTTGCCATCACACCGGATGTTTATGCGGTTAATGATTTACAAATAGAACTGCCAATTATCTTAAGAGACCATGACGGCTATAAATTATTGGTTAAGAACGGCGCGGTTTACCACCCCGGAAAAGACATCATCATCGAAATACCGCTTGATAAGCTGCCGCAAGGCATTGAGCTTGTGCTTAAAGTCGTCGTCGAAGCAGAAGAGATGGTATTTGAAAGCCGTGAGTTATTAGTGATGGTTGAGTGAGCTTTTCTTGTAAAGTCACTAGATGGGCTACCAAAGAAAAATGATGCCAACTACCAAAGACGAGGCAAAAGGCGGTATTCCAACGCTTGCGGGGGGTGATGGTGGAGTGTCTATGACGTATATTTATGAGTTATCTGACATTCACCCTACTGCGGTGCGATTCTATTGACAAATCTATGGAGATGCCTATATAATTATGGAATATTATGTTATGTATTGGAGATGAGTTGCGATGAAGATTAAATATTACCTTTTCCCTTATGAGGCAATAGACAAAAGTTCGAAGATAATCATTTATGGCGCAGGGACTGTGGGAAAGTCATTTGCCGAGCAAATAAAGCAGTTGGATTATTGTGAGTGCCTTTGTTTTGCTGACAAGAGCTTTAAGCAGATACAGCAGCAAAATGGCTTAGAAGTGTGCGATCCGCAAAGAATAAATGAGTATGAGTACGATAAAATTATCATAGCATCGACACTATACAATAATGAGATATATGATTCATTGCTCGATCTTGGCGTATCAAAAGAGAAGATAGTGCGAAAAGTTGTTGTTTACGACTATGAATATGAAATTCACACTCTTGCAACTCCTGACCCAGAAAACAGTACAGCATGGGATGAATACTATGAGCGTGCCGAAAGTGATGCAGCGAGTCAATTTGATGTCTTTTTTGAACCCATTTTGTCGAAATATAGAGACATAAAGCTAGAAAAGGTCTTGGATTTTGCTTGTGGTCGTGGCAGAATGGCATACGTTTTTTCAAAAATATCCAAGAGCATCACATGTTGTGATGTCAACGCTTTTGCTATAGACTTTTGCACGGATAGGTTTAAAGATATTAAAGACTGTGCTTTTGACTATGTGATTAACAAGCGTTCAGACAAAGTGTTGAATGGCTTGCAAATAAAAGATAATTCACACACTTTTTTATACTCATGGGATGCAATGGTACATTTTAACTATAAGTGGATGGATTTTTACCTTAAGGAGTTTTACAGGATTTTATCTAGTGGCGCGTATGCTGTTATTCATCATTCAAATTATTCGGAAGTTGGTGATAACACGAGTGAAAACTGGTATGATCATCAACATGGCAGAGCTTCAGTGAGTCATAATGACATTGCGTTTATTGCACGAAACCACGGTTTTGATGTAGTAGAACAGAGAGTTATTGATTGGGGTACTCCAAGTCTTGATTGTATAAGTGTATTAAGGAAATGAACTCACATATATTCTGGAGGTTTGATTGAAAATGAAGATAACAAAAAATTGGAAGTAAATCTAATCACTTCACAAGGCGGAACTCTAAACCTTTATTTCTGAAAGTAATTTAACGCTATCCATGAGTGTATATTACCTTGACAGCAAAAAACCATGGGTGTATATTATAATTACCTACATTCATATTGGAATAGTAGGAATTAAAATTAAAGCAAGCTTCATGGAAGCAAGCTTATTAAGTTGGCAGAAGTAATTTTTGAAAGTTTAAAAGCGGAGATTTTTTATGAGCAAAGTCATTTATGCAGATAATGCGGCCACCACAAAAATGGCACCGGAAGTATTAGCGGAAATGCTGCCATATTTTACCGAAAATTATGGTAATCCCAACAGCATTTACGGCTTGGGGCAAAAAGCCAGCCAAGCAACGATGAAAGCCCGCGAAATAATTGCCGGAGCGATTAACGCCGAAAAAAACGAAATTTATTTTACCGCCGGAGGCACAGAAGCAGATAACTGGGCGCTTAAAGGCGCTTGTGAAGCTTATGGGGCGAAAGGCAAGCATATCATTACAACCACAATTGAACACCATGCTATTTTGCATACCGCAAAGTATTTAGCCGGAAAAGGTTATCAAGTTTCATATATTGGGGTTGATGAAAATGGGATTATCCGCCTTGATGAACTCAAAAAGGCGATCCGGGCCGAGACGATTTTGATTTCTGTTTGTTATGCCAACAATGAAATCGGCACGATCCAGCCGATTAAAGAAATCGGCGAAATTGCCAAAGAGAAAGGGATTCTTTTCCATACTGACGCGGTCCAAGCCTTAGGGCAGATTCCGATTGATGTCAAGGAATGCCATATTGATATGCTTAGTGCCAGTGCCCACAAGCTTAATGGGCCCAAGGGAATTGGCTTACTTTACCTTCGCGAGGGGCTTAAGCTTGGTCCTTTTATCCACGGCGGGGCGCAAGAAAAAAAACGCCGTGCCGGGACATTAAACGTCCCCGGGATTGTTGGCTTTGGGGCGGCGGTTAAGCTCGCGATGGCAAAATTGCCGGAAAAGACAAAGAAAGTCACCGAACTGCGCGATTATCTGCTTGAAAAAATCTTGGCCGAAATACCTTATTGCCGTTTGAATGGCGACCGGGTTAAACGTTTGCCGAATAACATAAATTTTAGCTTTCAGTTCATCGAGGGGGAAGCACTTTTAATTATGCTCGATCTTAAAGGGATTGCCGCCTCAAGCGGTTCAGCCTGTACCTCCGGCTCGCTTGACCCGTCCCATGTCTTGCTTGCCATCGGCTTGCCCCACGAAATAGCCCATGGTTCGCTGCGTTTAACGCTAAACGAAGAAAACACCTATGCGGAAGCTGATATTATTGTCATGACGCTCAAAGAAATAATTCAAAAACTGCGCAATATGTCCCCATTATATGAAGATTTTATCAAGAATTTAAATGAATAGGCGTTTGGATAGGAGAGAGAAATGTATACAGATAAAGTAATGGACCACTTTGAAAATCCCCGCAACGTCGGCGAGATTTTGAATGCTTCCGGGCTTGGCACAGTCGGGAATCCAAAATGCGGCGATATTATGCGGATATATCTTGATATTGATGAAAACCAAATTATCAAGGATTGCAAATTTAAAACTTTTGGCTGCGGGGCGGCGATTGCGACAAGCAGCGTTGCCACCGAAATGGTAATTGGTAAAACCCTTAATGAAGCAATGCTCGTCACCAATAAAGCAGTCTTAGAAGCCCTTGATGGACTCCCGGAAGAAAAAGTCCATTGCTCGCTCCTGGCCGAAGAAGCAATCAGGGCAGCCCTTTGGGATTATGCCGAAAAAAATAATATCAAGATCGAGGGGCTTAAAAAACCAAAAGCGGATTTAGAATAGAAATGACTAAAGTCCTACTGGAGTACGCATGAAAAAAGTTGTTGTCGGAATGTCAGGCGGCGTGGATTCTTCCGTTGCTTGTTTTTTACTTAAGGAGCAGGGTTACGATGTAAAAGGCGTGACTATGCAGACATGGGAAGAAGGAGAACCGCGTGGCGAAGCCTTAATTAATGATGTCAAAAAAGTTGCCGCCGCCCTTAAGATTCCTCACGAAGTCCTAGATTATCAAGCGGAATTTAAAAAAGAAGTCGTTGATTATTTTGTCATGGAATATCTCCGGGGGCGGACACCAAATCCTTGCACCGTTTGTAACCGTTATGTCAAGTGGCATTCACTTTTACAGCATTGCATAGATATTGGGGCTGACCATATTGCAACTGGTCATTATGCACAGGTGTGTAACCACCACGGCCGTTATACCCTCAAGAAATCAGCATCTTCAGCCAAAGACCAAACCTATGCCCTTTACAACCTCACCCAAGAACAGTTAAAGAAAGCTTTAATGCCGATTGGCGAGTACACAAAAGATGAAGTCCGGCAAATCGCTGAACGGGAAAAAATCCCTGTTGCCAGCAAGCCTGACAGCCAAGAAATCTGTTTTATTCCCGACCATGATTATTTTGGTTTTATCAACCGGGAGGCAATCTCATCAAATTTTGCCATTCCCCAGCCGGGGAACTTTGTCACAAAGGACGGAGAAATATTAGGAACGCATAAAGGCATTGCCAATTATACCATCGGACAGAGAAAAGGCCTTGGCCTTGCGATGGGCCGCCATGTTTTTGTGACGGAAATCCGCCCGGCTGAGAATGAAGTGGTGATCGGCGAGAGTGAAGATGTCTTTTCTTCGGTTTTAAAATGCAACCGCCTAAATTTCATGGGAATGGCAGATTTGCCCGCCCCGCGGAGCGTCACCGCCAAAGTACGTTATGCCCATCAAGGCGAAAGGGCAAAGATTGAGCAAATATCGGCCGATGAAATACTTTGCACGTTCGAAAACCCGGTCAGGGCAATTACCCCCGGCCAGGCGGTGGTTTTTTATGATGGTGATTATGTTCTGGGGGGCGGGACGATTTTGTGAAGAGGTTTTACAGCCGCTCAAACGTTGCTGCCCTTTTGTCAAAGACAGCATAATATTTAAATCCGCACTCCTTAAGGATGGCGGAAGCGGTATCAAAACCGCTGGCAATATTGGCTAAAGAATGGGCATCCGAGCCGACGGTGATGATTTCCCCGCCTAATTCGCGGTAGCGTTTAATAATCGCGGTACAAGGATTAAGTTCCAGCAACCCATAACTTAACGCCGCAGTATTTATTTCGATTCCTTTATCCGCATTGACTAGTGTAGTCAATATTTCGTCTAAAATTTCCCGGTAATCATCGTACTTATAATCCTTATCCTTATTTTTTCCGTACCGGACGACATAATCAAGATGGCCAAAGACATCAAAGTTGGTGAATTTGCGGATATTTGCAAGCGTTGCCTCAAAATATTCCCGGTATCTTACTTTATCATCAACGCCTTCAAAAGATGACGGAAGATAAGGGTCTTTTCCATTACAGATATGCAATGAAGCAATGACAAAATCGAAATCATAAGCCTTGATATAGCGGGCATTTTCCTTTGTAAGATGAGGCTGCAACCCTAGCTCAATGCCAAAGTTAACAATGATTTTTTCCGCGTATTTTTCTTTAAGGCGGATTAAATCATAAAGATACGAATCGGTATTAACAACGAAGTAATCTTTTGGCGTACTTTCGCTAACCGGATAGTCAAAATCAAGATGTTCAGTAAAGCAGATTTTTTTAAGCCCCAATTCAATTCCCCGTAAAATCATTGCTTCTATTCCGGCCTTAGAATCGCCGGAAAAAGAAGAGTGGAGATGGTAATCAGCGGTAATCGGCATATGTTCTTTCCTTTATTATTGTCCGTCATTGCGGCCACCGAGCCGCAATTCTCTTAATTTACTAAATTTAGTTTACTAAATTTATTAGCTTCTGACCGAGTATACAGGATTTAAGCGCGGATAGCAATGCGGAGTTTATGCCATATCTGTATTTAATTGTTTCCGCGCGTTTGAGAGCTGTCGATTCATCGTCCGACCCGCTCTCGCTCCGAGAATACTCCGCGCGTTCGAGAGTGTCAATTCATCGTCCGACACGCTTTCGCTCCGAGAGAGACGTAACGGCCACTAAGGCGCACAATACGCCGCCTAAGTGCCGACGTCTCTCAAGGGTCGGTCTTATGAATCGCACTCTCTATCGCACGATGAAGAGCTGTCCGTGTCATTGCGGACTTGCTCCGCAATCTCGTAAGCCGTAACTGCAATGTAATGAGCAAAAATTTTCCACGCACTACCCTTTGAGACAAGAAATCATAAAATGCGCAAATGAGGAGCA
>Ga0099364_10000088_pt1 | contig 146961 bp, 125 predicted proteins | sample TergutTh196P3_FD_73070 | JGI IMG/M metagenome (GOLD analysis project Ga0099364, IMG submission 73070) | Microcerotermes parvus P3 segment gut microbial communities from Pointe-Noire, Republic of the Congo - Th196 P3 | ecosystem: Host-associated > Arthropoda: Insects > Digestive system > Gut ... | reverse complement strand
TTAGGTGCACCCGCAAAAGGGGTGTGGGCCACCGTGGTCTAGGAATTGAGATGAACCCGCCTACGGAGCCCCCGGCACCCAGTTTCTTGTATTCCATCATTGCGTTCAGCTTTCCTCGCACATACTGGATGCCGGAGCTTACTTCATTATCCTATTCTGCTTTACCCGAGGTCTCCTCCGGCGGAGAATTCCCAGATATTCCTAGCCCACAGCGACCCCCACCCCTCTAGTGTTTGCTCCCCCCAGGTGGCGAGATCAAGTCAACCACCATAAGTGTCAGTCACCTTTCTGTTAATGTTTGCACGATACTTAAATTGGTACACAAATACCAATTCTCAATATCATTTTTAGGGTATTTGTACCAATTTCATAAGCACATGGTGACTGACACCTTTACCGGTAAACCTCATTATTTTATTCCCCACCATCACTTGTAGGATGGATTCTGATAGGCTCTTCTCAGGCCAACCGCGCATGGCTTGCTCAGCTGGAGCAAAAAATGCTCCTGGCGGCGACATTGGCAGGAGAATGGTGTTATATACTGGAACTTAGGTTAAGGGCTTTCCCTGCCACCGGAGCCGCTAGGGGCATGTTTTTGTCCAGCGGTGAAGGGGTATGGAGGTCTTGGTCTTAGTTTAGAGAGGTGGCGTTATCAATCCTACGATTTAACTTGTCTTATCCCCCTTCTCAAGGTAAAATAATTAAATGCTCCAACTAAGTGATGAAGAAACAATACTGATAGACAAGGTCGTTGAGTACCTTGAACCACGAAATAACGAGGAAGCCCTCCTGGTGCGGGAGCGCTTCCGCTGCTTGAATAACCTGGGGGATGCGGTTTCCTGCTTCCCTTCGGTTAGAGAAAGCCAGAGTGTCCGGGGGGTCCAGCGTACCGAGGCCCAGCTCCTTGAGGCCCTCTGTTCCTTTGCCTCCTCTTCCCACCTGCTCCATACCCCAGCCCGGGTGGTGGCCGCCCGCAGCTACCTGGTGGCGAAGTTTCAGGCCTTCTCATTCCTTCATATTCTGGCGGGGGACCAGAAGGAATTTTACCTGCCCCTGCGGCAGGCCATCCTTACCATCATTCATACCCTCATGACCGAAGAGGTCTACCTTTCTATCTTAATCGATCCGGGCTACTCGGTGGATTTAAAATACAGCCTGGCCAATGATCTTATCCGGCTCTGGGACTCCGGGACCGATCACCGGGCGGTGGAGCATCTGCCGGCCCTGGACCTGCTCTGGACCGCCCGGGATTCTTCGCCCCCCGCCTTTGGGACCCTAAAGGGGACCAGTGAACTTTTACGGATCACCATCGATATGGGAAAGGACTGGCAGGAGTTTCTGGTGGCCCACACGGCGGTGGACGATTCCCGCTGGGCCCTGGAGGAGTTCCTCTTTGGCCTCTCCCATGAGGAATTAAACTTTGTCCGTCAACGCCTGGACGAGCTGGGCATAGGGGCCGTGGGCCGGGACGAGATCACCGGCATCCTGGACCTAAAGCCTGCCTATGGGATGATAAACAGCTCCGACTACCGGGGCATCTATAACTTCTATGTGGATAGGCGGGATGCCGCCCGGTTTAGGCAGAAAATTGCCGCCCCCGGCCCTTCCAAGGCCCTGGAAGAGATCTACCTCAAGTACCGGATCCTTCAGGAGTAGGGCAAAAAAAACCCCGTAGCCCTCTGGCCGCGGGGTCATCTGTACAAAGATTAGCTTATTTTTCCTGGGTGCTTTCTTCGTCGTTTCCTACCTTGGATCCGCCGGCCTTGCCTGCGGCTTTCCCGGTACAGCCGGTAATGTCGAAGACCCGGAGGGAGGTTTCTTTGATAGCCTTGGAGATGGTCATAAAGATCTGATGACCGTTATTCCCGCTAAAATCCCCGGCTTTGAGGGCCGTGTTGATGGCCTGGAGAAAGTCGGTGACGATGTTAACCTTGGCCACCCCCATGGTGCAGGTGCGGCTAATGTTATCGTCCCCGGAACCTGACCCGCCGTGGAGGACCAGGGGGATGCCGCAGGCCTTGTTTATGTCTGCGAGCCGTTCAAAATCCAGCTTGGGGACCCCGGTATAGGCACCGTGGGCGGTTCCTATGGCCACCGCCAGGGCATCGACCCCGGTGAGTTCCACGTATTTCTTTGCTTCGGCCGGATCGGTTAGGGCTGATACCCCGTCCACGGCGTAGTTGGAGCCCTGTCCCACATGGCCAAGCTCGCCTTCGATGCTGACCCCGGCGGCATGGGCTACCTTGGCAAGCTCCAGGAGCTGGGCCACATTCTCATCAAAGAGGAGGGTGGAACGATCCGCCATGATGGCGGTACAGCCCGTACGGATCCCTACGATGCAATCTTCGTAGGTACGGCTATGGTCCAGACAGAGGGCCACGGGGACATTAACCTGGTTGGCAAAATATTTTACCACGTCGTGGCTCCAATAGGCATCGCCGCGGTTGCTGGTCAGGAAAATTATGGGGGACTTGGATTCCGAGGCAGCTTCCAGCGAGGCCCGGACAAAGACTTCATTGAATGAAGGGACAGCGGGAACTCCATACTTCCCCGCATAGGCGGCATCTAAAATTTCTTTCATTGGTACTAACATGAATATCCTCCTTATGTGGTACCACACTGTACCATAGACAGGGCTATCTGGCAACAGAAAAAAGAGGGATACACCGAAATTTAACGGGACCAAGGGGCTCTTTAGGGGGGCCGCCTAGTCGTATTTCTGGGTTTCTTCGGAGATGTACTCCAGTCCTATCCCCAGGGCCTTGAACATGGCCTCCGAATCATCCGCATCTTGGTAGCGTCTTTGGCAGACCACCCGGCGGATCCCGCAGTTGATGATGAGCATGGCGCAGGTTCTGCAGGGGGTCATTCTACAGTAGAGGGTGGCCCCCTCTATGCTGATCCCTCGCTTGGCGGCCTGGCAGATGGCGTTCTGCTCCGCATGGACGGTCCGAACGCAGTGGGTGGTGGTGGAGCCGTCTTCATGGAGCATCTGCTTAAACTGATGCCCCACCTCGTCGCAGTGGGGCAGCCCGGCCGGGGCCCCCACATAGCCGGTAACCAGGAGCTGGTTGCCCTTGGCGATGACACAGCCCGAACGGCCCCGGCTGCAGGTGGCTCGTTTGGATATGGCATCACAAACTTCCATAAAATACTCGTCCCAGCTGGGACGTACATAGGCCTCTTCTGCCATAATTCCTCCCTTAGTTTTCTTCTATTGAATTGGAGTTCACTAGATCATCCATGATAGCTATAGCTCCTTCGTAATCCATCACTATAACCGCATCTTTTATTTTTTCTATTTCGTCCTGCAGGGCCCCCTTAAGACCCAGGGCATGGAGATTTTTTATCCCCTCATCTATATCCAGAAAATGGCTCTGAGAAAAGGCCTGTTTCATGGTTATAAATATGGCATCCAATTGCGCCATGAGATCAGGATGGGGTCTAATTGATTCGGCTGCCCCTTCTGTATCCCTGAAAGCATCCATGAGACCTTCTTGCATTTCCTTGAGGTTTATTAAAAAGGGGGGCAGGGCGGCGCTGCAAAAATCCATGTCTCCTTTCTCCAGGGCTTCAGCTTCTTCAGAAAGTTTCTGGGCTCCTATGCTTGCCAGGGAACCTTTCATGCCATGGACCTCTATCTCAAAATTGCGCATGTCCTGGGCTGCCAAAAACCGGCTCAGGTTATGGAGGCTCTTGTCTATCTCTTTTATTAACAGTTTTAAGGACTTTTCATAGAGATCCCGCTGGCCCGATACTCTTTCGAGGCCCGTAGAAACTGAAAGCCCCGGGATCTGTTCCAGCTTAGACAAGACAGGTCCGGCAGCTCCCTGGGGGCTCATCTTGTTCTGGGATCTGCTTAATAATTCTGGGGGCAGCCAGTCTCCGATTATTTTATTAAGCCAGGTCCTTTTAATCGGTTTTATCAAGAGGTCGTTCATCCCCGCCGCCAGGAATTCGTCCTTTACTTCGGAAATGGCATTGGCGGTGAAGGCGATTATGGGCACCTCTATGCCCTCGGAGCGGAGCAGCTTGGTGGTTTCAACTCCGTCCAGCTCCGGCATCATGTGATCCATAAATACTAAGTCATAGGAATGTTGTTTTATAAGATCGATGGCCTGCCTTCCGGAACTGGCAGTTTCGGCTTCTATGCGGTGGTGCCGTAAAAGCCCCACCGCCACATTCAGGTTAATTGAATTATCATCTACCACCAGGACCCTTGCTTTTGGGGCGGTGAGGGTAATTTCCTGTAGGGCATGCTGATCTATCAATGCCTCGTCTCCGGCTACCATGGGGATGCTTACCTTAAAGACCGTCCCCTGACCGTAGACACTTTCTACCGAGATTTCCCCTCCCATCTGGTCAACCAGGGATTTCGTAATGGAAAGCCCCAGCCCGGTCCCTTCCCTGGCCCGGTTTTGCATCATATCCACCTGGGTAAAGGGATTAAATAGGTCGGGCATGTCCTTTTCCTGTATTCCTATGCCCGTATCACTGATGGTGAATTGGATCTTGGCGTCGGCAGCACTTATGTTAAGGCTTACCGTGCCTTTGCTGGTAAATTTTATGGCATTGCCCAGGAGATTAATAATAATCTGCCTCAGCCGGACATCGGAACCGTAGAGATAGGGGGGAAGATCACCTTCGATAATGTGATCATAGCGTATATCCTTGTCTTTAATTAAAGAGCGGGCCAGGGATTCGATATTATTCAAAAAGATCCTAAAGTCGTAATGGACCATCACCAGATCAACTTTGCCCGATTGAATTTTAGAAAAATCCAGGATGTCGTTTATTATGTTTAAGAGGGACATGGCAGAGAGGTTGATATCTTTTACATGGCTTAAGAGATGATGGAAATCTTCCTTGGGAATATCCTCCAGGAGGATTAACTCAGACATGCCGATGATGGCATTCATGGGGGTGCGGATTTCGTGGCTCATGGCAGCCAAAAAGGCCGATTTTGCCCGGTTCGCCGTTTCTGCTTCTTCCCGGGCCATGCGCCGCTGGTAGCTGGAAATGGCCAGGGCCATGAGATCCGCCAGGGAGGAAGCAAAGTTCTGCTCTTCGATCATCCACTCCCTTTTATTGGGGTATTTTTTGGTGGAGTACTGTTCTATACATACCACCCCGGCCAGCTTTCCGTCTATGCGGATTGGTACATCGATGAGGGCGCATATCCCGGGATCATAATTACTTAAAATGCTGGCCAGGATATTGGTGCTGCTTGAATCATTGGTAACAATAAGGCGCTCCGAGGACAGGGATTTTTTGTACTCCCCTTGCCGGGAGATATCCAGGTCTTCCTGCACATAATACTCTTCTTTTTCCGCATCATAACAGGAGATACTGGAAAGGAGCATTTCATCTTCCGAGATGCTCCATATCCCCACCCGGCTTACATCCAGCACTTCGGATCCCTCCCGGGCGATAAGCTTTGCCGCCTCCAAAAGGAAGCCCGCCGAAATGGTGGGGGACATGGTAATTTTTGACAGGGAGCGGCTGAATTTTTTTGCGTATTCGTAGCCTGAAGCTTCCGCTTCCAGCCGGGCCACGTCCCGGAGATCCTTGGTGTAACCTATGACCAGGTATTCATCCCGGTACATGACCCGGACCAGGGTGATCTCCGCCGGCATGGGAGTACCATCGGGCATTTGGTGCATCCAGGGAAAGACACATTCACCTTCCTCAAAGGCGGTGTTTACCATGGCCATGGCTTTCTCATCGGACCGCCGGCCATCGCTCTGGAATTCGGGGGAACATTCAATCATAAAACGTTCTACATATTCCTGTTTTGTATGGTATCCGTATAATCGGACCGCCGCCTGATTACAATCGATGGTCTGTAAGTTCCTGTCCCATAATTGAATGCACAAAGGAGAGGTATCCAGCATGAGCATGGTGAGTTCGTTGGTTTTTACCGCCGCTTCTTCCATAAGCTTGCGATCGGTAATATCCATGGCCGCCCCCAAAAGCCCCAGCACTTTTCCATTTTGGATAAGGGGGGTTCGGGTAACATCCATGGCCTTTTTTTGGCCGTCAGAAAAATGGTACCAGCCTCCGGTCGTAATGGTACGGCCCTCTTGCAATACTTTTTTTTCTATCTCCGATATGGTATCCGCCTCAGAGGAACCAAAGTAGGGAATTTCTTTATATGCCTTTCCGATGATGTCTGCTTCGCTCAGGTAAAACTCTTTGGTGAACAGGGTGTTGCAACTTGTATAATTTCCGTCTAGATCCTTGGTAAAAACCATGACCGGAATGGAGTTATATATGGCCGATAAAATAGCAGCCTGTTCGGCACTGGCCTTCCTTCTTTTTTTGCTTCGGGCGTATAAACCGGCCAGCAGTATTACCAGCAATAAAAAGGTAATGGCCGTCCCCACCATCCAGGGTACCCGGGCTTCTGCAATTTTTATGCGGTAGTCGTAGGTTTTACGCAGCCATTGGCTGGAAATAGCTTCCGTGTCTATGAGTTCCAGGGCTTTGTCTATAATGGAATGTAATAGTACTGCCTCCCGGTGTATTCCAAAGGCGGACTCCAGGCGGTTGTCAAAGCTAAGGTTGATTTTATAACCCGGTTGTTCCCGGTAATTGGTAAGGCCCAAAAGCCTATACCCTACGCTCATTACCAGGTCTACTTCGCCCCTGGTGAGGGCATCAAACACCGCTTCCTGGCCCTCATATTCGATATAGTTCCGGTGATCCGGAAACCAGCGGTGAAATAATTCGGTGTGAACCGTTCCCCGGTTTAATCCTACCCTCATGGAGGGGATTTCATTGGCATGGATATAGGGAAGATCCATTTTCGAAATGAGAACCGATTGATCGCTTAAAAATGCAGTTCGCGGCCACAGGAAGTGATCTTCCCGGGCAGGGGAGGGGATGAGTTCAGAAATGATAAGAGCTTCTCCCTCCTGGAGCATCCTGAGCAGGGCCGGTTTTTCCGTGTTCTGGTCGTTAATAAGCTGAAAGCTTAAACCCGTTAAGGATTCAATTTGGGCAAGTACATCAAAGCTTATGCCCTGCCATGCATGTTCCTGGGTGTTATAAAAACTTAAGGGGTAATTATCGTATTCGGCCACAAAAGGAATGGGCCCGGTGGTGTTAAGGAAGCGGTGCTCTTCGGCGCTGAGCCTTACAAAGAACATGTTCCGGACATACTCCCTGGTGCCTTGCTGATACAGTTCATAGAGGTACTCGCTGGCTCCCTGATCCAGGGCTTTTTGCACCGCCGAAATGAGGGGTGCTAAAGCTACCTGTTGAGCAGCCATGGATACGGGGCTGAATATGAGGGGCAGATAAATTGAAGTAGCTATATCATCGTATTTCTCAAAAAAAACCGCGTTAATGCCTTCTGTTACCAGGGCATCGATCATACCATCATGCAAGAGATCGTAAGCTTCATGGAAGCTCTGTAAAAAGACCGGTTCAAATTGCTCCAGGGTATTAAGGGCCACCTGTTCATAAACAGCAGCCCCCTCAAGAAAACCAAAACGAAGCGGGCGGGTTAGGGATATCTGCCCCAGGGGAGGGCTGTTTTCCAGCCTTATATATTCTACTTGCCTTTGAGCTATGGCACTGGTAAGAACATAATGGTGCGGTTGTGCATCTTGTATATGCAGGTCCCCGGTAAAATGAATGCTCCCATCCCTTAGTCCTTCTTGAAGCTCTTCCCTGGTATACAGGGTGGGGAGAAAGGTGATTCCAAAGAGATCGCCTAACCATTCACAAAAGAGGGCACTAAAACCCCGGACTTCGTTATTAACACTAAGAAAGGCTTCGGTGCTGGAGAGCATCCCATAAACAAAAAAGTCCCGCTGTTCCTTAAGGGTTTGAATGGCCCTTAGTTCTTCAGCGTTAAGACCATGAATATCCTGGTAACTGGCGAGGGCCCAAGTCTCCCCCTTGGATTTCTCCTGGGGCGGCGTATCGGTAGTTATGCGGCATTGGGCCAAAAAAAGGGGCAGAAAAAGAAAGAGGCACACAAAGGGCAGGATTCGCTTTTTTTGCTTCATGGGGCGGCCCCAGTGGAGGAACCGGATCGTATTCCGGCGCTTACCAGTTTAAGGTCCTCGGAGATGCCCAAGAAAAGATCGGTTAACACCGGATCGAACTGGGTACCCCGGCCCTGGGAAATAATATCCATGGCTTCCTCGTGGCTAAAGGCTTTTTTATAGGGCCGTTCGGAAACCAGGGCATCGTAGACATCTGCCAGGGTCATCATCCGGGCCTGGAGGGGAATCCCCGGGCCCTCTAAGCCCTCGGGGTAACCGCTGCCGTCCCACCTTTCGTGGTGGAGGTAGGCCAGGGTTTTCGCATAATCCAGAAAGGTTTCGTTGGGAACCTTTTCCTGGAGGCTCTCGATAAACAGTTTTCCGTAGAGGGTATGGCTTTTCATGATATTGAACTCTTCCTGGGAGAGCCGGTCTTTTTTTAACAAGATATCATCCCGGATTTTGATCTTTCCCACATCATGGAGGGCGGCGGACATATAAAAGGCCTGTATGTCCCAGTGGACCAGCTCATCCGCAAAGACCTCCTTCTGCTGTATGGCCCCCAGAAGCAGTTTAAGATACTGCTGGACCCGCTCTACATGCTGGCCGGTTTCCTCATCCCGGAACTCAACCATTTCTGCGGCCCATAAAATTATGGCGCTCTGTAATTGACCTATATCATTGGTCCGCTCAACTACCATTTCTGAAAGTTTGTCGTTAAATTGTTTAAGCTCAGTATGCTGTGACTGCACTAGGAGATGCAGTTCTATTCGTTTTAGAAGCAGGGCCGGAGAAAAGGGCTTGCTTATATAATCTATGGCCCCCAGGGAAAGACCGAGCAGTTCATTTTCCGAATCGGACTTGCCTGTTAAGAAGATCACCGGGATATCTTTGGTATCCTCCCGGGCTTTTATTATTTTAATGGTCTGGTACCCGCTCATGCCGGGCATTTCTATGTCCAATAGGATCAACTGAGGCTTGGTCTTTTCCAAAACTTGTATTAGTTTTTCCCCCGAGGGAATGGTAACGACGGTATAGTTGTTCTCCAGCAGGGATTTCCCCGAATTAAGATATATGGGGTTATCATCTACCAAAAAAATGCACGCTTGCTGTTCTGCCATTTTTACATCCGCCTTGCTTCTGGGATCGCTTTCGGCTACATTATGATCATCATAAAACGCTTACACAATAGGGCTTATCCGGCAACCCGGTCGGTTGCCGAACAACCTTTATAGGGGACCCCATGAAAAAAATATTGACCGTATGCATGAATCCGACGATTCAAAAGACCCTGGTTTTCCCCGGTCTGGTGATGGATACGGTAAACCGCAGCGCCCAGCACCGCATAGATGCCTCCGGGAAGGGAATAAATGTAAGCCGGGTCTTGGGTCAACTGGGGAAGGAAAACTGCCACCTTACCCAGCTTGGGGGCAGCCTGCGGCCCTTTTTTTTGGATCTCTGCAGCCGGGACGAATTAAAGATAGAATGGGTAGAGAGCCAGAGCCCCATCCGTTTTTGCTATACCCTTTTGGATCCCCAGGAAAATACCGTCACCGAGCTGGTGGAGGAGTCCGAAAAGGTGGGGGAGGGGACCCAGGAGCGGCTTTTAGAAGCATTTAGTAGAATTATACCCGATTACGGGGTGCTGATAATCTCCGGGTCAAAAGCCGCGGGTTTTAATGATGATCTTATCCCGGAGATGGTCCGGATCGCCAAGACCCAGGACCCAAACACCCTGGTGGTATTGGATATCCGGGGACAGGATCTTATCCAAAGCCTTCCTTTTAAACCGGATATAATTAAGCCCAATCTTTACGAATTTGCCCTTACCTTTGCCCCGGAACTGGTCTCCCGAAATGCCGTCATGGACCAGGGAAATCTTAGGGTAAAAATCCAGGGCCTATGGGGAGACCTCTATAGGGAACACCCCTGCACTCTGGTGCTCACCCGGGGCAAAGAAGCCCTCTGGTATGCCGAAGGGAGGGAGCTTTTTGAATATGCCTTTAGCCCCGCAGAAACCCGGAACAGCACCGGTTCGGGGGACGCCTTTACCGCGGGCCTGGCCGCTGCCCTCAGCGAGGGCAAAAACTTAAAGGAAGCTCTTGCCGAGGGGATCAGGTGCGGGGCCCTTAACGCCCTTTCCCTGGGGCCGGGAACAATTAAGCCTTCTCCTGGGGCCGGAATACCGCAATGACCTCTTCGGGGCTCTCTGCCTTTAAGAGGGCTGTTCGGGCTTCTTCAAAGTGCAAAATTGAACCTATGTCGGTAAGAAGCTGGATATAGGGCTCCGATTCTTTCCGGGGACAGACGGTCAGGATAAAAAAACGGGATAACTCATTATCGATGGCCTCAAAGGGGACCCCCTCTTTTTTAATCCCCACCGCAATGACTATTCTGTCCACCCCATCGGACCGGCCATGAGGCAGGGCTATGCCGTACTGCATGCCGGTGCTCATGATCCGTTCCCGTTCCATCACATCCCTTATTACCCAGTCCTTGTTAAAGGAGCGGTGCTTGGCAGAAAGGAGGTTCACCATTTCGAGGATTATTTCTTCCTTGGTTTCTCCCTGCAGATCCAGGGAAATACATTCCGGATCCATGTAGGTATACAGTTTCTCCCTGGTGGGGCTGTCTCCGTCTAAAAGTTCCCGCCTTAGTTCATCCGATTCGGAATTTTCTTTTAGCTCCTGGATAACCCCGTAGAGTTCGACGATGACTTCGTAGACCAGGGTTTTAATAAAGTGTTCGTTGTTCCGTTCCGTTTCTATGGTAATGTTGGTATCATCCCTATGGATGATAAAAATTATATCATCCTTCCTGGCCTGGGATATCCCTATATCCATGTACATGGTTTGGATATAGAAACCCTCGCCCCTAAGATCCCGCAAGAGGCGGTTTATCACCATGTTGGCAATTTCTTCAGTTCTAAAGTGCCAAAAACTGGAGGAATGGTTATCATCCTTGACGGGCTTTTTTGTTCCCTGACCGGGGAGCTTGAGTACCGCCCCCAGGAGGGGAGGAGCTACGAGGGTGGTGGCCAGGGTCATTAAGACGGCCACCGAAAAAAGCTGCTGGTTTAAAATGCCCGTGGCTATCCCTATGCCCGCCAGGATGAGGGCTACTTCGCCCCGGGGAACCATGCCCACCCCTATCCTCAGGGCCCCCTTTACGTTAAAGCCCATGAGCATGGCAGGGAGGCCGCAGCCTACCACCTTGGATAAAAAGGCGGTGCCCAAATAGATGGCCCCAAAGGTGAGGACATAGGGGTTAATAATATCCCTGACATTGACCATCATTCCCATGACCGCAAAGAAAATCGGGACAAAGAACTCCTCTATCCCCTGCATTCTCTCCTGGATCACCGGGGCAATGTCGGTCCGGGAAAGGGAGAGCCCGGCGATACAGGCCCCGATGATCATGGCCAGGCCCTGCATTTCGAAGATCCCCGCCAAAAGCAGGGCGACCCCCAGGGCGAGGATGGAAAAATCAAAGCTGCTCTTAAAGAACTTTAAGAAAAGGGCCAGCCGTTTGGAAAAGACGAAGCCCAAAAGGGTAAAGCTAAGCCAGATGATAATGGCCTTTCCGGCAATAAGGAGGATGGCCTCCAGGTTGATCCCCCCGTCGGCGGGGCCTTCGAGGCTTAAGACCGCTACGATCCCCATGAGCACCGCCAGGGCGATGATACCCAGGACATCATCAAAGACCGCGGCGGCCATGGTGGTTACCCCCTCGGGGGAGTTAAGCTTTTTTTGCTCCGAGAGGATCCGGGCGGTGATCCCCAGGGAGGTGGCCATGGAGAGGATCCCCAAAAAAAGGCAGCGGGGGTCCATAAAGGAGGTATCAAGCAAGAAGACCCCCACCAGATTCCCCGTCAGGAAGGAGAGGGCCGCTCCCCCCAGGCCTATGAGGGTCCCGGCGGCGGAATATCGGATAAAGAGGCCTATATCTGTCTCCAGACCCGACATAAAAAGGAGGATCACCGAAGCTATGGTGGCTATGGCATAGAGTTCGGTGCTTACCGGCAGGGAGGAAGCGGCCAGGTTGGAGAGGCCGAAGATCCCCTGGGGAAAGCCCGGCAGGGGGATGCTGCCCAGGGCATAGGGTCCCACGATGATCCCCGCAGACAGTTCCCCCAGGACCTGGGGTATACCGAATCGCAGGGCAAGCTTACCAAAAAAGCGGACTGCAAAGAGGATGATCCCCAATTGCAATGCCAGGACCGCCATGGTCTCATTAATCGAATGGGTATCCATAAGCTTTCACTCTATACGAGGAAGGATCTTCTGTAAATAGGATCTAGCCGCCAGGGCCTGGCGGGGGAACCTTGCGCGGTATTATGGGGCATGGTAACATGATATTACTATGAAAAATGATTCCCGATTGCCGGTGATGAGTAAATTCGTTATTTTTTCGGTTATATTTTTTGTTTTCATCCTGACTACGGGGAGTCTTGCCTTTTTCTTTTCCATGCGCCAGATCATACGCCATAACAAGGGGATAGAATTATCCCAGATGCTGGAGATCGAGCGGGTTAAGCTGGAAACATCGGTCAATAACGAGGTGGTGATTGCCTTAAAAATGGCAGATTCCCCCCTCTTAAGGCAGTATTTTTCTAATCCCTCCGACTTAGATATCGCCAGAATGGCGGTGGAAGAAATTTTCTCCTACCAGCAGGCCTTTGCCTCGAACATTATTTTCTGGATCAACGATATCGATAAATTATTTTTCTATAATGATTTCGAACCCTACCTGATGGATCCCGACAATCCCGATAACTACTGGTATAACATGACCCTCTTCGAAACAGAGGTCTATAATTTTAACATCAATTATAATCCCGATTTAAATGTTACCAATCTTTGGATCAACGCACCGGTCTTTGATGCTCTGGGTAATGCCATCGGAATGGTAGGAACCGGCATTGATATTACCACCTACCTGGAGCTGGTTAACCAAAATCTGGCAGACAGGGCGAGCATTTATTTGTTTAACAGCGCCGGTGAAATTACGGGGGCCCGGGACGCCGCTCTGGTGAAAGATAAGGTTAACATAGAGGAAGAAATAAATATCGAGGGGGAAGGAATCATTGCCTTAACCCGAAGACTGGTCCCCTACCAGACCCAAATTCTCGACACCCCCTTTGGCAGAATAGCCCTGGGAACGGTGCCTCTTCTTGAATGGAATTCGGTGGCGGTCATGCCCGACAGCGTCGACGATTATAATACGGCCATGACGGCCCTCTTTATCGTCGTTTTAATGGTAATCGTAATTATTTTCATTATTTTCAATTTTTTTATATCTGGGCTTTTAAAACCCCTCCGAAAATCCATGATCGAAGCAGAAGAAGCCAACCGGGCCAAGACCTCCTTCCTGGCCAACATGAGCCACGAAATGCGGACCCCCATGAATGTGGTGGTGGGCTTTACCTCCCTCCTTCTGGAAGGGGAGGATCCTGATCTGGATGTAAAGGACATCCTAAAAAAGATGAGTACCGCCGGGAACACCCTTCTGGGCCTTATAAACGATGTCCTGGATATTTCCAAGATCGAAGCGGGGAAGCTTGAATTAATGCCCGTAAAATATGAAGTCCCCAGCCTACTTAACGATATCATTACCCTTAACATGATCCGTATTGAAGAAAAGCCCATCACCTTTATACTGGATATAAACCAGGATCTTCCCTACAGCCTTTACGGGGATGATTTACGGGTAAAGCAAATTATCAATAACATTTTAAGCAATGCCTTTAAATATACCCAGCAAGGTACGGTTACTCTGGGTATGCACTGTCAAATCGATGGACCAGATGTGATTCTGTCCATCTATGTAAAAGATACGGGGATAGGGATACGGGAGGATGATCTAAAGAAAATCTTCACCGATTACAGTCAGGTAGATACCCGGACCAATAGGTCCATTGAGGGAACAGGGCTGGGGCTCTCCATAACCAAGCGGCTCACCGAAATAATGGGAGGGGAAATCAATGCCGAAAGCACCTACGGGGAGGGATCTATTTTTAGGGTCCAGATCCGCCAGGGCTATATCGATGATATCCAGATAGGGGAGAAGGTGGCAGAGAGTCTTAGAAAATTCCTGCATGCGGAAGAAAAACAAAACGTAGTAAAAAAACTGGTCCGCTCCGATTTAAGCTTTGCCAGGGTACTGGTGGTAGATGATATGCAGACAAACCTGGATGTAGCTTCCGGGCTCCTCTTGCGGTACAAAATGCAGGTCGACTGCGTCTTAAGCGGAGCTGAAGCCATAGAACGCATGAGTACCGGGGACCCGCAGTACGATTTAATTTTTATGGATCACATGATGCCGGGAATGGATGGCATAGAAACGGCGGATGCCATCCGGGCCCTTGCTACAGAGTACGCACAAAAGGTGCCCATAGTGGCCCTGACGGCTAATGCCATACAGGGCATGGAGGATCTCTTCTATGCCCATGGGTTTCAGGGTTTTCTGCCAAAGCCCATAGATACCATGCATCTTGATTCAATTTTAAACAAATGGATAAAAAAACCGGGGAGTTAAAAATAGTTGATTATGGTAAAAAAGAGCATCCTGGTTCTTATCTATCTTCTGGCCCTGGGCAGCAGAATCTATTGGCTGGGCCAAAAAGAGGGCTTCCACGAAGATGAGGGGATGTCCCTGGTTCTCTCCAGCTACAGCACCTATACCTGGACCAGAAACTTTGACCTGGACCGGCCCTTTACGGGGCTAGAGGCCAAGAACATGGCCCTAATTCCCGATGACCCCAGCCTAAACGGGGCCCTCTCTGATCTGGGCCGGCTCTGGGCCAACAGCCGGGATACCCCCCATACCAATCTGTATTATTCCATCCTTCGCCTGGCCCTTATAGGAATGAAAAACTACAGCCCAGAGGAGGTGATCCTCCGGGGGGGCATCGTAAACCTCATCTTCTTTTCCCTCTCTTTTTTCTTTTTTTACAAGCTCCTTTGCCTCCTTTTTCCCCTTAGTTTTAACCTCAGGGCTGTAGGCCTCTTTGTGGCCTTCATTTCCACCGCCGGGATATCCAATACCCTCTTTATCCGGCCCTACCAAATGCAAGAGACAGTCTTTATGGCCCTTGCCTATGGGGCGGTCCTTAGCCTAAACCGGCTGGATCTAAAGAAGCACCTTCTTCCTCTTGCTTTGGGCGTGGCCATCAGCCTTTTAAGCGGTTATTATGCCATCATTTTTCTGGGTTTAATCGCCCTCTATCTGGTCTGGAATCAGATAAAAGAAAGGCAGTTTAAGCCCCTCCTTTCCTACGGCCTTATCCTCCTTCTGGGCATAGGCCTCTGCCTCCTCATCTACCCCAAATACCTGGATGTGACCTCTACCCACCGGGTAGAAGAGATTCCCCAGACCCTCTTGCGGAGCCCCATCGAAAATGTTTTCGTTTCGATTTTTACTTCCTTTCGATACATGCATAGGTTCTTTTTTCCTCTCCCTGCCCTGGGTGTTCTGGGCCTTAGTTTCATCATGGTAAAATTTAAGGATGAAGAACTGGAGGGAGGAAAGGAGGTCCCCCTCTTTTTCCTGGCCCTCCTCTTCAGCGGCATCATCATGATCCTGGCCCCCTACAAGGTTCTGCGCTACATCATGCCGGTTTTCCCCCTCCTTGTTCTGGGGCCCCTGCTTCTCTTTCAAACCTTGTTTAAGAGCGGCAAAATTCTCCCCCCTGTCCTTATGGGCCTCCTCTGTCTGGCCAGCATCTATCCCCTCTTTAGGGAAGACCGGATCGAAAACCATTACCGGGGAAAACCGGAGCTCTACTTTTTTAGGGAAAACCCATCGGTGCCGGTCTATGTGATCAATTTTTCCATGTGGAAGTATTCGGACCTGGTCCCCTATTTCGCCGATGATCAGGACTACACCTTTAGCACCACCGTGGTCTATACCCCCCGGGTTATGGTGAACCACGAAGAGGTATACCTGGTGACCGAGTTCCAGGGAGGGTCCGCCTTGCGAAATATAAACCTTTCGGCCTTCGAAATCGTAAGGGAAGAACAGGTGAGGTTTTTTCTGATAAGACATTTAAGGAGGAGGTAGGGTCCCATGAAGCTTACAACCAGCGGACGAGGTACCAGGATCATCTTTTTTTCTGTTCTCTGCAGTCTGGTTATGGCAGGATGCCAACGAAGCAGCGGCCCTGTACAATTTCAAGTAGTCTTTGCCGCCCCGGTATTAAACCGGGGGGCCATTACCGATTATGGCCTCAACCTACGAAATGAAATACCCTCCCTGACGATTAACGGAGAGCTCCCCCTCTTTACGCCCCTTCAGATTGGGGGCGATGGAAACCCCGAAATGGTCATGGCCACCATGATGCGCTTTGCAGGAATGACCTCTAGCCAGGCGGTGGACCTTCTAATCGTGGACATGGAAAATGCCAACCGCTTTGCCCACAATAACCTCTTTCTTCCCCTAAGCGAACTCTTTAGCCCCCAGGAGCTGGAACCCTACGAGGATCTACTCCTGGATTTTGCCCTCTCGGAGGTCCAGGATGGGGCGGCGGTTTTATCGGGGGAAGTCACCCCGGTGAATGGCTTTGATGTGACGGGCCATGAGGCCCTGGTGCCCATCTTTGGGAACCAGAGAATAGGGGTCTTTGTCTTAATAATGTCCCGCCATCCCGATCTGGCCCGGCAGGTTCTGCTCTCCCTTCTTTAGGACTTTACTAGTTAACCCGGCGGCCTGGGGCTACCCTGGTATAGATAAGGTCTACGTCCCTTTGAGAAAGCCTGACGAGGAGGGCAGGGCTTCGTTCCCCGCTATAGCGCAGCTTGTACTCGTTCCCTCCATAATAGAGGAGGCCCCGTTCATCGCTTAAGGGGTTAATCCGCCTGTCCGGTTCGTAGAGGAGCTGGAAAAAAGCGTCGGGCTCAGAAGCGGGGGCAGCAAAGCGGAGGGTTGAATCTACATTGTCGTCGAAGGCGACAGAGAGGATGATGGTATTGCCAAAGGCCAGTTCCAGGGATATCGCCAGCCCCGGGGTCTGATCGTGGAAGGTGATAATTTCCCGGATATACTCATCTACCAGCCGGACCTGGCCGCCATCTATGCTTTGGCTTTGCCGTACATGATCCCGCTCAAGGGAAACCCGCCCAAAAAGGTGGAAGGGATAGTGGGAGATCTCCCGGCTAAATTCATCGAAGCTTAAAGAACCCCTTAGTCTATCCAGGAGGGCGGGGGTAAGGGGCATGAGGGTTTCGGTGATCACCTGAGGGGCGGGAACCTGGATGGGCGGGGCTGCCGGAGGGGGTTCGGAGACACAGGCAGAAAAGAGGGCCAGAGCCGCGCCGAGGATCGCATGTATATGGTAATAATGTTTTTTCTGTTTCATACCTAAAGGATAACCTATACAAAGACAGGAAATCAAGGTACCCTCTTTATATGCGGAAAAAGCTTCTTGTGGTGCTTGGTATATGCGGCACCTCATTTTTACTCCTCTACGCCCTTATTAGCTGTCAGACCTTGAGTTCTGCCCTGCAAGACCCCCTGGTTTCCCTTCATTCCGCCGAAATTAGTTCCTTTACGATCACCGAAGCCTCGGTTCTGGCCCTGGTGAGGGTAGAAAACCCCAATCCCTTTGAAATTCCCTTTCCGGAAATAGGCTGGCAGCTCTTTCTCAACGATAATTCTTTTATCAGCGGAACCATCCGCAACAATCAGAACATCCGGGCCCGATCGGCTACCCTCATCGAAGTACCGGTAAGTTTAAATTACCTGGATATCGTTAACACCTTTAGTTCCCTCCGGGGAAGAACCCAGCTTAACTATAGGGTTGCCCTCAGGGCCCGCTTCTCCCTGCCCCTTCTCAGGGACAGGGAATGGCCCCTGGAGTACTCAGGGCTCTTGCCCATGCCCCAGCTCCCCCGGTTCGGCGGCCCCTCCATGCGGATAGACCGGGCCGACCTGAGCGGAGCCGATATTGCGGTCTCGGTGAACATCGAAAACCCCAACAGTTTTCCCCTTCCTGTCCCCCGGTTTATGATGAACTATCAGGTAAACGGGAATTCATTCCTCATCGGCACCATGGAGGGCCGGGGACCCGTGCCGGCCCAGGGCAGCATGCCCATTACTTTCGGCTTCCCCGTGCGCTATATCGATCTGATCCAGAGGTTTCAGAACCTGGGCACCCTTAGGGAGGCTTCTTCCCTCCTTACCCTTACCTTCGATTTCGGCATCCCCTTTTTCGCCCAGGAGCCCCAGGTGCTGCAAATTCCCGGAACCCTGCCATTACGCTAGGCAGTCCCTTGTCAAAGAGCCAAAATCCATACATACTTTTAAGATAAATATGCAAAATTGGGGGTATTCATGGCAGCCGCACAAGCCGCTCAAAAGGGGGTGACCTTCACTCCCGAATTAATGGCCTTTATCGATGAATGGAAGGTAAAACCGGGGAGCCTGGTGATGATCCTCCATAAAACCCAGGAGACCTACGGGTATATCTCCCGGGAATCTGCCATGCATCTGGCAAAGCTTACGGGGATACCCCTGGCCCGGATCTACGGGGTCATAACCTTTTATCATTTCTTTAAGACCAGCAAACCCGGCAAGAACGTGGTTTCGGTCTGCCTCGGGACCGCCTGTTACCTTAAGGGTGCCCAGGATCTGCTGGACGAGCTTCGAAAAATTCTAGGCATAGGCCCCCATGAAGTCACCGAGGACGGGCTTTTTTCGATCGATGCGGTTCGCTGTATAGGCTGCTGCGGCCTGGCTCCGGTGCTGACGGTGGGTAAAAATGCCCACGGGAAGTTAAAGAAGGACATGCTTCAGGGCATCGTGGATCAATACAAAGGCTAGGGGGAAGGGAATGGCAAAATTGACCTTGGATGAACTGAGGGCACTGCGAAAAAACATGAAGGTGGATCTCCGCCGCCGGGAAGTGGCGGGAAAGGAAATTCAAGTCATCGTCGGTATGGACGACTGCGGTATCAAAGCCGGAGCCAAGGCCATCCTGGATAAATTCTTCCACATCCTGGAAGAAAAAAATCTCCTTGATACGGTCCTGGTCCGCCAGGTGGGCTGCATGGGCTACTGTGAGTCCGAACCCACCGTAGAGGTGGCTGTCCCGGGGATGCCCCTGGTAATTTACGGAAAGGTAGATGAAAAACTGGCAGAAGAGATAGTGAACAAACACATAATTGGACGGGAACTAATCGAAGACAGGATCGTCGCCAGACCCGCCATGGAAGGAGCAAAGTAATGGCCTACAAGCACTTTATCCTGGTATGCGCCGGTACCGGCTGCGAATCTGGCAAGGCGGACGCCATATTTCAAAATCTTAATACCGAAGCAAAAAAATGCGGTGTCGAGAAGGATGTGGAGATCATTAAGACCGGCTGTTTCGGCTTCTGCGAAGCCGGGCCCATCGTTAAGGTCCTCCCGGAGGAATCCTTTTACGTCCATGTAACCCCCGAGGATGCCCATGATATTATCAACGAGCAGATCCTCAAGGGAAAGGAAGTAGACCGGCTCCTCTACAAGGGGGACGGGGAAAAGAAGAGCGACGGCATCACCGTAGAAAATATTCAGTTTTACGAGAAACAGGTCCGGGTGGCATTACGGAACTGCGGATACCTGGATCCTCAGAATATCAACGAGTACATAGGAATGGGGGGCTACGAGGGGCTGGAAAAGGTCCTCTTTGAGTGGACCCCCGAGCAGATAATCGAAGAGGTAAAGACCTCGGGCCTCCGGGGGAGGGGAGGGGCAGGCTTCCCCACGGGGAACAAATGGGATTTTGCCCGTATTGCCCAGGGCTCTCCCAAGTATGTGATCTGCAACGCCGACGAAGGGGACCCGGGAGCCTTCATGGACCGGTCCATCATAGAAGGAGACCCCCATTCGGTCATCGAGGGGATGATCACCGCCGGAAAGGCCATAGGCTCCAACCACGGCATCGTCTACATCCGGGCCGAGTACCCCCTGGCGGTGCACCGGCTGGAAATCGCCCTGGACCAGGCCAAGGAATACGGCCTCCTGGGAGAAAACATCCTGGGTTCGGGCTTTGACTTTGACATAGAAATCCGTCTGGGAGCCGGGGCCTTTGTCTGCGGTGAAGAGACGGCCCTGATAAAATCCGTCGAGGGTGCCCGGGGCATGCCGGTCCCCAAGCCCCCCTTCCCGGCCAATAAGGGCCTCTGGGGGCAGCCCACGGTAATCAACAACGTAGAAACCCTGGTGAACATTCCGGTCATCACCGCCAAGGGAGGGGCCTGGTTTACCACCATGGGCACCCAGGGCTCCAAGGGCTCCAAGGTCTTTGCCCTCACCGGAAAGGTTCAGAACTCAGGTCTTGTGGAGGTCCCCATGGGGGCCACCCTAAGGGACATAGTCTTTGATATAGGCGGGGGCATCAAGAACGGCAAGAAGTTCAAGGGCGTCCAAACCGGGGGCCCCTCGGGGGGCATTCTGGCAGAGAAGTTCCTGGACACCCCCATAGACTTCGAAACCCTCACCGCCAACGGCTCCATGATGGGCTCCGGGGGCATGATAGTCATGGACGAAGATGACTGTGTCGTCGACGTGGCCCGGTTCTACATGGAGTTCTGTGTCGAGGAGAGCTGCGGCAAGTGTTCTCCCTGCCGCATAGGCACCACCCAGCTCTTAAAAATCCTGGAAAAGATCGCCGGGGGGCATGGTGAAGAAGAGGATTTAGATAAACTCAAAACCATAGCCCAGGCCATGGGAAAGGCTTCTCTCTGCCAGTTGGGCATTACGGCTCCCAACCCCATCATGAGCACCATCAGGAACTTTGAAGAGGAGTACCTGGAGCATATACGGGATAAAAAATGCCGGGCAGGAAAGTGTAAGAACCTGGCCCGGTTCAGCATAGACCCGGACAAGTGCATAGGCTGTTCCCTCTGTGCAAAAAATTGCCCCGCCGAATGCATCCATCCGGAAGATGCGGCCAAGTACCCCGACAAGAAGCGGCCCCCCTATAGAATTGAGCAGGACAAGTGCGTCAAGTGCGGGGAGTGTATGACGGCCTGTAAATTCAATGCGGTATTAAAAGGTTAAAGGAAGGTCAGAACATGGCAAACATAAAAATTAACGGAACCCCCATTCAGGTACCTGATAATATTAGCATCCTCGACGCGGCCCGTCTGGTGGATATCAAGATCCCCACCCTCTGTTACTGTGCGGATCTTAACGCCTGGGCCTCCTGCGGCCTCTGCATAGTCCGCACCGCCGGGCCCGGTTCGGGCCGCATGGCCCGGGCCTGTACCACCACGGTCACCGAAAACATGGACATCGTGACCCACGACCCGGAACTAATCGCCACCCGGAGGACCGTCCTGGAACTGATCCTCTCGAACCATCCCGATGACTGCCTCCAGTGCCCCCGGAACGATAGCTGCGAGCTTAGGACCCTGGCCGCCGAGTTTGGCCTCCGGGAAGCCCCCTTCAAGAAGGTGATGAGCGAGATCCCCATCGATGATTCAAACCCCGCCATCGTGTTGAACCCCGAAAAATGCGTCCGCTGCGGCCGTTGTGTTATCGTCTGTCAGCAGGTTCAGAACGTCTGGGCCATAGAATATATGGGCCGTTCCATGGCCAGCCGCATCGCCGCCGCCTCAGACACCCTCTTAAACGAGGGGCCCTGTATCAAGTGCGGCCAGTGTGCGGCCCATTGCCCCGTGGGGGCCATCTACGAGAGGGACGACACCGTTAAGGTCTGGTCGGCCCTACAGAACCCCGAAGTCCATCCGGTGGTGCAGATAGCCCCCGCGGTTCGGGTAGCCCTGGCAGAGGAGTTTGGGCTTCCTCCGGGGACCCTCTTTACCAAGAAGCTCTATGCGGCCCTGCGCCGCCTGGGCTTTAAGACCGTCTTTGATACCAACTTTTCTGCGGACCTGACGGTCATGGAGGAGGGGGCAGAACTGGTAAAACGGCTCACCACCAAGGGTGCAGACCTTCCCCTGATTACCTCCTGCTGTCCCGCCTGGGTCGATTACCTCGAGAAGTACTATATCGACATGATTCCCAACTTCTCTACCGCCAAGAGCCCCCAGCAGATGATGGGGGCCATGATAAAATCCTACTGGGCCGGCAAGGCGGGGGTAGATCCCGCAAAGATCTGCTCCGTAAGCATCATGCCCTGTACCGCCAAGAAGTGGGAGGCCCACCGGAACGATGACATGAAGGGTGCCGCCGGCAGTGATGCCTGGGACGTGGACATTGTCATCACCACCCGGGAACTGGCCCGGATGATCAAGCAGGCAGGGATAGAGATCTTAAAACTGGAAGATGAAGAAGCCGACAGCCCCCTGGGGCCCTACAGCGGCGCCGGAACCATTTTTGGGGTCACCGGCGGTGTCATGGAAGCGGCGGTCCGCTCTGCCTATTTCCTGGTAACCAAGAAGGAACTGGGGGATGTGAATTTTAAGGCCGTCCGGGGCATAGAGGGAGTTAAAGAAGCGGAAGTGGACTTTGGGGTAGACCTGGGAAATGGCCTGGGCTCAAAGATCCGTATCGCCGTGGCCCACCAGATGGGGAACATCGAAGCGGTTCTTAACAAGATCCGTGAAGCCCGGGAAGCAGGGAAAGAAATCCCCTACCATTTTATGGAAGTCATGGCCTGCCGCGGGGGCTGTGTAGGCGGCGGCGGCCAGCCCTATGGCTGCACCGACGAGATAAGGCTAAAGAGGACCGCCGGGATCTACACCGACGATGAAAAGTCCACCTACCGCTGTTCCCACCAGAACCCCTTTATACAGGAACTGTACAAGGACTTTCTGGGGGAACCGAACGGTAAAAAGGCCCACCAGTTGCTCCACACCCATTACGAGGAAAGACCCCTATACGTGAAGTAGGGCAGGGATACACTGGAATTCGTTACATTATTTTCTAGTTAATCTCCAAAAATTCCTTGGTATAGAACGGGGGGAATTTCGCCGTGGGCAGGGTCTGGTACCAGTAGGCCACCGAAGCCATGTCGTCTTGCAGGGGCAGATACTTCCCGCCGGATCTCCAACCCAGGGATTGAAGGGTAACCTTTAGTTTTTTCTCAAACCGGATGGGGTCCGTGATATGCCAGCGGTACATGCCAAAGCGCATTTGGCTCCGGTAGAGCCGGTCGGGTTCGATTACCTGGCAGAGCCCCGCATAGGGGGTCGTAAAGGGCACATAGTGGTCCTTGGTCACGGGGTTCTCAAAGTTGTAGGAACCGCAGAAGTAATCTTCGGTGCCGGTGCCGCAGATGGTGGGAAATTCCCCGTCATCGTCCATGAAGAACTTTATTTCTCCCTCTCCCCACCAGCCCGCATTGTTCACCCCCCGGGCCATATAGGTCCCGACAAAGTGGCCCTTACCCTCGATGCTGTCAATGATGGTGTACTCTTCTTTGTACTTTTCCGGATTTTCCCTTCTAAAGCGGGCATGAAAGTAGGCAGCATCTTCGGGGATCTCCGTAAGGCAGTAGTCTATCTGGTAGTAAATCGTGGTGTTATCCTGGCTTATGTTTTCCAGGGTCATACGGCAGGATTTTTTAAAGGGCATGGGCCAGTAGCAGTTAAAGGCACTCCCGGGGTTAACGCAGACCGCCAGAGAAGACACCTGGGCATAGCGGTTCCAGCCGCAGGCGAAGAAGTCCCCTATGGGACACTCTACCGATGGGTGGGCCTGGTCGTCCCAATAGATTCTTAGGATCGTGTCCCGCCAAAGCTTGGTGGGGGTCAGCCAGATGTGCTGGATGCAGCCAGGCCCCTGGATCTTGGCGATTTCGAAGGTCTCCCCCGGGGCTATAATGATGTAGGGGTTTACCTTCCAGCCTATGCCAAGGTCTGCGGCGGCTTTGGAGGCGCTTCCCTTTTCCACCGGGCAGCGGGCTCCCCCGCCGCTCTCTCCGGTAAAATTCTCGGGGCTGATTGATCTGCTCTTGGCATTGGACAATAAAAACAGATCCGACATTCCAGATAGGCCATTAAAATTCATCACAAACTCCTTTTGAAAAAATTTTCTGTCCATACATTCTGCCAAAGAAGCAGAGCATATGGACAGCTTAAGTAGGACCCTAGGTTAGGATCTCTATCTTAATTCCTTCGTTTTGATCCGGCTCTTCCTTGGGGGGAATGGTCACCTTGAGGATGCCGTTTTTAAAGACCGCCTTTACCTTGTCCTGGGCGTATTTATCCAGGGGAACAAAGTACTTTTGCTTCTCTATGTCCTTCATTTTTAGGCGCCGCTTAAAATAGCGGATCCCCTCTTCGGGGGGGGAGTTTAGCTGAGGCAGGACTGCAGAAAAAATCATGTGGTCCCCCAGGAAGGACAGGCTGATATCCTTCTCTTCGAAGCCTGCGAGGGCGAACTCAAAGATAAGGCTCCGGTCGCCGGTAATAAGGACATTCATGGGAGGGTAGGAATAGCTGGGGTAGTAGTCCGTATTATCGTTGAAGATATCAGCTTCTTTAAAGTTCTGGCGGAACTCATGACGGAAGTTTTCCGCCGCCTCAAAGATCTCGTCGAAAATGTTCCCTAGATCAAAGGGTCCCTGGGGTCCAGGCCTTCTGCCTCCAGGCCCCCTGCCTGGTCTAAAACCTCTGCTGCCAAAATCGTTGGGTCCGTTCATAGAACACTCCTTGGGATCCCGCCCGGTAAAAACGTGACTAAGATCCCTGTGTGCCGGCCTCAAGGGCCCGGCTAAGTATGGACCCCCATACGGGCGATCCAGTACCCCGCACAGCGAGGGTACCTGAGTATGATAGATCATATGATGGTTGCTGGCAAGGGTACTTATAATCCTAGGATTATAACAACATCCTAACCCAAGACCTCATGCGCAGTTCACCGCTGGACAAAAACATGCCCCTAGCGGCTCCAGCGTCCGGGCCACACAACTGGTGACATAATCAATGCGTATAAAGATTAAATAGTTTTATATAAAACTAAGTTGTGTGGCCAGGCCGAAATCGCCGCCAGGAGCATTTTTTGCTCCAGCTGAGAAAGCAATGAGTGGTTAGATCAAGAAGAGCCTACCATAATCAATCCCACAAGTGAGGTCGGTGGGGAAGAGTGATGGGGTATATAGACAAAGGTGACAGATTGATATCACAACACCAATATATTATATTACCCTCACCAATGAGGGTAAACGAAAATAAAAAACCCTCATACGCGAGGGTATATTCTAATAATTAGAATTACATGGAGCATAAAATGGATACATACACTATATATAGTGGTGGTCAGGGATAGGAACCAATAGGAAAAAAGGGTGACTGTCACCTTTGATGTGTATCTTACAAAATTTTTCTTCCCTATAACACATGTAGGATTGATATTAATAGGCTCTTCTTGAGCTAACCACGCATAATTATCTCTGCTGGAGCAGGAACTTCGTCCATGACGAGCCTCTGGCGGGCAGGTAAGGCCAGCTTAGGAGGTTCCGACTTTAGGGTCAGACCGCCAGCCGAGCTCGGCAGGGATGAAGGTTCCGGAGGGGAACCTCACTCGTTGACACTCGTTCGGCGGAGGGTTACCTGTCCAGCGCGAGCTGAGTGTGCTGAGTAGGTCTTGGATCTAGCAGTGGCGAGATCAGTCCTGCGTTTCCTGTGAGGGTGCAGGGGGTGCTGTCACTTTCACCCGCTCTATGGACTGAGCCTTGCCGTCATCACCCAGTTCGAGGAGTACCCCCTGGAGTTCCGGCTTGTCCCAGGCTTCGCGGGTCCAGTCGGGTATGCCGGTGAGGTACTCCTGAATCCTGGATTCCCGGTTGGAGCCCCAGATGGATTCGGCGCTCCCGGTGCGGCCTGCATCGGTGATGACCCCGGTGCCCCCCGGAAGGATCCTCTCATCGGCGGTCTGCACCCTGGTGTGGGAGCCGATCACCGCCGAACAGAGCCCGTCGGCCATGGTAAAGAGGATTTGCTTTTCCCCCGTGGCCTGGGCGTGGAAGTCGATGATGCTGTAGGGGGTCTCCTGGCGGAACCGTTCCAGCAGGGCCTGGAGGGGCCCATAGGGATTATTGCTATGGATGCGGGTAAACCCGCTCTGCCCCAAAAGCACCGCCACCGCCACCTTTAGGTTCTTTTGCTTATCCAGGGTATAGATATGCTCCCCAATTCCTGGGGCCCCCCGGTTTAGGTTATCGGGCCTTAAGACATAGGGGATTTTATCCAGGTTTTCGGTCAGGTCCTTTTTATAGAAACAACATTCGCCGGTGGTGATAACCTGGACCCCCAGCTTTCGGATATAAGCCGCATGGTTTCTTCCCAGGCCATTGCCCCCGGTGGCCCCGTCGGCGCAGGCGATGACAAAATCAGGTTTTTTTTCTGCCTTAACCATGGGGAGGCATTTCTTGAGGGCATAAATCCCCGCCTTTCCCACCAGCTCGGCGATGTAGAGTACCCGTAATCCCATGGAAGCTATTTTGTACCCAGGCTTGAGAGGATCCTTTCAAATTCTGCGGCGGCCCGAAAATCAGAGAGCTCCCTGCAGGCATCCCTTAAGTTATAGAGGGCATCATAAAAGACCGGAGAGAGGCTCACGGCCTCTTCAAAGCAGTGCCGGGCCTCTTCGTAATCCCCCTGGGAAAAATAGAGGACCCCCAGGTTGTTCCAGACCTTGGGAGAGAGGGGATCCCTCTCCAGGGCGGCGTAATAACATTCCTCGGCGGAGTCAAAGGAGTTGAGTTCATAGTATATGAGCCCCATGGAGGCCCAGGCATCGGGGAGCCGGTCATCTATATGGGAGGCCCTTAGGTAGCTGTCCAGAGCATCTTCGTATTCGCCGGTTTTTTGCTGGGCAATACCCAGGTTAAGCCAGAGGAGGGGGTTCCCCGGTTCCATCACCAGGGCTTCCCTAAAGAGGGGTATGGCCTCGTAGGGCCTGTTTGCTTCGGTTAGGGCAATAGCAGAATCGTTTAAGTTGGCGGCCGTTTCCATGAACCCCTCCTTTCTATATAATATACTCCAAAATGAATAATATTTCCATGCTTTAGGCCCCCGGGGCCCTATAATTATTATAGGGGATATGATAGGTTAATAGGGGGCCCGATGAAGAGTCTGACCGAATATACGGATGCCACTTCCGAATATGAGCTATTTTCCTTTCTTGGCGAAAGGGTGATCAATAAAGAAATTACCAAATTTTCCCAGCTAAGGGAGCTTCTGGGCCCTATCTATAGGAATCAAAAAAACCATCCGGTCATTTTAAGGGTCTTTGAATTAATACGAAAGCTAAACTGGGGCTTTTTTTCCGACATGACCAGGGAAACCCACCAGCGTTTATGGAAAGAACTGGTTATCCCTGATCAGGTCCTCCCCGATGCGGGGGATCTAAAGGATACCCTTCAAATTTCCAACCTCTATGTGGCCATGCTGGATATCCATGGCTATACCCAATTCTGCATGGATTCCCGGAAGAACCTCTCGATGATGCACACCCTGGATAATGCCATGAACAGCGGGGCCCGGCGCATCGCCGCTTCCTGCCAGGCCGTAAGCCAGCGTGAGCGGGGGGACGAAATCGTCGTGGTCGCTGCCAGTGCATCGGACGCCCTGACGGTTACCCTGGCCATAGCCGATTTTTTCGGCAAGACCGATGTGGTAAAGGATCCTTCCATTCCCACCAAACGGGAGGGAAACACCGAATCCTTGCCGGCCTTTAAGATATCTGCGGGGATCACCGGGGGGAATACCCAAAGCCCCCTCATCATTACCGAAAAGGGAAACCTGGCGGGCTTCCTGCTTAATTCGGGGGCCCGGCTCCAGTCCAGGGCCAATGAGCTTTCGGGCAAAGAATCCAGAATTATGGTGGCCAAGCAGGTCTACATGAATTTCCTAAAAGAAAATGAAAAGGACCCCTGTCTTATTTTTAAGAATAGTACCATTTATTTTTTGGATACGGGCCACATTGAATTTAAGGGGGTCCAGATCCCCTCCTGCGAAGCGGTCTTTATCGCCGCCGATAAGTATAAAGAAAAGTTTAGCCAGGAGATGACCATTCTATTTAAATCAATTTCTGAAAACCTCTGGGAGCAGAAGATTTTTCTGGATCTTTTAAACCTGGTAGCCAAGGCTGCCCAGGTGAGCCCCAAGTTTACCGTCATCCCCCCCAGCCCCATTAACGGCATGCAGACCATCACCAACGAAAGCTTTACCACCCTCTGTACCATGGCCTATAAGTCCTATGTCCAGGACGAAGATTACGCCAGGGCCATAGGAATGCTGAGGACCCTCTGCACCCTCATCGACGAAATCCCCGGCTTCGAGAGGCTCATCTACGATTACCTTTTAGGGATCACCGAACGCTACGAGATGCTTCTGGGTTCTTACCTGGAAACCATAGATAAGGAAATAGATAACCGGGCCCAGGATATTTTCCGGGGAGATTACCTTAAGGCCTGGGGGGCCGCTAAGAATGCCGTGACGGTCTATGAAAAATTAAAATCCATGGGCCGGACCAGTAAGGAGGTCCCCAAAAAGAAGGTCCTCTGGTACAGCCTGATTAAACAGAATACCGATCAGATGGAGTTTGTGCTCCACTCGGGGAAGAAGTAGGCCCGGACTGTCGGCCCTGGCGTCGGCCTATGACAAAGAGCTCGTCGGCCCCCATAAGCTCCGCCTTTACCGGATGTCCCGATGCCACCTTTAAAAGGAGATCAAAAAAATCATGGCCCATCTCTTTTATGGTCTTTGTGCCGGCTATGATGGCCCCGGCATTATAGTCCATATCAGCTTCCATCTTTTTAAATGAGGCCTCGTTCCCCGTAACTTTTATGACCGGAACAAAGGGGAAGCCCGTAGGATTTCCCCTCCCGGTGGTAAAGGCGACGACCTGGGCCCCGCAGCCCACCATGCCGGTGACCACCTCTCCGTCCTGGCTCTCGTACTTCATCATAAAGAGGCCCCTCTGGTCCCGGCGGGGAGGTACCGCGTAATCGAGGACATCGACGATAGGGGATGAGCCGGACTTGTGGACCCCCCCCAGGGCCTTTTCGACGATGGACGAAACTCCCCCCTGGAAATTTCCCGGCGAGATAAGCTCGTTCCGTCCGGGGTAACGAAAGTCGCAGCCCGAACGGAGGACTTCTTCGATCTCGGCAACGGCCTCTTTTATTTTTTTGGCCACCCCCCCGTCAATGGCCCGCTGGGCCAGCATGTCCTCGGTGCCGATTAGCTCGTTTAGTTCCGAAAGGATGGCACTCCCCCCCAGGCCCGTAAGGATATCACTCATGACCCCCAGGGTGGGGTTGGCCGAAAGGCCGCTGGTGGCATCGGTGCCTCCGCATTTGAGGGCCACCATGAGGTCCTCCACATCACATTCCACCCGGCTCTTTCCCAGGGCCATTTGGGCCATGTTTCTGAGGATCCGGACCCCCTTTTCTATGGTAGGGCCCGTTCCTCCCTCATCCTGGATGACAAGCATCTCTACGGGTTTCCCCGATTCCTTGATGCCCTCGTAAAGCTCCAATGGCTTAAACCGCTCGCAGCCCAGGCCCAGAACCAGGACCGCCGCCAGATTTGGGTGTCTTCCCATGGCTATCAGGGTCCTGGCGCTGAGTTCGAAGTCAAAGCCCACCTGGGTACAGCCCACGGGGTGGCGCAGACAGACGGCCCCCTCTACCTGGGCGGCGATTCTATCGGCGGTTTTATTGGCACAGAACACCGAGGGAATCACCGCCACGTAATTCCGGGTAGCTACCCTTCCGTCTTCCCGCTTCCAGCCTAAAAATTTCATCCTGCCCTGCCTTAGCGGCCGCGGTCGCAGCCCATGTTGTGATTGTGTATCCAGGTGCCCCGTTTAATTGCATCCAGGGCATAGCCTATTTCATGGCCGTATTTGATCACCGGCTCCCGGGCCCCGTGATCTACCAGGGCAGCCTTATGGGCAAACTCTATATCATCCAAAAGGGTAATGGTTCCCCCGGGGCCCTCTATGCTGTCTCCCTTAAAGGCATCTTCCAACAGCACCGCCACCGTGTCCTGGGGCTCGATAATTAGGCTTCGTCTGGTCATGCAGCTTATCCCCCGCCTTATTGTAGGATATACTGATAGGGCAGGCAAGGGAGAACCCTTATACCGCCGCCGAGGAGGATCTTATGAAAAAAATCCATGGGGTCATACCCCCCATGATAACTCCCTTTAGCCCCGAAGAAGACCTGGACACCGAAGCCTTTGTTTCCAACATCTTAAAATGGAATGAGGACGAACTGGCCGGCTACCTGGTCATTGGATCCAATAGCGAGACCGCCTATTTAAGCGATGCAGAAAAGCAGGAACTGGTAAAACTAACGGTGGAGCATGCGAAAAAGGACCGGCTTATCATGGCCGGGTCGGGGATGGATTCGGCCCGGGAGACCATCAAGCTGACCAATGCATGTGCCAAGCTGGGGGCCCATTGTGCCCTCATCCTTACCCCCTTTTATTACAGTTCCTCCATGGACACCAAGGCCATGATCCGGTTTTTCACCCAGGTGGCGGACCACAGCGATATCCCCATCCTGATTTACAATGTAAGCAAATTTACCCATGTAAACATTTCCGCCGAAGCTGTGGGGGTCTTAAGCAGGCATAAGAATATAGTGGGCATGAAGGACTCCAACGGGGATGTACCCCAGCTGGCCACCTTTATGAGGGCCGCCGATGAGGACTTTCAGATCATGCCCGGGACCTTTAGCGCCTGGTATCCCGCTTTGGGCATGGGGCTTACCGCCATTATTTCGGCCATGGCCAACTGCAGTCCCAATGAGATTGCCCAGACCCAGGCCTTGTTCGTCCAGGGGAAGTTGAAAGAAGCTTTTGATATGTATCAAACCTGGTTCCCCCTTAACACGGCGGTCACCGCCACCTACGGCATAGGGGGCCTCAAGTATGCCTGCGAGTACCTGGGTTATAGGGGCGGCCATGTCCGTAATCCCCTGGCGGACCCAAGTCCGGCCCAAAAAGAAGAAATTAGGGCAATTATCGACAAAATTCGCCAAAAACCTTGATTTTCCCCCAGAAATGTATACATATATAATATGAAGGGGTATAGAAATTCAGGGCAGATACCGATAATAGACGGATATGAATTTTCGGGCCGTCCTTTTCGGATTTCTACTGGGGGTAGTGTTTTTTTTCCTCCCCCCTTTCCCCCCTTTAGCCTATGGACAGGAGAGGATCCACACGGTCCAAAGGGGTGAAAACCTCATTTCCATAGCCCGAACTTATGGGGTCCGTTCTGAGGACATCGCCTCCCTTAACGGGCTGAGCGACCCGAACCGGCTCCTGGTGGGACACCGCCTAAGGATTCCGCCGGCGGGCCAGAGCGGAACCGGTTCTTTGGTGACCGCCGCAGCGGCACAGGAGAGGTCCTTTACCACCTATGTGGCCCAGAGGGGGGACACCCTCTTTGGCATAGCCCGGCAGTTTTCGGTCACCGTGGGGGCCATCCGGGAGGCCAACGGTCTATCGGAAAACTACATGCTCCGGGCCGGGGATACCCTTCGTATCCCGGGAACATCCGCCGGGGCTCCCCTGGTATCAACCCCGGCGGCTGCAACGGTCCGTTGGCCCGTCACAGCCCGGGAGGTGAGCACCATGACCGGCAAGCTCAGCGGGGTGATCATCACCGGGACCAGGGCGGAATCGGTCATTAGTCTTACCCACGGGGTAGTATTATCGGCGGGGCCTTTTCAGGGCTTTGGCCGGGTAGTAATAGTTCAAACTGAAGGAGGTTACTTATACGTTTACGGCGGCAACGAAAGCTTATCCGTAAGAGAAGGTGACAGGGTGGGTCCTGGTACCGAACTCGGCCGGCTGGGGATAGATGATATATCAAATAGGCCCCAATTATTCTTTATGGTGTATAGGAACAATGTTCCTATAGATCCTGCTCTGGCCCCCAGAGCTTAAGTTCATTTATTTAAAAAACTGAGGTAACATCATGTCAAAAACTACAAGCTTGGCTGGAAGATCCCTCCCCAAAAAAGACTCAAATGGCTTTTCGCATGAGAAGGGCGATCTTATCTGGCAGACAAAATCAATTCAGGGCCGCAAGGCCCGAAAGGCACCGAAGAAGACCAGGGTTATTAAGGAAACCGATCCCCTGGCCCTCTATTTTAAGCAAATTTCCAAGTATCACCTTTTAACGGTCCAGGAAGAACAGTTTATCGGGGAAAAAATTGTTCAGATTAGGCAGGAAATTAAAAAACTCAAAGACAATGACTGCCCCCTTAAGCGCCAGGAGTTACATGATTCTTTACTGCATCACAAGAATCAGATGATCAACTCCAACCTGCGGCTGGTGGTCTCTATAGCAAAAAATTACCAGCACCGGGGTTTAACCCTGCTGGATCTTATCGACGAAGGGAACATAGGCCTCATCGAAGCGGTAGAGCGCTTTGACTATACCCGGGGCTGCAGGTTTTCGACCTACGGCACCTGGTGGATACGGCAGGCCATAATAAAGAGCATCGCAGACAAGGGAAGGGTTATCCGCATTCCCATCCACATGCTCAATACCATAAAAAAGTGCTACTTTGTAGCCAAGCAGCTTACCCAGGATCTGGGCCGGGACCCCAGCAATGAAGAACTCTCCGAGTATATGGGGATCCCCCTCTCCAAGGTTAAGGAGATCGTCAAGCTAAGCCAGGAAACCACCAGCCTCGATACAATTGTAGATAACGAAAACTTAACCCGCCTGGCGGACCTTATCAGGGACGATTCCCTGACGGAGCCCTTCGAAGCGGTCTTTTCCATGACCATTCAAGAGACCATGGGCGATATCCTCTCTAATCTTTCCGAAAGGGAGATGAAGATAATCAAGCTGCGCTTTGGTCTGGCTGGAGAAGGGCCCCTCACCCTGGAAGAAACGGGGAAGCTCCTGGGGATTACCCGCGAAAGGGTCCGGCAGATCCAGGAAAAAGCCACCTACAAGCTCAAAGGCCTCAGGGAGCTATACGAGCTTAGAAACGAATGCTAAGCTTACCCTAAAGGTAAGTTATGGAAAATAATGTAAAACAGGCTGTAGATGTCTTGAGCGCCCATATACGGCGGCTCATTTCGGTGGATCCAAAAAAGCTTGAATATATTATCGCCGCCTGGATAGCCGGGGGCCATGTCATCCTGGCCGACTCCCATGGGGTAGGGAAAACCTCCCTGGCCAGGGCCCTGGCCCAGTCTATCCAGTGGCGCAGCGAAGACATGGCCCTGGGGGATTTCATGATGGAGGGTTTCAGCCGTATCCAGTGTACGGTTGACCTCCTGCCCCAGGATATTCTGGGTTATAACCGTTTCCTGGGCAGTTCGGGGGAACTGGTCTTTAACAAGGGCCCCGTCTTTGCCCACTTCGTCCTTTGTGACGAAATTAACCTCCTTACCCCCAAAACCCAGGGCAGTTTTTTACAGGTGATGGAAGAGCAGGAGGTCACCATAGAGGGGAAGCATTACCCCCTCTTAAATCCCTTCTTTATTATAGCCACCATGAATCTGCGGGGGGCCCACCTCTTTCCCCTGCCCATGCCCCAGCTTGACCGCTTTATGATCCGATTATCCCTGGGCTACCCTTCCGAAGAGGACGAACGAAGCATAGTCCACATGCACGGCCGCACCGATGCCTGGGAGGGTTTTGGCAGTGTCATTAACTCCGGGGATCTTATCGCCTGGAAAAAAATGGTAGACCAGGTGGAGATTCATCAGGATGTAAGCTCCTATATAGTCACCTGTGTGCGCCAGACCAGATCCCATCCCGATATAGAAAGCCCCGCCAGCCCCCGGGCGGGGGTGCGGATCTCCCGGCTGGTCCGGGCCCTGGCCCTCTGCCGGGGACTGGACTATGTGCCCATAGACCTGGTCAAAGAAACCTTCATCCCCGCCATGGCCCACAGGATCGTCACCCGGGATCCTTCGATACCCCCCGAAGCCCCCCTGACCAGGATCCTCGAGACGGTCCCGGTGGAATCGAGGAAAGAGATAAGCTAAGGTGATGCAGGAAGAGGGAAACAAACCCGGACAGGCCCTGTTCAGCTTTTTTCGATCCTTCCCCCTTACCCTTCCTGGTCTGGGGCTCCTCTCCCTTTCCCTGATAATTTTTATCCGCTCCCTTTCTGCCCGAAATGTCTACGAGATAGTCCTCAGCCTGGGGGCCCTGATATTTATCCTCCTCTTGGGCTCCATGGGGGCCTGGGCGATCCGGCGTTTCGGCCATATAGAGCCCCTCCTTCAGCCCCCGGTCCCCCTCAGCGCCGGGCCCGGCAAGGAGTGGCAGGTCCACTGCCCCGCCTTTACCCTGGGGCTTAGGGTTCCCTGGTTTTACCGGGTCCATTTTTTAATCCGCGGGCGCTTCTACCCCCAGGGGGCTGGCCTGGGGTCCCTGGTCTTTAATCAGTGCACCCTGCCCCGGTACAGCCCCGCGGCAGACTTCTCCCTCTCCTTTCCCCTGGGGGGCCTCTATGCCTCCGAGACCAGATGCCGCCTCAGGGATATCTTTGGGCTCTTTTCTTTTTCCTTTGGTCAGGGGGTAAAGCAGACCCTGCCGGTCCATAGCAGCCCCGGTGAAACCAGGCCCTTGAGGATACGGACCATCTCCGGTGCGGAGGATCAGAGGACTAAATCTTCCAGCGATGTGGAACGGTATTACCAAAGGGAGTATGTCCCCGGGGACCTCTTAAGGGACATCAACTGGAAGAGTTCGGGCCGCATAGACTCCCTTATTACCCGCATATCTCCGGACAACCAGGAAAGGGTAACCCGTATCGATGTACACTTCCGGTCCTTTGGCCCCGCCCGGCCCTCCTTAAGCGAACTCTGGCTTTTGGACCGGGCCAAAGCACGGCTGGCCTGGTTTTTACGGACCGTGAAGGAAGAGGCGGCCTCCTATGTCTTTCATGTCCAGCTCCCCACCGAAACCCGGGAACTCCATGATCTCGAAGAAATCGATGCCTTCCTGGAAGAACTGGCCCCCATCCCCTTTTATCCGGCCCAGCAGGAAGAGGGCCCCCTAAGCCAAGGGGAGATCTATGTGTTCAGCACCGCCTGCGATCTAAACCTTCAGGCTTTTCTGCTCTCCCATCAGGGGAAGCCCCTCTCCCTCTTCCTGGCCCAGCATGGCTCGGGGACCGAAGAGAACCTCCCCCAGAAGTTAAGGCTTAGGGATTTTCCGGCCCAGGGGCTGGTCCCCCTTTCGTACCGTTATCTGGTCCATCACCGGCGGCAGCTAAAGCTGCACTCGAGCCGCATGCTCATCGATTATGGGGACCTAGGCCTATGAGCATAGCTCCGGTGATCCTCTTTATCTTGCGGCTCTTTTTTTACCTCAGCGTGGCCTTCCTGGTGCATGTCCATCCCGGCATCGTGGTCTCCTACGACCGGGTAAGCATGATTCAATGGTTCTTGTGTATTCCCCTGGGGGCCCTCCTGGGCTTTATCCCCTCTCCGCTAGGAAAACTAAAGTATAAACTCCTGGGAGCCCTGGTCATCCTGGGGGCCATTGCGGTATGGAACGGGAGCTTCTGGTCCGAAAGATGGCCCCTCCTCTTCTTTGGCCTGGGGAGTTTTACCCTCACCCTCCTGCTCTTTCATTATCCCCGCTGGGGGAAGCTCTCTATCCTGGAACCCTTCTTTTTGGCCTGGATCTGCTTTCGCCTCCTGGTCTTTTCCCGTTCCGGCGAAGATGCGGCGGGCCAGAGTATGGGGATCACCCAGTTTATTTTGGTTTGGACCGCCGTGGTCTTTCTCTTTCATAGTGCGGTGGTCTACTTTTCCCTCTTTCCCGGCTCGGATAGTTCCCGGCGGGAGGGCCTCCTCTTCGGCCTTGCCTCGGCCCTGGTCCTTGTGGTGCTGGTCTTCTTTCTTCCCCCGGACTTTGTCCGAAACACCATGGTCTCTAACCTTTTGCAAGATCGGATAGAACGGCGCAGCCAGAGTTCCGACAGCGACTTTGGTCTCCCTGACACCGATGGGGGACGCAGGCAGGGCCGGCCCACCATACCGGGGGATGATGGGGCCCCCTCTCCGAGCCTAAGGGGCCTTTCTGAACATGACTGGCCCAGCGACATAGGCCGGGGAAGACGGCCCCGAGGCATAGGCGAAGGGGAGGACGGCAGCCAGAGCCAGCAGTATACGGTCATGGTGGTGGCCTCGGAAAAAGAGCCGGTCTACATGGGCAGCGCCATCCGGGGGCTCCTGGACCCCGTCGAAGGTTTCCTCTACAGCCACGAAGAGAGCCTGGCCCGGCTCTCTACCCAGCGCTTTTTCGTCACCTGGTTTGACCATGAGCCCGTCTTTGACCGGGGCCGGGAGCACCTGGAGGTCTTTGCCCTCTCGACCCTCTCCCAGAAATTCCTCCCCTATAGACCCTTCTCTATAGACCCTACCATTCAAAGTGAAAACTCCGGCCCCTTTAGGTACATACACCGCCTGGTTTCCCAGGTCCACCCCGAGGACCCCCTGGGCCTCATCGGGGTTCCCATCCGGGCCCTTAGCGTCCAGGAGCGGATCGATCTGGCCCCCTATCTGGAAATTAATCTGGGGGATGAGGACCGGGAGGTCTTTACGGCCCACCTGGATCGGGTCATGGATTCCTGGGAAATCCGGCGCCCCTCGGTGATAGGCAATTTTTGGAATGATTACATGGAACGGATTGCCGCCATTCTCCTGGGCTTTTCGACCTTTCAATACCATGTGAATAACAGCTATACCGCCACGGTGGCCGATCTGGTGAGCTTCCTCGAAGAGACCAGGACCGGGGACTGTGTCGAGTTCTCCCATACGGCAGCCTTATTGGGCCGTTATGCGGGGATCCCCTCCCGGGTAGTGTCGGGCTACCTGGCGGCCGACAGCCTTCAGTCCAATGCCCACATACGGGGCCTGGCGGCCCTGCGCAGCCAGATCCCGGTCTTGCAGGAATTCCCCCTGGACCAGCTCTACCTGGTAACCGACGCCCATGGCCATGCCTGGACCCAGTTTTACATCCCCGATTACGGCTGGCTGGACTTTGAAGCCACCGCCTTCGCCATACCCCCCCTGGGCTCCGGGGACGGAAACCTGAGGGATGTGGTCATCCCCATCATCGACGATGGGCCCCGGCTCTTAAGCCGGGTCCGGGCCTTCCCCTGGAGGGCCCTCTTGCGCATCCTGGGCTACCTGGGGGGCTTCAGCCTGGGGGCCGCCTATGCCCTCCGTTATGGCCGGGAGATCCTCCTCTGGGCCCGGGTCCGCCGGGGTGGGGCCAAGGGGGCCCGGAACCTCTACCTCCTTCTTTTGGCCAAGCTGGCGGCCGACGGAAGACCCATAAAACCCGTCTCTGCCACGGCCCCCGAGTATGCCCGGCTCTTTGACGAAGCCCCCCCGCCAGAGGGGAGCGTCTTTTCCGGATTTGCCGAACTCTACACCGAGTTACGCTGGAGGACCTTTATCGATAAAAATCTGGAAGAAGAAAAGTTTAGGGCCCTTATACATGAATATGAAGAGATCCGGGCCTTCCATCGCCGCCGGGGCCCCCTGGCCTTTTTACGGCGTATCTTTAGCTTAAAGGGCCTGGCCTACCTATGAAAACCTTCTTTGCTCTTGGGGCCCTGCTGCTCCTTTTATCGGGCTGCAGCGACAAGAGGGGGGACTGGGTCCAGTTCAGGGGGCCCGGAGGCCAGGGCCTCAGCCCCACCCGCATTAGCCCCCCCCTGGGTGTCCGTTGGAAGATCCAGTTGCAAGAGGGGGACGAGCCCATCAGGGCCCTTAACCCCCCGGTGGTCTTGGGGAACACCATCTACTTTGGCTCCGAGGACGGGAACTTTTACGCCCTGGATGTGAACTCGGGCTATATGCGCTGGGTCTTCCGCAGCGGGGCGGAGATCAACTCCATCCCCTATGCGGACGATGAAAAGGTCTACTTTGGCAGCAAGGACGGGAAGCTCTATGCCCTCTCCAGAGAAGACGGAAGTGAAGTCTGGACCTTCGAAACCAACAGCCAGATTAATTCCCAGGTGGAACGCTACGGGGACTACATAGTCTTTGTGGGGGATGCGGATGCCATCTATTTTCTTTCCCCCGATGGGATAGAACAGTTCAGGATTAACAACCCCGGCTGGTATAACTACACCTTTTTGCTTTCCGACGATGTGATGTACTTTGGGACGGGCCCCCGGGTTTCCCAGGTGGGTCCCTTCGATCTTAATACCCGGGAATTCCTCTGGTTTATTCCCTACCATGAGATCTCCGCCATCTGGTACTCCTTTCCGGCGGTTCGCCAGGACCTGGTCTACTTCGGCACCGCCGATATATGGAGCGGCTTTAACCTGGGGTATTATGCCTTTGATCGAACTACCGGCGAGAGGGTCTGGAGTCAGAAGGTGGAGGGGGTCTTCAATGATCCCCACTGGGGGGACCTGGAGTCCTGGCGCCTTTTTCGAAGGAACCTGGAAATGCTCGACTGGATGGCCCCCTCTATCTGGAGAGATCTGGTGATCTTCACCGGGGGGGATCACAAGGTCAGGGCCTTTGATGCCCAGACGGGCCTCCTGCGCTGGGAAACTTCCTTTGATACCCCCGTCTGCTCTTCGGCCACCATAGCCGGCGACCGGCTCTACTTTGGGGTTCTGGATCTCTACGGCCATCCTGCCCGGCTGGTCTGCCTGGATGTCCGGGACGGCAGCTATCTCTGGTCCATGGAGACCGAAGGGTCCCTCCTTGCGGCCCCGGTGATCGCCGGGAACCGGATCATCTTTGGCACCGACCAAAGTGTCTTTTATGTCCTGGAAGAGGTCTTTTAAACCCTAGGATAATCCCTCAAGAGCCCTGTCTATCCGGGCCAAAGAAGTAGCAGCCCCCAAAAGCCGGATGCTCCCAAAGAGGGGAGGGCTGACCCGGGAGCCCGTCAGGGCCAGGCGCAGGGGCATCATAAGATCCCCCAGTTTAAGCCCCTCCTTTTCAGAGAGGGCTTTGAAGAGATCTTCGGCCTCCTGGTCGGTCTTTGTCTGGGCCAGGGTATCGATAAGGGGCCTGACTTTCTGTAAGGCATCTATGGCCATTTCAAGGCTCCCCTTTTTGGGGATGAATTCCTCTTTAGGGGCCATGGGGATCTCATTAAAAAGGTAGCCCAGTTTTTCCGGGATCTCCGTCAGGTAGACCGCCCGCTCTTTTACAAGGCCCATGGCCCGGGTGTACAGTTCCTTCTGGGCCTCGTCGGGGGCACCGCTGGGGAAGAGCCCTTGTTCTATGGCGAAGGGGAGGCTTAAGGCCGCCAGGTCCTCATCGCTCTTTGAGCGGATATAGTGGCCGTTATACCATTCCAGTTTCTTGTAATCGAAGATCCCCGGAGACTTGGAGAGTTTCTCCAGGGAGAAGCGCTGGACCAGCTCGTCCAGGGTATAGATATCCTTCCCCTCCTCGTAGGAGGCCCCCACCAGGGCCACATAGTTAATGAGAGCCTCGCTCAGGATCCCCTGGCGGCGGAATTCATCGATGGAGGTAGAGCCATGGCGCTTGGAAAGCTTTTTCCCATCCAGGCCCATGATGAGGGGGAGGTGGCAAAACTCAGGATGCTCCCAGCCAAAGGCCCGGTACATGATCACATGGAGGGGAACCGAGGGGAGCCATTCCTGGGCCCTTAAGATATGGCTTACCTCCATGAGGTGATCATCCACCACGTTGGCCAGGTGGTAGGTGGGGTAGCCGTCGGATTTTAAGAGCACCGGGTCGGGGTTGATGTCTTCGTTCTTCCATTCCACCTGGCCTATGAGATGGTCATTAAAGACAGTCTTCTCACCCAGGGGGATCTTAAGCCTGATGGTGTGGGCCTCCCCGGCGGCGGCCCGCTTTTCGGCCTCTTCGGGGGGGATGCTACGGCAGAGCCGGTCGTAGCCGGTCTGGGAGGACTGGGAAGCCTCCCTTTCCTTGCGGACCTGGTCTATTCTTTCGGAGCTGCAGAAGCATCGGTAGGCCCCGTCCCGCTTAAGGAGTTCAGCGGCATATTGCTGGTAAAGCTCACTTCTCTGGGACTGGATATAGGGGCCGAAATCCCCCCCCCGGTCGGGACCTTCGTCCCAGTTAAAGCCAAGCCAGGAAAAGGTCTCGTAAAGGTTCTGCACGTACTGGTCTTCGCTGCGGTTTTGGTCCGTGTCTTCCAGGCGTAATATAAAGGTGCCCCCCTGGGAGCGGGCAAAGAGGTAGTTAAAGAGGGCGGTCCTTACCCCCCCTATGTGCTGGGGCCCCGTGGGCGAAGGAGCGTAACGGTCTCGAATTTTCATAGGAACTAGGCTACCATGGAGCTGAGGTTTTTTCTACCATAGCAACAGAAACAACGGAGGTGAGGGAATGGCAAAAAAGAGCCCTGGGCAGACCCTGGCGGATAGCCTTTTTATCAGCAAGAAAAATATTTGGGAGGGAATAGATTCCAAGACCGAAAAGGAGGTGGAAGAGTTTTCCCGGCTCTACAAAAAAATCCTTGACCAGGGAAAGACCGAACGGGAGTTCTCTGCCGCCTCGGTGGAGCTGCTCAAAAAAGCAGGGTTCAAAGAGATTGCCAAGGCCGGTACCCTCAAGGCCGGAGACCGGGTCTACGAACATGTCCGGGGTAAGGCCCTCCTCTGTGTGGTGCTTGGAAAAAAACCCCTCACCGAGGGCATTAATATCCTGGGGGCCCACATCGATTCGCCCCGGCTGGATCTTAAACCCCATCCCCTCTACGAGGATAACGATTTTGCCCTTTTAGACACCCACTATTATGGGGGAATAAAAAAGTACCAGTGGACCACCATACCCCTGGCCATGCATGGGGTCTTTATAGACCCCCAGGGAAAGGAGGTCCGGGTTTCCATAGGGGAGGAAGAGGATGATCCGGTCTTTACCATCACCGACCTTCTCATCCACATGGCCCAGGATCAGATGCAGAAGAAGGGAGCCGAGGTAGTGGAGGGGGAAGATCTGGATGTCCTGGCGGGGTCCCGGCCCTACAATGACGAAAAGGTGAAGGACAAGGTTAAGCTCCTTTTCCTTTCCATATTGAATGAAAGGTATGGCCTCGACGAAAGCTCCTTTACCTCCGCCGAGATTGAGTTTGTCCCCGCCTTTAAGGCCCGGGACATAGGCCTGGACCGGAGCATGATAGGGGGCTACGGCCACGATGACCGCTCCTGCGCCTACCCGGCCCTCAGGGCCCTGCTGGACCTGGCCGGCAAGGAGGCCCCCCAGAAGACCGCCCTCTGCTACCTTTCGGACAAGGAAGAAATTGGCTCCTACGGCAACACCGGGGCCGCCTCCTGGGGCTTTGAAAACTTCGTGGCCGCCCTCTCGGGGGAGGGGGCCTTGAGGACCTGCCTGTCCAACTCGGTGATGCTCTCTGCCGATGTGGCGGCGGCGGTGGAGCCCTCCTACGCGGGGGTCTTTGACAAGCGGAACTCCGCCTTCATGGGGAAGGGCCTGGTGCTGACCAAGTACACAGGATCGGGGGGCAAGCGGGCCGCCTCGGATGCCAATGCGGAGTTCTGCGCCCGGGTCCAGGCCCTCTTAAGCAAGGCCAAGGTCCCCTGGCAGTCCGGCACCCTGGGCAAGGTGGACAAGGGCGGAGGAGGGACCATAGCCCACTACGCCGCCCGCTACGGCATCGAGGTCCTGGACTGCGGAGTCCCGGTGCTCTCCATGCACTCCCCCTTCGAGGTGATCAGCAAGATCGATCTCTATGCGGCATATCAGGGTTATGGGGTCTTTCTAAAGGGAATCTAGGGGAGGAAGTGGCCTAGGCCAGGAGGTCCAGGTTGTTTCCCCGGGCGGGGTCGCTTATGACCTGGCCCGATTTCATGAGCCTCTCGAGTTCGGCGGAAAGATCCCGGACCGCATTGAGGGCCTTGGACTGGACGAGGACCGCCGCTTCTTCCTGGACCCTGGCTTGGGACATGTTCACCGATAAACTTTGTATATCCATATCCTAAGTATCGGATTTTTTTTCTTGTGAATCCAATGTTTTTTTTAGGAGCTCCAGATACTCCTTCCGGCTAATTTCCTGGGCCCCCAGGGTTTCTACATGCTTGGAATGGACCTGGCAGTCGATAAAACGAATCCCCTCATCAAAGAGAAGGCGGGCCATACTAAGAAGGGCCGCCTTAGAGGCATTGGTCTTTTTGTAAAACATGGACTCCGCAAAGAAGGCCTCCCCTATGCGGACCCCGTAGCAGCCCCCGGCCAGCTCCCCCTCCGCCCAGGCCTCTGCCGAGTGGGCCCAGCCCAGGCGGTGCAGTTCCGTATAGGCCTCAATGATGTCCTCGGTGATCCAGGTCCCCCCCTGGCCGGGCCGGAACACCTCGGCGCAGGAGCGGATGACCCCGGGAAAATCCCGGTCCATGGTGATAAAAAAAGCATTTTTTTTGAAGACCCGTTTCATCGATGAAGAGGTGTGGAGCTTTTCGGGGAAGATGATGAACCGGGGATCCGGGGAATGCCAGATTACCGGATCATTATCGCTGTACCAGGGGAAGAGACCCTGCTCGTAGGCCGAAAGGAGCATCCCGGGGGAGAGGTTCCCCCCCCAGGCGATGATGCTCTGGTGCCGGGCCTCTCCGGGGTCGGGGAAGCTAAACCGCTGGTGTACCCCCAGGTAGGGGAAATCAGGATCGGGCCCGCGCTTGGATGACATGGAGACCGGGGCTTTATTCTGATGCTTCCTCGGCCAGCTCGGGATGCTCAGCGGCCAATTCTGCATTGGAACTGACCACCTCGATCCGGTACTCCCCGTCCTGGTAATCTGCCCGGGCCCGGCCTCCCTCTTCGAGGCGCCCAAAGAGGACCTCATCCACAAAGAAGGATTTGATTTTTTCTTCAACGATGCGCCCCACATTCCGGGCCCCCGATTCGGGGCTGTACCCGTCTTCGGCCAGCTGCTCTATGCAGGGGTCCGTCACATCCAGGGTCACCTTCTTTTCGCTTAACTGGGACCTAAAGAGGTTGAGTTCCTTGATGACGATGGAGGACATGATCTCCCGGGAGAGGTGGCCAAAACGGACCACCGCATCCAGACGGTTCCTGAACTCGGGAGTAAAGATCCGCTCCACTGCCCCGTCTATGGCGGTCTCGTTTTGGACCCGGTCCCCAAAGCCGATGAGGGCCTTGCCTATGTCCCGGGCCCCCGCATTGCTGGTCATGATGAGGACCACGTTGCGGAAATCTGCCTTCCGTCCGTTATTGTCCGTCAGGGTGGCATAGTCCATGATCTGGAGGAGTATATTATAGATGTCCGGATGGGCCTTTTCGATCTCGTCCAGGAGGACCACCCCATGGGGCTGCTTCCGGATGGCATCGGTGAGGAGCCCCCCTTCTTCGTAACCCACATAGCCTGGGGGAGCTCCCACGAGCCGCGAGACCGTGTGCTTCTCCTGGTATTCGCTCATGTCAAAGCGGTGCATGGTCACCCCCAGGATGTCCGCCAGGCTCCGAGCCAGTTCGGTCTTACCCACCCCGGTGGGTCCCACAAAGAGGAAGTTGGCTACCGGCTTATTGGCATCCCTAAAACCCGCCCGGGACTGTTTGACCGCCTTTACCACCGCCTGGACCGCATCGTCCTGGCCGAAGATCCGGCTTCGCAGGCGGTTTTCCAGGAGCCGCAGCTTGTCCTTTTCGTTTTCGCCCACTGAGCGTTCGGGGATCCGGGCGATCTTGGAGATCACCGTCTCGATGAGGGGGAGACCTATGTCGACGATCTCCACCGAGCCCTCCTGGACCGAGTCGGTCTTTGAGGGGGCCTCCGTGGATGCAGTCTCTTCCCAGGGGACCGTCTCTTCGGCGCCTGCTTTTGTAGCGGCTTCTTCCTTGGCAGCTTCTTCCTCAGCGGCTGCTTCGGCGGCCTCCTTCTTGTAGGCCTCGATCCGGGCGTAGGACCCCGCTTCGTCGATCACGTCTATGGCCTTGTCGGGGAGCCGCCGTTCGGTGATGTACTGGGCCGAGAGCCGCACCGCCCCTTCCAGGGCCTCCTCCGAGTAGTTAACCCGATGGTAGTCTTCGTATTTTGCCTTGAGGCCCGTGAGGATCTTGATGGCATCATCTTCGCTGGGCTCGTTGATGTCGATTTTCTGGAAGCGCCGGCTTAGGGCCCGGTCTTTGTCAAAGAACTTGCCGTACTCCTCGTGGGTGGTGGACCCTATGCAGCGGAGCTTTCCGCTGGTCAGGGCGGGCTTTAAAAGGTTCGATGCATCCAGGGCGCTCCCCGAGGCCGAACCGGCTCCCACCAGGGTGTGAATCTCGTCGATGAAGAGGATGGCTCGCTCTTTTTTGAGGACCTCCTCTACCACCTTTTTGATCCGCTCTTCAAAGTCCCCCCGGTACTTGGTCCCTGCCACCAGGGCCCCCATGTCCAGGGAGTAGATGGTAAAGTCCTTGAGGGTGGGGGGGACTTTACCTGCCACGATGCGCTGGGCCAGACCCTCGGTGATGGCGGTTTTACCCACCCCCGAATCCCCCACATGGACCGGGTTGTTCTTAAGGCGGCGGCAGAGGACCTGGACGGTCCGGTCCAGTTCGGCCTCCCTTCCTATGACCGGTTCCAGCCGGTTCTCTTTAGCCAGGGCCGTAAGCTCGGTGGCAAATTTTTCCAGGGCGCTTTTTTTATTCTGCCGGGACTTGGGGCCCTCGCCGTGGATCTCTTCGGCCCCCTCTTCGCCGTCCCCTTCACGGCCCTCGTCCCCCTCGTTGTGGTGACGGCGGCCCCTGTATTCCGAGGGGTTCCTAAAGGGGGATGAGCCGCGGAAATCGTCACCCCCCCGGAAATCGAAGGACTGACCGCCCCCGCCGTGGGAGATAATGCTTAAAAGGTCGTAGCGCTTTACCCCCGCTTCCCGAAGGTAGTAGGCGCAGTGGTTCCGGTCCTCGTCGTAGAGGGAGACCAGGATATCCGAGGCATCCAGGACCCCCTTCTGGGCTGCCTGGCTGCTCATCACAGCCCTTTCGATGACACTTTGAAAGTTCACGGTCTGCACCGGGTCCGTATCGGCGATGATGGGGATCTTCTGCTCAAAGTAGGTTTCGATCCCGTGCTTGATCAGATCCAGGTTGGCCCCGCAGGCCTCCAGGATCAGCTGGACCTCATCAAATTCCAGGGCCGCATAGAGGATGTGCTCGGGGGTCAAAAACTCGTGGTTCCGGGTCTTGGCTTCGTTATATGCCCGGTTAATTATAGTCCGTACATGACTGGATATCTTCATTTTAGGCCTCCTCCACTATGCACCTAAGGGGGTAATCATATTGCTTGGCGATGGTATGGACCTGGTTTGCCTTGGTACAGGCAATGTCCCAGGTATAGACCCCTACCACTCCGCGCCCTTTGTTATGAACCGTGAGCATGATCCGCTGTGCCTCTTCGGGGTTTTTATGGAAGACAGATTTTAGAATTTCAACCACAAATTCCTTGGTCGTGTAGTTGTCATTCAATAGTATAACCATGTAGTCCTCAGGCTGCTTGAGCTCTTCTTCTTCCCTGGAGAGTAGTTCCGTTTCACCTCTGTTATCTGTTGCCATTCTATACTCTAGATATAAGATACCCGATTTGGGGCTAAAAAGCAATGCTCGTGTCCTGGAGGCCCCTTCATTGCACCGGGCCCCCGGGATCTGCTATACTCCCCCCATGCGTATCCTAAGCTGGAATGTCAATGGAATCCGGGCCCTGGAAAAGAGGGGTTTTGTCCCCTGGATGACCCGGGAAGGGGCCGATGCGGTCTGCATCCAGGAGACCAAGGCCGCCCCGGCCCAGCTCTCGGCGGACCTCTTGAATATTAGCGACCAGGGGGGCCAGCCCTACCACGCCTACTGGATGAGCGCCAAAAAGGCCGGCTACTCGGGGGTGGCCCTCTACAGCAAGATAGAACCGCAAGAAATCCGGCCCCTGGGGGTCCAGGAATTTGATGATGAGGGGAGGGTACTCCAGGCAGATTACCGGGACTTCACCCTCATTTCGGCTTATTTTCCCAACTCCCAGGATGAGGGGAAGCGGCTGGATTATAAACTCCGGTTCTGCCAGGCCATCATGGATCTCTGCAAGGGTTACCAGAAGAAGAAGCGCCACTTTGTCCTCTCCGGGGACTTTAACATCGCCCACAGGCCCATAGACCTGGCCCGGCCCCGGGAGAATCAGGGGAGCCCCGGCTACCTCCCGGAAGAGAGGGCTTGGATGGACTCCTTTACCCAGGCAGGCTTTGTGGACACCTTTAGACACTTCCACCCCGGTGAAGAGGGCCACTATTCCTGGTGGTCCTACCGCTCCGGCGCCCGGGAACGGAACGTAGGGTGGAGAATCGATTACCATTGCATCGATCCCGCCTTTCTGCCCGCCCTCGGTTCCGCCAGAATATTGAAGGAAGTAGAGGGTTCTGATCACTGCCCCGTGGAGATTGTGCTAAAGTTATAAATGAGTTGCAGCCTTTGCTCTCGACAAGCAAAATGCAGGGAGCTATAATTTTCTATAGGAGATACCCATGTCAAACCGTGCTGTCCTCATAAAGGAAATAGAGACCCTTCCGGCAAATTGTGTCGGCGAAGTCATTGATTTTGTTGCATGGATTAAACATCGTAAACTCTCACAGATACCAGAAACCATGCTTTTGAGTGAGGCTTCCTTGTCAAAGGACTGGAACACAGCAGAAGAAGATGAAGCATGGGCAAGTTTATAAGGGGTGATGTAGTTATCATCCCCTTTCCATTTTCTGACCTGTCGGACAATAAAAAACGCCCGGCTCTGGTGGTGGCTGATTTACCGGGGGATGATATTATTGTATGCCAGATTACCAGCCAAGCTTCTTCCGATTCTTTTTCAATGCCTTTGAGGGCCGGTGATTTCAGTTCAGGAAGCCTGCCGGTTGACAGCTTTATTCGTCCCAATAAAATTTTTACCGCCGATAAAAACATTATTCTTTCCACTGCTGGGCATTTACGAGAGGATAAAATACGGGATACTCTTAATGCGATTATTACTATTATTAAAGAGGACAACAATGAACACTAGTATAAAACACAGGTCATAATGAAGATCCGATACAACGCACCGACGGTCCTAACCTTTACCTTTCTAAGTACCCTGGTCCTCATCCTTTCCCAGACCCTGATCCCCAGCCTTACTGAATCCTGGTTTGCCGTTCCCGGCCGGGGGGATTACTCAGCGGGGAATATCCGGAACTGGGTAACCCTCTTTACCCATGTCCTGGGCCATGCCAACTGGCCCCACCTGGTGTCTAACTTCGCCTTTATTCTATTGATAGGCCCCATCCTGGAAGAAATTTACGGCTCCCTTTCTCTCTTGATTATGATAGGAATCACCGCCCTGGTGACCGGGGCCCTGAATGTCCTCTTTTTTTCTTCCGGCCTTTTGGGGGCCAGCGGGATAGTCTTTATGATGATCCTCCTGGCATCCTTCACTAACTTTAACCGAGGAGAGATCCCCCTGACCTTCATCCTGGTCCTGGTCCTCTACCTGGGCCGGGAACTGGTCTCCGCCTTCGGGGCCCAGGATACCAACGGCGATGTCTCCCAGTTCGCACACATAGTGGGAGGCTTTATAGGGAGTTTGTTTGGGTTTTTCCGCGGAGGGAAGTATCTGTAAGGGGTGAATATTTTTTCCAATTAACTCACCGCATATTTAATCTTCCGCCAGAGGGGTGGGGGCCCCTCAGGTCTAGGAATTGAGATGAACCCGCCTACGGAGCCCCCGGCACCCAGTTTCTTGTCTTTAATCGCTGCGTTCAGCTTTCCTCGCACATACTGGATGCCGGAGCTTACTTCATTATCCCATTCTGCTTTACCCGAGGTCTCCTCCGGCGGGGAACTCCCAGATATTCCTAGCCCCAAGCGACCCCCACCCCTCCCATGTATACTTAACCGGGCGGAAAAATGCTTCGCCCAGCCCAGAATCATCCGACAGTCTTCTTCCCCCCCCTTTGTATAATGGATGATACCAATAAAACATTGGTTATACCTCACAGGTGGTTTCGTAAAGGCTCTTCTCAATCCAACCGTGCTATGCTTGCTCAGCTGGAGCAAAAAATGCTCCTGGCGGCGATTTCGGCCTGGCCACACAACTTAGTTTAAGGAAAAACTATTTAATCTTTATACGCATTGATTATTTCACCAGTTGTGTGGCCCGGACGCTGGAGCCGCTAGGGGCATGTTTTTGTCCAGCGATGAAGGGGTATGCAGGTCTTGAATTGATAAAATCATTAAGACTTCCTTCCTGTCCAGCATGAGCTTGGTGTATTGGCTATGTCTTCGTTATACAGTTTGAATTTCCATGTATTTTCCATTATAATCTACTCATGACTAAGGAATTCCTCCCCTATGATACGGTCCGGAACAATGCCTTAAAGATGGCCTACCGGCTTTACTGTGATGGTTTTATCCCCGATATTATTTATGTTTCCCTCAGGGGCGGGGTCTATCTGGGCAATGTGATCAGCGAATACTTTAAGGTCCTTCTTCCCCGGGTGCGGCCCGTGTACTATGCGGCCATGGTGGCCCGGTCCTATACGGGGGTAGGGCAGAGCGAGGAGATCAAGACCGAGGGCTGGACCTATGGGCCCGAGGCCCTGAGGACCGGGGACAAGATCCTTCTGGTGGACGATATCTTTGACTCCGGCAAGACCATCAACCACCTGGCCCAGATCATCATGGAGCGGGGCATCCCCCGGAAGGACCTCAAAGTGGCGGTCCATGACTATAAATACTTCCATGACAAGGCGGAGCAGCTGCCCGTACAGCCCGACTACTGGTGCCGTAAGCATGAACTGTCCCTCTCTGATACCCCCATGTGGATCCACTATTCGAGCCACGAACTTATTGGCCTTACCCAGGGGGAGCTTGAAGAGCATTACTTTAAGCAGGACGATGAATTAAGGGCGGCCCTGGAATTTTTAACCAAGACCGATTAGAGGTAAGGCTATGAGGGCTCTCTGTTTTTCCTTCCTGCTCCTCCTTCCTGTCCTCCTCTTTGCCCAGCTGCCCTTTCCCTTTACCCAGGGCCCCCCTGAAGGGTCCTGGACCCGGGGCCCGGTCCTCCTGCGGACCGACCCAGGCCCTGAGGGCCAGAGGGTCTTTCTGAGGGCCCGGCTCCTCCATGAGTCGGGGATGGAGCTCATGATCTACGGGGAGGATAGCCTGGAGATCCGGAGCCTTTTGGGGGAGTACACTGAAGTGCTGGTGGAGGCCCGGATCGAGGACCCCTGGGGTTCCCTTTCGGAGCCCTCCTATCTGAGTTTTACGATTGATCCCAACACCCTCTATGTGGCCCCCTATCCCCAGGGTAATGCCTGGTATCCCCCCGCTTCGGCGGTTTATCCATCCCATAAAGGAGGAAGGGATGCCCCCTTTCCCAGCCTCGAAGAAGCCCTTCTCTATGCAGCCCAGGAGGATCTTACCCATATATGGATAGGAGTCGAGATCCCCCTGGAGGGCCCCCTGGTCATCGATCAAAAGATTATCATCTCCGGCCTTGGGGGGGCCGCCCTGCTTATCCCCCCCGGGAGCGGCTTCCTCCTCAGCCCTGGAGCTTCCTTAGGTCTTCAGAATCTAAGGATAGAGAGGCTTGAGGGTCTGGCCCCCCTCATCGTAGCCGGGCCTGAGTCGGAACTTCATATCCGGGATACGGACATGTATATAGTGGGACCCCTCCTTTTAATGGAAGGGGGGCAGGGGGAGATCCGGAACTCCCGGATTCAGATCCTCCTTCCCACGGAGCTGGAGATCCCCGCCATAAGCGGGACCAAGAGTTCCCTGGATATCCGGGGGAGCCAGATTCAGCTTGAAGGGTTCCACAGCCTCTTGGTGGACCTCCAGGGGGGGAGCCTCTTTGGGGGGGACAGCATTTTTTATGTCCTCGGGAGGAGGAGCGCCTCGGTTCTTTCCATTAAAGATGGGCGGGGGGATTTCTCTAACCTCCTGATCTCCGCGGCGGCCCAGGATTTTGCGGGGGCCCTCCGAGCCCAGGATTCTGAAATCCTCTACTCCGATGGAATCATCGAAGTCTTTGGCCTGGAGACCGAGGCCCTTTTCCTAGATCAGAGCCCCGCCCTTTTTGCCGGGACCCTCTTCGAGGTGGCTGGGGATCTGGGGGCCCGGGCTGCCCGGGTCCAGGGGATCTTTCCCCGCTTCCTGGACTGCCGCCTCTTTTATTCCGGTTCGGCCCCCCGGGCGGAAGTTTTTACCGGCCAGGACAGCCCCGGCCCCGCCCTGGGGAGCATCAGCGGGAACCGCTTTTCGGGGTTTACCCATCTCTGGGACAGCCCCTGGCCCCTCTCAGAGCTTGCCCAGTTCAACCAGGCCTATGCCGATCCCCAACGGCCCAATGAAGCCCCCTGGTAAGATCCCTCCCACCGGTCCTTCCCCAATAGAAAGCCCCCTGGTCTGCGGCATCGATGAGGCTGGCCGAGGACCCCTTGCCGGACCCGTCACTGCCGCAGCGGTGATCCTGCCCCCCGGCTTCCCCCTGGAGATCCTGGATGACTCAAAAAAACTCAAGGCCCTCCAAAGGGAAAAGGCCGCCGCCCGGATCTATCGGGAGGCCCTGGCCTGGGGCCTCGGCTGGGTCTCGGCGGGGGAGATAGACAAGATCAACATCCTCCAGGGGAGCCTACTGGCCATGACCCGGGCCTTTGAGATGCTCTCCCGGGCCTCTCCCTGGCTCAAGACCCATATAGAAGGAGGGACCCTGAGGATAGTGGTGGACGGGACCCATAGGCCCCCCTTAACCATCCCTTGCGAGGCCCTGGTTAAGGCCGACGCCCAGGTCCCCGCCGTGATGGCCGCCTCCATCCTGGCAAAGACCGCCCGGGACAGCCTCATGGACTACTACGGATTATTTTTCCCCGGTTACGGCTACGAGAAACACCGGGGCTATGGGACGAAGGGGCATAGGGAGGCCCTGGCACGGTTGGGGCCCTCGCCCATACAGAGGATGAGTTTTAGGTATAAGTAATAAATCTCCGTCAGCTCAAAACCAAGACCTCATTATCTCTTCACCGCTGGACAAAAACATGCCCCTAGCGGCTCCAGCGGCTCTGACTACTCAATCGTGTAACCTAATGGAATTTACTTTGCCTTATGGATTGAGTAGTCAGACCGAAATCGCCGCCAGGAGCATTTTTTGCTCCAGCTGAGCAAGCAATGAGCGGTTGGACTTAGAAGAGCCTTAATTTTTATACTTTCCAAGTGTGCTCGGTAGGGAAGCGTTGTCTGTCACCATTGTGCCCTCCACCATAAGGAGCTAGATCCGATTGGATATCCCTTCTCTTATCTTCCGGTTTCACTGACTTATTCTCCTCTTATCACTGCAAGCAAGGTACGTCAGATAAGGGGCCCCCCTATTAGCAACGACACACTAAGATAATTTAATGACTACCTACGGCCTACTGCAAGCACAAAGTGGCGGTTCATAAGACACCGGGGCCTGTCCTCTTCTTTTTGGGGAAATGCGGAACCTTGAACAAAAAAAACCTTTGTATTAAGATGAACAATGCAGTATGTGAAAAATTCAATATTTTGTTTAGTTTTTGGTCTGGGTCTCACTGGTTTTTGTTTTTCCCAGGCTGCTACACAGCCGGCAGCTATAGTAAACCTGACTTCAAGTGAGCCCATAACCGTAGGGCAGCTTCGCACTGAAGTTGAAAGATTAGAAAGAGGTACTGACCGTACACTAACTGTTGCAGAAAGACGCCAGCTTCTTGATGTCATGATCAACGAAAGACTTGCAATGCAGGCAGCAGCATGTGACCGTGTTACAGTATCGGAAAATGAAGTAAACCAACAGGTACAGCATTTGCGGGCATCCTTGGCTCAGCAAATAGGCCGCCAGCCTACAGATTTAGAATTTGCACAAGCAATACTGAATGAAACGGGACTTGATGTGGCAGCTTTCAGGGAACAGCTACATAGGCAGATGATTGTTCAAAAATATCTCACGGAAACAAAAGGGGCTCAACTTCAGAATATCATGCCTCCCTCAGAAGATGAAATTAGAAACACCTATATGCTTAACAGGTCTCAGCTTGTAAGACCAGATACTGTGCGTTTTTCCATGATCCAGGTGAGGTTTAATGATGCAACATCCAGACCCAGAGCAAGAGAATTAGCGGATCGTCTTGTATGGGAAATTGGAACAAACCCAACAAGGTTTGATGAAGCTGTACTTAGAGGACAGGGGCAAAATTCAGATTACCAGGCAGGTGACGCCGGATATGTGCCCAGAAATCCGCAAGCAAATCAAATATTTGGAACAGAGTTTATGGATATTGCATTCAACCTAAGGCAGGGTGAGGTATCTAGGCTCATAGAGGGCCCTGACACTTTTAGAATAATAAAAGTTACAGAAATATACGAACAAAAAATTCTTGAGTTGGATGATATATACCAGCTTGGAATCAATGTAACTGTAAGGGAGTATATCGGTAACACCATGTGGCAGGAGCGCCAGCAAGCAGCACTGGCCCAGGCTACAGCTGAGTTGATAGCTGAGCTGAGAGCTGCCGCAAGCGTAAATATAATGGAAAATAACCTGAACTGGTAAAAACGAAAAGTGAAAAAAGCCATCAATCAAGGGCTTATAACCCAGGATTCAAAATGGGTTTGTCACCCTTTTACTGGTCTTTTTAGAGATATTATATATATTATTTAATCTTCCTAAGAATTTTTTTGGGACGTCCCAAAAAAATTTTGGTGGGCTACTGGATTCGGAAATACCTCTCATGCCTTCCGTAGGAAGGCCAGGCACAGAGGGAGAGAGTGCGAGGTATAACTCTTGCATTTATTCCTTCTATGGAATATCCTTACTTCATGTGGGAAGTTGAATATACAGACGAGTTTGAAGCATGGTGGGAAACTCTGAGCATAGCTGAACAGGACGCTGTCGATTATTCAGTAGGCTTGCTAGAAAATGAAGGACGCCCTTTAAGGACATTTTATGCTTTTGATCCAAGGCGGATCGCTATACTACTAATTGGCGGAGATAAAACAGGGGACGACAGGTTTTATGATACTATGGTTCCCGTTGCTGATAAAATTTATGATGTTTACCTGAAGGAAATCCAGGAGGAAAAAGATGGCAAAAAATTTTAATGTACTAAGGGAAAAAATGAGTCCTGAGCGCAGAGCTAGAAATGAGGAAGCAGTAAAAAAGACACTTGCTGAAATGCCGCTCCAGGAGCTGCGAAATGCCCGGGGTCTTTCCCAAAAAATGCTTGCCGAAGCTCTGCATATCCAGCAGCCCGCTATAGCAAAACTGGAAAAGCGAACAGACATGTATATTTCTACCTTGCGAAGCCACATTGAGGCAATGGGCGGCGAACTTGAAGTTATTGCCCGCTTCCCTGATGGAAACGTTAAAATATCTAATTTTTCGCAAATATAATACTAGTACTCTTAAAAAAGACCGCTCTACTTTCTGCATTTTGGGAAGTTGAATATCTGGGTGCTTTTTCATTCACCCCAAACCCTATCTTTTTCGTTTGCGGCGGCTGTTCGATCAGGTTGTTGAGGGCGATAACAATTTCGTTTACCCGCTTGTCGTTCTTTTCTATTTAATATACCGTGTTCTGTGAAAGCAAATGGAGTATTACACCGACCACCACGGCCATTCTATGAGATCACAAATTGTGATCTCATAGAATTCCATTCGTCTTGTGTTAATTGGAACATAAAATCATCTGTCAAACAAACAAGGCTGCCCGGGAAAAATACTGGACAGCCTTGTTTTAAGCCGCATGGACCCGGCTAAGTAGAGCGTGATGGATTTTTGAAGAAGAACGAAAACGCCAAAAGAATTCGTGAATTTGAAATACATTAGAAATTTTTTCGGTACGTACTGAAAAAATTTCATGGTTTGCATAGGAAGTTTGCAAAATAAGTTTAATATCTCCAAACAGCCCAGCAAGGGTGACAGACACCTATGTCTGTATATTTCATCATTCTTCCCTACTCACCTTGCTTGGAAGAGGAATAATTAAAGGCTCTTCTTGATCTTACAACGCATGGCTTGCTCAGCTGGAGCAGAAAATGGTCCCTGCGGCGATTTCGGCCTGACCACACAACTTAAAGTGAAATTAATTTATGTAAGCCTTAGGCAAATCAATATTGCAAACAGTTGTGTGGTCCGGACGCTGGAGCCGCGGGGGCCATGTTTCTGTCCAGCGGTGAAGGGATAGTGAGGTCTTAGATTGAGAAATACCATATTTACCTTGCTTTAATCCGTCCGCTTCCTCTTCACCACCATCTTATTCTTCCCCGGCCCCTTATCCCGGCGGGGCTTTGAATCGTTACCAGGTTTCGTACCCAGCCTCGGTTTAGCAGGGTAGGGGGCTTTCTTTTCTCCCCCCCTGGGGGCGCCCTTGGGGCCTACTTTGATACGGGTTTTTTGGGGACCCTCCCGTCTGGGGCCAGAGCCTTCTCTCCGGGGGGCTTCCCGTTTGTTGGTCTCCCGGGGGGGCCGGGCTCTCCGCTTGTCCCGGACCTCCTTTTCCATGACCTTTAGGGATTCATCGAAACCCTGGAGAAAGGCCTGGAGGTCCTCGGCAAAGAGGATCACCGATTGGCGATCAAAGCCCCCCTCATCCTTGTTTTTGCTTTCGACAATGTTAAGGTAGAGGTCCCCCAGCCGGTTTTCCTTTACGTTGAAAAAATAGGTCCTGTTCTGCAAAGTCACCTTGGTGGAAAAAATTTCACCCCTTAGGCCCATGTCCTCCTCCTTTTCCTGCCCTTCCTATGATGATGCAAGAGCCCGGTCAGCTTCAAGGACCATGCGCCTCTGCCATGTGATAAGGTATCGTTCCAGTTCCGGGTCCGGCGCGTCGGCCATGATCCGGAAGACCGGCTCGGTGGCTGAACCCCTCATCCAGATCCAGGCCCTGCTTTCGCTTCCCCGGAGCAATTCAATCTTTAAACCGCCGGTTCCTGCTTCGCCGAAGTTTGTTATGCCCCGGCTTTCCTCCAGACCCCTATAGGAGGCGGCCTCCCAGGAATCGATGCCCCCCATTTTCTGGAGGGTCTTCCTTTCCTTCTCCCAGTCCCGGGTAAAGATCCCCTGGTAACATTCCTTGAGCTTAGCATGGTCCTTGGTCTGGACCGAGAGGAGGGCATCATCGGTATAGGCCCCGGTGGTATGATAGACCGGAAGGGAAGCGATGATCTGGGCCAGGCCAAAATCTTTGGAGATGAGCTGCTCCTGCCCCGAGAGGCGGCACCAGATCGCAAAGGGGCCCTCGTCGCCCCGGAGCAAGAGGATCTTGAGGATCCCCCCCAGGGTGTTGATGGGGTCCCGGACCGCCGCGGGGTGGATGATGGTTCCCCCCGCCGAGCCTTCCCCCAGGATCCGGACCAGATAGCCCTGGTCCCGGAGCTTGGCCGCCAGGCCCACCACGTTGGCTTCTCCCACCTCGGCCCGGTGGACCTGGACCCCAAAGGCTCCAGCGATGCGATCGATCCGGTTGGAGGTGGGGTCGTTGACCACCAGGGCGGCCCTTTGAAGGGGCCTCCCTTGGGGGTCGTAGCTTAGTTCCCCGGTCCAGACCAGGGAGGAGAGTTCGGCCACGCAGGCCAGGGCAAAGACCTCCTGGGCTTCCAGGTTCCTGGCCTTCCCCTGGTCAGCGATTACAACCAGGTTGCCTCGGTCGCCGTCACAGTCGGGCATGTAGGCCAGGAGATTGCGGCTGTCCTGTCTATGGAGCTCCTCGAGAAACTCCCGGCATTTATCCAGGGAGGCCCCCTCGGGGACTATGGGGCTTAGGATCTCATGGGCATTGATAGCAGAAAATGAAACCCCTAAACTGGAAAGAAAGCTCCGGTCTATGGACTGGGCCCGGGCGGATCCGTTAAAGTCCGCTCCTATCCCCAGGGGATACTGTTCCAGCCCTTGCCGGATCCCCTCAAAAAAGCTTTCCTGCTTTTCCCCCCCGCTAAAGCCAGAAATGACCTGGCGGGAAAATTCGGTATAGTCTTCCAGGGCCATGTCTTTGTAAAGAAAATCGGCCTCGTAGATCAGGTCTACGATTTCGGGGTTCGCCCTTTCCAGGAGTGCTTCCAACTCCTCTTCAATCTTTGGCCGGGCCAGGGCTTCCTTAAAGGCCAAGACCAAGGGGCTGTTTACTTGGGCCGGGATGGTCCCCCCCCCGGTGAGGCCGAACTTGAGGCCGTTATAACCTATGGGGTTGTGGCTGGCCGAGATATAGATAAAACCCTGGATAGTATCATAACCGGCCCCTTCTTCGGCCGCCCGCTTCCGCGTAAAGGCCATGATCTCCGGGGAGGCACAAACCCCCGCATAGAGGACCTGGTTCCCCAGGGCCGAGAGGCTCAATATGATGTCCTGGGCTATGGCCTCCCCCGTGGGACGGGTATCCCTGCCAACGATGATGGCCCCCCGGCGGGGCTTTTTCTGGCCGGGCTCTGGGTGGGCGAGGTAATCAGAAAAGGCCCGGGCGGCGGCGGTGACGATAAGGCTATGTTCAGACGAGATCTGGGGGTTCCGGCTTTCGGCATCCCCGTCCTGGGCAAAGATGCCCCGCCAGCCCGAGGGGGAGAGAATCATCTTTGATAGGGTTTCTTCCAGTAGGGGGCCCATAGGGGAACAGTATAGCCGGAAGGGCCCCCATGTACAATGAGAGGCCCATGTCCCTTAACAGGGGCGGTTGAATTATTATATAGTAGGAAACGGAGTAAGGATGGCAGACAAGAAGGTATACATGGACTATAACGCGACCACCCCCCTGCGGGAGGAGGTGAGGGACGCCATGGTGAGGGACCTGGAGATCTACGGGAATGCCTCAAGCATGCACTCCTCTGGCCGCCTGGCCCGCTCCCGGATAGAAGAGGCCCGATCTTCCCTGGGGGCCCTCCTGGGTGCTCCACCGGGGGACCTGGTCTTTGGTTCCGGGGGCACGGAGCTAAACAACACGGTCTTTCATACCATGCGCCGCCTGGCTTCGGAGCAGAGGCCCCCCTTCCAGGGACGGAGCGAGATCATCACCACCGCCATAGAGCATCCCTGCGTCCTTAACTCCGCCGAATACTCCCGGAACCAGGGTCTTAAGGTCCATCTGCTCCCCGTCGATTCGGCGGGCAAGATAGACATGGAGGTCTACCGGAGGACCCTCAGCGATAAAACCCTCTTTGTGTCGGTCATGGCGGCCAATAACGAGATAGGGACCATTCAGAATATGAAAGAGATCACTGCCCTGGCCAAGGAGGCAGGGGCCCTGGTGCATAGCGACGGGGTCCAGGCGGTGGGGAAAATTCCCATTAATGTAGAGGATCTGGGCCTCGATTACCTTACCATGTCGGCCCACAAGATCTACGGCCCCAAGGGCATAGGGGCCCTCTATGTGAAGAAGGGGGCACCCCTCTATCCCCTCCTGGAAGGGGGCCATCAGGAGAAGGGCCTCCGGGCGGGGACCTATAATACCCTGGGGATCCTGGGGCTGGGCAAGGCCGCCGAGCTGGCCCTTAGTTGTCTGGGGGAGTACCAGGAAAGAACGGGGGCCCTAAAGGCATATCTTAGGGAGGGGCTGTTGGAGAGGATCCCCAATATAACGATTAACGGCCACCAGGAGGACTGCCTTCCCAATACCCTGAATGTTTCCTTCCCCGGGGCCGAGGGGGAGTCCATCCTCTTATCCATGGATATGGCGGGGATAGAGGTTTCTACCGGCTCGGCCTGTGCCTCCGGGAGCCTGGATCCCTCCCATGTCCTGATGGCCATAGGGGCCGGGCCCAGCCTGGCCCACGGATCAATTCGTTTTAGCCTGGGCTGGTACAGCACCAGGGAAGATGCCGATTATGTTCTTGAGCAGCTGCCCCCCATCATCAGCCGGCTCAGGGCCATGTCAACCCTAGGAGAATAAGATGTCAGATTGGATATATTCAGATACGGTAAAGGATCACTTCACCAATCCCCGGAATGTGCTTTTGGAGGATGAAAAGACCTTCCCTGCCCAGGGGCGGGGCCTGACGGGGAACATCGTCTGCGGCGACCAGATGCTGATGCTCCTCCAGATTAAGGATGATATCATCACCGATGTCCGCTGGAAGACCTACGGCTGTGCCAGCGCCATAGCCTCCACCAGCATCCTCTCCGAATCGATCAAGGGGATGAACATCGCCGATGCCTACAATATAAAACCCGAGGACCTGGTGGAAAAGCTTGGGGGCCTCCCGGAGAACAAGATCCACTGTTCGGTGTTAGGGGATAAGGCTCTGAGGGCCGCCATCGACGATTACCTGGCCCAGGCCGGGAGGGCCGGGGAGCTCCAGGAAGAGACCACGGTCATCTGCACCTGCCTGGGGATTACCGACAAGGACCTGGAGCGGGCCTATCAGAATGGGGCCCGAAGCTGGGAGCAGTTCCAGCAGGCCACCAAGATAGGGTCCTCCTGCGGGGAGTGCAAGGATAAGGCCCTGGAATTGATCCACGGGCTGGAACATATCTACGGGAAATAAGGGGCAGCACCAAGAAGCAGGATTGACAGAGCCCCTGCGAAATCGATATAGTAAGGCAGCTTGAACAAGGGCGTTCATCTGCGGTTCCAAGGAAGTCTTGGAGCTGCCGATGGACGCCCTTTTTTGTTGTCCATGGATGGAAAGGAGTTCCTGATGTCGGACCGCTATGTGAATCCCCTCTGCTCCCGCTATGCCAGCGCCCAGATGCAGGGCATCTTTTCGGAGGACCGCAAATTCTCCACCTGGCGCCGCCTCTGGGTAGCCCTGGCAGAGGCCCAGCAGGAGTTAGGGCTGGACATAAGCGACCAGCAGATAGAAGAGATGCGGGCCCATGTATCGGATATCAACTACCAGGCCGCCAGGGATTACGAGGCCCAGACCCGCCATGACGTGATGGCCCACATCATGGCCTTTGGAGATCAATGCCCCCGGGCCCGGCCCATCATTCATCTGGGGGCCACCTCGGCCTATGTGGGGGATAACACCGATATCATCTTGCAGAAGGAGGCCCTGGGCCGGATTAAGGATCTCCTTGTGGGGGCCATAGCCAAGCTCTGCGAATTTGCCCGCCTCTATAAGGGGCTTCCCTGTCTGGGTTATACCCACTTCCAGCCCGCCCAGCCCACCACCGTAGGCAAGCGGGCCTGCCTCTGGATTCAGGATCTCCTTTTGGATCTGGATCAGATCGAGTTTACCCAGGCACAATTAAGGCTTCTGGGCTGCCGGGGGACCACCGGAACCGCTGCCAGCTTCCTTCATCTCTTTGGGGGGGATCACCAGAAGGTAAAGGCCCTGGAAGAGAAGATCTGCCGGAAGATGGGCTTTACCGGGGCCTATGGGGTCAGCGGCCAGACCTATTCCCGGAAGGTCGATTACTTTTCCCTCTCGGTCCTATCGGGAATCGCCCAGAGCGCTGCCAAATTTTCCAATGATCTGCGGCTCCTCTCCCACCTGCAAGAGATTGAAGAGCCCTTCGAGGAGGGCCAGGTGGGGTCCTCCGCCATGGCCTATAAACGGAATCCCATGCGGAGCGAGAGGATAGCCTCCCTGGCCCGCTATATAATCAATGCCGCCCAAAACCCCGCCATGACCGCCTCTTCCCAGTGGCTGGAGCGGACCCTCGATGACTCCGCCAATAGGCGGATCGCCATCCCTGAGGCCTTTCTGGCCGCTGACGGCATGCTTTCCCTGGTGATCAACGTGGCGGGGGGCCTGGAGGTCTACCCCCATCGTATGGCCCGGCATCTGGAGGAGGAACTCCCCTTCATGGCCACCGAGAACATCCTTATGTACTGTGTCTCCCGGGGGAAGGATAGGCAGAGCCTCCATGAGCGGATTCGGGTCCATTCAATGGAAGCCAGCAAGCAAATAAAGGCGGGGGGCCCCATGGACCTCCTGGAAAGGATAGGGGGAGATCCCGCCTTTGGGATCTCGGGGGAAGAAATCTCGGCCCTCCTGGAGGCCCGGCAGTTTACCGGCCGGAGCCAGGAGCAGTGCGAGGAGTTTCTGGCCCAGGCGGAGGAGAGACTGGGGGCCTATGGGGACCTGCCAGGGATCGATATCAGCATCCGGGTATAAGGAGAGGAACATGCTTACGGCGGTTGTGGGAGTAAACTGGGGAGATGAAGGCAAGGGCCGGATGGTGGACCTTCTTTCGGGGGGCTATGACATCATCTGCCGCTACCAGGGGGGGAACAATGCGGGTCATACGGTGGTGAACGACCGGGGCAAGTTTGTTCTCAATCTCCTCCCCTCGGGGGTCTTCCGGGAGGGGACCATAAATGTCATGGGCCTGGGGATGGTGATAGACCTGGAGCACCTCTGGGGAGAAATGGGGGACCTGGCCCAAAAGGGGGTTAAGATTGAACCGGGGAACCTTAAAATCAGCGACCGGTCTTTTATCTGCCTTCCCTATCACAAGATGCAGGATATCCTGGAGGAAGAACGCCTGGGGGACAAGAAGTATGGGTCCACTCGCCGGGGCATAGCTCCGGTCTACGGGGATAAGTATATGAAGAAGGGGCTCCGCATGGGGGACCTTCTTGACCCCGCCTCCCTGGAAGAAAAGGTGGGGGACCTCCTCTCCTGGAAGAACCTCACCCTTCAATCCTATGACTCGTATAAAGAAGAAAAAGACCTGGAAGCCCAAAAGGAGGAGATCCTTTCCTGGCTGGGCCAGTACGGGGAACCTCTTCTGCCCTATATCTGCGACACCAGGGCCTACCTGGCCCGGGCCCAGGAGAAAAAGATGAACATCCTCTTCGAGGCCCAATTGGGATCTTTACGGGACATAGACTACGGGATCTATCCCTATACGAGTTCATCCCAGACCCTGGCCTCCTTTGCTCCCATAGGGGCCGGGATCCCCGGGGCCCGGGTGGATCACGTCATCGGGGTGATGAAGGCCTACTCAAGCTGTGTGGGGGAGGGCCCCTTTGTGGTAGAGATGGAGGGCCCCGAGGCGGAACTGCTCCGGGAGCAGGGGGCCGAATACGGGGCAGCCACCGGGAGGCCTAGAAGGGTAGGGGCCTTTGATGTCCCCGCCAGCTCCTATGGCATCCAGGTCCAGGGGGCCCACGAGATAGCCCTGACCAAGCTGGACGTGCTCTCCTATATGGATAGCATCCCGGTCTGTGTGGCCTATGAAGTACAGGGCAGAGAGTGCCGGGACTTTCCCACCGGGGAGAAACTTGCCAAGGCCCGGCCGGTCTACGAATATCTGGATGGGTTTAAGAAGGATATCTCCCAGTGCCGCTATCAGTCGGAGCTTCCTAAAGAGGCCCTCCAGTATATCCGCTATCTGGAAAAAGCGGTCTCAACCAAAATAAAGTATGTCTCCGTTGGGGCCGGCCGGGACAGTTACATCATCATGGAGTGATCGATATACCATGTGCGGCATAATCGGATACATAGGGATGAAAGAGGCGGTCCCCATCCTCTTGGGGGGCCTTAAAAAGCTGGAGTACCGGGGCTACGATTCGGCGGGCATAGCGGTCCTGGGCCGGGGGGGCCTGGCTGTCTCGAAAGAGAAGGGCCGGCTCAGCGCCCTGGAAAGCCGCCTGGCCGCCAGCCCCCTGGAGGGTACCCTAGGCATAGGGCATACCCGCTGGGCCACCCACGGGGAGCCCTCGGATCTTAATTCCCATCCCCACCTGGGGGAGCAGCAAAAGATCGCGGTGGTCCATAACGGGATTATCGAGAACTACCGCCAATTAAAAGAAAAACTGGTCCAAAGGGGGGCGGCCTTTCAGTCCGAGACAGACACGGAGGTGATCGCCCACCTGGCGGAGCAGTTTTACCGGGGGGATCTAAAGGAGACCATGATAAAACTCTCTGAGGTCCTGGAGGGTTCCTATGCCCTGGGGATCATCTGTGCCGATAAACCGGAGGTTCTGGGGGCCATAAAAAAGGACAGCCCCCTTATCGCCGGCCTTTCGGAACATGGTGCCTTTATCGCCTCCGACATTCCGGCGATCCTGGAACACACCAGGGAGGTCTACTATCTGCAAGATAGGGAAATCGCCCTCCTTGGCCGGGACTCCTGTGAATTTTTTGACCCCCAGGGGGAGCCACTTATAAAAGAAAAGGAAGAGGTCACCTGGAGCCTGGATAGTGCCGAAAAGGGGGGACATCCTCATTTTATGTTTAAGGAGATCCTGGAGCAGGGCCGGGTCCTCCGGGAGACCATCCAGGACAGTTTATGGAAGGGAAGGAATCACGAGGTCCTCGAGGGCCTTGATATCGCCCGGTACCGCAAGATAGTCATTACCGGCTGCGGTTCCGCCTATAATGCGGCCCTGGTGGGGAAATACGTCTTTGAGGAACTCTGCCGGGTCCCTGTAGAGATCGATATAGCCAGCGAGTTCCGTTATAGGGATCCCATCATCGATGCTTCAAGCTTGGTGGTCCTCATTAGTCAGTCGGGAGAAACGGCGGATACCATTGCGGCCCTTCGCCTGGCCAAAGAGAAGGGGGCGGCGACTCTGGGGATAGTAAACGTGGTGGGGAGCACCATCGCCAAGGAGGCCGAACTCTGCCTCTTTACCTCCGCGGGCCCCGAGATTGCGGTGGCCACCACCAAGGCCTTTTCGGCCCAGCTGGTCCTCCTCTATATTTTTTCGGTCCATAGTGCCGCCGCCCTGGGGGCCATTACGAAGGAAGAGGCCCAGATCCTGGGGGAAGAGATCCAGTCCCTTCCCGACAAGGCCGAGGAGGTCCTCTCTTCTACCGGGATGATCCAAAAACATGCCGCCTCCTGGGTGGGAAAGAAGAGCATTTTTTTCATAGGGCGGAATATCGACTATGCCATCGCCGCCGAAGGCTCGCTTAAACTAAAGGAAATAAGCTATATTCATTCAGAGGCCTATGCGGGGGGAGAGCTAAAACATGGAACCATCTCCCTCATCGAAGATAATACCCTGGTGGTATCCATTGCCAGCCGAAAGGCCCTGTATCCCAAAATAATGTCAAACACCGAGCAAGTGATCAGCCGGGGGGCCCGGGTTCTTTTGGTAGGGAATGCTGAAGTCTCCGGGATGGGGGATGATCTGGTGCAGTTGAGCCTCCCCAGGGTTTATGAGCTTTTTTCGCCCTCCCTGTCGGTTTTGGTACTGCAGCTTCTGGCCTATTACATTGCGGCCAATAAGGGCCTGGATATAGATAAGCCAAGGAACTTGGCAAAAAGTGTGACCGTAGAATAGGGGGACATGATGAATAATACCGTAAAGGATGTTCTTGAGTTTATCCGGGGGAACGATATTAAGTTTATCCGCCTGGCCTTCTGTGATCTTCTGGGGATGCAGAAAAATATTGCCATCATGCCGGAGGAGCTGGAAGAGGCCTTCGAGAACGGGGTCTCCTTCGATGCCCATGTGATCCGGGGCTTTAAGGATGTGACCGATTCGGACCTCCTCCTTTTTCCGGACCCCATTACCCTGGACATCCTGCCCTGGCGGCCCGGCCCCGGCAGGGTGGCCCGGTTTTACTGTGACATAAAAAACCCCAACGGCTCAGCCTTTTCCCATGACGGCCGGGCCTTTTTAAAGGCTGCCGAAGAGCGGGCCGACCGGATGGGCTATACCTGCAAGGTGGGCTCCGAGTGCGAGTTCTACCTCTTTAAGACCGATGAACAGGGGGACCCCACTTTGCGTCCCTTTGACCGGGGGGGCTACCTGGACCTCCTCCCCCTGGATAAGGGGGAAAACATACGCCGGGAAATTTGCCTGACCCTGGCGGAGATGAGAATTCGGCCCGAGGCCTCCCACCACGAGCAGGGGCCGGGACAGAACGAGATCGATTTTAAGTTCAGTAATGCCCTGGAGGCGGCGGACAATCTTCAGACCTTTAAGACCGTGGTAAAGGCCATCGCCGAAAGGAACGGCCTCTTCGCTTCATTCATGCCCAAGCCCCTTTCTTTTGCCCCGGGGAATGGTCTTCATATTAACCTCTCCCTAAGCCAGAGGGGGAAGAACATCTTCAAGGTCGCCGACACCGATGAACATTCGGCGGTGTCGGAGTATTTTATCGCCGGGATTCTGTCCAAGATCCGGGAGATTACCCTCTTTTTGAATCCCACGGCCAATTCCTACGAGCGTTTTGGAAAATTCGATGCCCCCCTCTATGTGTCCTGGTCTCCCCATAACCGTTCCCAGTTGATCCGTATCCCCGCCGCCAAGGGCGAGAGGGTAAGGATGGAGCTAAGGTCCCCGGACCCTTCGGTAAACCCCTATCTGGCCTTTGCCCTTTTAATCCATGCGGGGCTGGACGGGATAGAAGAAAAAAGGGAGCTGCCCCCTTCGGTGAATGCGGATCTCTATACCGCCGACAGGGCCGTGACGGGCTCCCTGGAAAAGCTCCCGGGGACCCTCAGGGAGGCCATAGACCTGGCCAGGGGGAGCACCTTTGCGGCCGAGATCCTGGGACCCGAAGTCTTGGCGAAGTTTCTGGAAGTTAAAGAAGGGGAGGTTAATGATTTTGAAAAAGCCGGAGATAAGGAAGGGTTTTACACCGAAACCTATTTTTATGTGCTTTAGGTAACCATATGGAAAGCGCCTTGATTTTAGCTCCCTCAGAGCCTAGCTTTTCCGCCATTGCGGAACTCCTAAGGAGCTATTCCATTTACGATGTCATCTACTCCCGCTCCGCCGGTGAGGGCCGAAGGCTCCTCCTCGAAAAGGATTTTGATCTGGTCTTTATTAATTCACCCCTGCCGGACGAGAACGGGGAAGACCTGGCCCGGCATGTGGCTTCCCAGGGGCTTTGCCAGGTAATTTTGGCGGTAAAAAGCGAAATCTACCCCGCCGTGACGGCGGTCTGTGAAGGGGATGGGGTCTTCACCTTGGCAAAACCCATCAGCCCCGAATCCCTGCGTCAGATTATCAGCCTTGCCAGGACGGTACGATCCCGGCTCGCCAATTTTCAGGTAGAGAATGAAGGGCTCAAGCAAAAAATTGAAGACATCCTTATTATAGACCGGGCGAAAAACATATTGATTTCCTCTGCCCGGATGAGCGAACAGGAGGCCCACCGGTATATCGAAAAGAAGGCCATGGATCAGCGGATAAGTAAACGGCAGGTGAGCGAGGGGATCATACATGACTATGAACATGACTGATAAACCAGGGGAAGAATGTGCGGTCCTGGGGCTGAGCCTTTCGGAACCCGGAGGCCAGGAATATGCCTACAATGGGCTTATTACCCTCCAGCATCGGGGCCAGGAAAGCGCAGGCTTAGCGGTGGTCCAGGGGGGGAACATTTTCTGCAAAAAAGACCGGGGCCTTGTGTCGGAAGTGTTTTCGAGCTTCCCTGATTATTTTGACCAGGCCTCTACCCTGGTGGGCCATACCCGCTACTCGACCACCGGCGACAGCGTTCCCCATAATGCGGGACCCTTTGTGGCCGAGTACCTGACCGGCAGGATCGCCCTGGCCCATAACGGGAATATCACCAACGCCCCTGAGATCCGGGCCATGCTGGAGGGCTTTGGCCTGAGGTTTAAGTCCGAAAGTGACAGTGAAGTAGCGGCCCTCCTTGTTGCCTATAGGATAATCAAGGAGAAGGATACCCTTTCGGGGATCATTAAGGCAGTCCATGAGCTCGAGGGGGCCTTTTCCCTGGTTCTGGCCGATGCTGAGGGGACCCTCTATGCTGTACGGGATAGTAATGGCTTTCGCCCCCTCTGCCTGGGAAAAAACGAGAGGGGCATCATGGTTGCCTCCGAGAGCTGTGCCTTCGATGCCTGCGGCTTTGAGTTTATCCGGGATGTTTCTCCCGGTGAGATCCTTGTCATCCAGGAAGGAAGGATAAGAGAAGGTTTCGCCATCAAGAAGGAAAAAGATCCTGCCCTGGGGCTCTGCATTTTTGAGTATGTCTACTTTGCCCGGCCCGATTCGGTCATCGATGGCCTCAGTGTCTACGAGGCCCGCCTGAGGATGGGGGCTATTCTTTTTGAGGAACACCCCGCGGAGGCTGACATAGTTTGCGGGGTCCCCGACTCGGGCCTCGATGCGGCCATTGGCTATGCCCAGGCCAGCTCCCTCCCCCTGGTGAACGGCTTCGTAAAAAACCGCTACATAGGAAGGAGCTTTATCTACCCCACCCAGGACCTCCGCTTAAGCGCCGTGAGGATGAAGCTAAACCCCCTGCGGGCGGGGATAGAGGGAAAACGGGTGGTCCTGGTGGATGACTCCATAGTCCGGGGAACCACCATAGGGAAACTCGTTGGGACCTTGAAAGCCGCCGGGGCCCGGGAGATCCATCTAAGGATTTCTTCCCCCCCCTTTATCCATACCTGCCGCTATGGGACCGACATAGACAGCAAAGAAAGTTTAATCGCCAACCGGATGAGCCTGGAGGAGATAGAAAAAGAAATCGGCGCCGACAGCCTTAGATACATCAGTCTGGGGGGGCTACAGAGGGCCTGCGTCAGCTGTCAGATCCCCTTCTGCACAGTCTGCTTTAGCGGAGAGGAAGGAACATCATGAAAAAAGCTTTTTTGATCCTGGAAGACGGCACCCAGTTTACAGGATCTCTATTTGGCGCAGAGAAGGAAGTGACCGGTGAAATTGTCTTTACCACTGCCATGACGGGCTACCTGGAAACCCTCACCGACCCCTCCTACTACGGTCAGATTGTCTTACAGACCTTTCCCTTAATCGGAAACTACGGGGTGATTCCGGAAGATTTTGAATCCCCCCGGATCTCCCTTTTTGGCTACATCGTAAAATATCCCTGCCATATTCCTTCCAATTTTCGAAGCAGAAGCAACCTGGACAGCCTCTTAAAAGAGCGGGGGATCCCCGGTCTCTGCGGAATCGACACCAGGCAGCTCACCAGGATAATCAGAACCAGGGGGGTCTTAAACGGAAAATTATGCCTCCGGGAGCCCAGGGACTCGGATCGTGAAGAGGCCCGGTCTTACCGGGTGGTGAATCCAGTCAGGGAGGTTTCGGCTCTTAACAGGCGGACCGGCCCTTTGATGAAGGCCGACGGGGCAGGGGGGGCTCCCCTGGTGGCCCTGGTGGATTATGGAGCCAAGGGGGGCATAGAATCTGCCCTGCTGCGAAGGAATTGCCGGGTCCTTTCCTTTCACTCTCAAGAGAAGGCGGAAGCCATATTGCATGAGAAGCCCGATGGTATCGTTCTTTCTAACGGCCCCGGTGACCCCTCGGATCCGGGCAACAGGGACATCATTGCTACCCTGAAGGATCTGGATAAGACGGGCATACCCATCATGGGGATCTGCCTGGGACACCAGCTCCTGGCCCTGGCCAGGGGGTACGGGACTAAAAAGATGAAGTTTGGCCACCGGGGGGCTAACCAGGCGGTGAAGGACCTGGCCACCGGCAGGGTTTATATCACCAGCCAAAACCATGGCTACGCCGTGGAGGCCGAGCCTGGATCTGGCCATGTTTCCTTCGTTAATATAAATGACGGCACCAATGAGGGGATGGATTACGGCCCTTCCTTTTCGGTTCAGTTTCACCCGGAAGCTCAAGGGGGCCCCTTGGATACATCGTTTTTGTTTGACCGGTTTATAGAAAGGATGGAATCCCATGCCTCTTGATAGGGGGATACGAAAGGTGCTCCTCATCGGTTCGGGGCCCATCATCATAGGCCAGGCTGCCGAGTTTGATTATGCGGGAACCCAGGCCTGCCGGGTCTTAAAAGAAAACGGCATAGAAATCGTTCTGGTAAATTCGAACCCCGCTACCATCATGACCGACAGGAACATGGCGGATAAAATTTACATAGAGCCTTTGACCCTGGAAACGGTAAGGCGGATTATTGCAAAAGAAAGACCCGATGGCATCCTTTCGGGCCTGGGGGGCCAGACGGGCCTTACCCTTTCCATGAAGCTAAGCAAGGACGGCACCCTGGACAAGTATCAGGTCCGGCTCTTGGGTTCCTCCCCCGAAACCATAGACAAGGCGGAAGACAGAAAGCTCTTTAAAGAGACCATGGAAAGCATAGGAGAGCCGGTGATTCCCTCGGTGGTGACCGAGGACATAGATGGGGCCCTGGCCTTTGCGGGAACCAATGGCTACCCCCTTATCGTGCGGCCCGCCTTTACCCTGGGGGGCTCCGGCGGCGGTGTCGCCAGGGACCAGAGGGACCTCTGTGACATAGTGGCCAACGGCCTGGCGGTGTCCCCCATCTCCCAGGTCCTGGTAGAAAGGTCCATCGCGGGGTGGAAGGAAATTGAATTTGAAGTGATGCGGGACCGGGCGGGGAACGGGGTCATCGTCTGCTCCATGGAAAACTTTGATCCCGTGGGGGTCCATACGGGGGACAGCATAGTCATAGCCCCTGTCCTTACCCTGGCGGACAGGGAATACCAGATGCTCAGGACCGCGGCCCTCCATATTATAGATTCCCTGGGGGTAGAGGGGGGCTGTAACTGCCAACTGGCCCTTAACCCCCACAGTTTTGAGTATGCGGTCATCGAGGTGAACCCCCGGGTCTCCCGGTCCAGCGCCCTGGCATCGAAGGCCACCGGTTACCCCATAGCCAAGGTGGCTACGAACATTGCCATAGGCTATACCCTGGATGAGATCCCCAATGCTGTGACGGGATCTACCTTTGCGGCCTTTGAACCCGTCTTGGATTATGTGGCAGTAAAGCTCCCCAAATGGCCCTTTGATAAATTCGTCTACGCCGAAAATTATCTGGGAACCCAGATGAAGGCCACCGGAGAAGTCATGGCCATGGCGGACACCTTCGAGGAGGCCCTCTTAAAGGCCGTCCGGGGAGCGGAGCTGGGGCTCGGCGGCCTGGAACTGCCCCGGCTAAAACAAAAAAGCAGGGAAGAAATTGGTCTTATGCTGGGTTTTATCACCGATGAAAGGCTCTTCCTTCTCTACGAGGCCCTCTTGCGGGGTTTTACGGTGGAGGATCTCCATGGGGCTACCCAGGTGGATAGGTGGTTCCTCCACGGCCTGGACCGGATACGGCGAAGCTCCGCTGACCAGAAACCAGAGGATCCTGGGACCGGGAAGAACCTGGTTTACAAAATGGTTGACACCTGCGGAGGGGAATTTTCTGCCGAGACCCCCTATTTTTATTCCCTGGAGCATGGCGAAGAAAACGAGGTTTTGCCCTTTATCGAAGGGAGCAAAAAACAGAGGGTCATAGTCCTGGGAAGCGGGCCCATCCGGATAGGCCAGGGGATAGAGTTTGACTATGCCTCGGTGCATTGCGTGTGGACCTTAAGGAGCCTGGGCTACGAAGCCATCGTGATCAACAATAACCCCGAAACCGTGTCTACCGACTTTGATACCGCCGACAGGCTCTACTTTGAACCGATCTGTGCGGACGATGTGATGAGGATAATCGAAGTAGAAAAACCCCTGGGCTGCATTGTTTCGTTTGGCGGAGGGACCGCCATCAAGCTGGCCCTGGAACTGGCCAGGCGGGGGGTCCCCATTCTGGGTACCAGTGCTGAGAGCATAGATATCTGCGAAGACCGCCAGCGCTTTGATGCCCTGATGGAAGAGCTGGGGATCCACCGCCCCAGGGCCTATACGGGCTACACCGAACAGGAGGCCCTTGCGGCGGCAGAACGCCTGGGTTACCCGGTCCTCTTGCGGCCCTCCTATGTATTGGGGGGTCAAAACATGATTATCGCCTGGACCCCCGATGACATTAAAGAATACATGAAGATCATTCTGCGTAATTCCCTGGAGAACCCCGTGCTTATCGATAAATATATAGAGGGGACCGAGATTGAAGTGGATGCCATTAGTGACGGAGAGAGGGTGTTTATTCCGGGGATCATGGAGCAGATTGAAAGAACCGGGGTCCATTCGGGGGACAGCATAGCGGTCTACCCGCCCCTTTCATTAGATGATGAATTAAAAAACCAGGTTTTTGAAATAACTCAAAAAATTTGCCGGGCCCTCTCGGTACGGGGGCTGATCAACATTCAATTTGTCCTTCACCAGGGCCTGCCCTATGTGATAGAGGTAAACCCCCGGGCCTCCAGGACCGTTCCCTACCTGAGCAAAATTACCGGGATTCCCATGTGTGATCTGGCGGTCAGAACCTCCATGGGCGAAAAATTAAGCAGCCAGGGGATAGCCAAGGATATCAATTTTGTGGCTGTCAAGGTCCCGGTGTTTTCTTTTGAAAAGCTCATAGGCCTGGACACCCATCTGGGCCCGGAGATGAAATCCACCGGAGAGGTCCTGGGAATGGGCCGCTCCCTGTCCGAGGCTCTGTACAAAGGCCTTCTGGCGGCGGGGTATAGGATGAATAAGACGGGGGGAGTCTTAATTACCGTCACCGACAAGGATAAGAAAGAAATTGCCCCCGTGGCGGAGCGGTTCCATAAACTGGGTTTTGATCTCTACGCCACCTGGGGCACCGCCCGCTATCTAAGCGAGAGGGGGCTTCCGGTCCAGGGGATAGAAAAGATACATCAATCGGCGGTGCACAATACTTCCACCCTCTTACAGAGCGGGAAAATTTCTTACGTGGTAAGCACCTCTGACCGGGGAAGGGATCCCAGTTTGGATGATGTAAAGATCCGCCGTAAGGCCTGCATGCTGGGGATCTCCTGCATGACCAGCCTTGATACGGCTAATGCTCTTATAGACAGTCTAATGTCGGGCTGGGATGAAACGAATACTGACCTGGTAGAGTTGAGCGCTCTTCATGAAAAAAAATAAAAAAACCTATTGACATAATACGGCGAAATTGTGTACAAAGAAACAGGCGAACAAGGGTGTTTGCCGGACAGGGATAGCCTCCCCATCCGGTAAACGCCCTTTTTTTTTTTGGTTTTACGGCAACAAAGGAAAGGGTATGGGAACCATTAGCATAGACGACGAATTAATTAAATACCTGGAGGATCTTTCTTGCCTCAGTTTGTCCCCTGATGAAAGAAGGCAAATTTCTTTTGACCTGGAAAAAATCCTGGCCAGCATGGAACTCCTTTCCCAGTATACATGTTCCGGGGATGAGGAAGCATGGGGGGGGCATGGAAGGGAGGATCTTCGCCTTGATGAGGTTAAAACAGCATACAGGCGGGAGGATGTCTTGTTCAATGCTCCCGTATCGGATGGGGCCTTCTTTATTATTCCAAAGGTGAGGGAATGAACATGGAACACCTTAGCTCCCTGGAACTATCCCAGTCCATTGTCTCTAAACAGCTTTCGGTCATGGAAGCGGTGGATTTTTATCATAAAAACTACATCGAAAAAGACGGCTCTATTAATGCCTTTAGTTCCTATGATTATGACTATGCTTCCCGGCGGGCCCGGGAAGTGCAAAAAGAAATCGATGCTGGAGAGAGCCCCTCACCCTTGGCGGGGGTTCCCATAGGGATTAAAGATAATATTTCCATGAAGGGCTTTCCCCTTGGCTGTTCATCAAAGATGCTCGATGGCTATACTCCGGTGTTTAATGCCACGGTGATAGATAAGATAGAAAAGGCCGGTTTAATTGTTATGGGCAAATTAAACATGGACGAATTTGCCATGGGAAGTTCTTCCGAGACCGGATCTTCGGGGCCCGTAAAAAACCCCTGGGATCTCAGCCGGGTTGCCGGCGGTTCCTCGGGGGGAAGCGCCGCAGCAGTGGCGGCCCGGGAAATTCCCCTGGCCCTGGGTTCGGATACGGGGGGAAGCATACGGCAGCCCTGCGCTTTTTGCGGCATCAGCGGAATAAAACCCAGCTATGGCCGGGTTTCCCGCTACGGCCTGGTGGCATACGCTTCCAGCCTTGATCAAATTGGGCCCATGGGAAGAACCATAGGGGATTGTTCTGCCCTTTTGGAAATAATATCGGGCCAGGACGGGATGGATGAGGCCTGCACCATTAGAGAGCCCTATAGGTACTCCATGTCCCCTGGCGAAGGACTTAGGGGATTACGCATAGGCATACCAGAAAATTATTTTGAACAGGGCATAGATGAAGAAGTAAAAGAAAAAATAATTTCCGCCGGGGAACTGTATAAGGATCTGGGGGCCGATCTTAGCTATTTTTCCATGCCCCTGACAGAATTAATGATTCCTTCGTACTATATAATTGCTTCCGCCGAAGCTTCTTCCAACCTTTCCCGGTTCGACGGCTTAACATACGGCTACCAATACGAGGGTGCAGGGGATCTGCAGGAACTTTACCAGGCTACCCGGAATACCGGTTTTGGGCTGGAAGTAAAACGGCGCATCATGCTTGGATCTTTTGTTCTCTCCTCTGGGTATTATGATGCCTATTATAAAAAGGCAGACCAGGTGAGGCAGGCCCTGGGGGAATCATACAAGAAAATATTTGAAGACTTTGATGTCATTTTATCTCCGGTGACCCCTACCACAGCCTATACCCTGGGCAGCTCCATGATGGATCCCCTAAAGATGTACATGGGGGACATTTTTACCGTATCGGTTAATTTGGCGGGTCTTCCGGCGGTTTCTCTCCCCTGCGGATTCGATTCCCGCCGCCTTCCGGTGGGGCTTCAGCTCATCGGCAATTACTTATCAGAAGAGACTTTAATTAGGACCGCCGCAGTTTTTCAATCCCATACGGATTTTCATAAAGCTTTACCAGGGGCTGGCCATGAAAGCTGATCTAAAACCACTTCGGCATCATCCTCCCCGGGAAGGGGAAGTGAGGATCCCCTCGGGCTGTGCCATTTCCGGGGTCATAGACAGGACCGGAAAGCCCATGAACGGCGAGATAATGATCAGATCCATGGAAGTAATGAAGGAGCGAAGCAATGGTCTGGGAGGAGGTTTCGCTGCCTATGGAATCTATCCATCCTATAAGGATTATTACGCCCTTCATCTTTTTTATAATTCTTCTATCGAAAAAACTGAATGCGAAAGCTTTCTAGATTCCCATTTTGATATTATCAATTTATCTAAGATACCTACAAAAAAAATCCCCGAGATAAATGACGAGCCCCTTATCTGGCGCTATTTTGTGAGTCCCCTGCCTACCAAGCTCGCTTCCAGCGGTTTGGATGAAAGGGAATTTGTGGCCCGCTGTGTGTTTCGCATCAATACCCGAATAGAGGGAGCCTATGTTTTTTCCAGCGGTAAAAACATGGGGGTCTTTAAGGCTGTGGGTTTCCCCGAAGATGTGGGGAGGTTTTACCGGCTTGATGAGTACGAGGGCTATGCCTTTACCGCACATGGCCGCTATCCAACCAACACCCCGGGATGGTGGGGCGGGGCCCATCCCTTTGCGCTCCTGGATTTTTCGGTGGTCCATAACGGAGAAATATCTTCCTATGATGCCAACCGGCGATCCATGGAACAGTACGGCTATACCTGTTCCCTCCAAACAGATACCGAAGTTATTACCTATATCATCGATTACCTTAACCGGAAGATGGGCCTTACCATGGAAGAAATATCTGCGGTGGTAGCGGCCCCTTTCTGGGAAGTTATCGACGCCATGGAAGAAAAGGAACGAAGCTATCATGAGACCCTGCGGACTATTTTTTCCTCCCAGCTCATTACAGGCCCCTTTTCTATCATCGCTGGTTTTGAAGGGGGGCTTATGGCCCTTAATGACCGCCTAAAATTACGGAGCATGGTGATAGGGGAAAAGGGAGAGAGGGTATACATCTCCAGCGAAGAGGCGGCCATACGGATCATCGAACCCGACCTGGACAGGGTCTATGCACCCCAGGGTGGACAACCGGTGGTAATCCGGCTTAAGGGGGAGGAAGCATAATGGCGATCTCATTTTTGTATCCCGAATACGAGCCCCTTCGAAACAGCGAAAAATGCATTAACTGCCGGGTATGCGAAAAGCAATGCGCCAATGGGGTCCATGTTTATCTGCCGGATGAAGATAAGATGAGCTCCGACGAAGGCAAGTGCATCAACTGCCACCGCTGCGTGGCCCTCTGCCTCACCCGGGCCCTGCGGATCGTAAAGACCGGAAACACTTACCGGGAAAATTCAAACTGGAATAATAAAACCATGGATGAAATATACCGGCAAGCCGAGAGCGGGGGGGTACTCTTATCCAGCATGGGAAACCCCGAACCTTATCCGGTTTATTTTGATAAAATTGTCATTAATGCATCCCAGGTGACCAATCCTTCTATAGATCCCCTGCGGGAACCCATGGAAACCCGGGTCTTCCTGGGGGCAAAGCCCCAGTCTGTTACCCGGGATTCCCAGGGGAGGATAGTTAATACCCTGCCGCCCCAGTTAAAGCTTGCCCTTCCGGTCCTCTTTTCTGCCATGAGCTATGGTTCGATTAGCTATAATGCTCATGAATCTCTGGCCCGGGCGGCGGAAGAGCTGGAGATCCTGTATAACACCGGCGAAGGGGGGCTCCATGAAGATTTTTACCGCTTTGGAAAACATACGGTAGTCCAGGTTGCTTCGGGCCGGTTTGGGGTCCATCCGGATTATCTGGCCGCAGGGGCGGCCATAGAAATTAAAATGGGCCAGGGAGCTAAACCAGGCATAGGGGGGCATCTTCCGGGATCAAAAATTGTAGGGGAAATTTCCAAAACCCGGATGATCCCCGAAGGGAGCGATGCCATAAGCCCTGCTCCCCACCATGATATTTATTCCATCGAAGATCTGCGGCAGCTTGTGTATGCCCTAAAAACGGTGACATCCCATGAAAAGCCGGTGATCGTTAAAATTGCGGCGGTTCATAATGTGGCCGCCATTGCCAGTGGTATAGCCCGGAGCGGAGCGGACATCATTGCCATCGATGGCTTCCGGGGCGGCACCGGGGCGGCCCCCACGCGGATACGGGATAACGTGGGGATCCCTATAGAACTGGCCCTGGCCAGCGTAGATGCCCGGCTGAGGGATGAGGGCATCAGGGATAGGGTTTCGATTATTGCCGGGGGCAGTATACGAAGCAGTGCTGACATCGTTAAGGCCATAGCACTGGGGGCCGATGCGGTATACATTGCCAGCGCCGCATTACTTGCTCTGGGCTGCCACCTCTGCAGACAATGCCATACGGGGAAGTGCAACTGGGGGATAGCCACCCAGACTGAGGAACTGTATCGAAGATTAAATCCCGATCTTGGCCACAGGCGCTTGGTTAATCTCATAAGCGCATGGAAGCATGAAATTAAAGAAATGATGGGAGGCATGGGGATTAATTCCATAGAGGCTCTTAAAGGAAACAGATTGATGCTTAGGGGCATTGGCTTAAACCAAAAGGAACTTGATGTTTTGGGCATAAGGCACGCCGGAGAATAGGTATGAAACGAGTCTATGTGAATGAAAAATGGTGTCTGGGATGCCGCCTATGCGAGTTTCACTGCGAGTTCGCCCATAGGGGAGGGGATGATATGGCCCGCTCCCTGAAGGGAATTAAAATAAACCCCCGGATAAAGATCGAAGAAAAGGAGGGAGTTAGCTTTGCTGTTTCCTGCCGCCATTGCAAAGAACCCCTCTGTGTAAAGGGATGTATCACCGGTTCCTTAATGGTCCTGGATGGGGTAATCATCACCAATAAAGAGAAATGTGTGGGCTGTTATACCTGCATCCTCTCATGTCCCTATGGTGCCATTTCGGCATCCCCTGACGGGGCGGTGCAAAAATGTGAATTGTGCATAGATTCGTCATTTGATATGCCCTTATGCGTGAAGGGCTGTCCCAATAACGCGATAGTGTATGAAGAAAGGGGCTGATATGGAATACGTCATTATTGGTAATTCCACCGCCGGCATAGGCTGTGCAGAGGGTATCCGGGGGCTCGATAAAAAAGGAAATATCACCATCATTAGCGATGAGTCCTATCACTGTTATTCCCGGCCCTTGATTTCCTATTTTATTCAGGGAAAGATCCCCGAAGATCATCTTTATTACCGGAACAAAAATTTTTACAAAGAACAACATATAAAACTTTTATCCAAAACCAGGGTAATGGAAATTAAATATGAGGAAAAACAGCTTCTGTTATCTAATGGAGAGTTTCTTTCCTACGGCAAATTATTGCTGGCCACAGGATCTTCTGCCTTTGAACCTCCCATAGAAGGTATAGATGGAGTAAAAAATAAGACCAGCTTTATTTCTTTAGATGATGCATTCGCCTTAAAAACTATGTTGGACAAGAAAAAAAAGGTTCTTATTATTGGAGCTGGTTTAATAGGCTTAAAATGTGCAGAAGGAATCCTGGGACAGGTGGGGTCCATAAACATCGTCGATTTAGCTCCCCAGGTCTTAAACAGCATCCTGGATTCCGACTCTGCAGCAGTTATACAAGATCATTTTGAACAAAGGGGAGTAAAGTTTTTCTTATCTGCCGCTATAAAGAGTATTAAGGATTCCAGACTCCTCCTGGAAGGCAGTGAATCCATCTCCTTTGATATCCTCGTAGTTGCCGCAGGGGTAAGGCCGAATACCGCATTGTTACAAGGTAAAGCAGAGATAGGACGGGGTATAAAAATAAATGAAAGGGGTGAAACGAGCCTAAAGGATGTTTATGCCGCCGGGGACTGCACCGAAACCCTTGATGTCTCTTCGGGGACCGAAAAAATAATGGCCCTGCTCCCCAATGCATATATGCAGGGCGAATGTGCAGGGGTCAACATGGCCGGCGGTGATAAAGTTTTTGACAAGGCCATACCCATGAATGCCATTGGTTTTATGGGGCTCCATCTTAGCACCGCCGGTACCTATGCGGGGGAACAGCTTATATTCAAGCAGGAGGGTCATACCAGAAAGCTTTTTTACTCGGATAACAAGCTTAAGGGTTATATCTTTATGGGGGATGTAACCAAGTCTGGTATTTTTACCAGCCTTATCCGGGACAGAACTCCCCTGGATACTATAGATTTTCCTCTTATCTGCGAAAAACCAGGACTCATGGCTTTTACGAAAAAGGTAAGGGCAGAAAAGCTTGGAGCCTTCCATGAAGACTAAAAACATTGAGTCATGTTTCGGCCAACGATTCATCGGCGGCGGATCAAAGGACACAAATTATACCATCCACGGTACCCCCGGCAATGCCCTTGGCTCCTTCCTGGATGGGGGGACCATAACAGTTCATGGCAATGTGCAGGATGCGGTGGGGGATACGATGAATGAGGGAACCATCATCGTTCATGGCAATGCAGGGGATGCCCTCGGCTATGCCATGAGGGGAGGCAGCATTTTTGTTAAAGGGGATACGGGCTACCGGACGGGCATACACATGAAGGAGTATAAAGAAAAAAGACCCCTTATTGTTATTGGCGGTAAAACGGGGAGCTTTTTGGGTGAGTACCTGGCGGGGGGGATTATTATCGTCCTGGGTATTAATGAAAGAGATCTACCCTTGGGGAATTTTACCGGGACCGGCATGCATGGGGGAAAAATTTTTGTCAGGACAAAGAAATCATTAGCCTCCCTCCCTGCCCAGGTGATAGCAGAAAAGCCTCTGGATGCGGATCTGCAAGAGATAATGCCCTCTATTAAGCAATTTGCCGAACTCTTTAACTTTGATTTTGATCATATTATTAAGACCCCCTTCTGTTTATTACGGCCCAATGTAAAAAACCCCTATAAGCAGTTATACACCCCACATTGAGGTAAAGGAAAACGAATGCGGAACTATAAGGAAGAAACAGAAAAGAGAATCAATTTTATTCAGGAGATAGTAAGATCATCGGGGCTTAAGGGCATTGTTTACGGAAATAGCGGCGGCAAAGACAGTGCTCTGACCGGGATTTTGTGTAAAAAAGCCTGTGATCATACCCTGGGGATCATTATGCCCTGTGAATCCAGACGAAATTATGCTGAAGATAAGGCCGATGCAGAAATCCTTTCCAAGCATTATGGGATAGAGACCAGGATCATTGATCTAAGCAGGGTAAAAAAGGCATTGACCGATGAATTATCCGCTTCCTTTACCCTGAGCGCTTCCTCCTGTAATAATATGGCACCCCGTTTACGTATGACTGCCCTGTATGCCATAGCCCTAAGCGAATCCTTGCTGGTGGCCGGTACAGGAAACAGAAGCGAATCCCACATGGGCTATTTTACCAAATGGGGTGATGGGGCTTATGATTTTAACCCCATTGCTGATTTAACAGTCACCGAAATATACGAGTTTTTACGCTATCTTGATGCTCCGGATTTTATTTTTGCCAAGGCCCCATCGGCCGGATTATTTGATGGGCAAACCGATGAGTCCGAAATGGGCATTAGTTATAAGGAGATAGATGCCTTTCTTTTGCATGGGGAAGGCACTCCAAAGAGTAGAGAGATCATCAATACCTATCATAATAGAAGCAAGCATAAACGAAGGGTTCCTCTTAATTACGGGAGTCAGAGCGATGATTAATGAAAACTATAAAAACCTTCATGACACCTATTTTTTCTCCCTCATTGCCAAAAAGGTTAATGCCTTTATAGCCGAAAACCCGGAAAGGGAAATCATACGGCTGGGGATAGGGGATGTCACCAGGCCCCTGGCCCCCCTTGTCGTTTCGGCCATGCAGAAGGCGGTGCAGGAGATGGGTAACAAAAGCACCTTTAAAGGTTATGGCGAAGAGCAGGGCTATGAGTTTTTACGAAGCGCCCTAAAGGAATACTATAAAAAGAGCAAGAAGGCTGATCTTTCCATGGCCGAGATCTTTATTAGCGATGGGGCCAAAAGCGATTTAGGCAATATTCTGGATCTTTTTTCTGCCGATGCCAGGGTCTTGATTCCAGACCCGGTATACCCTGTGTATGTGGACACCAACCTTATGGCGGGCAGGAACATAGTTTATATAAATGGCAATAGCGAAAATTCCTTTCTTCCAGTCCCCGATGATTCCATCCAGGCAGATATAATCTACCTTTGTTCTCCCAATAACCCCACCGGGGCCGTCTATTCCCGGGAGCAGCTTGGTTTGTGGGTAGATTATGCCCTTAAAAACCAGTCTATCATCCTTTATGACAATGCCTACGAAATATTTATCAATGACCAGAGCCTCCCCTCAAGCATTTACCAGATCCCTGGAGCCGCCGAATGTGCCATTGAAGTCTCGTCATTTTCCAAAACCGCCGGATTTACCGGAACAAGATGCGGATACACCATAGTTCCCGAGGCATTAGTACGCCAGGGTCTTTCTCTAAACAGCATGTGGCTTAGGAGACAAACGACTAAGTTTAATGGGGTCTCTTATATCGTGCAGAGGGGGGCAGAGGCGGTCTTCACCGAAGAAGGGTTTAGTCAAGTGATGGAAAACATACAGTACTATAGGGAAAATGCCCGTATCTTGTCCAAGACCCTGGATGACCTGGGAATATGGCATACCGGCGGACTCCACGCTCCCTATATATGGATGAAATGCCCTGACCGGATGGGCTCCTGGGATTTTTTTGATTACCTCCTCAGCCGCTTCGGTATAGTCACCACCCCTGGAGCAGGTTTTGGTGCCATGGGGAATGAATACATGCGCCTTTCTTCCTTCGGCGAGCGGAGTGCCGTAGAAAAGGCAGAGGACTTGCTCAAAAACGGATTAAAAGAGGTTTACCAATGAAAACACCCTTTGTTACTAAGTCTAAAATTGATGAAATCACCTCTATATATCCCACCCCCTTTCATCTTTATGACGAGAAGGGCATACGGGACAATGCAAAGGAGCTTCATCGGGCCTTTGAATGGAATCCTTCATTTAAAGAATATTTTGCCATCAAGGCTACCCCTAACCCGGTTATTTTGAAAATCCTAAAGGAAGAAGGCTGCGGGGTTGATTGTTCCAGTTTGACGGAGCTTATGATGGCCGAAGCGGTGGGCTTTTCGGGGGACGAGATTATGTTTTCTTCCAATGCCACACCGGAAGAAGAGTTTATCTATGCAAAAAAGTTAAATGCCATCATAAACCTGGATGATTATTCCCATATCGATTTTTTGATTAAGTATACGGGGGTGCCGGAAATTATCTGTTTAAGGTATAACCCCGGAGGAAACTTTGTCATTAATAACCAAATTATGGATACCCCCAGCGAGGCCAAGTATGGTTTAACCAGGGAACAGCTATTTAATGGCTATGCTAAATTGAAAAAAATGGGGGTAAAAAGGTTTGGGCTTCATTCTTTTCTGGCCAGTAACACCCTTACTGACGAATATTACCCCGCCTTGGCTAAGATGCTCTTCGAAACGGCGGTTCAACTGCAAAACGATACAGGGGTTAAGCTGGATTTTATCAATTTAAGCGGAGGAATAGGAATTCCCTATAAACCCGATGATAAGCCTAATAATATTGCAGTCATAGGAAGGGCCATTCAAAAAATATTTGATGAAATACTGGTCCCCCATGGTATGGGCTCCCTGGCTATTTATACTGAACTGGGCCGGTTTATGCTTGGGCCCTATGGCTGTCTGGTAAGCAAGGTTTTACATAAAAAGGATATCTATAAGCAATATATTGGCCTCGATGCCTGTGCGGCCAACCTAATGCGGCCTGCCATGTATAAGGCTTACCACCATATCAGTATTTCTGGCAAAGAAGATGCAGTATGCGACCATACCTATGATGTTACCGGATCCCTCTGCGAGAACAACGATAAATTTGCCATAGACCGAATGCTCCCCGAGGTTAATATAGGCGATATCCTCATAATCCACGATACGGGGGCCCATGGATATTCCATGGGGTATAACTACAACGGAAAACTTCGTTCCGCAGAAATTCTCTTAAAGGCTACAGGAGATTTTTCATTAATCCGGCGGGCCGAGACCCCGGCGGATTATTTTTCCACATTGCATGTCACAGGGTATACATTCCCATAATATTTTTTGGAGGATCTTTATGAAATCGGTATCTGATTATTTTGGTTCCATGGTATTTAACGATGTGGTGATGAAAGCAAAATTACCCGACGACGTGTATAGGGCCTTAAAAAAGACCATGTCCATGGGAACCCACCTGGAGCTCGACATCGCCAATGTGGTGGCCAATGCCATGAAAGATTGGGCCATAGAAAAAGGGGCCACCCACTTTACCCATTGGTTCCAGCCCATGACCGGCATCACGGCAGAAAAACACGAAAGCTTTATTAGCCCCGCAGAAGAGGGACGTATAATCATGAAATTTTCCGGAAAAGAACTGGTCCGGGGTGAACCTGATGCTTCCAGTTTTCCTTCCGGGGGCTTAAGAGCTACCTTTGAGGCCAGGGGTTATACCGTATGGGATATTACCAGCTATGCCTTTATTAAGGACGGAACCCTCTGCATACCTACGGCCTTTTGTTCCTATGGCGGAGAAGCTTTGGATAAGAAAACCCCCTTGCTCCGGTCCATGGAAGCCATCAATAAGCAATCCCTGAGGGTCTTGAAACTCTTTGGCAACAACGAGGTGAACCATGTTGTTTCGGTGGTGGGCCCTGAACAGGAGTATTTTCTCATTGACAAAGAAATGTTCCTAAAGCGGCCTGACCTTATCTTTACCGGAAGGACCCTCTTTGGGGCCCTCCCTCCCAAGGGGCAGGAATTAGAGGATCATTACTTTGGCAGTTTAAAGCCCCGGGTTTCTGCTTTTATGAAGGAACTGGACAAAGAATTATGGAAGCTGGGGATCCATGCCAAAACAAAACACAATGAGGTGGCCCCGTCCCAGCACGAGCTTGCTCCTATATATGGTACAACCAATATTGCGACCGACCATAATCAGCTCACCATGGAATTAATGAAGAGCATAGCCTATAAGCATGGCCTTATCTGTTTATTGCATGAGAAACCCTTTGCGGGAGTAAACGGCAGCGGAAAGCATAATAACTGGTCCATTGCCACCGATAAGGGGGGTAACCTTCTTGAACCGGGGCTTACTCCCCACGAAAACGCCCAGTTCCTTTTGTTTTTGGTGGCGGTCATTAAGGCAGTCGACGATTACCAGGATTTATTGCGGGTGTCCTGTGCCAGCGCGGGAAATGATCACCGGCTGGGAGCTAATGAGGCACCTCCTGCCATAGTTTCGATTTTCCTGGGGGACGAATTAACGGCTATTTTAGATTCTATAGATACCGGTTCGGAGTATAACGATAAGGGGAAACTGCAGATGACCGTAGGGGTCACGGCCTTGCCTCACTTCCCCAAGGACAGCACCGACAGGAATAGAACTTCACCCTTTGCCTTTACCGGAAATAAATTTGAGTTTAGAATGCTTGGTTCCTCCTTTTCGGTAGCGGGTCCCAACATAGTCCTTAATACAGCGGTGGCAGAAATTCTTTCCCAGTTTGCCGATGTTCTGGAAAAATCCAGTGATTTTAACAGGGATTTAGCAGATTTAATAAAGAAAACCTATGGGAACCATAAAAGAATTATTTTTAACGGAAACAACTATCAGGAGGAGTGGATTAGCGAGGCGGCCAAACGGGGATTATCCAATCTAAGAACCACCGTATCTGCCCTTCCCATGTTTATTTCTGAGAAAAGTATTGAGCTATTTACCAGGCATGATGTCTTTTCCAAGGCCGAGATCCATTCCCGCTGGGAGATCTTAACAGAAACCTATGTGAAGACCATCAATATAGAAGCTTTGGCCATGGTTGACATGGTAAAGACCAGCATAATCACCGCTAGTTTAGCTTATCAACAGGAGCTGCTTAGCCTTCTGCAGATGAAAAAGAACAACGGCCTTTACAATTCGTCGGTTGAAGAATATGTGTTGAAGCATATCGTGGATCTCTCGGGAGAAATGGTAAAGAACCTCCAGGGTCTTGAAAAGGCCCTGGATATAGCAAAAAAAGAACAGGATTTGCAAAAACAGGCAGAGCTATACAGCTCTGGGGTTGTTCCTGCTATGCAGGACTTACGAAAGACCGTAGATGCCCTGGAAAGTCACATGGCGAAAAAACACTGGCCCATGCCTGGCTATTCGGATCTGCTTTTCGGAGTTATATAGTGTCCGCCGATCTAAACCATTATAAGCTGTTGTATGAGGGAAAATCCAAGATTCTCTATCAGGGACCCGAAGAAAATCACCTTGTTATGAGATTTAAGGATACTGCCACAGCTTATAATGGCGAAAAAAAGGAAGAATTACCGGGGAAGGGCAGAATAAACAGGGCTATTTCAGATTTCCTCTTCTCGTATCTTGAGGAACATGGTATTGCCACCCATTTAATTGAGGTGATGGATGAAAACACGGTTCATGTTAAAAATACAGTGATTTTCCCCATCGAAGTGATAGTACGGAATCGGGCAGCCGGTAGCTTTAGTAAAAGGTATGGTATTGCCGAAGGGGAGGTCCTGCATAATACGGTAGTTGAGTTCTCTTATAAAAACGATTCCTTGGGGGACCCCCTTATCAATGACAGCCAAATTACCGCCCTGGGCCTGGCAGAGATCCAGGATCTGGACTCCCTAAGGGAAAGGGCCCTTGCCATAAACAAGCTGCTTTGCCCTTTGTTTCTTAGATCAGGCATTATCCTGGTGGATTTTAAGCTGGAATTTGGCAGGGCTGCCTTTCCGAATGGAGAAATATTATTATGTGATGAAATTTCTCCAGATTCTTGCAGGTTATGGGATGTCTCCACAGGCGCTAAATTAGACAAAGACCGGTTCCGAAGGGATTTGGGCCATGTAATTGAGGCCTATAGGGATGTATATCAAAGGCTTATAGATGGCAAAAAAACTTAATCAAATCATACTGGTGCTGGACTTTGGCGGGCAGTATAAGGAGCTAATCGCCCGATCGGTAAGGGCCCATAGGGTCTATTCAGTTATAAGATCTGGAACCATGGGGGCCAACAAAATAAAAGAACTAAACCCCATAGGTATAATCCTTACCGGAGGGCCAGAAAGCGTATACGAAGGATCACTCAAGCCCTGGGACCCAGATATTTTTAATCTGGGTATCCCCATCCTGGGGATTTGCTACGGCATGCAGCTCATGTGCCACACCTTAGGGGGTAAGGTAGAAAAGGGCAAAACAGGGGAATATGGGACCACCATGGTACATCCTGTCAATGGCAAAGCCCCTTTTTTAGCCCTCATGAGCCATAGGGATTCGGTAAGCCAAGTCCCCGAGGGTTTTTCTATAAGCTCCCGAACCGAACATTATATAGCATCCATTGAATGTCCAGAAAAAAAGTTATATGCCGTACAGTATCATCCCGAAAGTTCTCACACCGAAGACAGGGGCGAAACCTTTAGGCACTTTCTTTTTGACATATGCGGGGCCATGGGTGATTACGATTTACAAGATTTTATCGAAAACAAAATAATGGAAATAAGGCAGGAAATTCAACATGAAAAGGTCCTATTGGCCGTATCAGGGGGAGTAGATTCTACCGTATGTGCGGGTCTTTTAAGCAGGGCCCTGGGCAAACAACTGTACTGTGTGTTTGTGGATCATGGATTTATGCGGCAAAACGAAGCGGATGAAATTAACGATTTATTTTCCCGTCTGGATCTTACCTTTATTTCTATTAAGGCCCAGGACCGATTTTTTAAAGCATTGGAAGGAATTACTAATCCCGAAGAAAAACGCAAAATCATAGGGAAGGAGTTTATCCGGGTCTTTGAAGAATCGGCAGCACAATTGGGGAATATTCCCTATCTTGCCCAGGGGACCATATACCCAGATATCGTAGAATCCGGGGGTCTATTGGGTGATACGATTAAGAGCCACCACAATGTGGGAGGTATACCCTACAACATTGCCTTTAGGTCCATAATTGAACCCCTTTCTTCCCTATTTAAGGATGAGGTACGGATCATAGGGCAATCATTAGACATCCCAAAGCAGTATATAGAACGTCAGCCCTTTCCGGGGCCTGGTTTGGCCATTCGAATAATTGGAGACATAACTCAGGATAAATTAAATAAAATACGGCACTCCGATTCCATAGTAAGGGAAGAGCTTGATAAAATACCAAACCCGCCGGACCAATACTTTGCGGTATTATTAAATACCCCTTCTGTGGGGGTTAAAGGGGATGCCAGAACCTATGACCCCGTTGTTGCCATCCGGGCAGTGGAAACAACAGATTTTATGACCTGTAATTATACCCCCCTGCCTCACGATGTGCTGCTTAGGATGTCCAGAAGAATATGCGGTGAGGTTGAAGGAATCAGCCGGGTTGTCTATGATATTACCAGTAAACCGCCTTCTACGATAGAATGGGAGTAAGATGGACAGGCAAAAAATAGTTTTTGTAACCGGCGGGGTAATTTCCGGATTGGGAAAGGGTATTACCGCCGCATCTTTGGGCCGCTTATTAAAACAGCGTTCATTAAAGGTTTCGGTGATTAAGTTGGATCCCTATATGAATGTTGATCCTGGAACCATGAATCCATTTCAGCATGGTGAAATTTTCGTTACCGAAGACGGGGCAGAAACAGATTTGGATCTTGGGCATTATGAAAGGTTCATCGACGAAAACCTCAGTCGTTTTTCCAGCTTAACCTCTGGCATGGTTCATTGGAATGTGTTGCATAAGGAACGGGAAGGTCACTACACCGGGAATACCGTTCAGGTGGTTCCCCATATCACCGGTGAAATAAAGGCCTTTATCTACCAGGGAATGAAGGAAAGCGGTGCCGATGTCATCATAGCAGAAATAGGGGGTACCATAGGGGACATAGAAGGGCGGCCTTTTATTGAAGCGATTAGGCAAATAAGTATGGAACATGGCAGAGAACACTGTCTCTTTATCCATGTCACTCTGGTTCCCTATATAAAATCAATTGGAGAGCATAAATCTAAACCCACCCAGCATTCTGTCAAAGAACTGCAGTCAATGGGAATAAGTCCCGATATCATAGTTCTCCGCTCAGATGAATCAATGCCAAAAAGCTTGGCCGAAAAAATAGTACTCTTCTGCAATGTAAAATCCGATTGTGTGATAGAAAACAACACGGTTTCTTCCTTGTACGAAGTTCCCCTTATGCTTAATCAAAAGGGCCTGGACAAGGTGGTATGCAGGGAACTTGGCCTTTTAACCCAGGAACCGGACTTGTCGGCATGGAATAATTTAATTGCTAAAATAAATAATAGAAAAAATGAACTATCTATAGCCATCGTTGGAAAGTATACAAAACTGCATGATGCGTATTTATCGATCATAGAAAGCTTGCACCACGCCGGCTTTGACCTGGGTTTTCATATAAACATAGTATGGATAGACAGTGAAGAGGTCTTGTCGAAAGATGGGCTCCATCTATTATCCGCCGCCGATGGATTGATAATCCCCGGGGGCTTTGGAGAAAGGGGCATCGAGGGCAAAATCGCAGCCTGCCGCTATGCCAGAGAGAAGGATCTGCCTTTTTTGGGTATTTGCCTGGGTCTGCAGATTGCGGTCATCGAATATGCCAGAAATGTATGTGGTATAGAAAAGGCCCATTCTTCAGAGTTTGCTGCCGGTGACTTCGAGCCCCTTATTCATCATATGGCGGATCAGATCGATAAAGTTAACAGCGGCGGAACCATGAGATTAGGCAGCTACCCCTGCAGCATAGCCAAGGGAACGAAGCTGTATGAAACCTATGGTAAGGAGTCGGTTGATGAACGTCACCGGCACCGCTTTGAAGTAAATAACCAGTATAGAGAGGTATTAACGCAAAGGGGTTTAAGCCTTTCTGGATTTTCCCCCTGCGGCAAGCTTGTTGAAGCGGTCGAAATAAGCGGAAAAGCTTTTTTTATAGGGGTACAGTTCCATCCGGAGTATAAAAGCCGGCCCAATAGACCTCATCCTCTTTTCCTGGGGCTCTTGAAGGAATCTTTTAAGAGGAAGGCAGCCAATGGTATGCATCATTGATTATAAGGCGGGCAATGCACCCAGTGTATACCATGCGGTTAGCAAGCTGGGTTTTCCCGCCGTGTATGCCGACAAGCCTAAGATGCTCCGCCATGCCTCTTGTATCATTTTACCCGGGGTAGGGAGCGCTGGAGCTACCATGGAATCCTTGCAAAAGCTATCTTTATTCGATGATCTTCATGAATGTGTGCTTGTAAAAAAAATACCCTTTTTAGGGGTCTGTGTGGGTCACCAAATATTATTTCAACATAGTGAAGAAGACAATACAGATTGCCTGGGGTGGTTAGAAGGCGGGGTAAGAAAGTTTGATTCAATAAGCCAAAGGGTACCTCAGATGGGATGGAATTATGTCTCTTTTAAGCAATCTGCTCTGGCTGCTAAAGATGGGTATTACTATTTTGTCAATTCCTATTATGCTGCTCCCATGGAAGAAGCATCTAACTGGGGATATGCAGAATATGGCACACAGTTTAATGCGGCAGTGCAGAAGGATAATATTTATGGCACCCAGTTTCATATAGAAAAAAGCGGGGTCCTAGGCTTGTCTCTTCTTAAAGAGTTTATAACCCATGCTCACTAAACGGCTCATAGCCTGTTTTGACATAGTCAAGGGCAGGGTAACCAAAGCAGTTAACTTTTTGAATAACATAGATGTGGGTTCCGCTGAGGATATGGCAGAAACGCTTTATGACTCCCAAATAGATGAAATAATTTTTTATGATATTAATGCCAGCGCAGATAAACGGGACATAGACATAGAAGCGGTTAAAAAAACCGCAGCCAAGGTGTTTATTCCCTTTGCCGTAGGGGGAGGTATTAAGAACATAGATGACATGTACCGGGCCTTAAAGGCGGGAGCTGAAAAAATCAGCGTCGATTCCATGGCGGTACGGAACCCCCAGATCATCCGAGAAGGCTCAATAGCCTTCGGTTCCCAGTGTATTGTCTTATCAACCCAGGCTCTTCGTAGTTATAGAACCCCCAGTTCCTACGAAGTATACATAGACGGTGCCAGGGTCGCAACGGGCCTTGATGTTATCGAATGGATTAAAAAGGGTGAAGACCTGGGGGCAGGAGAAATTTGTCTTAACAGCATAGATCGGGACGGCACCATGGAAGGATACGACCTCCACTTAATGGAGCTGGCGGAAAGGGCCGTCAGAATACCCCTTATTGCATCGGGGGGTGCAGGGAAGCCTGAGCATGTGAAGGATTTATTTCTGCATACCCAGGTGCAAGGGGCCATTATTAGTAGCATGTTGTATTCACCAAGGGCCCTGCAAAACTACAGCGTCCGGGAGATTAAAGAGTATCTTGCCGCCCACGATGTTCATATACGGCCCTTTGAGGAAAGGCAATGATACGAAGAATCTTCGTCGAAAAAAAACAGACCTTGTTTAATACGACCCATCGGCTTAAAGAGGAATTAAATACCCAGCTCCATGAATCGATCACAAACATGAGGTTTTTTATACGTTATGATATAGAGGGCTTAGAGGATGGAGATTTTACCCAGGCAGTAGATCTTGTTTTTTCTGAACCTCCTATAGATGACATTTTTTATGACCACCTGCCCTATATGAAAGGCTGGCAATACTTTACTAAAGAATATGTACCCGGCCAATATGATGCCAGAGCAGATGCTGCTGCCCAATGCGTCCAATTATTGACCATGTCAGATCCCCCTATAATTCGCTGTGCAGAGATCTATGCCTTCCAGGGGGCAGAGGATATAGAAAAAATAATTCAATATATCGTAAACCCCGTAGATTCCCGAGTAGGGTCCAATGATATCCCTAAAAGCTTAGTGCAAGAGTATGAAGTCCCTGGTGAAGCAGAGCAGATCAAAGGTTTTTGTTCATTTTCTAATGAACACATGCATGCCTTTCATGATGATTATGCCCTTGCCATGGATATAAAGGACCTCTATTTTATCCGCGATTACTTTTTATCCCAAAAAAGGGATCCCACAGAAACAGAAATTCGTGTCCTTGATACCTACTGGTCCGATCATTGCCGGCATACGACCTTTCTTAGCAGTATTGAGTCCATAAAAATCGAATCACCTATTCCGGAGATAGAAGAAACCAGTAGACTCTATGAATCTTTATTCATTAAACACCATGGCGAGAAAGATTGTCATTATAAAAGTTTAATGGATATGGCCCTCATGGGCCTAAGGGAGCTGAAAAGCCAAGGCGGAGTGGACGGCCTTGATGAATCGGGGGAAATAAATGCCTGCTCCATCAGGATCAAGATTGATACATCTGGCGGCCCCTGTGAATACTTGGTGATGTTTAAGAATGAAACCCATAACCACCCCACCGAAATCGAACCCTATGGAGGGGCCGCAACCTGTCTAGGGGGAGCCATTAGGGACCCCCTCTCGGGCCGCTCTTATGTGTACCAGGCTATGAGGGTGAGCGGCGCAGGGGACATTACCATGCCGGCAGAGCAGACCTTACAAGGAAGGATTCCTCAAAGGATCATCTCTAAAGAGGCAGCCAGGGGTTTTTCGTCCTACGGGAACCAGATTGGCCTTGCCACCGGCATGGTTGCGGAATTGTATCATCCCGGTTTCGCCGCCAAACGGCTCGAGGCAGGTTTTGTTATCGGGGCGGTTAGGGCAGATGATGTTCAAAGGGCAGCGCCGGAACCGGGGGATCTGGTCCTTCTTATAGGCGGAGAGACAGGAAGAGACGGATGCGGAGGAGCTACCGGATCTTCCAAGGCCCATACTACAGGGAGCATAGAACAAGGCGGTGCGGAAGTTCAAAAGGGTAACCCCCTTATAGGACGGAAGATCCAACGTCTCTTTCGAAACAAGGAATGCAGTAAGTTAATAAAACGTTCTAATGACTTTGGAGCCGGGGGTATCTGTGTAGCCCTCGGAGAATTATCAGATGGCATTCGAATTTACCTAGACAGGGTTCCTAAAAAATATGAGGGACTCAGTGCTACCGAACTGGCCATATCGGAATCTCAGGAAAGGATGGCCGTAGTTATTGCAATAAATGATCTTGCCAAGATGATGGATCTCTGTGCCGGCGAAAACCTAAAGGCAAGCCTGGTAGCAGAGATTACAGATTCAGAAAGGATGATCATGACCATGGGGGATAAGGTGATAGTCGATCTTCACCGTTCCCTCTTATCATCCAATGGGGTACGGCAGAACGCTTCTGGTATTATTAGGGACCCTATTCCTTCATATATGGACAGGCCCTCGATAGAAAGCAGACCCTTTTTACAAAAAAAAGATTACCCCGAGGCATTAAGGGCGGAACTTAAAAGATTAAATGTGACTTCCAACATAGGCATGGCGGGTATGTTTGATTCTACCATAGGATCCGCCAGTATCTATATGCCCTTTGGGGGGAAGGAGCAGCTCTGTCCTGCCCTTGTCATGGCCGCCTTCGTACCGGTCTTCCCCTTGGATACCAATACTGCCACGGTAGCTTCCTGGGCTTATGATCCCTATCTTATGTCAGAGAGCCCCTTTATCGGTGCCCAGTATGCGATCCTGGTTTCGGTAGCCAAGGTCTGTGCCGCCGGAGCACCCTTCAGGGGTATAAAGATAAGCTTGCAAGAATATTTCAAGAAACTGGGAAAAGATCCCCTCCGCTGGGGTGAGCCCTTGTCGGCCATGCTGGGGGCCCTCAAGGCCCAGCTTGATCTGGGGATCCCTGCCATAGGAGGGAAGGATTCCATGAGCGGCACCTTCATGGAGAGGGACGTGCCCCCCACCCTTATCTCCTTTGCGGTTGCTGTGGCCCCCGCAGATACATTGATTCAAAATGTTTTATACCCGGGTGCAGAGGTATATAGAATTTCTTTACAACGAAGCGAATCCGGCTGTCCCGATTATAAGTATTTTAACTCCCTTATGGAGACCCTGGGTTCTTTTATTTCCCAGGGAAAGATAAGGTATTGCACGGTGGTCGAAGCAGGGGGTGCTGCCTCAGCTATCGTTACATCCTGTCTGGGAAATGCCCTGGGCTTTTGCTTCCAAACCGCTCAGGATGATCTCTTTTATCCCCGCCTGGGGGATCTTTTGATCGCCGGAAGCTTCTCGGAGGATCTATCCCAGGGAAATTCGGCCCTGGATAGATTTTCTCCTGAGTATATAGGAAGAGCAGGGGGTGATCATTTCCTGTTCTCCCAGGGTGCATTGGCGGTTAAAAAAGCTGAATCGGATTATCTGCATACCCTGCAGGATATTTTTCCCTATCATACCCATGATGAGGGGACCATAGAAAAACCTGACTTTCATACACGCAGCTACCAGGCCTATGGTCATAAACAGTTTGGCAGCCCCCAGGTGTTGATTCCTGTTTTCCCTGGGACAAACTGCGAGTATGATACGGCCAAGAAATTTTTAGATGCCGGGGCAAAGACAGAAATAATGGTTTTTAAGAACCTCGACTCTATAGATATACATGAATCGGTAAAAAAACTGGCATCCCTTATACATGAATCCCAGATCCTTGCTCTCCCCGGAGGCTTTTCGGGAGGTGACGAACCAGACGGCAGTGCCAAGTTTATCGCCGCTGCATTAGGATCCCCCAGGGTAAAGGATGCTATAATGGAACTGCTGGAACAAAGAGGGGGATTAATTTTAGGTATCTGCAATGGTTTTCAGGCCCTTATAAAGCTGGGGCTCCTTCCCTTTGGGAACATAACTCCTATGAAAGAGAATAGTCCTACTCTTTCGTTTAACAAAATAGGCAGGCATGTGTCGGTCATCTCTGCTATCCGGGTTGCATCGATCGATTCACCCTGGCTTTCTAATTGTAAGGTCGGGGATATTTATATGACCCCCTTATCCCATGGAGAAGGGCGGTTCATCGCCCCCGAAGGGCAGATTTCGGAGTTGGCCAAGGCCGGCAGGATATGCACCCAATATGTGGACCCTAGCGGCACGCCAACATTACAATGGCCCCATAACCCTAATGGATCTGCCGCTGCAGTGGAAGGCTTACTTTCACCCTGCGGAAGAATCCTGGGTAAAATGGGACATACGGAGCGGACAGGAAAGGGGCTCTACATCAATGTCCCCATGGGGCCTGTGATGGATATTTTTTCCGCAGGGGTCAGGTATTTTTCGTAATTCCTATGGTATAATCCTATAACAAAGGACACATGGAGGAAGGCATATGCTTAATGTAGGCATTATTAGTACCTGGCATGTCCATACCAGGGATTATGTGGCTCAGTTAAAGAATCATGGAAAGGTTAACATATGCGCCCTCTGGGACGAGGACCCGCAAAAGGGCAGGGATATAGCAGCGGAATGGAAGGTGGATTTCGAAGAAAATTTTGAAGCCTTTATAAACCGGAAGGATTTTTCTGCGGTGATCTGTAATGCCCCCACCACCATGCACTTCGATCTCTTATTAAAATCCGCCGAAGCGGGGAAACATATTTTTACCGAAAAACTCTTAACCGTTACCACCCAGGATGCAGAACAGCTGGCCGAAAAGATCCGCAGGGCGGGGATTATATTCACCATCAGCCTTCCCTTACGATGCAATGCGGCTATCCTTTACATAAAAGAACTGGTAGATTCGGGCACCCTGGGGCGGATTAGCGGTGCCAGGTTCCGCCGCAGCCATGGCGGGGTCAGCGACGCCTGGCTCCCTGAATATTGGTTTGACACCTCCATGACCGGCGGCGGGGCCATGATGGATCTGGGGGCCCATCCGGTCTATATACTATCTTTCCTTTTTGGTCCTCCTGTCCGGGTAACGGGGCTCCTTACTCAGCCCTTTGGCAGCTCCTCGGACGAGAATGCCATAGGCCTGGCGGAATTTAAGGATGGAATTCTGGGGACCATGGAAACCGCTTTCCTCACCTACGGAGTGCCGGATCTTTTGGAGGTCTACGGGACCGAGGGATCGGTTTTTATGGAGGGCCCGGATCTAAGGGTACGAACGAAATCGCTGGACGCCCTGTCCTTCAATGATGCACGGCCTAAAGCTCTGCCTGCTGGACGGCCCTCACCGGTGATCCAATTTGCCGAGGCCTGTCTAAACAAGACCGGGAGTCCCGAGTATCTGGGTATCGATGATGCGGTCTTAATGACCAGGACGATTGAAGCGATCTATCAGAGCGATAAGACCGGCCAAACGCTTAGGTTTTAAGCCTGACGGTAATTTTTTAAGAAATCCCCCAGCCGGCGGACCGCCTCGGCGATGGTTTCTTTTTCCGGGAGGAAGACTATCCTAAAATGATCCGGTTCCTTCCAGTTAAATCCGGTTCCATGGACCAGGAGCAGGTGTTTTTCGTTTAATAGATCCATCACAAATTGCTCGTCCCTGGTAATGTTAAACCGCTGGGCATCAATTTTCGGGAAGCAATAGAGGGCCCCCTTGGGGACCACCACCGATAGACCCGGTATGGCATTAATCATGGAAACCGTCACATCCCTCTGTTCCTTTAGGCGGCCCCCGGGAAGAATCAACTTATTTATACTCTGGAACCCCCCCAGGGCGGTTTGTATCCCAAACTGGGAGGGCATGTTGGCACAGAGCCTCATGTTCGAGAGCATCTGGAGACCTTCAACGTAATTTTCGGTTCCCTTTTTATTCCCCGAAAGGACCATCCAGCCGGAGCGGAAACCGGCGGAGCGCCAGGTTTTTGACAGGCCGTCATAGGTTACGGTAAAAATATCCTTTGCTATGGTAGCCATGGGGATATGTTCGGCCCCGTCATAGGTGATGCGTCCGTAAATTTCATCGGAATAGAGGATGAGATTATGTTTCCGGGCTATGTCGGCGATCCCCTCCAGGGTCTCCCGGCTGTAGACCGCCCCGGTGGGGTTATTGGGATTTATAACCACGATGGCCCTGGTTTTATCTGTTACCTTGGCTTTAATATCATCCAAATCGGGATTCCATTCATTGGATTCATCGCAGAGGTAGTGGACCGCCTTTCCCCCCGACAGGGTAACTGCTGCGGTCCATAATGGGTAATCGGGCATGGGGATAAGGACCTCGTCCCCATTATTAAGGAGCCCCTGCATGGAAATTTGTATTAACTCGCTTACCCCGTTCCCTATGTAGATGTCGTTAATCCCCACATCCATGACTCCCTTGGTTTGGAAGTCCTGCATGATCGCCTTTCTGGCCGCAAAAAGACCCTGGGAATCACCATAGCCCTGGGCATTCCGCAGATTATGGATCATGTCCTGGATTATTTCGTCGGGGGCATCAAAGCCAAAGGCTCCTGGGTTTCCTATGTTCAGCTTTATGACGCTGGTCCCTTCTTCTTCCAAACGCTTGGCGGCGGTAAAAATGGGTCCCCGGATGTCGTAGCATACATCGTCTAATTTCGTCGACTTTAGAAGGGGCTTCATATTTTTACCAGCCAGGACTTGGAATCGGGCAAGGTTCCGTATTGTATGCCCTTTAGGGTGTCCCTTAGATCGGCACTGAGGTCCCCGACCTTGTTGTTGTTAAAAACGACCTTCTTGCCCTGGTGGGTAATGGAATCCACGGGGGTAACCCCCGCGGCGGTACCGGTAACAAAACATTCCGCCGTGTTATCCAGAACCTCTTCTATGGCAATCTTTCTTTCGCTTACTTTAAGTCCCCGGTCCCTGGCCAGTTCTATGATGCTGGCCCGGGTAATACCCGGAAGTATGGTGTCTTCCAGATCGGGGGTGACCAGTTCACCGCTTTTTAGATAGAAGAAGATGTTGCATGAGGATCCTTCTTCTATATATTTTCGGTGGGTTGAATCCAGAAAGATGCATTCCATGTATCCGGCTTTCTGAGCTTCGTTTTTTGCCAGGGCAGCGATGGTATAATTAGATGCCGCTTTAATCCACCCCGTTCCCTTGGGGGTAGCTCTGATCCTGTCGGTTATGACCGCATCGGAGTTCCCGCCGGAAAAGTATGCACTTACCGGGCTCCCTATGACGATCACCCAGGGTTCCTGGGAGATGTTTACTCCAAGGCCGCCTTCGGCGATGGCGAAGGGCCGGATATAAATCGAATCGGCGTTAATAAAAAAGTCCTTCTCCCATTCGGCCTTATAGTGGGGCCGGAATCCCATCTTCGCGTTTTTCGAAATCATTTCTATGCAGGCCTTAAGGAAGCTCTCTTCCGGAAAGGGGGGCATAAGGAGCCCTGCCATGGAACGGTTAAAACGGGCGGCATTCCGGTCCGGCCTAAAGAGGGCCAGGCTGCCGTCTTTTTGAGGAAGGGCCTTAAGACCTTCAAAACAACCCAGACCGTATTGGGTGGTATAGTTTACCAGGGGCATATCGGGGAAGAGGTTTCTTTGTTCTATTAGCTGGTTCCGGTCCTCCTCGCTCATGGCAGCCTCTTCTTCCGATGAACGATGAGGCTTCTCCAGATACTCCTCGGACCAAGCTCCGTTTGTAAATTTTGCCCTAAAGGTGATGGGGTATGAATTTAAACCAAATGCCATAATACGGTACTCCTCTGGAGAGATAGTAGCCTTTTTTCGATTTCCATGTAAAGTAGCACCCTCTCTAGGGGCTTAACAGAGGGTACCCTTGACTTTTTTCTTCAAAATATGATATATACCTTATAAACAAAGGTGTTTATCGGCGGAGGCTATAAATTTGCCTGCTGGTAAACACCTTTTTTTGGAGGTACATGTATGTCCTATGCTGCAAGGGTCCTCAAAGAGACCATAGAGAAGAATCCCGGTCAGAATCATTTCCATCAGGCCCTGACGGAGATCCTGCCCACCCTGGAACCCTATTTAAAGGAACATCCGGAGTGTGAAAAGGACGGCCTTTTGGAGCGTCTGGTAGAGCCGGAGCGTCAAATTATTTTCAGGATCCCCTGGGTAGATGACTCAGGTGCCGTCCAGGTAAACCGGGGCTATAGGGTTCAATATAACAGTGTCTTTGGCCCCTATAAGGGGGGAATACGCTTCCATCCCAGCGTGAACCTCGATACGATCAAATTCCTGGGCTTTGAACAAACCTTTAAGAATTCCCTTACGGGGCTTCCCATGGGGGGAGGGAAGGGCGGTTCCGATTTTGACCCCAAAGGGAAATCTGACCGGGAGGTAATGGCCTTCTGCCAAAGCCTGGTAACCGAATTATACCGCCACATAGGAGCAGACACCGATGTTCCCGCCGGGGACATAGGGGTAGGGGCCAGGGAAATCGGCTTCATCTACGGGCAGTATAAACGGATCACCGGGGTCTTTGACGGTACCATGACGGGGAAGTCTCCTATCTATGGCGGTTCCCTGGGACGTAAAGAAGCCACCGGCTACGGCCTGGTCTACTTTACCGAACAGATCCTCGAATCCCTGGGTGCTACCTTTAAAGATAAGCGGGTGGTCATTTCCGGAGCCGGTAACGTGGCAATTTACGCTGCCGAAAAGGCAATCCAGTTAGGTGCAAAGGTCATTACCATGTCCGACTCCAACGGATATATCCTGGATAAGGCCGGCATTAACTTGGATACCGTTAAGTTAATTAAAGAACAGCAGAGGGGCCGGATCAGCGAATATGTAAAGCATCACAGCGGGGTCGAATATTTTGACAAGGGTATAGTCTGGCAGGTTCCCTGCGATATCGCCTTACCCTGTGCCACCCAAAATGAACTTAATGGAGAAGATGCCAAGGCCCTTATAGGGAATAACTGCCTGGTGGTAGCCGAGGGCTCCAACATGTCCACCACCATGGATGCGGTTCATCTTTTACAGAAGAGCAGCACCATCTATGCCCCCGGAAAAGCAGCCAATGCCGGTGGGGTAGCTGTATCGGGCCTGGAGATGGCTCAAAATTCATCCCGTCTCTTCTGGACCGCCGAAGAGGTGGACCAGAAACTCCGGGTCATCATGAAGAACATCTACACCACCGTATCCACCACCGCCATTAAATATGCGGAAAAGAAGGATCTTGTTGCAGGGGCCAACATAGGGGGTTTTGCCCGGCTCTGCGAAGCCATGCTGCTCCAGGGGGTCATATAAGGTTTTTATGAACCAGAAAATAGTTTTAGCCTATTCAGGCGGACTGGACACCACCGTTATCATCCCCTGGCTAAAAGAAAACTATAGGGATTGTGAAGTCATTGCCTGCTGTGTGGATCTTGGGCAGGGCAGTGACTATGGGCAGTTAAAAGAAAAGGCCCTAAAAAACGGAGCTGCCAAGGCCATCATCATTGATGCCAAGGCTCAGTTTATCAAAGATTTTGTCTTTCCCATGCTCAAGGCCAGGGCCCTCTACGAAGAAAAGTATCTTTTGGGGACCGCCCTGGCCCGCCCCCTCATTGCCAAGCTGCTGGTAGAAACGGCCCTGGCAGAAGGGGCCGACTCTATCTGCCATGGGGCCACCGGTAAGGGGAACGATCAGATACGGTTTGAACTCACCATCCGATCCTTACAGCCCCGGATGAACATTATTGCCCCCTGGCGTTTATGGGACATCAGTTCCCGGCAGGAAGCGATGGATTACCTTACCCAACGGGGGCTCCCCGCTCCCTTTTCGGCGGAGCAAAGTTACAGCCGGGACGAAAACATCTGGCATTCCAGCCATGAGGGCCTGGAACTGGAAGATCCTTCCCTGGAGCCGGACTATGCTAAGGTCCTCCTTCTAAGCAAGAGGCCCGAAGAGGCACCGGACCGGCCCGAGTATGTAGAGATAGAATTTAACAAGGGTGTCCCCAGGGCCATAAACGGCGAAGCGAAAGAGCCGGTGGCCCTCCTGGAACAGCTCAATGCCATGGGGGGTGAACATGGCATAGGCATCAGCGACCTGGTAGAAAACCGGGTGGTGGGCATGAAGTCCCGGGGGGTCTATGAAACCCCCGGCGGAACGATCCTCTACGCAGCCCACCGGGATCTGGAACGGCTCTGCCTGGATCGCAAGATGACTTCCTTTAAAGAGATCGTCTCCGCCAAGCTGGGGGAATTAATCTACGGCGGCGAATGGTATACCCCCCTTAGGGAAGCCCTCTCTGCCTTTATCGATGAAAGCCAGAACACCGTTACAGGAAAGGTCAAACTAAAGCTGTACAAGGGGAATGTCATAAGCGCCGGGGCAAGCTCCCCCTCTTCGCTTTACAACATGGATCTTTCCAGCTTTACCACCGGGGACCTTTACGATCATAAAGACGCTGAGGGTTTTATTAAACTCCTTGGTTTACCCATAACGGTCCGGGCCTTAATGAAAGAACACAGTTCTTCCCAGGCAGGCTGATACCGCATGAAACTCTGGGGGGGGCGTTTTACTGGTCAAACCGATGCATCTGCCCATGCATTTCATTCTTCCCTTCCCTTTGATAAACGGCTTTTCAAAGAAGATATCACCGGCAGCATGGCCCATGCCAACATGCTTGGCCGCCAGGGCATAATATCAGAGGCCCATGCAGAACTCATCATTAAAGGGCTCAGCGAGATTGCCAACGATATAGACTCCGGGCAGCTTCCCCTGGAAGGGGATGCCGAAGACATCCATTCATTCATCGAAACAGAGCTTTTCGCTCGCATAGGGGAGGCAGCCAAGCATCTTCATACAGGGAGAAGCAGGAACGATCAGGTCGCCCTGGACATGCGGATCTACGTAAAACGGGCCATCGATGATCTATCCTCCCGGATACTGGTGCTCCTGGAAACCCTGCTGGACCTGACCAAGGAACATAGGGGCACCATCATACCTGGTTTTACCCATTTGCAAAAAGCACAGCCCACGGTCCTGGCCCACCACCTCCTTGCCTACGTGTCCATGTTAAAAAGGGATCTCCAGCGTTTGGGGGACTGCCGTGCCAGAACCGACTCCATGCCCCTGGGCTCCGGCGCCCTGGCGGGGACCACCTTTCCCATTGACCGGGAGTTTTTAAGGACCGAGCTTGACTTTTCCGAGATCAGCGCCAACAGCCTTGATGCGGTTTCGGATCGGGATTTCTGCATAGAGTTCGTTTCTTCCCTTTCCATCCTTATGATGCACCTCAGCCGGTTCTGTGAAGAACTCATCTTATGGTCCACCGATTCATTTGGTTTTATTGAGATCTCCGATGCCTTTGCCACCGGATCTTCCATGATGCCCCAGAAGAAAAACCCCGATATGGCCGAACTCATCCGGGGAAAAACAGGCCGGGTCTACGGCAGCCTTATGGGATTACTCACCCTGATGAAGGGACTCCCCCTCTCGTACAATAAGGACATGCAGGAAGATAAAGAAGCGGTATTTGATGCCGCCGATACGGTCAGCCAATGTCTCTTAATTTTTAATGGCATGCTTAGTTCCATTCACTTTAATACCCAGGCGATGTACCAAAGTGCCCTCAAGGGCTATACTAATGCCACCGATGCTGCGGATTGGCTCGTTAAAAAAGGGCTGCCCTTCCGGGAGGCCCATGAAGTTACGGGTAAACTGGTCCAGTATGGGATAGGGCAGGGCAAAGCTCTGGAAGAATTAAGTATAGATGAACTTAAGAGCATATGTCCCTTGTTTGACCCTGGTTTTTTTAAGGCAATCTCAATTGAACAATGTATCGAAGCCCGGTCTGTACCGGGGGGCCCTTCTAAAGAGGCCATAAACCAGGCCATAGAAGGGGCCGAGGCTTATATAGCCCATATCCGAAATAATAGCAAAAATGCCGAGGAGGAAGGATGTTAGGACGCGAAGCCATAGGGATAGATTTAGGAACCTGTAACACCCTCATTTATGTGGCCGGTAAGGGTATAAGCATCAGCGAACCCTCGGTGGTGGCCGTCGAAAAGGGAACCAATAAGGTCATGGCTGTGGGGGCCGATGCAAAACGCATGCTCTTTAAAACTCCCGGATCCATCCATGTAATCCGGCCCCTGCGGGGCGGGGTCATTGCTGACATCGATTCCACCGAAAAAATGATCCGCTATTTTCTTTCCCGGGCCATTCCGCGGTTCAGGTTAGTAAAACCCAGGATGGTAATAGGAATTCCCTCCACCATCACCGAGGTTGAACGCCGGGCCGTAGAAGAATGTGCATATAAAGTGGGAGCCAGAGATGTGGTGGTGATCCCCGAAAGCCTGGCCGCCGCCATAGGGGCCGACATCCCCATCAATGAGCCGGCGGGTCACATGATCTGTGACATAGGGGGCGGCACCACCGAAATTTCGGTTATCAGCCTGGGGGACATGGTGGTGAGTAATGCTATCCGTACCGCCGGGGACGATTTTGATGAAGCCATCATTAAGTATGTCCGCAGCGAACTAAACCTTATCATAGGGGGTTCGGCGGCAGAATTTTTAAAGATGGAGCTGGGTAATGTCTTCCCCGACAGGGAACTGGAAAAGGCAGAGATTAAAGGCATCGACTCTTCTTCGGGCCTCCCCAAGCGGCTGGAGATAGATTCTGAACAGATCCGCGAGGCCCTAAAGGTGCCGGTGGTAAAGATCGTCGACGAGATTAAAACCGTCCTTGGCCTGACCCCGCCGGAGCTTGCCGCCGACATCGTCGAAAACGGCATTATCATGACCGGCGGGGGGGCCCTTCTGAAGGGCTTTACCCGGCTCATATCCAAGGAAACGGGAGTCTCGGCCATCCTCGCCCAGCGGCCCATAGAATGCGTGGCCATAGGGGCCGGGCGTTACTACGAAAACACCAAGGGTATGGAAAGCACCAGAACCATGTACGAAAGCTTAAATACCTAAAATTAGGTCTAGCGTTCCCTTAGATCCATCGCATTCAACAAGACCGCTGTTCCATCGCTTCTCTGGGTCACCACCCCTGCATCGGAGAAGAGGAGGGTGGCAAAGGGATGAATACTGATCTGTGAACGGGCCTGGAGTTCCAGGTTAAGGCTAAAGCGCGCCAGATACAGATTGGCTCCGTCGCTGGTAAGAGCGTAGAGGTTCTGCCCGTTCACCCAGAGGAGGCTCTCCTCGGTGATATCGTCTTCTCCCTGCCTTTCCATGGTTAGGGCATCGGCGTTAAGTTCCACCAATCTGATGGCGCTGTTCCCCCGGTTTTCTCCGGCGATGGCAAAAATCCGGTTGCCGATGATATGGACGGTCCTGACATTTATCGAAGTAAGGAGGGATTGGCGAATTTCCATGCCCCCATTGGGATCTATCCGGACCAGGCGGCCCAGGGAGGTCCCCGGTATAAGGATGCTGGCCCCCAGGATGCCTCCGCCGGGAAGTTCCTGGGTCACATCGAGCCGTATCAGGGCCTGGAGGTCCTCGGCGATCTGTTCCCGCTGTTCCTGAGCTTCTTCGGCCCGTTGTTCCGCAAAGGCCGCTTCTAGTTCTGCCAGGCGCCGTAGCTCCTCTGCTTCCCTTTCCCTTTCCTCCAGATCCTGCTGCATCCGGGCCATGTATTCCTCATGCTCCCGGGCTGCCGCCTCCCGCTCCATGAGGGCTTCCAGTTCGGCCTGATCTGCCCCCATTCGTTCCTGGGCTATGCGAAGCTCCTCTTCGCGGATCTGCTGTTCGGCCCGGGCAAGTTCGGCCCTTTCTTCGGCTATCCTTAGGGCCTCAGCCTGGGCGGCGCTGTCCAGGGCTGCGGCAATCCGGGCCGCTTCTTCTGCTTCCCGTTCCTGGAGATCCACCATGTCCCGCCGCATGTCCAGGCCCATATCGGGGTCCTGCCTGAGCTGTTCTATGACCCTGGCATCGGTGATGGCAGAGGTATCTACTATGCTGAGGGGGCCCCCTAATCCGGCCCCTATGGGAATGAGCATCAGGGCCTGCCCTGGCCATTCATCGTAGCGGATCGAAAGCCCCGCCCTTTCGGCGCTTAGGTTTTCCATCACAGGCTGCTTAAACCGGGTGCCAAAGTACCTCATGTCACCCCGGAAGACCGCATTATATACGGTGATATAACTGGCCAAAAGGGCCGCATCTGCCTGGCTGTAATTATAGGTGGCTTCCAGGTAACCCTGAATAATGAGCCTTAGGTTCCGAATATGGTCCACCGCCACATCTATACCCAGGCCAAAGATGTCAGAATCGAGCAAGCTGCCATCGGGGGCGCTTCTGGATTGGATGACAAAGTAGCGGTTCAGGGCCCCGGCTCGCTGATTGCCGGCGCTGATTAACTGACCCAGGCTCGATCCTATCTCCCGGATCTGGTCCCGGGTCTCTATCCGTGCATAGGGCCCCTCATAATTGATAAATTCGACCGGCCCATGCCCTTCAAGCTCCGATCGCTCCACCTGGGCATGGAGGGAAAAGGTCAGGAGGAAAAGCCCTAATATAATTGGTATCGTATATCTTAAATGGGATGGAAAGGCTACTTTTTTCATAATCTAACTCCTCGAAGTGGAAAGGTGTCATTCCATACTATTCTATAATATATCACAATAATGGAAAAATAAAGGTCCCCCGTGAAAAATCGGCCCTACATGAGGTTATTTAGCTCTAGGCGGGCCTGAAGCTGGGTTCTCCCCGGCATATCATCCCGGGCTAAGCGGGCAAGGATCCTCACCGCCGCATCCGCCAGGGGAGGACCCCCGTAGCGGCAGAGGGAGCCGGTGCTCAGGGCTATGGCGGTGAGGACCGCCTCATCCCTGATCGACTGGGGGGGGTAGAGGGCGTTTTCAAAGGCCCTAAGGACTATGCCGTTGGGGTCTAAGCCCACCATCCCTAAGGCAGAAGCGGCAGCAGCCTTTATGACCGGTTCCGGGTCCCGGAGAAAAAGATCGGTTAAATAGGGAACTATTTCCCGGGTCCCGATAAAACCCAGAAGCCGGGTTGCTTCTTCCCGGTAATGGACCCCCCAGGTGGTAAAGCGCTGTAGGGTTACGCTTCCGGAAATCTCCATGAGAAAATTAATATAGAACCTTTCATTCCCTCCCACGGTCCCGGTCCGTATGGCCCTTCGGATCTCCTGAAACCGGTTCAGGATCTCCCGGTCTTCAAACTGGAAGGGAAAACCGGAAGGAAGATTTCCCAGGCCGTAGGACCCTTCAATGTCCCCTCCGTAAATCAGGTGCTGGTTCGCCACCACCCGGTCTTCCATGTGGTAGGCATAGAGGACCCAATCCTGGCCCCCAGAGAAGAGGATCCCCTCGGCCCCCAGGGAAGGGAGCCCCGAAGCACCCCTGAGACGCATAAACCAGAGTAGCATGCCCTGGGTGTTATATCCGGTGGCCCCGAACCTCGTGAAGGCATAGATTCCCCGGTCATCGTACTGCAATTCTATCTCCTGGGCCCTGGCGGGCATTTCGCCGGGCCTTAGATGGCTCTGCCCTATCCAGGGGATGGTCCTGGTCCTCAGGGAGATGAGGGCCATGGAGCCGTCAGCCAGGACCAGCACCGCTTCGGGGCCCCGGCCCTGGGCGGCGATGACATGGCTGGGGAGTTCCAGGGGATGGATTTCCGGCTCCTCTGGGGCTTCTTCCAGGGTATCTTCAGGGGTATCATCTTCCGAATCTTCTTCTTTAGGGGGAGGGTATAATACTTCCAGGCCATTATGACTGGGGTAGAGGAGTTCTATCCTCCGCTCTTCTTCGTAAAAGAGTAAGATACTGTGACCCAGGGTGCCCAGTTGGAGCGAAGCTATGGCACTGGGGCTGTCACCGGTGTTCCATAAGGATACGGTTCCGAAGGGATCAACCCTGATGATGTTCCCTTCCTCTTGGACCATGATGATTCCCCCTCCATTATCCCTAATGGGCCCTATGAGGGTTTCTCCTTCTATACGCCTGGTCCAGAGGGTATTCCCCGAGGGGCTAAGGCAGGTAATTCTGCCCTGGGTGAAGGCGAAGATCCGGCCATCCCAGCCGGTGAGAACCGGAGAAACTAGGGGGCTCCCCAGGTTAACCCGCCATATTTCCCGGCCCGTCCGGGCCACTGCAATCAATTGCCCCGTATTACGGGCCAGGTAGGTCATGCCCTCCCGGGATCTGCTGATAAAGGGACTGACCCTACCCCGGGCATTAAAGGTCCATAGGGGATCCCCCTGGGCAGAATAGGCACTGAGGAGGCCCCCATCGGTGATTACCATCACCACTCCGGGCTGTATGAGGGGACGGCCCATGGCCACCCCTGTGAGGGCCTGCCGCCAGAGGGGAAATTCCCCCATAGTTTCTTGTCCATGAAGGACCGATGGCAAAGAAAGGAGGAGCAGGGGGAGGGCTAGGTAAAAAAATCGAAGACCCCTTGTCATATGTATAAATACTATATCATTATTAAGTGAATGGTATATAGGGAGCGTATTAGGCTATGAATTCGGAGCTCTGTTCCCATGTAGGCATGGACGACGGGACCCTCCTGCACCTTCGCCGCTGGAAAACCGGCGAAAACCCCAGGGCGGTTCTGCATATAGTCCATGGAATGGGGGAGCATTCCCAGCGTTATGCCCGTCTTGCCCGGCGCCTCAACGAGGAAGGAATAGAAGTCTGGGCGGCGGACCAGCGGGGCCATGGAGAAACGGCCCTGAACACCCAAAATAATCCCCGCCGGGGGGGGCAGCTAGGGCACTGTGCCAATGGCGACGGCTTTGCCCGGGTCTGTGCCGATGTCCATGCCCTAAATCAGATCATTTCAAAAGAACATCCGGAGCTGCCCCTTTTTCTCATGGGCCATTCCTGGGGTTCCTTTATCGTCCAGAGTTACATAGAAACCTATGACACTCATCCCTCTCTTCATGGGACGAACCCCCTATCGGGCTGTGTGCTTTCCGGAACCCGGGGCCCCGATGGAATCAAGGTAAGCCTGGGGGCCCCTTTAATTACCTGCCTGGCCTTTCTCATAGGTCAAAGGAGGGGCTCAAGCCTTATTCGGGCCCTGGTTGATGGGGCCTACCACAAACCCTTTAAACCAAACCGCACCGGCTTTGACTGGCTTTCCCGGGACGAAGCAGAGGTAGATGCCTATATAGCCGATCCCCTCTGCGGCTTCCTCTGTTCCAGCGGATTTTACCGGGACATGGCCCGGGCCCTTACCCAGATCCATCTGGGGCCGGCCATGGAAAGGATCCGAAAGGATCTGCCCATATATATTATGGCCGGGACTGCGGACCCGGTGGGAGACATGGGGGAAGGCCCGGCAGCTCTCTCTGTAGCATATAGACGGCTAGAGATAAAAAACCTGGAAACGGTCCTTTACCCCGATGCCCGTCATGAACCATTAAATGAAACAAACCGAGAAGAAGTTCAGGAAAGCCTTTTGTCCTGGATTCTTCGGCAATGTTCAGCATAGGGGGTACCTTGCGTTATCGTTACTCCACAGGGGAAAACGGAAAACTTATAAGGAAGGCCATCGTTTATACCCAGGATGAGCACCAGATCAAACTCTCTGATGTGGATCCTCAGGCTGCCTATATCACCCAGAGGCTTCAGGCCAACGGCTTCGAGAGTTACATAGTTGGCGGAGCGGTCAGGGATCTCATCCTGGGAAAAAAACCCAAGGATTTTGACATAGTCAGTGCCGCCAATCCGGCAAGGATTAAACGGATCTTTAGGAATGCCCGGATCATAGGCCGGCGCTTTAGGCTCGTCCATGTCTATAGCGGTCAGAAAATTTACGAAGTTTCTACCTTCCGTTCCATCATAGACGGCCCCACAAGCAATGTCTTTGGTACCATCGAAGAGGATGTCCAGCGCCGGGACTTTACCCTCAACGCCCTCTTCTATGATCCCCAAAAACAGGTGGTGGTAGATTATGTGGGGGGTATGAAGGATATCTGGAATCGCAGGATTAGGCCCATCATTGCCCTGAAGGAAATCTTTACCGACGACCCGGTACGGATGATCCGGGCGGTAAAATATGCCGCCAGTTCAGGCTGCTCTATTCCCTGGAAGCTCCGCCGCCAGATTCGCCGGGACCTGGAGCTTCTGGGAGGGGTCTCTCCCTCCCGGCTCACCGAGGAGATCTTTAAGATCATCCATTCGCCCCATGCCCATGCAATAGCCGATGGTCTGGATAAGTTGGGGCTTTACCGTTTTCTCCAGCCCCGGGCGGCGGAGCTTTTTAAGACCCGCCCCCGTTTTAGGGAGCGCTACCTGGAATCCCTGAGGACCCCCCTTCCAGAAGAGGGAGAAAGGGTCCCGGGGATGGCCATGAGGGCCCTCATTCGGGATTACCTGGAAGATGAGGCCGATTGGGATGGAAAAAAACAGCAGGAAGAGCATGACCAGGGGGGAGAAGATCCCTTGAACTCCGGGGCTTCTCCCTTATCAGTAGCTGAGTGTTATAAAAGGGTCTTTATCCAGGCCCGGAAGTTCCTTCTTCCCATGAATCCCCCCCGGGTGGAGCTTGAGGGGGCCTTAAAACTCCTCTTTGCAGAACATGGCATTACCATTAAAAGGACCCGCATGGGTGAAAGGAGGCCCCGGAAGGCTCCAGATGGCCCAAAGAAGGCACATCCCGCTCCCTTGCAGGAAAACCCGGAAGAGAAGGTAAAAAAAAGGTCCCGCCGCAGGAAACCAAAGAAGCCCAGCCCAGCCGGTTAAGAGACCTTATTTGTTTCGGTGATTTTATCGATGATGATGTTCACCTCTTCTATGAGGATCCCCGTATAGCGTTCGATGTTGTCTATAATATACTGCTGGAGTTCGTGGATATTCCCCCCCAGTTGAATTCCGTAGGGTACATCGATGGTAATGACCAGCCTATACCCCATGTTATCATCCTTCACGCTTATCTTCTTTATTTTGATTGCCCGGTTATACTCATCGACACAATGAATGACCATCTGGCTTAGGGCCGCCTCGGAGATGATAACCTTGCCCCGTTTAGAGAATATGGGCCGTACCACAGACTTTTCGTGGACGCTGGGGGTAGGGCCTATCCCGGCGGGGCTTATGCTTACGGGGCTGGATTTTTTCTGGAAGATCCGTATGGCATTGTAAAAAATGTTCGGATAGCTCCGTTTTACCTCGATGGAGGGAACGGGGATCACGTGCTTCCCCTCGATGCGCCTGGTCCGGATGGCCCGGTCAATTTCGTCCTGGGTAGAGATGTCTTCGATCTTGATATACTTCGAAGGGGCCGGAAGCTGAAGCCTGGAGGCGATTTTGTTCACCATCTTATCGGAGGTGCCAAGGACCAGGATCTTCCGGCTCTTTTCTCCCTGGAGCTTCTTCGCCACCTCATCCCGGTGGGCCTTCTCATCAAAGAGGGCTACCTTAACGGCGGCCATAAAACTTTTTTCTTTTTTTGCCGAATGTCCCGCCAGGATCCTGTTGTCCCTGATTAAAAGGCCATCATCTATAATATATTCAATCTCGTATTTCTGTGCTATTAACTTGGCCCTAAAGCTCTTTCCTGTGCCGCTTTCCCCCACCAGGGCGAAGACCTTAATTTTATTAAATGTAAAAAGAGAACTCAGGAACATATCCTAAGTATAATAAATTGAAGGGCCCCTTGACAACGGGGACCCTCCTTTGTATGCTTGTACTAGATGAATAGTACAATAACATTCTTCCTGGATCAGGGAGATGGAACACCCATATACCGGCAGATTATCAGGCAGATAGAATATGCTATAGTGTCGGGGAGACTCAAGAAAGGGGATAAACTGCCCACCATCCGTTCCCTGGCGGTGGAGTTAAAAGCTAACCCCAATACCATCGCCAAGGCTTATGGGGAGCTCGAAATCCGGGGCATCCTGGAAACCCAGGTGGGGAGCGGTACCTACATTTCCGATCAAATGCCCAACCTGGAAGATGAAGGTCCGGACCGGATGATCCGCGAACTGGCAGGCCGTTTTATCCGGGACATGAAGGACCTGGGGGTAGATAAGAAAGAATTGGTCCGGGTGATAAACGCCCATAAGGAGGATTAGATGAACCAGTCAAACAAAATCCAGCTTGAGCCCAGCGCCCTGCGTGGCCCCGGCAGCATTAAACCGGTGGCAAAAAAAGCTGTACGCCGCCGCAAGTTTGATCATACCCTGGCCCTGATCCGCCTTCTTTTCCTCCTTCTCGCTATGGCTCCCCTGGCGGTCCTTAACCCTCCTGACCTGGGCCTAAGCTGCGCCGTCTTTTTACTCGCCCTGCTTTTAGCCTTTTCCCTCCGTAAGGCCTATGAGTGGGAACGGGTGGTAGTTCTGCGTCTGGGTAAATTCAAGAAGGTAAGGGGCCCCGGGCTCTACTTTCTTATCCCCCTATTGGATCATATCCACACCAGCATAGATATCCGTATCCGGGTCCTGGATTTTTATTCCCAGGAAACCCTCACCGGAGATTCGGTGACCGTCAACGTGGATGCCTTCTGTTTCTGGCTGGTCTGGGACCCCCAGCGGGCTGCCCTGGAAGTTGAAGACTACGAAGAAGCGGTGGCCCTGGCAGCCAAGGCAGCTTTACGAAACATCATTTCCAAGAACGATCTGACCACTTTTTTGGCCCGGGGAGACCTCATCGAAAAGCAGATTCAGGAAGAAGTGGAACGCCAGACCACCGAATGGGGCATTACGGTCCAATATATAGAGATAACCGACATCCAGGTTCCCAAGGAGCTGCAAGACGCCCTAAGCCGGATTGCCCAGGCGGAACGGGAGAAGAAGGGCAGAACCCTCCTGGCGGAAGCTGAAATCGAGATAGCCCGGAAGCTGGAAGAGGCCATCGCCATCTATGCCCAGGATGAGGGGGCCCTAAAACTGCGGATCCTGTCCATCCTAAACGAGGGCCTTAAGACCGGTAACTCCATGATGCTGGTCCCCAACTCCATCACCGAGGAGTTAAAAACCAAGGACATCTTTGGGCTCCAGGCCCTAAGCGAGTTAAGAAAAAACAGAGAAGGGGAGGGCTGATTCTCCCTCTGCCCAGAACTTCAGTGCCCCTGTTCTAGGGGCACAAAACCCTCCAAAAAAATCGTAATTTTTTTCTCTTTTTTTGTAAAAAATTGCTTGACAATTGTACTAGTACAATGTATATTTGTACTAGGTAAATAGTACAAATGGCAGAGCCAATAGATACACCAAAGGAGTACGGTTATGACAGTAGTAAAAGCTGAAAAGGTAGTGAAAGATTATGGCCTTGACGGCCAAACCGTTCATGCCCTTAGGGGGGTGGACCTGGAGTTCCAGGGGGGGGAATTTTCCGCCATCGCCGGGCCCTCGGGGAGCGGGAAATCTACCTTCCTCCATCTGGCGGGCTGTCTGGATGTCCTCACCGGAGGAACCCTTTTGGTAGGGGGCGAAGACACGGGCCGGATGAAGCGTAAGGATCTGGCCATCCTGCGGCGTCAGAAAATAGGGTTTATCTTCCAGGCCTATAATCTCATCCCTGTCCTCTCGGTGGAAGAAAACATCTCCTTTCCTTTAAGTCTTTTAGGCATCAACCCCAGGGAGATCAAAGAGAGGACCAACCAGGTTCTGGAAGAAGTGGGCCTTAAGGGTTATGCCAAGCGCCGGCCCAAGGAAATGTCCGGGGGCCAGCAGCAGCGGGTGGCCATAGCCCGGGCCCTGGTAAAAAGGCCGGCCCTCATCCTGGCTGATGAACCCACGGCCAACCTGGACTCCAAAATTGGGGCCGAAATTTTAGAACTCATGCTCAACATGAACAAGAGCGTGGGAACCACCTTTATCTTCTCTACCCACGATCAGATGGTCATGGACTATGCCCGGCGGCTTATCCGCATCCGGGACGGCCAAATCGAAAGTGACGAAGTAAAGAAGTAAGCCCCAAGGAGATTTTCATGAAGTTAATCACTTTCTTATATTCAATCTGGGATTTAAAGAAGATAGCCCTCCGTAACCTGGCCCGCCACAAGACCAAAACCATCCTTACCTCGGTGGCCATCATGGTGAGCGTGGCGGTCTATATCTTCCTAAACAGCTGGCTCGGCGGCATGGCCATAGAATCCCGCCGCAATATAGTCAACTTTGAAATGGGAGCCGCCAAGGTTCAAACACACATGTATTTTGAACGCTTTGATGAGATGCCCAGCTACGAAACCTTTATGGACTGGGAGATCTACCATGAGGCCCTGTCCCGGGAAGGTTATGCCAGCGCCCCCCGGTTTATCTTCAGCGGCACCATGTTTTCTGCCAATGCGTCGGCCCCCATTCTCTTCCATGGTATAGACCCCGTGCTTGAACCGGAAGTCATGGGCTATGTATCCTATGTGGATTTTGGACGCTGGGTCGAAGATCATCGTTTCGAAGTAGTTCTGGGAACCCTGGCGGCCGAACGGCTCAGGGTAGGGATCCCCACCCGGCCCTATAGACGGGAGCTGGAGGAGCTTATATCCCAGGCAGCCAGGAACCCAGTGGATGCGGAGTTTATCCGCTCCCTCTACGAGGTGGCTCCCACCTTTGTGGACTTCTTCTCCCCCGACCTAACACATATTGAAGGGAACGAGCGGATGATCCTGGGCCGCAATGTAAGCCGGGAGCATCTGGACCGATACTGGGACCTTATAGCAGCCACCGACCGAAACTATGTGCAAATCGGCGTGCTCATCGAAACCAAGGCGGCTCCCCAGCTTATAAACCGGACCCGCTGGGAAGTAGACCTCATGCCGGCCCTCTCTGTGCAAGATAGGGCCCTGGTTAGCGCCGCCTATAACTACCTGGAATTTCTCGATGCCTATGACCTCATCGAGACCGACCCCCAGCGGCTGGACCAGATCCTTTCGGCCATGATTAGGGCCGATTACGTTGGGGCGGTGCGGCGGGAGAACCAGCTTATTTCTGCGGTGGTGGTGGGGGTTATTAATTCCCCCGCCCCCCTGCCCAACGGGAACACCGCCTACATTCCCTTAAGCGTTCTGCAAGACCGGATGGGGATGATGCTCGAAGGGGCGGTAAGCGAACTGGTTGTCCGGGAGCGGGGGGTATCGGATTCCCAGCTTCCTGGAGCCAGTGAAAGCTCCCCGGCCATCACCGCCGCTCTGGAGCGGGGCCTTAGCTCCATGGGCCGTAGTCTCCCCGATTACCTGGGAGTCTTTACCTGGGATCAGTACATGGAAGACTACCTGGGCTACGAGGCCATCCAGACCGGGGCACCCCAGGTTCTGGCCTTTCTTCTCTTCATCCTTTCCTTCCTGGGGATCTCCAACACCATCCTCATGGCCATCCTGGAAAGGACCAAGGAGACCGGCATGATGCGGGCCCTGGGCATGACCGATAGACAGATGATCATGACCTATATGCTCGAAGCCGGGTTTTTAGGTTTCATCGGTTCCATTTTGGGAATCATCCTGGGCTCCCTCATCAACTACCCCATGGTAAAGACGGGAATCGATTTCTCCGCCATGGCGGACACCCTTTCGGGGGGCATAGGATTCAGAACTACCGGGGTCTTCCGCAGTGTCTGGAACATCCCCCTCATGATCGGCTCAGGGATAGTTGCAACCCTGATAGCTTCCTGTATGGCCTTTTTCCCCACCCGCAAGGCGGTAAAAATGCCAATCACCGACAGTCTGCGTTTTGAATAAGGAAAGGAGCAGGGTATGACAAACGAATTCAAGCAGGGCGGATCGGGAACCCTCATCAAAATAGCCTTTAGGAATATATGGCGGAACAAGCGCAGGACGGCTTTCTGCTTCTCCGCCGTGGGGATAGCGGTGTTCTTCATTGTGATCTATTCATCCCTCATAGACGGGATGACCAACAGCATCAATGACATAGTCCAGATCTTCGAACTGGGCCATGTCCGGGTGGTCTCCCAGGATTACGAATCTGAGCAGGAATATCTGCCCGTCCAGTTCCCCGTGGCCGATGGCCGCAGCTTCCAGGAGATGGCCAATCAAATTAAAGGCATCAGCGGGGTTCGCTCCGTGTTCCCCCGGATCACCACCCTGGCGACCCTCCAGGAAAGCAGCATCCGGCATGCCATGCTCTGGGGCCTGGATATAGCAGGTGAGATGGGGGCCAACAATTTTAACCTCACCGACAGGAACAATGGCCTCATCGAGGGCCGCTATCCCGAACCCAACAGCAACGAAGCCGCCGTGGGCTGGGCCTTCGCCGAAAAAACCGGTCTGAGCATAGGGGACCGGATTCCCCTCAGAACGACCTCGGCTCAGTTTGCCGACCGCTTCTGGGAGCCTGTGATTACCGGGATCTTCAACTTCGATTATATCCGCTACGATGAGCAGTTTATCATGGTAGATATCAGCCGGCTCCAGCGCCTTTTGGCCCTGGAAGATGGGACCCAGCAGCTTATCATCTTTGCCGAAGATGCAAGCATGAGCCCCCAGATCGCCGCCCAGGTCCAGGGCCTTCTGGAGCAGGGCAATGTGGTCACCGAGTGGACCGATAATTACTGGGTGGCGGTGATGCGGATGGTTATCCCCATCTATACCATTGTGTTTCTTGTCTTCCTCATCGTAGCCAGCTTCCTTATCGTCAACACGGTGGTGATGATCATCCACGAGCGGATTAAAGAGATAGGCATGATGGGCTGCCTGGGGATGACCCGTTTCGAGATCGTAAAGGTCTTCTTCTTCGAAAGCCTCTTTTTAGCCGCCCTGGGGGCTACCTGCGGGATCCTCGTCGGGGGCAGTTTGACAGGTCTCTTGGCGGAGTTCCCCATCCGCATGGGGGACATGTACGGCAATACCTTCTCGGACATGCCCATGAGCAATGCCATATTTTTCCAGTTTGATCACCGAAGACTGGCCTATGCCTGGGTTTTGGGGGTCCTCATCGCTTCAATTTTCACCCTGGTACCTTCTTTAAAGAGTGCCTTTGTGGAACCCGTTGAAGCCCTAAGAAAATAGGCAGACATAAAAACTATTGGAGGCTCTACATGAAAAAGAATCTATGTGCTTTATTTTTTACCTTGATTGCAAGCGCCCTTGTCTACTCCCAGACCCCCACAGCCATGGAACTCCTCCGGCGGGTGGATAACAACGAGGTATTCCAGACCATCCAGTACCAGGGAGAGATGATCATCGAATACCAGAACAGGCGGGTGGTAAAAACCATGAACGCCTGGGCCCGGGGCAACGAAGACAGTTTTATCGAGTTTACCAACCGGGAAGATCTGGGGAGCCGCTACCTAAAGACCGGGGGCCGTCTCTTCTTTACCTCCCCCGATACCGAAAGGGCCATGGTTATTTCCGGCCACATGCTCCGGGAATCCATGATGGGGTCTGACCTTTCCTACGAGGATACCCTGGATAACATACCCCTTTCGGAGCGTTATTCGGCCCAGATCCTTAGAACAGAAACCCACAATGGCCGTCCAGCCTGGGTTCTGGAACTTACGGCTAACGACAGAAGCGAAAGTTATTCCACCCGGCGCTTATGGATAGATCAGGAGCATTACGATGTTCTCCGGCAAGAGATGTTTGCCCTCTCGGGGGCCATGCTTAAGGAGTACAACCTGATTCAGGTGGATGTCATAGACGGAAGGCGCTTTCCGGTGGAAACCGAGTTTAGGGATCTTCTTCGGCGCGGAAGCAGCACCCGCTTCATTATGCGCAACGTGATCCTCGATCAGCCCATCGCTGATTCAATATTCACGGTTCGTAACCTGGAAAGGTAAAAAAGCAGGTCATAAGGAGGTTAGGAATGAAAAAGCTATGTATTCTATTGGTAATAATCCTCTCTGCCTCAGCTGTCTTTGCCCAGGATTGGTCGGGGGTGCTGGACAGTACCATTAACTATACGGCTGGACAGGGCGAGTATCTTCCTGATCACTCCTTTGGTTTTGAACAGTATGCCAACCTGCGCCTTAGGGTCCGCACCCGGGAAGCTGCCACCTTTAATGCGGCCTTCAACATCATCGCCCTATCGGGAAACATGGCGGTCCCGGCGGCCATGAGCGGCCTGGCCTCCGTGGGGCCCAACTATGCGGCGGCCATGGAGCTGGAGCGGCTTTTTGTCCGGATCAACGGGGAAGCCGCCGATGTGGAGGCCGGGCTTTTTCGGATGAGCTTCGGCTATGGCCAGGTCTGGGGTTCCATGGATTTTCTTAACCCCCGAAACCCCCTAAGCCCCAATGCCCGGCCCCGGGGTGTCATGGGCCTCAATGCCACCTTCTTCCCCGGCCTATCCAGCCGAGTGATGGCCCTTGCTGCGGCCCCCCAGAACCCCCTGGAAATCCAGGGCGGGGGCATCATAGGGGGCCTCTTTTACGATCAGCATTGGGCCAGGGCCAGCGCCCAGGGACTCTATGCCTACGAGACCCCCCTGGATTCCTCCCCCCAGGGCCTCCATCGCTTTGGACTCTCTGTAAAGGCCGATCTGGAACTCAGCCTTATCCTTGATGCCCTCTATATTCTGGACCCCCAGGATACTGCCCAGCCCATGGAAGGCCTTTCTATGGGAGCCGGCTTTGATTACAGCTTCTTCTCCGGGGACCTTATCATCCTTTTTGAGTACCTTTTTAACGGTAAAACATCGGTCAGCCATCGCTTTAGGGGCGGCCCCTGGGCAAACCATCACTATCTGTATGGGACAGCCCGGTACAGGGTCAACGATTTCCTTTCCTTTACCGCCGGGGGTCTTTCCGCCCTGGAAGATGGGAGTTTTCAAATCATCATTGGCCAGGATTACGAAATTTACCAGGGTTTTGCCATGAACCTCCTGGCCCGGATTCCCCTGGATAAAAAAAGTTTTGGGGGAGACGAAGATGGAGAACTGGGTCCCCTTTTATCAGGCACTTCCTTTACGGTAAACCTGGGCTTTAGGCTCCGGTTTTAGCGGCAGAACCATTGCCTTAACCGGGGGTTTTATAGTATAGTAGGGGTATGAAAAAAGGTTTGGAGGCTCACCATGGCTGATCTTGTCTATATCGACGAAGAAGACGGGAAGAAGCGGGTTATGAATAATGGCAAGCTCTATGCCAGACTGCTCACCAAGTTTACCACCGGTACAAACCTGGACATGCTTTTTACTTCCCTGGATGCCCAGGATTGGGAAACTGCCCAAAATGCGGCCCATACCATTAAGGGCGTGGCGGCTAATCTCTCGTTGACCGAGCTATATAACCAATCCCTGGATGTGGAAACCCAAGTTAAAGGTAAAACCATAAACCCCGACTCCCTGGAGAAGCTTAAAACCTGTTTCACCGAAACCCTCTCGGCGGCTGAAAAGGTCATAGAAAAATATGCATGATACCCAGCCCTTTGTCTTAGCGGTTGATGACATCGACATGAATGTCATGATCCTCGAAGAAATCTTAAAGGATGATTACCAGGTCCTCACCGCATCTAATGGCCAGGAGGCCCTGGATCTGCTCCACGAAGCCAAGGTGCTCCCCAAGATCCTCCTTCTGGATGTGCAGATGCCCGTCATGGACGGCCGGACCATGTTCGAGCAGTTAAAAAATGACGAGAACCTCCGGCGTATTCCGGTAATCTTTATCACCGCCGAAAACGATTCAGAAAGCGAGTTATTGGCCGCCGGGGCGGTGGATTTTATCAACAAGCCCTTCACCCCCGAGATCGTCAAGCTAAGGGTTCATAACCAAATTTCTTTAAAAAATTACAGTGACTCCCTGGAAGAAATGGTGGCTCAAAAAACCGCCGAGGTGATCAAAAAAACCGAAGAAGCCAATGCCATCCTCGATAATACCCTTCAGGGTTTAGCCAACGTCATTGAGCACCGGGACCTGGAATCGGGGGAACATGTAAAGCGGACCCAGCTTTACGTGGGGGCCCTGGCAAGCCATCTTATTTTATCCCGGTCCATCTATGCCGATGAACTCATCCAGGCCCAGCCCGAGGTAATCGTTAAGTCCATGGCCCTCCACGATGTGGGTAAAATTGCCATCCCCGACCGGATCCTCTTAAAACCAGGGCGGCTTGATCCCGACGAGTATGAGCTCATGAAAACCCATACCACCCGGGGCCGGGAGATCATAGAAGAGCTGGGGGACGTGAACAGCTCCCTCTACCTTAAGCACTGCGAAGACATCTGCAGCGGCCACCACGAAAGATGGGACGGTAAGGGCTATCCCCTGGGGCTTTCAGAGAACCAGATCCCCCTTACCGCCCGGCTGGCCTCCATTGCCGATGTCTACGATGCCCTGGTTTGTGCCCGGGTGTATAAAGCCGCCATTCCCTACAGTGAATCCATTAAAATAATCGTCGATGGCAAGGGAACCCAATTTGACCCCGTCATGGTGGATGCCCTTATTTCGGTACAAGATAAGTTTGAAAAAATCGCCCGCCAATACGCCTAACTATAGAGGAGGACCCTGTGATATTTCCGCTTGAAGAGCTCATCCAATACGAGAAGAATATGTACGAAATCACCGCCGCCGCCACGAGGAGATCTTTTCAGCTCTCCATGCTCCATGCCGCCAACGATCACAGCATTAAGCCCTGGATCGAAGAGAACGACGGCAAGGTAGTCCCCCTGGCGGCCCGGGAAGTCTTTACCGAGATCATCGAATTCCGCCTGGAAAGTGAATAGCCCCTTCTCCTTGGCATAGCTAGGTTCTAAGGTGGTAAAGCCTTTAGTCCTTGTACTCTTTGGTCCCACCGCCTCGGGGAAAACGGCCCTCTTGCAAGATCTTAGTCAGTGCGGCGGTTTCCCTCCCCTCGAAATAATCTCCGCCGATTCCATGCAGGTCTACCGGGGCATGGACATAGGTACCGCCAAACCCTCCTTGGAGGAGCGGCAAAGGATACCCCACCACCTTATCGATATAAAGGACCCCAACGAACAGTTTAATGCCGGGGAGTTCGTAGGCCTCGCCGAGACCGCATGCCATGAAATAATCAACCGCGGATCCCTCCCGGTGGTATCCGGCGGGACCGGGTTCTTTATACAAAACCTGGTCCAGGGCCTCTCGGCCGCTCCCCCCTCGGACCCTGTAATCCGGGAGACCCTCTTTGCGGAGCTATCCCAAAAGGGAGCAGGGCCCCTCATGGAAGAACTGGCCCGGGCAGACCCTGTCAGCGCAGACCGCATACACCCCAACGACCACTACCGCCTCATCCGGGCCCTGGAGGTCTTCCGCCAAAGCGGCCGGCCCCTGAGCTCCTTCCCTTCCCCCTGGAATAATGTCCAGGCCCCCGCAGAGCGACCCTTCCGCTTTTTGCTCATAGGCCTCGAGCGGGAACGGGAAGACCTCTATGAGCGGATCAACCACCGCTGTGCGGAGATGTTCCGCCGGGGCTTACCCGAAGAAGCCGCTCGCTTACTCGCCAGGGGCTATGAACCGGGATTAGGGGGCCTTAGGGCCATAGGCTATAATGAGTTTTTCGTTAAGGATGATCAGGACCAGTGGGCCATTTCCCGGGACAGCGAAGGAGTCCAGGCTCTGGTTGCCCAAAACAGCCGCCGTTACGCCAAACGCCAGGTCACCTACTTTAAGGCCCTAAAGGGGGTCCACTGGGTAAAGATGGGGGAGGGGAGGGAAGTCGAGGCTCTGGAGCAGGTGAGGGAGCTGATTGGAGGGGAGTTAGAGTGTTGAGGTGGATTCGATTATTTTATCAATCGCTTCCTTAAATATAGACAAGAGCCGTTTGTCCTTGATTTTCTTGAAATATCTCTCAGCGGGTCTGGAAAAGCTGATTTCATACATCGCTTATTCTTCTCCGAAAATATCCTTTGTAGTTGCTCCCCGGCGTTTACTCTCGGCTATTTCGTCCGCCTCGTCAATCAGCCCGCTGATCGCTTTTTTTATTTTCGAGCGTTGCTCTGCAAATTTTGCCAGCAGTTCATCGCCTTCGTAACCCTGTGATATTAGGTCTTTTAGGGTTTCCATAACAAAGCTATCATCGGAAGACGAAAGGGGGCGAAGCACCACAGCTCCATCGGTTAGGAAACATTCAAGCTCCTTTCCGAAACGCAGTTTTTCGTAGAATTTCAAAGGAATAGTTACCTGGCGTTTACCTGTGATACTGATTATTTTTCGCTCCATGGTTGGGCTTCCTAATTTCCTATTATCCATATTATTAATATATCAAGGAAAATAGGATTTGTCAAGTTTTTTTTATAATTTGGCTGTTGTAGGGGAAAGGCGAAGGGCTAACTTGAGGATTAGAACTTAAGACCCCTTGACCAGTATCCCCGCAATTTAGTAGAATACCCCAGATACTATATAAGGAGATCTATGTGCCCTGCGGAAGAAAGCGCAAATTACGCAAAATTGCCACCCATAAACGCAAGAAAAAGCTCAGAAAAAATAGACATAAGAATAAATAGGGAGTCATGAAGCTCCCCTGGAGATATTCCCTCGATTCTTCCCCCCTCATCATGGCCATCGTCAACTGTAACGAAGACTCCTTTTATCCCCCTTCCCGGGGCCTTAGGGACAAAGCTCTCGCCCTGGCCCTTAAGGCTGAGGAGGAGGGAGCAGATATCATCGATTTTGGAGCCGAATCGAGCCGCCCCGGTTCCCGCTTTATTAGCCTGGAGGAGGAGGAAGAGCGGCTCCTCCCGGTTATACGGGCCTTTAGAGAACGTTCGGCCCTTCCCCTGTCGGTGGATACCCGGAAATCCTCCATAGCCCGGCTGGCCCTGGAAGAGGGGGCCGATATCATTAACGATATCTCGGCCCTTACCGATGATACAGATATGGGGCAAATTTGCGCCCAATACGGGGCTACGGTGGTGCTTATGCATAAGAAGGGGGAACCCCAGACCATGCAGGAAAACCCTTCCTACGATAACCTTATCGAAGAACTGGGCTCCTACCTGGGCGCTGCGGCGGAGCGGGCCCTCGCCCTGGGGATAAAACAGGAGCAGATCATCCTTGATCCGGGTCTGGGCTTTGGAAAAACCACAACCCATAATATCGAGATCATCAGGGGTCTATCGAAGATCCGTTCCCTTGCGAAAAAGGGGGCCACCGATTATCCTATTCTGATAGGCCACTCCCGAAAACGATTTATCCGGGAGCTCTGCGGCCTCTCTGACGCCCCGGGGGAAAACCATGAGGCCCTGGCGGGTACCCTGGCGGTGGGGGCCGCGGCCATCCTGGGGGGTGCGTCTATACTGAGGGTCCACGATGTAAAGGCCCATGTTGATCTGGTCACGCTTTGGCGTTCTATTGGTGTAAAAGATGGAATGGTTTCAGCACTTTAATTCTGCCTATGCCCTCATCCGGCCCGTGCTGGATGTGGCCATCCTCGCCTTTCTCCTCTATAAGACCTACGATCTTCTGGTAAAGACCCAGGCGGTGCAGCTTGTTAAGGGGGCGGGGCTCCTGGCTCTGGTCTACGGCCTCTCGGTCCTCTTTAACCTGGCCACCCTCCAATGGCTCCTTAATGCCCTGGCCCCAGGGCTCTTTATCGCCATGGCCATCGTTTTTCAGCCGGAACTCCGGAAAATTATCATCCGCCTGGGCCAGGGTGAGCTTTTCAGGCCCGACTCCAAGCCCCGGCTTGGCACCCTGGAAGCGGTAGTCACTGCCGCGGAGATCCTCTCCCGGGAAAGGCGGGGCATGCTGGCGGTCTTTACCCGGCGGATCAACATACGCAACGTAATCGAAACCGGCACCAGGCTCAATGCGGAAATTTCTTCCAGTTTGATCATCACCATCTTCCAATACGATACCCCCCTCCATGACGGGGCCATGGTTATTCAAAATAACCGTATAGCTGCGGCGGGCTGTTTTCTCCCCCTCTCGGAGCAGTCGGACATCAAAAAAAGTTTCGGCACCCGCCACCGGGCAGCCCTGGGCATGTCGGAGCAGTCCGATGTGGTGGTCCTGGTGGTCTCCGAAGAGACCGGAGCCATCAGCATAGCCTTCGACGGGAAGATCTACTACGACCTATCCCCCCTGGAGGTAACCAGGAAAATCCGGGAGCTCCTTGACAGGGGGGATAGGCGTGAGGGGAGCGACACCTTCACCGCCGGCCTCTCTGAGGATCTTAGCCTGGAAGTCGCCGAAAGCGATGAGAGGATCACCCCATGATAGGGAAAAAACTTTTTGTCCGGGCCGTAGAAAACTGGCCCGCCAAGATCCTTTCGGTGGCCCTGGCCCTTCTCATTTTCGTCTTTCACCGCATGAGCACCCTGGAGGAACGGCTTTTTTTCTCCCCCCTGCATATCGAAATCCATAGCACCATGATGCCCTCCAGTTCCTTTCCCCGCATGGTCCGCCTTAGCATGAGGGGTGAGGCCAATAGCATACATCCCATTATGGAAGAGGACATCGAAGTCTATGTGGACCTCCAGCGTTTCGATGTGCCGGGGACCTATATGGTGCCGGTCCAATGGCGCAGAACCGGCACCGCCCTGGGGGTAGATCCCCTCCAGATCACCGTGGACCCCATGGAAATAAGCATCTCGGTGGATCATCGCCTAAGCCGCTTTGTGCCCCTCACGGTGAGCCTCAGGGGCCAGGTAGATCCGGGCTATGTCATGACTTCCCATGGGCTTTATCCAAACCAGGTCATCCTTGACGGCCCGGCCCAGCTCATGGATGGGATCACCGAACTCTTTACGGAATTTGTTGATCTCGACGGAAGGCAATATGACTTCACCATTCCCCTGGGGATTCTAAACCCCAACCCCCTCACCCAGATTCGGGGGATCCCCAGCACCGAATTTAGCGCATCCATCAGCCGCATCATTACGGTCAGGAATATTCCCAATGTTCCGGTCCAACTGCTTGGACTGGCATCTACCCTCGAGGCCCAAGGCAGTCCCCCGGCGGTTCATCTTCGCCTGGAGGGGGAAGATCACGATCTGGTAAACCGCTTTAGCCTTTCCCCGGGCTTTCTTAGACTGGATCTCGGCGGCATAACTGAGCCGGGAAGCTACGATCTTCCTGTCCTCTATGGATCGGTGGCGGGCCTCCAGATACAGGTGGAACCAAGCTATGTGCGGGTTACCCTAAGCGGCGGGGAGGACTTTTTTTGATCACCGGCATAGGGGTGGATGTGGTCCATGTAAGCCGGATGGAAAGATGGCAGAAGATCCCGGGGCTCCTGGAGCGCTACTTTCATGAGGATGAGCTCCTGGATGCCCGATCCCGGGGGAGGGGACTTACCCTTTCCCTGGCAGCCCGCTTCGCCGCCAAAGAGGCCTTTGGCAAGGCCCTGGGGACGGGCCTGGCGGGGATCGTGTTAAAGGACATCATGGTGAAGAACCGGCACAATGGCCAGCCTGAAATCCATATCTTTGGCAGCGCCCTCAGGGCCTTTGAAGCCTCCGGAGCTGCCAGGATCCACGTTTCCCTGACCCACGAAAGGGATAACGCGGTGGCCATGGTGGTGATGGAATCATAATAAATAGAGGAGGAAGACATGAGATTACCAGGCCGGGATATTAAAATATCCTTCCAATCCAAGGAGGAGTACACCTGCCCCGTATGCGCCACCGTCTTTAACCGGGAAGAGCTGCTCTCCGGCTCGGGGAGACTCATTGCGGGGGTCCTCACCGAAGAACTCCACCGCCTCTATGAACCCTCGGCCCGTTATGGGGATGTCTACCCCCTTTCATACCAGGCAACCGTATGCCCCCAGTGCTGGTTCGCCGCCATGGACAAGGACTTTGACACCATCCCCAAACCGGCCCGTGAAAAGGCCTTTGACGACAAGGAGGATCGCATCGCCGATACTCTCCTCATTTTTCCCAATGCCGATTTTACCCGCCCCAGGGACCTCATGACCGGGGCCGCCTCCCTCTATCTATTGGTCCGCTGTTATGAGTACTTTCCCAAGGAATTTTCTCCTACGATCAAACAGGGAATTGCTACCCTGCGCTGTGCCTGGATGCTCGAAGAACTGGACAAAAAGATGCCCAGCCAACACTACGACTGGCTTGCTATCCTCTTTAAGAAGAAGGCCCACTATTTTTACTGCGAAGCCATACGCCGGGAGCAAAACGGAAAAGAAAACCTTTCGGCCCTTAAAATATTTGGCCCCGACACGGACAAGAACTATTCCTACGAGGGGGCCCTCTATCTTTCAGCCCTCTTAAAGTACAAGTACGGGTATAAGGAAAACAGTGAACTCCGGCAGGCGGAGCTGGACGAGGCAAAACGGACCATAGCCCGAATCTTTGGGGCCGGGAAGTCATCCAAGTCAAAGCCGGGCCCCCTCCTGGAGCATACCCGGAACCTCTACGATAACATCAACAAAGAGATTAATGAGATAGATCTTGTCCACTAGCCCTCTTCGAAACATCAAGATCCTCATCGCCTATGATGGAACTGATTTTGCGGGCTGGCAGAACCAGAAGGGGGAAAGGACCGTCCAGGCCCAGATCGAAGAGGCTCTTTTTACGATCCATAAAACCGATATCTCCCTCACCGGAGCGGGCCGTACCGATGCGGGGGTCCATGCGGCAGGGCAATGCGCCAATTTTTACACCCCCATTCAGAGCATGGAGCCCCACCGCTTTGTGCGGGCCCTTAACCGCCTCTTGCCCCCCGATATTAGCCTCAGGGGAGCCTGGGAGGTCCCTTTGGAGTTCCATTCCCGCTTTCATGCCGTCAATAGAACCTACCGCTACTATCTAATTTATGACCGGGAGGCCCTCCCCTGGGAAACCCGCTACGCCCTGCGGCTTCACCACAGGGCCAACCTGGGACGGCTTAATGAATACACCCGGCTCTTTAGGGGAGAGATGGACTGCAGCACCTTTGCTGCCGCCGGAGATACCAGCCTAAGCAAGCACCGGTATATTTCATCGGCCTCCTTTTTTATTGAGGGGGATAAGCTGGTCTTCGAGATAAGCGCCAATGCCTTCCTGCGCCGCATGGTCCGCTCCATCCTGGGGACCCTCCTGGATTTTGATGAAAAGGCCCTGGCCCCCGAATACCTCCAGGAGGTCATTTCCTCGGGGGACCGGAGCCTCGCGGGACCCACCGCCCCGGCCCAGGGGCTCTTCCTATGGAAGGTGGACTACCAGGAGCCTGCTTCTACCTCTGGCCCTTCCTTGATGAAAGGAGCGCCTTTTATTACCATGAACCCAAAGGAGTAAGCCATGGCCCAATGTTCCCATTGCGGAACCAGGATAGAAGATGAGGCCCTCATCTGTCCCTACTGTAAAACCGTCGTTACCAGCCCCCTTTCGAACCCGGTGAATCCCTTTGCCCCCCCCAAACAAGCCTCCCAGGCCCAAGGGAAGGAGCCCAGCCCCTGGCAGTACTTCATTGGCTGTTTTAAAAAATACGCTGTCTTTAAGGGCCGGGCCCGGCGGGCCGAGTTCTGGTGGTTCACTTTTTTCGATATCCTCGTCACCAGTGTCATTACCTTTCTGGACGGTATCCTGGGGACCCCCACCATAAGTGACTTTGGTCTCCTCCAGGGGATATGGTTCCTCCTTTCCATTACCCCAACCATCAGCGTCACCGTCCGGCGCATGCACGACTGCGACAAACCCGGAGGCTTTATGTGGATCCCCATATATGGCTGGCTCATCCTGCCCCTTACCAGGGGCACTGAAGGTGAAAACAACTATGGCCCTGATCCCATGGAGAACCTTACTTCATGAAGCGGCCGGTATTCCCCATCCTTATTTTCTTCCTCTTAATATCCTTCTTTTTTTCCGGCTGCCGAAAAGAGGCGGTCCCCTCTGCCTCGGCCCCCTCCGGTCCGGCCCCCATAACTGACGCCCTGGGCCGGCCCTTCACCCCGGGCCCCCAGCCCCAGCGCATCATTAGCCTGGTGCCAGCCATGACAGAGATCCTCTTTGCCATAGGGGCCGGCGATGCCCTAGTGGGCCGGACCGAATACTGCGACTACCCCGAAGAGGCCCATCTTGTCCCCTCGGTGGGGGGCTTTGCGGGGGCCACCATGAGCCTGGAAATGATCCGCTTCCTCGAACCGGATCTGGTCTTTCTTTCTGCCCAGATGCACGAGAGGATCGTTGCCCTTTTGGACCAACTGGGGATCTCCTCCTTTGCGGTAGAACCGGCCAAGCTCAGCGAGGTCTACCAGACCATAGAACTCACCGGCCTTCTCACGGGCTGTCAGGAGGGGGCCGCTCTTCTGGTTTCCCGCATGGAGGCCCAGATTGCCGGGGTGCAGAGCTTGGTCCAGGGCCGGCCGGCCCCCGGGGTGTTCTGGATCCTCTCTGCGGACCCCCTCATGTCCGCAGGCCGCTCTACCTTTATCTCCGAGGCCATTCATCTTGCCGGGGGCAGGAACATCTTCGATGATGTAAACGAAGACTGGCCCCTGATAAGCCCCGAACAGGTCATCATGCGCCGGCCCGACTGGGTCCTCATGGGGGATGATGTGGGTACCAGCATAGAGAGCTTCGAGGCCAACCCCCTCTGGCGCAGCCTCCCGGCCCTCTCTCAGGGACAGGTGCGGATGATCGACGCCGGGGCCTTTTACCGTTACGGCCCCCGGCTTGCCCAGGCAGTGGAAGATCTTGCCCAGATCCTCCATGGTCAGAGGTAGGGGATGGCGAAAAAGCTCCCCCCCTTTATCCCCTCCATGATCCTCCTTTCCCTGGCCCTCATCCCCCTCTTCTTCTGGGGGCTCTTCTTTGGCTCCGTATCCCTTAGTCCCAGCCAGGTAAGGGGGGGCCTCTCCTTTCTTCTGGGCCGGGGGGGGGACGAGGTCGCTGCGGCCCTCATCTTCGGGATCCGGCTTCCCCGGCTCATCCTGGCCGCCCTGGTAGGGGCCTCCCTGGGGAGCGCCGGGGCCTGCTTCCAGGGGATCTTCCGGAACTCCCTGGCCGATCCCTATATCATCGGGGCCTCCTCGGGGGCGGCCCTGGGGGCGGCCCTCTCCCTTAGCTTTGGGGGCGCCTTGGGGATGGGATTTTTTTCCGTCCTGGGGCCCGCGGGCCTGGCAGCCTTTGTTGGCAGCCTTTTGGCGGTCTTTGCGGCCTTCATGGTCACCAGGGCCTTTGGAAACAACCCCTCTCCGGGCACCCTCATCCTGGCGGGGACCAGCGTCTCTGCCTTCTGTTCCGCCCTCCTGGCCCTGGTCCTGGTCATGCGGGATCGCAACCTGGTCCAGGTCTACTACTGGCTCCTGGGCAGCCTCTCGGGTACCACTTGGCCCCGGCTCCTCTCGGCCCTTCCCTTCATGATCCTGGGAAACATAGCTATCTTTTTATCCGTCCGGCCCCTGGACCTCCTCCTCCAGGGGGATGAAGCCTCGGTAAGCTTAGGTCTTAACCCCCTGAGGGCCCGCTTTATCCTGGCCGTCTCGGCTACCCTGCCGGTGGCGGCGGCGGTTTCGGTTTCGGGGGTCATAGGCTTCGTAGGCCTCATAGCCCCCCATGGAGCCCGTTTCTTCACCGGCCCCGCCCACAGAAAACTCCTCCCCGCTTCAGCCCTGACAGGGGCCCTTCTGGTCCTCATGGCCGACAACCTGGCCCGGAGCATCATTCCCCCCATCGAACTGCCCCTGGGGGTTATCACCTCCCTGGGAGGGGCCCCCTTCTTCCTCTTTCTTCTGGCCCGACAGGGGAGGCGGGGCCTCGTATGAGCCTGGAACTCCAGGCCCTCAAGGCCGGCTATGGCCCCGAGAGGGGGCTGGCCCGGGATGTGATCCCCCATATCGATATAACCGTCGAGGCCGGGGAGCTCCTCGTGGTCGCCGGGCCCAACGGCTCGGGGAAGACCACCCTTTTAAAAACCGCCGCGGGGCTCCTTAGGCCCCTCTCTGGTCGGGTGATGGTCTCGGGTAAGGATCTCCATAGTCTGGGGATCAGGGAACGCTCGGGCCTTACTGCCTTCTTATTTCAACTTAGGGACAGCCCCTGGCCTTTTACGGTCCGGGAGACCATAGCCCAGGGCTGCTATGCCCGCCAGGGCTGGCTGGGCTCCCAGACCAGGGAGGACAAACAAGCCGTAGAAGGGGCCCTGGAAAAGGCCCATCTCCTGGACCTGGCCGAGCGGCCCATCACCGAGCTTTCCGGGGGGGAACTTCAAAGGGTTTATATTGCCCGCTGTATTGCCCAGGGTGCGGCCTTCCTTTTATTGGACGAACCGGAAAACAACCTGGACCCTAAATACGCCTTTATGGTGATGAACCTCTGTGCCGCCCTGGTAAAGGAAGGCCGGGGGGCCATGATCAGCCTCCACAACCTTAGGCTGGCCTCCCGCTTTGCCCACCGGGTAGCTCTTTTGGGCCCCCAGGGGAATCTCATCGCCCTGGGTCCCCCCCATGAAGTCCTGACCGAAGAAACCCTGGGAAGGGCCTATGACCTTTCCTCCGATTTGGTGAGGGAATTAATTTTGTAGCTTTGTTTTATAAAGGTACTAGAGGGGGAGGCCCTTCTTATGAATCCGGGCCACATACATGGGGCCCATGCCCCCGACGCTGTCGGGGAGGATCATCCTGCCAAAGGCTGTTTTCTCCCCCTCCTCAAAATCCGGTTTATCCAGGATCGCTTCCCCCTGGTATTTTTCGATAAGCCGGGATACCACCCCGTCATTTTCCATGGGATCCAATGAGCAGGTGGCATAGACCAGGGAACCTCCGCTTTTAAGGAGGAGGAAGGCCGAGGAGAGGAGGGCCCACTGGCGGACCGCCAGATTTTTGGGCCGGGAGGGGGTCCATTCGGCGAGGGCCTGGAAGCTCTTTATCACATGGGCCTCGGCGGAACAGGGGGCGTCCAAAAGGATAGAAGAAAAGCGGGAAAGCTCAGTGCGCTTGCCCCCGGCCTTTCCCAGATCAAAGCCCGACACGGTAATTTTCTTCCGGCTCTCAACGCTGAGGTGCTCATCCAGGACATCCACCAGCCGCCGCCGCCGTTCCGAAGAAAGTTCATTGGCCAGGATGGTGGCTCCCTTGGCAAGCTGGGAGGCCAGGACCAGGGTCTTCCCCCCCGGGGCCGCACAGGCATCCAGGATCAACCCCAGTTCCGGGAGCCGCAGGGTCTTGGCGGCCAGCACCGAGGCCCTATCCAGATGGTAGGGTTTAATGAGTCCCTCCTCGTAGGCCACCGTCCCGGCGGGGAACATCAGGGCCTCCCGTAAAGGGGCCCAGCGGCTGCCATAGAGGTCGCGATAGTAGGAATCGAAGGCCGCGCCGCCCTTTAAGGCCGGGCCCGGTTTACCGCTCATGGGCTCATTGTATGCTTTAATGAAATTTATCACAATAGAGTTGTTCGAAAACCAATCACTTAGGGGCTTTAAAACGTCTATTAGGTATAGAAACAAGGAGGCAAGCATAAGCTATGTTGGAACCCAATAAAACCTATAGTTCCCGGGCCATCCTGGTCTTCCTCTTCCAGGCCGCCCCCTTCAGCACGGCCATCCGGCTGATCCTGACCCTTATTCGCCCCCTGCTCCCAACGGTCGTTTTCGCCCTGGCGACTGCCTCCTTTGTGGACACCGCCATCGCCGTCTTGTCGGGGAGCCTTTCGGGGGACCGGATCTACCTGCCCCTTCTCATCCTCCTTCTAAGCCTGGGGGCCATGACCACCATAGACGGATTTTTTGAACTCCTCAATTCCCGGCTTAGCCTGAAGCTTCAAGCTAAGCTTCAAGCCGCCATGGTCCGGATCCACGCCGGCCTGGATTACAAGCACATCGAAAGGGCCGAAACCTGGGAGTTAATTTCCCGGACCACCCGGGAACCCGTCCAGTCCATCATGCGGGGCTTCTATGGAACCTTCATGATGGTGGAGATCATCATCCGGGTGGCCTCGGTGCTGGTTCTGATCATCACCCAGGTCTTCTGGGCCGCCCTGGTGATCACCGCCTTTTCGGTCCCCCTCTTTTGGCTCTCCTATAGGGCGGGCAGGTTGAACTACCAGGCGGGAGTAGAGGCGGAGAAGTTCAAACGCCGAACCGAGTACCTGGACGAGGTCCTCACGAGCCGGGAGGGCACCGACGAGAGGAGCCTCTTTGGCTTTTCGGGCTACCTGGGAAAGATCTGGTACGATCAGTACGAGGCTTCGAGGAAACTCCAGCTTAGGGTTCACCTGCGGATGTTCCTTATCACCAAGGGTTCCAGCATAGGCCTGGCCCTCATCGCCCTCCTCATCGCCCTCACCCTGATTAACCCCGTATTGTCCGGGGACATGAGCCCGGGGATGTACATGGGGATCATCTCGGCGGTCTTTGGGATGATCCAGGCCCTGGGCTGGAACCTCTCCTTTGCCCTGGAGGAGATCTCCCGTCTAAGGGAGTACATGAAGGACCTCTCGGCCTTCTGTGCCCTCAGCGGGAATGGGGCCTACCTTGTTCAGCCTGATGCCCAGAGCGATACCTTCCATTCCCTGGAGTTTAGAAAGGTCCGGTTCACCTACCCCGGAGGAAGCAAAGCGATCCTGGACGGCCTTTCTTTTAAGCTTGATGCTGGAAAGAGTTATGCCCTGGTGGGGCCCAACGGGGCGGGGAAGACCACCATTACCCGGCTCCTTACGGGGCTCTACGGGGACTACGAAGGTGAGATTTTCATCAACGACCGGGAACTCCGGGACTATAGCCCCGGAGCCCTTAAGGCCCTCTTTTCGGTGGTCTATCAGGATTATGGCCGTTACTTCGTGTCCCTGGAGGACAACCTCGCCCTAGGTGATCAAGGTAGCTTGGGTGATCAGAGTGTCCACAATCACCCCCTCAAAATAACCGAAGTCTCCGCCCAGGCGGGGCTGGAGGATATTATAAAGGAACTCCCCCAGGGGCTCGCCAACCCCCTGGGCAAAATTAAAGAGAACGGCCAGGATCTGTCCGGGGGCCAGTGGCAGAAGGTGGCCATAGGCAGGTCCCTCATGAGCGGGAGCCCCGTAAAGGTCCTCGACGAGCCCAGCTCCGCCCTGGACCCCCTTAGCGAGAGCCGGCTCTACGAAGACTATGGCCAGCTCATGGCGGGGAAGACCACCATCCTTATAAGCCACCGCCTGGGTTCCACCAAGTTAGCCGATCGCATCCTGGTTCTACGAAATGGAGCCCTGGCAGAGGAGGGGAGCCATAATGAACTCATGGACCAACAAGGCCTTTATTCGGAGATGTTCGAAGCCCAAAGGAGCTGGTACCAATGAAACAGCGATCCTATTCCTTCTTTACCGTAACCCGGCGGCTCCTTCTTATGCAGATCCAGGCCCTCCCCTTATCAAACATCACCCAGGTGATTATGCATGTGCTCCATGGGTTTTCCTTCGCCCTCAGTGTTATAGTCAGCCGGACCTTTTTTGAGGCCATCACCGGAGCCGCGGCGGGGCAGGTGGATTTTATGGGGGTCCTTTTCCCCCTTCTTCTGCTTTCCGCGGCCACCCTGGGACAGCAGATCATGAATGGGGCGGATAACTTCCATTGGATGGTTATCACCAGAAAGACCGAGGGAAAGCTCAGGGCTTACCTGCACCGCAAAATCTCGGCCCTGGATCCCCTCTTGTTCGAAGACCCTTCCTTTCTGGACGATCTTAATAAGGCCAAGGAGGGGGTAGGGGTGATCCCATCCTACTGTTCTATCTTTCTGGCGATCATCTTTTTCTATGGATCCTATTTCATTTCCATTGGAGCTTTTCTTTTTTCCCTCAAGCCCATCCTCCTCCTTACCCTCCTGCTCTCCTTTATCCCCGCCCTCCTGGCCCAGTATGTCCGCGGCCAGGTCTTTACCGCCCTGGAGGAAGCCAACGCCCCCCTCAGGCGGGAAAACGAGTATTACCAAAGAACCCTCTGCGACCGGGAGTATTTTAAGGAGACCCGGACCTTGGGGGCCTTTACCTATTTTTTTCGTCTCTTTACCGAGACCCTGGATCTCCTGATTCACCGCACCTGGAAGGCCCAATCCAAGAGTACCCGCTGGCAGCTCCTCTTAAACACCAGCACCTTCGCGGGGATGGCCGCCTCGGCCTACCTCCTCTTCCTGGCCACCATGTCGGGGGAGATCAGCGTGGGAGCCTTTGCGGCGGTCTTCTCGGCCCTCTCAGCGATTTTCTACATCATGCAGGAGATCGTAAGCTACCGCCTCAGGGATGCGAATCAGAATCTGGGGAAGGTGACCAACTTCCTCAAGGTCCTGGACCGGGAAGAACGCTTTCCCTTATCGTCCCATGAAGAAGCAGCCCATAAAGATCCAGGGGGAGGGGACTTTGCTGCCCAGGGCATCGTGGCCGAACAGGTCAGCTTTCAATACCCCGGAAGGGAGGAAAAGGCGGTCCAGGATCTCTCCCTTACCATAGCCCCCGGAGAGACCCTGGCCATAGTGGGAGAAAACGGGGCGGGGAAAAGCACCCTGGTCCGGCTCCTTACCGGGCTCTACCGCCCCTCTTCCGGCCGGGTTCTCTGCGGGGGCCATGACACCAACGGCAGTTCCGGGGGATTTAGCTTCCGGGGAATCTCCGGGGTCTTTCAAAAATACCAGCGCTACAAGATGGACCTAAGGGATAATGTCTTTTTGAGCGAAGCCTCGGGGGAGCCCACCGATGGGGAAATAACCAAGGCCCTGGATGAGGCGGGCCTATCCCTGGAACCGGGCCGGCTGGATCTGGACACTATGCTCTCTCCGGAGTTCGACGGCATAGACCTCTCCGGCGGCCAGTGGCAGAGGGTCGCCATAGGCCGGGGGCTCTACCGGGCCAATGGCTTCATAGTCCTGGACGAACCCACCGCCGCCATAGACCCCATCGAAGAAAGCCGGATCTACACCCAGTTTCAGGCCCTGGCCCGGGGCAAGTGTGCCCTCGTGGTCACCCACCGGCTCGGTTCCGCCCGGCTGGCCGACAGGATCATCGTCATGGATGGGGGCCGCCTGGTAGACCAGGGGAGCCACGAGGAACTCCTGGGGCGGCCGGGGAAGTATAAGGAAATGTGGGAGTCCCAGGCCCAGTGGTACCAGCGGGATGCCTCCACGGAGCTTAGCTTATAACGTAGAGGCCCAGACCGTTATGGGAATCGCAGCAGAGACCCACACCTCCTATGGATTCAAGTAAATCGATAAGCTGGGGAAAGTAGTTGGGCCTCATGTTATGCATCACCACCACCGAACCCTTTTCCAAAAGGGGAATGGCCCCCTGGAGGATGGGATAGTAGATCACCTTGCCCCGGTACTCGGGCCGGGGATCGTTCCAGGCCCCCACCGCATCGAGCAGTAAAAGGTCAATGGGCTCCTTCCTCTTCGAGAAGAGGCTCACCGCATCTTCGCAGCATACCCTCGTGTGGTCCCCAAAACCCAGGCGGGAAAAGTTTTCCCGGGCCAGATCGCAGACCCGGGGGTTCACATCAGAGAGGGTACAGGTCCCCCCCCTTTCGGCAATGCCCTTCATGGCCCAGATGGCAAAGTAACCGTAATAGGAACCCGCGATAAAGGCAGACCGGCTCTTAAATGCGGCGGACACATTATAGAGGAGCCGCTCATCTTCGGGATGTATCGAAGACCAGAAGGGCCCATGATCGTAGTGCTCATAGAGAAGATCCCGGTACTCGTCAAAGCCCTCATCAGAACCCTGGGGAAAGGGCACCAGGTTTTTTTCTATGAGAAACCTAAAGAGGTAGTCGGTAGGATACAAATCGTCCCTGGATGAAAGCCTGGATCGTGCCATCTTCAGATAGTACCTGGCACCCCGGAGGAAGTCAATTGAGTTCACCAGACAACTAGGCTATACTCATGGTATGCCTAAGGAAGCTCAAGCCCGGATACGAATTAATAAACTCCTGGAAGAATCTGGCTGGCGGTTCTTTGACTCCCCCCAGGGTAGGGCTAATATTGTTCTTGAACCTCAGGTAAAAATAAAAACCACTGATTTGGAAGAACTGGGTGAAGACTTTGAAAAAACCAAGGCCGGGTATATAGATTTTCTTCTTTTGGATGATCAGGGTTTTCCCTTTATAGTACTGGAAGCAAAGGCAGAGGACAAAAATCCCCTTATAGGAAAAGAGCAGGCCCGCCGGTACGCCCGCTCTCAACACTGCCGTTTGGTGATTTTATCCAACGGGAACAGCCACTATCTCTGGGACATAGGCCGGGGGAACCCCCAGGTAATATACTGCTTTCCTACGCCGGAATTGGGGATGAGTTACCGGAATTTTAACCCATCCAGGGACTCTCTGATAAATATAGTAGTAAATGAAGATTACATAGCTCTGACCAAAAGACCGGATTATAAAACAGACCCTTCATATATAAATGAAAAGAGCCGGGACGGGTTTATAAAAGCAAACAAGCTGCGCTTTCTTCGCCCCTATCAGGTTAGGGCCATAGGGTCTTTGCAGAAAGCAGTAAAAGAGGGGAAGGACCGTTTCCTTTTTGAAATGGCCACCGGTACCGGCAAGACTCTTGTGTCCGCGGCGGTGATAAAGCTTTTCAAGCAGAGCAGCAATGCCCGGCGAACTCTTTTTTTAGTGGACAGGATAGAGCTGGAACTTCAAGCCCAAAAGAACTTTGAAGACTATCTTAAGGGCGACTGTATTACGGTAATATACAAAGAACACCAGGATGACTGGCGGCATGCTGATATCGTAGTTTCTACCATTCAGACTTTTTTATCTAATAATCGCTATAAACGGCTTTTTAAGCCCGATGATTTTGACCTGGTAATCTCCGATGAGGCTCACCGAAGTATCAGCGGGAATAGCCGCTTTGTCTTTGAGTTTTTTAACGGGTATAAACTGGGGCTTACCGCCACCCCCAAGGATTATTTAAAACATATAGACCCCGCTGCATTATCCGCCCAGGACCCCAGGGAGCTGGAACGCCGTAACCTCCTGGATACTTATATTACTTTTGGCTGCGAAAGCGGGGAGCCCACCTTCCGCTATTCCCTATTGGACGGGGTAAGGGATGGCTACCTGGTTAATCCAGTGGTAGCCGATGCCCGCACTGGTATTACCGCCCAGTTATTGTCAGATAAGGGCTATGCGGTCCATATCCAGGACGATGAAGGGAATGAACTGGAAGAAACCTTTTATATAAGGGAGTTCGAAAAGAAGTTTTTTTCAGAAAACACCAACCGGGCTTTTTGCAAGGTCTTTATGGAAAACGCCCTTCGGGACCCCATAACCGGAGAAATTGGCAAGACCATTGTGTTCTGTGTATTACAAAACCATGCAGCCAAGATATGCCAGATATTAAATGAATATGCCCATGATATGTTTCCGGGGAAGTATAATTCCGATTTTGCCCTACAGGTTACTTCACATATTGCAGGGGCCCAAGGTTTTACTACCCAATTCAGTAACAATAATTTATCCGGCTCCGGTAATTTTGAATCTAGTTACAAGACCAGTAAAACCCGGGTCTGTGTTACCGTGGGAATGATGTGTACCGGTTACGATTGCACCGATTTATTAAACATCTGTCTTATGCGGCCCATATTTTCCCCCAGCGATTTTATTCAGATTAAGGGCCGAGGAACCAGGAAGCATGACTTCACCGGCGAAGTCAGCGATCCTGCCCTAAAACCTAAGCTGGGCGCAAAAGAAAAAACCCGTTTTAAAATTTTTGATTTTTTTGCCAACTGCGAGTACTTTGAGGAAACCTTTAATTACGATGAAGCTTTGGAAGTTCCCCAAGGCTTTGACAAAGATGGCTTAGAAGTGTATGACAGACCCCTTAACTCACCGGGGGGCCTGGATGCCTACCACTCTAACCAGGAAGATACCCTTAGTTCCCTAGAGAATACCGAAATAGGGCCCGAAGGAATGAAGATAGACCGGATGTTCTTTGATCGTTTTGAAAGCAGCATACTAAAGCATCCCAGGATAAATGAGCTAAAAGACATGGCAGACTCCGGCAAATGGAAGGAATTGGAAGAATTTGTTTTTGAACATATTTTTGATAAACCGGAGGATTATTTTTCCCTGGAAAAATTGAAAACCTCCCTTTATGCGGATCGACGTATTTTATTACAGGAGATGCTGGAAAAGATCTTTGGATACATCAGCCGTTTCAAAACTAAAGAAGAACTATTAGACGAGGCCTTTGAAAAATTCGACAGCCGGTATATGCCGGAGGAAAAAGATTTTGATAATGCCAAAAACATCTTCAAAGCCTATATTGATGACCCGGAATTTCGTTCTATTATTGATGGGGGAAACCTGGCCCAGTTAAACCTTACATCCTGGGCAAAATATTACAAAGAATTACCTGCGGATCTAAGGGATCGTATTCCCGAATACATAAAAAACCATGTACCCTTAAACACCTTTATGATATAAAGCATTTGGAGTAAGTCATGCTTGACGGCGATACTAAATCGAGAATAGACAAGGCTAGAAACATACTCGTAGGAAAGGTGCCGGACCCAAAAAGCCAGGTGGAGCAAATCACCATCGCCCTTATATACAAGTTCATGGACGACATGGACGATGAATCGGTTAATATGGGAGGCAAACGCAGTTTTTTTACCGGGGAATATAAACAATATAGCTGGGCCAATTTAATGGACAGCCGCCTTGGGGGTCATGAAGTACTTAATGTATATGGTGAAGCCATAGTAAAATTTAATCAAAACCCCGCCTTACCCCCTTTGTTTCGTGAAATATTTAAGAATGCCTTTCTTCCTTTCCGGGACCCTGAAACCCTTATGATGTTTTTACGGGTAATAAACGATTTTACCTATGATCATTCCGAAAGACTGGGTGATGCCTTTGAGTATCTTCTGTCGGTATTAGGAAGCCAGGGAGATGCGGGGCAGTTCCGCACTCCCCGGAACATCATCGACTTTATGGTGGAAGTAATAGACCCCCAAAAGAACGAAAGCATTTTAGACCCGGCCTGCGGCACCGGGGGTTTTTTGATTTCCTCTTATAAACACATAATGAACAGTAACATGAAGCGAGTTCCCGGAGATCTCCTGGGTACCACCGAGCGGATTAAGCTTTTTGATAATTTCCGGGGTTATGATATTTCCCCGGACATGGTACGGCTTTCCTTGGTGAACCTTTACCTTCACCATTTTGTGCAGCCGCAAATTTCTGAGTACGATACCCTTACCAGTGATGATAACTGGAACGAATACGCCGATGTTATCTTGGCTAATCCCCCTTTCATGACCCCCACCGGGGGCATCCGGCCTCATAAAAGGTTTTCTGTACAGAGCAACAGGAGCGAAGTCCTTTTTGTAGATTATATAGCCGAGCACCTGACCCCTAAAGGCCGGGCGGCGGTGATAGTCCCCGAGGGGATTATCTTCCAGAATGTTAGGGCCTATAAGCAGTTACGAAAAATGCTGGTAGAGAAATACCTTTATGCGGTGGTGTCCCTTCCGGCTGGGGTCTTTAACCCCTATTCGGGGGTAAAAACTTCAATATTGTTTCTGGAGCCTGCCCTCGCCCAAAAAAGCGATTCTATTTTATTTGTAAAGATAGAGAATGACGGCTTTAGCCTGGGGGCCCAGAGAAGGGCCATAGATAAGAATGATCTACCCGGAGCGGTGGAGCTGATTGGGGAGTTTAGGAAGATTATCGTACAGAAGATTTCTCACAGAGGCACAAAGGACACGGAGGAGAAGAGGGGAGATCATGAAATGACCTCTCACGGAGGCACGGAGGCACGGAGAGCATTGGGTGGAGGTATCTTAAATAGCTTAATTGTAAGTAAGGCGAAGATTGCTGAAGATGGGGCCTATAACCTGACTGGGGAGCGGTATAGGGTAAGTAAAAGGATTTCTTCAAAATATCCATTATTAAATTTTGATGAAGTATGTACCTTAGAATATGGTAGCAGTCTTCCAAAAAGTAAAAGAATTACTGGTTCCTATCCTGTTGTTGGATCAAATGGCATCACTGGTTACCATAATGAGTTTTTGATCCCTGGTCCTGCTATTATTATTGGAAGGAAAGGTTCAGCGGGTGAAGTGACTTTCATTAGCCAACCATGTTATCCTATAGATACAACATATTATCTTAAACTTATAAATCATCATACTACTGATTTTCATTTCATTTATTATGTTTTAAAGTCAATGAATTTGCCAGCATTACGAGGTGGTGCTGGTATCCCAGGATTAAATAGATCTGATGTATATAGAAGTAAAAAAATCCCTCTCCCACCCTTAGAAGTCCAACAAGAAATTGTTGCCCAGATTGAAGACTACCAGAAGATCATCAACGGAGCCCAGCAGGTAGTGGACAACTGGAAACCTCATATTGATGTTGATCCTGGTTGGCTCATGGTGAAGGTAGGAGATATAGTTGATTTTGTCAGTGGATTAACTGTGTCAATACCAGATGTAGAGGAAGATGGCGGAATACCAATTATATCCATCAATAATGTTACTGAACAGGGTAAATTAAATCTCGTTGGACTTCGATTTATTAAACCACCAAAGAAAAAACTCAATTATGTACAAAAGGGTGATTTATTATTTAATTGGAGGAATGGTAGCAAGCATTTAGTAGGTAAAACAGCCTATTTTGATCTGGATGGAGATTTTCTTTTTGCATCTTTTTTGCTTGGAGTCCGGCCAAATAATTTAAAAGTTAATAATGTATACTTATGGTATTTATTAAACAAATACCGCCGTGAAGGAAAATATGAACAATTTATGAGGCAAAATGTAAATGGTCTTTTTAATAGAGAGGAGTTAAAGGATGTTTTAATCCCCCTCCCACCCCTGGAAGTCCAACAGAAAATCGTAGAAAAAATCCAGGCCGAGCAAAAGGCCGTTGACCATTGCCGGGAGTTGATTAATATATACCAAGAGAAGATAGACCGGCTAGTAGAAGGGCTATGGGGGTAGGCAAAAAATATAAAAATGGCATAATATATATTATGGTTACATTTTTTATCATAGAATGTTTTAGAGTAAAAGATTATAATGGAGATATATGACATGAAACTTAGCAGAATCGCTTTAAAAAATTGGAAAAACTTTCGTTCCTTAAATTGTGAACTTAGTAACCGTACATTTATTGTAGGTGCTAATGCTTCAGGTAAATCAAATTTTTTAGATTCATTTCGTTTTATGAGAGATGTAGTTAAACATGGTGGGGGCTTGCAATATGCAGTATCTCAAAGAGGTGGTATATCAAAATTGAGGTGTCTTTCTGCAAGAGAAAATCCTGATGTTGAAATTGAAATGTTATTTACTGATAATAATACTTCTTGGGAATATTTACTTTCCCTGACTCAACAATCAAGAGGTAGTAGAAATACTGTGATCCGTAAAGAGATAATGAAAAAAAATGGGATCGTGTCTTTTTCACGACCAGATACCGATGATGAAAAAGATAAAGAACGATTAACACAAACATATTTAGAACAAATCACTACTAATAAAGAATATAGAGAAATAGTTACCTTTTTATCAGATATAAAATATATGCATCTGGTCCCACAGCTATTAAAATATCCGGAAGCCTTTTCTGGACCTGATCTGCCTGAAGATCCATTTGGCAAAGGCTTTCTGCGTACTCTAGCAAAAACTCCTAAAGATACTCGGGAAATAAGACTATCAAAGATACAGAGTATTTTATTAAAAACTGTACCGCAATTAAAAGATTTAAGATTTGTTGAAGATGTTGGACAACCACATCTTGTTGTAACTTATGATCATTGGCGTCCTAGTGGTGCTAAGCAAACGGAGGCACAATTATCTGATGGGACATTGCGTTTAATTGGTCTTCTTTGGTCCTTATTGAGTGATAAAGGAATATTACTTTTAGAAGAGCCAGAATTATCTTTACATACTGCAATCGTAGAGCAGCTACCTGAATTATTTTCAACAATACAAAGGGCAAAAAAGCGACAAATTATGATTACTACCCATAGTGCAGAAATTTTATCAGGAAGAGGGATATCATTATCAGAAATTCTGTTACTTAGACCAAAAAGTGAAGGTACTGATGTAACAATATCAAAAAATATTAAGGAAGCTGTAACACTTCTAAAAGAAGGATTAACCCCTGCTGAAGTAGTGATACCTTTATCAAGACCTGATATTAAGCAAGGACTGTTATTTACATGATTTATTTTACTTCGATTTTTGAAGATGAAGTTACGCATCAAGTTATGTTAAAATTATATGAATCTGTTGGCAATTTAATGGAGTATAGATCAATTCCATGCAATGGAAAAGGAAAAATAAAGAAACACATAAATGCTTATAATGAAGCTGCCAGATATACCTATTTTTTTGTTATCACTGATTTAGACAATGATTTTGAATGTGCACCAACACTTATTAATGATTGGTTATCAAGCAATAAAACTACTAATTTTTTATTTAGAATAGCAGTACATGAAATTGAGTCATGGCTTTTGGCGGATGGTGATAATTTAGCAAAATATTTTTCTATCAGCAATAAACAAATTCCTAGGGATCCAGATATTGAATTGGATCCAAAAGGGATTATTATTTCATTAGCAAAACGATCTAGGAAAAGGGAGATACGTGAAGCAATTGTTCCAATCGATAATTTTGCGAGTATAGGACCAGAGTATAATATAAAACTTCAAACTTTTGTGAGAGATTTTTGGGATTTAGGAGCAGCACGAAAAAGATCACCCAGTCTAGATAAAACAATAAAAGCTTTGGATAGAATTTCAAAAAATAGCATATAAAATCAAGGCTAATAAAAAGGCCGTTGACCATTTTTAGGAATTGAGTGGAGATGAATAACATGACCATACCAATTATTAACTTTGGCGACATCCTCATGTCCCGCCCCGCAGGCAGGGAAGCTTTTATGATGGCTAAGGCCTATGTTTTTAAGGACATAAAGAAAGATGATGAAGTTATCCTTGATTTTGATAAAATAAAAGTTCTAGCACCTTCATGGGCCGATGAATTTATTTCGGGGCTCAAAAATGAATATACCCAGAATGTATCATGCATAAATACAGAAAATCCTTCGGTGGAAGCAAGCTTGAGAGCTGTTTTAAATCAATGAAGCAAAAAATTCTTCTCGATACCGACATTGGTAACGATATAGATGATACGGTGACCCTGGCCTATCTGTTGGGCCAGAAAGACTGTGAGCTCCTGGGCATCACCACTGTTTCGGGGGAGCCGGTGGTCCGGGCCCAGCTGGCATCTGCCCTCTGCCTGGCCGCAGGCCGGGAAGAGATCTCCATTTTCCCCGGGGCAGGGGATCCCCTCCTCATCCCTCAAAAACAGCCCACTCCCCGGCAGGCCCGCTACCTAAGCCAATGGCCCCACCATACTGACTTTCCATCCGGGGAGGCCATAGAGTTCATGCGCTGGGCTATCCGGACCTACCCTCAAGAGGTCACCCTTTTAGGCATAGGCCCCATGACCAACATAGCCCTCCTCTTTGCGGTGGACCCGGAAATCCCCTCCCTCCTAAAAAACCTCGTCATCATGTGCGGTACCTTCACCTTTCGATACAAGGGGGAACCTTGCCTCAGCGAATGGAACGCCCGGCTTGACCCCCACGCCACCGCCATGGTCTACAATGCGCCGGTAAAAAACATCCTTTCCATAGGCCTGGATGTGACCTCCCATGTGGTCTTGGAAAAGGATGAAGTCCTTAAAACCTTTGACCAGGGGATCCTAAAAACTGTCCTGGCCTTTTCCGGCATCCTGGACGGCACCAGGGAAATTATCACCTTCCATGATCCATTAGCAGCAGCCGTCATCTTTGACGAGAAGATCTGTACCTATAAACGGGGGAATGTTGAAATTGAAACCGGCCATAACCGTTTCGAGGGCCTTACCTCCTTCACCCCCGATGAGCAAGGAAAAAATCAGGTAGCCTTCACCGTAGATCGAGATAGGTTTTTCCAACACTACTTTCACCATGCTTATATGTGTGAAGTAGAACAAACCTAGGTTTATATAAGGTATCTTCAAAGAAGACAGACCAAGTCCCCTTTCGCTGGTCAGCAAACAATCCCTGTCGGCTCCAGCTGCAGCGAACTCTTTCATCTATATATTAAATATATAGCTTATTTGTGCTGCAGAAATCGCCGCCAGGAATTTTTGCAGCACCAGCGTTGAAAGATACAGGTGATTCGATAGAAGATGATCATCGAAAACCACCTACAAGGTATAGCCGATGAAGGACCATCATTAATTACCTAAATATGATAGTAGAAAGCAACATAAGTATAGATCACGGGAAAGTGGGAGGACCAAGCCCCAGGTGTCTGACACCCTTGTCATGTATCTTTCAAAATTTTTCATCCCCCATCCCAATTGTAGGGTTGTATTATGATAGGCTCTTCTCAATCCAACCGTTCTCTGCTTGCTCAGCTGGAGCAAAAAATGCTCCCGACGGCGACTTCGGCTGCTGAATTAATCTATACACACTAGAAAGAGAGTATGGGATGCAGGCCGTTCGAGCCGACGGGGGCATGTTTTTGTCCAGCGGTGAACTGCGATTGAGGTCTTGGTTTTGAGTTGGCTGTGGCGAGATCAATCCTAGATATATTTACATCTTATATACACCTATCTCCATATCCTCATCTAATGGATATATAGGCCGTCTTACCCTGTGGTAGGGGAGGCTTTCTATCACCTCATTGGAGCAGCCCCGGGTGGTGGCCAAGATGGCCTTTTTAGCGATGGCCTTAAAGCAGGGTTCCAGGTAGCCCAGCTTTACTGCTACTATGCAGTAATCTTCGGCCCTTAGTCCCAGGGCTGGGAGTAGCTCCGGGTCCCCAAAACCTATGTGCCTGGAACTGATCACCAGTAAAAGTTTCTTGTGGCGGACCAAAACCAGATCGGACCTAAAGGGCTCGTAGGCCCTGACGACCTTATCTACCCTCACCCTCAGGGGAACCTTCCTGCCGTTGATACGGTCCCAGTTACCCCCCACCGTGATGTCCAGTTCCCCTCCCTCTCCGGCCTCTATGCAGGCCGCTGCTGCAGGGGCATCAAAGAAGCCCGAGTAAAGGATGGGGGAGGGTAGGCCCTCGGCCCGCTTCATGGTGTCCAGCAGGGCCTCCAAAAGGTCCGTGGCATCGGCGGTGGCCCCTGCGGTGGGGTTATCCCCCGAGTCGGATATAAAGACCGGCCTCTCCCCCGCTTCTGCATATGTAAAAGCGGTCTCCACCGATTCCCTGGTGTCATACCACTCTGTTCTAAATTGAAATTCCCCCCGGCGCTCCCAGAAAGACCGGGCAATTTCGGCACAGAGCTGTTCAGCCTTGTCCCGGATCTGCAGCCCCATGCCAGGAGGGCCAATATAAGTAGGGCTACCGCTGGGACCGCTGTTATGGCCTCCTTCGGTGTAGGTAAGCAGCACCGTCGCCCCATTGTGAGGGTCATCGGCCCAGGGGAAACCCAGCAAGAGGGAAGCAGCCTCAATTCCTGGTTCATTCTCAGCCCTACGGCAGGCAGCAATAAGAGAGGCCATGGGCTCCGCCTCGGTTTCGGATTTCTCCCCGGCGATCATCATGGGGATATACCGGTGGGCCATGCCTATCCTAAGGCCCTCGTTCATGGCTTTTAATAATATCCTCGCGGCATGTGCACCGGTTTCGGCGGCATCCGTATGGGGGGCAGTTTTGTAACCCACCACCCCGTCCACCGCCGCCAGAAAGCCCGGGGTGATAGTGGCATGCATATCCAGGGCGATCACCATGGGGATGCCGGGGAATAAAGCCCTCATGGCGGTGCAAAGATCCTCCTCGGCGCAGAGGGGTTCACCGGCGTAGGCCTTGCCCTGGATCTTCATGGAGCCATGGAGGGCCAAACAGATCCCCTGGATGGGGCCCTCCCTTAAGGCTTCCCTCGCCAGGGTCAAAAAATCATCCTTTATATTTTGATAAAATGAAGCCGACACAAGACCATTGGGAACCCCCCTGCCAAAGAAGAGGGGAACCACCTCCGCTCCCTCTTCCCCCAGGGTACCGACAATCCCCCGGATAGACGAACCCTTCAACAGCCCCGGGTCTAAAAGTTCCCGGTCCCGGAAAACAACAAAGTCCTCTTCCCCAGTGATGATAGGATTAAAGGTGTTAGATTCATGGCTAAGGCCCCCCACGAGGATACGCATAGGGAGAGTATAACACCACCAGCCAAAAATACCACAAGTAATTAACCATCCGCATGAGGGATGGGTGTCGCTCAGGTCTAGGAAATGAGATGAGCCTGCCTACGGAGCCCCCGGCACCCAGTTTCTTGTATTCTTTCATTGCGTTCAGCTTCCCTCGCACATACTGGATGCCGGAGCTTATTTCATTATCCCATTCTGCTTTACCCGCGGTCTCCTTCCAGAGGGGAACCTCGGCTCTTACGAGCCTCGGTGGGGGTTCCGGCAGGGAACTCCCAGATTTTCCTAGCCCCAAGCAACCCCCACCCCTCCTATTTTAGATTATTTTAGTTGGTGATTAGACCTAAATCATCTCTCTCTAGATCACTGGGGAAGTAATGATATCCTTCATGTGGTGTTAAACATACTGGTATGCTCTACCCCAGCGGTGTGATACTACACCTTTTCCGAAACCTATCTACAGCTGCTTTCCGCTATATTCCTACGATGGATGATGATAATATGACTTCGGCTATGCTATGCAGGTGATCTACGTTAAGGCTCTTCTCAATCTAACCACTCATAGCTTGCTCAGCTGGAGCAAAAAATGCTCCTGGCGGCGACATTGGCAGGAAAAACAGGCTATATATAGCTGATCAAGGTCGAGGGCTTTCCCTGCCACCGGAGCCGCTAGGGGCATGTTTTTGTCCAGCGGTGAGGGGATAGTGAGGTCTTAGATTCATAACATCAGATTGTTTGCTGACCAGCGAGAGGAGATATAGTCTGTCTTAATAGAAAATAATCAATTGTGGATATTTCATGTCCAGCGGTGAAGTAATAGTGAGGTCTTGAGCTTAATTTATAATAATCATTTACATTATACTATTTATATCTTGACATTTTATCTCACCTATGTTTTCATTATATTCGTCTGTACCTAATCTTCCATCAACAGGAGGTGTACTATGTTGGCCAGTGTGGTGTCCTCAACATAAACCGCTTAGCGGGAAACCTCTCTATTCATAGTTAAGTTTGTTACCCCTTTATGCGGTTTTTCCCTACAAAGTTGGAGTTTTCCAACCATCAATTTCACAGGAGAAATGCATGGGTAATGTACCTATCGACTTAAGAGAATACGGATTCAATGATAAAGATTTAATAATCGCCCAGGAGTATATCAGCTCTAAACTGGGGGGCCCTCTTTATCCTGCCAGGATCATTGAAGAAAGGCGGGAACAGTACGGAGTAATCTGGGAGGGTGGCGAAGCAACAGCGAAAATCACGGGGAGCCTTTACAATTCCCTTGAGGAGGGGGATCTCTACCCCGTAGCCGGAGACTTGGTGGTCATCAACTACAACCCCACGGGGCCTTCCCTCATCGAAAAGGTCCTGCCCCGGCGCTCGCAATTTTCACGGGTAGATTTTTTGGGCCACGCCTCCGGTTATGCCAAAAACGTGAAGGAACAGGTCAATGCGGCTAACTTCGATTATGTCTTCATCCTCTCCTCTTTGAACCATGACCTGAACCTGAACCGCCTGGCCCGCTACCTTACTGCCTCCCTGCAGAGCGGAGCCATGCCGGTCTTCATCCTCACCAAAGCGGATCTGGTAGATGACATCGAGGGAAGGGCGGCGGAGATCCAAAGGATGCTCGCAGGCTACTCCCAGGTCTCCCGGGGGGTCCCGGTGCTGTGCATCAGCAGCCTCAGCGGCTACGGCCTGGGAGACCTGGAACCCTTTCTGGAACCGGGCAAGACCTCCCTCTTTCTGGGGTCCTCGGGGGTAGGGAAATCTTCCCTCCTTAACACCCTGGCGGGGGAAAAGCTCATGGAGGTAAAGACCATCCGGGAGGATGACTCCAGGGGCCGTCATACCACCACCTATAGGCACCTATTCCGCCTCCCCTCGGGGGCCCTGGTGATTGACACTCCGGGGATGAGGGAGCTGGGCCTCTGGGATGCCCAGGAAGGGATAAGCCTGGCCTTCGCCGATGTGGAAGAATTGATGGGCCACTGCCGCTTTAAAGACTGCTCCCATAAAAGTGAGCCGGGCTGTGCCATCCAGGCGGCCCTGGAGGAGGGCAGCCTCTCCCCGGAAAAGTGGCGAACCTATCAGGCCCAAAAAAAGGAAAATGCCTTTGTGGTAAGCCACTCGGAGTACCTGCGTAAAAAACAAGAGTTCCAGAAAAACCTGGCCCTCTCAACGAGAAACAAGAAAAAAGGAAAGGAGATATATTAGAAAGTTTTTGCAATATACTGCAAAAACCCAACGAAAATCACAAGTTTTTGCAATATAAATAAAGATTTTCTCTCACCGTACCGGCGCGAAGGCCCAGGTGGGATTGTTCCGTGCCCAGGTGTTGTAGTCAAGATTGGCCCTCAGAAAATCGTAGGTCTTCATGCCGTTGGGTAAATGGGAAACCACCGCACTGGCCCCCAGGGCTATGGCGGCATAGGAATAGGCATAATCCTGTTCCTTAAAATAGATCTGGGGATCCACATAGTTGTGATACCTTGCCACATCGGCGGCAAAGCGGGGCCAACTGGCATCGGTATAGTAATTGTTGCTTTGGTCAGACAGGGGCATCCGGTAGGCGATGCCGGCGTAGGGGGGAAGTTCAATAAATCGATTTATGGTGAAGCTCCCTGCCATGTCCCGCAGGGTGACGGCGCCGCTTAGGTCAGGAAGCTTTCGCACCATATCGGCCAGGACCAGAACCATAAAATCATGCTGCCAGGGGGAGGTAATATTTCCCCCGGGCCAGCTGGTGGAAGCTCCGCCGGCTCCTATGCTGGGCCATAGAAAGGAATGAAGGCCATGCCCCCCCGTGGCGGGATTATTCCTCCATAAAAACCATTCCAGGTTGTTGTTAATTTTTTGCCGAAAATAATTTTTTTCCAGGTCACCGTTAGGTGCTATGGCGGCCGCTTCGGAAATGGTTCGCAGTGCCCAGGCACAGGCCCTGAGGTCCCCTTCCACCAATCCAAAACTGTTGGTATAACTGGTCCCGTTAAACCCGCGGCCGCTGCGATGATAGGAAGCAAAAAAAACATTATACCCGGCCCAGTAATAGAGCTCATCGAGAAACCATTTTTCCCCGGTTATGAGATAGGGAATATAGGCCAATGAAGGCTGATGGGCCCTGTCGGGGTGCCATTCGTTATCAGTGGGGCCGATAGCGGCCGGCCCATTGTAGTTCATCCAGACAAAATTGGGCCGGTCATCGATGGAGACGGTGCGGCCATGGAAGGACAAGCCCGTATCATCTTCCCGATAATGGATGGGAATAGAGCCCGACATTTCTCCGTTCCCCAGGGTAATTTCCCGCATCCGGTTGTCCATGGTCAAAAGGTAGAGGGCTGTCCAGGTGGGAAGCACCCCTATATCCGACCGGCCCCCGACCCCCGGCATATATCGATAGATGCTTCCGTTCCCCATGATGTCCTTGTTGGAAGCCTGGTAGCTGCTGTAACTTGCCGCGATGGCGCCCTCATTTATCTGCAGCGAAGTATCGTAGGGAAGGATCATCCCGGTGGAGATCATGTAGGGGAGATTAAAACGGATCTCCACCTCCGGGGGCTCCGGGCCCAGCCAGAGGACCTTCCGCCACCGGGCTGAGTGGTTATGCTGAAAGTTTCCCTTGGTGTACACTTCGGCCGGATTCCTGTTCCCCTGCTTGATGGACAGGGCATAGTGCACATTCCCCCGGGCATGAATATTTACATTTTCTATGGTGTGGGAAATTCTGATGTAGGGAGTCCCCGGAAAGAACCGGACCTCCCAGAGGGCATTCAATTGGTTGTTAAGATTTTGGCGGACCAGGATCTCGGTACAGAGCTCCCCCCTTAGCCAATAGTCCAGCTCCGCCGATTCCATAATTGCCTTTCTAAGATCCGCCTGTAAACCCTGGCCCAAGAGCTCTATCGTAGCTCCCACGTCGGTGGCCAGGATGGCATCCCTGTCCAGCCAAGGTCCTCCCTGGGATCGGGAGGTCCTTACCAGGCCCAGGGTAGTATCAGAGAAGGCCATGAGCCGGGGGATCCGGACCGTGACCACCCCATGCCTCACCGATCCATCGGGGTAGGTGGATTTCACATCAAACTGGCTCGGCAGGATCTCTCCGCTTAGGTGGACCTGGACGGTACTCCCCGAGGGAACATCCCCCCGTTTAAACACATGGCCAAAACTGAGGGGATAATTGCTGCTGGTGGCCCCCGCCTTTTCCCGGATCACCACGGTGGTGATCTCCCCCCGCCCCTCAGGAATGAGTCCCCCGCTCAGGGGCCCGGTGCAGGCACCAAAAAACAGGAGGAGGGAAGCCCCCAGAATTGAAATGAATCGAGTTCTTCTACCCATCTAAGGTTTCCTTTCGTATCCTTCTATCCCCCGGATGCTGGGGACCGCCGCCATGACCAGGGCCAGAAGGCTGATGATGCTGCCGGAGATGACAAACCAGATCGTAAAGCCCGTCATGTCCGCAAGAAGACCAGTGATGATGAGTCCAATGAACATGGCCGCCGATGAGAGGCTGCCGTAGAGACCGAAGACCCGGCCCAAATATTCGGGCCCTATCCTCTCCTGTACCAGGGCCTTTAGGGGACCTGAGTAAAAGGGGGCCGAGAAGCCCATCAAAAATGAGAGGGCCGCAAAGACCATAAAGCCCCCCGGAGGAAGGAGCCCCGAGATCCCTATGGGAAGGCCTATCAGGGCAACCGAAAGTATAAGGCTCAATCCCCGGTTTTTAAAGCCCCCCCAGACCCCCAAAACGAGACCCCCTCCAACCATACCCAGGGCAAAGAGGATCTCCACTATGGAAGCTTGAGTAGTGGTGCCTCCAAAGTAATCAAAGACCAGGAGGGGAAAGAGGGCATTTACCGGGGAGTAGAAAACTGAAAAGATCACCCCCAACCATACAACAGCGAAGATCCCCCGGGCCTCTTTTAAAACCCCGTAGCCCTGGACCACTTCAGCCCCCAGGGCCTTTAGGAAGTTTCCTTTTTGCGGCTTTTGTTCTATTGATGAATTGCCGGCAGGTACCGGCGGAATTTTTACCAGGGCTACCGCCAGGGAAGCCAATACCGCCCCCAGGACATCCAGGAAGATCATCCCCCTGAGCCCCCAGAGGGGATAAAGAATCGCCGCCAGGGAAGTCCCGGCGATGAATCCCAGGGTCTGGATCGTGTGGGTATAACCAGCGCACCTGGTGAGCTCCGATGGGGGGACCAAGAGGGGCGTAATCGCCGAGATGGCAGGACTATGAAAGGCCGTGCCCAGGCTGCGTAAGAAGAGGACCCCCATGACCAGATAGAGGGGAGGATCGGCGTAGAAGGTGTAAAGACCCAGGACCAAACTGATGAGGGCGATAAAAAGGTCCGCCCCTATCATAGTGAGTTTCCGGTTCCAGCGATCCACCAGGGCCCCAGCAAAACTCATTAAAAGGGCCATGGGAAGGAAGGCCGCCATGGAAGCCATGGAGAGGACCAGGGCGGAATTGCTCACCAGGGCCAGGTGCCAGATAAGGCCCATCTGTAAGACCGCACTGCTAAGGAGACTCAGGGCCTGACCCGCCCAGACGGTAAAGAAGGGCCTCTTCCAGGACACATTACTGCCGGTCAAGGCGGACATGTATATCGTTCCCCTGCCTCAGGCTAAGACGGTTCTGGGAAAGGGTGAAGTTAAAACTGGCCCTAGGGTGTTTTTTCATGAAAATGATTATAACATGATCTGACCAAGACCTGCCACTCAGTTCACCATTGGTGTTACCCAGCTAGTTTTATCCTCCCCACGAGGGGTGGGGGCCGCTCAGGTCTAGGAATTGAGATGAACCCGCCTACGGAGCCCCCGGCACCCAGTTTCTCGTATTCTATCATTGCGTTCAGCTTCTCTCGCACATACTGGGTACCGGAGC